>Ga0265798_10000008_pt1 | contig 582014 bp, 552 predicted proteins | sample P3T30metagenome_FD_192430 | JGI IMG/M metagenome (GOLD analysis project Ga0265798, IMG submission 192430) | Plant litter microbial communities from East Loma Ridge, Irvine, California - P3 T30 | ecosystem: Environmental > Terrestrial > Plant litter > Unclassified | place: USA: California...
GCCTGGAAAGAAGTTTCTGGAACCACCGCCCTTCAGGACGCCGTTTAAATGAATATTGCTCCGCAACTGCTTACGATTTACCAACAGTTATTGGTCCTCAGCCAGTCGATGTTACGCCTGGCAAGCGAGGGTAAATGGGATGAATTGATTGAAATGGAAGTCGATTACGTCAGTGCGGTTGAAATTCTGGCGGAAAGCACAAGGCATTCCCCAGTTCCTAAGCAGACGCAGGATCAGCTGCAACCTGTCCTGCGTCATATCATGAATAACGAAGCTGAAGTGAAAAGCCTGTTACAGTCGCGGATGAGCGAGCTTTCTTCGCTGATTGGCCAGGCTACACGCCAGAAATCCGTGAATAAAGCGTACAGCGGAATGCAAGGCGTTATCCTGTTTCCCCAGGGATCACCAGGCGTTTAAAAGATCCTTTCCCGTATGAATTTGACTCACACCAGCCGGCGGGCAGAGCGCTAAAAAATATTTTAGCTTCTGACCCGCGCTTTTCTCCAGGCCTGCTCCATACTTCATTTCCCAGTCTGATGAACCCGGAGCAAGGACATGCCTCATCCCACCCTGTTGCAATTTTTCCACTGGTATTACCCCGACGGCAGTAAACTGTGGCCCGAAGTCGCCGAACGTGCAGAGAAACTGGCGGAGATGGGCATCACCGATGTCTGGCTGCCTCCCGCTTATAAAGGTGAATCCGGCGGCTATTCGGTCGGCTACGACAGCTACGATCTCTTTGACCTGGGCGAGTTCGATCAGAAAGGCTCCCGCGCCACCAAATATGGCGACAAAGAGCAGCTTATCGCCGCGGTAAAAGCACTGCGGGCGCATCATGTCGGCGCGATCATGGACGTGGTGCTTAACCATAAAATGGGCGCGGATGAAAAAGAGCAGATGCTGGTTAATCGGGTCAATCCCGATAACCGCGACCAGATAGAGCCGGAAGCTTTTCAGGCAGAAGCCTGGACCCGATTTACCTTTCCCGCACGCGCCGGGCAATATTCTGCTTTCGTCTGGGATTATAAATGCTTTAGCGGCGTCGATCATATTGAAAACCCCAATGATAATGGCGTGTTTAAAATCGTCAATGACTACACTGGCGAAGGCTGGAACGATCAGGTTGATGATGAGCTGGGTAATTTTGATTATCTGATGGGCGCTAACATCGATTTCCGCAACCGAGCGGTGACGGAAGAGCTTAAGTACTGGGCGCGCTGGATGATGCAGCAGCTCCCCTGTACCGGTTTTCGTCTCGATGCAGTCAAACATATCCCTGCCTGGTTCTATAAAGAGTGGATTGAACATATTCAGGAAGTGGCTGAACAGCCGCTCTTTATCGTCGCGGAATACTGGTCGCATGAAGTTGATAAGCTACAGCACTATATTGAACAGGTTGAGGGTAAAACCATGCTGTTTGATGCCCCGTTGCAGATGAACTTCCACAATGCCTCACGCCAGGGTGCGAGCTATGATCTCAGCCAGCTGTTCAGCAATACGCTGGTGGAGAAAGATCCCTGGCATGCGGTGACGATTGTGGCTAACCATGACACGCAACCGCTGCAATCTCTGGAAGCCCCCGTCGAACCCTGGTTTAAACCGCTGGCCTATGCGCTGATCCTGCTACGAGAGGAAGGCGTACCGGCAATCTTCTATCCGGATCTCTTTGGTGCCAGCTATGAAGATGAAGGCGATGATGGTGAAAACTATAAAATCGATATGCCGGCGATCCCGGAGCTGGAAGCGCTGATCCGCGCCCGACAGCTCTATGCCCATGGCGTACAAACGCTGTGGTTCGATCACCCAAACTGCATCGCTTTTGCCCGCAGTGGAACAGAGGAAAATCCGGGCTGCGTGGTGATTATGTCCAATGGTGAGGAAGGAGAGAAGATGTTGCCGACAGGCGAGGCGCTGGCAGGAAAAACCTGGCAGGATTATCTGGGAAATCAAACCGGGACGGTAACCGCAGACGAGCAGGGAATGGCGCTGTTCCGCTGCAACGCGGGCAGCGTAAGTGTCTGGGTAGTGACAGAACAGAAATAGGTTGCTGGTGCAGAAATCTTCAGCCCGAAGATGCTGCCATGGCGTACGGTAACCTTGTGTCGGCCTGATAATCTGGCGACAAAGAGAGCAAGAAACAGGCCGTGCGAAGTCAACCGCACGGCTTTTTTGTTATCAGGACTTGGCGTTTTTCATCATCATTTTATGATGTTTTTTGCCGCCCGCATCCGTGGAGGTTTGAGGCTGATCTTGCGCAGGTGCGGTCTGATTCTGTGCCTCCAGCGCAGCCTGACATTCCGCTGTTGGGTTTTGCACTTTCTGTAGCCTCAGCTTGTCGTAGTGCAGCTCCATACCTTCCAGTTCCAGCGGCATCACCCGAACCTGATTATTCACATTCACCCAGTCGCCATCAAACAGGGTTACTTTACCGGGTTTGGCAATGACGCGCTGCCACTGACGGCAATCGAGCGTGTCGCCCTCTGCTGTAATAATCAGGCTGGCGATCGCTTCCTTGCTGACTAACCCTTTTTGCGGTCCCATTGTCTGCCAGTTACCTACCAGGTTGGCTGGAGGAGGCGTTTTTACCGCGCTCTGGTAGTTGGGAATGTCCGCACAGCCAGCCAGCGCGACGGTCGCCAGAGTCATTATCATCCACTTTTTCATTTTCATTTCCTGAGTATGCAGTCAGGCGCTACGTTATAATTTCTCCTTAATTACCGCAAGCTGCATCACGTTCTCCCGCTCAGTTAATATCCACCCATCCGCCCCGGCATTCCCCCGCTTGCGGCGGGCGTGTAAACTACGCCTATTACCGACAGCGGGACAGAGTGATGAAAAGTATTGAAGAGTATTACGCCACGGCACGGGATCTTTTTTTGGAAGCTCACCCAGAGATTAAAAGCGGCATTGCGCAATTAACTGTGGAAAATGCCGCCGCGATGGGGATGTCGCTCTCCCAGTTACAGAGTATGCAGGCTGACCGGGCTTATGCTGCTTTCACTCGTGAAAAGAAACTGGATGGCATGCTCTTCGCCATCCAGCTGGCTGAACCTGATAAAGCCGTAGCGAATCAAGCTATCGAAGCTTATCTGCGACAGCACGCTACGGCGCTTGGTATGAGCTGGGAAGAATTTTGTATTAAAAACGAGCTTTAAATTCCCCCTGGTGGCTGGTCTGCTTCCGGGCCAGCCTTGTTTTAACGGCTGTTTTGATACCCGTTTCCTTCTCGCCTTTCCCTTGCTCAGAATGGTCTCAAAGGCCTGATAACAGCATATTATTGTTCGATAAAAGAAACTGGTTGCGCTATATATGCTGGCAACTTTCTGTGGCATTACAGCCACATCGTCAGCATGAACAGACTTTGGCAGTGAATGAAATAAACAGGCCTTAACGATATTTTAGACGGCGCCTGCGCCAAATTAAGATAATTCTTAAAAGATTGCTTTGCCGCCGCTTCTCACGTATGTTGTGCGCGCGGTTTGAGGGTGAAAAACCTGCACATCAAGCCCGCACATGGACGTTACAAGGCAGTTACCGAGCGGTTTCTCTTCGCCGGACTCCTGTAAGAACCTTGAGTCATGAATATGCAACTGAATAAATATAAGTTTGACCAGGTTATCTTCCTGTTTCTTCTGGCATTGTGTTTAGCGGCTCTGGGCTTGCAGTGTCGCAGCTACCATGCCCTTTCTCTTTTCTGGCCCTGCAATGCACTGCTTTTAGGCCTGCTTATTCGTTTCCCCCGCTTTGATACGCTCTCCAGCCTGCCAGCTATCTATTTCGGTATGGTCTGCGCGGACCTTTTATATGGCACCCCTTTTGAAGTTTCGCTGGGCTTAGATGCAGCGAATATGGTTTTTATTGTGACAGGTCGGGCCGTTCTGCTCTCTCCTCTCCTTTCCCGATCCTATCCGCGTCGGCTACAGGCTTTGATCAGAGTTTTTCCTGCTTCCATTACCGCTGCCGCCGTCTGTGCTGCGGTGGGATCGTTCACCAGCCAGCGCTATTTTCATGATGACCTGCTAAAGGGCTGGATCTCCTGGTTTTGTGAACAGGTTTCCACCTCAATCCTGTTGCTGCCGCTGGTGATCACCTTTCTGCGCAGGGATGAACTTACACAGTTTATGGCTGATTTGCGTGAAAGCAGCCTGATGCCGCTGCTCTCGCTGCTGTTTTCTACGGTGGCGGGGATCTACGTTGGCGGCGGCGGCAGCCTGATTTTCCCGCTGCCTGCCTTGATGTGGTGCGCGGTGAGCTATCCGATATTTCTCACCTGCCTGCTCACCTTATTTACCGGCATCGCAGAAATCACTCTGGTCGCCAGCAACGTGCTGAATATTCAGGGTTCAGACGATTTCTTCCGCATCGACAGTCTGGCTTCAGCAAGGCTGGGCGTGGCGGCGATGACCATCAGCCCGTTGATTGTCGCGCTGAGTAGCACCGCCAATAAAAAGCTGGTCGCCAGAATTACCCAACGCGCAGACTATGACTTTTTGACGGGGGCTCTCACCCGCAGCGGGCTTTCCTCACGCCTGACCACGCTGGCAACCCGACGTAACAAGCAAAACAGTTTTTACGGTGCAGCTTTTGTCATTGATATCGACAGGTTCAAAAGCATCAACGACACCTATGGCCATGCGGCCGGAGATTTTGTGCTGGCGAAAACCGTTGAGTGTATCCGGCAGTCGCTACAGCAGACGGCGCTTATCAGCAGGATGGGAGGCGAGGAGTTTCTGGTACTTATTGAGGGGATTTCACAGCCCAGAGCTTACCTGCTGGCGGATCGTCTGCGCCAGAGCATTGAGCGCAACGCTATTGTGCTGAACAATATCAATCTGAGTGTGACGGTAAGCATCGGCATCAGCACGCTGAATATTACCGATCCATCCAGTCTGGATGAGTCAATTAAACATGCAGATGAACAGCTCTACATCGCCAAAAGCAGCGGCCGGAATCGGGTCAGCCCCGAGTTTGTACTGTGACTCTTTAAGTTTCAGAGAACAAAAAAACCCGCCGTGGCGGGTTATCCTGAACTTGCTCAGCCTGTCAGGCTTCGTTTTCGATGCGGTTCACTTCAATTTCCATGTCCTGAATATTTTTATCCAGTTCATCCAGTAAACCGCCCTGCTTAGTGAGCAGGTCGTTGATCCTCTCTGCAAACTCAGGATGCTTATACTCGCCCTGATCAAAAGCGAGCCAGTGCGCTGAAAGGGTTTCCACGTTGGATTGTGCATAGTGGCGCATTTCTTTTAACTGAGAAGTTACATCACGTACGTGGTCGGTCGGCGTTTTGTGTTCTTCGTTGTCACTCATGCAATTATCCTTCTTGGTTAAAAAAGCACTCATAAATTCTGACCCTCAGGGTTAGCGGAAGTTCATTAACACTTTTTTAACCCGACGGCGACAGGGCAAAAAAGGCCGCCATCGCTGGCGGCCAGCAGGCCTTAGTAGTAGGCAATTTTACGATCTGTTCCGTTAATATTGACGGTAATGTATCCCGCAGCCGTCGTCGTGGTGGGTGCGGTAGCCGCAATGGTGGCCACGGTTAAGACCCCTTTCTCATTTGCGCCGATCCCTGCCAGTCCATTATGCAGGCTCATCCTTGCATTCGGCGACGTGTTACCGATGGTGCTGGTATCGGTGACTTCGCTAAGATCCGCTGTAAAGAGGGCACATACACCGGCATCGAACCGGGTGGGGCCGTTTGACTTCAGGTTGAACATCGTGTCACCGCTGCCCGCTTTCAGCTTGACCCAGATTTCAGCGTAGGTAACGCCAATCCTGTTTAACTTCACGTCCAGTACGGCTGGCGAACCTTTGTGCTGGATATCCGCGTAGATAGCGGTCGCGCATCGCGAAATATTCAGCCAGGTCAGACAGGAAGAAACGGCAGTGACCGGATTGCCAGCCGTGCCGGAAAGCACGTCATTGCTGACTTTGCTGATCATCTCCACCACCCACTGCTGATTATCTGTTGGCAGGTGTACCTTGCCCAGCCTGTACCATTTGTCCGTTGCTGAAGTATTGGTCACCCTGTAGCCAGAGTACCAACCTACTTTCATTGATCCGGTCATGTTGGTACCAAAGTTCTCATCACGGCGCCAGCCATATTCATAACCGGATAACCAGCGCTCACTTGTGGCATCCAGTGTGACTTTGGCACCCGCCTGCAGGTTAAGCTGACGGATCAGCACGCGGCCGTTGCTCATATTCAGTGGATTTTCGCAATCCTCCAGACTCAGCGCATCGACAATCCATTGTCCCTCACTGAGATCCCCCGGGAAGCGGGTGTGCTCCATCCAGACGTTATGCAACACCCCTTGCGTCACACGCGGCATGTAGAGCGTGGCATCGCCATAGCCCGTCTGGAAATTGGCGTTAGTGATCTCAACCGCCGTTGAGTGATCCCAGACGCCAGTAGTCGTACCGGACCAGCCAATCTCAATGACACGGGCGAAAGTAGTAAGGGTATAAATTTGCTCAAACTTAGTATCAAGCGTATCCAGCAGTTTGATTACCGTACCGCCGTTATTCTGCGCACGGAAGCTGTTGATCAAGACTGATTCTCCCGCCACGATGGTGTTTTCAAAGAACGGCTGCTGGTTAGTACACATCGTCGCCTTAATGATACCCTTGTTAGCAGTAATATCTGCCGATGCCTGGCCATTCCAGCAGATTCCCTTAAGCGTCGTGCGTCGCGCCTTGACCTTGAACACCGGTGATGTGGATTTGTTGGAGATAATGGTCGTCCGGGGCATTCCCCCATGCGGGTTATGAGCGCCAAAGATATAGAAGAACGGCATCTCGGTGCCGGAGTAATCAATCGGGTTAATAAGGAATTTGCCCGCAGGAAAACGCACGCCAAGACTTTTAGCGTTGTTGTTAAAAGACTGCGCCCATTCCATCATCAGCTTAAACGCCCCGCTGTCATCAGTCGTACCGTCGCCCTTCGCACCAAAATGCAAGATATTGAGTTCATCCGGATCGTTAATCACGCGTTTCCAGTAAAATCCCTTGCCTGCGGCCACCGTCCCGGAATCGTCCTTAACGGCCGTGGTGCTGACAAAGCCGACAAATTCGCCGCCACCATGGAAACTAGAATCCTTATCATAATAGCGTTTCAGTGAAGCTTTATCGCCTGATTTAGTTGGCGCGGTAGTTCTCAGTTCAGCAAATGAATTAACTTCAATCATAATGACCTCCGGGGCAATAAGTGGTAGCAAATCGCCTGAATGAATTAAATAGTAAGGAAAAAAATAACATTAAAAGCTCCCTGAGTATTACACCTATCTCCTGACGGATGATTTATCACACCTTTTTATTTACGCAGATTTTATTCCATGTCTCATTGTGCACATTAATTTCCTTTACCGTTCTGATATCCATCACCTGCCAGTCCTTTCCATAAGTCTGGATAGGATTAAATAGTGTGCAGGAGGAGTCAGAAACCATTTGAGGATTATTACGGGTTATTATATGACGAGTCGCGCAGCTTGTTACGAGCGTCATCATCATTAAGCATATCATTGCTTTCATGGACATTCTTCACCGCCTTAATATCCTGAATCTGTTTATTGGCCACTATGGCAATACGGTCACTCTCTTCCTGTGCTGCCGCCACGTCAGAGCGGGCTTTTTGCTGCACTTTGCCGATTTTTTTACCGCCAAACCAGCTGACAATCAGCGCCATCAGCACTACGCCAATCCCAGCGAGAATATGCCAGCTACCGCTGAACAGAGCGAAGAATGTACTCATGCTTTATCCTCCTTCATGACCTGAGCCTTAGCGTTCAGGGATTTCTGACGTACAAATTGCGCAATGACTGCCATGGCAACCAGGAATGAGGCGATCAGCCCCAGATAGTGTTGGGGAATAACCGTCTTGACGTCGCCTGGCAAAGAGCTCCAGGCATTCATCGCTGAGTCCGGGAATGATTGCACCCAGGCCCCGACAAACGACCCTATAGAAGCAAGCCACAGGGACCAGGTCTTGAAGAGTAATTTTGCATGCGCAACCAGCTCGATTTTACCGTGCCTGGTAATCCACCAGACGGCAAAAGCCACCAACAGAACCAGCATAATAAAGAGAATAAATTTCATATAACCTCCTTGTAGGCATCATAATTCCCACTGCGCATCACCTGCGCGTGCCGTTTTGCCCGCTGTGGTGTTTGCCTGGCCCAAAGGCTGCTCAGCATCCCTTCCGCCGCGCCGTCAAAATTGCCGACCGAGATCATCACCAGGGTATTTTTAAAGGCGAGCAGCCCATCAACCCCCAACTGATAAGCCATGCTATAAAGCACGTCAGCCCTGGCCGGATTACATTGCTTCATTGCGGCCACCAGGGTTGGGCTGCTGTTCATTTGCACTATTTTTTCATCTACCATTCTTTGCATCCAAATATCTCCTACGTTTCTTGGTACGGTAAATTGATAATTAGCTAACGGGGCATTTTTGGGGCCTATTACTATTCCGCAGGCCACCGTTGGGTACCCTTCCGTGTCAATATAGGGTCGTTCTTTATAACCCTCTTCATAAGCCAGTATTTGAATGACTTTACTCATACTTCACCTCCGTAATTACTTTTATGCAGACGCATAAATTCTTCAGGAATGAATTTCCCGGTGTGTAAAGTGCATCGACTGGGTAAATTAAATTGCGTTATTAACACACTAGATCGGTAATTGCGTACGCAACCACTTTTTTTTGAAATTATTTATCTCTCGCACTCAAGGGTAATTTCAAGCGCCGACAAGACGCCCTCCACAAAGCCTTCAGCCGTCTGTAACTGTTTGCGGATTGTGCCATCGGCACAGCGGCGTCTGCGGGCAATAGAGCGTAACGAGATCCGGTAATGATAATGGGCGACCAGGAGAGAATGTTCTTCAGGGTGAGTGATTTTCAGGCGGCTGATGCAGCTGTCGAGGATCATACCATCGTTGTCGCTGCATGAGGGCCGCGAAGCGGAGGTGGAAGTGATCAGGCCACGGAACCCCGCAGCAATATGTGAATAACTCACCCCACTCCGCTCTGTAGCCGCCCAGCCACCCCATCTTTCCAGCAATAGTTTGATATCGCGCATGTTAACTCCCTCATTATCTGGAGAGGAGAGACCCTCTCTGTTGAGCATCTTTCATCCACAGGTTCTCAGTTCCCGGCATGCTGCCTGAATTATGGAGAGGTGCAGTGCTGACACGCTGTCACCGTGTCAGGTGCAATGCTTTGCCAGCGGTTAGGCTGGGCGGCCAGGTTGTCAAAGAGCAGCGGGTTTCAATACCCTGGGTGAAGCGCTGAAAATCCCTTTACGTATCGAACTGACTTAATTAATAGCAATCGCTATTAACTCTGTCAATAGCAAAGCGTGTTTGACGAAAAATACGCTTAGCTATAAATTCTGGTGTATGAAACCGAATACACTCGCCTACCGATTGAACATGGCTATGACCATGATGGGAATTACTCAGGGTGCTTTAGCAAAAGCCTCCGGCGTATCGCAACCTACTATCTGGCGTCTGACCAAAGGGGAAGCAGAAGGCTCCCGCAAATTGGTGGATATTGCCAGAGCGCTTGACGTCAACGTGCAGTGGCTCGCCAGTGGCGAGGGAGAGATGCGTGGCACTACGGCAATTAGCGCCATTGACAAAGTAAAGAGTGGTACTACTATCTCCGTTTGGGGTGCCGAAGGTAAAACAGGGGAGATCGTCTCTGCACCTAACGGCGTAAAGGCGAAAAAGAGCTGGCGTGCCTATATTCTTGACCGCAACAGCGGCTGCTCAGAAGCCACAGCGGGCAGCATTATCATTATCGATACCGACGTACCACCTGAATCTGGAGATTTGGTGATAGCGAAGGTGAATTCCCGTTTCTCCGTCTATCGCTATCTTGAAGGCCCCTCTAATGGTTTTTTGACCGTCGATGACCCCAGACTCCCTGCTGTGGAGCTCTCTGATGAGTCAGAACTTATTGGTGTAGCAATCTTCCTGATCCGTGATTTAAGGCGGTAAGTACTCACATCCTGCCCGTGCAGGATGGTTTCCTTGTAATGCCCTCCGGATACTCTGTGCAGAACAGATATCATCAGTTTACCCTCGCGAAAATCCACCCTCTGAGACAGTTAACCAGCGCAAAACCTTTTGCGCATTCATTCAACTGAATAGATTAGTAAAGCTTTCGATAAAATCGCCAGAATAAAGCGCAAAAAAAGCAGAAAAAAAAGAATTAAACCTTAAAAATCAGATAGATAAACTGACAATCCAAGATATTTACACAATAGCTATTGATATTAATAATAACTATAGCTATCGTTTTTAGCGGGGATACATTTCCGCTGTTTATACGTTTTGAGGCAACTCCAGGTGTGACTGGTCTCACTACATTTTTATGCTTTCGGGAGGTCTATGATGTTGATAATCTGGAAACCTTGTCGGCCACAGGGAACCTGTAAAAGCCGTTACAAAGCCCGACGGGCAGCGGTTGTTGCCCAGCGTCAGGAGGACCAAAAACTGGCGAGAAGGATCGTCAAAGAGCTGACTGGTTGTAGATCGGGAGGGGTAAAAACGAGTGGTGAGGATTGATAAAGAACGGGATCAGGGAAGCGCACTACCTGATTGCAGCGCTGGTTACTGTATAAAAAAACCAGTAGAGTTTTCTACTGCTGCAATCAAGCGGTTTTCGCAAGGGATGGCTTTAGCTGGCGAAGGACTTATAGCTGACCTTCATACCGGCCCTGCAAAAGATACAGTTAGCGCCATGGGGATTTTTTGGCGTGATGTTATGGGGAGAGAAACGATACTGACATCCATGACATGACGGACATTTAAATTTAATATTTGGAATAGGAACCTTCATTTTTTTTGAATTATGAGTCTCCACACTATCACTTCAGAAAGCTTTTGTCAGTTTTATCTCGGCCGGCAGGCCTGATAAACACCAGAAAAAAGCAAATACTTCCTTAAAAGGTGATAACGGAAATCATTTAATAAAATTTTACTAAGCTGGCGAATGGCTGGCGACTAAGCCTGTGCTTTCTCAGCAGGCAAACAAAACGCCCTGCACAACCCACCCCGACGGTCAAAAAGCCTTTCTCACCGCTTCAGCTGCCTGAATTATGCTGGGGGCAATCCCCTTCGTCATCTGCTGGAAGAGCAGCGCGCTCTGGGTTATCAGCATCTGTCCCCCTTTCGTCGGCCATCTTTCAGGACACACCGCCGCCAGAGCAGACAGAGCGGCAGAACAGAATGAAAAAAAGAGCAGAAGGATAAAGAAAAGAGCTGAGCGGCACTGGCTTGTGGGTTGCCCTTAGCTCTCCCTGTAAAGTAGCACAATCCCCGCTAAAACCCACTTTACGCCCTATATTTCGCAAGGCAGTCAGAGAGTGCCATAGCCAGAAAAATCAGTATGCCGTTGAACTTTCACGGAGTTTTATGGAAATCTCTGATTCGTCAGCTATGCTTTTGGTTGTTGCTACTTTTTAAACCAAAGGGAAAAACGATGAAAAAATATCTGGGCGGTTTACTGATGTTACTCACTCTCACCACGCTGACAGGTTGCATGCATGACAGCAGCGCAGTGGGGAGCGATGGTCGTCCACATGCGCCAAGCGGTCAGTCAGTGCCTGGCGGCACTCAAGGCTCTGGCCCGGTAGGTCAACCGCAGTCCTGAAACCTGCCCTACCCGATCAAAAAAATGCCGGCCCTCTGGTCGGTATTTTTTTGCCCCGCTTCACCCACTGTAACGCTCTCTTATCTGCCTGTAGATCAATAAGCGTAAAGGGATAAAGCAGAAGACTGGCCTGCCGATACTCCATCCGAAGAAATCCGCGCAATAACTTTTTTAAATCAGAAAGATAACGCTAAACCTGCATATTCATGATGTCAGTATAAGCACTGACCAGCTTGTTACGCACCTGGATACCCATCTGCATTGATACCGAGGATTTTTGCAGATCGACCATCACATCATTCAGGTTAATGCCTGGTTTACCCAGTTCAAAATCCTGCGCCTGCGTCCGCGCTTCGTTCTGCGTATCACTGATCTTGTTCAGCGCTGCTTTCAGCTCACCGGCAAAATCGGCATGGCTTGAAGCATCACTGCTTCTGCCACTGGCCTGAATTGCTGCGGTTTGCAGCTGTTGCATCACACTCTCAATACCCTGAATTGCCATCTTTTGCCCCGAAAGTTAAACGGTAGAAATTTTGTTGTGAGAAAACTTACCACAATGTCAATGAGACAAAGCCGCTAAATAAGAGCAAAAGATAGGGCTTATCCAGCCATCGAATTTCCTGTTTAAGAAAATAATGGCAGCCATTAGAAGTGAAAAATTTACAGCTAGCCGCATCAGGGAGTCAGTTTTGTTACGACACTACACGAAACAGTCCGGTCAACTGTCAGGCAGGAAAGAGTCATGAATGCAACTGTCACGCAGGATCAACCAGAGAAGAAAGGTCTGAACGACCTCTTCGCTCGCTTACGCGCTAATCCTCGCATCCCCATTATTATTGCGGCGGCGGCGGCTATCGCCATCGTTATAGCTATGGTGCTCTGGGCTAAGCAGCCAGAATACCGCGTGCTCTATAACAACCTGAGCGATGAAGATGGCGGTGCCATCATTACTCAACTTACCCAAATGAATATCCCTTATCAGTTTGATGATAAGGGAGGCGCATTAATGGTACCGGCAGCGAATGTCCATGAGCTGCGTCTGCGTCTTGCCCAGCAGGGGCTGCCTAAAGGCGGCGCCGTAGGCTTTGAACTGCTGGACCAGGAGAAGTTTGGTATCAGTCAGTTCAGCGAGCAGGTTAACTATCAGCGTGCGCTGGAGGGCGAACTGGCTCGCACCATCGAAACGCTGGGGCCGGTTAAAAATGTTCGCGTGCATCTGGCGATGCCAAAACCTTCCCTGTTTGTGCGTGAGCAGAAATCGCCAACGGCTTCCGTCACCTTAAATCTGCAACCTGGCCGTGCGATGGACCAGGGACAGATTAGCGCTATCGTGCATATGGTCTCCAGCAGCGTCGCTGGCCTGCCACCAGGTAACGTGACCGTCGTTGACCAGGCTGGTCACCTGCTTACCCAGTCCGATAACGCTGGCCGCGATCTGAATGATGCTCAGCTCAAATACGCCACCGATGTCGAAAACCGTTTCCAGCAGCGTATCGAAGCGATCCTGAACCCGATTGTCGGCAACGGCAACGTGCATGCGCAGGTTACCGCGCAGATCGACTTTAATGCTCGTGAACAAACTGACGAGAAATATCAGCCGAACACCAATCCGGCAAACCAGGCCGTTCGCTCGCGCCAGACCAGCGACAGCGAACAGCTTGGCGGCCAGAATCAGGGCGGCGTACCGGGTGCGCTCTCTAATCAGCCTGCTCCGGCTAACACCGCCCCCATTACCACTCCGCCAGCTAATCAGAATGGCCAGAACGGTAATGCAGCGAGCAATGCGGCGGCGAATCAGGGTTCGACCACCAGTACCGCCAGCAAGTCAGGTCCTTCCAGCACGCGGAATGACAACACCACAAACTACGAAGTGGATCGCACCATCCTGCATACCAAAATGAATGTGGGTGAAGTACAGCGTCTCTCTGTGGCGGTGGTAGTGAACTATAAAGCAGACGCAGCCGGCAAACCGATTGCCCTGACGGATGCTCAACTGAAACAGATTGAAAACCTGACCCGTGAAGCGATGGGCTACTCGGACAAACGTGGTGACAGCCTGAACGTTGTTAACTCGCCGTTTACCGAAGTAGCGGATAACAGTGGCGACCTGCCGTTCTGGCAGCAGCCCTCCTTCATCGACCAGATGTTTGAACTGGGACGCTGGTTGCTGGTGCTGATTGTGGCCTTCATCCTCTACCGCAAGCTGGTTCGTCCACAGCTTGTGCGTAAAGCAGAGCAGGAGAAGGCTGCCGTTGAAGCCGCAGCTGTCGCTAAGCAGACGCTTGCCGAGTCAGAAGGTGATGCGGTCTCCGTGAGCCTGTCGAAAGATGAACTGGATCAGGAACGTAAGTCGCAGCACCGCATGGGTGCAGAGGTTATGAGTCAGCGTATTCGCGAGATGTCAGAAAATGACCCGCGTGTGGTGGCTCTGGTTATTCGCCAGTGGATGAAGGACGAGCTATGAGTCTCACCGGTACAGAAAAAAGCGCCATCCTGATGATGACGATTGGCGAAGACCGCGCTGCCGAGGTGTTTAAACACCTCGACACCCGCGAGGTTCAGCACCTGAGTTCGGCCATTTCCAATATGCATCAGGTTTCGCATAAGCAGCTAACTGAAGTGCTGCGAGAATTTGAGGTGGATGCCGAGCAGTATGCTGCCCTGAGCCTGAACTCTAACGATTACCTGCGCTCTGTGCTGGTAAAAGCGTTGGGCGAAGAGCGCGCCTCTACCCTGCTGGAAGATATTCTCGAAACACGGGAAACCACCAGCGGGATGGATACCCTCAACTTTATGGAGCCGATGGCGGCTGCCGATTTGATCCGCGACGAACACCCGCAGATTATCGCCACCATCCTTGTACACCTCAAACGTGCGCAGGCTGCCGACATTGTTGCTCAGTTCGACGAGCGCCTGCGTCACGACGTTATGCTGCGTATCGCCACTTTTGGCGGCGTGCAGCCAGCCGCGCTGGCAGAACTGACGGAAGTGCTGAATGGCCTGCTCGACGGTCAGAACCTCAAGCGTGCGAAGATGGGCGGCGTGAGAACCGCAGCGGAAATCATCAACCTGATGAAAACGCAGCAGGAAGAAGCGGTTATCGAAGCGGTTCGCGAGTTCGACGGCGAGCTGGCCCAGAAAATCATCGACGAGATGTTCCTGTTCGAAAACCTGGTGGAAGTGGACGACCGCAGCATCCAGCGCCTGTTGCAGGAAGTGGAGTCCGAGTCCCTGCTGATCGCCCTGAAAGGGTCCGAGCAGCCGCTTCGCGAGAAGTTCCTCAAGAACATGTCCTCCCGTGCAGCCGATATTCTGCGCGACGACCTGGCAAACCGTGGCCCAATGCGCATGTCTGCGGTGGAGAGCGAGCAGAAAGCGATCCTGCTTATCGTTCGTCGCCTGGCAGAGTCCGGCGAGATGGTGATTGGCGGCGGCGAGGAGCAGTATGTCTGATAAATCTTCTCTGCCCTGGCAGCGCTGGCAGCCCAACGACCTTGGTCAGCTGAATAAACCGCTGGTCGAAGAATTGGTGCCGCCTGAGCAGCCGGAAGATCCGTTCAACCAGCAGCAGTTCGAACTTGAGCAGATGCAGCATCAGGTTCGCAATGAAGCCCAGGGTCTGGGCTATGCCGAAGGGCAGCAGAAAGGTTTTGCCGAAGGTCAGAAAGCGGGTTACGACGCCGGTTTTCAGCAGGGTCTGGCGGAAGCGCAGCAGCAGCAGGCGCCCTTGCAGGCGCGCATGCAGCAGCTGGTTTCTGAATTCAACCATACGCTGGAAGCCCTGGACAGCGTGATTGCCGCCCGTCTGATGCAGCTGGCGCTGGAAGCGGCCCGTCAGGTGATTGGCCAGGCACCGCACGTGGATGGTACCGCCCTGCTGCGTCAAATCCAGGGGATGATCCAGCAGGAACCGATGTTAAGCGGCAAACCTACGCTGCGCGTACATCCGGACGATTTGCAGCGCGTTGAGCAAACGCTTGGCGCTACGCTCAGCCTGCACGGCTGGCGTCTGATGGCTGACAGCACCATCCATCCCGGCGGTTGCAAAGTCAGCGCGGAAGATGGCGACCTGGATGCCAGCCTCGCTACGCGCTGGCATGAACTCTGCCGTCTTGCGGCACCTGGAGAGCTTTGATGACGACTCGTCTTTCACGCTGGTTAGGCTCACTCGACGCCTTAGAGCAGCGTTTATCGCAGCTGCCGGAAGTACGGCGTTATGGCCGTTTAACGCGCGCCACCGGCCTGGTGCTTGAAGCTACAGGCCTGCAATTGCCGCTGGGTGCAACCTGCGTTATCGAACGTTCCGATGGCAAAACCGTCTCGGAAGTGGAAAGCGAAGTGGTCGGCTTTAACGGTCAGAAACTCTTTTTAATGCCGCTGGAAGAAGTCGAAGGCATTCTGCCTGGCGCGCGCGTTTATGCCCGCGTCTCCGGCCAGCACAGCGGCAAACAGCTGATGCTGGGGCCGGAACTGCTGGGCCGCGTACTGGACGGCAGCGGTCGTCCACTGGATGGTCTGCCTTCACCTGAGACCGGCTACCGCGCTCCGCTGATCACCCCGCCGTTCAACCCCTTACAGCGCACGCCAATTACTGAAGTGCTGGATACCGGCGTCCGTGCCATCAACGCCCTGCTTACCGTAGGACGTGGACAGCGTATGGGCCTGTTTGCCGGTTCCGGCGTGGGTAAAAGCGTGCTGCTGGGAATGATGGCGCGCTACACCAAAGCCGATGTGATTGTGGTCGGGCTGATTGGTGAGCGTGGCCGTGAAGTAAAAGACTTTATTGAGAACATTCTCGGCACCGAAGGGCGTGCACGCGCAGTAGTTATCGCCGCGCCAGCAGATGTCTCTCCTTTATTACGTATGCAGGGTGCCGCTTACGCCACGCGTATTGCTGAAGACTTCCGCGATCGCGGTCAGCACGTGCTGCTGATTATGGATTCCCTGACCCGCTATGCGATGGCGCAGCGTGAGATTGCGCTGGCCATCGGGGAGCCTCCGGCAACTAAAGGCTATCCCCCTTCCGTGTTTGCCAAACTCCCGGCGCTGGTCGAACGTGCAGGTAACGGCATTGATGGCGGCGGATCGATTACCGCCTTCTATACCGTTCTGACAGAAGGCGACGATCAGCAGGATCCTATCGCTGACTCGGCGCGTGCGATCCTTGATGGTCACATCGTGCTTTCGCGCCGTCTGGCAGAGTCCGGGCACTATCCGGCTATTGATGTTGAAGCCTCAATCAGCCGCGTAATGGCACATCTGATTGACGATACGCACTACGCGCGCGTCCGTCAGTTCAAGCAGTTGCTCTCCAGCTATCAGCGCAACCGCGATCTGGTCAGCGTGGGCGCATACGCTGCAGGCAGCGACCCAATGCTGGATAAAGCGATCAAACTCTATCCGGAGCTGGAAGCCTTCCTGCAACAGGGCATGTTTGAACGCAGCACCTTTGACGATGCCTGCCTGCATTTGCAGGCCATCTTTGGCTAACGGTTCTCCTGAACGGAGAAGTCCGACCCTGGCGGAGGCAGTATGGCAAAACAAGCATCACCTATAGAAACCTTGTGTGGTCTGGCGCAGAAAGATCTCGATAAGGCTGCCATTCAGTTAGGCGACGTCCGACGCGCCCAGAAGCAGGCTGACGAACAGTTAGTCATGCTGCTGAACTATCAGGATGACTACCGTAAAACGCTGAATGACACCATGGCCAGCGGCATAGCCAGCACCCGCTGGCATAACTATCACCAGTTTATTGAAACGCTGGAAAGAGCCATCGATCAGCATCGTCAACAGCTCAACCACTGGAATGGCCGTCTGGATACCGCGCTGCGACTGTGGCGGGAGAAACAGCAGCGGCTGCACGCTTACGAAACGCTTCAGGCTCGCGCCGTGGCGAACGAATTATTAGTAGAAAACCGTCTCGATCAGAAACGGATGGATGAATTTGCCCAACGGGCATCATTGAGGAAAGGCGAATGATCACTTTGCCAATTGCGACGAGCGCGACCAGGGTTAACTCTACCAACGCCACAGCTCCATCCGCTTCGGCTGATGTGGGTATGGAGACCACCACGGCTGCGGGCGAAACCCCGGCCAAAGGCGAAGGCGGTAACGAGGGCTTTCTTACGCTGCTGGGAAACAAACTGCTGTCGCTGGCTCAACAAAGCGAAACGGGTCAGGCTTCTACAGCGGCTGCCGCTGCCGACGACGCCGATGCGGCTCAGTCGCCAAAAGCAAAACTGAGTGCGCTGATGGCAGCTTTAGACAAGCCGGAAACGCTCAGCGCCCTGCTTCAGCCGGGTAAAAGCGATAAAGCACTGAAGACGGAAGAGAGTACCAGCGAAGATAACCAGACTGCTGCCCCGGTGTTAAATAGCAGCGATATGCAGACGCTTCAGGCTCTGTTTGCCATGCTGCCACCTGCTGCTGCCCAGCAGCCTGCGGCCATAGCAAAAAATGCCGGGTCACTGACGGATGAGCCTGCAATCAAGGGTGCAAAACAATCCACACTCTCTTCTCTGCTCTCTTCGGCTAATAGTGCAGAGGGTGACAGCGATAAAACCAGCGGCAAAGCAGAGAGCCTGACTACCGCAGTGGGTAAAGAGTCGCCAAAAGCCACCGCTGCGCCGACCTTAACCGCCGCGTTCCAGCAGGCGCTTAACCAGAGCGGTAAGAGTGCGGATAAAGAAAATTCAAGTTCTGTCCCAGCAGCGACGATAACCAACAATGTTATCAGCGCGGCTTCTTCCCTTGTCACGCCAACCACCACTTCCATGGTGACGGCACCGGCAAGCGCGCAGCTCAGCTCTCAGCTGGGCAGCCAGGAGTGGCAGCAGGCGTTAGGTCAACAAATCCTGATGTTCAGCAAAAACGGTCAGCAAACGGCGGAACTGCATTTGCATCCTCAGGATCTGGGCAGCATTCAGATCAGTCTGAAGCTGGACAATGACCAGGCGCAGCTGAGTATGGTGTCTAACCACAGTCAGGTTCGTGCGGCATTAGAAGCCGCGCTGCCGCAGCTGCGTACTGCACTGGCGGAAAACGGCATCAGCCTTGGTCAGAGTAACGTCAGTAGCGATGCTTTCCAGCAGGGTCAGAGTTTCAGTGGTCAGCAGGAACAGCAACGTAATAACCACAGTGGCAACACATTTAGTCTTGCATCGGAAAATGACAGTGATGTAACCCCAATTGCCGTTCCTGCCGCGTTGCAGGCGCGTGCAGCCGGTTCCAGTGCTGTTGATATTTTCGCCTGACGGTGACAAACGCATAAGCTAGTGGCAAAACTCGCGTCTTTTCTACCTATTGTTTAGCGCAAGACGCGGGATAATCTGCCCATATCACCGTGGGATAGCGGATTAAGTGGTACCGCACCTCGAAAATAATCACAGGAAGTTATAGCTCATATGACTGATAAGAAAGCCAAAAGCGGCAAACGTAAGCTCCTGATACCCTTGTTACTGCTGGTAACACTGGTTGCTTGCAGCGTGGCGGGCTATACAGTCTGGCGCATGATGAAGTCTCCCGCTGACACGGCCCATGCTGAAAAGCCTGCGGAGCCTGTCGCGCCAGTCTTTTTTGCGCTGGATACCTTTACCGTAAACCTGATTAATCCGGATAACGATCCCGATCGTGTGCTCTACGTTGGCTTTACGCTGCGTCTGCCAGATGAAGATACCCGTCGCCGGATGACCGATTACCTGCCGGAAGTGCGTAGCCGCTTATTGCTGCTGCTCTCCCGTCAGGATGCTTCTTCTCTGAATAATGAGCAGGGCAAGCAGGAACTGGTCAAACAAATTAAAACCGTACTGGCTCCGCCGCTGGTACAAGGTCAACCTCAGCAGGTCGTGAGCGATGTTCTGTTCACTGCCTTTATCCTGAGGTAGAGCAGATATGGGCGACAGCATCCTCTCACAAGCAGAAATTGACGCGCTGCTCAATGGCGACAGCGACAGCGCGGCTGAAGAAACATCCAGCGTTAAAGGCGAAAATGATATTCGTCCTTATGATCCCAATACCCAGCGTCGCATGGTTCGCGAACGTTTGCAGGCGCTGGAGATCATTAACGAACGTTTTGCCCGCTCTTACCGCATGGCGCTGTTTAACCTGCTGCGTCGCAGCCCGGACATCACGGTTGGGGCGATTAAAATTCAGCCCTACCATGAGTTTGCGCGTAACTTGCCGGTGCCGACAAACCTGAACCTGATTCATCTGAAACCGCTGCGCGGCACCGCGCTGGTGGTGTTCTCGCCGAGTCTGGTATTTATCGCCGTTGACAACCTGTTTGGCGGTGATGGTCGTTTTCCGACCAAGGTTGAAGGGCGTGAGTTTACCGCGACCGAGCAGCGAGTGATCCGCCGCATGCTGAAACTGGCCCTGGAAGGGTACAGCGAAGCGTGGAAGCCGATTTATCCGCTGGACGTAGAGTATGTTCGCTCTGAAATGCAGGTCAAATTTACCAACATCACGACTTCTCCTAACGATATCGTGATCACCACGCCGTTCCAGGTAGAGATTGGCAACCTGGTGGGTGAGTTCAATATCTGCATTCCGTTCAGCATGATTGAGCCGCTGCGCGAAACGCTGGTGAACCCGCCGCTGGAGAACTCCCGTCAGGAAGACCAGAACTGGCGCGACACGCTGGTGAAGCAGGTTCAACACTCCGAACTGGAGCTGATTGCTAACTTCGGCGAAGTATCGATGCGTATTTCACGTCTGCTGGCCCTGAAGCCGGGTGACGTATTACCGATTGAAAAACCGGACCGTATTATCGCTCATGTTGATGGCGTGCCGGTCTTAACCAGCCAGTACGGCACCCTGAACGGGCAGTATGCGCTGCGTGTGGAACATCTGATTAACCCGATTTTGAATTCGATGAACGAGGAACAGCGCGATGAGTGACACCAAGAAGCCGTCCGAAGACGACATCTCCGCGGACGACCTGTGGGCTGACGCGATGAACGAACAGACCACTGCCTCATCCGAAGGGGTGTTTAAGGCGCTGGAAAGCAATGATATTGCCGGGTCGTTGCAGGATATCGACCTGATTATGGATATCCCCGTTAAGCTGACCGTAGAGCTGGGCCGTACCAAGATGACCATCAAAGAGCTGCTGCGGCTGACGCAGGGTTCCGTGGTGGCGCTGGAAGGGCTGGCCGGGGAGCCGCTGGATATTCTGATCAACGGCTATCTGATTGCCCAGGGTGAAGTTGTGGTAGTGGCCGATAAATATGGCGTGCGTATCACCGATATCATCACCCCTACCGAACGTATGCGTCGTCTGAGCCGCTAAATGAAGACAGCCCAGGTACAGTCACAGCCGGTGGGTCAGCCGGCGGTTTCTACAGGATCGATGCTGACGCAGGTCAGCAGCGTGTTAGCCGTTATCATTCTGCTTATCCTGGCCTGTGCCTGGCTGGCAAAACGTCTTGGCTTTACGCCAAAACGGGGCGTGCGTGGCAGCGACCTGACCGTCAGCGCCAGTTGCCAGGTTGGACAGCGCGAACGCGTGGTGATTGTTGATGTGGAAGATGCCCGCCTGGTGCTGGGCGTGACCGGACAGCAGATCACCCACTTGCATACCCTGCCGCCTAAACCGCAGCAGGAAAATCCGGAACCTCCGGCTGCGGCGGCAGATTTCCGTCAGGTGCTGCAAACGTTACTTAAACGCCCCGGTAAGCCAAAATGAAACGCTTTCTTCCCTTGCTGGCGCTGTTTCTGCTGATTGCGCCCGATGTCCATGCTCAGCTTCCAGGCCTGATGAGCCATCCGACCGCCAATGGCGGCCAGAGCTGGTCACTGCCGGTACAGACTTTAGTCTTTCTGACCTCGCTGACGTTCCTGCCAGCCATCCTGCTGATGATGACCAGCTTCACCCGCATCATTATCGTGTTTGGATTACTGCGAAATGCGCTGGGCACCCCTTCCGCGCCGCCAAACCAGGTACTGTTAGGCCTGGCGCTGTTTCTGACCTTCTTTATTATGGGGCCGGTGTTCGACAAAATTTATCAGGATGCTTATCTGCCGTTCAGTGAGGATAAGATCAGCATGCAGGAGGCGATTGATAAAGGCGCCCAGCCGCTGCGTGAGTTTATGCTGCGCCAGACGCGTGAAGCTGACCTGGCGCTGTTCGCCCGTCTCTCCAACTCCCCGCCTTTGCAGGGACCAGAAGCGGTGCCGATGCGTATTTTGTTACCGGCCTACGTCACCAGCGAACTGAAAACGGCATTTCAGATTGGCTTTACCGTGTTTATTCCGTTTTTGATTATTGACCTGGTGGTCGCCAGCGTATTAATGGCACTGGGGATGATGATGGTGCCGCCAGCGACTATCTCACTGCCCTTTAAGCTGATGCTGTTTGTGCTGGTTGATGGCTGGCAGCTGCTGGTAAGTTCTCTGGCGCAAAGTTTTTATACCTAGATCTGAGGGCGAACCCCATTCGCCCCAAAAAAATCACCTCTCTTCTCTTTTTCTCCGGAGTCACTATGACACCTGAATCGGTTATGGTTATCGGGCACGACGCTATGCAGGTCGCCCTGGCAGTTGCTGCCCCGCTGTTGCTCGCGGCGCTGGCTAGCGGGCTGGTTATCAGCCTGTTGCAGGCAGCTACGCAGATCAACGAACAAACGCTCTCCTTTATTCCTAAAATCCTCGCCGTGGTCTCCACATTGGTCATCGCCGGTCCGTGGATGCTGAATCTGGTACTCGACTATATGCGTACCCTGTTCGCTAACCTGCCTTATATGATCGGTTAATGATTAACGTCGACAGCAGTCAACTGGTGTTCTGGATCAGCCAACTTTTCTGGCCGCTGGCGCGCGTGCTGGCGCTGATCATGACTGCGCCTTTATTAAGTGAAAAGGCCATCAGTAAAAAAGTCAAAATCGGCCTGGGGGTGATGATCACCTATGCACTGGTGCCCTCTTTGCCCCCGACAAATGTGACCTTGTTCTCAGTTGGTGGTTTCTGGTTGCTGATTCAGCAGATTCTGATAGGCATCGCTATAGGTTTTACGATGCAATTCGCTTTCGCTGCGGTCAGAACAGCGGGGGAAGTGATTGGTTTGCAGATGGGACTCTCTTTTGCCACCTTCTTTGATCCCGCCAGTCGACTGAACATGCCGGTACTGGCCAGATTTTTAGATATGCTGGCTATGTTACTGTTTCTCTCCTTTAACGGTCACCTGTGGTTAATTTCCATGGTGGCGGACAGTTTTCATACTTTACCCATCGGTGGCGATCCGATAAACGGTAACGCTTTCCTGGCTCTCACCAAAGCCGCCAGTCTGATTTTCCTTAACGGTCTGCGATTAGCGTTACCCTTGATAACTTTGCTGCTCATCCTTAATTTGGCCCTGGGTTTGTTAAACCGTGTTTCACCTCAGCTCTCCGTTTTTGCCATCGGCTTCCCGGTCACCTTATCGATAGGGATCATCTTTATTAGCCTGATGATGCCTCTGTTTGCCCCTTTCTGTGAGCATTTGTATAGCGAAGTGTTTGATTTGCTCTCCACCGTGCTCAGTGAAATGCCCGCAAGATAAACTTAACTATTGGTTGAGTGTAAGATAACCATTGTTAAGCATACGAAATATGTCAGTGCATTTTTCGAACCAAATTTATCAGAATTTCATTAAGGAAATTCTGATAAATGCGATGAGACAATGAAAATTATTCTTATTAAATCCCACTTAGCGTATTTTGATTCCTGAAATGGCCGAAATGTTGCGAGAACGTTAATGTTCACAAAACAAACAAACGACTGTTTTTAATGGAATTTTTATTTTTTCTGGTTTATCTTGTGCTCTATCGCATTTTCCGGCATTGTCAACACGCCGCTGAGGGGCACACATTCGCGTGACGAATGTTTTTTAGGAATCGTCCTATCAGACTTTTCTGTGTTTTGCGCGATAGTGGCGTAGCTCACAAAAAAATACGCTGTAAGCTATGCTAAGACAATTTGCCAGTGAGTAACGCTGAATGCCCAGTTTAAGCGTTTCTTAACCGGTCATTATATCGACTAAACTCAAATAAACTTTCGGGCATGGATAAATCTGGCCGGGCTTTTTCCGCCGTTGCAGATTAAATGCCTGATAATAATAAGACAATTATAAGACTACTTTACTCTCGTACTACACAAACGCGTAATTCATCGTTGATTTAAACGGATAACAATTTGGTGAGGGTCGCTACAATGCCAACGATTATTATGGATTCATGCAGCTATACACGGCTTGGGCTTACAGATTATATGACTGTGAAGGGTGTTAAAAAGAAAAACATTACTTCCGTCAACGATATTGATCAATTACAAGCAAAATGCCAGCAGTATCAGCCAGGCGTGGTTTTTATTAACGAAGACTGTTTTATTCATGAAGCAGATGCAAGTCAGCGCATAAGAACCATTATTATGCAGAACCCTGACACGCTCTTTTTCATATTTATGGCCATCTCTAACATCCATTTTGAGGAATATCTCTACGTTCGTAAGAACCTGATTATTACATCAAAATCGATTAAACCGGCCACACTTGATAACTTGCTTGTTTCCTATTTTCAAAAGAAACTCAATGTTTCTCCGCGGTATTCCGCAGGCTTCGATGTTCACCCATTGACGTTGAGCCAAACAGAGTCAAATATGTTGAAGATGTGGATGTCTGGCCACGATACGATTCAGATATCGGATAAAATGCAAATTAAGGCCAAGACCGTTTCCTCTCATAAAGGGAACATTAAACGTAAAATTAAAACACACAACAAACAAGTTATTTATCATGTGGTTCGTTTGACGGATAATGTCACCAGTGGCATTTACGTTAACGTGAGATAAGCTCTCTTCCGCACTTAAAAAGCCGGCCTTGCCGGCTTTTTTAGTTAAAAGCGTTAAGCAGATCTCACTTTCTCATTAAGACTTTCCTTTTTGCTGCCGATGTTCTGTAGACAGACCGAAGCTCCCCGCTTCGTTTACCCTACAGAGAGCAAAAGGACATGAAATCATCAAACCTCAATGCCGATCGGATCAGCTTTTGGCAGCATTTACGCCTGGTGCCCCTCTTTTCCGTTATCCTCGGTGGTATTTTGCTGCTGTTCGCCCTGTGTATTGGCATGGCCAGCTACTTTTTAATTCAAAGTAACCAGTCGCTACAGGACGTGACAGAAGAAATTCAGGTCCGTATGGCTATTTCCAACAGCTCAAACCATTTACGTACTGCCCGCCTGAATGTTATTCACGCCGGAGCCTCTGCACGTATTGGTGAGATGGATGCATTTAACGATCACCTGAAGCAGACTGAAAAACGTATTAAGCAGGCTACAACCAGCTTTAACGACTATCTTAATCGTCGGATAAAAACGCCGGCGGATGTCGCCCTGGATGCGGAACTCAAAACCCGTTTTGACACTTATGTCACTCAGGGATTGCTCCCCATGTTGAAGAGCGCCAAAGATGGCAGCTTTGAAGGGGTGATTGCTCAGGAGACAGATTATACCCGCAAGTTTGATGATGCTTATAATGCCGTTCTGCTGAAAGCTATTGCGATACGCACTCAGCGCGCTGATGCCATTAATAAAGAGGCGGAAGCGCAAACCCGGCTCGGCTTTATTATGATGGCCTGCGCTTTCGCCGCTGCACTGCTGCTGACGCTCGCCACCTTTATCTTCCTGCGCCGGGTAGTTATTACCCCTCTGCGTCAGGCAGTAGAGCGTATTGAACATATTTCTCGTGGCGATCTGACCGCGCCGCTGCAAAGTTGGGGCCGGAGTGAAATCGGCACGCTCAGCAGCAATCTGCAAATTATGCAGCAGTCGCTGGTAAAAACGGTGGGAACCGTTCGCGAAGGTGCCGTGGCAATCTACCAGGGTTCCAGCGAAATCTCCGCGGGTAACACAGACCTCTCTTCCCGTACCGAGCAGCAGGCTGCCGCGCTGGAGGAAACCGCTGCCAGCATGGAACAGCTGACCGCTACCGTGAAACAGAACGCCGAAAACGCCCATCATGCCAGCCAGCTGGCGTCTGATGCTTCCGGTAAGGCGCGTCAGGGTGGTGATATTGTAAGTGGCGTAATCAGCACCATGAACAATATTTCCACCAGCTCGAAGAAGATTGCAGAGATCACTACGGTGATTAACAGTATCGCCTTCCAGACCAACATCCTGGCACTGAACGCGGCGGTAGAAGCGGCCCGTGCGGGAGAGCAGGGGCGTGGCTTTGCGGTAGTCGCCAGCGAAGTGCGCAATCTGGCGCAGCGCAGTGCCGGTGCGGCGAAAGAGATTGAAAGTTTGATCGCAGAATCGGTCAATCTGATAGGTCAGGGGTCGTCTCAGGTTAGCCATGCCGGCGATACTATGACGGGGATTGTGGATGCCGTGCGGCGCGTCACGGATATTATGGCTGAAATTGCCGCCGCGTCAGACGAGCAGAGCCGCGGTATTCAGCAGGTAAGCCTGGCGGTAACAGAGATGGATAATGTGACTCAGCAGAACGCCTCGCTGGTTGAGGAAGCCTCTGCGGCCGCCTCCTCTCTGGAAGAGCAGGCTTCTCGCCTGACCCAGGCGGTTGCAGCTTTCCATTTAAGTGACAGCACACCACGCCAGGTGGCGGCAGCGCCTGTTCAGGCTAAAGCGCCTGCATTACGCCCTGCCCTTGCTAACACCAGTGATAACTGGGAAACCTTCTGATCGATAAAAAGGGGCGATTTTCGCCCCTTTATCTTTTCTGCTACTCGCGCTGCATCTGCTTACGGATTAGGTAATAAGAGATCCATTCAGGAGGCTGGATGAGGCTCGACAAATATGCCGTCATCATGTCCCTGTTCATTAAAGAACCAGATCCCCATCGGGTAATCCTCTAAAGCGACCAGATACATAGTCCCTTCGCTAAAGTCTTCCACTGCCAGTACCGTGCCGGGACGACGAGGCCCTCCATCGGTTTTGACCGTGACCCGTTCATTGACTTTCATGACGCTTCTCCCAGGCTGAATAGTGGGCTAAGTTTACCTTAAAATCCCGCAGACGGGAGAGTACCTAGCGGCGGGCAATTACCCAGACAGCATGTACGATACCCGGAATATAGCCACACAGGGTCAGCAGAATATTCAGCCAGAACGCCCCGCCAAATCCTACCTGCATAAATACGCCTACCGGGGGTAAAATAATAGCAATAATGATGCGTAATAAGTCCATGTCGCCTCCATAGCGTGGAAAAATGATTAGTGTGTAATCAGTTGATAATTATAGCACTGGCGCGCGGAGCACTCCTGGTGCGCTGTGTAAATCCTCGTAATTCCCGCCCAAAGCTGGTTTTTCGCTTTCTTAACGTTTCACAGCGAGACTTCTGACATCCCTCCCGCTTAGACTCTTCCCACTGCCCCCTCCCCAAAGGCGCAGGCAACCTAAAGTAACAAGGATTTTTGCCCGCGCAGCGCGGGCTTTTTTTCGTCCTTTTCCTGCCTGCCAACTTTTTTACGCCATCTATACTTAGTTCATTTAGTGAACTGGGGAATAGGTTATGGCTACTGCAAAAGAGTACAGCGACATCGTTCAGCGTGAGGTCAGTATCGATATTGAAGCCTTACTGGAAGCGATTCACGATCGATCGGCGGGCGAGGTAAAACCCCTTACAGATGAAAAACAGCAGCATAAGGTTCGGGTGGATGGACGTGAATACCACTCCTATACCGAACTGGCCGATGCTTTTGAACTCGATATCCGGGATTTTACGGTTTCAGAAGTTAATCGCTAAAAAAAATCCCGGCGGTTAGCCGGGAATCAAATTTGATTAATGAAATTCGTTACACAGGAAATTCTCTGACCTGCTAATAGTACCCTAAGTTATCGCCAGGAAAAATCCTAACTTGTACCTGAAGTTGTACAGACCATGAAAAATTGTACATGCAAATATCGCTGAAGCCGCGTTAAACCTGATGTGAGAAAGCCATCGTGTTTTCTCCCATCGCTCCCCTCTTTCTTATCATTTTAAGAATATTCCTGGTGGTTCCGGGCCGGTTCCGGACAGTTTAAATGAGGTCAGCCCGTCAGAGTTGCGGGGCTTCGTTATACTCTATGATTATGCTGATCTTTTCAGGCAGTCCGAGGAGGAAGAGTCATGCCTACGCTACAAGATCCCCTGATGATAGTGACGGATTTAGACGGTTCCCTGCTCGATCATCATACTTACAGCTGGGAGCCGGCTCAGCCCTGGCTTGAGCGCCTGACCGAAGAGAGCATTCCGGTAGTGATCTGCTCCAGCAAAACAGCGGCTGAGATCCTGCCGTTGCAGCGCCTGCTAGGCATTACCAGCTCACCCTATATTGCTGAGAACGGCGCTGTCCTGCACTGGGAAGGGTTTAACGGATCGGGCGATCGTGCCGCAAACAAGGGCTATACGGAGATTTGTCAGACGTTGCAAAAACTGCGCGACAGTCTGGGCTTCAAATTTACCGGTTTTGCCGATGTTACCGAGAAAGAGGTGGCTGAGTGGACCGGCCTGACGCCACATAACGCCGCCTTAGCCAAAATGCGGGAGGGTTCTGAAAGCCTTATCTGGCGGGACTCCGCTACCCGCTTTGAGGAATTCAGTGAAGCACTGGCAGCAGAAGAGCTGACGTTGGTTCAGGGTGGACGGTTCTGGAGCGTAATGAATCAGGGCGCAGGAAAAGGCGCCGCACTGGATCTTCTTCTCCGCCACTATACCCATCCTGTGGGGCACAAATGGCTGACCATTGGCCTTGGAGACGGGCCTAACGATGGCCCTATGCTGGATAAAGTCGATTATGCCGTCATTATTAAAGGCTACAGTAAAACGCCCGTCACGCTGCAACGCGAGGGACGGGACGCTGAAGAGAGGGTGTTTCATAGTACCCATTTTGGCCCTGAAGGATGGAGTGAAGGTTTATCCCATTTCATCAACCAGGGTTAGGTTGTATTCGGTTGTTGCATGCCTGAAGGGCAGCAAATAAAGGGGAAGGTAATGAGTGATTTTTTCCAGAACGGCGTGATTACAACTTTTCATAACCTCACCGATCGACCGGTAGAGGAGCTGGAAAAGGATCTGGTAAGATTTTCCGCGAAGCGCAAGATGGCATTAATTCTGCCATCACTTTTTTCCGAACTGGAAGGACCCGCTCTGAGTAATATTGTCGATGAGTTGGCAAAAGTGCCCTATCTTGAGGAAATTGTGATTGGTCTGGACAAGGCCGATCGCGACCAGTTCCTCTATGCCCGTGAGTTCTTTTCACGCCTGCCGCAGCGCCACCGGATTTTGTGGAACGATGGCCCGCGGTTAAAAGCGCTGGATGCCGAACTGGATAAAGAGGGTCTCTCCCCTACGCAGCCGGGCAAAGGTCGTAATGTCTGGTTCTGTACCGGCTATACCCTTGCGTCTGATAAATCCTCCTGCGTAGCATTGCATGACTGCGACATCGTGACCTACGAACGTGGCATGCTGGCCCGGCTGCTCTACCCGCTGGCCAATCCCTCGTTCCAGTATGAATTTTGCAAAGGGTTCTATGCGCGCGTGGCAGATAACAAGCTGAACGGCCGGGTTGGCCGGTTGCTGGTTGGGCCATTGCTTCGCTCGTTGCAGAAAGTGTACGGTCATTCGGAATATCTCGATTACCTCACCAGCTTCCGCTATCCCTTATCCGGAGAGTTCGCTATGCGCACTCACGTCCTGAATGGGATAAAAATACCGGGAGACTGGGGCCTGGAGATTGGTGTTCTTTCAGAGATCTACCGTAATTACACCACGCGACAGAGCTGCCAGGTCGAAATCGCCCACAACTATGACCACAAGCATCAGCCCCTTTCGGAAGAGGATGGTACCGGCGGACTTCGCAGGATGAGCAATGATATTGTTCAGTCGCTGCTGCGTAAGATGGCGACAATGGGGGTAAACCTGACCAGCGACTCTTTCCGCGTGTTGAAAGCAACCTATTACCGCAACGCGCTGGACATGATGGAATTTTACAGCCATGAGGCCGCGCTTAACGGTCTGAAATTTGATCAGCATGCGGAGGAAGCGGCGGTAGAGATGTTTACCCAGGCTATTCTGGAGGCGGGCGCCTCGTTTATTGAACGCCCGAACGAAAAGCCATTTATTCCCAGCTGGAGTCGTGTCCAGTCAGCTTTCCCTGACATTCTGCACCGTATTCATGAAGCGGTAGAAGAAGATAACAAAGGAAACGTTTAGTCTTCTCCGCTAACCCGATTACGTCCGGTTGTTTTTGCCTGATAAAGCCTGCTGTCGGCCACCGATTGCAGGCTTTCAAATTCATATACCTGCTGCTCCTCGCTGGAAGCCACTCCAATTGACACGGTGATGGTCAGCGTGCGCGCAGTGTCAATCAGTACCTCTTTACTGGCCAGCTTTTGCCTGACCCGTTCAGCAATTTCCATCGCCTCTTTCCGCCCCGTTTCTGGCAGCGCCAGGCAGAACTCCTCGCCCCCTATCCTTCCAGCCACATCTTTCGTGCGAATAGCCGACTGGATAGTTGCCGCTGCATGACTTAACACCAGATCGCCAGCCTGATGCCCCCAGGTGTCGTTGACGGATTTGAAGCGGTCCAGATCCATCTGGATCACCGAAAAGGGAAGCTGCGCATGCTGGCAGTGATGGGCGAGCTGTTCAGCCTTTTCAAAAAAAGCCCCGCGGTTCAGCAACCGGGTCAGGCTGTCATAGTTGGCCCGCCAGCTTAAGGTATCCTGTAAAGCCAGCATGCGGTCAAACAGGCGGATAATCAGCTGGTGGGATAAAATCAGCACGCCCCCAAACAGCAGCCACATCACGATCAACACCATTGACGCCCGGCCAGTTTCCTCGGCGACGCCCTCCTTCAGGGTCTGAATATTGACCAGGATCCAGTGAAACTGCTGGCTGCGGGTCCAGATAACAAAACGTGAGCCAAAGCGCAGCGTGCCCTGTTTCCGGTCAGCCACCGCCGAAAGCATTTTCTTGCGCTCCTCCGGCGTAAAAGAGTGGCCGGGGAGCGGCTGCTGGTTGCTCTCCACCACCAGCTCCATATTCCTGTTAAAGATCATCACATTGCCGTTTATTCCTGCCGGCAGAGCCTGCTGGAGGTAAGCTTTAAGCCGCGCCAGCGAGAAATCCATGGCCAGAACGCCATACCAGTAACCCTCATAATCGAGAGGAATGCTGGTGGTGATCGCTTCTCCCTGATTATTGAGGCCATCATAGAATCCGGTCCAGAGCATTTTGCGCTCAGGATTAGCCTGCGGCGTCATGCGGGTGAAATAGGGGCGCGAAACCATGCGGGCGTAGCTTTCAAGGGTATTGACCCCCGTAGGGGAGGAATTCAGAAAAAAACCTCCGCGTGAGATATACCACATGCGTGAATGAAAATTTCTGCGGGAGTCTTCTATTTGCAGCAGCCTGCTGATGCCAAGCGTCGCGGTCAGTTCATCCTGAAGTCGCGACGCGTCGTCGCGGTTCAGCAAATCATGCTGTTTCACCCATCTGTCGGCCACCCCTTTCACAGGAATGGCCTGCGGATTGCCAGGGGCAAGTTGCCAGACCTCGTGATCACGCTGCTGCTCAAACTGAGCCAGTAGCTGAGCGATCTCGCTGTTCTTTACCGGGCTTTGCAGCGCCTGCCTCATCAGATTTCGGTAAAAGATTAACTCATCTGTACTGCGCTGACCAAAGCGCTCAAGGGTATTCGAGGTTGTTTGCAGCTGGTCCCGCTTTGTGATCTCATAATCTTCTTTCAGGATCACCGCTTCCCGCCACGTCAGCAGAGTTAAGAGAAGAAAGACCAGCAGGAAACAGCCATGGACTACCCTTTTGGGGGCAACGGACAAGGCGCGCAACAGAATCAAACAAGCTCTCCGGAGGGTAATAATCCATGCAGAAAGTGTAGAGGGGGGAGGAGGTTCCTGCCATCGACAGGATCAAGAGATGTGAAAGCAATTCAAGAGCAGGACAAAATAAACCGCTGTCCCGCTCTCAGTCATTAACCAGCAAGTTGTCTCTGGCCGGTGAGCAGAGGGGCAAGCTCTTCTTCTCTGAACGCTTCGCGCCGGACGCTGTAGCCGTCATACCAGCGACATTCAACCATGCCACTTGCAAAACCTGTCACCACCATCGCCGGACCACCGTTTTTAAGCTGTACTTCATCACTGACCATGATCATGACACACCTCACCATTTGGGTTAACAGACCCTACACAGGGAACTTCAGGTATAGCAGGCCAGGCCGGGCAATTCCGTTAATAATTAGTAAAATTTATGTTAAATAATGATAAGTGTTTAATAGAAGAAGAAATAAAAAAGCGAGTGAAGATGATCACTCGCTCTTAAACAGGGAAAACTGGCGCTCTGGCGTCAGATTTTGCAACCTTCACAATCCGCTTCGTCGCCTGAGTCGACAGGCACTTCACTGGCCTTTTTTTCCGCGTTGGCTTCAGCCTGTTCCAGTTCGGCATCAATATCAAATTCAAAAATGTCGTCTTTCATTTTCACTCCAGAGTGCATAGCGTTAACAAGCTGCCTTTATACTTATTTACCGCGCATTTTGGCAATTAAATTTACCCCCAACAGCACAATTGCCCCCACAATCAGCCCCAGAACAAGGTTAGCCAGATTGTTGATCAGCGATGCCATCAGGCCGGAATAGTCTGCACTGTAATGGCTGATAAAGTGATGAATAGCCGGTACGCCATGGGCAATAATGCCGCCCCCCACCAGGAACATCGCAATGGTGCCCACCACGGTAAGGATTTTCATCATCCAGGGCGCCAGCGCCAGCAGCGCGCCACCAATACCTTTTGCCACCGATGAAGATTTTTCCTGCAACCACATACCGAGATCGTCAATTTTAACGATACAGGCCACGATGCCGTAAACGCCCACGGTGACCAGGATGGCAATGCCGGCGAGGATCAGCACCTGGTTCATCAGGGGCGCATCAGAGACGATCCCCAACGTGATGGCCACAATTTCCGCAGAGAGAATAAAGTCAGTGCGTATCGCCCCTTTGATCTTTTTCTTTTCAAATTCAGCGGCATTTTGCTGTGCCAGGTTTTTTATACGCTTCTCTCTGGCTTCGGGGCTTTGCTCCGCTTTGTCTTTATGCAGACTGTGCAGCACTTTCTCGAAGCCCTCATAGCAAAGGTAAGCACCGCCCACCATCAACAACGGGGTGATCGCCCAGGGCGCCCAGGCGCTAATCACCAGCGCCAGCGGGACCAGAATCAGCTTATTCAGAAATGAGCCTTTCGCTACCCCCCAGACTACCGGAAGTTCCCGATTCGCTTTTACCCCGCTTACCTGCTGAGCATTTAACGACAGGTCATCGCCCAATACACCTGCGGTCTTTTTTGCCGCAATTTTGCCCATCACGGAAATATCGTCCAGCAGTGTGGCAATGTCATCTAACAGTGTCAGTAAACTCGTTCCCGCCAAAATTCCGTTCCTTATGGTTGTTAATCGTGCTGGCAACAGGGACAAATCTGCACGTCGGTCACCACCATATCGGCAATGCCGTCGCAATCCCACTCAACGCGTACCTTCTGCCCTTCTGCTTCATGATGATGCAGGTATTTACTTACCGGGCTTTCGGTGAGGCCAGCTATCTCTTCAGTAGCAATCAGCTTTTCTCCGACATAAATACGTGCGGTAGCCTGGGTGTTAACCATGCGCTCGCCGCTGATTTTGTAGAGCCGTTTAACGGTGAGTTTGATACTGGCCATGATTTGCCCTGCGCAAAGATGTTAAAGAGTGTGATCTAACCAATTATGAACGAGGAGAGCAAATTGTGTGACCACAATCGTCCTCTTGTGAAAAAAAAAGCGTACTTTCATCTGGTTGAAACTTTTTTTTAGCGTTAACTTAACCCAACTTTTACATTCTGCGAGAAAAAACATGTTACGCCGTGCCCCTGCCCTGCTGCCCTTGTTGTCAGCGCTGTTTGCCCTCTATTTTATCTGGGGTTCGACCTACTTCGTTATCAAGCTTGGCGTTGAAAGCTGGCCGCCAATGATGCTGGCTGGCCTGCGTTTTCTGCTGGCTGGCACCGTGTTGATGGTCTTTCTGTTACTGCGCGGCGAACGGCTTCCCGGCTGGCGACCTGCGCTTAATGCAGCGCTGGTCGGCATCATGCTGCTGGCCGTTGGCAACGGTGCCGTTACCGTGGCTGAACATCAGAATGTTCCTTCCGGCATTGCGGCTGTAATGGTCGCTACCGTACCGCTGTTTGCTATGTGCTTCAGCACACTCTTCGGTATTCAGACGCGCTGGATTGAGTGGCTGGGGATCGCGGTCGGGCTGGTGGGGATTATCATGCTAAACAGCGGTGGCCATCTGGGCGGCAACCCCTGGGGAGCGGTGATGATCCTGGTGGGATCTCTCAGCTGGGCTTTTGGCTCTGTATGGGGTTCACGGATAACTTTGCCGCACGGCATGATGGCGGGGGCCATTGAGATGCTGACAGCCGGTGTGGTGCTGTTGATTGCCAGCACCCTGAGCGGCGAACACCTCACCTCCCGCCCTGGCTTACAGGGTTTACTGGCGCTGGCTTATCTGAGCCTGTTCGGCTCGGTGATTGCCATTAACGCCTACATGTATCTGATCCGTAACGTAACGCCAGCCATCGCCACCAGCTACGCCTACGTTAATCCGATCGTTGCCGTCTTGCTGGGCATTAGTTTTGGCGGGGAAAGTCTGACTTCCAGAGAGTGGCTGGCACTGGCGGTGATTATTCTGGCGGTGGTACTGGTGACGTTAGGTAAATACCTTTTCCCGGCAAAGCCCTCGGTAAAACCCTGTACGCTGGATAAGTAACAGCGCCAGGTAGCGGCAATGACAGGGTGCCTGACCTTTATCACCCTGTTAAACCAGGCTGACAGGTACCAGGTCAGAGGCGCGGCTCTTAAGATGCCTTAAGAATCTTCTTCCGATGAGATCGGCGCGCCAGCTTGCCTGATCCCCTGATAATCTATCTCTGCGTTCCCCGTGGAGGCACAGATCCACTCTTCCAGCCGACTGGAGAGGGCTTCCTCTTCCAGCCGTGTTTTACCCCGCAGCGCGCATTCCCATACCAGCAGGACTTTCCAGCCCGCCGCCGTAAGTTCGGCGATATAACGCTTATCACGGGCGACATTACTCTCAATTTTCCCCAGCCAGAAGGCGGTGCGGGTGGCGGGAACTTTAAACAGATGGCAATGATGCTTATGCCAGAAACAGCCGTGAACGAAAATAATCGCTTTATACTGCTCCAGAATAAAGTCAGGTCGGCCGGGCAGCGTTTTATCCTGCACGCGATAGCTAAGCCCCAGCTCCGTCAGCAGTTCAGCCAGCCGGGTTTCAATAGCGGTATCACGCGTACGGATAGCGCGCATGTTTTTACTACGGATTTCAGAAGAGTGGACGTCAGCCATCGTTATCATCCTTTATGCTTTGGCTAAGTATAGACAACGCTGCTGTAGGCTGGCTCTGTTTTCGTCAGCATCAGCATGCGCCGGGAGAGTTCTTCTTCCTGAGAACTCCCCCGCATATCAGGCCTAAGGTTCGCTGCGCGCTTTCACCGCTTTCGCAATCCACGGTTGCAGAAGTTTAGCCACTGCGGCAAAAGCCGGGACCACAACCGAGTTGCCAAACTGTCGGTAAGACTGGGTGTCCGAGACGGGAATGCGGAAGCGATACTCGCCGGGCGCTTCAAACCCCATCAGTCTGGCGCACTCTCTTGGCGTCAGGCGGCGTGGCCGTCGCTGCTGATTTTCCGCATGGTCAAAATCAGCTTCGCCCAGCTGGCGATCCCATCCACGATCGATCAGGATCTCAGATCCATCTTTGTAATAGCGCGCCGAAAGGGTGCGCACTACTCCCTTCTCTACCTCAGGATCTACCAGTCCGTAACCAAACCCATTGCCTTTCGCCTGGTGCTTTTTGGCATAGTTATAGAGGTACTTCCACAGCGTGGGGGTAAGAATATATTTTGCATCAACCTCTGGTTCCAGCAGCGCTTTCAGGGGCGTGCGCTGCTGCGGATAGAGGCTTGCCAGGGATTTAAGAGAGAACGTTGGCAGTTGCAGATCGCGGCGAAACCCGACCAGAACAATACGCTCTCTGTGCTGTGGCAGGAAATATTTGCCATCAACAATCTTCGGGTCTGCCGCACCGCTGACGTCAGCATCTGCCACGTCATATCCCAGCTCATCCAGCGTATCCATGATGATGCGGAACGTTTTTCCCTTATCATGGCTTTTGAGGTTTTTGACGTTTTCCAGCACAAAAATCGCCGGTTTTTTGGCGGTGATGATGCGCGCAACATCAAAAAACAGCGTCCCCTGAGCTTCACACTCAAAGCCGTGCGCCCGACCAAGCGCATTTTTCTTCGATACGCCCGCCAGCGAGAAGGGCTGACAGGGGAAGCCCGCCAGCAGCACATCATGGTCAGGAACCTGCCGGTCGATATGTTGATAAGCCTGTTCTTCACTGACTGCCGGATTAGCGCTCAGCGTGACATCGCGAATATCCTGATTGAAAGTATGCGTATCGGGGTTGCAGTACCAGTTGGCTTTATAGGTGCGTACCGAATATTTATTCCATTCGCTGGTGAAAACGCACTCTCCGCCTATCGCCTCAAAGCCGCTACGAATTCCACCAATACCGGCAAACAGATCGATAAAACGAAAGGCATAATGGGGATGATGAGCAGGCGGCTCGGGCAGCATCTTCCGCAATGCCTGATGTTCCGCTTCAGTCAGGGGCGTTACGCTACCGGCACCCTTCAGCCAGCGGTTAAGGGCTTCCCGCGTCCAGGGATGGTGACCGGCCTGCTGTAGCCTGGCCAGCACGCTTTTGTGGTCATAGACTTCCAGAATCTTTTTCACCAGTTGGCAGTCATCATTGTATTTCTGCACTGCCTGCTGGCCCGCCTGGCCTGCCGTCGGCAAAGCCATGCTCTCGAACTCGCTCATAATCACCCGACATCAAAAAGGAAACGCGGGCAGTTTATCACTTCGCGCTTACCATGCCAGGCCGAATGCGGGATTGTCGCGTTTAACTTCCCCGCCTTTAATCTTCGCAGGCGTGCTTCAGGATTGTTCACCCCGGCAAAAGCCCAGGTTATTCACGCAATTGTGCCGCAATGGCGGGGTCGTAGCGGCCATCAATCTGCACATACAGCATCCGGCAGTTCTGCTCTGTACGGTTCGACCAGGCATGATTAGTGCCCCGTTGTACCACTACACTGCCCGGCCTGAGCAATACCTCGGTATTATCAAGCACGATATAAATTTCACCCTCGATAACAATACAGTAATCAACCGCCTCACTGCGGTGCATCATTGGGTGCGGGGAATCAGCTTTAACGGTCAGCCCCTCGGTATAGTTAACCTGTTTAAACAGATCGGCAATGCGCGTCTCCTCCCGACCGAGGTAGGAGGCATCCGGGGGAAGATCAACGAAACGAATGCGGGTGCCATTAACCGGCGCATTGTGCATTACCGGGCCGAGGGTGGGATCGGGGCCGTTATCGACCGGTGCAGGCGTTGCCGCGGTTTCCCAGATTTCGTGGAAAATCAAACCCGGAATCGTTTCCATCTCTACAACTGAGGGCGGAGCCGACTCGCTGCAAACCATAGATTTTCCCTGGGAGTCATGCCCGGTAACAACGCGATGTATTGGTGGGAGTGCCATATAATTTTTTTTCCTTAACGATTCAGTGAAGCCTGTTTACTTCTTCTTCCTGGACTTTTTCAACAAAGCCCGGATCTGTTTCAGCTCGCTGGCATTCAGCTGCCCCAGCTCTGCTTCCTCACTGCTCTGACTATCCAAAGCAGAGGGCTGAGGAGGAGTGATCAGACTCTCCTGCAAACGCTGGCAGACTTCCTGGCTTAACGAAATTTGATTTTCAAGGGCCAGCGATTTCAGCGTTTCTTTTAAGGCGGGATCGATCTTGATGGTGAGGCTTACAGTGTCGGTCATAGTTGATTCTCCTGAAAAATGTTCCAGCCAACCTAGCCTGTTTGGTGCAATTTAACTATCCGTTCATAAAAATTAAATATTTCTCTGAAATCGGGCTGAACTCCCGCAAGACCTCTTCATCCAGCGCGCAGAAATCTCCTTTCAGTTCAGCACATAGCTTAGCCATATAGGTCACCAGGAAACGCGCATTATGCTCGGCCAGACGCTTACCCTCCGCGGTCTGCATCGTGGAAGGCAGCGTAAACAGTTTTTTCTGAAAATGGTCCAGCGCCCATTCGGTGTCGTTAAGCTGACGTTCGCGCGCCAGCGGATCGGCGCTGTCGAACAGCGAGCGGCCCAGGGCACCAGAGACATAAAACACCCGTGCCAGGCCAATAGCACCCAGGGATTCAAGCCGATCGGCATCCTGCACGATTTTCGCCTCCAGGGTTTCCGCCGTTACACCTGCACTAAAACTGTGGGCATGGACGGCATGGGCAACGGCTGCACGCTTTTCAGCCGGGAAATCGGGGAAGACCTCCAGCAAGATGCGCTGCGTTTCCACAGCCGCTTGCGCGGAAGCGAGATGACGTTCCGGATGGTTTTTGGGCAGGTTAACAATATCGTGGAAATAACAGCCGGAGAGCACAACCAGCTCATCAGCCTCGCTCCCTTCCATTATCCTTTGCGCTGTCTGCCAGACACGGCGCAAGTGGGCAACATCATGCGCTTTATCATCCTGAGGCCAGGTTTCATGTAGCCAGCTTTCAAAACGCATTTGCCAGTTAATAAGCGACATAGACTTCTCCTTATTGTTTGGACTTATCGGGATGTCAGTGGATTGAGGGCCTTCCACTGGGGGGCTATCCAAATGAAACCTTTGATCAAAATGCGATCCCCATCATGTTTATAACTTTAATTTTAACGAATTCACAACATTTTCCCCGTTTTCAGCCTTTTGCTATAGAAAAATTTGTGATTATTTTTCGGACAAATGGTTAAACAGAGATAATGAACGCGGTGAAATTAACTTTCAGCTTTTTTAGCCAGATTAAGATAGAATTGCCGACACCCGGTAATCGCTTACCTGACTGCTTTTCAGCCTGTTAAAGGCAGCTGGCTTCAGGCCTGTCACTGTAAGAGATTGTAAAGGCAACATATGTCAAATTTGTTAAGCCGCTACTATTCAGGGTATATTTATCGTTGAGGGCCGGAAAGGTCCCCCCACTATTTTGGCAGTAAAATCGAGCCTTACCGGGCCGTAAGATCTACAAGCACAGCTTATGATTAACTAAAATTTTGACGCACATCTTTTTTTTCAGATTAACGTTCAGATTAATCTGTATTGTCTTTTTAGCGTTGCTGTGATTAGCAGTTTCACATGTAAGTAACAGAGGTCAAACCATGAAAGAACGCCCGATTTTGTTTAGCGATCAACGGGTGCGAGCGCTACTCTCAGGCCAACAGAGCCAAACTCGGCGCATTATGAAGTCACAACTCTTTGGTCCCGGACAGGACAACCATGAGGGGTGCTATGGTATTGATGTGTTGAATAATCACCTACAGGGCAACCGCGTGGTGGGAATGGAAAACTTAAGTTACCATTGCCCTTACGGTCAGCCCGGCGATAAATTGTGGGTAAGAGAAACCTGGCGCGGTCCCGTTATCGCTCCGGATCAGATGGCGGAATACCAGCGCTCACCCGCGCAATTTAAAACGCCTCAATTCTGTCAGTATCGCTCCGATACCAGCCAGTTCTCTACGGCAGAAGATGAAAACGAACAGTTTGGCTGGCAGGCCGGTATTCATATGCCGCGTTGGGCAAGCCGCATCGACCTGCTGGTGAAAGGGATCCGGGTGGAGAAAATTCAGGATATCAGCGACGACGATGTGATTGCAGAAGGCGTGCAGACTGACTCCCATTTTCTGAATAACTTCTTTACCATGCACAGTGAAGCCGTCTCTTCCAAGGATGCTTATCGTAAGCAGTGGGCGCTTCAGTATGGCGGCACCAGTTGGGAAGTGAATCCCTGGGTCTGGGTCATTGAATTCGAGCGCATCTGAAGTTTGCCGGGCACTTTATGTGCCTGGTCACAGACAGCGGCAGCATTAACTGATTGAATAGGCTTCTTAAAGCTGGCGCGCCTCCACTTTACTCCTTCCGCTTGCGCACTGCTGCCAGAAGCAGCAGTTGCGCAATGCTGCGCGCTACGGCATGGTAACGTTCTCTTCAGCGAACAGGGTTGCATGATGATCAAATGGCCGTGGAAAACCGAAGAAGATGCCCGTGAAAGCTTTCCCTGGCAGCAGGCCATGGCGATTCCTCTGCTGGGTGCGCTTTCAGAAGCGGAGCAGCGTTCTCTGATACACCTTGCAACCCGTTTTTTGCAGCAAAAACGGCTGGTCCCCTTGCAGGATTTTGAACTGGATGACCTGAAGCGTTGCCGGCTGGCGTTAATTTTCTGCCTGCCTGTGCTGAACCTTGGCTATGAGTGGCTTGATGGCTTTCATGAAGTGCTGCTCTACCCCACTCCCTTTATGGTGGACGATGAGTGGCAGGATGAGTTTGGCCTGGTCCACCATGAGCGTATGGTGCATTCAGGCCAGAGCTGGCTGCAAGGCCCCGTGGTGCTGAACTGGCTGGATGTGCAGGACTCTTTTGATCTTTCCGGCTATAACCTGATCGTGCATGAAGTGGCCCATAAACTCGACAGCCGTGGCAGCGGTCATACTAACGGCATTCCCTCTGTTTCGTTGCGGGATGTGGCTGGTTGGGAACAGGATCTGCTGATGGCGATGCAGAATATTCAGGATGAGATAGATGCCGTAGGTGAGAATGCCGCGAGCATTGATGCCTATGCCGCCAGCGATGCCGCCGAGTGTTTTGCCGTGCTGTCAGAATACTTTTTCACGGCTCCCCAGATCCTGCTGGAGCGCTTCCCTGCCCTCTATGCCCGCTTTACGCATTTTTATCGTCAGGATCCTGCCCGGCGTGAGGCCAGTGCGAACCGGCTGCCGGGCAGTGGGATTGTTCACTAAAACAACGGGTTGATTCAAACGTAGCCAGTTGAAAGCTAGCGTGTTTTTTGCTGTTGACAGCACTGGGCAGCATCGCTATTATGCGCCCCATCGAAACCGATTCCTCTGTAGTTCAGTCGGTAGAACGGCGGACTGTTAATCCGTATGTCACTGGTTCGAGTCCAGTCAGAGGAGCCATATTAAAGAAAGCAGACGTCCACGGGCGTCTGCTTTTTTGCTTTCAAACTGTAGTCACTCCTCCTCTTCTCCACTGATTTGACTACATCGCCCTGTCTCCCCCGACTTCATTGTGATTTCAAACGGTTCAAGCGCTCTGTGCGGCGACAATGTAACCTCTTTTGAATGACAGATACATGATGACTGTTCCTGCGCTGACAAGATCAAGAAAACGGCCAGCCAGAAATAATCTTCCAGCTGGCCGGGATGTTCTTATCGAATGATTACTCAGGTATGCGTAAAACCTGACCGGCAACGATTTTATCCGGACTGCTCAATGTCTCTTTATTGGCTTCAAAGATTTTCATATATTCAGCAGGATCATTGTAAAATTGTTTAGCTATTGCGCTTAATGTGTCACCCGATTTAACGGTATAAACCCGGCCGTCAGCAGGATCCGTTTTTTTATCATCCTCAACATTATTACCCACAGAATGTAACAACTCATCCCCAATATTTTTAATATTATCCAGAATACTCATAATTAACCCTCTGTTGTTTTTGTTACGTTTACTTTGTTTAATTGCCAGACAGGCACTGCGTGGCGTACGATACACCTGCTTTTAATCCGTGAATTAAATAAATAGTAAACAGCATCGTTATAAAAAAGAGGAAGGTACCAGATGGGTATATTGTCATGGGTGATATTTGGTTTGCTTGCGGGTGTTATTGCCAGATGTATTATGCCCGGCAAGGAACATATGGGAATTATTATGACCATCATTCTTGGCATCATCGGCGCCCTGATTGGTGGTGTCGTCAGCACAGCCCTGGGTTTTGGTAAGATTAACGGTTTCAATATTTACAGCATTGCCATTGCTACCGCAGGGTCAATTGTTGTCCTGTTTGTGATTCATAAAATCAGAGCATGTAAAAAGGCCTGAAAAGATTAATTTTAAAGGGTAATAGTATGAGTTTGCTGGAAAAAGTATTGGGGATGTGCGGTCTTAACGATCAAATCAGTCAGGAGATCAAAGGCGTGCTGGAGTGGGTTGAGCAGCAAGGAGGCGTGCATGCTATCGTGGAGCATCTCCAGAGTGGTGAGTTTAGTGAAGTGGTTAACTCATGGCTGGGCGATGAAAAGAATGTTGCCCTCAGTAAGGATATTGTGGAGAGAATGTTTAACTCAGCCTCAATTCAACAATTAGCCAGCGGGATGGGCATCAATACAAATGATGCGCTGGAACTGCTGGTAAAATATTTGCCTCAACTGGTTGATAAGGCCTCTCCTGCTGGCACAGTTGATAAACAAGCAGACCTCGCCTCTATTGTGAGCCAATTAGTACACTAAGCCTGAATTAATCAAAAGATAAAAGCCTGCTCTGTTTAGGGCTTTTATCTTTTAAAACTAACGGATAATATTAAGATAATAACCCAGATGCTATAACTCAGCTCTATCTGTGTTAAAACATTCTTCCAGCGAACCAGGTAAGCATTACGCTGGCGCTTACAGGGTTATATCCAGACTCCATCAAAATAGCATGAGCGGGTTTCAATTCTGTTTCACGATATTGTTGTGAGGAAGTGAATAGAGGCACTCAGAATTAATGTAGCGTAAATCATAGCGATTATTTACACTCAACCCCAATATTCCTGGCTGCGCAGATCCAGAACCTGGAAGCATCAACGATTATCCCACCGCCCTGCCACTCTCTGTTCTGTCATATCCAGCGCCAGTTCGCGCTGCGGCATACAGCATAGCTTCTGGGCAGCACCTTAACTGTGGCGAGAGCCTGTAACCCTTCTCTATATTGCACGGCATTGCATGCTGAAAAATATGTAACTCTGCCCAATTTCATAAATTAGCTTTTCCGCCAGTTCGCCGTTGTTCGCCCAGGCGATACGCCGCAGACTTGCCCGATTTCGCCATACGCGAATCGGGAAAGCCTGCTTTGTCCGGTTACTGCCGGATACGGTCATCGCCAGATGTATGGGTGACCAGCGGCGGGATCTGTTTCAAAGGATAACCTTTCTCTTACGTTCTTTGCGCCAGCTTAAATCACCGCCACGCCACCCGTAACCGCAACCGTAGCGCCAGAGATATAGCTTGCCTCATCGCTCGCCAGCATCACATAGGCGGGTGCCACTTCCGCAGGTTGACCCATGCGTTGCAGGGGAACCTCTTCACCAAAGCTTTCCACCTTTTCCGGCGGCATGGTCGACGGAATCAGCGGGGTCCAGATAGGGCCGGGTGCCACGGCGTTGGCGCGGATCCCTTTTTCAGCCAACAACGCAGCCAGGCTGCCAGAGAAGTTAACAATCGCCGCTTTCGTGGCTGAATAAGCAATCAGTAAAGGCTTCGGCTGGTCAGCATTCACCGAGGCAGTATTGATAATCGAGCCGCCGGAGGGCATATGCGGCACCGCTGCCTTACAGATATGGAACATGGCGTAAAGGTTGGTTTTCATGGTGCGATCAAACTCATCATCGCTGATCTCATCCAGCGAATGGCGCGTCATCTGATACGCCGCGTTATTGACCACGATATCGATTTTGCCAAAACGTTCAGCCGTCTGCGCCACAATGCTGCGGCAGTGATCGGCGTCGGTCACGTCGCCTGCAATCAGCAGCGCCTTCTGACCCGCTTCCTCAACCAGCTGCGCTGTATCTTTGGCATCTTCATGCTCATCCAGATAGGAGATCACCACATCTGCCCCTTCACGGGCATAGGCGATAGCAACGGCACGACCAATCCCGGAATCGCCGCCGGTAATCAGTGCTGTTTTCCCTTTCAGGCGGCCAGATCCTTTGTAGCTGGTTTCCCCGTGATCGGGCTTCGGCTGCATTTGCAGAAAACTGCCGGGCCAGGTTTGCTGTTGCGCCTGCTGCGGATGTTGTGGACGGTCTGTCATACGCTGTCTCCTTTATACAATGCTGTCACGCCAGACTAAATCAGGCGTTTTGACTGGGAAAAGAGCCGAATCATTATCAGCTGCGTAGAAATAAGTGTAGCAGCCGTCATAAAAGCGCAAGGTAATCAGCCTGAGTCTCCTTTTCAGCAAGGCGTTTTATAATGTGCCTGTTCACTGCCTGAATAAAAATTCACACTCTAAGCTCGATGAAATCGCCACAATAAGAATAAAGTGGCACGGTAGCGTGGCGGGGCATGGCATACCAGAAAGTGCATCGAAAATACCATTTTAACCTGCTGATTACGCTGAGATTACTGGCATTATCCTGAAAATGGCCTCCCCCTGATTTTCCGCAGGGAAACTTATGCCATACTCATTGCTTCTGTACAGGTTCAATGCACCCTGTCTCCCTCCGATAACGAGAATCCCCATGAGCAATTTCCTCAGCCCTGCCGCAGCTTACCTGAACCGACGCAATGAACTGCTGGCGGAGCGCTCTGTGGTGCAGTCCCCAGCGGTTATCCAGACAATCAATAAAGCGCTGCTGGCCAGCGAGATCGCTATGGCAACGTTTCACGATCTTGAAGCGCTTAAAACGTTGCAGCAGCGCAAAGCCCGCCTGATTGAGTGGCATGAACCAGAAAGCCTACAGGAGCTGCAATCCTTTGAGCTGGCGAGTAATAAGCTGGCGTTTAGTGATGAAAAAGATGAACAGATTTATTTGCAGTATCATCACGAGTTTGCGCGCCTTGCGGCCTCTTTCTCCTGGCAACATGCCAGCCTGGAGATGGTGCAAAACGACCTCTTTTCCACCACCTTCACTCTGTGGCTGGAGACGTTAGAAGAGCTGTTTTCAACCCCTGGCAGAAAACAGCTTTTTATTCGTATCGAAAAAATCCTGGCCTTCTCTATCGGCAAGATCCCCCTGCTGGGTGACGCTATCGACCTCTACCGCATGTTACTGGCCGTGATGACCTCCTGTCAGGAGAAAGCCACCAGCAGCGATGACTATTTTCAAACGCTGGAGAGCTATACCGAAGCGGCTAACCTTTGCAGTAAAGGTATTTTGATTTTCTGCTTCACCACTGAAGCTATTCTTCGTGGACGTGCGTTGCCTGGAGAAGCCTTACTGACTGAGAAAATCAAGGGCCATTACGACAGTGTGATTGATGGCACCCATCCCTACTTCTGACCTCATTTTTGCCGGCAATCCGATCCCTCACTGACTCGCTTCCCTCCGAAGCCGCAGATTTTCTGTGGTAATATGGTGGATGTTAACCCTGTAAAGGGTCCCTGAGACGATGGATTAATCAATTGCTATGCCCGCTACTGCCAAAAGAAAAAACGACCCGGAAGGGTTGAAGAAACGCATCCTTGCCGGTGCGCTTGCGGTGTTTGCTGAGTTTGGCCTACAGGGCGCACGGATGGAGCAGATTGCCGACCATGCGCAAACCACCAAACGCATGGTGGTTTATCACTTCAGCAATAAAGAAAATCTTTACGTTGAGGTGCTGGAACAGGTTTATCAGGCTATCCGTCAGCATGAAACCGGGCTTAATCTGGCAGAGATGCCGCCGGTGATTGCCATGGCGCGTCTGGCTGAAGCCAGCTTTGACTATCACATATCGCATCCCGACTTTATGCGCCTGGTCTGTAGCGAAAACCTGATGCGTGGCCGCTATATCAGTCAGTCAACCCGCATCAAAACGTTGAACCAAAGTGCGCTCGATGTGCTGGCGGATATTCTTCACCGTGGCAAAGAGTCAGGGGTTTTTGACGCTAAAGCTGAGACGGTAGACGTCCACCGCCTGATCAGCAGTATCTGCACGCACAATGTTGCTAATCGTTATACCTTTCACACTCTGTTTGGTGGTGATGAAAACGAGCAGCAAAGTCTCGCCCGTAACCGCCAGCTGGTTGTAGACGCCACGCTACGCTACCTGCGTCCGGTCTGATGCCGTAATTTGTACAGCCCATTAACACCTTGTACAACTTTTTACGCCCCGGAAGCTGTTGTTCTGGGGCGATTCATCTATGCTTAGGGCTAACTACAGAAGCTCAACTCTGCGCTTTCCCCCCTTTTTTGAATTGTTATTGTCCTTTTGGAAGGAGTCGTCGATGACGCGTGAAAATACCGGATACCCCATTCGTGAAACCAGGACTGATGCCGATGGCAAAGTGTGGAACTGGGCGCAAAATGCCACCCTGGGGGACAAAAATGCGGTGAGCGCGCCGGAAACGGAAGCCGAGTTACAGGCTCTGGTTGCTTCCAGTCAGGGTAAAATCCGCATGATGGGCAGTAAAATGTCTCCGGGCCGGATGATAGAACTGGCAGAACGAGGCGATACGTTGCTCGATATGAGCCGCCTGCGTGGGCTGCTGGCGATAACGGATGATAGCGCCACCTTTGCTGGCGGTACGCCTCTTCACGAGGTGTATGAAATTCTTTCGGGTGTCGGCAGAATGCTGCCAGCTTCACCCGGTGTTATCGCCTCTCAGTCGCTGGCCGGTGCGCTGGCGACCGGCACCCACGGTCAGGGTTTACAGCAAAGCTCCATTGCCGATGAGGCGTTAAGCATCCGAATGGTGCTGGCAGATGGCAGTATTAAAGAGTTCGACCGTGACCACCGCTGGTTTGCTGCGGTGCAGCTGGGTCTGGGATCGCTGGGCGTGGTCACTCAGGTCACGCTGCGTACGCAACCTTCGCTGATCTATACCTGCTTTAAAACTGCCGTCACCGCCGATACGCTTGAACAGGATCTGATTGACTGGAACACCAACTATGCGCTGAGTAAGGCCTGGTGGTTCCCTGATGAGAATCAGGTTCATGTCTGGGCGGCCAGGGAAGCGACGCCTGAAGAAGAGGAGCGCTACCACGATAACAATGACGAGCTGGTTAAGCAGGAAGAGACCAGCGACGCGATGAACCAGACCATAGAGCAAACTCTGGAGCATATGCGCAGCGACACCAAAATCGTGGACGAGGAGGGAAAACCTTTCCGTACCGTCACGCGGTTCAAAGACTTTTCAGATGTGACTGGCGATGTGTATCAGGTATTCTGCCGCGGGATTGCCACGCCGCAAATTAATGTTGAGATTGGTATCCCCCTGTCACGTGTTGGTGAGGTGATTGCTAAAATTAAAGCCTGGCATGCCGATACTCAACCTCACATGCACTATCCCATTATTCTGCGCTGCACGGGTGCCTCTTCTTCCTGGCTTAGCCCGTCATATGGCGAGGAAACCTGCTACTTTGGTTTTGTTGTTTACTATGCCGAAGACGGCACGCTCTCTGAAGAGGGAGTCAACTTCTTGCGTGCAGTGGAAGAGGTGCTGGTGGCGGAAGGCGGCAGGCCGCACTGGGGTAAATATTTTGAAACGCCGCTCTATGACTGGGCAGCGCTCTATCCTCACTGGGGCGATTTTGCCGAAGTGCGTGCGGCGCTCGATCCCCAGCATAAATTTGACAATGCATTTACGGCCGCATTATTTGACTGATTATAAAGGAGATTGCCAATGAAGGCATGGGCCACCCTGCTGACGCAGCCGAACTATCTGCCCGGCGTACAGACACTTAAAAAATCATTAACCCGTGTGGGCAGCGACTGGCCGCTGGTGGTAATGGTAACGGAAAATATTGATAAAGCCGCGCGCCAGACGCTGGAAGCGGAAGGCTGCCTGCTGCGCGACGTGCAGCCCATTAGCCCGGACAGTAACCTACAGCATAACTACGCCAATGCCCGCTTTTCAGAAGTCTGGACCAAACTTGCCGTCTGGAAGCTGACTGAATTTGAACGCATTGTGTTTCTGGATGCCGATATGCTGGTGACGCAGAACATGGATGAACTGTTTGAACTGGCGCTTGCAGAGGATGAAATTGCCGCCTGCCATGCCTGCCGCTGTAATCCTAATAAGATCCCGAGCTATCCCAAAAGCTGGCGGCCAGAGAACTGTTTTTACAGCTACTGCCGCGGTGTGGAACACACTCAGGAGCTGGAGGAAGTGGACAACTATCTGAACGGTGGTTTTCTGGTTCTGAGGCCGGACCAGGCTCTGTTTGAAGAGATGGTACAGCAGCTGGCTGAGCTGGACGATCTCTCACGCTATCTGTTTGCCGAGCAGGACTTCCTGAACGACTTCTTCCACCAGCGCTGGAAACCGCTGCCCTACATCTACAATGCGCTGAAGACACTGCCTTTCCAGCATGCCGCGATGTGGGATCTTGATGAGGTGAAGAACATTCATTTCATTATCGATAAGCCCTGGGAGAAGGCGCTGGATAAGAACGACAGATACTACGCACTGAACAAAATGTGGTGGGATGTAGCAAAATAACAGTCAGGCCCCTGTTGCGCCAGGAGCCGGACTGTCAGTCGCTCTGCCCAAATGTTGGCGACAAAGCCAACATTTGGGGATTAATGCGTTTATCGCCGCCGTCAGCGCCTGGTGATTACCGCCACACCCTGTATAACCTCCGGATGCCCGCTTACCCTGGCGCCTTGTTACTCTGACGGAAGCGCTGTTTTCTTCCTGTAGCGCGTTACTTTGCCGGAGCGGTTTTGCGCAGCACTTCAAGACAATGCTTTAACTCTTTATCAAGTGGCGCTTCAACCCGCATGACTTCGCCAGTAGCAGGATGAGTAAACTTCAGGGCAGCAGCATGCAGGAACAGTCTTTTCAGACCAGTACCTGAAAGTTGTGCATCAAAATCCCTCTCGCCGTAACGATCGTCAAACGCAATCGGATGGCCCGCATGCAGCGTATGCACACGTATCTGGTGCGTGCGCCCGGTAATCGGGCTGGCTTTCACCAGGGTGGCCTGGGCGTAGCGCTCTTCCACTTTAAAACGCGTTTCTGAAGGCTTACCTTCACTGTTAACCCGCACAATTCGCTCGCCGCTCTGAAGAATATTCTTCAGCAAAGGGGCCTGAACCGCTTTGATATGTGAAGGCCACTGCCCACGTACCAGCGCCAGATAATCTTTCTGCATCCCCTTTTCTCTCAGCTGTTCATGCAGCGATCGCAGGGCTGAGCGCTTTTTAGCCACCAGCAGAATGCCGGAGGTATCACGGTCAAGACGGTGAACAAGCTCAAGGAAGCGCGCTTCCGGACGAAGTGCACGAAGCCCCTCAATCACGCCGAAGCTTAACCCGCTTCCGCCATGTACGGCGGTGCCAGAGGGCTTATTCATCACCAGAATATGGTCATCTTCAAACAGAATGGCATGGGCTAACGCCGCCACTTTATCAAGCTTGGGTGAAACCGCCTCGTCATCACGCTCCGCCACGCGAACCGGTGGAATACGCACTTCGTCGCCGGGCTCAAGCTTATATTCCGGCTTGATGCGACCTTTATTCACGCGCACTTCACCCTTACGCAAAATGCGATAAATCATGCTTTTTGGCACCCCTTTCAGCTGGGTGCGTAAAAAGTTATCGATGCGCTGTCCTGCCTCATCGGCAGAAATCGTCACCATTCGGACTACAGGAGTATTGGTTTTCATGGTTCGCGATTCTAAATAGAGCGCCAGGATAGCGCCACCTCTTTTTCTGTGCTTAACTGACAGTGACTCGATTGCGTGATGATTAATGTCCAGTTTTTGGCCAATTTGAAGAAATGCGATGCAAATCGCCTTAAAAGGGGCAATAAACTTCACAGAGCAACCAAAGTCACCTTGCTATCACAAGGTTAGCAATGGAATAATGAAACTGTTTTTCCACGCTTAACACTTGTGAAACATGGATAAAACGTAATAAGAAATTTTGCCGGATAGCCCATACACGCAGCAATGGCGTAAGACGTATTGTGAAATCAGGCACTTAGCGGGCTGCGGGTTGCAGCCTGGACGACAAGACGGGATTGGTTCACTCAGGTTTACACTGGCGGTTCCCCCTTTTTTAAAAGCGCTGTTTTTCCAAATGAAAAACAGGCTACCGAGATTTTGCGCCCCTTAGCAGGCCACAACCGTGAGGTTGACGTCTTTGCGATGAGACTCGGGGCCATCGGTTATTCGCGTCCAGCGTTACTATTGCCCGTAGCTTTGTCACTAATGTAAGAATAATGAGTAAGTTACGATGAAAAGAATGTTGATAAACGCGACTCAGCAGGAGGAGTTGCGTGTCGCCCTTGTGGATGGACAGCGCCTGTACGACCTGGACATTGAAAGCCCTGGACACGAACAGAAAAAAGCCAACATCTATAAAGGCAAGATCACCCGCATTGAACCCAGTCTTGAAGCAGCCTTTGTGGATTATGGTGCTGAAAGACATGGCTTCCTCCCCCTGAAAGAAATCTCCCGCGAATACTTTCCCAGCAACTATTCCAACCACGGTCGCCCGAATATCAAGGACGTACTGCGTGAAGGACAGGAAGTTATCGTTCAGATTGATAAAGAAGAGCGTGGCAATAAAGGCGCAGCCTTAACCACCTTTATCAGCCTGGCGGGCAGCTATCTGGTGCTGATGCCGAACAATCCTCGTGCTGGCGGTATCTCCCGTCGTATCGAAGGTGATGACCGTACTGAGCTGAAAGAAGCGCTCTCCGCACTTGAGTTGCCGGAAGGTATGGGTCTGATCGTTCGTACCGCAGGCGTGGGTAAATCTGCCGAAGCGTTGCAGTGGGATCTCAGCTTCCGTATGAAGCACTGGGAAGCGATTAAGAAAGCCGCCGAGAGCCGCCCTGCTCCGTTCCTGATCCATCAGGAGAGCAACGTCATTGTTCGCGCCTTCCGCGATTACCTGCGTCAGGATATCGGTGAGATCCTTATCGATAACCCGAAAGTTCTGGAGCTGGCGCGTCAGCACATCGCTGCGCTGGGCCGTCCCGATTTCAGCAGTAAAATCAAGCTTTACACCGGCGAAATCCCGCTTTTCAGCCATTATCAAATCGAATCGCAGATTGAATCCGCTTTCCAGCGTGAAGTTCGTCTGCCTTCCGGCGGCTCGATTGTTATCGACACCACCGAAGCGCTGACCGCGATTGATATCAACTCCGCACGGGCAACGCGCGGTGGCGATATCGAAGAAACAGCTTTCAATACCAACCTTGAAGCGGCCGATGAAATTGCCCGTCAGCTGCGCCTGCGCGACCTCGGCGGCCTGATTGTTATCGACTTTATCGATATGACGCCGGTACGCCACCAGCGTGCGGTGGAAAATCGTCTGCGTGAAGCGGTTCGTCAGGATCGTGCGCGTATTCAGATCAGCCATATCTCACGTTTTGGCCTGCTGGAGATGTCCCGTCAGCGCCTCAGCCCTTCTCTTGGCGAGTCCAGCCATCACGTTTGCCCACGCTGTAGCGGTACCGGCACTATCCGTGATAATGAATCGCTCTCGCTCTCTATTCTGCGTCTGATTGAAGAAGAAGCGCTGAAAGAGAACACCAAAGAAGTTCACGCTATTGTTCCGGTACAGGTTGCCTCTTACCTGCTGAACGAAAAACGTGAAGCGGTAAGCGCAATTGAAAAACGCCAGGGTGGCGTGCGGGCAATCATCGTACCAAACGATCAGATGCAGACCCCACACTACTCTGTGCTGCGCGTGCGCAGCGGCGAAGAGACGCAAACCCTGAGCTACCATCTGCCGAAGCTGCATGAAGCGGAAATGGCGCTGCCTTCTGAAGAAGAGCACGCCGAGCGCAAACGTCCTGAGCAACCCGCTCTGGCCGCGTTTGTGATGCCTGATGCCCCGCCAGCTCCGCAGGAATCTGCCCCTGTTGCCGCCCCTGCTGAAGCTGCTGCGCCTGCCGCTGCGCCTGCACAGGCTCCGGCTGCCGCAGAACCTGGTCTGGTGAGCCGCTTCTTCCGCGGTCTGAAGAAAATGTTTGCCGGTGAAGAGAAGCCAGCAGCACAGCCTCAGCCTGCCGTGGTGGAAGAAGAAGAAAAAGCCCCTGAAGCAGCTGCGCCTCGTGGCGAGCGTCGCAACAATCGTCGCCAGAATAACCGTCGCGACCGTAATAACGGCGAACGTGGTGAACGCTATGGCGATCGTAGCGAACGTAATGCCGATCGTGGTGCTGAGCGTAATGACCGTAACGGCGAACGTAACGATCGCAACGGCGAGCGCAACGACCGCAACGGAGAACGCAACGACCGTAACGGCGAACGTAACAACGACCGCAGTGCAGAGCGTGGCGATCGTCAGGAGCGCGGTGCACGCAATGACCGTAACCCGCGTAGCGATCGTAATCCAAACCGCAATGAGCGCATGACTCGTGACCGCGATCCTGCTGCGGAGAGCCGTGAAGAAGACCGCCGTAACAAGCGTAACAATCCTGTTACCCCTGAAGTACGCGATGATCTCCAGCCTGCTGCTGAAGAGATCCAGCAGCAGCCGCGGCGTGAGCGTCAGCCACGTCGTCGTCAGGATGAAAAGCGTCCGCCTGCTCAGGAAGAGAAAGTTGTTGATATCGCGCCAGTAGTGGAAGAAGCGATTGAAAGTGATGAGCATGTGCAGGTGATGCCACGTCGCAAGCCGCGCCAGCTCAGCCAGAAAGTGCGTATCGAAACGGCTGAGCAAACGGCTGCCCGCTCCTTTGCTCCGGCAGAAGAGACAGCACCGGTTCAGGAACAGTCTGCTGAATTGCCAACCGCCGATGCCCACAGTGAAGCGGAAGAAGGCGAAGATCGTGACAACAACAGCATGCCACGTCGCTCTCGTCGTTCACCTCGTCATCTGCGCGTAAGCGGACAACGCCGTCGTCGCTACCGTGATGAGCGTTACCCTAACCAGTCGCCGATGCCGCTGACCTTTGCGGCTGCCTCGCCGGAAATGGCCTCAGGTAAAGTGTGGATCACCTATCCGGTTGCCCAGGCAACAGATGAGCACGAGCATGAGCAATCCGTGGTGCCTGAGTATGGCCATCAGGATACGGCTGATGCCGTTGCCGTTGCGGCCGCCGCCTCTGCTGCTGAAGTTGCAGATGAAGCTCAACCGGTTCACCACGCCGAACCACAGCCGGAAAACAGCCCGGCAGTGACGGTGGTCAATACCGATGAAACAGCTGCAATTGAGACGCCGGTAAATCAGGAGCCTGCCGTGGTCTCTGCTGCCGATGAGTCTGTCGCCGATGCGGTTGCTCAGCAAGCCGTGCCAGCTAAAGAGAGTCAGCCTGCTGTCGAAGCGGTGAATGAAGTTGAAGAGATTGTGGCACAAGCTAAGCAGGCAGACGACCAGCGCCAGGCAGAAGAAGCGAGCCATCAGGCTGCCGATGCTGCTGCTGACGTCAGCCCGTCAACGGAACAGCAGGTAGAAGAAGTTCTCTCTGCACCTGTTGCAGTAGCCGAACCTGTCGTGACTTCCGAGCCGCATGCACCGGTTCCAGCCCGTGATGAGCCTGTTGAGGCATCAGCTTCAGCTGACAAGGAGCCTGCTGCACCAGCACCGGCTGCTCAGCCTGCCGCGACTGAAGCTGCATCAGCACCAGTTGCCCAGCCTGCCGCGACTGAAGCTGCATCAGCACCAGTTGCCCAGCCTGCCGCGACTGAAGCTGCACCAGCACCAGTTGCTCAGCCTGCCGCGACTGAAGCTGCACCAGCACCGGTTGCTCAGCCTGCCGCGACCGAAGCTGCATCAGCACCGGTTGCTCAGCCTGCCGCGACCGAAGCTGCATCAGCACCGGCTGCTCAGCCTGCCGCGACCGAAGCTGCATCAGCGCCAGTTGCCCAGCCTGCCGCGACTGAAGCTGCACCAGCACCGGTTGCTCAGCCAGCTGCTCCTGTAGCCGCTTCTCACGCAGAGCCGCTCTATAAGCATCACGCCACTGCTCCAATGACTAAAGCGCCTGCGCCGGCTTACCAGCCAGAACCAGCACGCCAGAGTGATTGGGTACGTCCTGCCTTCGACTTTGAAGGCCAGGGTTCAGCAGGCGGTCACGCTGCTACCCATCAGGCTACTGCTCCGGCTACCCGCCCGGAATAAGTCAGCCCTGACTGAAAAAGCCCTGGTCTCAGACCGGGGCTTTTTTTATCCGCACAAGGTTATGCCTTTCCGCCCCAGCCTCTCCTGCCGCCCCTCCCTCTCCTGCCTCTCCTGCCACTCCTCCCTCTCTTGCCTCTTCCGCCTCTCCAGCCTTGCCCAGGCTTTACCTTCTTAGATTCTCAGCCCGCATGCCTTCGCTCTGCACCCGATTATTTACCTCTCGTAACCCCAACGATCGGCCTCCCCACTGTTGCAAGCTGGTAGAGAAGTCTGGTTGAGGGTGCTTTTGCAGGATCGACAGGGACATCCCCTCTCCTCTTTGATGCCAGGGCAGAAGGTTAAAGAAGATATGAAGGAGATATAAAAAAGGAAGAGAGCATGGTGCGAGGACAAAAAAAACCCGCTATCAGAAGGTTAATGCTGATAGCGGGAGAAACTGAACGCACCCGGTTTAAGCGCGCCCAAAAGTAGTAAACCTTTAAGAATTCATTTTGAACAGAGACATGCCGGACATATCGCTGAAGACCTGGTAAGAAGCCTGAAGCGCTGCCTGCTGCATGGTGTAGGTCGAAATGGCGCTGGTGTAGTCCACATCCACCAGGTTACTCATTTGCGTAGCCTGGTTCAGCTTGGTGTCGTCCCCTTTGGAGTCGAGGTTATCCAGCTCTGTAAGCTGAGTTCCCAGCTCTGAACGAACTTTCAGCACGTTGTTAAGCGAATTTTTCAGACCACGGTTGGTTTTATCCAGCGCAGCAGACTGCACATCTCTCGCCGCATCATCCGCATCTGCAACCGGCGTATTCAGCGATTTGATGGCGGTGTTGAGCGTAGCGAAGATATTGCTTTCACTGGCGCTGCCATCCGGCTCTGCCGTTGGATTGCTGGTCAGCGCCATAAAGACCTGGCTGCCGGTGTGGTTGGTCGTCATGGTACGGTTGGAATCCACTTTCTGCGAAATTGGCGTATCCCCTCCGACATAACTCACATCGCCATTGGCATCCTTAACAAAGGGTGACGTATCCGTTTTATAACCCGCAAACATATAGCGACCGTTGCCATCGGTGGTGTTAGCCAGGTTCAGCAACTGGTCACGAATACCGGTTAACTGCTGCGCATAAGAGGCACGGTCATCATCAGATAAGGTACCGTTCGCGGCAGCGACCACAATCGTCTGCGCCTGCTGAACGACGCTGGTCACCTGTTGCAGGTTGGTCTCTTCCTGCGAAATATTATTGGTAGCAAACCCGCGTGCTGCGGCGTACTGGCTGGTTTGCGCCTGAGCCTGAGAAAGCACCACCGCCTGCGCGGCTGCGACAGGATCATCCGAAGGTTTAACCACGCGTTTGCCGGAAGAGAGTTGCTCACCGGCATTCAGCCAGGTTGCCTGGGAATTTGAGATCCCACGCATCTGCTGATCGTAGATTTGAGCGGTACTGAGACGCATTGTGGATTCCTTATTCTGTTATCAGCTGACGGCGCCGATCAGCGCGTTAAAAATGGTGCTCGCGGTCTGGATCACCTGAGCATTCGCCGTGTAATACTGCTGATAACGGGTCAGATTGCCATACTCTTCATCCAGGTTGACCCCGGAGATGGACTGCTGCTGGTTGGTCAGCTGTGTCACCACGTTATTCTGTGTGGTACTGGTAGTTTTCAGATTGGTCGTTTTGTTACCAATGTTGGCTACCATGCTGGCATAACCTTCAGTCAGCGAGCTGGAGCCGTTAATCACTTTTTTGGTCTGCAAATCCAGCAGCGACTGGGCGTTGGTATTATCACTTACACCATCATCGGCACCGGCGGCGGCAACTTTAGACTCATCGCTGATATTTACGTCCATATTGACGATGGCATCAGAGACGGGTTTGACCAGGAAGCTGTCATTGGTGTTGGGAGTGCTGCTTACGGTCACCTTGAGTCCATCAAAGCTTAACGAACCGTCTGCGGCTGCCGTTACGGTACTTTTGGCATTATCTGAAAGACGCGTAACGTCCCAGTTGGTGCCGTTATAGGTCATTTTGTAGTCGGATGCCTGCACTTTGCTGGTGTCATCCCACACTGCCGTCATGGAAGCGGTGCCGGTATTTTTGGCGTTAGAGATGGTCGCCGGGCTACCCAGGGCAAAAAAGGCTTCACCCGCATCACCGTTACTGTCAAAACCGGCTTCATGCTGCGCGTTAAAGCTGCTGCCCAGCGCCATTGCCATCTGACCCAGCTGATTACGGGTATTGTCGAGGTCGCTTCGGAAGGAAATTAATCCGCCCAGCGAGCCGGTATTCAGCAGTTTTTCATTGATTTCAGAGGTGGCACCAGTGGTATCGTTTACCGTTGCAACGGTGATCCTGCGCGGATCGCTGCTGGAAGGCACCGTGGCGAGCTGGCTGAAGCTGCTGCCCTGCACCAGCGAGATGCCGTTGCCCATACTGATGTTATAGCTGCCGCCATCCTGCTGACTCACGGTCACGCCAACCAGTTTATTCAGGTCGCTGACCAGTTGATCGCGCTGGTCCATCAAACCGTTTGGCTCTGTCCCGCCGCTTGCGCCTTTCAGCTTGGCAATCTGCTGGTTGACGTTAGCAATCTGTTTGGCATAGCCATTGATTTGATCAACGGTTGAAGTGATTGAAGTATTCAGGCCGCTGTCCAGGTTACGCAGATAAGTATCCGTGACCTGGAACTGGTTAACCAGGCCGTCAGCCTTACCTAACAAAGCCTGACGTGCAGAAGCATCATCGGCATTGCTGACCAGCGTCTGTATAGAAGAGAAGAAACCCTGAATGTTGGTCGAAAGCGTGTTGGTGGTGCTGGAAAACATGTCATCAATGTTCGACAGCTGATTAAACTGCGTGGTCAGCGCGCTGGACTGCGTACTGGCCGCGCGAAGCTGGTTGGTGATAAACGCGTCATACTCGCGGTTGACGCTGGCGACCGAAACGCCGTTACCATAATAGTTGTTGCCGCTAAGCGTGCTGTTGGCCTGGGCAAGTACGGTAGTCTGACGGTTATAGCCAGTAACGCTGTAGTTGCTGATGTTGTTACCGGTAGTATTCAACGCCGCCGAAGCCGCATTTATTCCGCTTAACGCGGTATTAATTAAGTTAGACATGTCGGTTCCTTGTTTACCCTGACACAGCACGGGCCGGCATTAAGAATCTGCCGGCGTGCTTTAACACAAATCCGGCCTGAAAAGGTTATCGGTAAAACCGGGAGAAACTTGAGTAAAAATCAGAACAAATCGCCAATATCCTGGGTGTAGGCTTTTACCACTTTCTCACCCATATTTTTAAATTGCTGAATCATCCCCACCAGCTTCTGCGCATATTTAGGATCCGTTGCGTATCCTGCTTCCTGCAACGCTTTTGCGCCCTGCTCCGGCGTTGTGGCCGTGGTCACCGCGCTGTAGCGCGGATTATTGCTGATAAGTTTGACGTAGTCGTTCAGGGCCTCGAAATAGGAGTCGTAGACACGGAACTTCGCCACAACTTTTTTGGCATGACCATGCTCATACTCGGTGGTCAGCACTTCAGTGGTTTTACCCTGCCAGCTGCCGGTAGCTTTAATCCCAAAGACGTTATAGCTGGGCTTGCCCTGCGAGGTGAGGATCTGTCGCTGACCCCAGCCTGATTCCAGCGCGGCCTGCGCCAGGATCAGATGATGAGGAATACCGCTTTCTGCACTGGCCATTTTGGCCGGCTGGGAAAGCTGGGCGATAAAGTCGTTGCTGTCACCACTTAATGGCGTATCGGATGAAGGCGGCCGCGGAACCGCCTTGCGGATAATCTGTTCCATAGCCAGCGGCGGCAGCGTATTGATAAAGTTTTTGTCCAGCATCATCGGCACGGTGCCCGCTTTTTCATCCAGCGGTGCGGCCTGCTCCATCTGCTTGACCATCATGTCGGCCAGACCCAGTCCTTTTGAGGCGATCTGCTGCCCAATCTGCTGATCGTACATTGAGGTATAAAGCCGCGTTTGTTCCGTGCTCAGCAGACCATCCTGCGGCAGTGCCTGGCGCATACTTTTCAACATCATCTGTACAAACATCCCTTCTACCTGCTTTGCCACTTCCCGTGCATGTGCTTTCGGGTCGCCGCTGGCCTGGCGTTTCAGGTTGTTCAGTGAGCGGCTGTCGTACGCCGCTCCCATCAGAGATTGGGAATCGCTCATCAGATAATTTCCAGTTTGGCGTGCAGACAGCCCGCACTCTGCATGGATTGCAGGATGGACATCAGATCAATCGGCGTTGCGCCCAGCGCATTCAGGGCACGTACCACGCTGTTCAGGTTGGCGCTGGCATTTACGCTCTGCAACGCACCGCCGCTCTGACGCAGGTCGATTTGCGTCTGCGGAGTCACCACAGTTTGCCCGCCACCAAATGGCGTGTTGGGCTGGCTGACGTTCTGCGACTGGTTAACGGTGACCGAGAGGTTGCCCTGCGCAATGGCACAGCTGCTGAGCTGAACTTCACGGTTCATTACCACCGAGCCGGTACGCGAGTTGATAATCACTTTGGCGTCCATAATCGGTACAGAGACATCAATATTCTGAATATCGGCCAGCAGGCGAACCTGCGAGGTTCCGTTGGCGGAAACCTGCACCTGCACGGTACGGCCATCCAGCGCCTGGGCAGAGCCGTAGCCGCTGCGGGCGTTGATCGCGTCGGTGATCCGCTGCGCCATGCTGAAGTCTTCCTGGTTCAGGAACAGATTGATCACGCTTGAAGTACCGAAATTGTTCGGCAATTCGCGCTCAATCGTTGCGCCGCCGGTGATCCGTCCACCGTTAACCTGGTTGACCGTCACGCTGCTGCCACCTGCCGAAGCCCCCGCGCCGCCCACCAGGATGTTTCCCTGAGCCAGCGCATAAACCTGGTTATCCACGCCTTTCAGCGGGGTCATCAGCAGCGTACCGCCACGCAGGCTTTTGGCGTTACCCATAGAGGAAACCACCACGTCGATGACCTGTCCCTGGCGGCCAAACGCCGGAAGCTTACCGGTAACCATTACCGCCGCCACGTTTTTCAGCTGCATGTTGGTGCCCGCAGGCACCGTAATCCCTAACTGGGATAACATGTTGTTCAGACTTTGCGTGGTAAAGGGTGTCTGGGTGGTCTGGTCACCGGAGCCATCCAGCCCTACTACCAGGCCATAGCCAATCAGCTGGTTTTCACGCACGCCACCCACAGTGGTTAAGTCGCGAATACGGTCAGCATGGGCGAAGGCGCTAAGGCCAGCCAGCAGCAGCAGGGTGAAACGAACAATCATCTTACGCATTGGAACCTCTTAATACGGTGACAGGTTCAGGAAGAACCTTTGCAGCCAGCCCATGGTCTGCGCCTCATTGATATAGCCGTTACCGACATATTCAATGCGAGCATCCGCCACCTGCGTCGACACAACACTGTTGCTGCCGCTGATGGTGCGAGGGTTAACCACGCCCGAGAAGCGAATAAATTCCGTTCCCTGGTTGATCTCAATCTGTTTCTCACCCACGACTTTCAGGTTGCCGTTCGGCAGAACCTGATTCACCGTCACGGTGATGGTGCCGGTAAAGGTGTTATTGGCCGTTGCGCCGCCTTTGCCTGCAAAATCGGTCTTGCCGCTGGCATCGATATTAGTTTTATCGCCGCCCAACAGACCAGTCAGTGAACTTGGCACGCTCAGACCGAGCGTGGTGCTGCCGTCACGTCCTGCGGAAGCAGTCGAGCTTTTGCTCGCACTGACGTTTTCCTGCAAGGTAATGGTCAGCGTATCGCCGATATTACGTGGACGTCGATCCTCAAACAGCGGCTGATAGCCGTAGTTCATCGGCATCACGCCCTGAAAAATGGAGCCGTTAACAACCGGCGGCGAAGCAGGCAGCGGCTGGGCCGTTGTCGAACCTTCAACCAGTGGCGTACGGGGAACTAAAGCACAACCGTTAAGTGTCAGGAGCAGCGTGGCTACCAACAAACGTCCAGGCATTGGGATTTGCTTCGCCATGGAATCACTACCTTTAATAATGAAAGATTTTTATTCAGGGTCGGGCAAGCCCGACCGCTGTGGCATTACAACTGCGTCAGTTTGGCCAGCATCTGATCGGAGGTGCTGATAGCTTTACTGTTGATCTCGTAGGCGCGCTGGGTCTGGATCATGCTGACCAGCTCTTCAGCCACGTTAACGTTGGAGGTCTCGACATAGCCCTGATAGAGCAAACCGGCGCCGTTATTGCCTGGCGTACTGTCGGTTGGCGCACCAGAAGCCTGAGTTTCCTGATAAAGGTTTTCACCTTTGCTTTCCAGGCCCGCATCGTTAATAAAGGTGCTAAGCGTCAGCTGCCCGACCTGAACCGGCTGAGTCTGGCCCTGCTGGGTCACGCTCACCACACCGTCACGACCGATGGTCATGCTCAGGGCGTTGGCTGGAACAGTGATAGCTGGCTGAACCGGGAAACCGCCGTTGGTCACTAACTGGCCGTTCTGATCGGTCTGGAACGAGCCGTCACGAGTGTAAGCCAGGGTGCCGTCTGGCATCTGCACCTGGAAGAAGCCCTGGCCGCTGATAGCCACATCTTTCGAGGAGTCGGTTTTGTTCAGGTTACCCTGAGTATGCAGACGCTCGGTAGCTACCGGGCGCGTACCTGTACCCAACTGCATGCCTGAAGGCAGCGTGGTCTGCTCGGAAGACTGTGCGCCTGGCTGGCGGATAGTCTGGTACATCAGATCTTCGAACACCGCACGCTGACGCTTAAAGCCGTTAGTGCTTACGTTGGCAAGGTTGTTCGAGATGACGTCCATATTAGTTTGCTGGGCGTCAAGACCGGTTTTGGCAATCCAGAGAGAGCGGATCATTATAGTTTCCTCTGCACTCAGCTCATCGACAGCAGCTGGTTAGCGCGTTGTTCATTCTCATCGACGCTGGAGATGATTTTCATCTGCATCTCGAAGCGGCGTGCGTTAGCAATCATATCGACCATGGTTTCTACCGGCTTAACGTTGCTGCCTTCCAGCACGCCGGGCATCACCTGAATGGTCGGATCGTTCTGCAAAACGGCACCGCGCTGTGCCTGCGCGGTCGCGTTCAGACGGAACAAACCGTCATCTCCGCGCACCACTTCGGAGCCGATGGCTTTCACCAGCTTCAGTCGGCCCAGCTGGACAGTGGCATTCGGCGGATCGCCAGGGTTCAGCGCGGTAATAGAGCCATCAGCGGCGATGGTGATTTCCGAGCCTTGCGGCACGGCAATCGGGCCACCGTCGCCCATCACCAGGTTCCCCTGGATAGTGAGCTGCCCGGCCGGATCGAGTTCCATATTCCCGTTACGGGTGTAGGCCTCGGTACCATCCGGCGCCCGCACGGCCAGCCAGCCGTTTTCACGCACGGCTACATCCAGCGGACGCTCGGTGTAGTCCAGCGTTCCCTGTGACATGTCTGCGCCAGGGGTTGACGCTGTTACCAGCGTACGGGTAGGCAGTGAAAGCCCTTCCACCGGCACGGCGCGCAGCGCATTAAGCTGCGCACGGAAGCCCGGCGTGGAGGCGTTGGCGAGGTTGCTCGCCGTCACGGCCTGCTGGTCGAGGGTCTGACTGGCAGCCCCCATTGCGGTATATATCGCGTGATCCATAAGACGATCCTGTTAGCCGAATTAACGCAGGTTGACCAGGGTATTAAGGATCTGGTCCTGAGTTTTAATGGTCTGGGCGTTAGACTGATAGTTACGCTGTGCCACAATCATGTTCACCAGCTCTTTGCTCAGATCCACGTTGGAGGACTCCAGCGCGCCTGCGGTCAGAGTACCGAGGTTACCGGTACCTGCCAGTCCCACCAGCGCCTGGCCAGATGAGCCGGTTGCAGACCAGACGTTGTTACCTTCAGACTTCAGACCTTCCGGGTTAGCAAAGTTAGCCAGCGCGATCTGCCCCAGAACCTGGGTTTTCTCGTTGGAGTAGTTGCCTACCAGGGTGCCGTCATTGTTGATCTGATAGCTGGTCAGCTCGCCAGGCTTATAACCATCCTGCGTCGGGTTACCGAAGGTGCTGGTGCCGGTGTTCTGCTGCTGACTGTTCAGCATGCTGATATTAAAGCTGGTAGGCGCAGAACCGTTCAGGGAAGTGAGCGTAACCGGCTGTTCAGCGGTCGAGGTCATCTGGCCATTCTGGTCAAACGTCATGGTGAAGCTGCCGACGTCAGCGGTAGGATCGGCCGCGCTGCCATCTTTAACGTTCACATTCCAGGTCCCGTTTGCTGCTTTACTGAAATAGAGGTTCAGGTTGTGTTCGTTGCCCAATGAGTCATAGGTGGTCATTGAAGCCTTGCTGCTGTAGGTATCGGTATCATTGATATCCAGCGGCGTTTTGGTAATCACAGCATCCGTTGAGTTCAGGTTCGCCACAATAGCCGCTGAGCCGGTTGCCCTGGCAGACATCGCGGTAGTAGGAACGCTCAGAGCTACCGGGTTAGCGCCGGTCTGTACGGTTGGCGGCGTGCCGGTTGCCGGATAGCCGGTCAGTTGCAGGCCGTTGGCGTTAACGATGTTACGGTTTGCGTCCAGGGTGAACTGGCCGTTACGGCTGTAGTAGACTGCGCCGCTGGTGTCCGCCATGCGGAAGAAGCCAGACTGGCTGATCGCCACGTCCAGTCCACGGCTGGTAGAGGTGGTGGTACCGTCATTAAAGTCCTGAGTAACCGCAGCCACTTTAACGCCCAGACCCACTTTGGAACCGGCAAACATATCTGCAAAGGAGACGGTTGCAGACTTAAAGCCTACCGTCGCGGAGTTAGCGATGTTGTTACCGATTACATCAAGGTTGCTGGACGCGGCGTTTAAGCCACTGACTGCCTGTGAAAATGCCATGTGTTCACTCCTGAAAAAAGTTAGGTGTTAAATAATCTGACGAACATTTGCGAGGGTAGTGCTACCCATAGTGCCGAGGTCTAAAACGGCACCGCTCGTGTCGTTAGTCACCCCATTAACCAGCGCATAATTCAGCGGCTGCGTAACCAGTTGTCCGGTTGCGTTGCTGGCGCTCAGAGAAACGCTGTATTTACCGTCAGCAGCGGTGGTGCCATCGGTGGTGCTGCCATCCCAGGAGAAGGTATGCACACCGGCGCTCAGTCCGCCAAGATTGATGGTTTGCACCACCTTGCCGGTTGAATCTGTGATTGTTGCGGTAGTCGCAGTAGACGCCTGCTCCAGGCTGACGCCAAACGGCGTAGTCTGCCCGCTGCCTACCAGAACCTGTGAACCGTCCACCATCACACCGTGACCAATCAGCGTGGTCGCCTGCAAAGACTGTCCGCTATTGATCTGGCCGGAAATCGATCCCAGCGTGGTGTTCAGTTTTTCAATGCCGCTCAGGGTATTGATCTGCGCCAGCTGGGTGGTGAGCTGGCTGTTATCCATTGGATTAGTGGGATCCTGGTTTTGTAACTGCGTGACTAACAGCGTCAGGAAGTTATTCTGCAAGTCCGCAGCCGAGGTATCTTTTGTCGACGAAGCCGCAATGTTTGAGTTATCAAGTTTCTCGTTAGTGCCTACTGCAATGCCCATCAGCGTGCTCCTTATTGACCCATCGTCAGGGTTTTCATCATCATCTGTTTCACGGTATTCAACACTTCCACGTTGGCCTGATAGCTGCGCGACGCGGACATGGTGTTGACCGTTTCCCCTACGACATCAACGTTAGGCATTTTTACGTAGCCTTTGGCATCGGCCATGGGATTGCCCGGCTCGTAGACCAGTTTGGCTGGCGTAGGGTCATCAACGACCTGCGCCACACGCACACCACCGGTAGGTGAACCCGGCAGGGCATTGGTCTGGAAGACAACCTGTTTGGCGACGTAAGGCTGACCATCTGGCCCGGTTACGCTGTCGGCGTTGGCCAGGTTACTGGCGCTGACGTTCAGACGCTGAGACTGGGCGTTCATTGCCGAGCCGGCGATATCAAAAATATTCAGTAAAGCCATAAATTATTGCCCCTGTAGCACGGACATCATGCCCTTGATCTGGCTGCTGATAAGCGTCAGATCGGTCTGGTATTTCAGGCTGTTGTCCGCAAATTGCGTACGTTCACGGTCCATATCAACCGTGTTACCGTCCATCGCTGGCTGGTCCGGGATCCGGTACATCAGGTCGATGGACGCTGGTTGCAGCGTTTCCGCGGGAATATGGCGTGCTGACGTCACCGCCAGCGACAGTCCCGATCCTTCCGTCCGCCCCTGCTCCATCACCTTATTCAGCTGACTGGCGAAATCGATATCGCGAGCCTGGTAGCCTGGCGTATCAGCATTGGCGATATTGGATGCCAGGATCTCCTGCCGCTGGGCACGCAGGTTTAAAGCTTCGGTATTAAACCGTAGTGCCGCGTCCAGTTTGTCGAGCATGCTTCCTCCGCAAAATGAAAATTCAGAGCTGACAGCATAATCGGGGCGCGCAATAGTCATCGTCTGAATAGCGCTAAATTATGTTGCTATTTTGCGCCTTGACCTGAACGGGCCAGGAGTAGAATCAGGACCAGTTTGATTTATGGGAGAATCCCGATGCGGCACATTGTTGTTTTAGTCAGCCTGCTGGCTCTGCTGAGTCTCTCTGCCAGCGCGGCCGATCTGACAGCTCAGCTCAATCAGTTTTTTCAGTCCCGCTATGGAGAAACCGGTCTGAACGCCGATACTCTTTCCGTGGTGGTGAAAACCCCGCAATCGCAGTGGCCCGAGTGCGAGGCGCCGCAATTCTCGCTGCCCGGCAACAGCCGCATCTGGGGAAACATGAGCGTGGCCGCCAACTGCGACCAGAATCGTCGCTATATCCAGGTTCAGGTGCAGGTTACCGGTGATTACATTGTGGCGGCCCGCCCGGTGATGCGCGGCGGCACGATAACGGCCGAGGATATAAAAATTCAGCACGGCAGGCTTGATACCCTGCCGGCGAGAACGGTGATGTCGGCAGAGCAGATTGCCGATGCGGTAACGCTGAGGGATATCGTTCCAGGTCAACCACTTACGTTGATGATGGTGCGGCAGCCCTGGCGGGTGAAAGCGGGACAGAACGTGACTGTCACCGCCAGCGGCGGCGGATTTAGCGTCAGCAGCGAAGGCCGGGCGATGAACAATGCCACCACGGCACAGCTGGTTCGGGTAAGGATGAGTTCTGGTCAGATTGTCAGTGGAAAAGTCGGGGCGGATGGGATAATTCTTATAACGCTATAAAGCACTAAAGAAGGGTTCAGTTCTGCCGATAGTGTTATTAACAGACATAGTACACTTAGCTTATCAGGTCGTAAAAACGCCTGATCATACAGGAGCCAGATTATGAGCATTGACAGAACTCAACCGCTGAACCCGGCCAGCACCGTACAGACTCGCGACACCGGCGAAACCGTTGCCCCTAAAGCGCGCCCGGCAGAAAGCAAAACCACCCAGGCCGGTACGCAGGTAGTCCTGAGCGGCGCACAGTCGCAGCTGACCAAAGCCAGTTCACAGGATATCAACACCGCTCGTGTTGAAGAGTTAAAAACAGCCATTCGTAACGGCGAGCTGAAGATGGATACCGGCAAAATTGCCGATGCCCTGATCCAGCATGCCAAAGATTCTTTAGAAGGTAACTAAGTAAATGCAAAAGCTGCTGACCGCGCTTGATAAGATGTTGGAAGTGCTGAACAGTCTGGCCGACGTGATGACGGCGGAGCAACAACAGCTCTCAGGCGGTCAGATTAACAGCAGCTTACTGCAACGTATTACCGAAGATAAAAGTTCGCTGCTGGCCACGCTCAATTTTATTGAGCAGATGCGCCGCGATGCAGAAAAAGAGGCGGGGCTGCATGCGCCCTACAGCCTCAATCCTGATATGGCTCGTCGCTGGGCCGCTATCCAGGAGCAGACCGTGAAGCTGCGCGATACCAATTTACATAATGGATTGCTGCTGAATCACCAAATCAGCTTTACCGGGCAGGCGCTGGAAGTGTTGAAGCCGCATCAGACGCAAAAGTTTTATGGCCCGGATGGCCAGGCAACCACCAGCAGTTTTATCAGCCGTAAAGCTTAAGCTCCGCTCGCCCCAGATCCCAGCTTCAGTAAGCCCCAATGCGCTCTGCGCCCTGGGGCTTTACCCGATCACGCCAGCGTTTTGCGGGCGAAGTCCTTCACCCGGAAGCCCAGCGCTGCCAGTACGGCGAAGAACACGCCGCCGCCAACCGCACAAACAGCCGCCAGACGCAGCAGACGCCAGAGCATATTACCCGTAGCCCAGTCAGGCATAACCTGAAGCATTCCTACCAGCGCAGCGGCCATTACCGCAACGGCGATAAACAGCCGTACCAGGAAGGCGCTCCAGCCAGGCTGCGGATGGAAAATCTGCTGTTTGCGCAGCTGCCAGTAGAGCAGCGCGGCATTCAGACAGGCACCAAGACCGATTGAGAGCGACAGCCCCGCATGTTTCAGTGGCCCAATAAAGGCCAGGTTCATCAGCTGCGTCATCACCAGCGTGACGATGGCGATCCTGACCGGCGTTTTAATATCCTGACGGGAGTAGAATCCCGGTGCCAGCACTTTCACCACAATGATGCCCATCAGCCCCACTGAGTACGCCACCAGCGCGCGCTGCGTCATCGCTGCGTCAAACGCACTGAATTTGCCATACTGGAAAAGCGCCACGGTCAGCGGTTTAGCCAGAATCCCCAGCGCAACGGCGCACGGCAGCGCCAGCAGGAAGCAGAGGCGCAGACCCCAGTCCATCAGGCGGGAATACTCATCATGATTGCCGCTGGAAAAGCTTTTTGCCAGCGAAGGCAGCAGAATGGTGCCTAACGCCACGCCGAGCACGCCGGAGGGAAACTCCATCAGGCGGTCAGCATAATACATCCAGGAAACCGAGCCGGAGACCAGAAAAGAGGCGAAAATGGTATTAATAATCAATGAGATCTGGCTGACCGAAACGCCGAGGATCGCCGGCCCCATTTGACGCATCACGCGCCAGACGCCTGCGTCTTTCAGGTTCAGCCTGGGCAGCACCAGCATGCCAATCTTTTTCAGATGGGGAAGCTGATAGCCGAGTTGCAGTACGCCCCCCGCCACTACCGCCCACGCCAGCGCCATGACCGGCGGATGAAAATGGGGAGCGGCAAACAGCGCAAAGCCAATCATACTGACGTTAAGCAGCGTTGGCGCAAATGCCGGAACGGAGAAGCGGTTCCAGGTGTTGAGAATGGCCCCCGCCAGCGAGGCGAGCGAGATCAGGAAAATATAGGGGAAGGTCACGCGTAACAGCGCAGAGGTGAGCGCAAATTTATCGGCGGTATCCGCAAAGCCGGGAGCCGTAATCATAATCACCCAGGGCGCAGCCAACATCCCCAGAATAGTGATAATTGCCAGCGCCAGCGTCAGCAGACCGGAAACATAAGCGACAAACACTTTTGTCGCCTCTTCGCCCTGCTTGCTTTTATATTCAGCGAGGATCGGCACAAAAGCCTGAGAAAACGCCCCTTCAGCAAAGATACGGCGCAGCAAATTAGGCAGTTTAAAAGCGACAAAGAAGGCATCCGTTGCCATCCCGGCCCCAAAAACTCTTGCCACTATGGCATCGCGGGCAAATCCCAGCACGCGCGAAAACAGGGTCATAGAGCTGACCGCTGCCAACGATTTCAACAGGTTCATGTTCTTCCTGACTGTTCTGGCGGAAAAGTGGCGGCACCGGAGGGCCGCCAGGGTGGGCATAGTCTACTGATATGGAATGAAATAACCAGATTCGTTTGTTACAGCCGATTATTCCCTGTCGATATCCCGCCAGAGTTTCTCCACTACGCGCTGTGCCAGCAGCGCCTGCTCTCCCGAGGTTTGCGGCATTGTCTGATTTTGCACACAGGCGATAAAATGGTGAGCGGCACCAGCAAAGCCTCGCTGTTCCAGCGTGGTTTGCCAGCCGGGCAGCGGATCCACAATCACTTTACCGGCAGATTCCTGCTGGTAGTCGCGCATATCATTTACCTGCAAAAGACGGCCCTCCGTCACGGCGCAGACCGATTCCCGCTGGCTGCCCGCACGGCGATGCATGCTGGTAGTGATCTGTATTTCTCCCCGACAGAAATGGTGTTCGGCGTAGAGCATCTCCCCCGACTCATTGGTCAGCAGCGTGCCGCTTTGCAGGCTGTCATAACCGCCGCTCAGCCACAGCGCAGTGTCCACCACATGCAGATAATCATCCAGCAGCGTAAAGAAGAGATCCTGTGGCCCGACGCTGTCAGTGCGGTGCTTATCCATTCGCAGCGAGGCAAGCCGCCCAAGCTCCGCTTTCAACTGTAGATAGCGCGGAGCAAATCGCCGGTTAAAGGCCACCATCAGCTTGCGTCCCAGCTTGTGCGCCAGCTCAACCAGCTGCTCTGCCTCGCTCAGACGGGCAGCCAGCGGTTTATCCACGCACACATCCACACCAGCCAGAAGCAGCTCTTTCACAATGGCGAAATGGCTGGCGGTGGATGTGTGAACAAATACCGCGTCACTGGCGGCGGCAAGCTCCGCCACGCTGGAGAAGAGCGGAATGCGGTAGCTGTCGCAAATGACCCGCGCTTTTTGCTGATTGGGGGAGAATGCACCAGCAATCTGCCAGCCCTCAGTATGGGTCACCACGGGCAGCCATGCTTTCTGTGCGATGCTGCCCAGCCCAACGATACCAATGCGTAATACCATGTCAGACGCTCCCGCTCAGCTGGGCCAGTTGTTGTTTGATTTGCGCCATTTGACGTTCCAGTTCAGCCACGCGCGCTGATAAATCCTCACTCTCCTGCACGCTCTCAGCCGCAGATGAAGCGGCTTCATCCACCTCGCCACTGAAAAGGTGCATATAGCGGCTTTCCCGCTTGCCCGGCTCACGCGCCAGACGCACCACAAAAGGTCCATCTTCCCGCGAAGCGAGCGTTTCCAGCGCCTGCTCCACTTCATTCATATCGGCAAATTCATGCAGACGTGTGCTGCGGGTTCGCAGTTCACCGGGCGTTTGCGCCCCCCGCAGCAACAGCGTGGTGATTAACGCCAGTTCGCCCGATGAAAATCTGAGCTGACCGAATTCGGTATTGCAGAACCGATGCTCATACTTCACCACGCGGTTGCCAAACCCACTCTGCGACGTTACCAGATGCTTTTTGACCAGGGCATCAAGCGTATCCTGCACCGCAGCGTCGCTCAGCGACAGTACCGGTTCACGGTTCGACTTTTGATTACAGGCTGTTACCACCCCGTTCAGCGACATCGGGTACTGTTCAGGGGTGGTGACCTGCTTTTCCAGCAGGCAGCCAACAGTGCGGGCCTCAAGGGCCGAAAGAAGAATTTTCATCAGATTATGCGCGACGCTCCGGTATCCAATCTTTAGCAGTAAGCGCCGTCAGGACATGATCCTGCCAGCGACCATCAATCAGTAAATACTCTTTGGCATAGCCCTCTTTTTCAAACCCCAGGCGGGCCAGTAAATTGCCACTTCGTTGGTTATGGGGCATGTAATTCGCCATGATGCGATGGATGCGCTGCTGGCGCTGCATATAGCGAATAGCTGATTGCAGGGCTTCAAACATCATGCCCTGCCCCTGCCACTTTTCACCCAGCGAGTAACCCAGATAGCAGGCATGAAAGGATCCGCGCACCACGTTACTGAAATTCGCTACGCCACGGATCTCATTTTCTTCAGGATCCATCACCGCAAAATAGAAGGCATTCCCCTGTTTATGCATCTCTGCGATCAGCCCCAGACGCGCCTGCCAGCCGGAGGGATAGCAGTGGCTCTCATCGCGGAGAGGCTCCCAGGGTTTAAGAAAAAGGCGGTTTTCGCCGTAGTAGTCAGCCAGACGCCAGGCGTCGCGTTCATGGACAAGGCGAACTACCAGCCTGTCAGTAGTCAGGCGGACTTTCGGGACAGCGGAGCGGTAGCCAAACATCTTCTCTCCTGTGTTGGCCGACAAAGAGTAAAACGGAGGCGCGTTGACGCTAACGGAGCGACTTCCGGTGAATGTTCGTCAACAGGCGCTTATAAACCACTATAACCGCCTGTACCCCGACGGGTAAAACAGTGCGTTTAAAAATATCTGATGGCACACCTCAACCTTTTCCCGCTGCGGTTGCCCTGTTGGCCGATCTCTTCCATACTTCTCTTTGCATTCAAAAAGATTGAGGGTGACCCCGTTCATGCTCAGCGCTTTAAGGAGGCGTTCTTGAAACTTTATATCTACGATCACTGCCCGTTCTGCGTTAAAGCCCGTATGATCTTCGGCCTGAAGGATCTGCCAGTCGAACTGGTGGTTATGCTGAATGATGATGAAGCGACCCCCAAAAAGTTAATTGGCCAGAAGATGGCCCCCATCCTGATGAAAGATGATGGCAGCTGTATGCCTGAAAGTCTGGAGATCGTGAACTATGTCGATAATTCAGATCGCAAGCCGCTGTTAACCGGGAAAACTAATCCGGCCATCTCTGACTGGCTGCGTCACATCAACGGTTATCTTAATAAACTGCTGCTTCCCCGCATCGCTCAGGCCTCGTTTGCTGAGTTCGCCACGCCGGAAGCGCGAGGCTACTTTAAAGATAAAAAAGAAGCCAGCGCAGGCCGTTTTGATGAGCTTAAACTGCACGCGGAAGGTTACATCAAGAATGTGAATGATGACCTGCGTAAGCTGGATAAGCTTATCGTGAAACCCAATGCCGTAAATGGTGAACTGTCGATGGATGATATTCATCTGTTCCCGGTGCTGCGCTCCCTGACGCTGATCTCCGGCATCGACTATCCCAGCCGCGTTGCCGATTACCGCGACAATATGGCCAAGCAGACGCAAATCAACTTATTGTCCTCGATTGCCGTCTGATCCTCTCCGGGCCGCTGCGGCCCGGTTTTATTTCGTCCCGTATGACTCCCTTTCCCGGTTCTCCTGGTGACTCTCAGAGCAGAGTCGTGCACTCTATTGCCTCCCGTCAGGAGGGTTACTGATGGAAGATGATAAGAGGAACACAATGAACAAAGTATTTTCCGGGCTTTGTGCCCTTCTGCTGGTGGGCTTACTCTCTGGCTGTAATCAGTTAACGCAGTACACTATCAGCGAACAGGAAGTGAATCAGGCGCTGGCAAAACATAACAATTACGAAAAGCAGATTGGTGTGGCGGGTTTAGTGGATGCCCACATTGTTCTCACCGACCTCAGCAGCAAAATTGGTCGTGAAGAGCCAAATAAAGTGACGCTTTCGGGGAATGCGAAGGTCAATATCAGCTCTCTCTTTGGTCCTCAGCAGGCGGATATGAAGCTGACAATGAAGGCCCAGCCGGTATTTGATAAAGAGAAAGGCGCTATTTTCCTCAGAGATATGGAACTGACAGACGTCCAGGTTCAGCCTGAAAAAATGCAGGGGCTGTTAAAAACCCTGACGCCTTATCTTAATCAGTCACTGAAGGATTATTTTAATCAGAAACCGGCTTACCTCTTAAGTAGTGACCGCAGCAAAGCCGAATCGCTGGCTAAGCGGTTTGCAAAAGGGCTTGAAGTTAAGCCGGGTGAACTGGTGATCCCCTTTACCAATCCTTGATCCTTAGCGCCTTTATCAGGCGTTTTCCCACGGCGGAGAACGCCTGCCATTTATCGCCAGGTTAACAAACCAGGTGCATTCCCGCCGCTTTATCCCTATGCTTAGTACCCGGCTAAATCCCTTAGCGATTTCACTTCTGCCGGAGCATTCAGATGACAGCACAACCTCAGGAACTTCTCATTCGCCGCCCAGACGACTGGCATATCCATCTTCGTGATGATGAGATGCTGAAAACCGTGCTGCCCTTCACCAGTGAGGTTAACGGCCGGGCGATTGTGATGCCGAATCTGGTTCCTCCGGTGACCAGCGTGGCGGCAGCCCTCGCCTACCGTGACCGCATTATGGCCGCTATTCCTGCCGGACATAATTTTACCCCGCTGATGACCTGCTATCTCACCGACTCCCTGGATGCAAATGAAGTAGAAAAGGGATTTACCGAAGGGGTGTTTACGGCCGCAAAACTCTACCCGGCCCATGCCACCACTAACTCCAGTCACGGCGTTACCGATATTGCCAGCATCGCCAGCGTGCTCGAGCGCATGCAGAAAATCGGCATGCCGCTGCTGATCCACGGTGAAGTGACCTCAGCAGAGATTGATATCTTTGACCGTGAGGCCCGCTTTATCGAGACAGTGATGGAGCCGCTGCGTCAGCGGTATCCTGAGCTGAAGGTGGTATTTGAGCATATCACCACCAAAGAAGCGGCAGCCTACGTGGAAGAAGGTAACTCTCTTCTGGCGGCGACCGTGACGCCGCAACATCTGATGTTCAACCGCAACCATATGCTGGCAGGCGGTATCCGACCTCATCTCTACTGCCTGCCAATCCTGAAGCGCAACGTGCACCAGGAGGCGCTGCGTAAAGTCGTGGCTTCCGGCAACAATCGCTTCTTTTTGGGGACAGATACTGCGCCCCATCTGCGGCACTTAAAAGAGGCGAGCTGCGGCTGTGCAGGCGTGTTTAATGCCCCCTCTTCTCTGCCAGCGTACGCCACCGTTTTCGAAGAGATGAATGCGCTACAGCACTTTGAAGCCTTCTGTTCTGAAAATGGTCCGCGCTTTTATGGCCTGCCACTGAACGAGGGCCAGATCAAACTGGTACGCAAACCCTGGAAAGTGGCTGAAAGCATCACGCTGGGCGAGCACGCCCTGACGCCGTTCCTGGCTGGCGAAACGCTGAACTGGGCCGTATCGCTCTGAATCTTTCAGGAAAATAACATAAACTGATTGCCTTCGGATCGGACACTGTATATATTTACAGTATCTTATCCGGAGGCTTTTATGCGTATTGAAGTCACTGTAGCAAAAACCACTTCCCTGCCCGCTGGCGCTATTGATGCGCTGTCGTCAGAACTCATTAAACGTATTGACCAGCACTTTCCTGAAGTCACTAACAGCGTCTCTGTTCGCTATGCGTCTGCCAATAACCTCACCGTGATGGGCGGGGGTAAAGAAGCCAAAGATCGTATTACCGAGATCCTCCAGGAAACCTGGGAGAGCGCCGACGACTGGTTCATCACGGATTAGTCCGGCGGGTTCACTCTTTTTGCCGTTGTTTGCCGGGTTTCGCCACCCGGCTTTTTTGTTTTTGTCGCCAGGACTCGCCGATTTCGCGCTGAGGTTGTAGACTGATTGACTTGAGCTACAAGCGGGGACGGCACCATGAACAGTGAAAATCCTGAAGAAGTGATGACGTTTGGGGAACTGCTGGCGCTGATTGCCGATCAGCAACGTCGCCTGAGCGTACTGGAAAGCGCCTTTGCCAGCCTCTCTTTCTGTCTGGACGACAAGGCAGCGTCGTTACTGATCCACAGCCTGCGGCTGGAAGCGCAAAATCAGGATCGCGATGAAAATATGCAGCAGCATTTTTCCCATTTAGCCGAGGCGTTGGAAAAACGGCACGGGGTGATTAATATTCAGCCAGACGTTGAGCGCTGAGGGAACTTTCCCTTATTTCCTGAGCATTATTTTTTTGTGCGGCTCAGGTTTATTTAAAAACTTTAATCAATCTCTCTTCTCCTGGCCCGCTAAAATTTCGTTCTGCGTCAAGCTAAAATCCTGTTATAATTACTTTGCTCTATGAAAAAAAGGCCGCATTGAACCTCGATAAATCACTTCGTTATCAATATTAATACGAGTAATAAGGGGGTTATAATGGACAGAAACAAAGATGTAATCCAGACACATCCCCTCATCGGGTGGGATATCAGTACTGTAGATACGTATGATGCCATGATGATCCGCCTGCACTCGCTTACGTCTAATGAACAGCAATCTGACGAAGCAGAAGTGGGACAGACGTACTGGTTAACCACTGATGTTGCCAGACAGTTCATTTCGATTCTGGAAGCTGGCATAGCCAAAATAGAAGCAACAGATTACCTGGACAGAGATTACCAGAAGCATTAAGTTCTCACGTCTGAAGGCACCCTTGTGGTGCCTTTTTCATTACCGCGACATTTTGCTATTCTGCACCCTTAACCTGATCAACAAAGGAGCCAGGTGCAGATGGTTTATGACTTAATTGTGGTAGGAAGTGGTTCAGTGGGCGCCGCAGCCGGCTGGTATGCCACTCAGGCTGGCCTGAAGGTTCTGATGATTGACGGCGCCCATCCGCCACATACTCAAGGCAGCCATCATGGGGAAACCCGTCTGATTCGCCATGCCTATGGTGAAGGGGCGCGATATGTCCCGCTGGTGCTTCGGGCACAGGTGCTGTGGGACGAGCTGGAAAAGCAGTGTGGCGAGCGAATTATGCATCGCTGCGGCGTGCTTAACCTGGCTCCGGCAACCTCTGAATTTATCCGCAATGTAGAGCAAAGCGCGGAAACCTATGCTCTCCCCGTAGAGAAGCTAAGCGGTGCTGAAGCGAAAGCTCGCTGGCCTCAACTCACTGTTCCCGATGACTATACCGGAATTTTCGAGCCGCAATCCGGCTACCTGAAATCGGAAGTGGCTATCCGCCACTACATCCGTCTGGCTGAAGAGGCGGGATGCGCGCAGCTGTTTAATTGTGCCGTCAGTGCAATTGAAGAGCAGGACGGATTGCAACTGGCCCACACGCCAGATGGCACCTACAAAGCCCGGAAGCTTCTCCTGAGTGCCGGAACCTGGGTAAAAACATTGCTGCCTGAGCTGCCCGTTACGCCGGTGCGCAAAGTATTTGCCTGGCATCAGGCGGATGGTCGCTACAGCGAAAATAATAAATTCCCCGCTTTTACCGTAGAGATGGCTGACGGATCGCATTTTTATGGTTTTCCGGCGGATAATAACGCCCTTAAAATCGGACGGCATGATGGCGGCCAACCCATCACCTCTCCAGAGCAGCGCAAACCTTTTGGTACTGTGGCTGACGATGGCAGCGAGCTTTTTTCTTTCCTGCGGCACGTATTGCCGGGCGTGGGCGTTTGCCTGCGGGGAGAAGCCTGCACTTATGATAATACCAGCGATGAAGATTTTATTATCGATACGCTGCCAGGCTCGCCAGACCGGCTTATTATTACCGGCCTTAGCGGTCACGGTTTTAAATTTGCCAGCGTACTGGGAGAAATTGCAGCCGCTTTTGCGCAAAATAAAACGGTTGAGTTTGATTTATCCCCCTTCTCATTATCAAGATTTTAATTATTAAGTTCAGAAATAAAAAAACCGGGCCAGGCCCGGTTTTTTTATTACAGAGATTTATTCAGGCTTATTTAACGCGGCGGCATCTTTCTTCTGTTGACGGAGCCGCAGCTTTTTCACCAGCTTGTGCGCCTCGGCTTCATTCGCCACTGCGGGTGCAGAACCGGTCAGCGGCTTGCGAGCCGTTTCACGCAAGGTGAAGACGGTGATCACCCCGATCACCCCGGCACCCATCAGATAATAGGCAGGCATCATCAGATTATGGGTCGTCGCGACCAGCCAGGTGGTGATCAGCGGCGTGGTGCCGCCAAACAGCGAAACCGACAGATTGAAACCAATCGCCAGCGCGCTGTAGCGAATATCCGTAGCGAACAAAGCGGGTAGCGTGGCAGGCATGGAGCCGCTGAAACAGGTGTGGATCACCCCGAGCACGATCAGGCCCAGGAACACCAGCCACATATTGCCGGAGCCAATCATCATCATGCAGGGAACCGCCAGCACAATAAGGCCAATTGCCCCAGCCCAAATCACCGGACGGCGTCCCAGACGGTCATTCCAGTGGCCCCAGAACAGGGTCAGCGGCATCATCACAAACATCACCACCAGAATCAGCAGCAGGCTGCTCATCTCGCTAAGGCCCAGGATCCCGGTCAGGTAGCTCGGCATATAGGAGGTCAGCATATAGTTAGAGACGTTAAACAGCAGAACCAGCCCGATACATTTCAGCATCTGTGCTCGGTACTTGCTCAGCATCTGCAACAGCGTCAGACGAGGTTTGCTGTGCTCCAGCGCTTCCTGCTTTTCCATATGCTTCTGAAACGCAGGCGTCTCTTCCAGCTTAAGACGCACATAAAGCCCGAACAGGCCTAACGGCGCGGCGATAAAGAAGGGAATACGCCAGCCCCAGCTGAGCAGCGTCTCTTCACTCATTGCCGCCGTCAGGATGGTGACCAGGCCGGCACCAAGCAGATATCCTCCCAGGGTACCAAACTCCAGGAAGCTGCCCATAAACCCGCGACGATTATCCGTGGAATACTCAGCAATGAAGGTGGCAGCACCGCCATACTCACCGCCGGTAGAGAAGCCCTGTACCAGACGAGCCACCAGCAGCAGCACCGGAGCAAATATCCCAATGCTGTCATAGCCGGGAATGATGCCTATACAGAATGTCCCTATCGACATCATGATCATGGTGATGGCCAGCACTTTCTGTCGGCCAATCCTGTCGCCTAACGGGCCAAAGACCAGACCGCCGACGGGACGAACCAGAAACGCCGCCGCAAAAGCGCCGAAAGTAGCCAGTAACTGCGCGGCGGAATTACCACCGGGAAAGAAGACTTTCCCCAGGGTGACGGCCAGGTAGCTGTAAACGCCGAAGTCGAACCACTCCATGGCGTTGCCTAACGCAGCCGCACCTACGGCGCGTTTCAACATATCCGCATCAACAATGGTGATATCATCAACGGTGAGTTCTTTCTGTTTTTTACGCCAGAAGTGCTTCTTTGGCGGTTGGCTGGATCCTGAATCAGTGCTCATACTTTCTCCGTGGTGCCTGATGGTAGTGAGCAGCGTCATAGCTTTCGTTGCCAGCACAGAAGTAAAGAAGGGAAAGAAAGCTATAAAGCAGCAAAATAAATCGTAAATTTACGCATTAACGACATCTCTTTACGCTTACTGACTCTATACGACAGTCTCTTATTTTTCAAGTTTGTGACAGTTATCGCTTTTATTCTGCATAATATTTATTATGTACACTCCTTTCAGCGCCAAATCTGGCGTAATCCTCTTTCACCGCACTAGTCTGACCTCTGCTTGTCTCTGTTATTTGTTCATCGCCCCTTTAATGAACTAAATTAACCATTCACGACACCCATTCCTGACATAAAGTGACAAAACGCTGACAAAAATTTATATTTATATCAAATTTACCGACAAATTATTTTCACAGATGCGGTGGTTAACGAGCTGTTTAAAAGCGACTAAATAAGAGTACAGGCTTAAAGCTAACAATATTTATGCTCATCATTCTGATATTTGATCAATTATTTTGAATAAAAAACATTATTTACTTACATCATGTAATAATTGATTGCTTTTATGTTTTCGTCCGGTCAGTCTTGGCAAAAAATAATCGGGCAGAGAATAGCTATGCTGTTAAAAAATACCCCTACTCGTTTTGGTTCTGTCAGCCTGGTAGTTCACTGGCTGGTCGCTCTTGCGGTTTATGGCATGTTTGCGCTGGGCCTCTGGATGGTTACGCTGGGCTATTACGACAGCTGGTATCACCCTGCTCCGGAGCTGCATAAAAGTATTGGTATCACGCTTTTTGTGGTGATGATCTTTCGGGTAATCTGGCGTTTTTTCTCGCCCCCTCCGGCTCCCCTTAGCAGTTACTCCGCCCTTACCCGTATCAGCGCCCTGGCAGTCCATCTGCTGCTCTATGGCATTTTGTTCGCCATTTTTATCAGCGGCTATTTGATCTCAACTGCCGACGGTAAACCCATTGAAGTTTTTGGCCTGCTATCTGTGCCTGCCACGCTGGAAGGATTTGGCGAGCAGGCCGATCTGGCCGGTGATATTCATCTCTGGCTGGCCTGGAGCGTGGTGATCCTCTCCGTGCTGCACGGCTTAGCTGCTCTGAAACACCATTTTATTGACGGCGACAGCACGCTTAAGCGAATGCTGGGTAGCCGTGTTGATTAACCTCTGAAAGGAACACACTATGTTGAAGAAAAGCCTGACAGGTCTGACCGCCGCTGTTTTACTGCTGGGCAGTGGCGCGGCTTCCGCCGCCGACTACAAAATTGATAAACAAGGGCAGCACGCTTTTGTGCAGTTCCGCATTCAGCACCTGGGTTACAGCTGGCTGTATGGCACCTTTAGGGATTTTGACGGCAGCTTCACATTTGACGAGGCCGATCCCGCCAAAGATAAGGTGAACGTTACGCTGAATACCAACAGCGTGGATACCAATCACGCCGAGCGCGATAAGCACCTCCGCAGCGCAGAATTCCTCAATGTGGCGAAATTCCCACAGGCGACCTTCGTCTCAACCAGCGTGAAAAAGGATGGGGATGAACTGGATATTACCGGCAACCTGACGCTGAATGGCGTCACCAAACCCGTGACGCTGGAAGCGAAAAAACTGGGTGAAGGCAAAGATCCGTGGGGAGGCTATCGCGCAGGGTTTGCAGCAGAAACGAAAATTGCCCTGAAAGATTTCAATATCACTACCGATTTAGGGCCAGCTTCTCAGGATGTGGAGCTGATGATCTCTGTTGAGGGGATCCGTCAGTAGCAGAGAGAAAACAGTCGTAAATAAGTTTCGGACCGGTTGCAGATAACCGGCCCGATCCCGTTATTCCCCGGAAGGAATTTTCAGCGTCATGCTGAGCTTGCCGCGGGACTTATTAAAAATCTTATTGCCATTTTCACGGCCCGCGCGACGTGCGCGCTGCTCTTCCGGCGTTAAGGCCAGCTCTTCCATGCAGATTGGGCTACAGCAGGCCTGATACTTCTCTGCACAGCTGTCGCACTGAATAAACAGCAGATGACAACCATCATTCTTACAGTTGACGTGGATATCGCACGGGGTGCCACACTGATGGCAGTGGGCGATAACATCGTCTGAAATACGTTCACCCATCCGCTCATCAAAGACAAAGTTTTTGCCCCTGAAGCGTACAGGTAAGCCCTGCTCACGAGCGCGGCGTGCGTACTCAATAATACCGCCCTCAATGTGATAGACGTTTTCAAAGCCGTTATGACGCATCCACGCGCTGGCCTTTTCACAACGGATACCGCCCGTGCAGTACATCACGATTTTTTTGTCTTTTTCCTCTTTCAGCATCTCCACCGCCATCGGCAGCTGATCGCGGAAAGTATCGGCGGGGATCTCCAGCGCGTTGTCGAAATGCCCCACTTCATATTCATAGTGGTTGCGCATATCCACAAACACCGCGTCCGGGTCATCCAGCATGGCATTAACGTCACCCGCCTTCAGATAGCCCCCGACATCGCTGGCATCAAAGGTTTCATCGGTAATGCCATCCGCCACGATGCGCTCACGCACTTTAAGGCGCAGCACCCAGAACGACTTTCCATCATCATCCAGCGCAATGTTCATGCGGAGATTATTCAGCGCCGGGTGGAAAGCATAGAGCATCGCTTTCATCGCTTCATACTGGCTGGCTGGCACGCTGATTTGGGCGTTAATGCCTTCGCTGGCAACATAGACGCGGCCAAAAACCTTTAATTTGGTCAACGCTACATAGAGCGCATCACGAAAAGCTTTCGCATCGTCGAGGGTAAAATATTTGTAGAAAGAGACTGTGGTACGCGGTTCGGTTTCGGCCAGCATGCGCGCTTTCAGCTCTTCATTGGAAACAAGGTTATGTAACACTGGCATGGTGTACGTTCCTGCGTTCAAGAGAGAATTTTTGCGGGCGCTATCATACCTGATTGCCAGAGGATGCAAACCGAAAACTTTATGCCACAGCGGCTTTCCGACGGGCAAAAAAGCGCCAGTCAGCTGATTAAAAGCATACCCTGTTCAACATCACAAAAAATTTTACCTATAGTTAGCCTTTAGCGTCAGTCTGTTAAACCCACCGGAGAAATTGCATGAGCCAACTTTTTACGCCCATTACGTTGGGGAAGTTAACGCTTGAAAACCGTATCACCATTGCCCCTATGTGCCAGTACTCCGCAGACGCGGGTAAAGCTACGGCATGGCATCGCATCCACCTGGGCAATCTTGCGCTCTCGGGAGCTGGCTTACTGATTATTGAAGCCGCTGCCGTTGAAGCCGCGGGACGGATTACACCGCAGGATTTAGGTCTCTGGAATGATGAGACTGAACAGGCGCTGGGCGACGTGCTGAAGGATGTGCGTCACTACTCCCCTATGCCTGTTGGTATTCAGCTGGCTCATGCCGGTCGCAAAGCCTCTACGGATGTGCCGTGGCGTGGCGGCGGATTCCTGAAGCCGGAACAAGGCGGCTGGCAGACCTCCGCCCCTTCAGCGCTGCCCTATAATGATGAAGACGGCACGCCAGAAGCATTAACCAAAGCGCGTATTGAAGAGATTAAGCAGTCGTTTGTGGATAGCGCTCTGCGTGCCGATCGTCTGGGCCTGGATCTGGTAGAGGTGCATGCCGCACACGGCTATTTGCTCCATCAGTTCCTTTCCCCTCTCTCTAACCAGCGGGAAGATGAATATGGCGGTTCGCTTGAGAACAGAATGCGTCTGACGCTTGAAATTTTTCGCGAAGTTCGCCGCGTATTCCCGGCTGATAAACCCGTTGGCGTCAGAATTTCCGCCACGGACTGGGTTGAGGGCGGCTGGGATCTGCAACAGTCGATTGAGCTGAGCAAAGCCCTGGCAGCAGAAGGATGTGCCTATATCCATGTTTCCAGCGGCGGCCTGTCGCCTGAACAACAGATTTCAGTTGGGCCGAACTATCAGGTGCCCTTTGCCGAAGCGATCAAAGAAGTGGTGGATATCCCGGTCATTGCCGTAGGATTGATTACCGAGCCGGAACAGGCTGAAGCGCTGCTGACCAACAAGCAATCCGATATGGTCGCTCTGGCTCGCGGGATGCTGTACGACCCGCGCTGGCCATGGCATGCGGCAGCTAAACTGGGTGCGAAAGTTCACGCCCCTGAACAGTACTGGCGCTGTGAACCTCATGAGGTCAAAGGGCTGTTTAACCAGTAAGCCGTTCGCCGCTCTCCCGGTTGTGGCGGGCGGCATCCAGAGTGGCCCTTCCGTAGCGGGTTATTTCAGTTCGGTGCCAAAAAATGGCACAATAGGCCATAAACAAAAAATCACGGGCAGCATAATGATGCCCCTTTTTTTCGAACTGGAAACTCATGACTCAGTTGCCTCAATTTACGCGTGCGTTGTTGCATCCCCGTTATTGGTTTACCTGGTTAGGTATAGGTTTCCTCTACCTGCTGGTTCTGCTGCCCTACCCCGTGCTCTATTATCTTGGCTGCACTCTTGGGCGACTCTCCATGCATTTTATTACGCGCCGCGTAGAGGTAGCGCGCCGTAATCTGGAGTTATGCTTCCCCACTATGCCGGAAGCAGAACGGGAGGCGATGGTGGTGCGTAATTTTGAATCGGTCGGCATGGGCCTGATTGAAACCGGCATGGCCTGGTTCTGGCCTGACTGGCGCATCAGAAAATGGTTTCATGTCAGCGGCCTGGAGCATATTGAAAAGGCGCATCGGGAGGGCAAAGGCGTACTGCTGATTGGCATGCACTTTCTGACTCTGGAGCTGGGCGCCCGCATTTTTGGTATTCATAACCCCGGCATTGGCGTCTATCGCCCAAATGACAATGCGCTTATCGACTGGCTGCAAACCTGGGGCCGGATGCGATCCAATAAAAGCATGCTGGATCGCAAAGATCTGAAGGGGATGATCCGCGCCTTAAAAAACGGCGACATCATCTGGTATGCGCCCGATCATGATTACGGCCCTAAAAGCAGCGTTTTCGTTCCCTTCTTTGGCGTGGAAAAAGCGGCGTCAACCAAAGGCAGCTATCTGCTTATCCGTAGCGGTCAGCCTGCCGTTATTCCCTTTGTGCCGCGCCGTCTGCCGCACGGCAAAGGGTATGAAATGGTGATTTTGCCGGAAGAGCAGGCGATGCCGCTGGATGATGAGGCAGCCACGGCTGCGCGCATGAACAAGGTTGTTGAGCATGGCGTACTGATGGCACCCGAGCAGTATATGTGGCTCCATCGCCGCTTTAAAACCCGTCCGGCTGGCGAAGCCTCACTCTATTAGTTCTTATCCTCTGCCTGTTTTGAGGGTGGCTGGCTGTTTGCTGTCACCCTCAGGAGGCGGATAAATGGTCACGCAGGCTGCACTACCTTCCGCTAACGCTTCTCTCACATCACCTTACTGGCAAAAGTTTGTTCATTACCAGCTTCAGCCCGCTTGATGTCTTTTCACCCGAACCTTCTCTTACCGGCATGCGGACAGTAATCTGCCTTTGCGCCCCGTTTGTTGGAAATCTGAACATCGGCTTTTCCGGCCGCGACCTCATCAGTAACTCGCTGAAACATCATGATAAATTCATCTTATAACTTTTTTTGCTCTCAGGTTTTCCCCTGGCCAAACTTCGACTATCCTTCTAAAACCTGAAAATGAAGTTATGGAGAAATCCCCATGAGCATGTTTGCAACGCTGGAAGAGGCCATAGACGCCGCGCGTGAAGAGTACCTTGCGGCAAACCCGGAAGTGGAAGAAGCTGATGCTTCGGTTGGTCAGTTCAACCTGCAAAAGTATGTGATGCAGGATGGCGATATCATGTGGCAGGCCGAATTCTTTACCAATGAGGGTGACGAAGGAGAGTGCCTCTCTCTGCGCAGCGGCGAAGCAGCTCAGGCTATTTTTGATGACGACTTCGACGAGATTGAACTGCGTCAGGAGTGGTTACCTGAAAATACGCTGCACGAGTGGGACGAAGGGGAGTTCCAGCTTGAGCCGCCACTGGATACGGAAGAAGGCAAGGCCGCAGCGGACGAATGGGAAGATGACAACAGCGATTCTGACCGCTACCAGTAATCCTGCCCGATAGCGCAAACCTCTCAGCCCGGTAAATTTTGCCGGGCTACTTATTCGTAAGGGCCATGTTGCGCATCAACAGGCAATAACAGCGTATCGACCACCAGTGACAGCGGCAGATCGATAATCGTCAGAAAGCGCCAGGGCGTGTCACGAACGTCCCACTGCACACCGGGATAATATTGATTACCCTGCCCCTGCCCTGGAAAAGTGCGGCTGATAATGCTGCCACAGCCGCTCAGCACCAGCACGCTCAGGGCGAGCAGCAGGCTGCGGAATAGTATCTTCATCACCCTTATCCCTTTATCTGTAAAACAACACGCTAGTGTAGAGTAACCCGGCCCTGCCGTTCAGGCAAAACAGGTAAAATTTCCGTCAGCTTTTTGTCATTCTCTCCGCCGGGTAAAACATAAAAAAAGGCCGGGAGAGCTTCCCGGCCTTTATGCTTTTCAACCTTTAAGGTTTTGTCTGGATCGCCTGCGGATTCATTTTCAGCGACTTATAGTAATCGAACCAGTCGTGATACTTGTCGGCATGCTGCCACAAGCGGTAATGCATCCTTGAGAGTATCACCGGATCGCTGAGCAGCGTCAGGCGACGATCGCGGTCCAGCTTCGCCGGTGATTCACTTAACGCCTGATCAACCTGACGATCGCGGGCGAACTCCAGCACATCACTTTTCAGGTGGCGGGAGGTGGCCATTGCGCTGGCGAGGGCGTTAAATGACGGGTTAAACACCGCGTGCATAAAGCCATCCTTCAGCGCGCGCTCGCGGTTCAGTTCAAGGTAGCGGTCGGTATCCATCAGCTCTTTTGGCGGATCATACTCTTCCGGGATCAGGAACAGTTTGGCGCGTTTAGAGGCGCTACCTGTTGTAGAACGGCTTGAGTAGACCGAAACAAAAGGCGACAGGATCAGCGAGAAGACGATCGGTGCCAGCCACCACAGGAAGTTCAGGTCAAGCCAGCCCATTCCTGCTGCCCAGACGATACCCAGCGCCATCTGCCAGCCGTGGCGCTTGAACGCTTCGCTCCAGGGGGTGGCGTCATCATCACGCTGCGGTGAATTCCAGACCACTTCCCAGCCCAGGAAGGCGCTGACCACAAAAATGGTATGGAACAGCATACGCACCGGTGCCAGCAAGACCGAAAACAACATCTCCAGGAACAGAGAGAGAGTGACACGCATCACGCCGCCATACTGTTTCGCACCTTTAAACCAGATCAGCATGATACTGAGCAGCTTCGGCAGGAACAGCAGAACCATAGTGGTGGAGAAGAGCGCTATCGCCAGCTCGGGACGCCACTGCGGCCAGACGGGGAAAAGCTGCCGGGGTTGCAGGAAGTACTGCGGCTCCATCAGCGTGTGCACCACCTGTAGCGCGGTAGAGAGCGCCAGGAACATAAACCACAGCGGCGCAGAGAGATAGGACATCACCCCTGTCAGGAATACCGCACGGTGAACCGGGTGCATTCCTTTTACCAGGAACAGACGGAAGTTCATCAGGTTACCGTGACACCAGCGGCGATCTCGCTTCAGCTCATCCAGCAGGTTTGGCGGCAGCTCTTCATAAGAACCGGGCAGATCGTAAGCAATCCACACGCCCCAGCCCGCACGACGCATCAGCGCCGCTTCCACGAAGTCGTGGGAGAGGATGGAACCGGCAAACGAGCCTTCGCCTGGCAACGGCGCCAGCGCACAGTGTTCAATAAACGGCGCAACGCGGATAATGGCGTTATGCCCCCAGTAGTGGGATTCCCCAAGCTGCCAGAAATGCAGGCCAGCGGTAAACAGCGGGCCATATACGCGGGTAGCAAACTGCTGGCAACGGGCATAGAGCGTATCCATGCCTGACGCTTTTGGCGAAGACTGGATAATCCCGGCGTTCGGGTTAGCTTCCATCATGCGCACCAGACCGGTCAGACATTCACCGCTCATCACGCTGTCCGCATCCAGCACCACCATGTAGCTGTACTGGCTGCCCCAACGACGGCAGAAGTCATCGATGTTGCCGCTTTTACGCTTCACGCGGCGACGGCGACGGCGATAGAAAATGCGCCCTTCTCCGCCTACGTCACGCACCAGCTCCATCCAGGCTTTCTGCTCGGCCAGGGCGATATCGGCGTTGTAGCTGTCGCTCAGGATGTAGACGTCAAAGTTCTGCTGTTCGCCGGTTCTGACCACCGATTCCCAGGTGGCGCGCAGACCCGCGTATACGCGTTCCACATCTTCATTACAGATTGGCATGATCAGCGCCGTACGGTGCTCCGGGTTGATTGGCTCATCACCGTTCAGACCGTAGGAGATACTGTACTTATCCTTGCCCATCATCAGTTGCAGGAAGCCCATCAACGCCGTCCAGAACCCGGCAGAGACCCAGCAGAACAGCACCGCGAACAGGAACAGGATCCCCGTTTGCAGCACGTAAGGCAGGATCTGCAATACCGACTGCTGCCAGTTCTGATTGGTCATCTCCATAGGATCGATCAGCGCCCAGCCCTGGTAAGGGAGAATGGTTTTCATATACCAGGTTGCTACAACAGTCTGTGCAATGGTCAGCAACAGCAATATATAGCGGCGGATCGAGCCTACATGTCGCCACTTATCTTCCTGCCGCTGCTCTTCAGCATTGGCATAGCGATGGGTGGATTTACGGCCACGGACGGAATCCCAGGCGCGCGCAACCGGGTTGGTGCGCCAGGCTTCCGGATACATGGAGGAGCGGGTGTGACGAGGCATCGCCTTCAGCGTGGTACGGTTGAGTTCATCGGTGTCGAACTGTTCCCCGTTGCCCAGCGAATCTGGCCAGCTCATCTCAATGCGTGATTTGACCGACTCCAGCGGCGCGTCGTCGGGACGCGCCTCTACAGGGGCGCCTTCCGCCAGCGAGTGGTGCAGCTGAACAAACGCCTCTTCAGGCTGTTCAGGCAGCGTCTCACGCAGCGCCCCTTTCCGCTCCGGGGAAAGGGGCAACGCATCAATATAGTCAGTGGGTAGTGCAGTAGGCTTATTCATTGGCAGGCAACTGATAGCTCCAGGTTTCTGTCAGCGTCTTATCACCGTTCATCAGCGCAGCACGCATTTCGGTAGCTTGCTTGTTGTCTTTAATGCGTAAACGCATAACCAGACGCCAGCCTTTAGTGACCGGATTATAGCGTACGCTGTTTTCCACCAGCTCACCGTTGTTACCGATGCTGACCTGCGGCGTAACCTGGGTGTTCTCCGGCAGCTTACTCATCTCCTGACCGGTAAAATCCACCACAAAGGCTACGGTGCCATCAGGCTGGCGGACCAGGTTAGACTGTTTCACGTCGCCCGTTGAACGCAGCGTATCTTTCACATAGGCCAAATCTGGCGAATGCAGCTGGCTCTCGTCGCGGGTGAAGTGCAGACGATATTTAAAGTTCATCTCTTTGCCAGGATCCGGCAGGTTTTCCGGCGTCCAGAACGCAACGATGTTGTCGTTGGTTTCGTCGGCCGTTGGGATCTCGACCAGCTCTACGCGGCCTTTACCCCAGTCACCCTGCGGTTCAATCCAGCCACTTGGACGGAGATCGTAACGATCGTCCAGATCCTGGTACTGGTCGAAGTCACGTCCGCGCTGCAACAGCCCAAAGCCTTTCGGATTCTCGACGGTAAAGGTGCTGACCGCCAGATGTTTCGGGTTGTTGAGCGGACGCCAGATCCATTCGCCGTTGCCGGCATGGATAGAGAGACCGTTGGAGTCATGTAACTGCGGACGGAAGTTCAGGTTTGGCGAAGGTTGATTCGGCCCAAACAGGAACATACTGGTCAGCGGCGCCACGCCGAGCTTGCCAACTTTATCGCGCAGGTAAACTTTAGACTGCACGTCTACAGTGCTCTCTTTACCTGGGGTAATCAGGAAGCGGTAAGCCCCTGTTGCCCGCGGAGAGTCCAGCAGTGCATAGATCACCAGATGCTTATCAGAAGGTTTTGGACGTTCAATCCAGAACTCTTTAAAGCGTGGGAACTCTTCACCGGACGGCAGCGCCGTATCAATAGCCAGACCACGAGAAGAGAGACCATAAACCTGGCCTGCACCAATAACCCGGAAATAGCTCGCGCCCAGGAAGCTGGTGATCTCGTCATCCTTCTTGTTTTTGCTGTTCAGCGGGTAAAGCACCTTGAACCCGGCAAAACCGAGGTTTTTCACCGTTTCCGGATCGTGCTTTACGTTGCCAAAGTTAAAGTAATCGGGTGAATATTTAATCTGTCGAACCGTAGAAGCGGTGACTTCATTAATCTGCACCGGCGTGTCGAAGTACATTCCTTGATGATAGAACTCAAGCTTGAATGGGGTCTTCAGCTTACTCCAGTAGGCTTTATCACGATTGAACTGAATCTGCTGATAATCCGCATATTTCATCTCGCGCAATTGGGAAGGCAAATTGCTTTTCGGCGCTTCATACCCTTTCCCAGCCAAATCTTTTGCCTGCTTTGCTACATCATCAATGTTGAATGCCCAGCTTGAGCTGGCATACATTGACAGCAAAACCGTTACGCCAAGCCAGCGCAATTTCATCAGTTTTGGCTTATTTTTCATTTTAATCAGCACATCCCCCCCTTTCGTGTGCTTAAATCAATCCTATCCATCTTAATGGATTATTCAGCATTCCGACAGCTCGGCAATGATTTAGTTCCTCGCCTTCTCTGCTGTAAGCGCCCTGTTCTCAAGTGCTTAGCGGATACAGATTAGCCTGATAGTATACTCGCAAATTCTCGCCTAAAGTGAGCGTTAAGCTTTAGCGTGGTTCAGGGTGAACCACTGCAATAACGTGTTGAATATTGGATGATTATGACGACTAAGAAACAGGAAAGAGAATATTTTTTTGATTCAATCAGGGCTTATTTAATGTTGTTGGGCGTACCCTTTCACGTCTCCCTGATTTATTCCACGCAGCTCTGGTCGGTTAACAGTCCAGCACCTTCAGAATGGCTTACCCTGCTAAATGATTTTATTCATGCTTTCCGCATGCAGGTGTTTTTCGTCATTTCTGGCTATTTTTCCTACATGCTTTATCTGCGCTACAGTTCCGGACAGTGGCTGAAAGTGAGGCTGGAACGCGTGGGTATCCCTATGCTGGCGGCCATTCCTCTTCTGACGCTGCCGCAGTTCTTTATGATTAAGGCCTGGACCACCAAGATTGGTGACTGGCATGGCTTCTCTCTTTACCAGAAATTTAACGCCCTGGCGTGGGATTTGATCTCTCACCTCTGGTTCCTGCTGGTGCTGGTAGTTCTCACCACCCTGGGTCTGTGGTTATTCAGATGGCTGCGTGACGGTAAGGGTGCAAAAACAGACTATTCCGACGTTACCTGGACGAAATTAACTTTTGCCATTCTGCTTTGCGCCCTCGCGTGGGGAGCAATTCGCCATCTGTTGTTCCTTTATGCTCCGCTGATATTGAGCGACGGGCTTTTTAACTATGCGGTAATGCAATCCCTGTTCTTCCTGCCGTTCTTTGTGCTGGGCGCCCTCTCCTGGAAATATCCGGCGCTTAAGGCGCTGTTTGTAAAACCTGTGCCCTGGACGTTTATCGGCTCCGCGCTGGCTTTCGTAGCCTATGTGCTGAACCAGACTTACAGCAGAGGCGAAGGATGGCTCTATGAGATTGATGCCATTGTTTCCATGACTATGGGCCTGTGGATGGTGAATGTGGTCTTCTCACTGGGCCACCGGCTGCTTAATTCACATTCGCCTCGCGTGACTTACCTGGTCAATGCCTCGCTGTTTATCTACCTGGTGCACCATCCGCTGACCATTCTGTATGGTATCTTCGTGGTGCCTCATATCACCAGTAACACCCTGGGCTTCTTTACCGGGCTGCTCTTTGTGTTTGGCATCGCGTTTCTCCTTTACGAGTTCCACCTGCGTATTCCGTTTTTGCGCTTCCTGTTCTCAGGTAAACCGCAGCGTTGAATAAAAAAAGGGCGGATATATTCCGCCCGTCTCTTTTACCCGACCTGCCGCCTGCTTAAAGCAGCCATTCGATAGGTAAACGCCACACCAGCCGCACCAGCAACCGCTGCATAAAGCGGGTACGGGGTTCATGTTTATGAACCTGCTCTTTTTCACCTTCGCCAGGGTATTCCACCCAGTTCACCCGTCCCCACTTATCCAGGCGCAGCGTCCAGGCACGTTCCTGTATCTGTCTGATAAAGCGCTGGTGAATGCTGCTGGCCAGCGTTTCGCTCTCGATAACAAAACCCATCTCAGTGTTCAGCATGGCTGAACGGGGATCAAAATTGAACGATCCGATAAAGACTTTTTCATTGTCCACGCTGAAAGTTTTGGCGTGCAGGCTGGAGCCTGAATTACCGGTAAGGCCCCGGTCATGGGGGGCTTCACGCGAGTCGGAGTGCGGCTTGAGTTCATACAGGGTAATGCCGTGCCGCAGCAGCTTCTTGCGCCATTTGGCATAGCCCGCATGCACTATGGAGACATCATTCGCCGCCAGAGAGTTAGTCAGAATGGCAATCTTTACGCCGTTTCTCACCAGCGAAAGCAGCTGCGCCACACCGGCGCGGGTCGGTACAAAATAGGCAGAGATGATATCGAACTGCGACTGAGGCTTGCCAATCACTTCCAGCATGCGCTGCGGCAGTAACGATCCCGCTTTAGCCTTACCCAGCCCTTTACGGGGATCGTCACTCAGCAGACGCGTTTTCGCCCAGACCAGCGGCAGATCGCCCGCTTCCAGCTGTGTAACAAAGGAGGAAGCGTGGATACGTTCCAGATAACGTTCTACCTGTGGATCGCTGCTCCAGGCTTCGGGCAGCCTGACGGCGGCCTGTGCCCGCTCCTCATTAATATCCACCACCTTGTTAAAGGGTTCAACGGCACGGCTCATCCAGTAGCGTTCAAAATCTTTTTCTACTTCCCTCACTACCGGCCCGATAGCCAGCACGTCCAGGTCAGAAAAGAGTGGCGCTTCGCCCGCGCCAAAATACTCATCGCCCACGTTGCGCCCGCCGACAATGGTCGCTTCCCCATCTACGGTGAAACTTTTGTTGTGCATACGGCGGTTCAGCCGGGCAAAATCGGTCAGATAACCCAGCGCCCGCAGCGTACGAAAAGAAAAGGGATTGAAGAGGCGGATCTGGATATTTTTATGTTTAGAGAGCTGACTTAACGTCTCATCAAGCCCCATGGTGTTGTTATCATCCAGCAGCAAACGGACCTTAACTCCCCGATCGGCAGCCTCCAGCACGGCGCTGAACAGCAGCCTGCCAGACATATCGTTCTGCCAGATATAGTACTGAATATCCAGCGTATGCTCGGCCATACTCATCAGCAGATAGCGGGCGGCAAAGGCATCAAGCCCATCTTCAAGAGGATGGATCCCGCTGTGTTCAGGGTGATTTTCCACCAGCGGCGATACGGCACGGGTCAGCCGGGAGTGCTCAAAGGCTGGCTCGTAGGGTTCCGGGGTGTAGACTTCAGCCATCAATTGTCCTTAGTTCAGGTAAATTCCTGCTGGATCTATTATCAATCCAGTTGAGTGACTTTGTCATGCAACAGTTATGATTGCGGTCAGTTTAGTCAGGTAGTCTAGACTTAGCGCAGTGCGTTGCGATAGCCCTTGCAAAGAGGAAGATGCCATGAATACCGACACGCTACCCCCTGCCACCCAGCGTCACCGGCCAACGCTGTTCAAAAGCTTCTTTCAGGGCAGCTTTGCCTGCTCAACCGCCTGTCGTGACGAAGGCAAGCGCGTGGATCTGGTGATCAACAGCGGTCACGATACGCTACTTAATAAAGATTATGCGCAACTGGCGGCAGAAAATTTACTGACCGCCAGGGACGGTGCCCGCTGGTATCTGATAGAGAAACAGCCTGGCGAATATGACTGGTCGACCTTTTTGCCGATGTTACATGCAGCAAAAAAACACGAAATAGAGATGATCTGGGAGCTGGCGCATTTTGGCTGGCCCGCCGGGCTGGATATCTGGCAGCCGGAGTTTATAGATCGTTTTGCCGCTTTTGCTCGCGCAGCCGCCTGCCTGATGCGTGATGAAGGATTTGACGCCCCCTTTATCACCCCAATAAATCAGATCTCTTTCTGGTCGTGGGCCGGAGGTGACGTAGCCTGGTTTAATCCTGGCGTAACGGGCCGTGGCAGAGAATTAAAGCAGCAACTGGTTCGCGCCTCTCTGGCCGCTATGCGTGCTATTCGGGAGGAGTTGCCAGCGGCAAAATTTGTGCTGACCGATCCGCTGGTTCATGTAGCGACAGCAGAGCGCTCGGACGCCAGCCAGCAGAATGCCCGTCAGCAACACGAGGCGCAGTTTGAAGCGTGGGATATGCTTTGTGGCCGTCTGCAACCGGAATTAGGGGGCGATCTTTCCCTGTTCGATGTTGTAGGGGTGACCTGGTATCCCGATAATCAGTGGTATATCACGGGTGAACCGCTTGAGCCGCATCAGCCCGAATATCGTTCACTCGCCTCTTTACTGGAGGAGATTTGGCAGCGTTACCAGCGCCCCTTGCTGATTGCGGAGACGGGTGCCGAGGGTGACAAGCGCGTGCCCTGGCTGAAATATGTCGTAGAGCAAACGAGCGCGGCACTGGATAACAGCGTGCAGGTGGAGGGTATCTCTCTGTTCCCAGCCGTTGACTACCCTGCCTGGGCGGACGCGCGGCGTTCACCCGGCGGCCTGTTTGGTCTGCCCGATGCTAACGGTAACAGAACGATTTATGAACCCTATGCCCTTGAGATCCGCAGTCAGTTAATCAAGATGAAGCAGGCCGATCGGCCCTCACCCTCTGAATCCACTCCTGAGTGAAGGCCATCTTAAACGTGTGCAGGCGGTAGGTCAGGTCATCCACAAGGTGATGATCAACACAAAGACGATCAGCGTAAACGACGTGAGGGCGAGAGCAACGATAGCGAACTGCGCATCGTCCAGCGACAGATGAGGCTCTTCAGGAAAATCGTGTTCAGAACGGTTGTTCATTTTTTATCATCATCTGCTGGCCAAACGTCCCTTGTCAGAAGCCAGTATATTTTATAGGTTCGCCTTCACTGGGCGAAACCGGATGATCCATAATCTATTCAGGGGATTACAAAAATATCGAAGCAACATTTTTGCTTTGACCTTTCCCTGTCAATCCATTCCCTCTCCCCTGATATCAGGAAGACTGTACTATAGCACAGTCTGACCCTGATAAAATGGTTAGTCTGTTGAGAAGCCGGAAATAAAGATTTTTCGCAGAAGGCCAGACTTAAGCGCGTAAATTCAGCCGTTGAATCGGCTTATGTCGCTATTCTGACGTATATATTTCGGGGAATAAAACGGGCCGCTGCTGCGGCCCCAGAGGATCAGAAATCGTAAGAGAGCGAAAGCTTTAACTCACGCGGATCTCCCTGATAGATGTAGGTGCCATAGCTCTCCACCCCCGACCAGTACTTTTCGTTGGTGACGTTTTCCACAGCCAGACGCCAGGTCAGCTCATTCTGCTGCATTTTCATCCGGTAACGCATACCCAGATCCAGCGTGGTGTAGCTGTCGAGCTTTTTCGTATTCGCTTCGTTAGCATACTGCGAGCCGGAGTGGGTCAGCCGAGCCAGCGCCGTCAGGCCTTCCACGGGTTTGATATCATACTCCGCACTCAGCACGGTGTAGAAATTCGCCACGCCGACAGCTTTTTTGCCGTCATAGGTGCCCTCTTCTGTTTTACTCATCTCAGGATCAAGCCAGGTTGCGCTGCCGTTTAACCGCACGCCATAGAGAGGCTCGCCGAAGACGTTCAGCTCAACGCCGCGGTTACGCTGTTCACCATACAGGCCAAAAACATTCGTTTGCTGGTTGATAATGCCTTTCGGCTTTTTGATTTCAAACAGCGCCAGCGATCCGCCAATATTACCGTAATCGACTTTCATACCGATTTCGTTCTGTTTAGAGAGTGAAATCCCGGTGACTTGTCCGACATTAACCGCCCCCGTAGAGGCAGTTTCGCCGGGCTGTAAGGCCTCGATATGATTCGCATAGAACGAGACGGTTTCCCAGGGTTTTACCACCAGGCCATAGCCGGGCGTCCAGCGAGACTGGGTAAAGCGTGCATCCGTGTCCTCAGCTGCCGTGCCGTAGGCATAGTTGCGCACCACAACTTTCTGATGGCGCGCGCCAACGGTTAACAGGATTTTGTCATCAACAAAGCCCAGCGTATCGGAAAGCAGCAAACCTTCCGTACGGATACGGCTGGTTGGACGCGGGTCGTCAAGGTCGCCGCCGAAGAAGGTGTTAGTCGGAGCCGCTACCGCCGTGGTGTCGTAGATATTGGTGGCTGAAGGAGTCAGCGCCATACCATAAGCGGTTTTTTCGCGTTTGGTCTGAGCGGCATAACCAACATTAACGCTGTGGCTGACCACGCCCGTGTCGAATTTACCGCGGATCCCCGCCATGCAGCTGAAGGCATCAACAATTTTGTTGGTGTCCATGCGTCCAATGGTGGCTGAGCCGTCTGCATCGGTGAGTTTCGGCGAGGCGTAAGCGCCCGTTTCATGGGAGTGCTGCCCACCCGTTGCGCCATAGATTGTCCACTCCGGAGTGATATCATATTCGGCACGCGCCATGCCGAATTCGCTTTCCAGATCGCTGTAGACCCAATCCTGGCTGTAGTTGCTGGTAGCGCGAGGAACTTCCGGTATGAAGTCCACCCCGCTGATGTTTACGCCCAGTTTTCCGCCGTGGTAAGCCTGTTTTTGATAACCCAGATCCAGCGAGGTTCGCAGTTTTTCGCCGCGATAATCCAGGCCTAATGAGGCAAGGGTGGCCCGGCGTTTTTCATTGTCTACTGCCGTTTCGCCTTCACGATGCATCAGGTTAACCCTGACGCCCCACTGATTGTTATCGCCAAAGCGGCGCCCCGTATCCAGCGTGGTTCCCACCTGTGAAGAAGAGGTGTAATCCACTCCCAGACGCGTCAGCGGTATCTCTTCAGCATGTTTAGGTTCAAGGTTGATCATGCCACCGACGCCAGAAGAGGCGGAACCGTTGATTAAAGCATTCGAGCCTTTAAAGACTTCAACACGATCGATCATTTGCGTGGAGACAACCTGACGAGGCATTACGCCCGGCAATCCACCCAGCGTCATATCATCGCCATCCAGATCAAACCCACGGATGCGATAAGTTTCCGCAAAGTTACCGTAGCCCTGCACGTTTTGTACTGATGCATCATTGGCTACCACATCTTTCAGTGTTGTAGCCTGCTGATCCTGGATCATTTTAGAGGTGTAGCCAATTACGTTAAACGGCACGTTTTTGGCTTCCTGTTCGCCCAGCATGCCCAACCGTCCACCGTTAGCAACCTGTCCATCCAGATAAGCAGGAACCAGTTGGTCACCGCCAGCTTTGAAGATTTCATCCGGCGTAGCCACTACGGTTATGGTGTCTTCGGGATTTTCCGCTTTTTTCGCGGCAGTGCCGTCACTGTTCGCTGCCCAGGTTGGTGCAGTCGCGGCTCCAATAAGGGCAGCCAGTAGCGTTAATTTAAAACCATTCTGATGTGAAGAGGGGGTCGCCATTACAATTCCCTGAAAAATTAATACAAGTGATAATCATTATTATTCGGATTGCGATTATCTCCAGAAGTGTCTTAATTGCAAGTCAAAAATGCAGCGTTAATGGGAACGGAAGTGACCGGCTTTCACGGGGTATGCGGGGAGAGGTGGCCTGATCAGGCAGAAGAGGATGCTGAATTGAAAAGCGTGCCGTCTGAGGGGTCAGTAGTCTGGTCAGGGAGAATGGGATACTGAATTAAAAGCATGTCGTCTGAGGGGGCAGTAGTCTGGTCAGAGAGAATGGGATACTGAATTAAAAGCGTGCCGTCTGAGGGGTCAGTAGTCTGGTCAGGGAGAATGGGGTACTGAATTAAAAAGCATGCCGTCTGAAGGGTCAGTAGTCTGGTCAGGGTGAATGGGGTATTGAATTAAAAGCATGTCGTCTGAGGGGGCAGTAGTCTGGTCAGGGAGAATGGGATACTGAATTAAAAGCGTGCCGTCTGAGGGGTTAGTAGTCTGGTCAGGGTGAATGGGGTATTGAATTAAAAAGCATGTCGTCTGAAGGGCCAATAGCCTGGTCAGGGAGAGGGGGCTGAACACAAAAACGCCGTGAACCCCTCCCTGGGGGCTGCGAAGCGGCGTCCATGCCGCTTAGCTTTTGCTTATCAGCCCCCTCTCCCTTCCCCACAAGCTTTGATGTTGCCTGTTACAGAAAACCAAAATCAACTTCCTGGTCCAAAACCAAAACCAGTATCAAATCCGGTTTTGACCTGTGTGAACGCCAAACTCACCCACAACACCGAATTCAATGGGTGGCGCCCCGGAGTGCATTAGCCGAGTGTATGCCGCAGGGATGCGGCATCCAAGCCCCCATGGAAGGGTTCACGGCGTCTCGGATAAGGCACTCCGGGGTGACGCCTTTCCACCGATCCGGTTTTGACCTGTGTAAATGCCAAACCCGCCAACAACGCCGAATTTAATGAACGGCATCCCGGAATGCCTTAGCCAGGTGACTGCCGCAGGGATGCGGCAGCCAGGCTTGCGCTAATGCCGCGCAACATATCAAAGTTAACATTTAGCACTACGGCGTCTCGGCTAACGAGCTCTATGGCGACACCTTTGCACCGATCCGGTTTTGACCTGTGTAAATGCCAAACCCGCCAATAACGCCGAATTTAATGAACGGCATCCCGGAATGCCTTAGCCGGGTGACTGCCACAGGGATGCGGCAGCCAGGCTTGCGCTAATGCCGCGCAACATATCAAAGTTAACATTTAGCACTACGGCGTCCCGGATAACGTGCTCCGTGGTGACGCCTTTGCACCGATCCGGTTTTGACCTGTGTGAACACCAGACTCCCCAGCAACCCTGAATTCAATGGGTGGCACCCCGTATTTGATCTCTACTCCGCCCAGCGGCGGAAAATAAGCGAGGTATTAATGCCGCCAAACGCGAAATTATTCGACTGCACATAATCGGTTTGCAACTCACGCGGCTGCTGCATGATGTAATCCAGCTTGCCGCAATCTTCAGCAGGCTCGGTGAGATTCAGCGTGGGCGCAAACCACCCTTCCCGCATCATTTCAATGCTCAGCCACGCCTCCAGCGCACCGCAAGCGCCCAGCGTATGGCCGAAATAGCTCTTGAAGGAAGAGATCGGCGTACCGTTACCAAAAATTGCCGCCGTGGCCAGACTCTCGGCCACATCACCCCGATCGGTTGCCGTACCATGGGCGTTGATATAACCGATCTCACTGGCGCTCAACCCAGCCATTTTCAGCGCGCCTTCAATACAAATCTGCATGGTTTCACGCTGAGGTTGCGTAATATGCGCCGCATCACAGTTGGTATAAAACCCAACTATCTCCGCATAAATTGTCGCACCGCGAGCCTTTGCATGCTCCAGCTCTTCCAGCACCAGCGTGCCTGCGCCCTCGCCTATGACCAGACCATCCCGCTGTTTGTCGAAAGGTGAAGGGGTAGTTTCTGGCGCATCGTTACGCTGGCTGGTGGCAAACAGCGTATCGAAAACCGCCGCTTCTGACGGACAAAGCTCCTCTGCCCCGCCTGCCACCATCACCGTCTGATAACCGTGTCGGATCGCTTCCCATGCATAGCCAATGGCCTGGCTGCCGGATGTACAGGCACTGGATGTCGGGATCACCCGGCCACGCAGCCCAAAGAACAGACCGGTATTCACCGCAGCCGTATGCGGCATCATCTGCACGTAAGTGGTGCCGGTAATGTTATTGGTGTGCTTCTCGGTCAGCATGGTGGCGAATTCGCTTACCGGGCCGGTGCTGCCGGTCGATGAACCGTAAGCGATACCGGTCTCGCCGTTGTTCAGCACGGGATGTTCCAGCAACCCGGCCTGCTCCAGCGCAAGTTCACTGGCGCGGGTCGCCATCAGTGAAACCCGCCCCATGGAACGGATGCGTTTGCGTGTGTAATGCTGCGGCAGGGTGAAATCATCAACCGGCGCGCCTAAAAGCGTATTAAGCCCATCATAGACCTGCCATTCCGGCATCCTGCGCACCGCATTACGTCCGGCGCGCATTCTCGCGGAAATTTCCGGCCAGCTGTTGCCGAACGCCGTTACCCCCCCCATTCCCGTCACCACAACCCGGCGGATCACAACATGCCTCCGTTGATCGAGATGACCTGACGTGTCACGTAGCCCGCGATATCCGACATCAGATAGCTCGCCAGACCCGCCACTTCCTCAGCCTGCCCCATCCGCTTCATCGGGATCATTCTCATCGCTTCTGTAACCGCCTCCGGCTCCATCTGGATCATCCCGGTATCGATCAGACCCGGTGCGATACAGTTCACGGTGATTTTGCGTTTTGCCAGCTCAATCGCCAGCGCTTTGGTGGCACCAATAATACCCGCCTTAGCCGCGCTGTAATTGACCTGACCGCGATTGCCCATCAGCCCGGAAACGGACGACAGCGTAATAATACGTCCCCCTTTGCGCAGACCTATCATCGGCATGATGCAGGGGTGAATAACGTTGTAGAAACTGTCCAGATTGGTATGGATCACGCTGTCCCAGTCCTCTTCGCTCAGGGCAGGAAACGCACCATCGCGGGTAATCCCCGCATTGCTGACCACGCCGTAATAGGCGCCAAAATCGGCAATGTCCTGCTCTATCAGCGTACGGCACTGCTCTCTGTTGGCGATATCAAAACCCAGAACGCGCCCCGCGCCGCCCGCCTCTTGCATCTGGCGCAGCGTCTCTTCGGCTCCCGCACGGTCGCTGTGATAATGCACAACGACGCTAAAACCTTCGGCGGCCAGACGCAGAGCTATCGCCCGGCCAATGCCTTTGCTGCCACCCGTGACCAGTACAGAACGTGTCATTGGTTATTACCCTGTTGCATAAGTTGGTTGAGTTCTTCCCGGTCAGGCTGATAAGTATTCAACCTGCCGCTGGCGTAGCGTTCGCCATTAATCGTGATGGCCCCCTCGAAGCTGCCAATTTTTTCATCGCGCATTAAAAGCGTGACGGTAACTTCAAGCGTGGCCCCTGCGGGGAAAACGGCCCTCTGGCAGCGGTATCCCCTGCCGCCTAACAGCATTCCCGGAGAGGGCTTGTGGTCACTTTGCACACGCCCGTGCCAGCCGGACCAGACGCCAATAGTCTGAGCGATAATTTCAATGCCAAACCAGGCAGGCAGATCTCCCTCAGCATTCAGAAAAGGGGACAGCACGCCCTCACCCACTGTTACCTGGCAGCAGGCACTCTCTTCGCTTACCCAGAGAACCTTTTCCACCAGCACCATTGGCGCATCATGCGGCAAATAGTCAGCCGCCCGTTTATAGTCAACCATTATGCTTTCCCAGAATCAGGCAGGTATTGTTGCCCCCAAAGGCAAAAGAGTTACTCATTATCGCGGAGCCGGAGAGTGGACGAGCCTGGCGTAACAGCCCACACTCTGCCAGGGTATCATCCTGAACAGTGAGGGTGAAATCCTGCGGCGGCAGCGGCACAGGCTGAGTAAGCAGCAGCCAGCTTATCGCCGCTTCGCAAATGCCCGCTGCGCCCAGCGTATGCCCTGTGAGATGCTTGGTGGAACTACAGGGAACGGTGTCGCCAAAGATCTGGCTGACCACATCCGCTTCAATCCGATCGTTCAGCCGCGTGGCGGTGCCGTGCAGATTGATATAACCCAGCGCGCCAGGCGCCAGATTCGCCTGCTCAAGTGCCATCCTGATCGCCCGAATCGCCCCTTCGCCCTGAGGATGCGGCGCGGACATATGGTACGCATCAGAGGATTCACCCACGCCCAGGATAGCAACGGCCTGAGGCGTTTTGGTCAGCACCATCAACGCCGCTCCTTCACCAATGGTGATGCCGTCTCGTTGCTTGCTGAACGGGGCGCATTGCGTGGGCGAGAGCGACTCCAGGCTGTCAAAGCCGTTAACCGGCATGCGGCTCAGCGTATCTGCACCGCCAACAATCGCGACATCCGCCAGTCCCGCCTCCAGCAACCGCTGCCCGCTGATCAACGCACGGGCGCTGGAGGAACAGGCGGTGGAAAGCGTGTAGGCAGGGCCAGCAAGCGCCAGACAGTTCGCCATAAAACGCGCCGGATCGCCCAACTCCTGCTGATAATAGTGATAATTTTCAGCCTGCCCGGCAATCCGGTTATCCGCTTCATTCAGACCGGAGGTGCTGGTGCCAAGCACAACAGCGATACGATCACGGCCAAAGGTGGCTATCGCCTCATCGACCTGTGGCTGGATTTGTTGCAGAGCGGCCAGCAGCAGCTGGTTATTCCGGCTGCGATGCGCGGCAAAGGATTCAGGTATCTCAGGCAGATCGGCCTCCACCTTACCTGTCCAGCAGGGTTTCCCATGCAGCAGCCAGCCGCTGTCCGGCCGCATGCCGGGTGCGAAATTCCCCGCCAGATTAATCGCCGTTGTCGCCATATCGTTTCCCAGCGCACTGAGCATGCCCACCGCCGAAATGTAAATCATTGCGCATCCAGATGTTGAATAAGTATTTGATAGCCAAAAGCAAACTGCTGAACGCTGACAGGTTCACGCCTGTCACCGCGCTGCAAATAGCGGATCTCGGTAACCAGTTTGCCCTGCGGGTCGCGCAGCTGGCGGCGATCCTCTCTCTCTTTCAGCGTCCAGCCTGCTGGCAGGTGGGATTGCCATGCCGCTATGGGCCAGTGGCTCAGCATGATATCTGCCAGCACCTGACTGGCTGGCGGCATCTCTGGCAGAACAATCGACTGTTCAGTATGAATGCCGCTGCTGTCGTAAGTTACCCTGAACAGCCGGATCCCAAGCGAGGAAAGCCCTGCCAGCGTCAGCTGCTGACTCTGTGCGCTAAGCAGCACCAGCAGGGACTGTTTTTTGCCTTTAAAAGTCCCGGTCAGCAGCTGTTGCTCAGTGAAGGCGGGTTCAATGCCTGGCGCGGGCAGCGCCACCTTAACACCAGGCTTCAGCCAGGCCTCAGGGCGGGTTTCATCAGGTTTGCTGGCACAACCCGCCAGCAGCAGCAGGGCCAGCGCAGCCACGACAGTCGCTCTCATCTTTTTTTCCTTTTAGGCGGCATAGCAAGGGGAGCCAGTAAAAATGCGGTGAAAATGCCGCTGCATAACACAATGCCAAAACTGGCGATGGCCTGAGTGCTGCTGAAAACCAGCATACCCAGCGTCAGCAAGGTCGTCGCCATGGCCAGCGTCACCGCCAGCAATGAGGTTATCGGCGTGCCACGGGGATTACTGAAGAACAGGGTGTAATTAATGCCAATCCCCAGGACCAGAACCAGCGCCAGCAGGGAGAAAAGGTTCAGGGAATGCCCTGAAAGCGATAATGCAGCGAGTCCGCCCCCCAGCGACAATACCGAGGGCAGTACGCTGATTGCCCCCTGCCGTAAGCCCAGCCGCAACATATAGCTCAGCGCGATGGCGACCAGCGCCGCAGCAAGCAACCAGCCCAGCAGCGTGCGGTAAAAGGCAAAGAGCCGATCAAAGGTGGCTTTACGATCGATCCAGCTGACGCCCGGCATGCTTTTAGCCAGCGCGGCCAGCGCGGCGCTGTTGCTCACCCCAGTCACCGGTACCAGCACACCGCTACGTCCCTCCGCAACTGAAAGCCAGAGCAGACGCCAGCCCTCGCTGTTTGGGCTGTTAAGCCATTGCTCTGGCGTTACTGTCATGGCTGAAAGATCCGGCGCGGCAATTTTTACACCCGCCTGCTGCAACTGCGCCATCACCTGAGGCGCGGCCTTGCTGAGCAGAAGGTTATCCTGCTGCTGCTGTCGTAAAGAGGCGAGCGGCAACAGACGATATTGTTGCAGCCACTGGTGCGTTCTGGCCTTCTCCAGTTCAGGCGCAAGCGCCTCCAGCCGTTGCAGCGTCTGCTCCGGCGTGTCGCCATAGACTACCATCCAGGTCTGATCGGCGCTTTGTCCGGTCAGTTGCGTTACCTGTTTCTCCTGAGCCAGCAACGCTGGCGGCAGAGCCTGTAGCTGCGAGATATCATCATTCACCTGCAATTTTGCCAGGCCAAAGAGTGAAATGGCCGCCACCAGCAACGGTAACCCCAGGCGCATCCGGCGATCTCTTCTCCAGCTTGCCAACCAGCGCCCCATCAGGGCCAGCTGCGGAACCGGACGAACCGGCAAGCCTTTCACTAACAGGGGATACCAGCAGATCACCGTCAGGCAGGAGGCGGTCAGCCCTGCGGCCGCGAAGACCGCCAGCTGACGAATTCCCGGAAAGGGTGCGAAAACCATAATCAGCCAGGCAATGGCCGTCGTGCCTAATGCCAGCAGCAATGCGCGGATCACTTTTTGCAGGCTCTGTGCAGGCGTGGCTTCCATGCCATGAACCATACGTTCCGTCAGGTAATATAAGGTGTAGTCAGCCGAGATACCGACAATGCTCAGGCTCATCACCAGCGTCATCAGATGCAGTTCGCCAAACAGTAACAGCGTGACGACAATGCCGGCCAGCGCTCCCACGCCTACCGACAAAGCGCATAGCAGCAGCGGACGAAACGAGCGAAACACGGAAAACACCAACAGCAGGACGCCGATAACGGTGGCAACACCCAGCGTGGAAACATCGTGCTTTGCCTGCTGGCTGGCATAATCACTGAACCAGACCGTGCCCCGCGCCAGCAGCTGCGCCTCTGGATACGCTCTCTTCAGACGGCTTTTAAGATCGGCAAGCTGCGCCACAATTGCCCGGCTTTGCTGCATATCGAAAGAGCTGCCGTTAAGTTCAGCATGCAGGAAGTACCATACCCTTCCCTGCTTATCGGTGGTGGTCAGCCAGCCCTGGCTCAGGCCAAGTTTTCCGCTGTTTTGCTGTAGCGCCAGCTGCGCACCGCGCACCAGCAGCAGCGGGTCGTGCGTCAGCTCCTGGCCACTGACGCCAGCAAAGGCCGAATAGAGCTGCCCCAGCACCCAGTCTCCCTGCGCCGAACCGCCGTTTGCCAGCCTGGTGCGGGTGGCCGGGTCGATCAGGGCATTGCGGTGCTGCCAGGCAAATTTCCCCCAGGCTTGCTGCCTGTCGGCCGCCATCGGTCCCTGAACGTTTTGCAGCATCGGCAGCGCCTGTAGCTGCTTCAGATACCAGTCGGCGACGGCAGGATCGGGAGTATCGCCAGCGCTGACCAGCCAGACAAGCTGGCGATCCAGCCGCTGCATAAAGCCCTGTTGCAGCTCGGGAGGGATCTCTCCCATCGCCTGTTCCGGCAGCAGCGCCAGCACGCTGCTGTTAATGGTCGCTCTGGGCAAAAGCATCACCAGCAAGGCGACCAGCAGCAGGCAGATCGTCAACCAGCCCAGAGCAAGACGACGTGGCGTATCAGAAAACAAAACGCTGTTGCTCCTCAGTGGTCAGACTGGCCGTGGTCCGCTGATTGCTGAGAGAAATTGCCGTTTTGTCACCCTGACGGTCGTTCAGCTCAATTGCCTCCAGCCAGGTTGCGCCCTGTAGCGTAATGGTATTAAACAATTTATCCAGCGGTGAGGTTTTTGGTGTCAGAACCAGCTGCCATTTACCCTGCCCGCGATCCTGAAAATCCAGCGCAAAGTTTTGCTCCAGCACCTGACGATCGGCCCGGAACAGCGCACGCAGCAGATGATTGAACTGAAACATCTGGGGGTTACTCTCTGCCGTGACAATCTGCGGTGCCTGGCCGTTCATCACCTGCATCATGCGCTTGTCATCCAGCACCAGCGTCAGGGGGAAAGGCCTGGCCTGATGCCACCACAATCCCTTATCCTGGGCAATCAGCAGCTCGCCGCTGGATTTAAGCGGTGCCATCCCTTTGATTTCCCGGAGCTGGGTGAAATCAGCCCGCACAACCGCCTGACTGGCGAAACGTTGCTGAAGATCGTCAAGCGTAACCGCCTGAACAGCAGCGCTTAACAGCAGCAGCCCGGCAAGCAGAAAGCGGATCATAGCTGCACTCCCAGACGTTCAAACAGGATGGGAGGCGAGACAAAACTCATCTCCTGGCTGCTCTCTTCCACCGCGACCTGAATGGTATAGGCAGTGGTGAGGCGCTTACCGCTCCGGGCGTCAAAGATTTGATAGGCGATACGCAACCGGTTCTCTATCTCTTCCAGCGTGGCACGCACGCGAATCGTCTGCTCAAAGGTCAGCACCGCGCGGTATTTCACCCGCGTATCCACCACCGGCCACAGGTAGCCAGAGGCTTTCATCTCCCGATAGCCATAATTGAATTTTCGCAACAGTGCTTCGCGGGCAATCTCAAAATAGCGGAAATAGTTGCCGTGCCAGACAACGCCCATGGCATCCACATCATGAAAAGGAATGCTCATTTCCACTTCAACAGAAAAACGCGGGTCGTTTAACACTGTGATTCCTCTTTCTCATCCGTTTGCGGTTGCTCCGGCAGTTGCCAGAAATCGAAAAAATTAAACCAGTCCAGCGGCGCCAACAGCGCATGGTGCGCCAGCCTGTCGGCATAGCTGTCCACGGCCTGCTGTAATGCCTGCTGGCGCGTAGCGCGGGGTAATACCAGCGGGTCGGCAAAGGGTTCGCAATGCAGCCGCAGCTTTCCCTCTTCCCTCAAGGCAAACATCAGCAGCACCGGGCAGCGCAGGGCAGCAGCCAGCACGAAAGGCCCCTGCGGAAAAGGGGCGGGCTTGCCGAGAAAGTCGCTCCAGATCACCCGTCTTACTCCGCCTCGCTGACGATTCACGGCTGTCCGGTCACCGACTATCGCTATCCACTCTCCGGCATCCAGCTTCTGCTTAAGCAAAATGGCGGTTTCCGGGCCAATGTCCGTCACCGGCATTACATGCCTGCTGGCCTCTGGCGCTATCTCATCCATCACCTGACGAAAACGCTGCGCGTTGTCGGTAAAGACCAGCGCATTGATCACCAGCCCGCTCACCTGCTGTGCCAGCGCCCGGCAGGCCTCAATATCACCAAGATGCGAGGCCAGAATCACTCTGCCGCCTGGCTTCCCGCTGGCGATGACCTCTTCCGCGCCGGGGGCAAAATCGATCTCTTTTCCCCAGCGCAGATCGCCCCGCCAGCTGGCAATCTTCTCCAGCATCGACTCGCCAAAACGAAGATAGTGATGGAAGCTGTTTACCCGGCCGGGCAGCGTGCGATGTTGCTGGCGGGCATACTGGCGAATATGTTTGATCCACTGACGGGAAGCCGCCCGCTGAGGGCCGCCGGTAAGCCAGTAAAACCCGATAACGGGCCAGAGCAAACAGGTGAATACCCCCCGCCCGAAGAAGCGATAAATCCACAGCATAAATTTCAGGCCCGACTGCCCTTTACGCTCCTTTATGCCCGCCCAGTGCTCTCCACGGCGGCGCTTAAGCAGCGACGGGATGCGCGGCAGCATGCCGAAAAACAGACGCGTATGCATCCAGGAGATCCGCAGGTTGTCATGAAGCGCATCGAAATGCGATACACCATCAACAGGATAGGTCACACGGGTGGGAATAAAACGGCCTGGCGTGCCGTGCCAGTAAAGGCGCACCATGATTTCAGTGTCAAAATCCATGCGCTCGCCAATGGGATGCCGTGTTGCCAGTGCCAGCGTCGGTGCCAGAGGATAGACACGGAAGCCACACATGCTGTCCCTGATGGAAAACGACAGGGTTTCTACCCATACCCAAAAATGGGTGATGTAACGGCCATAGAGACGAGATTTGGGGATCGAGTCGTCATAGATTGGCTGGCCGGAAATCAGGCAATCGGGATGCTGACGCGCCTCTGCCAGCAGCGCAGGGCTGTCTTCAATCTGATGTTGGCCATCTGCGTCGACCTGTAGCGCATGGCTGAATCCGGCAGCGGCAGCCGCCTGTAGCCCACGCATCACTGCCGCACCCTTGCCGCGATTCTGCGGCAGACGGATAAGCGTAACGTTCTCGTGATCTACTGCTGCCAGGCAGGCCTGTGTAGCCTCATCGCTGCCGTCGTCAATGATAAACACCGGCAGGCCAAAAGGCGCCAGTCTTGCCAGCACTGAGGCCATCATCGCCCCGTGGTTATAACAGGGGATCACCACGCAGGGGGAAAAGGTCGCTAGCACAGCGTGATCTTCCCGCTGCTGGCCCGCTGGGGCTGTTCGCCATCCACAATCTGATAGTCGAATTGCAGGCAGCTTTTCTCACTCTGCCAGCTCAGCGTCAGTTTAAGGGTATGGCCCGGCAGGATCGGCTGCTGAAATTTGATATTTTCAACCGCTGAAAACTGCCTGTCGGGTGCCAGCAACGCCACACCGTAGTGCATCACCCAGTCAAGCTGGGCGACACCAGGCAATAGCGGTTGCGTGGGGAAATGACCGCGGAACCAGAACAGATCTGGCTCTACCTTCAGTAAAAGTTCTGCTTTTCCAGCCTGTTGCTGGCAGGAAAGCTCAACGGGCAGCATAAAATAGCTCCTCTATTTGTGGCCAGGCACGCTTGCTTTGGCTGTTATGCGGGATACTGTTCACAATTCGCCAGTATCTCGGGAGGGCAACCGGCTCCAGCCAGCGACAGAGCTCCTGCCGCCATTCACGCTTCATCTGCGCCAGCGTTTTCTCATCGTAGTCGGCATCCAGCACCAGCACCACGCCAATGCCGCTGCGTTCAGGACGGCGGATTGCCAGCGCTGCGGCGTCCGTCACCTGCGGCAACGCCAGCAGCCGTCGCTCAATTTCGCTCAGCGAAACGCGCTTATCTTCAACTTTTACCGTGCGATCGTAGCGACCATCAAGCTGGAAGCCTGCACGGGTAAACGCCAGTTTATCGTCCAGCTGCCATCCCTGCGGCTCTGGGATCAGCGGCGACCTGGCCCACCAGCGCTGCCGGGCATCCTGCGAGAAAGTCACGCCATCAAAGGGTTGCCACAGCTGCTTTTCGGTGGTGCGGCTACGCACCGCCAGCACGCCGGTTTCGGTGCTGCCATAAATTTCCTCCACCGGCTGCTTCAGCCAGCTGTTGACCTCCTGCGCACAGGACCAGGGCAGCTCACCGCCAGCGGAAACGATCAGCTTGCAGCGCGGCGCAGGCAAGGTGCGGTCGAGCCGCCGTAAAAAGGCGGGGCTGCTGATCAACAGGTAATCTTCTGAGGCCGCCAGGGCAGAGAGCTGCTCGCTATAGAGTATCTGGCCACAGTCAAAGGGCAGCCCCAACGCCAGCGGCAGGATCAGCCGGAAAGTGAGGCCATAGAGATGCTGATGGCTGACAGTGGCAATCACCGTGCAGCCCGCCAGGCGATCTCCCCAGTACTCCGCCAGACAGCGGGCCTCTGCCTCAAGACAGCGCACCGGCTTGATGACCTGCCGTGGCGCGCCGGTCGAACCAGAGGTAAACAGAACGACAAAAGCATCGGGACTCACCGCTGGCAGAGCGGAGTAGCAGAAGGCTTCTGCATTGGCAGAGAGAGGAAGCTGGAGGATTGGAGAGTTAAGCGTAAACCAGCCGTCGGTTAACACGGCGTCAAACTCGCTGCTTTGCTCCTGTAAAAGCGACTCGCGGCAGTGGCCGGGGATAACAGGCACTTTGCCGGCATGCAGCGTGGCCAGCAGGGCCACGCTGAACAGATAACTGTCTTCAAAGCAGAGCGCCCATCTCCGGGCGGGATGCGCCAGCAGACGATGGCCCAGCGCCGTTACCTCCTGCTGCCACTGCTGACGGCTGAACAGCTGCGCGCCAAGGCGCGCCACTGGGCCACCATCTGGGTTGCTCAGCCACTGCGCCACCGGGAGTGTGCTCATGCCTGCGTTCTCATTCGCTGCCGCAGCAGCCATTCGCCCGCCATCAGCAGCCCCATCAACAGATAACTGACCAGCCCGTTCCACCACGTCCACCAGAGAAGATTGTTCATCAGGCAGGTCGCCAGTGCAACGCTCCCGTTAACGATAAAAAACAGAGACCAGATCTGCGTCACCCGTCGTGTCCAGCGCACCCCTCGCGGCGGCAGTTCAGGTTCACGCAGCCTGGCCAGGCGTTCTACCAGCGGCATACGGCTGAATAATGAACCAGCAAAGAGCATCAGCATGACCGCGTTAACCATTACCGGATACCACAACAGCAGACTGTTTTCCCGCAGAAACAAAGTGCAGAGACTTAATGCAGCACCGGCCAGCGCCAGCCATTTTCCCAGTAAAGGCAGAGCGCCCTGCCGCCCTCTCAGCATCAGCCAGCGCAGCATAAACAGCACCGCGGCAAAAGGCAGCAACCAGCGCCAGGCAGGATGCGTTAGCGAGAGCCAGACCATAAGCGGCCAGGCGATCATCATCAGCGCGCTGGCGCCCTGCAACACCTTGAACATCTTCCGGGATTACTCTTCGCGGATCAGCTGATCGACCGCATCGACCACATCCTGCACGGTGCGGACGGCTTTAAACATCTCCGGCTTAATTTTACGCCCGATACGTTTTTGCAAATGCACAACCATGTCCACTGCATCAATGCTGTCCAGTTCCAGATCTTCATACAGCCGCGACTCAGGCCGGATAGCTTCCGCGTCGACTTCAAAAAGTTTCACCAGCAGGCCGGTGACTTCCTGATAAATTTCATTCTTATCCATAAATAACTCGCGATGTTGTGGATCAGGCACCCAGCTTGCGCTGAGCCAGAATAAAAGCCGCCAGCGCAGAGACGGAGTAAAAATGTTGACGCATCTCTTCGCTCTCAGCCGAAAGCACCACGCCATAGCGATTCTTCACCGCCAGACCAAGCTCCAGCGCATCTATAGAGTCCAGCCCCAGCCCGTCGCCAAATAGCGGGGCATCGCTCTCTATATCCTGCGTGGTAATCTCTTCCAGATTGAGGGTATCGATAATCATCTGTTTAATTTCAAGCGCCAGCTCTTCCATACCTGTTTCCGAATAATTATTGATGTTACGGGGTTAATGCCTGCTGCAAAAATTGGGTCAGATGACGGGCAGCCAGCGGCTGCGCATCCTCATTCCCCGCCAGAAAGCGTTGGCTCTCTATACGTTCACCTACCGTCACGGTAAACAGCGGCTTTTCCGGAGGGACCTGATACCAGCGGCTCTGTTTATCAAGCATCCGTTGGGTGCAGCGGATGTGCACAATACGCAAGTCACAGCGGCAACGCACGGCAATATTCGCCGCGCCGCGTTGAAGCTTTAGCGGCTCGCCATAGCGGGTTCGGGTGCCTTCAGGAAAAATCATGATGGCATCGCCGTTGTCCAGCCGCTGCTGGCAGTCTGGCAACAGCGTTTCGGCCTGACTGTTAATCAGGTAGCTGGCCGAGCGTATTACCCCACTGACAAAAAAATTCCGCTGCAAATCAGCTTTTACCAGGCAGTCCACATCCGGCATCACGGAAGCCAGCATCACATAATCGATAAGAGAGGGATGATTAGCCACGACCAGACATCGACTATCGCGCCTCAGCGCTTCAGCCCCCTCAATGCGATAGTCCAGCACCCCCAACGCACGGGTGGTACGCAAAAAGCAGCGAAAGCTGAACGAAATAGTGCGCCTGGCCCACTGCCGACGCCGCAGTGGGTTGCGCTGTATCAGCAACAGCAAATTGAACCACACCACCGACAGCAGCAGCCCGCCCAGGCCAAACAGTGAAAAGCAGACCCCGGTCATCATTATTCGCCAGAGCCTGTTTAATAAAGCCGCGCACCCTGTTTTCTCACTCATCACGGCGCGTCCACTGCCAGTTCAGCCTGTCGCCCTTGAGAGTAAAGGTGGCAGCCTCCGCCAGCACGGCATGTAAAAACAGCAGACTTTGCGGCAGCTCCCCCTCTTCTTTCTGCACAACGGGGGTAGATTCACAGCGGTAACAATCGCCAGCAGCCAGTAACAGCGCGACGGCATACGGACTGCGTAACATTTTTGCGGGAAGGTGTTGATGGTAAAATTCGGGGATAGCGCCATCGAAATCGACCAGCAGCACCTGCTGATAACCGGCGGCGTGCAGCGCGGTCACTTCAACCAGCCCTTGCTGAAATGAGTCTACGCCAGCCGACAGCGAGGTGCTGACCAGTGCTTTTGCAGCAGCAATGGTCAGGCTGCCCACGGCGGCATTGTGCACGGACATGGCGAAATCGGTAGGCGAAAGATCTTCTTCGCGAGCCAGCGAGGTCAGAATGCGCAGATTACGCTCCAGCTCGCCATGACGGCTGCTGAACACGATGGCATCCACGCGCTGACGCTGCAACAGGGCCAGGCCGCTTTCCACAGCGGCGCGGCTTCCGCCCATTAAACGACGGGCCGTCATCATCGGCAAAAAGCGCGTTTTGGCCATCGGCTGGCTGACATCGAGATTGGGGGGGCCGCCTGCCCACTGTTGCCAGTCGGCCTGCTCATTAAGTCCCGGCGCCATCGCCTGCCAGTCAAGGAGTGTAAAAGCTAATCTCATACGTCAAATCTTCTTAAAGCGTCCCTGCGGCGATGCGGCAAAGGCATAGCGCTACAGCTTAGCGTCAGCCTGACCTCATTAGCACTCAGATTTACCCGCAATTGCGAGCCATCCCCGGTTTTGTTCTGTGAGCGGATATGAAGGGATTGTCGGCAGAGCGCAACGAATCTTTAGCTTTCCTGAAGCATTTTGCGCCGGAAAAAGGGTTGCTTTAACAGCCCGAAAGGCGGGAAGCAGCTATATCCTGAGCAAGTGAGGCAATCCAGCTAATGTTATTACGGTGCCTCACCGTCAGTTCTTACGCTTAATGGCACTGTTGCCGCGCATAATAGCACTCGTTGCTAAACAATGCGACGCGCTGAAGCGCCTTTTCTCAGGGCGTCCAGCCGCCGCCCAGCGCACGATAGAGGTCAATCTGCGCCTGCAATAAATTATTTTTTACCTGGACCACGTTTAACTGCGTAGTAAACAGCGTCCGCTGTGCGTCAAGCTCGTCCAGATAAGAGGCATAGCCGTTTTGATAACGATTGCGGGAAATCCGTAGCGCTTCGCTGACCACCTGCTCCTGCTTTTGCAGCTCGACCAGCTGCTGCTTGTAACGCTCAATGGCATCGAGATCGTTATTCACTTCGCTGAATGCGTTGCGCACCACTTTTTCATAGCTGTACAACGCCTGGTTGCGGGTCGCCATCGAGACATCCACCTGGGCCGTCAGCGCTTCCCGGTTCAGCAAAGGTGCCAGCACGCTGCCGCCAATGCTCCATAAGCGGAAAGGATTATCCACCAGCTGATGAAGCACGGAACTTTGCATTGTGCCGGTGGCAGTGAGATTAAGCGCGGGCAGAAGCTGGGCACGGGAAGATTGCAACGTACCGTCCGCCGCCAGCAGCAGCCGCTCGGCCTGGACGATATCGGGCCTGCGTTGCAGAAGCTGCGACGGCAGAACGGCGGGAAGCGTCTGCGGCGCTATATGATCGAACTTGCTCTGACGCGCGATCTGCCGGGGATTCATGCCTACCAGGATGCTCAGCGCGTTTTCCTGCTGCGCAATCTGATGTTGCAGAACCGGAATTTGCGCTTTTGCCGTCTGGTATTCTGATTCAGACTGAACCCACTCCAGTTTGGAGGTATAGCCCGTTTCATATTGCCGCTGGGCCAGCTTCAGCGAATCCAGGCGCGAGGAGAGCGTAGCCTGGGTAACGCGCAGTTGCTCATCCAGCGAGACCAGCGTCATATAACCGGAGGCCACCGAGCTGGCAACGGTCAGCTCAGCAGCAGAGGCGGCGGCCTGTTGGGCGGCAAGCGTGGCTTTTGCTGCATCAATACTGCTGCTGCGCGATCCCCATAAATCGACATCATAGTTGGCCTGAAGCAATCCCTGAAACACCGCGCCTTCATGAGGCTGGCCCGTCGCGGAAGAGAGTGACCGGGCATGAGAGGCGGCAACGCCTGCATCCAGCGTCGGGAAATTATCCCCCAGCGCGCCGCGCAGCTCAGCCCGATACTGATCAACGCGCGAACGCGCGGTCAGAATATCGGGGTTATTGCGCAGCGCCTGCTCAACCAGCCGGTTAAGATCTCTGTCGCCAAATGCCCGCCACCAGTCAGCCTCAACGGCGGAAGCTGGCCCCACCTGATTGCGCCACTGCTGCGGGATGGGCAGAGAACCAGGGGCTTTCTCTACTTCTGTGGCGCAGCCGGAAAGCGTTGCGGTCAGTAACGCTGCCAGCAATGAAACAGACCAGCGCATTACTTTTCCTCCCCTTTGTGGGCCGTATCGGCGGTATCAATATTGACCTCAACGGACATGCCAGGCCGCAGATGCGCAACATTATCACTGGTGATTTTGATGCGAACAGGAATGCGCTGGGCAATTTTCACGAAGTTACCAGTGGCGTTATCTGGCGAAATGGCGCTGAACTCCGAACCGGCAGCCGGAGAGATATATTCAACCTCGCCTGTAAAGCGCTCTTCGTTCAGGGCATCAACCGTAAAGGTTACCGGCAGCCCTGGCTTCACCCGCGCCATCTGCGTCTCTTTCATGTTGGCAACCACCCACATCTGCGCCGGTACAAGGGAAGTCAGACGGGTACCCGCCGTGACGTAAGCCCCCTGACGAGCCGAAATCTGACCGAGCTGGCCGTCGCGCGGAGCGATAATTCGGGTGTTATCCAGATCGATCTGGGCCAGTTCCAGTGCCGCCTGTGCGCTCTCCACGTCTGCTTCAAGAGAGGCCCGATTGACGATTACGGTTTGCAAATCCTGGCGGGAGACGTCCAGCGTCGCCTTCGACTGCTGGACATCGGTCAGGGTCTGACTGTTGCTGGCGCGTGAGGCATCCCTTTCACGAATCGACAGAGAGCCGTCGGAGACCAGATTCTCTACGCGCTTCAGATCAAGCGCGCTTTTAACCGCCTGGGCTTTGGCATTCTCCAGCGCGGCCTGATTACGCTCAATGACCGCCTGCGCGCTGCGCCGCTGCTGAATATTATTGGCCAGCGCGGCTTTCTTCATCGCCAGCTGCGCCTGCGCCTGATGCACCTTCTGTTTATAGATGCGGTCATCAATGGTCATCAGCAGTTCACCCTGCTTAACAGGCTGATAGTCCAGTACCTCTACCGAGGTCAGATAGCCATTCACCTGCGGACTGATAAATGTCACCTGTCCGCGTACATAGGCGTTTTCTGTTGACTGGATCTGACTGGTAAAAGGGGGAAGCTGCCAGGCGTAGAGGATCACCAGCACCCCCACTACCGCGAGGCTCGCACCAAAGGCGATAGATAAAATACGCAGTTTATTGTTTCGTTCCTGTTCAGAGCGCTGGCTCTCTTCCTGCTGACTCATTAATGCCCCGTGCTGATCGAAGTGGTTGGTTGTTGCATGGCCCGCTGCTCGGCTTCCGCGTCACGCTTAGCCTGAAGCCAGTTGAGATAGCGCTGACGTGAAAGACGCCACAGTACCCAAACCAGGGTGATAAAGGCCATGCCTGCGGTCAGTAAATAGGTGTCGTTATAGGCGAGTACGTTAGCCTGCAACGTGGCAACCGTTTGTAGCTGTGCCGTCCCCTGCGCGCTGCGAAGAACGCTGTCGCCGATAAAACTGTTAAACAGACTGGTGTACTGGCTGAGCCTTTCGGTGACGTTGGGATTAAGGTAAGAGAGCTGATCCGCTATCAGGCTGGAGTGATATTTTTCGCGCCAGGTCTGGAAGGTGCCTAATATCGCCGATCCCATCAGCCCGCCCAGGTTCTGACACATGCCAAACAACACCACCAGACTCACCATATTTTTGGGTTGGGTCACCACGCTGCCGATATTCATAAGTAACGCGGGGGCAACAAAGATAGTGCCGCTAAACCCCAGTAAAAACTGGCTGAAATACATATTATTAGCGCGTGTCAAAGGACTGGACTGGGCGTCCATTAACGAAGCCACGATAATCAGTATCAGCGATAACACCATGGGCCAGCTCAGATGCTTAACGTTAATCGTCAGTGCGCTTACGACAATGCCGGTAAGAACGCCAAGCAGGATCGCCAGCGACAGGTATTGCATTTGATCGTTGAGTAAGCCGACCTGCTGTAGGTAGCCAATTGCTCCGGTGTTCTGCTCCGCCAGCGTTACGCGCAACATAATCATGACCAGGCCAAGACGCAGGATTGACCCGGTGCCAAGCCAGCGAGTATTAATCAGCGGATTGCTGCGATTATGTTCAAGCACTATGGCAGCAATCACCAGCACCAGCCCGATAGCAAGGCAAATACCCAGCCATGGGGTGCTGGTCCACCATTCAATTCGTCCCTGTGACAGCACAGCACAAAAAAGGGCTATGCCCGGCGCCATTAAAAAGAAGGTGAGAAAATCTTTCTTTTCAAAAACCCTGATGCGCTCGCCCGGCGGCAGTTTCAGGATCAGTACCGCACCAAGGCAGATCATTGCCAGGCCCAGTTCAAAAAGATAAAGCCCCCGCCATTCATCAAGCTGTAAAAGCCGACTGGAGAACATCCGTGCCAGCGGAACGGCCAGCTGGGATACGCTTATTCCAATGGTCAAAGCCTTGAGGCGATGTTTCGCCGGCCAGGCCTGGATCTGATAGTAGATACCTAAAGAACTCAGGGCCGCCCCAACCATGCCATGGGCAGCCCGCACGATAATTGCGGAATTGATGTCGTTAACCAGCAGGTGGAAAAACGCCACCAGAACATAGAGCACCAGAAAGGCTTCGGTAAAAATTCTCAGGCCAAACTGCTGGCGAAACTTTACCAGTAGCAGGTTGATCGAGATATTTCCCATAACATAAACCGCGGGCAACCAGGCAATTTCATTGCTATAGGCACCAAACACGCCCTGAAGGTTAGTGAGATTTGCCGTAACCAGCGCATTACTCAGCGAGCCGGTAAGCGAAATCAGTAAACCGATAATAGCGAAAGCAACACGCCGGTTTGCCGGATGCAGCGGCGTTGAAGGCGAGCCTGGCATCATCGGCTTTTCGCCGGGTGCCCATTCTCGCGGGGCGAACGGGTCGGGTCTGTTGCCACTCATGCTATTTCGCCTCGGTGGCTTTCAGCAGTTGCTGCAACACCCGTTGGGTCACAGCCAGCTCATCGCGGTTGATCCCTGACAGCAGTTCGGTTCTTAACCTGTCGGCCTCTATTTTGAGTTTTTGATAGAGCGCTTCCCCCTGCGGCGTAACGTGCAGAAGACGCTTACGACGATCCTCCTCCGGCTGAATACGCTCCACCAGCTGCTGTTTGACCAGACGATCTATCAACGGCACTACGCTGGCATCCTCCAGCCCAAGCGCCTGAGCCAGCTCTTTCTGGCTGATTGGCGCTTCCTGAATAGCAATGGTGGCCACCGCCATCCAGCTGCTCATGCTCAGCCCGTCATCTTTCATGCGCCGATCGACAGCCTGACGCCATGCGTGAGCCGTCAAATGGAGTAAACGAGAAAAATTGAGTTCCTGAGCATTCAAAATATAGAGGCCTGATAATTAGAGGTCTAACTAAATTAAGGGGGTGATTATAAACAAGGATCATAGACGTCAGGAAGAGAGAGAGGGACAAAAAAAGTAAAAAATCTGCTGGGATTATCCTGAAATTGCGTACCACTTTCCGGAAGAATTTTCGCAGGATTGCGAAATCTTCTGCGCTAACTGTATCCTGAGAACAAAGCTTGCCTGAGGGATCGGCTGATGAATAAACCTGACTGGGTAGAGATTTCCAAAGATGAAGAGATGCCGGTGGAGGCTATTCGCGCCCATTTTACCGGACACGCCTACGATCCTCACTGGCACGATAGCTGGCTGGTTGGCGTCACTGAGCAGGGTGTGCAGCAGTTTCACTCCCGTAAAAAGAAGCATCAAAGTTACCCCGGCACGGTGTTTCTGCTGGAGCCAGGGGAACTGCATGACGGCGATGCCATTGACGAAAGCGGTTTTACTTACCGGATGCTCTATATTGACGCCGCATTTATGCAACAGCAGCTAAGCAAGGTGTTCAGCTCTGTTCCCGACAGCTTTGAGCTGAATTTTGCCCGCACGCTTTCCGGCGACCGCAAGCTGGCACACGCAACTTTTCATGCTTTTCAGTGCCTGCACGATCGCGAGCTGAAAATTGTGAAAGAGACGGCCATGCAGCAGCTGTTGGCAGCGCTGACGCAGCACCAACACTGGCGAAAAGCGATTGTCGTGCCGCAGCACGAAAAAACGCTCGCCCTGAGAACAAGAGAGTATCTGCATGACCATTTGCATGAAAATATTGGGCTGAGCGATATTTCTGACGCGCTTGGCGTGGATCGTTTTCGTCTCTCCAGGGAGTTTCAGGCCAGGTTTGGTCTCCCCCCTCACGCCTGGCTCGTTCAACTACGGCTGACTCACGCCCGCAGATTATTATCCCAGGGCAAAGATGCTGCTGATGTGGCCGCGCAGTTGGGTTTCGCCGATCAAAGCCACCTGGGACGCTGGTTCCGCCGCGCTTATCAACTGACACCTGCCTGGTATCAACGCTGCTGCACAAATCTTCCAGACTGAGCCGCCCTCTTCTCTTACCCTGCTGGTTTTCAGCCGTAAGGAGAAGTGCCAGATGAACGATCTGCGTTGCGTTGTGATTTTGAATACTGAACTGCCCGTGGGTAAAGCGGTGAATGCCGCCGCCGTGATCTCATTAACATTAGGCCAGCGACACCCCGAATTTGTAGGTTCGCAACTGGTGGATGGCAGCGGTCAATCATATCCCGGCCTGATCCCGGTAGGCATCCCGATCCTTGCTGCCAGAAATGAACAGCTGGTGACGCTGGTTAATGAGTGTGGAGAGCAGGCTTTTGACGCCATCCTCTTTCCCGCAGAAGGACAAATGACCGTAGATTATGGCGCTTTTTGTGAAGCTGTCCGCCAGATCCCAACCTCAAACCTCCAGCATCTTGGTTTGGGCATCGTGGGCGAGAAAAAAGCGCTGCGCAAACTCACCGCAAAATTAAAATTGTTTGGTTAAAAAACGGGTACTTTAACTTTCGGGACGGGTGGCGTGCGGGAACAGATGATCAGCATTTAAGAACAGCGGCGCGTTGCGCAGGTACTTTCTGCAAGCAGCCATTTTAGTAAATGATTGGCTTATCCTGAGAGCGGCTCTCCTTTTGAGCGGCTCTCGCTTCTTAACGGATTAACTCTGCCACCGCCATAGTGAAAACTACGATTTCGTCACTTTTATTGGAGTAAGCATGCGGGATATCCGTATTAGCCACTGCTGAACACCCCTGCCCGACCACGTGTTCATTACTGTTGATGGTCAGCGTCAGGTTTCCCTGCTCCACATGCAGTAATTCAAGCGTTCCAGCGGAGTGGGCCGTCGCCTGATAATATTCCCTGGGGAACATCTCCCAGCGCCATAGCTCAATCATATCCGGGCCACTGGTACCTGCCAGTAAGCGTGCCGATCCCCCCAGGTCTCCTCTCCATAACACTGGAATATCATCAGACCCGATCACAGTGACAGTGGGTGCGCTGCTAACGTTAACGATATCCGCCACGGATAAACCCATTGCTGTCGCCAGCTTACACAGGATGGCGATGCTTGGATTCGCTGCACCTTTTTCCAGTTCAACCAACATTCCTTTGCTGATCCCTGCCAGACGACAAAGCTCATCCTGTGAAAAGCGGCGTGCCTTTCGGAACGCTTTGATCCTTTCTGATACCGCACTATTGATATCCTGTATCGCCGTATTCATCGGCGAAGACTGATTGACTTTACTCTTCATCGGTCATTATCATAAACTAAAATGGTCGTTAAAGGATTATCCGATGTTTATTGTCTACCCGTCAATAGCCCCTTCCATTGCCGATATAGCGCCGGGATTTCGCGCCCTGAGTATCGTTGTTGAAGCGGCCCCACTCACTCACCCCGAAGTGGGTTCACAGGCGCTGATGAAAGCCTGTGGATCTGTAAAAACAGGCGAGCCAACCTGGGCTGACGCGCATCTTGAGAGTTGGGCGGAAGTCTTCAGAAAATTTGGCGCTAAGCCCAAACGTACCCCCTGCTCTGCTGAAGCCCTGCGAAAACGTATATTGCGCGATGGAAACATGGCAGGCATAGATCCGGTAGTCGATCTCTATAATGCCATCAGCATCGCCTATGCCGTTCCGGTCGGTGGCGAAAACATAGCTGCCTATTCTGGCGCACCTCAACTGGTAGTAGCTGAGGGCAATGAAGTGTTTGATACCATAAAAGAGGGGCAGCCATCGCACGAGTCTCCGGAGCCAGGAGAGGTTGTATGGCGTGATGATATTGGTGTGACATGCCGCCGCTGGAACTGGCGTCAGGGTGTAAGAACCAGGTTAAGTGCTCAGGATAAGCAAATGTGGTTTATTCTTGAGTCCCTTCCTGAGATGCCGCTGGCGAAGTTAATTGAGGCAGGTGAAAAACTGACAGAAGGATTGAAAGCAATGATGCCTGGTTCGGTCATTACCCAGGAGCTGGTAGGGTTTGGCATCAATAAAGAGTAAATTTTGCTTTCAGCTATTCAGGGTTGGTTTGATCTTCAGATATGTTCTTCATGTGGCTTGTAAAAGCCGCATAGGGACTTTAGCTGCCAGTCCCTGAGCCGGGCTTAGCAATGGAAACAAACATGGCCTGGAGAGTTCCGCTAGTCGGAAGCCAGTAGGAGAATTTTATTCAGTCTGCAAAAAATGATGTCAGGCGGGATGTCAGGCGGAGGTTTTCAGGCACAAAAAAACCGCCCTTGGGCGGTTCGACGACATTGCACAAAGTGCTTGTTTTTATTCGTTTTTAATCGGTAGAAAATAATGGTGCCCGGGGCGGGACTTGAACCCGCACAGCCATAAGCCGAGGGATTTTAAATCCCTTGTGTCTACCGATTTCACCACCCGGGCATGGGTGTAAAGTGGAGGCGCGTCCCGGAGTCGAACCGAGGTTCACGGATTTGCAATCCGCTGCATGGCCACTCTGCCAACGCGCCAATCTTGCTGTGCCACCAGAGCCTCTGGTGACTAAAATTTGGAGCGGGAAACGAGACTCGAACTCGCGACCCCGACCTTGGCAAGGTCGTGCTCTACCAACTGAGCTATTCCCGCAAACACCAACTTGTCATAATCGACTGAAGCTGCTGATTTACTTTATCTTCTGACAGACCAGCTGCCTTTCGATGCGTTGCATTCTACTGTTCTTGCGAAATGAGTCAACATAATTATCCCGACTTTTCTTTCGTTTGCTGCTTTTTAAATCGCATCGATCACTGTTCAAACAAATCCTTACGCGAAGCGTTGAGATATTGAAACATTGACCAGAAAGTCAGCACCGCTGCAACGTATAAAGCGACCACACCCAGTGCCACTACGGTGTTATCCGGGCGCCAGAGCAGCGCAAACAGTGACAGCATCTGTGCCGTAGTTTTTACCTTGCCAATCCAGGAGACGGCAACGCTGCTGCGTTTGCCAATTTCCGCCATCCACTCGCGCAGGGCAGAAATGATAATTTCACGGGCAATCATGGTCGCCGCAGGTAACGTAATCCACCAGGAGTGGAAATACTCTGCCACCAGCACCAGCGCCATCGCCACCATCACCTTATCCGCAACCGGGTCAAGGAAAGCACCAAAACGGGTGGTCTGCTTCCAGCGACGCGCCAGATAGCCATCAAACCAGTCGGTGACCGCCGCAAAGATAAAGATCAGCGCACAAGCCAGCGGGGCCCATTCGAAAGGCAGATAAAATGCCAGCACGAAGAAGGGGATCAAAACGACACGAAACAGGGTGAGTAACGTCGGAATGTTAAAATGCATAGTTATGCTAACTGTCTGGGCAGAGTAGAATTTGTCCCTATGTTCCTACATTGCTTCGGGGGTTGCAATGCTTAGTGTTTCAGCGAATAAAAGATTTTTTCCGCCAGCAGCTGCGAAATGCCGGGAACTTTGGCTATTTCTTCCACGGAGGCGTTCATCAACGGTTGCAGGCCACCCATGTATTTAAGCAACATCTGACGTCTTTTTGGCCCTATCCCTTCAATCGTCTCCAGCGTGCTGGTGTTCTTCACTTTTGCCCGCTTATTACGGTGCCCCGTAATTGCATGATTGTGAGAGTCGTCACGAATATGCTGAAGAACATGCAGGGCCGGTGAGTCAGGCGGCAGTGAGAACCCCTCACCTTCCGGTTCAAAGAACAAGGTTTCAAGCCCGGCTTTACGATCCGTTCCTTTGGCAATGCCCAGCAGAATGGGCCGCTCTTTATCCCAGCTGACATCAAGCTCAGCAAAAACGCTCTTCGCCTGCCCTAACTGCCCCTTTCCACCATCAATCAGGATCAGGTCCGGTATTTTGCTCTCTTCAAGCTCTTTTCCGTAACGACGGCGCAGCACCTGGTTCATCGCGGCATAGTCATCGCCCGGCGTAATGCCGGTGATATTGTAACGACGATACTCAGAACGAAGCGGACCATTGGCATCAAACACCACGCAGGAGGCTACCGTCTGTTCACCCATGGTATGGCTGATGTCAAAACACTCCATCCGGTTGATTTCAGACAGTTCAAGAACCTCTGCCAGCGCTTTAAGCCGCTGATGGATAGTGGACTGTTGTGACAGGCGGCTGACCAGTGCCGTACTGGCATTGGTTCTGGCCAGCTTAAGATAACGCGCCCTGTCGCCACGAGGTTTGCTCTGGATCGCCACTTTACGACCGGCAAGCTCCGTCAGCGACTCCGCCAGCAGATCTTTCTCTGGCAACGTGAAGTCCAGCAGAATATCTGTGGGCAAAGTACGCGCCTGGCTCCCTTGCAGGTAAAACTGCCCGACAAAAGTCTGCACGACTTCAGCCAGATCGGTGCCGCCCGGTACTTTAGGGAAGTAGCTCCGGCTGCCCAGCACTTTTCCCTGACGGATGAACAACACGTGAAGACAGGCCATTCCGGAATCAAAGGCAACGCCAATCACATCCACATCGTCACCATTATTGGAGACAAACTGACGCTCCGTCACGCGGCGCACGGCCTGAATTTGGTCGCGCAGACGGGCGGCCTCTTCAAACTTCAGATTGGTGCTGGCACTCTCCATACGCGCGACCAGCTGATTCAGCACCTGATCATCTTTTCCCGCCAGGAAAAGCCGCACATACTCAATCTGTTGCGCGTACTCTTCTTCACTGACAAGGCCCGCTACGCAGGGGCCAAGGCAGCGACCAATTTGGTACTGCAAACAAGGGCGCGTACGATTACGGTAAACGTTGTTTTCACACTGGCGAACCGGGAAGATTTTTTGCAGCAGAGAGAGCGTTTCGCGCACGGCATAGCCGTTAGGAAACGGGCCAAAATACTCGCCCTTAGCATGTTTAGCGCCACGATGGCTCGCCAGCCGGGGATGCGGATCCCCGCTTAAAAAGATATAGGGATAAGATTTATCGTCGCGTAACAGGACGTTATAGCGTGGCTGATAGAGCTTGATGTAGTTATGTTCCAGCAGCAGCGCTTCTGTTTCGGTATGGGTTACCGTCACATCGATCTGCCGGATGCTCTCAACCAGCGCTTCCGTTTTGCGGCTGGCAAGATTGCCGCGGAAATAACTGGTCAGCCTTTTTTTCAGATCTTTGGCTTTACCGACATAGATAACCGTGTCACCTGCATCATACATGCGATAAACGCCTGGCTGGCTGGTAACCGTTTTCAGAAAGGATTTGGCATCAAACTGTTCATTCACTACTGGTTAACGACTCCGCATTGAACAGGCCATGACGAATGGCCAGATGGGTCAACTCAACGTCGCCGCTGATGTTAAGTTTACTAAACATGCGGTAACGATAGCTGTTGACCGTTTTAGGACTCAGATTAAGCTGCTCGGAAATCTCCGCCACTTTCTGACCTTTAGTGATCATCAGCATAATCTGCAATTCGCGTTCCGACAAACTGTCGAAGGGAGAATCTCTCTTTTGCGGCTCGATCTGGCTGAGCGCCATTTGCTGAGCGATATCTGAAGCAATATAGCGCTGTCCGGAATGAACCTGACGAATGGCGCTCACCACTTCCTGAGGAGCGGCGCCTTTGCTCAGATAGCCTGACGCGCCTGCCTGCATCACCCTGGCCGGAAGCGGGTTTTCCGTATGGATGGTCAGCATAATGACTTTGCTGTCCGGGCTGAAACGTACGATTTTCCGCGTCGCCTCAAGGCCACCGATGCCCGGCATGTTCATATCCATCAGCACCACGTCCACATTATGGCTGCGACACCATTTCACCGCGTCTTCACCACAGTTCGCCTCGCCAATAACCTGAAAGCCTTTAATATCTTCCAGTATGCGGCGAATACCAGCGCGAACCAGTTCATGGTCATCGACAAGAAAAACGCTAATCAACAGGTCTCTCCGGGTGGGCATCAACAAGAGGTGTATGCATGGATTTGAGCAGCGATCTTACCTCTTTTTGCCGGGTGATTGAACTGAAATAATAGGCTCTTCAGCTTGAAAGCTTTTCACTCTGGCTGTGGGCACTCTGCCTTATCTGTGAGGGATATGTGATATACTTGTTAGCGATTTACCCTTTCAGCGAGTGTTGACAACCCGTTGAATTAAAGATGACAAAAAGGAGAAAACATGAGCAACAATGACTTTTCAACCAGTGAAGAGACAAAAACCCTGGCGGAAGAGATGGCCTGTATGAAAGCGCTGGTCACCTTCATGTTAAAAGGGATGGGACAGGCTGATGCCGGTAAAGTCATCATCAATATGGAACGCTACATTGACCAGCTGACCGATCAGCAGCAGGCAGACGTTTTCAGCAGCACCATCAAACAGATTAAACAGGCTTATCGCCAGTAAATCTGGCAGCTGGCCCATTGCTTTTCATTCCCCATTATAAGATGGTTATCTTTTATCTTTGAATGAATGGAACAATGGGCTTACTTTTCAAAGCGGTACTGGGCGCACTGGTGGTGGTACTCATCGGGATGTTATCAAAGACCCGCAACTACTATATCGCCGGTCTTCTCCCTCTCTTCCCGACTTTTGCGCTGATTGCCCACTACATCGTGGCCACTGACCGTGGTACAGAAGCACTGCGAACCACGATTATTTTTGGCATGTGGGCCATTATCCCCTACTTTATTTACCTGCTTTCACTTTGGTATTTTGTCGGGATGATGCGTCTTTCTTTTGCTCTCACCAGCGCCGTAGCCTGTTGGTGCCTGGCCGCCTGGGTGCTGATCGCACTGTGGGCCAGACTCCATCATTAACGGTTGCGCGCACCCCAGCTGACAGAAACACCCAGCGTAGGCAGCACTTCTTCCGGGCTGAAGCGGCGGGCGCCATGGAACTTCGCTGCCATATGAGGCTGCTTAACAGGGATCCTTACCGCAAACAGATTATCCTCCGACTGAATCACCCCAGCTGTTAGCGGTTCATATATTACCTTGTGCTGTTCAAACATCTGTTCCAGCATCGGGGTAGCCGCACTGTAAAGAGAGTCAATGCCTGAGTGCTCCGCAAGCTGCACGCTGTGCCATAAAATAGTGAGCGGCAGCTCAGGGTCAATCTCCAGCCTGGCGGAGAAGCGCGACATTTCCCATATTGGGTCGGGCTTTTTACTTTTTTTATTCTGCATATCTATGCCTGGGCCAGTTTCCGGATCCTGCCACTGCATCAATCTTGCACAACCGCAAATCCCGTGCTGGGCATGCCAGGCTATCAGCCAGTTCACATCGGAACGATCAAAGCGATCGTACTCCTGGCCAGGCGTACTCAGACGGGAAGGAATAGACCACCCTTCCCCACGGGCAAAGACGTTGTAGCGATAGCTTCCTAATTCTGCCAGTAATGAGGATGGCATATCCTTAAGCTTGGTTTGGATAATTTTCATTATTGATCCCCTGTCGCATTCCCTCGTGAACGCCGCTCCTCACGGCTCGATCAGGGTTGCTACCCTGCGCGCAGGGTAGACAACCAACTTGCCCCTTGATACTACCAGATCTGGTAGTTGCATCTGTCCTAAAGGAGTCCGATTGCCGCTGCATAAGAGGCCACTTGCGTTTTATTAGGTGCATTGAACTTCTTCTGCATATTTTTTTGATGAAAATTAACCGTATTTTCAGAAATCGAGAGAATGAGCGATATTTCTGCTGAGGTTTTTCCTTCAGCAGTCCACTTAAGAATTTCTAATTCTCGCTGGCTCAGCTGCGTATTTATCACAGACATAGAAATATCTTTCACCCGTTGTAGCGCTTCAAGCGACAGTACCGTTAAATACTGTAGTTTAAGTTGCTTTTCAGGTGTTAACATTATCTTTTCAAAAGTTTTACCTGACGCCATAGACAATATTCCTGTGGCACGATTTTCAGCCATAGCCGATGCCGAAAAACCAGAGTGAATACCGTATTCTCTTGCCGCATCAAACACTTTGCGGCCACTTCTGCTTAATTCTTCATCCCATAACAAAATTTTTCCTGCGCTCTGGCAAATTTTGATAACAGGGTCTATGAGCGCCAGTTTTTCTTGTTGGTAATAGCGCACCCACTTCTCCGGATAACTGCTGAAAATAGTTATCTGGGGCCGGGTAAAGGGCACAGGATGACGAATATAGAGTGCATAATAATCAAACCCCATTTTGCTCGCCTGCTGTCCGATAAGCTCAGTTATACCTTTCGAGTCAGAAACCTGATTGAAGACTAACTGCATTTCATCACGCCAGCTGAAATAATCTACAGATTTCATTCAACCTCATCCTGACAGTAAGAAACGCTTATCGGTTTATAAACCTTGCTCTTCAACAGAGAAAAGTGAATAAAAATGCACAAAAAAGGGCTTATTCCGGTGAATTTCCCCAGACGCGAGCCTGACTTGCAAATAAAAAATCGAGCATCCTGTAGCGATTAAAAAAGCGGCTCATTAAAAATTCCAGTCGCCCTCAGCGGGTTATAAAAAGCCGCTTCCTGTCGGTAATTTCTTTCGCTGACATCCTGAAAAAGATTTCCGTCTCGCTTAGCCCACGACCCGATTAGAATAGGATTTTTCCTGAAAACATTCAATAAATTTGACGACTTCACCTGCCCTGTTGGGTTCTAAAGTTTTGCACAATTTTGCCCTGCATGGGGCGCGCGTATGCACTTTGAGAAACATCCCACCCCGCCAAACAGATGATAAAATGGGGTTTATTTATTGCAATTCAACCGTTTGCCTTTTTGAATATTGATTAATTTTTTTGTACAAAATCCGCCTTGTTTCCTGACCTACGAAGCTGGGAAGACATAAAAGAGAGATTTTTCGGCGCTTTTAATTAAAAGCCCTCCCTGCGGTTCATTTTCTGAACATCATGGAAATAAATTGTCCTTCTGATGATGTCCAGAATGCGCTTTTTTACAGGCATCCTCGTTTGGCTATTCTCTCCATCCAAAGAGAGCCGGAAATATTGTCACTGAGCTGAGGTGAAAAATAGCCACATTGACAGGCTTTCTTTTGTCCGACCAGCCAGTAAATTTGGTTAAATGGGAAAGTAAATCACCCTCATTTAGCGACACACGCCGAAACCGCGCATGCCAAGATGAAAGTGGTTAGCATGGGCAGCGTTGTAGTCCGGGCCTAGCGAGTTGCCATAATAATCGCAGCTCTTTTGAAAAACCTGATGCAGCCAGAGAGAATCCGCTTCCTGCCGTGGCCAGGCTTTCAATACGCTGATCTGCTTACCGTTGGCTAAGCGGAATCCGGCAATATCCAGCGCTTCTGCGGTTGCGTGTTCACTGAGCCGCCCCTGAGCACGATGATAGATATTGCGACAGGCATAGCTGCCCAAATGATCGATTCGCGCAAGGGGAGAGCCAAGCTCAGCGGCCGCTAACGGTTTTGCTGCCTGGGTAATAAACATTGTGGAACTCAAAGCAAGAGAACAGCTTGCCAGAAAACTTGAGCTTAATCGCACCTCACCAAAGCTTTGTACACGAACGGGCGCTGGCAACGGGCAATTGCCGCTGGTAGCGGCTGGCTGGCTAAAACGAACATAACCTTCCCGCTGAGCGGCGTGTAATACGGCCAGGCAACCGGCCGGATTGTCTGCCAGCCGTTTTATTTTATAGCGCGTGATAAAGGTGGGGGCATCGGTCACCCTGAGCGGCGTGAAGGGATTCCATTCGGAGGGAAGATGTTTCGCAAACCAGGGCGCTACAGCCAGCAGCAGTAAAATTACACCAGCCAAAGCCAACAAACCTTTCATCGTATTATTTCCCTCGTGGCCTAAACCCCAGATTTTACAGGGCTAACAGAATGGCGATCCCGAATGAATAACTGTAGCGGCGTTTTTGTGCAATCAGTCTGGTAATACCGAACTTTACCTGTCTTCAACAGGGTTTTACGTTAAGATTTGCGCCGTAAAAGCCTTTAGAGCTTACATAACATCACGTAAAGAACAGGAACCCCGTTATGGTTGACCAATCAAAAGAGACGCTTCTTAACGAAGAAGCCCCGGGCGAGCTCCGGCGCAACTTACATAATCGTCACATCCAGCTTATTGCGATTGGCGGTGCTATCGGTACCGGCTTATTTATGGGGTCTGGCAAAACCATCAGCCTTGCCGGGCCGTCGATCATTTTTGTCTATATGATCATCGGTTTTATGCTGTTTTTTGTTATGCGAGCCATGGGCGAATTGCTCCTGTCGAACCTGGAGTATAAGTCATTCAGCGACTTTGCCGCAGACCTGCTTGGCCCCTGGGCTGGTTACTTTACCGGCTGGACCTACTGGTTTTGCTGGGTCGTCACCGGCATTGCCGATGTGGTGGCGATCAGCTCCTATTTCCAGCTCTGGTTCCCCAATTTTTCCATCTGGATGAGCGCCCTGCTCTGCATCTTCGTTTTCCTCTCCCTGAATATTGCCACGGTTAAGCTGTTCGGTGAGATGGAGTTCTGGTTCGCCATTATCAAAATCGTTGCCATTGTAGCGCTGATTGTTACCGGCATCGTGCTGGTGGCGATGCATTACCCTTCCCCTGGCGGCGGCACCGCAGCCATCAGCAATATCTGGGATCAGGGTGGTATGTTCCCGAAAGGGCTGAGCGGTTTCTTTGCCGGGTTCCAGATAGCCGTATTCGCCTTTGTGGGGATTGAACTGGTGGGCACTGCTGCCGCCGAAACGCATGACCCGAGAAAAGTGCTGCCGCGTGCCATTAATGCTATCCCGCTGCGTATCATTATGTTTTACGTGCTGGCTCTGCTGGTGATCATGGCGGTCACGCCGTGGAACAGTGTCGTGGCCGATCGCAGCCCCTTTGTAGAGATGTTTATGCTGATTGGTTTGCCTGCGGCGGCCAGCATCGTTAACTTCGTGGTACTGACCTCAGCTGCCTCTTCAGCTAACAGCGGCATTTTCTCTACCAGCCGTATGCTTTATGGCCTTTCACAGCAGGGGGTTGCGCATCGTCGTTTTGGCCTGCTTTCCAGACGAGCCGTACCCACTACCGGCCTGTTCTTCTCCTGCCTCTGCCTGCTCGGCGGCGTGGCACTGATTTATCTGATCCCGAACGTGATGCAGGTGTTCACGCTGGTCACCACAGTTTCAGCCATCCTGTTTATGTTTGTCTGGACGATAATTCTCTGTTCTTACCTGGCCTACCGCAAAAAACGCCCGGAACTGCATGCAACATCCGCTTATAAAATGCCGCTGGGCATATTTATGTGTTGGGTCTGTATCGCGTTCTTTGCTTTCGTGCTGGTGCTGCTGACGTTGCAGGAAGATACCCGTCAGGCGCTGATGGTAACGCCCGTGTGGTTTATTCTGTTGGGGATTGGCTGGTGGTTACGCCAGAGGAAAAAAGCATAATGCTGAGCGACGGGCCGCCAGGCCCGTCATTATTTAACGTACGCGGATCCCTTCAATCACCATCCGCTGCACATTCTCTACCGTCTGGTTAAAGAAGCTTTCATCGCTCAGGGTCTGGCCGGTTACCGCCTCCACCTGAGTTGAAAAGTCTGCATAGTGCTGAGTGGTTGCCCAGAGCATGAAAATCAGATGATGAGGCTCCACGGCCGCCAGCTTTCCTTCCTTTATCCATCCTTCGATCACTGCCGATTTTGCATCCACCAGCGCTTTCAAATCCCCTTCCAGCTCACCTTTAAGCAAGGGCGCGCCCTGTAGCATCTCCATGCAAAACAGGCGGGAAGCCTGAGGATGGTCACGTGAGACTTCCAGCTTAAGGCGGATATAATCCCTGATCGCCTCCAGCGGTTGCTGATCCACGCGCAGCGCGCGCAGCGGTGCCAGCCAGACATCCAGAATCTCTTTCAGCACGGCGATGTAAAGCGCCTCTTTGGAGGGATAGTAATAAAGCAGATTCGTTTTCGAAACGTCAGCGCCTTCGGCCACTTTATCCAGGCTGGTACCGTGTACGCCATATTGAGAGAACAATGCCAGTGCCGCAGTGAGGATGGCCGTACGTTTCGCGGCAACGGCTCGCGAGCGGCGCGTGGGCGTCGGTAACTTATCTGTAGAATTCACTGAGACCTCATTGTCCATGTGGGGTGGCCGGATAATAGCAAAACTCCTGCGGTGGGCCTAATGCACTTAAATAGATCAAGCTGCCTGATTAGTGTGCAGCTATTTTTGACCAAATGGTCCATTTCAGACCGTCCGCTCTGTAACATTCTAATGAAATTTATTTAACACAATGATAAGCAAGCAATTAATTTTGTTGGCACAGCCTTTGCAACTTCGTTGCTGAGCGCCGCTTCAGGGAGAGTGCAGGATGCACCGCAGCGCAGGAATTAACCCTAACGCACACCCAGAGGTATCATAATGAAAATCGGTGTATTTATCCCAATCGGCAACAATGGCTGGCTGATCTCCAACAACGCGCCGCAATACATGCCAACCTTTGAGTTAAACAAAGCCATCGTCCTCAAGGCTGAGCATTATCACTTTGATTTTGCCCTGTCGATGATCAAACTGCGCGGCTTCGGCGGTAAAACGGAGTTCTGGGATCACAACCTTGAATCTTTCACCCTGATGGCTGGCCTGGCTGCGGTGACCTCGCGTATCGAAATCTATGCCACCGCCGCGACCCTGACATTACCTCCGGCCATCGTGGCCAGGATGGCCTCCACTATAGATTCCATTTCCAACGGCCGTTTTGGCGTGAATCTGGTGACCGGCTGGCAAAAACCGGAATATGAGCAGATGGGGATCTGGCCCGGCGATGAGTACTTCTCTCGTCGTTATGACTATCTGACAGAATATGTCTCCGTGCTGCGGGATCTCTGGGGCACCGGCAAGTCCGATCTGAAAGGCGAGTTTTTCACCATGAACGATTGCCGGTTAAGCCCGCAGCCGCAGAAGCCTGTAAAAGTGATTTGCGCCGGTCAGAGTGATGCAGGCATGGCTTTTTCCGCAAAACATGCGGACTACAATTTCTGCTTTGGCAAAGGGGTAAATACCCCCACCGCTTTCGCCCCTACCGCAACCCGCATGAAACAGGCGGCGGATGAAGCCGGACGCGATGTCGGCTCCTTTGTGCTCTTTATGATCATCGCCGATGAAACTGACGAAGCGGCCAGAGCAAAGTGGGAGCACTACAAAGAAGGTGCGGACGAGGAAGCGCTGGCCTGGCTGACCACGCAGAGTCAGCAGGACAAAAAGTCCGGCAGCGACACCAACGTCCGTCAGATGGCCGATCCTACCTCCGCCGTGAATATCAATATGGGTACGCTGGTAGGATCTTACGCCAACGTGGCCCGCATGCTTGACGAAGTGGCGGCGGTTGAAGGAACTCAGGGCGTGCTGCTGACTTTTGACGATTTCCTGCAAGGCATTGAAAACTTTGGCGAGCGCATTCAGCCGCTGATGCAGTGCCGGAGCAATACCATTGAAGCTGCGAAGGAGGTTGCGTAATGATCGCTAAAGAGCCGGTTGTTTGTACCACTGCCTCCACGAAGAACAGCATCACGCTACCGGCGCGTCCGGAAGCGATCGCTTTCCCTCCTGAACAAACTGCGCTGATTGTGGTGGATATGCAAAATGCCTATGCCACAACGGGAGGATATCTGGACCTGGCTGGGTTTGACGTTTCTGCCACCCGCCCGGTAATCGATAATATCCATATCGCGGTCACTGCCGCCCGCGAGGCTGGCATTCAGATTATCTGGTTCCAGAACGGTTGGGACGATCAGTATGTGGAGGCTGGCGGCCCTGGGTCACCCAACTGGCACAAATCCAACGCGCTGAAAACCATGCGTCAGCGCCCGGAACTGGAGGGCACGCTGCTGGCAAAAGGCGGCTGGGATTACCAACTGGTCGATCAGCTTCAGCCTCAGCCTGGCGATATCGTGCTGCCTAAGCCTCGTTACAGCGGCTTCTTTAACACCCCGCTCGACAGCATGCTGCGGAGCCGCGGCATACGCCATCTGGTGTTTACCGGCATCGCCACTAACGTCTGCGTGGAGTCCACGCTGCGCGATGGCTTCTTCCTGGAGTATTTCGGCATTGTGCTGGAAGACGCAACTTATCAGGCTGGCCCCTCGTTTGCTCAGCAGGCCGCACTCTTCAATATAGAGACCTTCTTTGGCTGGGTCTCGGACGTCACGACGTTTTGCTCTGCTTTGCAAAACGCCTCTGCTCCCCTTAAACAGACGGCATAAGCCTGAGCGAGAAAATCATGCCAAAGACCATTATTACACCGCCGGGAACGGGTATCCCGATTGCACCTTTTGTTCCTGGCACGCTCGCGGATGGCATTGTGTATGTCTCCGGAACGTTGCCCTTTGATAAAGACAATAACGTTGTTCATGTGGGGGATGCCGCAGCCCAAACCCGCCATGTTCTGGAGACCATCAAAAGCGTGATTGAGACCGCTGGCGGTACTCTGGATGACGTGACGTTTAACTCTATCTTTGTCACTGACTGGAGTAATTACGCCGCGATAAACAGCGTTTATGCGGAATATTTCCCCGGCGAGAAGCCGGCGCGCTTCTGCATCCAGTGCGGCCTGGTTAAACCGGATGCGCTGATAGAAATCGCCAGCGTCGCGCACATTGGTAAATAGCGGAGAACCCTATGCATATTGAGCTATCTGGTTTGACGCATCCAAAAGCCAGAACGCTGGTCCTCTCTGCCGGGCTTGGCGGTCTGGGCAGCTTCTGGCTGCCACAGATGAATGACCTGCGACAAAAGTATCGCGTGGTCACTTACGATCAGCGCGGGACAGGTCGCTCTCCCGATAAGTTGCCGGAAGGGTACAGCATGGCTGATATGGCTGCCGAACTGGCCACGGAGCTGGCCGCGGCAGGCATTGAGCGTTATGACGTTATCGGACATGCGCTAGGTGGCATGGTAGCGATGCAGCTCGCCCTGGACTATCCGCAGCGCGTTTCCCGGCTGGTTATCGTCAATGGCTGGCTGCGGTTAAATGCTCATACCCGCCGCTGCTTTAGCGTTCGTCAGGCACTGCTGAACGTTAGCGTAGAAGATTATGTCCGTGCACAACCGCTGTTTCTTTATCCGGCTGACTGGCTGGCAGAGAATCAGGCCCGTATTGAAGCTGAAGATGCCCTGCACGCTGCGCATTTTCAGGGTACAGAAAACCTGCTGCTTCGGCTGAATGCGCTGATGGCCTGTGATTACAGCCAGCTGGCCAGCCATATTACGCAACCTGTTTTGGTGATCTGCGCACAGGATGACCTGCTGGTGCCCTGGCCCTGTTCGCAGGCGCTTTATGAAGCCCTGCCGCAGGCGTGGCTGGAAAAAATGCCGTGGGGCGGCCATGCCATGAGCGTTACGGATAGCGCGCTGTTTAACCAACTGTTGGTGGCATGGCTGGAAGAGACCTCGCCTGTTGCTACTCAGAATCAACCTTCGCCGACAGTGCAGCCATGCCCTGTCTCCTTTGTTGCCCGCACGCTGTAATAAGGAACTGATTATGTCTCTGGCAACCCTGGCACCTGCTGTAATTGCGGGTGTGGAAAAACAAGATTTTCGTAATGCCATGGCGCGCCTGGGCGCAGCCGTCAATATCATTACCACAGACGGCCCCGCAGGCCGGGCAGGCTTTACAGCTTCTGCCGTTTGCAGCGTCACCGATACCCCACCCACCCTGCTGGTCTGCCTGAACCGATCCGCTTCCGTTTATGAGGTGTTCAAAACCAATCAGCAGCTGTGTGTGAACACCCTGGCAGCAGGCCATGAGTCCCTGTCGAACCTGTTTGGCGGCAAGACGCCGATGGCGGAACGTTTTATCGCGGCGGAATGGTCAACCAGCGTGACCGGCTCGCCCGTCCTGGCCGGAGCCGTGGCCTCTTTTGACTGCAAAGTGACCCAGGTGATGAGCGTCGGCACTCACGATGTGCTGGTCTGTGAGGCGCAGGCGCTGATCTACAACGATCACACCCATGGCCTGATCTATTTTGATCGGGGCTATCACCGACTACAACGGCAGGAAGCCTGAAACGCCGCCCCTGCGGTTAATGCTTTATTCACTTCTTTTGGAGAAGACGATGGCGAGTTCCTGGTTTCCTCAATGGCGTAAACAGTCCGCAACGGCGCAGGGTATAGTGGCGCCTGATGAAACATTACCGCTGGGACAAACGGTGATTATGGGGCTTCAGCACGCGGTGGCGATGTTTGGCGCCACGGTGCTGATGCCGTTACTGATGGGGCTTGACCCCAATCTTTCTATTCTGATGTCGGGCGTGGGGACGCTGCTGTTCTTCCTGATTACTGGTGGGCGGGTGCCGAGCTATCTGGGGTCCAGCGCAGCATTTGTCGGTGTGGTTATTGCGGTTACCGGTTTCAATGGCCAGGGAATTAACCCCCATCTCGGCGTGGCGCTGGGTGGGATAATTGCGTGCGGTCTGGTCTATATGCTGATCGGTTTTGTGGTGATGAAAGTGGGAACCCGCTGGATTGAAAAGCTGATGCCGCCAGTGGTGACCGGTGCCGTGGTGATGGCTATCGGGCTGAACCTGGCGCCCATCGCGGTACGCAGCGTTTCTGCCTCTATGTTCGACAGCTGGATGGCGGTGATGACCGTGCTCTGTATCGGCATCGTCGCCGTTTTCACCCGAGGCATGGTACAGCGCCTGCTGATTCTGGTCGGACTGATTGTCGCCTGTGCAATTTATGCCCTGTTGACCAACGGTCTGGGTTTGGGCAAAGCAGTAGATTTTAGCCTGCTTGCCGCTGCGCCCTGGCTGGGTTTTCCTGCCACCACTTCGCCACTCTTCGACTCGCATGCCATGTTTCTGATTGCGCCGGTTGCCGTGATCCTGGTAGCGGAAAATCTTGGGCATATTAAAGCCGTAGCCGGAATGACGGGTAAAAACCTTGATCCCTATATGGGACGCGCATTTGTGGGTGATGGCCTGGCAACGATGCTTTCTGGCAGCGTAGGCGGCAGTGGCGTGACCACTTATGCCGAGAATATCGGTGTGATGGCGGTGACGAAAGTTTACTCCACGCTGGTCTTTGTGGCGGCGGCGGTAATCGCCATTCTGCTGGGCTTCTCACCCAAATTTGGTGCGTTAATCCATACCATCCCCGCGCCGGTCATCGGCGGCGCCTCCATTGTGGTGTTTGGACTGATTGCAGTGGCTGGCGCAAGGATTTGGGTGCAGAACAACGTCGATTTGGGGCAGAACAACAACCTGATCATGGTTGCGGTCACGCTGGTGTTGGGGGCTGGCGATTTCGCCCTGAAAATCGGTAGTTTCACCATGGGAGGCATCGGCACGGCGACCTTTGGTGCCATTATCCTCAATGCTATTCTGACCCGCCGCACTGCCGCGCTGAACAGCAGTGGCGTGGTGCATCAGGATAACTAGTTTACTTTTACGTCATCAGGCGAAGGCTGGTCCTTCGCCTTTTGTTTGCGCTTCAGCTTTAACTCGCTGATCAGCACGCCCAGAACGATAAGCGCCCCGCCCAGCAGCGCCGCTCCCGGAAGGCGTTCACCCGCTATTCTGCCAACGATACCCGCCCATACCGGTTCGCCGGCATAGATAACCGTCGCCCGCGTGGGAGAAACGCTCCGCTGTGCCCAGTTCATGGTGACCTGAATAACTGCGCTGGCGATGCCCAGCCCAATGGCACTGAAGAGTAAATAAGGTGAAAATGGCGGCAGGGTTTCACCGTTTGGCACCATCAGTATAAAAGTCAGTAACGATGCAAAGCCCAACTGGACCACGGTCACTCTTTTAATATCTACCTTTCCGGCACTGGCGCTAATTAAAATGATTTCCGCTGCAATAGCCACTGTACTCAGCAGGGTAGCCAGCTCACCTGCCCCCAGCGACAGCGAGTCGCCCTCCGGGCCAGCCAGCAGCATCAGCCCGGCGAAGGCCAGCGCCACGCCAATCCATGACATCAACCCCGGCAGCCGTCCAAGAAAGAGCCACTGAAGCAGCGGGACCAGCGGGACATAAAGAGCGGTCAGAAAAGCGGATTTACTGCTGGTGATCGTTTGCATGCCGTAAGTTTGCAGCCCATAACCACAGCCGATAGCAGCCCCAATCAGGGCGCCTGCCTTAATTTCCTGCCAGGTAATACCTCGTAACGACCGCCAGGATACCGCGCCCAGCAACAACGCCGCCGTTGCAAAACGTACGCCGACAAAAAAGAATGGACCACTGACACTCATTGCATGATGTACGGCCAGAAAGGTACCGCCCCAGATCATGGTGATCACAATCAGAATGATTTCCTGCAGCGTAAAAGCAAATTTATAGCGGGAGAGTAAGGCAGACATAGCAGGCTCAGATCGGAATTTAGCGTCAGTGTGCCGGGCGAGAGAGGGAGTGTCCAGACGTACCGCCGGAAAAACCGGCGGTATCAGAAGGCGTTATGCATTATCGGAAGATTTACTGCGACTCCCCCGACTGTTACGCCCTCCTTTTTCACCCGCAACAGAAGCGCGCTGAGGGTCATTTTTGAAATTTCCTCCGCTGGCTTTACCGCCTTTGCGGCCTGCTTCTGATGCTCTTTTACGATCTTCAGCGAAATTTCCCGATCCACCACGATGTTCAGCCATTTCAACTCTCCAGACAGTTAAGCAATCATACTGCATTAGCACGGCCCGTCACGTTCAGACCGCTTGAAAACAGAGGCGTGCGGGACGCTCTGCCAAGTGATTAAGCATAGATTATCCGCACTGAGCTGCTAAGAAATTATAAGAAAAAGCGTGCCTGCACTGCGGTGAAAAGCGTCAAACCCTCTGAAGAATAATATTATTACCGCTAATATTTTTATTCTTAATAAAGGCCCGGCTGCTCAGCTTTCAGGCAATTGGACGGCATCCTTAAGCAGAGGCGGCAACCCTCTTCTATACTCTCTCAAAGGCTTACCAGCCATTAATGCACCAATGACGTTAACGAGGGAACTGATGGCGAAAATTCTTGTGCTTTACTATTCCATGTATGGGCATATTGAAACCATGGCAAACGCGGTAGCCGAAGGCGCTGGTCGCGTTAACGGTGCGGAAGTCACGATCAAACGGGTTCCTGAAACAATGGACGCAGAACGCTTCGCTCAGGTTGGGGGTAAAACCCACCAGGCTGCTCCGGAAGCCACGCCCGATGAACTGCCGCAATATGATGCGATCATCTTCGGCACCCCCACTCGTTTTGGCAATATGGCCGGACAGATGCGCACCTTCCTTGACCGGACCGGAGGCCTTTGGGCTTCAGGCGCGCTGCACGGCAAACTCGCCAGCGTTTTCGCTTCAACCGGTACGGGAGGAGGTCAGGAACACACCATCTCTTCCACCTGGACCACGCTGGCGCACCACGGCATGGTTATCGTGCCGATTGGTTATGGCACCCAGGAACTTTTTGATGTTTCACAAGTACAGGGTGGAACCCCTTACGGCGCAACGACGATCGCCGGCGGCGATGGTTCCCGTCAGCCCAGTGAAGCGGAGCTGAATATCGCTCGTTACCAGGGTGAACATGTCGCCGGACTGGCCGTTAAGCTTAATTCATAACAGGAGATCAATATGGCAACGCAACAATCAAAAGAGCATCGTGTAGGCGAATGGGCAACCCTGCGGAATACTTCCCCTGAGATTGCTGAGGCCATTTTTGAAGTGGCTGATTATGATGAAAAGGTAGCAGAGGGCATTTGGGAACAGCAGGGAAGCGATGAAGTTCTTCTTCGCGCCTTTGATAAAACCGATAAAGATGTACTGACCTGGGACAGCATCCCGGTTGAACGTAAAAACGTTTAACCGGTAAATTTGACAAAAAGGGCGGATTTTCCGCCCTTTTTGTCGTTTTAAGCGCTAAGAAACCGCCGAACAGCCCAGACGGTAACGTTGTGAAATTACAGGTTCTCTACCAGGCTTTAGCCATCTTTCTTTTTGCCTGAACGCCAGGCCGATTACACCAAGGAGCGAACTATGTCATATCAGACAATAAATCCCGCAACTAATAAGCTGATTAAAACCTGGCCGGACCACAATGAACAACAGGTTGAGCAGGCGCTGAAAACCGCTGACGACCTCTATCATTCAGCCTGGTCTAAAGGCCCGATCCAGCCCCGTGTGCAGGTGCTGAAAAAGCTTGCCGATCTGATTGATGGCCGCGTTGATGAGCTGGCAAAAGCGGCCAGCATCGAGATGGGTAAACTGATCAATCAGAGCCGTGGAGAAGTAAAACTTTGCGCGCAGATTGCCCGCTACTACGCTGAAAACGCTGAGCGTTTTCTAGCACCGACGCGCTATCCAAGCGATCTGGGTGAAGCATGGGTAGAGAATCACCCGATTGGCGTACTGGTGGCGGTTGAACCCTGGAATTTCCCCTTCTATCAGTTGATGCGCGTGCTGGCACCCAATCTGGCAGCGGGCAATCCGGTACTGGCAAAGCATGCAGCCAACGTCCCACACTGCGCCACGCTGTTTGAAGAGCTGGTAACCGAAGCTGGCGCGCCGAAAGGTGCCTGGACCAACCTATTCGTCAGCAACGATCAAATTGCTGCCCTGATAGCTGACGACCGGGTACAGGGTGCAGCCCTGACCGGTTCCGAACGTGCAGGCAGCGCCGTGGCACAGCAGGCTGGTAAATACCTCAAGAAAACCACGCTGGAACTTGGCGGCAATGATGTTTTTGTGGTGCTGGATGACTGCGATCTGGATAAAGCGGTGAAGGCTGGCGCCGCTGCCCGTCTCAGCAACTGCGGACAGGTTTGTACCGCCGCCAAGCGCTTTATTGTGCATGAGAAAGTAGCCGATGCGTTCCTGGAGAAATTCAGCCAGGCGTTCCGTGAAATCAAAACAGGCGATCCGCTGGATGAAACAACCACGCTAGGCCCGCTCTCTTCTTCTTCTGCCCGCGATACGCTGGTGAAACAGGTAGATCAGGCTGTGGCGAAAGGGGCGAAGCTGCATCTGGGTGGGAAAATTGTCGCGGGTGAAGGCTGCTTCTATGAGCCAACGATCCTCACCGGCATCACCCGTGATAATCCGGCTTATTTTGAAGAGTTCTTCGGTCCGGTTGCACAGGTCTATGTGGTTAAAGATGATGAGGAAGTGGTAAAACTCGCCAACGATTCTCACTATGGCCTGGGCGGTGCGGTATTTACGCAGAATATCGAGCGCGGTAAGAGTCTCGCCTCGCGTATTGAAACCGGTATGGTTTATATCAACTCTGCCAGCGATACGGCGGCAGAACTGCCGTTTGGTGGCGTGAAGCGTTCCGGTTACGGTCGCGAGCTTTCTGATTTGGGTATTAAAGAGTTTGTGAATCAGAAGCTGGTGGTCATCAGCGCCGATTAACAAGCAGTAAAGAAAAAGCGGAGCGCCCTGCTCCGCTTTTTTTATGTCATCAGAATGGCGAACTGCTGAGAGCCGAAGCTAAGGAAAAAAACCGCCCCAGAGCTGAGCGGTTTAATTGATTCTTCAGTCTGTCAGTTATTTCGCTTCGCTGTTGCCTGCGGCAGCATTTTTGCTGCTGTCCGCTTTATCCGCATCAGCAGTTGCCGGAGCAGCATCGCTCTTTGGCTCAGCAGCAGGGGTTTTCTTCGCGTCAGCAGCTTTTTCGCTTGCTGCGTTCTGCGCAGCTACCTTTTCGGTACCCGCCTTCTCTTTCGCAGCCTGGCTGGCAGCTGCTTTGTCCGCTTCCGCTTTCGTTTTTGCAGCCTGCTCTGCTGCTGCTTTATCGGCAGCGGCTTTTTCTGCCGAGGCCTTAGCCTGAGCAGCTTTATCCGCAGCTGCTTTGTCGGCAGCGACCTTCGCCGCCGCTACTTTATCTGCTGCCGGTTCGCTGCTCTCTGTCGCTGCGGGCGCAGCGGCTGGCTGCGGAGCATTGACGGCCATTGGCGTGCCCTGAATCGCTTTATTGAGTACCTGAGTAAACTGATCCCATGAACAGAAACCGTTGGCATCCGTTGGGCAGCCGTTCATTTGCAGCGTGACACGCTTAGGAGGGGTATCCAGCGAAAGTGGTGTGGCATCACGTAACTGTTCGGTGCTCTGGTAAACATATTCGACTTTGACCAGTTCACGCTCGTTTTTCTTGTCATGCCAGCGCTGGAACTGGATCATCCCGCCAATAGGCGTGCGCTCATTCTGTTCTGGCAAAGTGTAAGGCTTGAAATCTAACGCTGTCAGCAGTGAAGCGATGTTGGAATCGTGGCCAACCATCAGCGTCACTTTAGGCGCGTTGGCTTTATCTTCATCCACCAGCATACTGCGGATGTAGTCAACCAGCGGAGCCGCTACATCACGCGCCACTTCTGGCGAGGTGAACAGCGCATCCTGATAGCCATTTTTAATGGCAGAGAGTTCTTTCCACTGCTCAGGCGTTTTGATCTGGCCCCAGGCAACCTGATCCAGCGGCATACCTTCATAATATTGCAGAGTAAAGGCATCAACCAGCGAGTTACCCACTTTCAGCGGGCCAGAGACGTTAGGCTCTTTGCCATTCTCAGCACTGAATTTGTTTTGATTATCGCTGGAGAGATCGCACTGTTTCTTACCGTCACAGGCCGGAGCGTTTTTGTAATCGATGATCTTTTCAAGGCGCTGGAAGGCAGGTTTCAGCGCCAGCTTCTCACCTGCGCCGTTCATTGCCGTCAACGCCTGTTTATTGAAGGCTTCACTACCGTCAGTAATGACCGGATTAAACACCGGATCCATGGTGCCCATCTCATCCTGATGCGAGACAGGAACATCGCAGCCAGGGAAAGCGCCGGTAATAAAGAACTGAGCCGTAGCCACCGTGCGTTGCAGGCTGTTGGCATAAGCGTAAACTTCGTCAGAAGTCGGGCAAACATCCTGTTTCACCAGCCCCTGCTGAGCCAGCCATTCACGGGTATAGCGGCCCATATAAACTTCCAGCACGCCACCTTTAGTCGTTAACTGTCCACCCGGTACGTCCCATTTTGGCCAGGCCTTTTTGCTGGACTGCGCCAGAACGCTGCCATTGTCGGCCAGCGGCGCACGCAGGTTATGGCGGCTCATCATTAACACTTGCTCAAGCTGGTAATCGTCGTCAGCAGCATAGGCCGAGGTCCCGGTCACTGCCGAGCAGACTGCTAACGCGCAAAGACTAAACTTTTTAATCATGTGTTTTTCCATTGATTCAAGGGTAAAGCACCCGACCGTATAATGGCGATGCGGTTGGGAAAAGGATCGCAACGGCGTTCGCGACGGCGCCTGAAAAAGGAGCCAGGCGTGGGCATTGGTGCTGAGAATATAGCAGAGTATCGCCTTTGCCGTTCAGTCGCATCAGGAGATTGAAAAGAAACAATATGTTTTTTCGGAATGCCTGACCTGTAAGGGGAACACAGCGGTTACGGCCAGGAAAGAGACAAAGCAAAACGGGCCAGCTTACGCTGACCCGTCGAATTTGATGGTGGAGAGGCAGAGATTCGAACTCTGGAACGGTTTCCCGTCGCCGGTTTTCAAGACCGGTGCCTTCAGCCACTCGGCCACCCCTCCACGCTGTTACCAGTTGTTGTTACCGGGAAGTAGCTGACACCTCCTGAACAACTGATGGCGCGCAGTATAGGGGATGCCGTTGGCTTTGCCAAGACTATTTTTAGCTATTTTGTTGAATCGATGCACTTTTATCCAATTCACAGCAAAAAGTTGGCAGCGCCGCCAGTGGCGCTCTTTTTACCGCGCATAGCAAAACGGGCCAGCTTATGCTGACCCGTCGAATTAGATGGTGGAGAGGCAGAGATTCGAACTCTGGAACGGTTTCCCGTCGCCGGTTTTCAAGACCGGTGCCTTCAGCCACTCGGCCACCCCTCCACAATGAGGCGAACTATAAACATCCTCCCAGGGGATGTAAAGTCTGTTTTGGATCGGTTGCCTGAAAAAGCAGCGAACAGCGTTTTTTTGCTGCTAATATCACCATCCCGCTCACAGAAAAAGCAGCTGACCGCGTAAAGAAGGGTAAAACGCCTTCCCCCGCTTCGTTGCGCTCCTTATTCTCACAGGTAAATTGGTGACCCTGAGAGGCATTTTTATGGATCGCATTGTTTCAAGTACCCGCAGCAGTTCGTTAATTACAACCCACAAGGTGCTGCGCAATACCTATTTCCTGCTGGGGCTGACGCTGGCCTTCTCCGCCGTAACCGCGACCCTGAGTACCGTCTTCGCCCTGCCTGCACCCGGTTTTATTCTGATGCTGGCTGGTTTTTACGGCCTGATGTTCCTGACCTATCGTCTGGCTGACAGCCCTGGCGGTATTCTGGCAGCCTTCGCCTTTACCGGTTTCCTGGGTTACTGTCTGGGGCCGATGCTTAACTCGTTACTCTCGGCAGGCATGGGAGATGTCATTGGTCTGGCATTGGGCGGCACGGCGCTGGTGTTCTTTAGCTGTTCAGCCTACGTACTCACCACCCGCAAGGATATGTCGTTCCTCGGTGGAATGATGATGGCCGGTTTTGTGGTTCTGCTGGTTGCTGTCGTGGCTAACCTGTTCCTTAATATTCCGGCACTGCATATGGCCATCAGCGTGATGTTTATCCTGTTCTCATCAGGGGCTATCCTGTGGGAAACCAGTAACATTATTCACGGTGGTGAAACCAACTATATTCGCGCCACGGTCAGCCTGTATGTTTCGATCTATAACATCTTTGTCAGCCTGCTCAGCATTCTGGGTATGTCTCGCAGCAACTAAGCCGTGCTCTATACGCTAAAAAAGCCCCGCCTCTGCGGGGTTTTTTTTGTGTCACGTTCAGGCCCCCTTGATCATTCCTGCCTCCGGGACTATCCAGCTAATAAACCCCTTTGCTAAACTAGGGCGCTGAGCAGAACAACAGAGGCAATAAAGTGTTATTTCAGGGCAAAGAAATTGAACGTGATGCGCAGGGTTATCTGAAATCCACTGCGGACTGGTGTGAAGAGCTGGCGCCTCAGCTTGCCGAGGAAGAGGCCATTGAGCTGACAGAGGCTCACTGGGAAGTGGTGCGTTTTGTTCGCGCCTTCTATCTGGAATTCAATACCTCGCCGGCAGTCCGCATGCTGGTTAAAGCCATGGCACAAAAATATGGCGAGGAAAAAGGCAACAGTCGTTACCTGTTCCGCCTGTTCCCTAAAGGCCCGGCCAAACAGGCTACTAAAATTGCGGGTCTGCCCAAGCCTGCGAAATGCCTCTGAACTATTTAACGCGCAACTGACAGGCTGCACGCGCTTCGGGGCAGACTCTTTCCGGTTTAACCCGTGCTAAATCTGTCCGGCATTTCCTGCGGTTTGTGTGGCTCTTCAAGTACCTTTTGAACACTTGCGCTTCGCGGACCGCCTTGTTTCAACCAGCTAATCAGCGCCTGTACCTCTTTTTCCTCGCCACAGGCCAGCACTTCCACGCTGCCATCGTCCAGATTTTTGGCGTAACCTTTTACGCCCAGTTCCTTCGCCTGACGCTGCGTGCTGTAGCGAAATCCTACGCCCTGAACTGTGCCATGTACCCAGGCTCTAACGCAGACAGTAGTCATATTTTCTCTCCGATGATGACGCAGATTGCAATTTACCGGCTTGCACCGGACAATAACCTCTGTTTTTCTGACTTTAAGCATAGCAAATATGACTGCTCGTTTGATTCTTGCCAAAGGACGTGAAAAGTCCTTACTCCGTCGTCATCCCTGGATCTTCTCTGGTGCGGTTGCCCGCCTGGAAGGAAAGGCCCAATCGGGTGAAACTATAGATGTTTGTGACAGCCAGGGAACCTGGCTGGCGCGCGCTGCCTGGTCCCCTGAATCGCAGATCCGTGCCCGTGTCTGGAGCTGGAACCAGGATGAGTCGATTGATGTCGACTTCTTTATCCGTCGCCTGCACGCAGCACAGCCGCTGCGTGACTGGCTCGCTGAGCGTGACGATCTTGACAGCTATCGTCTGATTGCCGGTGAGTCCGATGGCTTACCGGGGATCACCATTGACCGCTTCGACAATTATCTGGTTCTGCAACTGCTGTCAGCAGGGGCAGAATATCAGCGCGCTGCGTTGATCGCTGCCCTGCAACACTGCTATCCGGATTGTGCCATTTACGATCGCTCCGATGTAGCCGTTCGTAAGAAAGAAGGTCTTGAGCTGGTTCAGGGTGTGGTGCTGGGTGAGATGCCGCCAGAGCTGCTGCCAATTTCCGAACAGGGTATGAAGCTGCTGGTTGATATCCAGAGCGGTCACAAAACGGGTTACTATCTGGATCAGCGCGACAGCCGCCTGGCGACCCGCCGTTACGCCAAAGACCGCCGTGTACTGAACTGCTTCTCTTACACCGGCGGCTTTGCCGTATCCGCCCTGATGGGAGGATGCAAGCAGGTTATCAGCGTGGATACTTCACAGGGCGCGCTGGATGTAGCCCGCCAGAACGTAGAGCTGAACGGACTGGATTTATCGAAAGCAGAATTTTTGCGCGATGATGTGTTTAAGCTGCTTCGTCGTTATCGCGACAGCGGTGAGAAATTCGATCTGATCGTAATGGATCCGCCGAAATTTGTGGAAAATAAAAACCAGCTGGCTGGCGCCTGCCGCGGGTATAAAGATATCAATATGCTGGCGATGCAGCTGCTTAACCCGAACGGCATGCTGCTGACGTTCTCCTGCTCTGGCCTGATGCCAACTGATTTATTTCAGAAAATCATCGCCGATGCCGCGCTGGATGCCCAGCGTGATGTACAATTTATAGAGCAGTTCCGGCAGGCAGGCGATCATCCGGTGATCGCCAGCTACCCGGAAGGGTTGTACCTTAAAGGGTTTGCCTGCCGCGTACTGTGACTTGAAAACGCCGTTTCTGCCCCCACTTTGGTAGCAGAGCATTGTTTATCAGGAGGTCACGATGATAGCCAGCAAATTTGGACTCGGTCAGCAGGTGCGGCATAAGCTGCACGGTTTCCTTGGCGTGATAGTAGATGTCGACCCGGAATACTCTTTAGACGATCCGGAGATTGACGACGTAGCTGGCAGCGAGTCGCTGCGGGATGCGCCCTGGTATCACGTCGTAATGGAAAATGAGGCGGGGGAAACTGTTCATACTTATCTGGCAGAAGCACAGTTAAGCTGGGAATTGCCCGGCGATCATCCCGAGCAACCCTCGATGGACGAACTGGCTGCTTCAATCCGTGAACAGCTTCAGGCACCGCGTCTGAGAAATTAATCATAAAATCCCCGCTATGCGGGGTTTTTTTTGCCTTTTCCCAGCTCCGGACGAGATTTTTACCTTTTTTCCAGCCCCAGACGCGGTATCTCAATTTTTGGACAGCGATCCATCACCACCTGCAACCCAGCCTCTCTCGCCAGCACCGCTGCCTGCTCATTAATGACGCCAATCTGTAGCCAGAGTGATTTTGCACCCACGGCTATTGCCTCCTGCGCCACTCCCCAGGCTGCTTCAGAGTTACGGAATACGTCCACCATATCGACAGGCTCAGGAATATCTTCCAGCTTTGCATAGACCTGCTGTCCCAGCAGAGTCTGCCCGGCCAGTTTTGGGCTGACTGGCGTGACTTTGTACCCCTGCGCCAGCAGATAGGCCATCACCCCATGACTGGCTCTGCCAGGTTTTTCGCTGGCGCCTACCAAAGCAATATGGCGGGTAGTGTTAAGAACATCAGCAATTGTTTGGTCGTGCATAGACTTCTCCTTTCAGGACAGATAATCCAGTGTATGCCGATTTCAGGCAACGCCCGATTAATTCCCCTGAAGATGACAAATCCTTGAGATACAGCACGAATAAATATGTTAAAATGTTAATATTCTGCAATACTGAAAGACTTTGATACACTCGTTGTTATCGCGTCCCTGCCCCTCTGGAGAAAGAATGAAGCTGCGTTTGGTCATTGCAGGCGTTATGGCTCTGCTGGTTGCGGCAACTGCCCAGGCAACCACGCTTAAGCTTGCCTCTGATATTGACCTGCTGGTGCTGGATGGCCGTAAAATTTCCGGTTCGTTACTGAAAGGTGCTGAAGGGCTGGAACTTGAACAGGGAGAGCATCAGCTGCTGTTTCGCGTCGAAAAAAGTCTGAATAAAGATGCGCAAAAGAGCATATCCTGGCGCTCCTCTCCCCTGATCGTTACTTTTACCACCCGCTCCAGAGCCATTACCATTACCCTTCCCCCGTTAACAACGGTTGCTCAGGGAAAAGCTTTTGATAAGCATCCTGAATTTCAGCTTCTGAATGAGCATGGTGCGGTGATTGAGAGTCAACAAGATCGCCTGCTGACCAATCCAGGAACCAATTACGAACAGGTAATGGTGATTTACAACCTGAAAGGCAACGTCGCTTCCGTGCCCCGCTTTGCTCAGCTGCATACCTCTGCTACCCCCTCCGGAAGTGACGGCCAGGATTTTGCCAGCGGCAACCTTCCGGGCAGCCGCATCCTGCAACTCTGGTATCAGCAGGTTGATTCCGCCACCCGTCAACGCTTTGTTATGTTAATGCGCGCGTTGCGTACCAGTTGATGTTCTCTCCCCTTTCAGCCTAAACTCGACGGGCTTTATCGGGCAGTTCCCTATTGGTTTGTGGTGAAATCAGGAAGCAGGCATGGATCAAACAACTCGCAGGATTCAGGAAAAAAAACATATTGCGCTGGTGGCGCACGACCATTGCAAAACCTCGCTGATGCAGTGGGTCGATATCCATAAAGATGTGCTCCAGGCGCATACGCTTTACGCAACCGGCACTACCGGCAACCTGATTCAGCGCGCTACTGGCCTGCCTGTGACCGCCATGCTGAGCGGCCCTATGGGCGGCGACCAGCAGGTTGGTGCCCTGATATCAGAAGGCAAAATCGATGTGCTCTTCTTTTTCTGGGACCCATTAAACGCGGTTCCGCACGATCCGGATGTCAAAGCGCTGCTCCGGCTGGCTACCGTATGGAATATTCCTGTAGCCACCAACCGCGCAACGGCCGATTTCATTATCCATTCGCCGCTGTTCGCCGAGCCTGTCGATATTATTATTCCCGACTATCAACGCTACTTGCAGGAAAGACTGAAATAAGCGTGCGCCTGCACGCTCTTTTTCAGGGCTTTCGCAGAACCGGGACGCCCAGTTGCTTAATCTCCTCAACAAATCCTGACGGATCTTCTTTATCAAAGAGCAGCCAGACCTGCTGTTTAGCGCGGGTCATGGCGACATAGGCGAGCCTGCGCTCTTCAGCATCGGGGAAGGCTTCCGGCTGGGGCAACAAGGCCTGCTCCATCACCGATTCTCTTGCCGCCGCAGGAAAACCCTCTTTCCCCGCCTGTAGCCCCAGCAGCACCACATAATCCGCCTGCTGCCCTTTACTGGCATGGATGGTAGAGAAATCCAGCTTCAGTTTAGGCCAGCGCGTTTTGGCTTTTTCCAGTAGCGCCGGACGAAGATAATGGTATCGTGCCAGTAAAAGGACTCGCTCATCGGCTGTTGCATAGCCGCTGATTTTATTCAGCAGCGCCTCCAGTTGCGCTTCAGGAAGCAGTGAAATCGACTTTTTATTGCCTTTGCTCAGGCTGTTGAGCGGCTTTTTAAGCTGACAGGGGTTGCTCTGCACAAAGGTGTTAGCAATCTCACCAATGCGATCGTTAAAGCGATAGGTGGTGTCGAGTACGCAGCGGTCCCCTTCGCCGAAATAGTGATGAAATGCCGTGGTCAACGTCATATCTGCTCCGCTGAAGCGGTAAATTGCCTGCCAGTCATCCCCCACCGCAAACAGGGAGGTTTGTTTATTTTGCCTTCTCAGCGCACTCAGCAACAGCGCCCGTTGCGGAGAGATGTCCTGAAACTCATCCACTAAAATGTGCTTCCACGGACTGATAAACCGGCCTTTATCCAGAATATTTACCGCCTGATGGATCAGCCCGGAGAAATCTACCGCGCCTTCCTCTTTAAGCGCGTTTTTCCACGCTTTTAACAGCGGGGCCATTAATTTCACCCGTTTTGAGAAAAGCTCGCGCACCTCTTCGGGGGCAGACTCAATCATTGCGGCCTGGGCACCGCCATGCATACGCATCAGCCCCAGCCAGCGTTCAAGGCGACTGGCGAGGCGTTTGGCAAGGCGCTCATCTTGCCAGAAATCGCCTTCCCCCAGCTCCCATTCCAGCTCCTCTTTTAACCACTGACGCCAGCCGTTGGCCTGAGCTTTTTTCTCGCTGCATTGCTGACGCCAGGTCTCAATCAGCAGCTTATGCCGCAGCGAAGTATCCGTTTCCAGTTTACTGACTGAAGGCGCTCTGTTGCTGCCCTGCTGGATAATGTGTAAAGCCAGTGAATGGAAGGTGCGGGCCTGAATGCCCTCACTGTTCAGTCGCTGCTCAATGCGCTCATTCATCTCTTCTGCCGCCTGACGGCCAAATGCCAGCAGCAGGATCTGCTCGGGCGCCGCCTGCTTACGCAGCAGTAACCAGCCTGCCCGTGCCACCAGCACCGACGTTTTACCGCTGCCGGCACCCGCAAGCACCAGTACCGCCTCTTCGCCATTGACCACGGCGGTGGCCTGAGATCTGTTTAGCGGGGACGTTTCAATCGTGTTGAAGAAGTCAGCATAGTGGGCCACCATTTTCTCTGACCACGCCCTGTTACGTTTCTGCCGCTGAGCATCACTGCTCTCCAGCCAGGACAAACAGTAGTGGTAGGCCTCACGACAGTTTGCAAAATCATCCAGCCGTTCGACGGGCAGAGGCAAAGCGGAGAATGCTTCCAGGATCTCGCTACGCCATTCAGCTATATCACGCCGCTTAAGCCACCGATCCTGCCCTTCGCTCTCTTTTAACCTGACAACCTGCTGCGCCAGTACTCCGGCAGAGATCTGGCTCATCTCCTCGCTCCACTGCTGCCAGGCCTGATTCAGGTAGTGATAAAAACGCTGCGTTTCCTGCCATTCGGTACCATGCAGCCGCACCACTTTTTCTTCAGGCAGGACAAACTCCAGCTCGCCCCAGACCATGCCACGTTTGCATTTGATGGCTAAGAGCTGATTAAACGGGATGAGATATTCATGCTTTTCACCACTCACCTCGACGCCTGCCGTCAGCAGCCGCACCCGGTTATAGGGATGTTGCGCCAGATGCTTACCTAACGACGTTGCTTTCAGTTCCATGTCCTGCCTCAGGCTGCGGTTGTCTTTACTGCTGTAGTTTACCGGGCTGGAGTGTACCGCTCCAGACTTAAAACGCGCTACAATCAACGCATTGTATTATTGAGTTCCGCGCACTGTAAGGGAAGCGAACCTATGCGTACCGTTTTAAATATTCTGAATTTTGTTTTGGGTGGATTTTTAACGACCTTATCCTGGCTCTTTGCCACGCTGGTCAGCATCATCTTTATCTTCACCCTGCCGTTAACCCGCTCCTGCTGGGAGATCACAAAACTCTCTTTGCTCCCTTATGGCAACGAAGCGGTGCATGTGAATGAGCTGGAGCCAGGCAAAAAAAGCGTGCTGATGAACTCTGGTGGAACAGTGCTGAATATCATCTGGGTCATTTTCTTTGGCTGGTGGCTGTGCGTGATGCATATCATGACCGGCATTGCGCAGTGCATCACGATTATTGGCATCCCGGTCGGCATCGCCAATTTCAAAATTGCCGCGATTGCCCTCTGGCCCGTGGGTCGCCGCGTAGTAAGCGTTGAAGTGGCGCAAGCCGCACGCGAAGCAAACGCCCGCAGCAGGTATAACTGAGTTGATTGTATCGTTGAGTTCCGGCCTGCGGCGCTATGCCTATAATAGCGCTCTGCTCTACAACCTGCGCATCTTTATTGCGCTGTTGGGGAGTGCGGGTGTGCCCTGGTGGCTGGGGCAAATTACCTGGACCATTCCCCTGACTCTGGGGGTAGTGGCGGCGGCGCTGGCTGACCTTGACGATCGCCTCAGCGGCAGATTACGCAATCTGTTGATCACCCTGGTCTGCTTCTGTATCGCTTCTGTCTCTGTTGAGTTACTTTCGCCTTATCCCTGGCTTTTTATCGTGGGCCTGGCTGTTTCCACCTGGGGCTTTATTCTGTTAGGGGCGCTGGGGCAGCGCTATGCCACTATCGCCTTCGGCGCGCTGCTGATCGCCATCTATACGCTGTTGGGGCTGGGTTTGTTCCCGCAATGGTATCTGCAACCCTCGCTCCTGCTGGCAGGTGCCATCTGGTATAATCTGCTTACCCTGACCGGCCATGTGATCTTTCCCGTACGCCCTTTACAGGAAAACATTGCGCGCAGTTTTGAGGGGCTGGCTCTCTATCTGGAGGCGAAAGCAGGCCTGTTCGACCCGGATACAGAGGAGAATGACAACGCCTCGCTGATTGAGGTCGCCATGGCTAACAGTAAGCTGGTTGCGACACTTAATCAGACAAAAATCTCTATACAGTCCCGGTTAAGAGGCGACCGCGGGCAGCGAAGCACTCGTCGGACACTGCACTACTACTTTGTTGCCCAGGATATTCACGAACGTGCCAGCTCATCCCACGTGCAGTACCACGCACTGCGTCAGGAGTATCGTTACAGTGATATCCTTTTCCGTTTTCAACGGCTGCTCACGCTTCAGGCCAGGGCGTGTCAGCAGCTGGCAAACTGCATTCTTTTGCGAGAAACCTATCAGCATAACAGCCGGTTTGAGCGCGCTTTTGTCCATTTAAATGCGGCGATGGAGAGACTTTCTGCCGCCAGACCAGGCAGCAGCGAAGTCAAAGCGATGCACTATCTGTTGAATAACCTTAAGGCGATTGATGCGCAACTGGCGACCATCGAGTCTGAACAGATCCTGGAAAATAATATGGAAAGTCACGATCAGACTCTTTCCAGCGAGGGGCTGACCGGCTGGTCTGATATCCGCTTACGCTTCAGCAGGCATTTGTCGCCCGAATCTCCGCTGTTCCGCCACGCTGTACGCATGTCGCTGTTGCTCTGTGCAGGTTATGGGTTTATTCAGTTAACCGGACTGGAACATGGCTACTGGATTTTGCTAACCAGCCTGTTTGTCTGCCAGCCCAACTACAACGCAACAAAACGCCGCCTGGCACTGCGTATCGCCGGGACGGTAGCGGGTATTATGCTTGGCCTTCCCTTGCTCTGGCTGGTTCCCTCCGTTGAAGGACAGCTGATTTTAATTGTCATCAGTGGCGTGCTGTTTTTCGCTTTCAGGCAATCGCAATACGCGCATGCAACCATGTTTATCACCCTGCTGGTACTGTTCTGCTTTAATCTGCTGGGTGAAGGTTTTGAGATTGCCCTGCCGCGTATTATCGATACGCTTCTGGGCTGTGGTATCGCCTGGCTCGCCGTCGCCTTTATCTGGCCTGACTGGCGATTCCGGCGGCTCTCCTCGGTTGCAGAACGGACGCTGAATGCTAACTGCCGCTATCTTGACGCTATTCTGGTGCAATATCATCAGGGCAAGGACAATCGTCTTGACTACCGGGTTGCGCGTCGTGATGCACATAATGGCGATGCTGAGCTGGCCTCCGTGGTTTCTAATATCTCTGCCGAAAAAAATGCCTCGGCAAGCTTAAAAGAAGCCGCTTTTCGCCTTATGTGTCTGAACCACTCCTTTCTCAGCTATATCTCCGCGCTGGGAGCACATCGCGAGAAAATAACGCGGCCTTCTATGCTGCAATTAATGGATGATGCGGTTTGTTACGTTGATGATGTACTGCATATTGATGTGACAGATGAAACTAAGGCAAAACGATTGCTGGCCAATCTTTCTGAACGTTTAGCGGCAACAGAAGCCGACCCGGAAACGAAAGAACCTCTGGTTTTGCAACAGGTCGGCCTGTTAATAGCGCTTTTACCGGAAATTGCTCATTTGAAAAAAAAGGTGCTGGCAGCTTAGGTTTTACGGGGCTTATTTTGCGTCTGGTAGCGCATCGTTTCGTTGTACCAGACGCGTAACTCTTCCTTGATAGCCACCGGCAGCGCTTCGTAATGCAATCCTTGTATAGCGCCGTGCAAGGCATAGAGAATATTTACGCCCAAATTTCTGTTCATGGCATACAGCTTGAGCCAGCAGCGTTTAGCCCCCTGCTCTTTGAGCATTTCAACGGTAGAAATCCCGGCTCGTCTGAGTTGCACTTCCAGTTTCAGGCTGAGATTGGGAAGATCTTTGAGCCTGCGGATTTTATTTTGTGTGGCCCTCTCCCTGGCAGCCCCCTGTAAACATTTTTGCGAAAGCGCAATCAGCTCTTCAGGCTTCTGCCATAACGGCTCATCTACCCGATAGTATTCAAGCTCAACGGGGATCCCTCGTTTAGTGAACAGCAGGGGCTTCATGTTGTGTTCAATAATATAGGGTCTGACTTCCTCACAAGCCCGCAGATAGAGTTCCCCTTCACTGACAAGGGCAAAGACTACGCTCTGGACCGACAGGCTGTATCCGCCAAACTGGCTGCGGCTACTGATCTCTCCCAATGCTGAGAGCTGCTGTTTCGCGCTGGCAATTTTACTTTTTGAATCTCGCATATTTTGACCTTTTCCTTGTAAATTATCCTGATAAATCCTTCATTTAGGAAATAAAAAAATAAGCAATCACCGTTACAAGTTCAATGAATAAATCCCCCTGCGCCGCTCCGCGTTAATATTTTGCGAGACGTTTCCAGGAAAAATAAGATTGATCTTTGGTCAGCTGCGATATACTGTATATTCATACAGTAACCCCTGAGAGCGAAGCCATCATGCAAACGCATTCCCTGAAATCTTCTTCTGTTAAGGCGGGCCGTCGTCAGGCCGTGGATTGTGCGTCAGCACAGCCGGGTTCCATGACAGGATTAATCAGTGAGCTGATCTACAGTGAAGACCAGCCTGGTATGACGCAGGTGTTGTTACTGCCACTGCTACAGCAGTTAGGTATGCAGTCGCGCTGGCAGCTCTGGTTGACTCCGCAGCAGAAATTAAGCCGTGAATGGCTGATTCAGTCTGGCCTGCCGCTGGATAAAGTGATGCAAATCCATCAGCCAGGTGCTATTACTACGGTTGAAGCGATGATTAAAGCTTTGCAGACGGGCAATTACAGCGTGGTATTAGGCTGGTTACCGGAAGATATTTCTCTGGCCGACCGGCAAAGGCTTCAGGCCGCCGCTGAGATCGGACAGGCTTTAGGGTTGATTATGCGTCCGGATCGGATCATCAGCGCCTCCTCCAGACCGTTTCGCGGGCTAAAAATTCACTCTACTTTGTATCATTAAGTAAAAATAAGATTTTTCTCATGAGAAAATTCTCCTGATGCCCGGATAACCCTCTGATTATGCTATGAGCCTGCGGGACAATGGCTTAGCGTCATTTTTACCCCCCCAATTTCAGACGTAACCTGGCTGAAGATGTGTAAATTTGTGTACGAAACGCTGTTTTTTTGCTGACCTCCATCACATCATACTTGTAAGTTTGCTGGTACGTTGTAGACTTTACGTCGCCAGGGTGCTCAATAATCTCCCTTTTTTGGATGAGTCATAATCGAGCGTCATAACCCGGCGAAGGATTAATCAAAGAGCTAATTAAAGCTCATTGCCTATTTGGATGATAACGAGGCGCAAAAATGAAAAAGACAGCTATCGCAATTGCAGTGGCACTGGCTGGCTTCGCTACCGTAGCGCAGGCCGCTCCTAAAGATGACACTTGGTATACCGGTGCAAAACTGGGTTGGTCTCAGTACCATGACACTGGTTACTACGGTAACAATTATGTCAACAACGACGGCCCAACCCACGAAAGCCAGCTTGGTGCTGGTGCGTTCGGTGGCTATCAGGCTAATCAGTACCTGGGCTTCGAACTGGGTTATGACTGGCTGGGTCGTATGCCTAACAAAGGCAACAACGTAAACGGCGCATTCAAAGCACAGGGCGTTCAGCTGGCTGCTAAACTGAGCTACCCAATTGCTGACGATCTGGACATCTACACTCGTCTGGGCGGCATGGTATGGCGTGCAGACTCAACGCAGAACAACAACGGTACTCGTATCAGCGATCACGACACCGGCGTTTCTCCACTGGCAGCAGTGGGCGTTGAATATGCTCTGACTCAGAACTGGGCTACCCGTCTGGACTACCAGTGGGTTAACAACATCGGTGATGCACAGACCGTTGGTGCTCGTCCAGATAACGCCATGCTGAGCCTGGGTCTCTCCTACCGTTTCGGTCAGGACGAAGCTGCTCCAGCGCCAGCGCCAGCGCCAGCACCTGCGCCAGTTGTTGAAACCAAGCGTTTCACTCTGAAATCAGACGTTCTGTTCACCTTCAACAAAGCTTCTCTGAAGCCAGAAGGTCAGCAGGCTCTGGATCAGCTGTACACCCAGCTGAGCTCCCTGGATCCTAAAGATGGTTCTGTAGTTGTTATGGGTTACACCGACCGTATCGGTTCTGACCAGTACAACCAGAAACTGTCTGAGAAACGTGCTCAGTCCGTAGTTGACTACCTCGTTTCTAAAGGCATCCCTTCTAACAAGATCTCTGCACGCGGTATGGGCGAAACTAACCCAGTTACCGGCAACACCTGTGACAGCGTGAAAGGCCGTAATGCCCTGATCGATTGCCTGGCACCGGATCGTCGCGTAGAAATCGAAGTTAAAGGCATCAAAGACGTTGTAACTCAGCCACAGGGCTAAGTTCTCTTTGATGAAAAAACCCCGCTAAGGCGGGGTTTTTTTATGGCTGTTGCCCGCCACAGCAAGCTGTGAAAGTGGGTCTGACAATCTTAATAGCGTCTTACTCGGGTTTACCCAAAATAGCTTCTAAATCCTGCTTAAGAGAAGACATCTGGTTAGCGTATTTCTCTTTACGCTCCGCATCTTCTATCAGCTGAACAATAGTTTCAGAAAGCGTGCTGTTACGGCGCTGTGCCAGGCCGGCGAGTCTCTGCCACACCAGATATTCCAAATCGATAGATTTTTTACGCGTGTGCTGATGTTCAGCATTAAAGTGGCGCTTGCGGCGGGCACGAATAGTTTGCTTCATGCGATTTTCAAGGGCTGGATTAATATGCTGCACAATCCAGGCAAGCACATCTACCGGTCTGTTTTCCATTGCCAGCAGTTCATCAACCGCAACCTGAGCAGCGCTGAATTCCAGATAGCGCGTGATCGCTTCGCCCTCCCGATGTTTTTTCACCAGGTATTTCCATTTCCAACCGCTTTCAAGATTTTCGAGTTGTTGATATTTCATCGGAATCTCATGCTGATTTCGTGACGCGTTTAGAATAACAGCTTTTATTCACCCTGCCGTAAAGAAAACGGGCAAACGCCACATTCTGCGACTGAACCCAGGCTGATATGCATCTCTACGGTGCTTAACAGGCTGAAATCTTGTATAATGCCGCTTTTACTCCATCAGAAAAATACGATAACTTTGACCAACAATCGACTTGAATGGCGCGCCCTACAGCCCGATACAGAGAGTGTCCTGCCTCTTTGCCTGCCGACATCTGAAGAGGACTCAAGCTGCTTTGATGCCGTACAGGCGCGCCTGTTTAACGGCCTGAGCCTGCTCCTGCAAACGCCCGCTAAAATACCGTTGATGTTGATTAAAACTGCTGAAAACGTTGAATATCAGGCTTTACTGCAAAGTGTCCTGACTGAACTCTCCGAAGAGGATGAGGTAACGCTGGCAGGAAGTCACTATCATGTGGACGGTTTTTCAGTCAGCATGCGGCCTGCGGAAAATGCAGCGGATAATTTTGCCAGTACGGGCGGCGTGCATTGTGCCGACTGGATTGAAGCGGAGCAGCTGCTGGGTTGCGTTCGTCTGCATAACAATACTCTGATACTTGAACCCGGACTTGTGCATAAAGCTAATGGTGGGATCTTAATCCTTTCCTTGCGCACGCTGCTGGCTCAGCCACTGTTGTGGTTACGCATCAGACAGATCCTCACTACCCAGCGCTTTGACTGGCATTCACCGGACGAAACGCGCCCGCTGCCCGCCTCTATCCCTTCAATGCCGCTCCATTTTCGTCTGGTGCTGACGGGCGATCGTGATGTATTGGCCGATTTCCAGGAGATGGAACCAGAGCTGGCCTCCCTTTGCCTCTACGGTGAATTTGAAGAAAATATTCAGATTGTGGATGGCGAAGATTTCAGCCTGTGGGTGAAATGGCTGCTTTCGGTGGCTGCATCCGAAGGATATGGACCCTTTAGTGAAGATTTCTGGCCGGTGCTGATCCGCGAGGCGGTTCGCTATACTGGCGATCAGGATACGCTGCCGCTCTGCCCTTCCTGGATTATCCGTCAGTTGCAGGAGGCTTCCCTCTACAGCCCCGACAACTCTGTCAACGGTGAGCAGCTGCAAACGGCACTGGAAACCCGTTTCTGGCGTGAAGGTTTCCTTGCAGAACGCGTGCGGGATGAGATCCTTCTCGACCAGATTGTGATCGAGACGGAAGGCGAAATGATCGGTCAGATCAACGCCCTGTCAGTGATTGAATTCCCCGGCCACCCGCGTGCCTTTGGCGAGCCTTCCCGCATCAGCTGCGTGGTGCATGTTGGTGACGGTGAGTTTACGGACGTGGAGCGCAAAGCGGAACTGGGTGGAAATATTCATGCGAAAGGCATGATGATTATGCAGGCCTGGCTTATTTCTGAGCTGGAGCTGGAGCAGCAACTCCCTTTTTCCGCCTCAATTGTGTTTGAACAATCCTATTCAGAGGTGGATGGCGACAGCGCCTCACTGGCCGAACTCTGTGCGCTGATCAGTGCGCTGTCGGGCCAGCCGCTGACGCAACAAATTGCCGTGACAGGTTCAGTCGATCAGTTTGGCCGTGTGCAGCCGGTCGGTGGACTGAATGAAAAAATTGAAGGTTTTTTCCATATCTGTCATCAGCGCGATCTGAACGGCAATCAGGGCGTGATTATCCCTCTTGCTAACGTTCGCCATCTCTCCCTGCAACAGGAGGTGGTTGACGCCGTTCGGGAAGGAAAATTCCATATCTGGGCAGTCAGCAGTGTGGAAGAAGCCCTGCCATTACTGACAGGTGCAGAGTGGGACAAGGAAGAAGGCCCTTGTCTGCTACGATCAATACAGGAGCGCATTGCGCAAATCACCCAGCTGGATGGGCGTCATCGCCCGTGGCCGCTGCGCTGGCTAAACTGGTTTAACCAGAGCTGATCGGACTTGTTCAGCTTACACCTGTTAGCTAACCTTCGTGATTCATTAAAATAAGGCTTATTGAAAACATGGTAGATAAACGCGAATCCTATACAAAAGAAGACCTGATCGCATCTGGTCGCGGTGAGCTGTTTGGTGCAGAAGGCCCGCCTTTACCATCAGGTAATATGTTGATGATGGACCGCGTGGTCAAAATGACCGAAGATGGCGGTAACTACGGCAAAGGTTTCGTTGAAGCAGAACTGGATATCAATCCGGATCTCTGGTTCTTTGGCTGTCACTTTATTGGCGACCCGGTGATGCCTGGCTGCCTGGGCCTGGATGCCATGTGGCAACTGGTTGGCTTTTACCTCGGCTGGTTAGGCGCTGAAGGAAAAGGGCGTGCTTTGGGAGTAGGTGAAGTGAAATTTACCGGCCAGGTACTGCCAACGGCGAAGAAAGTCTCTTACCGTATTCATTTCAAGCGCGTGATTAATCGTAAGCTGGTAATGGGTGTGGCAGATGGCGAAGTGCTGGTAGATGGCAACGTGATCTATACGGCTACCGATTTGAAAGTTGGTCTGTTCAAAGATACCACGGCTTTCTGACGGTTCCTGAAATGGAAACCTCCGCTTCAGCGGAGGTTCTCTTCCTTTGACATTGAACAGGCTGATTACGCAGTAACCGTCCTGTCCTCCATGGCTTGTCGCCAACCTCCCAACCAGTGAGATCTCGCATCAATTAACTGATAGGGACACATCTCTTTTGAGCGTCCGGTAATACCGGCCTGATAACCCCTTGAATGTGCCCGTTCGAGCCGATCTCGTTTCTGTCTCTTCATCATGCCTGTAATCCCCTCTTCAGGTCAGGTGGAATCTGGTGGAAAGAAATCTGTGGTCATATAATGTGCAACCACTCTTAAGTTCTACCGCCTGTTGGCCTAAAGATCAATGCGCAAATTTCACGCCAATGTCATATTTCTGTGTAGCAGTGCTGGGTTAGCGGGTTGCTCAGAGCTTCCGTCGTGCCTGTAACCTGTTGTTAAGAAAAAAAAAGCCCCTGATTGGGGAAGCAGCAGGCTGCCGACAATCAGGGGCTTGTTTGTAAACATTAATTTTACTTAATTAATACCACGTACAGCATTAGCCATATCTCCAGCTTCCTGCTGCCAGCCTTGAGCCAACGTTCTGACTAACGCATCGTAGCCATCTTCCGTTTGCGGTAGCGTCAGGGCAAATGAACGTTTGATAATTTGCCCCTTATGTTCAAGAACCCAGTCGCCGCTGATTACCACATGCCCATCATAACGCCCGTGAAAACCAGTGACATTGACGTTCAGCGTGGCCTGCTGCTGGCCCAGCGGCGTGGAAGAGACCAGCCAGCCTGGCAGCCTCTCGCCCAGATTAGCGACCAGCGTCTGTTGCAACTGCTGATCCAACGGGCTGGCCCACAGATTATTGCTGGCAATGACATATTTTACGTCGCTGCTCTGGTAAACCAGGCCGTTTCCGGCCAGGTAATCTGGCACTGAAACATGCTCTACAAACACCGCCGGACGACCGCTCTCCGCCTGGCTGCTGGCAGAGACGCTTTTACTGGCTGCCGGCAACTGGTAGTAAGTGGTATCCGGAGTGCTGCTACAGCCGGCGAGCGCCAGCGCCAGCGCAACGGGAATCCATTTCATCATCATTTCGCCCTCTTCGGCTGTGGGTCCTGGCCTGGTTTGGCTTCAAACACCAGAGCATTGCTCTTGCTGTTCAACGTTTTCAATACCGGTTGCAGTTCACGCATGACCTGATCCAGTCGCTGCATATCTCCCACCAGTTTGCTGTAGGCAGGCGAACCAGGCTGGAAGCCTTTCATGCTGCGGTTCAGCTCACGAAGGGTTTTCTGCATATCCTGCGGCAGATCTTTCATCGACTGGCTGGAGGTGATCTGATTGATGTTATCCAGCGTTTTTTGCAGATCGCGCAGCGTCTGCTGGCTCTGTTTCAGCGTTCCCGTCGCCTGGTTAAGCAGCGGGTTAAGCGGCAGATTGTTGACCTTATCCAGCACGTCCATCAGTTTCTGCTGGATCTGCGCCAGTCCGCCGCTGGTAGTAGGGATCAGCTCATAACCAGCAAACTTCTGCGGCCCGGTAACAGGCCTTGCGTTCTTAATAAAATCGAGATCAATATAGAGTGAACCCGTCAGCAAGTTTGCCGATTTCAGAGAGGCGCGAAGCCCATTTTTGATGCCATCCCGGAGATGCTGTTCAATGTTAAAATCTTTACCCAGCATGCTCTGGAAGCGGTCAGGTTCGATACGTATCAGAACCGGAATACGGTAGTCGTTATCCAACTGCTGAGCCACTTCTTTCGATTTATAAGGCACTTCTGCCACCGTGCCCAGGCGAATGCCGCGGAACTCCACTGGCGCGCCGGGTTGCAGGCCCCGAATCGAGTCGCTGAAGAACATCAGGAAGTCTTTATGTACCGTGTAGAGCGAGTCCTGGATACTACGCTGATCGTCAAACAGCTTATATTCTGACTGATTCTGCGCAACCTTGCCTAATTCCCAACCATCCGGCACATCAAAGCTGACGCCGCCGCTGAAGAGCGTAGTGAGCGATCCCATCTCCACCCGCATACCAGAGGCCGACATATCCACGGCGATACCGCTGTCTTTCCAGAAACGGACATTGGTGGTGACAAGGCGATCGTATGGCGCAGCAACAAACAGCTGATAGGTCATCATGCGCTTATCTGCGTCAAAGTTACTGGTCTCAACCGAACCTACGCGGTAACCACGGAACAGAACCGGATCGCCCGGATTGAGCTGCCCCGCTTTCGCGCTGTCCAGAGTAATGCGGATGCCTTTAGCATCCGGCGGTGCCAGTGGCGGGGAATCCAGTAAGTCATACTGCTTTTTTTGTTCGCCTTTCGCGCCGGGCTGTAATTCAATGTAGGCACCGGAGAGAAGAGTCCCCAGCCCTGTTACGCCTTCCTTACCGATGGCCGGTTTCACTACCCAGAAAGCGCTGTCGCTTTTTAGCAGCTTCTCCATGCCAGAATTGAGCCGGGCGGTGATCTCCACATGGTGCAGATCGTCCGTCAGCACCGCACTCTCCACCACGCCAACATTTACGCTGCGGCTTTTAATCGCCGTTTTACCGCCCTCTATCCCTTCGGCATTGGTGGTAATAAGCGTGACCAGCGGCCCCTGATGGCTGAAGTGGTAAAACAGGATCCATGCACCAATCAGAATGGTGACAACGGGGATGATCCAGACCGGTGACCAGCGTTTGATTTGATCAACCGTCGCCACGCCGTGATTATTTTCCTTCAATGCTTGGCTCCTCAAGACTTTTTTCACGTACACGATCCCAGGTCAGACGAGGGTCAAAGGTCATCGCTGCAAACATGGTTAAAATCACCACCATCGCAAACAGCAGCGCCCCCATCGCGGGATAAATACTCATTAATTGCCCCATGCGCACCAGCGCGGAGAGCACAGCGATCACAAAGACATCAATCATCGACCAGCGGCCAACAAACTCAACGACTTCGTAAATTTTATGCATACGTTCACTGTCGTGATGCCCCTCGCCTTTTCTGCTTGCGTCCCAGCACAGCCAGCCAATGGCCATCATCTTCAGCGAAGGCACCATGATACTGGCGATAAAGATAACCATCGCAACCGGATAGGAGCCATCGCCCCACAGCAATATCACCCCCGCCATAATCGTTGAGGTGGTTTTACTGCCCAGCGCATCGGTGATCATAATCGGCAGTAAATTAGCTGGCACATAGAGCAATATCGAGGTGAACAGCAACGCCAGGGTCCATTGCAGGCTGTGTTTACGCCGTGCATGCCCTTTGGTGCCGCAGCGCGAACAGACAAGCTGATTAGCAGGAAGAATGGCGGTACAGCAGCTGCACGACCTTAACCCCTGATGAAGACCACTTATGGCCGACACGGGGTTAGCTGGTAACTCGGGCATCGGCTGGATGCGGTTCCAGAGCCAGCGACGGTCGACGCACTGAAATGCGCGTAACTGCAACACGCAAAACAGGCACCAGGGGATAAAGCTGGTGCCGATGCCGATATCGCCATAAGCCATCAGCTTTACGAAACTGACCAGGACACCCGCCAGAAAGATCTCTGCCATCCCCCAGGTTTTAATCTGGAAAAGCAGGCGCGCCATCACGCGTTTCAGCGGTAGTGCGATGCGGAACGGATTGACCAGCAGCAAAATGATGATCATACAGCAGGCAGGCACCGCCTGAACAAAAAGCATAAATAAGGTTGCCAGGCTGCTGTAATCCTCAGATACCATGACCTGAGGAATGCGCATCAGCGTGATTTCACTGCTCAGCCCTGCCACATGCATATTGACGAACGGAAACAGGTTCGCCAGAACCAGCATAAACAGCGCGGCCAGCGCATAGCCAGTGGGCCGCTTCTGCGGCTCCACCCAGTTTGCTGTCAGCGTGGTTTCGCAGCGTGGACAGCTGGCTTTACTGCCCGGCGGCAGTGTCGGCAACTGTGTCATCAGATCACACTGCGGGCAAAGCATCCAAAGGTCTGCGTGGTGCGATGAACACATACCTACCTCATACTTATGCATCAGCCGTTTTTCAACGATTCCAGGTATTCCCAGCGTTCGAAGGCGACTTCCAGCTCCTGCTCAGCAGCGGAAAGCGCGTCCAGCACGGGCTGAGTGACATCATGAGGCTGGCTGAAGAACTCGCCGTCTGCCACTTTTGCCTGCAACGCTTCCAGCTTGCTCTCCAGCTCTTCCATTTTCTGCGGCAGCTGTTCCAGTTCGCGCTGTAGGTTATAGCTTAGCTTACTGGCAGCGCGTTTCTCTGGCTCTGCTTTACTGTTTTCCTGACGGGTAACCGGTGCGGCTTTTCCCTGGGCGCGGGTTTGCTTATAGGCTGCACGCTGCCGTTGCGCATCATGATAGCCGCCAACAAAAGAGCCGATCTCGCCGTTGCCTTCAAATATCCAGCATTCGGTTACGGTGTTATCCACAAACTGTCGATCGTGGCTCACCAGCAGCACGGTGCCCTGATAACCATCTACCAGCTCTTCCAGCAGTTCTAACGTCTCTACGTCCAGGTCGTTGGTAGGCTCATCGAGGATCAGCAAGTTGCTTGGCTTCAGGAACAGACGAGCCAGCAGCAGACGGTTACGCTCCCCGCCTGATAATGCACGAACCGGCGTCATCGCACGTTTGGGATGGAACAGGAACTCCTGTAGGTAACCCAGCACATGGCGTGGCTTACCGTTAACCATCACTTCCTGCTTACCTTCTGCCAGGTTATCCATCACCGTACGGTCCGGATCCAGTTCGGCACGGTGCTGGTCGAAATAGGCGACTTCCAGCTTGGTACCAATATGCACACGGCCGCTGTCAGCTTTGAGCTGACCCAGCATCAGCTTCAGCAGCGTGGTTTTCCCACAGCCATTGGAGCCAATCAGGGCAATCTTATCGCCACGCTGTACCTGAGTGGAGAAGTCACGTACCAGCTGCTTACCGCCAACGCTGTAGTTAAGGTTTTCCATCTCAAAGACGATCTTGCCTGAGCGGGAAGCTTCCTCAACCTGCATATTGGCTTTGCCCATCACTTCACGGCGTTCTGAACGCTCGTTACGCAGGGCTTTCAGCGCCCGGACACGACCTTCATTACGCGTGCGGCGAGCTTTAATGCCCTGACGGATCCACACCTCTTCCTGCGCCAGCTTGCGGTCGAATTCCGCATTCTGCATCTCTTCAACGCGCAGTGCTTCTTCCTTGCTGGCCAGATAGAGGTCGTAGTCGCCAGGCCAGGAAACCAGCTTGCCACGATCGAGATCCACAATGCGGGTTGCCATGTTGCGGATAAAGGAGCGGTCATGGGAAATAAAGATGATGCTGCCCTGGAAGGTTTTCAGGAAGCCTTCCAGCCAGTCAATGGTTTCGATATCCAGGTGGTTAGTGGGTTCATCCAGCATCAGTACGCGCGGATTGCTCACCAGCGCGCGACCCAGCGCGGCTTTACGTAGCCAGCCACCGGAGAGGGAGGACAACGGCGCATCGGCATCCAGACCAATCTGTTTCAGCACGTCATGAATGCGGGTTTCCAGCTGCCACAGATTCTGATGATCCAGAATAGTTTGCAGGCGGCCCATCTCATTCAGGTTCTTGTCGCTGGGATCGGTCATCACCAGATGAGAGATCGCATGATAGGCCTTGAGGTATTCGGCCTGCTCATCCACACCTTCCGCCACAAAGTCATAAACAGACCCCTGAACATTACGCGGTGGATCCTGTTGCAGACGAGCCACTACCAGGTCCTGCTCATAAATGATGCGGCCATCATCCAGCGGCTGTTCGCGGTTGATGATTTTCATCAGCGTGGATTTACCCGCGCCGTTACGTCCCACCAGACAGACCCGCTCATTCTCTTCAATGTGCAGTTCTGTGTTATCCAACAACGGGGCGTCACTGAAGGAGAGGTACGCACCATGAATACTGATTAATGACATAAAATCTTATTCCTTACCGGCATGAGTAATCAGCCAGCAGTTATGTATTTGACGGTTACGGGCAAAATCCTGCGACTGGGTTTTGGCGGTGATATCCTGCGCAGCAAGATTCAGCTCAGCCAGCCCGTCGTGGTCCATTTTGAAACCGCGTTTGTTATTGGAGAACATAATGGTGCCGCCTTTACGCAGCAGCCTTTTCAAATCTTTCATCAGCAGCAGATGATCGCGCTGAACGTCAAAACTCTCTTCCATACGCTTGGAGTTGGAGAAGGTTGGCGGATCGATAAAGATCAGGTCGAACTGCTCATCAGACTCTTTCAACCAGCTCAGACAGTCTGCCTGCATCAGACGATGCTGACGGCCCGTCAGGCCATTCAGACGCAGGTTACGCTCTGCCCACTCCAGATAAGTGCGCGACATATCTACCGTGGTGGTGCTTTTCGCACCGCCCAGGCCGGCATGAACGCTGGCGCTGCCGGTGTAGGCGAACAGGTTCAGGAAATCTTTCCCCTTACTCATCTGACCAAGCATCTTACGGGCGATACGGTGGTCGAGGAACAGGCCAGTATCCAGATAGTCGGTGAGATTGACCCACAATTTGGCATTGAATTCGGAGACTTCGAAGAAGTCGCCCTTCTCACCCAGCTTCTGATACTGGCTTTTGCCTTTCTGACGCTCGCGGGTTTTCAGCACCAGCCGGTTAGAAGGGAGTTCCAGCACGCTGAGCGTGGCAGAGATCACATCAAACAGCCGCTGGCGCGCTTTTGCCGGTTCGATGGTTTTGGGCGGTGCATACTCCTGCACGACCACCCAGTCGCCGTAGCGATCTACGGCAACATTGTAATCTGGCAGATCGGCATCATAAATGCGATAGCATTCAATGCCCTCCTGACGCGCCCACTTTTCGAGCTTTTTAAGGTTCTTACGCAGGCGGTTAGCATAATCTTCCGCAATCTGCCCGTTTGCCCCGGCAGAAGGATTGATGGCCAGCTGGTAATTTTTCTGCACGCAGTCCAGTGGGCCATTTTTCGCTTTGAACTGGCGATCGGCACGCAGTTGCAGGCAGCTTAAAAGCTCTGGAGAGGCGCTAAATAAAGAGAGATTCCAGCCGCCAAAATGACTTTTTACAATCCGGCCAAGCTGGCTGTGAAGCGCAATCAGCGCCGGTTCGCTTTCCAGACGCTCGCCGTAAGGGGGGTTGCTGAGCAGTGTCCCCACCGGGCCTTCTGGCAACGGGTTATTCAGCTTCAGCACATCCTGCACGGTGAAGCTTATTACTTCGCCCAGACCGGCACGACGCGCATTGGCACGAGCGCGTTCAATCACCCGTGAATCGTTGTCATAACCGTAAAACCGGGAGGACGTTTCCTGAAGACCGCGTCTGGCACGAACCTGCGCCTCGCTGGTGACTTCGCGCCATAACGCCTCATCAAATTTCGCCCAACCAGTAAAACCCCAGTGCGGGCGATGCAGGCCCGGCGCGCGATCGCTGGCGATCATCGCCGCTTCAATCAGTAAGGTTCCCGAGCCACACATCGGATCGACCAGCGGCGTACCCGCCTGCCAGCCAGAACGGAGAACAATGGCGGCGGCCAGGTTCTCTTTCAACGGTGCCTGACCGGTTTGCTGACGGTAGCCGCGCTGGTGCAGCCCTTCGCCGCTTAAATCGAGCGCAATACTGGCGGTGTCTTTATTAAGCCAGACGTTGATACGAATATCGGGCTGCTCGCGATCCACATCAGGACGCGGCAGATTTTTGCGGGTGAAGCTGTCCACAATCGCGTCTTTGACTTTTAACGCGCCATACTGGCTGTTGCGGATCACCTCGTTCAGGCCGCTGAAGTGCACCGCAAAGGTTTTGTCGCTGCCGAACATCGCTGGCCAGTCAATCGCCTGCACGCCCAGATAGAGGTCCAGATCGCTATAGACGCCACATTCAGTCAACGGCAGCAGAATGCGCGAAGCCAGACGGCTCCACATCAAACTTTGGTACATCAGACGATCGTCACCCTGATAATGTACGCCGCCCTGGACGATCTGGCAGCTTTGCGCGCCCATCGCTTCCAGTTCACTTTTTAACAGCTCTTCGAGCCCACGCGCCGTACTGGCAAACAGAGAATTCATAGTGTCACTTATCGTCTTCAGAAAATTGCTGCGCATTATAGCTAATCGCAGGCACATGTCATAAAGTTAGCTTCTTTTCAGCAGGCACCCCGCCGCATTTCTTGCCTGTCGTCTGTTTTTTCCGCTTTATCTGCCCGGAGAGCACCATGATTAGCCTGTCTCGTCTGTACATTCACCCGGTGAAATCAATGCGCGGTACGCAGGTTTCCCATGCGCAGGCGCTGAAGAGTGGGCTGGCATTTGACCGCGTCTTTATGATTACGGACACGGATGGCACCTTTATTACCGCGCGCCAGTATCCGGAGATGGTGCTCTTTACTCCGGCACTGATCCCGGAGGGGCTCTTTCTCTCTGCCCCCGATGGCACCAGTGCCACAATCCGTCTTACGGACTTTGCCCCCGATGGCGCGCCTACTGAAGTGTGGGGCAACAACTTCACCGCACTGATAGCGCCGGATGCGATCAATCAGTGGCTCAGCGCCTTCTTTCCCCGTCCCGTTCAACTCCGTTGGGTAGGCCCGGAGATGACGCGCCGGGTGAAAAATTTTGAACAGGTGCCGCTGGGCTTTGCAGATGGCTTTCCGTTTTTGCTGATTAACGACGCCTCGCTGCACGATTTGCGTCAGCGCTGCCCGGCAGGCGTAAAGCTTGAGCAATTCAGGCCTAACATTGTGGTCACCGGCGCGACGGCATGGGCAGAAGACAGCTGGTCAACCGTGCGCATTGGCGACATTCTCTTCGACGTGCCAAAGCCGTGCAGCCGCTGCATCTTTACCACCGTCAGCCCCGAGCGCGGCCGCAAGCATCCCAGCGGAGAACCGCTCTCCACGCTACAAAAATTCCGCACCGCGATGGATGGCAGTGGCGACATCGATTTTGGCCTTAACCTGATAGCCCGAACCAGCGGTATTATGCGCGCGGGAGACGAACTTCAGGTTGTGGCCAGCAAGTCCCCCCGCCCCTATGGTGCGGGCCAGGTCACTGAATCACTGGAGGTTGAAAACAGCAGTGCGGAAAACATCACAATAAGCTGGCAGGGTGAAAGCTTCACGGGGAATAATCAGCAGGTGCTTCTGGAGCAGCTGGAAATGCAGGGCTACCATATCCCCTACTCTTGCCGCGCCGGGATTTGTGGTAGTTGCAGGATGACGCTGGTTTCAGGGGAAGTTAAGCCGATGAAGAAAGGCGCCGTTCGTGATAACGGTACGATCCTCAGTTGCAGCTGTATTCCAGCGGGTAATATCATCCTGACTGAATAAACTTAAACCGCCTGTGCCAGCTGTAAAAGGCGCGATTGCGCGTGCGGCTGTAACCTGTCGTGCATGACTTTGATCGCATCACCCAGCACCATACTGCGTCCTGCCAGCGTTAACTGGGGCTGAGCAAGCAGACAGAGTGCAGCATTTTCTCCGCTTTCTGCCACCAGCAATACGGCTTGTTCGCCGTTTTCACACAGCTTCACGCTGACCAGTTCACCCACTGTCGGCGTCCAGCCATCCTGCCGGTGCGTTTCAAAATGCCAGCTTTTTGGCATCAGCGGCTTCAGGAAACGGCAGGCTATCAGCGCATTCAGGACCAGCTCTGCACGCTGGTCTGCATTGAGTTCGCAGCTACGACAGTTTTCTTCAAAAGTAAAAAAAAGTGCCGCATCATCAACACAAAATCCTGAGGTAGTAAACGCATCAGGAGAGAGCATCTTGCGGGGAAAACGGGAACGGAACAGCATCCCATCAGCCAGGTCCAGCATCATGCGGTCGTGTTCTGCATCAAAAAACCAGCGCCAGCTGTCGTCAGGTTTAATTCTCATGATGGATCCCGTTGTTTTAATATTGCCCTTCTCAGCGTGCTCCCTCTGGATTTGAAAATGAATATCAGTTTGCCAGCGGGTCAAATCAGGCTAAATAATGGATAAACAGGAGAAAATATAAACGAGCCAGCGGCGAAAATAAAGCCCCTGGCCGGTTTAACTAAGAATTATCTCACAGATGGGTCACAATTTCTTTTATCAGAGGTGGCCCTTTATAAATAAAGCCGGAGTAGATTTGTACCAGCGAAGCACCCGCCGCGATTTTTTCCCGCGCAGAAACCAGGGAGTCAATGCCGCCCACACCAATAACAGGCATCCTGCCCCGCAGCTCTTTTGACAAGCTGCGAATAATTTCGGTACTTTTTAACTGCACCGGGCGACCGCTTAAGCCACCTGCTTCGTCGGCATATTTCAGGCCGCTAACCAGTGAACGATCCAGCGTAGTATTGGTGGCTATCACACCGTCGATATTATGACGCACCAGACTGTCGGCCACCTGCACCAACTCTTCTTCTGTCAGGTCGGGGGCAATTTTTACGGCGACGGGAACATATTTATGATGCAGCGCTTCAAGATCCTTCTGCTTTTGTTTAACTGCGCTTAAAAGATCGTCCAGTGCCTCGCCATATTGCAGCGTGCGCAATCCCGGCGTGTTTGGCGAGGAGATGTTAATCGCGATATATCCGGCATAGGCGTAGATTTTGTCCATGCAGGTAAGATAATCCTCTTTGCCGGTTTCTACCGGCGTATCTTTATTCTTGCCAATATTAATCCCCAGCACGCCATCAAAATGGGCCTTTTTCACATTCTCTATCAGGTTATCCACGCCAAGATTATTAAATCCCATGCGATTAATAATGCCCTCAGCTTCCAGCACGCGGAACATGCGTGGCTTATCGTTACCCGGCTGCGCACGCGGCGTGACGGTGCCAATTTCAATAAACCCGAAGCCCATGGCGCCAAAAGCGTCTATACATTCCCCGTTTTTATCCAGACCGGCAGCAAGGCCCAGCGGATTTTTAAACGTCAGGCCCATACAGTTAACCGGTTTAAAAGGCAGAGACTGGCGCACCAGATGCATTAAAGGGGTACCTGTCACGCGCTGCAACTGGTGTAACGTCAGCTCATGGGCACGCTCCGCATCAAGCTGAAAAAGTGCCTTACGGACAAAGGGGTAGTACATGATCGCTCCTGAATGCCCGAGATATCAGGCCTGGATAGGACAAAAGTTGTTATCGCCTGGCGACAGCAACCCTGAAAAATGCGTTTTGCGTCACTCTACAGCGCTCCCCTTATTTTTATTGTCGGAGGGCCAAACGGCCAAAGTGCGGTGCAGTGACGCTGCAGGCGCGGGGGAAAATGGTAAAGTCCTTTCCCCGGAAAGTAAAACGTTAGCGTTTAATAATCCTGCCTCTCAGGCGCTATTGCCAAAAATCGACATAAATATGCCGGATAAATCATTTAAGCCTCCTTCCTCTCTCTGTCAGGATAGACCTCACAGTTACCGAATTTCTTAGTTCAATAACTTTTGGTTATAAGGAGAAGTGATGCGCGTTATTACTCTGGCGGGAAGTCCTCGCTTTCCTTCACGCTCTACCGCCCTGCTGACGATCTGTCAGCAACTGCTTGAAAAGCGCGGCGTGGAAGTCATTCCCTGGAATCTGCATAACTTTGCTCCTGAAGATCTCTTATATGCGCGTTTTGACTCTCCGGCTTTGCTGGCGCTGAAAGAAGATTTAGTCCAGGCTGACGGCCTTATTGTGGCGACCCCCGTTTATAAAGCCTCTTTCTCCGGTGCGCTAAAAACGCTGCTGGATTTGCTGCCTGAACGCGCTCTGGAACACAAGGTGGTGCTGCCACTGGCTACAGGCGGTACTGTCGCCCATATGCTGGCCGTCGATTATGCGCTTAAGCCCGTTCTGAACGCCCTGAAGGCGCAGGAAGTGCTGCATGGCGTGTTTGCAGATGACACCCAGATTACCCACTACGATCGCACCCCTGAACTCTCTCCTGTTTTAAAAGATCGTATTGATGAATCCGTTGAGACTTTCTGGGCTGCGCTGGCTCGCCGTCATCAACCGTTTGCCGTCGCGGTATAAGGAAGAGAGATGACGCTTTTAGCCCGTATTTTTTCTGCCCTGGCGCTGACCAGCGTGCTGGCAGGTTCGGCAGTTGCTGCCGACACAGACGCCCCAAAAACGTTTCGCATCGGCTACCAAAAAGGGTCGGTGAGTATGGTGCTGGCCAAATCGCATCATCTGCTGGAGAAGCAGTTCCCGCAGACGCAGATTAAATGGGTGGAATTCCCGGCAGGCCCGCAAATGCTTGAGGCATTAAACGTCAACAGCATCGATCTGGGCAGTACGGGTGATATCCCGCCAATCTTTGCTCAGGCTGCGGGCGCGGATCTGCTTTACGTCGGTGCTGAACCGCCAAAACCCAAAGCAGAAGTGATCCTGGTACCGAAGAACAGTCCGTTTAAGACGGTGGCCGATCTGAAAGGACATAAAGTGGCCTTCCAGAAAGGTTCCAGCTCACACAATTTGCTGCTTAAAGCGCTGCAAAAAGCGGGATTGTCATTTAAAGATATCCAGCCCGCCTACCTGACGCCCGCCGATGCCCGTGCCGCCTTCCAGCAGGGTGATGTGGATGCCTGGGCTATCTGGGATCCCTATTATTCCGCCGCGTTACAGCAGGGCAGCGTCCGGGTGCTGACTGACGGTAGCCAGCTCAATCAGACCGGATCTTTCTATCTGGCAACGCGCCCCTTTACTCAGGCAAACGGGCCGTTTATCAGCAAGGTGCTCGCCACTTTCAGTCAGGCTGATGCGCTGACGCTGAGCGACAGATCGCAAAGTATTGACCTGCTGGCCCAGGCGATGGGATTGCCGAAGCCGGTGGTGGCGACTTATCTGGATCATCGTCCACCAACCAGCATCAGCCCGGTCAGCGAGAAAACGGCCCAGGCGCAGCAGCAAACTGCCGACCTGTTTTATGCCAACCATTTAATGCCGGTAAAAGTTGAGATCGCCAGCCGTATCTGGCAGCCCACCAGCGCAAATTAATCAGGAGTTCACCATGAGTCTTTCCGTTTTCTGGTTTTTACCCACCCACGGTGATGGCCACTATTTAGGCACGGCAGAAGGCGCCCGCCCGGTTGATCACGGCTATTTACAGCAGATTGCTCAGGCTGCCGACCGCCTGGGTTTCGGAGGCGTGCTGATCCCTACTGGTCGCTCCTGCGAAGATGCCTGGCTGGTTGCCGCCTCACTGATCCCTGTCACGCAGAGACTGCGCTTTCTGGTGGCTTTACGGCCCGGCGTGATTTCGCCCACCCAGGCCGCGCGCCAGGCCGCCACGCTGGACCGTCTCTCCAATGGCCGTGCTTTGTTCAACCTGGTTACCGGCGGCGATGCTGAAGAGCTGGCCGGTGATGGCGTGTTTCTCGATCACACAGAACGTTATGCAGAATCGGCCGAATTCACCCGCGTCTGGCGCCGGGTGCTGGAAGGCGAAACGGTCGATTATGAAGGCAAGCATGTGCACGTTCGCGGCGCCCGATTAATGTTTAAACCCTTTCAGCAACCGCGTCCGCCTTTATGGTTCGGCGGCTCGTCAGACCCGGCCCAGGACCTGGCGGCTGAACAGGTTGATGTCTATCTCACCTGGGGCGAACCGCCTGCTCAGGTGAAGGAAAAAATCGATCGGGTACGCGCCAAGGCTGCGGCCCAGGGACGGAGCGTGAAGTTCGGCATTCGTCTGCACGTCATTGTGCGTGAAACCAATGAAGAGGCCTGGCTGGCTGCGGATCGCCTGATTTCACATCTGGATGATGCCACCATTGCCAAAGCGCAGGCCGCCCTGGCAAGGACAGATTCAGTGGGTCAGCAGCGTATGGCCGCCCTGCATGGCGGCCGCCGGGACAAACTGGAGATCAGCCCTAACCTCTGGGCTGGCGTAGGCCTGGTTCGCGGTGGCGCGGGAACGGCTCTGGTGGGTGACGGCGAAACCGTCGCCGCAAGAATGCAGGAGTATGCCGATCTGGGGATAGAAACCTTTATTCTTTCCGGCTATCCGCACCTTGAGGAAGCGTATCGCGTGGGCGAACTGCTCTTCCCGCATCTGGATTTAGCGGTGCCTGAAGTGCCGCAGCCTCGCGTTGTTTCCGCTCATGGTGAAGCGATAGCGAACGACTTCACCCCGCAAAAAGTTTCTCAGAGTTAGAGGTGAAAATGAACAAGCCGCTTTCACGTTTGGCTAATCAGCTGGTGCCCTGGGCGCTTCCGGTGCTGCTGATTGTGGTCTGGCAGATTGCCTCGCAGAGTGGCTGGCTTTCCACGCGGATCCTGCCCTCTCCGGAAGCCATTCTGATCACCTTCTGGAAGCTCTCCGCCAGCGGCGAGCTATGGCAGCATCTTGCCATCAGCAGCTGGCGTGCTGCCGTAGGCTTCACCATCGGCGGCTCGATTGGTCTGATTCTGGGGCTGATCACCGGGATGTCGCGGCTGGGTGAGCGTCTGCTGGATACCTCGGTACAGATGCTGCGTAACGTGCCGCATCTGGCGCTGATCCCGCTGGTGATCCTCTGGTTTGGTATTGACGAGTCCGCCAAGATTTTTCTGGTGGCGCTTGGGACGATGTTCCCAATCTACCTGAACACTTATCACGGCATTCGTAACGTCGACCGTGGGCTGGTTGAGATGGCCCGCAGCTATGGCCTCTCTGGCTGGAGCCTGTTTATTCAGGTGGTGTTGCCGGGCGCCCTGCCCTCGATCATGGTAGGCGTACGTTTTGCGCTGGGCCTGATGTGGCTGACGCTGATTGTGGCAGAAACCATCTCCGCTAATTCAGGGATCGGTTATCTGGCCATGAATGCCAGGGAGTTCCTGCAAACTGACGTGGTCGTGGTGGCCATTATTCTTTATGCCCTGCTCGGAAAACTGGCTGATGTCTGCGCGCTGTTACTGGAACGCGTCTGGCTGCGCTGGCATCCCGCTTATCAACTGAAAGAGGAAAACGCATGAGCGAGTTAACGCCTTCTCCGGCACGCCTCAATGCCGGAACGCCGCTGGTGATCGGCGGCGTCAGCAAACAGTACAGAGGCCGGACGGTACTGAACAATATCGATCTGCATATTCCCTCCGGACAGTTTGTGGCGGTAGTTGGCCGCAGCGGCTGCGGGAAAAGTACGCTGTTGCGCCTGCTGGCGGGCCTGGAGAAAACCACCTCTGGGAGTTTACTTGCCGGAAACGCGCCGCTGAGTGATGCGCAGGATGATACCCGCCTGATGTTTCAGGATGCGAGATTGCTGCCCTGGAAAAGTGTCATTGATAACGTCGGGCTGGGCCTTAAGGGCAAGGCCTGGAAACAGAACGCGCTGGAAGCGCTGGAAGCTGTAGGACTGGCCGACCGGGCAAAAGAGTGGCCTGCCGCGCTCTCCGGTGGGCAAAAGCAGCGCGTGGCGCTGGCCCGTGCGCTAATCCATCGTCCTGGTCTGCTGCTGCTGGACGAACCGCTGGGGGCGCTGGATGCCCTGACCCGCATCGAAATGCAGGATTTGATCGAGTCGCTCTGGCAGAAGCACCACTTCACCGTACTGCTGGTGACGCATGACGTTAGCGAAGCGGTAGCCATGGCTGACAGGGTACTGCTCATAGAGGAGGGCAATATCGGGCTGGATCTGCTGGTGGATCTTCCTCGTCCGCGCCGCAAAGGTTCGGTCAGGCTGGCAGAACTGGAGGCAGAAGTGCTGGATCGGGTGATGAAACGTTCACCGGTGGAAGCGGAAAAACGTTACGCTCAGCGGTAAAATGAAGAAGATGTGGCAGGCATGAACCCTTCACAAAGAGGCCGGGAGCGTCATCCCTGACAGCCCGTGCCGCGCCCTCCATAGCGCGGCACGCTTTGTTCCCGGCTCATGCCAGCCGTACTTCACCTCTAACCATAGAAAAGTCATTAGCGCAGGTTTAGCTAGTGCACAGGCCCAACTGGCGCCTGTGCCAGATCTTCTGCAACAGCCTGTCTGAGAGAAAAGTCATCTGGCTCAAGTTCAGCGATAACCTTTCAGGGGCGGATCCTTATCCGCCCCTTTGCTCAGCCAGTATCAGGCAGAGAGCGCTTTACTGATTTTCTCGTAAAGGTCGCCCGAGAGTTTATCCAGCCCTTTCAACTGTTCCAGCGCCTTACGCATCAGAGCCTGACGGCCCGCATCATAACGTTTCAGACGAATCAGGGGTTCAATCATCCGTGCCGCAACCTGTGGGTTACGCGTATTGAGATCGGAGAGGATCTCCACCAGGAACTGATAACCACTGCCGTCAGCGGCGTGGAAGGCTGAAGGGTTAGCCGACGCGAATGCGCCAATCAGCGCACGGATGCGGTTTGGATTGCTGAGCGTAAAGGAGCGGTGACTCAGTAAGGCACGAACGCGGTTCAGCACGTCTGGCTCCGGACTGGTAGCCTGTAGGGTAAACCATTTATCCATTACCAGCCCATCCTGATGCCAGCGCTCATCAAACGCCAGCAGCAGCTCGTCACGGCAGGGAAGCTGCGCCGCTACGGAAGCCGCCATTGCCGCCAGCGAATCGGTCATGTTATTCGCTTTGCTAAACTGCGCTTTAACCAGCTTGTCCGCCAGTTCAACATCGCCAAAGGCAAGATAGCCCAGGCAGACATTTTTCAACGCACGCTTGCCAATCTCCGCATGTTCAATACGGTAATCCGTGCTCTGGTGAGCGTTGTATACCGCCAGCCACTCATCAGCCAGCTCCGTCGCCAGCAAACGCACCAGCGCAGCGCGCACATCGGCAATCGCCTGGGGATCGATAATATCAAACAGCTCGGCTATCTCATTTTCACTCGGGAGCGAAAGGATCAGCGCTCTCAGCGCCGGGTCGCTGTTCTCTTCCAGCAGCACCGCACGGAAAGCGTCGGCGACATGCAGCGGCAGCGAAAGCGGCTGGCCCTGTTGTTGCCGGGCAACATTCAGCTTGATATAGGTCGCCAGCAGGCTCTGCGCCGCATCCCAGCGGGCAAAGTCATTACGTGCATGGCGCATCAGGAAAGTAAGCTGCGCATCGCTCCAGTTATAGTCCAGCTTCACCGGCGCGGAGAATTCCCGCAGCAGGGAAGGCACCGGCTGGAAATAGACGTTATCGAAGATAAAGCTCTGGAACTCTTCAGTGACGTTGAGCACGTTATGGACCGGATGGCCGTTGTGCTGTAGAGGAATAACCTTGCCCTCGCCATCATAGAGTTCAATATCCAGCGGGATATGCAGCGGCAGCTTCTCTTTCTGATCGGCAGTGGCTGGCGTTCTCTGGGTGACATGCAGCGTATACTGCTCCAGCTCCGGGTTGTAATCGTCGCGAACAGAGAGGATTGGCGTGCCGGACTGACTGTACCAGCGGCGGAACTGCGAAAGATCAACATTAGAAGCATCTTCCATCGCCTGCACAAAGTCATCACAGGTGGCCGCGCTGCCGTCATGGCGTTCAAAATAGAGCTGCATACCTTTCTGGAAATTCTCTTCTCCCAGTAGCGTATGCATCATACGGATCACTTCTGAACCTTTCTCATATACCGTCAGGGTATAGAAGTTGTTCATTTCGATTACCTGCTCAGGGCGGATCGGATGCGCCATCGGGCTGGCATCTTCTGCAAACTGAGCGCCACGCATAATGCGGACATTATCGATACGGTTAACCGCACGGGAGCCTAAATCGGAGCTGAACTCCTGGTCGCGGAATACCGTCAGCCCCTCTTTCAGACTGAGCTGGAACCAGTCGCGGCAGGTCACGCGATTGCCCGTCCAGTTATGGAAATATTCGTGGCCGATCACCGCTTCAATGCCGAGGTAATCTTTATCGGTGGCAGTTTCCGCCTTCGCCAGCACATATTTAGAGTTAAAGACGTTAAGGCCTTTGTTCTCCATGGCGCCCATGTTGAAGAAGTCCACGGCGACAATCATAAAGATGTCCAGGTCATATTCCAGACCAAACCGCTCCTCATCCCATTTCATGCTGTTCTTCAGCGAGGTCATCGCCCAGTCTGCACGGTCCAGGTTGCCACGGTCGACAAAAATTTCCAGCGCAACGTCACGGCCTGAGCGGGTTTTAAAGCTGTCGCGCAGCACGTCAAAATCACCTGCCACCAGCGCGAACAGGTAACAAGGTTTCGGGAAGGGATCTTCCCATTTCATCCAGTGACGGCCATCTTCCATCTGGCCACCGTCGATGCGGTTACCGTTAGAGAGGAGATAAGGATAGAGCGTCTGCTCGGCAATAATGGTGGTGGTAAAACGGGCCAGAACATCCGGACGATCGAGGTACCAGGTAATATGCCGGAAGCCTTCGGCTTCACATTGCGTACAGAGCGCTTCACCCGATTTATAGAGGCCTTCTAAGGCGGTATTCTTGTCAGGATGAATGTCATTGACGATTTTCATCGTGAAGGTTTCAGGCAGCTGCTCAACGATCAGCGCCCCCTCTTCAAGGCGATAGTGCGGCCAGGCACCCTCGTTTATCTCAAGCGAAACAAGCGTGAGATCTTCCCCATCCAGGCGCAGCTCTGCCTCTTCAGCGCCCAGTTTTTTGACGCGGCTGATGGCGGTCACTCTGGTAGTGCTGGCATCCAGATTGAAAGTCAGATCGATATCGGTAATGGTAAAATCTGGAGCACGATAATCATGGCGATTTTTGGCTTGTGGCAGTTGCGTCATAAGTCCTTCTCACGTCGATAATTAGTTAACCTTTTCAAGTCTATTCCTGTTAGCGCGATGTTGCCACGTCGAATCGCGCTGCGGGCGGAATAGCGCCTTAAAAGACACATCCCATTAACAAGCGCACGGATTGCCCTCGACCTTATCCGCGGAATTGTGCTGTGATCGGGTTCAATAAATGAGTAATCAAGTTATACTCCTGCGTCATTTCTTTTTTTTATAACCAGGGATAACGCTCTTCGCCTGAGGATGCTGAAACGCACCATGACACGACATGCTACCCCGATCATGACCACGTTGCTGGACACGGACGCCTACAAGCTGCATATGCAGCAGGCCGTGTTCCACCGTTATAAAAAAGTCTCCGTGGTGGCCGAGTTCCGCTGCCGGGGCGACGACCTGTTGGGTATTTATGCGGATGAGATTGTCCGGGAGATAGCCTCTATGCAGGCGCTGGCGCTGACGGATGAAGAGGCCGACTATCTTGCCACCCTGCCTTTCTTTAAGGCGGACTACCTTGCCTGGCTGCGCCAGTATCGTTACGATCCTGCACACGTCCGTGTTCGCAACCATCAGGGCAAGCTGGATATTCGTATCAGCGGCTCATGGCTGGATGTGATCATGTGGGAAGTGCCGCTTCTGGCACTGATCAGTGAGGTGGTACATCGCCACCGCTCGCCGCAGGTGACCGCAGCGATGGCCGTGGAGCATCTGCAAACCCGACTGGCCGATTTCAAAATAATGACAGCCGATCTGGATATGTCACGTTTTAAATTGATGGACTTTGGAACACGTCGTCGCTTCTCCCGCGAAGTACAGCAGGCAATTGTCGGCACGCTCAAGCAGGAATTCCCCTGGCTGGTAGGGTCCAGTAATTATGATGTTGCCCGTCAGCTAAACATCGCGCCAGTAGGCACTCAGGCGCATGAGTGGTTTCAGGCGCATCAGCAGATCAGCCCGGTTCTGGCAAACAGCCAGCGGGCGGCGCTACAGGCCTGGCTCGATGAATATCCTGACAGCCTGGGGATCGCGCTAACGGACTGTATTACTATGGATGCTTTCCTGCGCGATTTCGGCGAGAACTTTGCCACCCGTTATCAGGGGCTGCGCCATGACTCGGGCGACCCAGTTGAATGGGGCGAGAAAGCCATTGCGCATTACGATAAGCTAGGCATCGATCCTCGCAGCAAAACGCTGGTCTTCTCCGACAACCTCGACCTGGAAAAAGCCGTGGCGCTTTACCGTCACTTTGGCCAGCGCGCTAACGTTATTTTTGGCATCGGCACCCGCCTGACCTGCGATATCCCGCAGGTTAAGCCGCTGAATATTGTCATTAAGCTGGTTGAGTGTAACGGCAAGCCGGTGGCTAAACTCTCTGACAGTCCGGGCAAAACAATTTGCCAGGACAAAGCCTTTGTTCGCGCCCTGCGTAAAGCCTTCGATCTGCCGCTGGTGAAAAAAGCCAGTTAGTCCCGGCTTTAAAAGAGGAGAGGCTCCCCCTCTCCTCTTCTTAACACCGCTCAATATCCGAATAAATCTCCCGCAGAACAACGAATTCTTCTTGTGTCTCGCCTGTCGGCAAGTAACATAGCACTACCCCAAATCCGGGGTAATTTTCTTTAATCCTGAATAATAGTGAGAGACTTTTATGAGCGTTGTGCCTGTAGCGGATGTACTGCAAGGCCGGGTCGCGGTTGACAGTGAAGTCACCGTACGCGGCTGGGTACGTACAAGAAGAGATTCAAAAGCTGGTATTTCCTTCATCGCCGTTTATGACGGCTCCTGCTTTAATCCCGTCCAGGCTGTGGTCAATAATTCTCTGAATAATTATCAGGACGAAGTGCTGCGGCTCACTACCGGCTGTTCCGTGGCGATCACCGGTAAAGTGGTGGAGTCACCGGGCGAAGGCCAGAGCTTTGAAATTCAGGCGAGCCATGTGGAAGTGGTGGGCTGGGTTGACGATCCGGACACCTATCCAATGGCCGCCAAGCGCCACAGCATTGAGTATCTGCGTGAAGTGGCTCACCTGCGCCCGCGCACTAACCTGATTGGCGCGGTGGCTCGCGTTCGTCATACGCTGTCACAGGCGTTGCACCGCTTCTTTGATGAGCAGGGCTTCTTCTGGGTTTCCACTCCGCTGATCACCGCTTCCGATACCGAAGGTGCCGGCGAAATGTTCCGCGTTTCCACGCTGGATCTGGAAAATCTGCCGCGCACGCCTGAAGGGAAAGTCAATTTTGACGAAGATTTCTTCGGCAAAGAGGCGTTCCTGACGGTCTCCGGACAGCTGAACGGTGAAACTTACGCCAGCGCCCTGTCCAAAATTTATACCTTTGGCCCCACTTTCCGTGCAGAGAATTCCAACACCAGCCGCCACCTGGCTGAGTTCTGGATGCTGGAGCCGGAAGTCGCCTTTGCCGATCTGGAAGATAACGCCGCGCTGGCTGAAGCGATGCTCAAGTACGTGTTCAAGGCCGTTCTGGAAGAGCGCGCTGACGATATGGCTTTCTTTGCCGAGCGCGTAGACAAAGAGGCGATTACTCGCCTGGAGCAATTTGTAACCACTGATTTTGCTCAGGTTGATTACACCGAGGCGGTTGAGATCCTGATGAACTGTGGCGAGAAGTTTGAGAATGCCGTTTCCTGGGGTATCGATCTCTCTTCCGAACATGAACGCTATCTGGCAGAAAAACACTTTAAAGCGCCGGTTGTGGTTAAAAACTACCCTAAAGATATCAAGGCATTTTATATGCGCCTGAATGACGACGGTAAAACCGTTGCCGCGATGGATGTTCTGGCTCCGGGTATTGGTGAAATCATCGGTGGTTCTCAACGTGAAGAGCGTCTTGACGTACTGGATGCCCGCCTGGCTGAAATGGGTCTGAATAAAGAAGATTACTGGTGGTATCGTGACCTGCGTCGCTACGGCACCGTTCCTCATTCCGGTTTTGGATTAGGTTTCGAACGGTTAATCGCCTATGTCACCGGCGTACAAAATGTAAGGGATGTTATCGCCTTCCCAAGGACGCCGCGTAACGCCACCTTCTGATTTAACGCATTAAATATAAGAAATTCATATATATACTTAAGGTCAGCTCTGCTGGCCTTTTTTTATTTTTGTAAATTTAGAGATGGTTCACAAAGTTCCGTGTTTTTTACATTTTGTAATACATATTTTCCTACTGTAACAAGAATAGGAGATTAGTAGCATTTTCGGGCTAGATAATCGTCTCAGCGAATGGAAAGATGCGTGCAGACACAGGAAGACACCAAACTCTCTTCAGGGTTCTGTAAAGAATGGTTGACGGCAGTGGCAGGTGTCCAAATAACTCCAATGAGGGTAATAAAAAATGATGAAGCGCAACATTCTGGCACTGGTTATCCCAGCCCTGTTAGCAGCTGGTGCAGCCAATGCAGCAGAAGTTTATAACAAAGACGGCAACAAGCTGGACCTCTATGGTAAAGCTGTTGGTCTGCACTATTTTTCTGATAACGACGGTTATGCCAGCGACGGTGACAAATCTTACGTTCGTTTAGGCTTCAAGGGTGAAACCCAGATCAACGATATGCTGACCGGTTATGGTCAGTGGGAATATAACTTCCAGGCTAACCACTCTGAAGGTGGTAACGATTCTCAGACTGGTAATAAAACCCGTCTTGGCTTTGCTGGTTTGAAATTCGGTGATGCAGGTTCATTCGACTATGGCCGTAACTATGGTGTTGTATACGACACTATGGGCTGGACCGATATGCTGCCAGAGTTCGGTGGCGACTCTACATATAGCGATAACTTCTTCGTAGGCCGTAGCAACGGTCTGGCTACTTACCGTAATACCAACTTCTTCGGTCTGGTTGATGGTCTGGACTTCGCTGCTCAGTATCAGGGCAAAAACGAAGATAGCGCTACCGGTCGTGGCGTTCAGCAGGCAAATGGTGATGGTTACGCGATGTCTGTAACTTACACCCTGCCAATTGGTATCGGCTTCTCTGGTGCATATGGCTCAGGTGATCGTACAAACGGTCAGGTTAACTCTTTCTTCGGCAACGGCGGCGATCGTGCTGAACAGTGGGCTGGCGCAGTTAAATATGATGCGAACAACATTTATCTGGCCGCAATGTATAGCGAAACACGTAACGCTACTTACATCGAAGATAACTCTGTAGGTAATGTAACTTCTGGTCTGGTTGGTTTTGCTAACAAAACTCAGCAGATCGAGCTCGTTGCACAGTACCAGTTCGACTTTGGCCTGCGTCCATCTATCGCCTACGTTCAGTCTAAAGCGAAAGATGTTGATGGAATCGGCGATGTTGATCTGACCAAATACTTTGAAGTGGGCGCGACTTACTACTTCAACAAGAACATGTCTACCTATGTTGACTACATCATCAACCAGATTGATGACGACAACCGTTTAGGCATTGGCTCTGGTGACACTGTAGCAGTTGGTCTGGTTTACCAGTTCTAATTGCCTGCCGGGGTGATTTATCACCCTGCGCAAACTCTAAACGGGGCTTCGGCCCCGTTTTTGTTTACCGTACTTCGCTAATCCCTTCTCCTTTGATCTTCCCCGGCTTCTTTCCCGTGATTTTTACCGCAAACGGTTGGCATTTTGTGCGCTGTGGCGGTAACCTGAGTGCACATTTCGCTCCAGATTACGCTAACGGACTCCGACTATGTTTGAACGCATTGCAGCTGCACCCGCCGACCCCATTCTTGGTTTAGCCGACCTCTTCCGTGCCGACGATCGCCCAAATAAGATCAACCTGGGTATTGGCGTCTATAAAGATGAAACCGGTAAGACCCCGGTACTGACCAGCGTGAAGAAAGCTGAGCAGTACCTGTTAGAGAATGAAACTACCAAGAACTATCTCAGCATTGATGGCCTGGCCGATTTTGGGAAGTGCACTCAGGAGCTGTTGTTCGGGAAGGATAATGCCCTTGTTGGTGCCAAACGCGCCCGTACGGCGCAGACCCCTGGCGGTACCGGCGCCCTGCGTGTTGCGGCTGACTTTATTGCCACCCAGACCAGCGCTAAGCGTATCTGGGTAAGTAATCCAAGCTGGCCTAACCATAAGAACGTCTTTGAGTCTGCTGGCTTAGAAGTGTGTGAATATCAGTATTACGATGCGGCTAACCACTCGCTGGACTTTGCTGGCATGATGAACGCGCTGCGTGAGGTTCAGGCCGGTGATATTGTGCTGTTCCACGGTTGCTGCCATAACCCAACCGGCATCGACCCTACGGCTGAGCAGTGGGCGGAGCTTTCTGAGATGTCACTGGCTAACGGCTGGCTGCCGCTGTTTGACTTCGCTTATCAGGGCTTTGCCCGTGGGCTGGAAGAGGATGCTGAAGGGCTGCGTATCTTCGCCGCAAGCCATCAGGAGCTGATTATTGCCAGCTCCTACTCCAAGAACTTCGGCCTGTATAACGAACGCGTGGGCGCATTCACGCTGGTAGCCAGCGAAGCCGCCGTGGCGGACACCGCCTTCAGCCAGGTGAAAGCCACTATTCGTGCTAACTATTCCAATCCGCCCGCGCACGGTGCCGCTGTTGTTGCCACTATACTGAGCAATAACGCGCTGCGCGCGCTCTGGGAGCAGGAGTTAACGGATATGCGCCAGCGTATTCATCGCATGCGCCAGCTGTTTGTGAACACGCTTCAGGAGAAAGGCGCGAAAGGCGACTTCAGCTTTATCATCAACCAGAACGGCATGTTCTCGTTCAGTGGACTGACCAAAGACCAGGTTATTCGCCTGCGTGAAGAGTTTGGCGTCTACGCGGTGAATTCCGGGCGCGTTAACGTGGCAGGCATGACGCCAGACAACATGGCTCCCCTGTGCGAAGCTATCGTGGCCGTGCTTTAAACCCGCGTTATCCCGAAAATGCATAAAAAATGCCTGCTGTAAGCAGGCATTTTTATTGGGCTTTTCGTTTCGGCTCAGGTTTCAGCCACGTTTTCGCCAGAGAGCGGCTGAACGTGCAAAAAAGGCTGCGCTATTACTGCAAAAAAGGATTGGAGATCCGTTCCCGTCCCAGGGTGGACTTTGGCCCATGCCCCGGCAGGAAGGTTACATCATCGCCCAGCGGCAGCAATTTATTCATGACAGAGGCAATCAGATCCTGATGGCTGCCCTGCGGGAAATCTGACCGTCCCACGCCACCGTTGAAAATCACATCGCCAGAGATCAGCAGGCGCGAAGCGCGATCGAAAAAGACGATATGCCCTGGCGTATGGCCCGGACACAACAGGATCTCCAGATTAATCTCCCCCAGCTGCACGGTTTCACCCTCTTCTAACCAGCGATCGGGCGTCAGCGGCGCGCAGTAGGGAAAACCAAACATCTGACTTTGAGAAGGCAGGCCTTCGAGCCAGAACGCATCCGCTTTATGCGGGCCGACAACCGGCACCTGATAAAAGGCGGCAAGTTCAGCAGCGGCACCGACGTGATCCAGGTGACCATGCGTCAGCAGGATTTGCGTCACCTTTACGCCCTGCTCTGCTACCCTGGCCTGAATAGTCGCGGCGTCACCACCAGGGTCTACCACGGCGGCTTCCAGCGTGGAAGGGCACCAGATCAACGAGCAATTCTGTGCGAATGCCGTCACCGGGATAATTTGATAATCCATAACGCTCCGTTACCGGCGAGCCATGGCCCTGCCGGAAGATCATTTTACCAGTGCCGCGTTGGCCCGGTATCAATATGCACAAAGTTACTACTCGGGTAGTATCCTACACCACCCGCGCGCATGGAAAGCGCCGCTTTGCGTACATTGCTCAATGAAATTCCTTCAATATGAAAATCCATCGCCTGGCCCAGGGTGTGGTAACTGTGTTTCGCCACCCCTTTACTGTGTGCCCGCAGGGAGTTGTTGGTCTCCAGAGAGCGATAGCCGGAAATCAGCTGAACCGGTTTGCGCGTATCCAGCATCGCCTGCAACCTGTAGAGCTGGTCGAAAAGCCTGGTATCGATACTCTTGATTTTATTGGCCCGGTAATCACGGAAAAAATGGTTAAGGCGCGTCAGCTCATCCTTGTCGTAACTTTTGCCGTTAAAAAACTCTGTTTTGAGCGTTTCACCGGTATGCAGGTTATTCAATGTCAATACGCGTGGACGTGAAGTGGAAAGCGAAGCGAAAGCCTGGCCGGGAAGCAGCGCACAACCCAGCGCAGCCCCGCCCAGAGCAAGCCACTTACGGCGATGAGAGTCGAAACTATTCATTAATCTGTGTTACCCAACTAAATTGTTCTGAAAGGGTGCAAAAGGACACCGTCGGGAACCATAACTGGGGATAAGTATTGAGTCAACACGCTAAATGTGACAGGCAGGGCAATTCAAAGAATCATTGCCCTGCCTGGAAAAAAACCACACATTTGACTTAGTGAGGAAAACCTGAAGAATCAATCATTAGAGCATTAATTGACCAGCGGCGGCCATGCTCTGCACGCCGGAACGCGCCGTCATATCATAATTGTAAATATCTGTTCGATATTGCGCCTTGCCATCTTCCGCTACCCAGGCCGTGAGATAGTAGAGGTTAACCGGTATGCGGTGGCGGATAGGTACGTAACGCGTCTCACCTTCCTTGAGCGTGCTGGAGATCCGTGTATCGTTCCAGCCCGCATCCTGCAACAGAAGATTAGCGAGATCGGACGCCTTATTCACTCTTACGCAGCCTGAACTCAGGGCGCGAATGTCCTTCTGGAACAGGTTATGGTTTGGCGTATCGTGCAGGTAAATCGCATCAGAACTTGGCATATTAAATTTATACCGTCCCAGGGAATTCGTTGCGCCTGGTGCCTGGCGGATGCGATAAGGGAAGGACGCTGCAGAGACCATGCTCCAGTCTATCATTGAGGGATCGATCACCTCAGCATCATTACTCCAGCCTGAAAGCAGCGTGTAGTTGTGCTTATAGAGATAAGAGGGATCCAGCTTCACTTTTGGCACAATATCTTTGCGCACCAGAGTGGTAGGCACATTCCAGGGTGGATTCAGCACCACATTATTCAGCGCGCTACGCATCAACGGCGTTTTACGATCTGGCCGTCCTACGATGACTCGCGACGAGAGGATCTGATTACCGTTGAGATAATAGATCAGAGAATAGTTGGGAATGTTAACCATAATGCCGTTATGCATATCGTCCGGCAGCAAACGCAAACGTTGAATATTCAGAGCCAGCAACGCAGCACGAAGCTGAGGAGAAACGTTCAACCATTCGCGGGTTCTTGGGCCAATAGCACCATCCGGCTCTAAACCCTGCCAGCGCTGGAAACGCTTAACCGCTTCGACAAGGTCAGCAGAATAGATTGTTGTGGGATCGGCTGGGGCAGCTTCTCCCTGAACCTGACCAACAGATTCCGGAATGGCAGGCTGAGTATTGGGATCCTGTGGCAAAGCAGTTGCAGAAGGACTGACCGCAATTTCTTCATCAACAAACCCGGCAGGAACCTTTGTCGTAGGCACACTATCTTCTGTTGGTTTTGGGGTTTCATTACCCGGCGTCAACATCCCGGTACGCTGCAAAATTTCACGCAGTGAAGGAACGTCATCACTTAACTGACCCGGCTTGAGCGTCTGCTTATCCGCCAGCTGCGGCCAGGGGTGATTATCTGCCAGCAGCGTTTTCAGCGCCTGATGCATCAGCATATATTGTGGATGCTGAGGAGCTAAAGAGTTGACAAAAACAGCTGTTCCGCCCTGATTAACCGCCCGCTGCCACTGATTAATTACCGAGAGTGCCGGAACTTCAAGTTTATAAGGGACGTTGCTGTAAAGCCATGTCTCTCCTTTTGCCGGCACTGTAGAGACAAACTGCAAATACCCCATCATTGCATCAGAGAGCACCACATCCCGCGCCATACCCGTTATCGCTGGATTGGTCAGCAGTTTAATCCACTGCGTAAACTGTGGCTGTACGCCCGAAATGGCCACTTCCGCCAGCTGCTGCTGGAACTGCTGGACGGCCTGTCGGTCCTGCCACATCGGTTGCATATTATGGGCAGCATAGAGCGGTGCGAGTGCAGTGAGATAAAAAGGTTTGTAGCCAGCAGGCAGCGTGGAGAGCAGCTCCTCACGGGCCTGATTGGCGGTATAGCTGGCGGGAGCAGAGACAGGTGGGATGCCTGCCACAGCAGGCTGCATCTGCCCCAGGGCCATCACCAGACCGGCGCTGAGCAGCGTCACTCTTGCACTACTTAATTTTGTCAGCAACATCCCTTGCCCCCTGTTTGATTGCCAAAACAGATGAAGCGCATCTGTTTAAAAGTCATTGTTATCAGTATAGAAAAAGAAAGCGGCACTCGCTGTAAATAGAGCCAGTGCCGCACTAAAGAGTAATCCGCTGCCTGATTTATTGCTATATCTGCCAGCGGAATATTTATCAGGCCCGCCGATCTTCCTCTGGCGTTGATGCGTTGGCGGCTGTTGGCTCCGCTGCAAACCCACGCAGGCCGACAACATGCACATGCTCTGTGTTATTGACCACTTTACGGACCAGTTTATAGGTAGTGCCCTTCTCCGGACTGATATTTTCCGGGGCCGCAATAATCAGCTGCATCTCTAGGCGGTCACACAGCTCAAACAGCGTGGCGATCGATTTCGCATCCAGACGGGCCGCTTCATCCAGGAAGAGTAAGCGACAGGGAGAGATATCCTTGCCGCGCAGTCGGCGGGACTCTTCTTCCCAGCTCTGCACCACCATTACCAGAATCGACATCCCGGTACCGATCGCTTCACCGGTAGAGAGCGCGCCACTCTCAGCACGCAGCCAGCCATCCGACCCGCGGTTCACCTCAACTTCCATTTCCAGGTAGTTACGGTAATCCAGCAGCTCTTCACCAATAGTCTGCGGCGTGCGCTGCCCCATATCGATTTGCGGGTTAAGGCGCTGATAGAGCTTCGCCAGCGCTTCTGAGAAGGTCAGGCGGTTACTGTTAAACAGATCCTGATGCTGCTCATGCTGTTCAGAGAGCACATCCAGCAGCGTCGAATGCGTTTCCCGCACGTTGACGTTCAGACGAACGCTTTTCACCTGACCAAAGCTTACGGCTTGCAGGCCCTGGTTCAGCTGACGAATACGGTTCTGCTCACGCTGGATAGTTTTACGGATAATATTTGCCACGCTGCGCGAACTGATAGCCAGCATCTGTTCACGCGCGGTCAGCTCTTCCGTGAGACGGCCCAGTTCAATTTCCATCTGCTCGATAGCTTCTACCGGATCGTCCGTACGGATAATGTCCTGACGAATACGTTCACGCAGATGCTGATAGACCGCAATAAAGAACTGAATTTTACGCTCAGGACGTTTTGGATCTTCAGAGAGACGCAGCACATCACGCAGATGCTCATTGTCTGCTACTGCCAGACGCAGTGCACCGAGCGCTTTATCCGACATAGAGCGCAGTTCGTCGCCGCCCAGGTAGGCCAGCTCGCGTCGGTGCAGCCTGCGCTCGACGCCATTGTCTTTCACCAGACGCAGCACGGCCACCCAGCCCGCTTTGGCGTGCACAACCTGTTCACGCCCCTGATGATAGTCGCGTTCCACACGCTTCAGTTTCTTCTGTAGCGCATCCATTTCCGCTTCACAGAAGGTGATTTGTTTTTCAAGCTGATTACGACGGGCACGGTTGTTGCTCAGCGCGGCGTAAAGCTCATCGCGACGAAGACGGGCACGCTCTTCTGCGCTGGCATCCGCCTGAACGCCGATATCCTGCATCTCTTGCTGAAGTTCTTTCAACATGTCGCGCTTGGCGTCATAAGAGCTTTTCAGCGACGCCAGCAGTTGGGTGTACTGGGTAAACTGCGCCTGATGAGTCCGCAGCTGTTCACGGGCGCGGGCGCGCTCCGATTCAGCCTGCTCCAGACGCCTACGCAGCTTCTCGTTGAGATCGCTGCTGCCGTCCAGCATGCCTGCGGAATCGACATAACCGAAGTGCGCACGACGCTGCACCACTTCGGTAATGGCAAAGGCCTGCTGGCGGGCGTGACGCTGAGCCTGCTGAGCCTGCTGATAATCGAGCTTCAGCTGCTCGTACTGCTCCGGATCGCTTTGCAGTACGGCGACCAGCGTTTCCAGTTTTGCCAGATGATTGCCATGCTGCTGTAGGAAGCGCGCGGCTTCCTGAGCTTCATCAAGCCTTTCAAGCAGCTCGTCGTAACGATCCTGTAGCGTCTCGTCCTGAAGCAGAGTGATACGTGGTATCAGACGGTTTAGCTGTGCAACGCCCTCTTTAGCCTGATCGAACTGCTGGCGCTGCTGCTGATTTTCACTTTCGTGCGCGGCCAGGCCGCGCTCCAGCTCTCCCCGGCGAGCATTCAGCGTGCGCAGTTCCACTTCCGGATCTGGCTCGAAGGCTACCGCAAGATGGCTGCCGATAAAGCGGCTGAACGCCTGATGCAGTCGCTGGGTTTTCTGCACGTCAAAAGAGAGCGTGGCGTAACGTTCTGCCAACGTTTCCCGTTCAGCGTGTAACAGCTCCAGCTGCTTTTCACGCGCCGCACGGCCAAACAGTGGAACCTTCGGGAAGCGGGAATAACGCCACTGGCGCTCGCCAGACTTCACCACCACTGCTTTCTGCAACTCTTCGACGTTGAACACGCTGTCATCGAAGGATTGCGGGTCACCCTCTATCAGATAGAGATCTTCCGGGCACTCTTCCAGACCGTTCAGCAGATCCTGCACCAGCGAGAGATCCGGCACCACAATACCGTGACGCGCAGGCCCGTAAAGGGCAGAGAAGTACGGCGCATCTTCAATAGTGACATCATCATAGATTTCCGACAGCAGCACGCCGCCGAAACGCTCGGCAAGGGCATTCAGGCGGGCATCTTCCGCGCCGCCCGGCTGGCTGAGGCGTTCAATCTGCTTCTCTGCATCGCGCTTGCGGGCAGAGACTTCATCACGCGCAACCGTGGTTTCACGCTCCCGCTCCAGCAACTGCTGCATGAACTCGGTCACTTCCTGACTGCTTTCCAGCGCCTGCCCGGTCTGCTCGCTAAGCTGCGTCAGGATCTCCTGCGCAGCATGCCACTGCGGCGCCTGCCTGGTCAGGCGGGCGATGCGCTCACGCACCTGCTCCAGCTCCTGGCGCATCTCCATCCGGCGTTCACCGGCATCAGAAACGCTTTCAGAGAGCTGCTCAATACGCGCTTCCAGTTCATACTGATAATTTTCCAGGTCCTGCGGCTCGAACTGCTGACCGTGACGCTTGCAGAACTCATTCAGCAGGCGCTCCGCCTCCTGTTGCTCACGCAGGCGTTGCTCCAATTCAGCCAGCCGGGAACGCAGGGAGTGAACCTGTTCAGCGTGATAGCGCTGGTTGGCGGCATCACGCAGCAGATCGCGCCCCGTCTGATAAGCTTCTGAACGGCTGACCGGGCCAGCAATGCGCCCCACCAGCTCAAATGCCTGCTCAAACTGACTGTGTGCGGCCTGCGCCACGCTCATTTTCTGTTCAAGCTGTAGCAGTCTGTCGGTGGCTTCCTGCTCTTTGGCACGGAAGGTCTCCTGCCAGCTCTCGGCATTCTCCACGTTCAGCTCGTCAATCTGGCAAATTTCCTGCGCGCGCTGCAAAGCGCCCAGCGCCTGCTGGTACTGAATAGCACGCGTCTGCTGCACGTCCAGCGCCTGCTGGTAGTCTGCAAGCTGGCTTTTCAGCTCATCCACTTCCAGCTCTGCGGCTTCGCTGCGTGCCTCATTCTCTTCCTGCACTTCGCGCGCTTCCGCCACCACTTCGTTCTGCTCTTCCAGACGATAGGTCAGCTCATCGATATCACCTTCGTAACGCTCGATTTTTTCCTGCTGGCGCATGGCGGTCTGCACCAGACTCAGGTGGTCGCTGGCGCTCTGGTAGTCGGTTTCCAGATCGCTCTCTGCGCCGTTGTGTTCTGCCAGTTCACGCGCCATTTCGACGTGGCGATACTGCTCGGCCGCCAGCTGTTTGCGGCTGCTGAACAGCTCATTGCGATGCTGCATCGCGCTATCCAGATGGATGCGACGTTCGTTGGCATGGCGCATATAGTCAGCAGCAACGTAGTTAGTTGCTTCGGAAATCAGATGCTTAAACAGGTCGCGGTCGGACTGCGTGACGCGAATTGCTTCCAGCGTCATGCGGTTTTCCCGCAGCGCCGCTTCCATATCCTGGAAAGCTTTACGCACGCCGCTGTTTTCAGGCAGCAGGTAGTCGCGCAGCGAGCGGGTAATGGCGCTGGAGATCCCGCCATACAGCGAGGCTTCAATCAGGCGATAGTATTTGCTGCGATCGGAAGCTGAGCGGAGGCGACGCGCCACAATCCCCAGATCGAACATCAGCGAGTGATACTCGGTGATAGAGTTGAACTGCTTAAACTGCACGCTCTCCATCGCTTCGAACTTCTCTTTCAGTTCGCTAAGCGGCAGGACGCGGGCCTGACGGGCGTTAACCGTTTCGGTGAGGATCTCCGTGGGGTTAATGGAGCTGGGCAAGCCGTGAATGCTGAACGGCTTGATATCCACCTTACGATCGCGCCCTGCCACCTGTTGCAGGCGCACACCTACAATAACGCGCTGATGAACCGAGTTCACCACGTCCAGCGCCGCATAGCAGACGCCCGGACGCAGTTTTCCGTGCAATCCTTTGTCACGGGAACCCGAGGTTGCCCCGGCTTCGGTGGTGTTACGGAAATGCAGCAGCGTCAGATCGGGGATCAGTGCGGTGATAAACGCCGCCATGGTGGTGGACTTACCTGCCCCGTTACCGCCAGAGAGCGTGGTAACCAGCTCATCCAGATCAAAGGTGCGGGCGAAAAAACCGTTCCAGTTGATAAGCGTTAGCGAGCGAAATTTGCCGCGTTCAATCATTGTTCATTCTCCGCGTTACCAGAAGAGTCGCGCTGCGCCTCATTCTCATCATCGCCTTCATCATTCAGCGCCAGCCCGCCCTCGATTGGCATCGCTTCACCATCCCGGATCATACGTAGCTGCGCTTCGCGGGCGTCGTCGCCACTGCGCACGTCGGCGCCAAAACGAAACACAGATTCGATAATGCGGAATTTACTGCTGTCATTGCCCATAAACCACACCATGCCCAGACGGCGCAGACGGTTCAGCGAGGCGCGCATTTTCTCCTGCAACTTTTGCCGATCGAGATCCGAACCGGTAGAGCGCTGGTTTACCAGCTTCAGCAGCCTGTTCTCGTCGGCCAGCGTCAGCAGCTCGTCATAAAGCTCCTGCTGGGTGAAAATGCCTTCATTCGCCAGCCGCTCAGGGCTGAGATAGAGGTAGCAGAGAATTTTTCCTACCATCATATCCAGCTCGGAAAGCACCGAACGCGGGATTAGCGTGGTAGAGCGGGGACGCAGATAGAAGAAGCCTTCCGGCGCGCGGATCAGCTCAACGTTGTAGCGCGCATAAAACTCTTCCAGATACTCCTGATAATCCATCAGGAAAGCGTGCTGATCTAACTCTTCAATGCCAATATGGCGACCGGCGCGTAACTGGCTGTCCAGCGCCGGGAAAAGGGAATTGGCCAGTGCCTGTGCCAGCTTAACCGGCATCACTTGTTCAATATTTATCGATGACATGCGCCTGCACCTTGGCTCCGTAATCATTAATGACCTGCCATTCAGCTGGCAGGCCGGAGAAATCTGCTTCGGCCACGCCTAAACGGACGGCCTGATCGACAACGATACGCGCTACGTCAAAATGACGCGCGCGGGGATACTGTTCGAGATAATCACGCATTACCGTGCCGAGGTTCAACGGCTTCTGCTGCGCTTTATAAATGGCTAACGCCTCTTCAATCATGGCGGCCAGCTGTTCACGAATTTCGTTGAACTCTTCATATTCCAGTTCGGAAGGCAGCTCGCCCGTTACCTCTTCATTGCGCAGCACCAGCTCTTCATCGCGCACATCATAAAGGCGGTCAGCGTTGGCGTAGGTCAATGTCCAGGGATGATCAAAATAGGTCTGTACGGACTGGCGAAGACGCTGAGCAAAGACGCGGTTTTTATCCATATCGATAGCGGTACGGATAAATTTATGGACGTGGCGGTCATAGCCAATCCACAGATCGATCGCCTGCTGGCCCCAGCTGATAATGCGGTCCAGCTTGTTCTGCAAGTCATACACCAGCTTGTCGATAAAGCCCAGATCCGGGCTGCTCATGGTGGCATCCTGAATGCGCAGCAAGTTCGCCTGTAGCTTGTCGCCAGCGGCTTCCAGCGTATCCTGTAGCTCTCTGAGGGTGCCGGAGGTCTCATTCAGCAGCATTTCACAGCTGGAGATAGCGGCGCGCCAGTCTTTGTTCAACAGCTGGGCGATATCATCTTTCACCGCCTGCTGCTGCTCATCCATGCTGCGCTGAGTGATATCGATACTGTCAAAAATTTCGGCTACCGAATATTTCAGCGGCGCAAAAACGTTGCGGTGCCAGTGGAACTCATCTCCATCCTCATCAGCCGCATCGGCAGCGCGCTTCAGCTCGCCCGCCACAATCGAGAGCTGCATAGAGAGCCGCAGGGTGGAGAACTCGCGCTGGCGGATGTAGTAGTCGGTAATACCAATAGCCAGCGGGGTCAGGCGATAGATAGCATTGCCTTCCGCCTGCTCGCTGACAAAACGGTTGAGCAGACGCTGGCGCACCATATCATTGATGGCGTTATTGGCCCGCACGCCCACGGTTTCACTGGTCTGTTCAAATCCTTCACTGACGTGACGGAAAGCGTCGGTCAGTTCGCCTTCGCTCATTTCACCATCCATGCGCTCCCCGTTCAGGGTGGCGATGGCCAGTAAAAACGCCAGACGTTCGGTTGGCAACGTGACGGAAAAGTCATTTTTTCGCGCCCAGGCAACCAGTTCCGGTACTGTCTGGGAAAATTCACTCATGGTTCGTCCTGTTTATGGGTTTCCGCGCGGTCACGTGGATATAACGGCCCAAACTTAAAAATGGTTCCTGGCGGCAGAAGCGTTTCTCCAGCGCCAGCACTTCCTCAAATCGTTCAGTCTGTCGGGTTTTATCACGCATATAGTCATGGAACACGCGGATACCGGTTTTGTTCTCTACGGTGAAACCCGCTTCCTGTAACCAGCGATAGACCTGTTCCGGCTCCCTGGGATGATCGGGGGAAAGCGTTTTCCGCTTGCGCTTACGCAGGTCGGCCTGCATGTAGCCGAAATTGCCCAGCACCAGCGTCTGCATTATCAGCCCGTTGATGTTATAAAACATCAGCGACAGCACGCCGCCAGGGGCCAGGGCATCATAGAGGGCGGCCAGTACGGCTTCCGGGTCGGCGACCCATTCAAGCACAGCGTGGAACAATACCAGATTGACGGGCTTATCCAAGTGTTGCGGGGCTTCCTGCGCGCTAATTTGTTTAAATTGCATGTTCCCGCTCACACCTTTTTCTTCGGCATGCGCCCGGGCTCGCTGCAACATTTCTTCGGATAAATCGCAGAGTAAAACGTCATGGCCCAGTGCCGCAACGCCGCAGCCGGTTTGCCCTTCCCCGCCTCCGGCATCAAGCACCCTTAAAGGGCCTTGCGGCAGCGTGGCCAGAATCGCCTCCAGCTCCTGCCAGACAATGGCCTGGCGAATACGCCCTTTGGTGGTTCCGTAGATATTCTTCGAAAATTTTTCGGCTATATCATCAAAGTTGCGATCCTGCATAGACGTTTCCAGCTGGTGAATGGGTGAAACCGGCGGCTATTTTGACATACACTGACCAGGAATGAACCTTTCACTCATCGCCAGGCTCTCGGGTGGTGTTTTTTCGGACAAAAGGAACCCGTTTCCATGCTTTTTGCGCTAAAAAAAGTCGTTGGTGGCCTGCTGCTGCCCCTGCCTTTGCTGATTGTGGTGATGGCAATCGCCCTTTTCTTGCTCTGGTTCAGCCGCTGGCAGAAAACTGGCAAAATTATCCTCTCTTTCGCCTGCCTGATCTTGATGTTGATCAGCCTGCAACCTGTTGCCGACTCCCTGCTTGCTCCGACGGAAAATCGCTATCCCACCTGGCAGAACCGGCAAAAAGTCGACTATGTGGTCGTGCTCGGCGGCGGCTATACCTGGAACCCTGACTGGGCACCGGGATCCAATATGATCAATAACAGCCTGCCGAGGCTGGTGGAAGGAATACGTCTGTGGCGCGCAAACCCCGGCGCAAAGATGATTTTTACCGGCGCTGCGGCGCAGAACAATCCGGTTAGCTCAGCAGAAGTGACGTCGCGAGTAGCGCAATCACTTGGCGTGCCGCTGAGTGATATTATTACGCTGGATAAGCCGAAGGATACGCGTCAGGAAGCGGAAGAAGTGGCCAGAATAGTGGGAGATCACCCTTTTCTGCTGGTGACTTCCGCTTCACATTTACCGCGTGCAATGATCTTTTTCCAGCAGCGGGGATTACATCCTTTTCCTGCGCCAGCCAATCAGTTGGCTATCCGTTCACCGCTGAATTTCTGGGAACGGGCACTTCCTTCGCCGCTCTGGCTTGAGCACAGCAACCGGGCAATTTATGAGTGGCTGGGCAGAGCCTGGCAGGCGCTCACCTCCGGAGAGAGTGCATCAGGTGAGCCAGGGGAGCAGTGAGTTTGCCGCCTGCTGGAAACGCATTTTGTCGAACTGACCGGTGTGGATCAGCCGGTCGATCTCATCCCACAGCCGGTAGAGCCAGCGCCGGGCGACGAACCCCTCAGCCACGGGTGCCTGTCTGAGATAGTGGAACAGCAGCGATTCTGCCAGCCCTTCGTCGCAAAGCCGGAAGAGTTCATATTCACGCGGCGCCCAGAGCATCATGCCGGGGTTGATCATTGACAGCAGCTGGTCGCTCCAGGCTTCTTTCAGCATACTGTTCAGAGAGAGATTACCGTGCACCAGCACGCAGGGATCGTTGAAGTCAGCCAGCAGATTACCAAGATTTTCACGGCTGCGGTAAAGCACCCGCCGGTTCTCCATCGTCAGCGCTTCGGTACGCATAAATCCCAGCGTTGACCAGAGCACTTCCACTCTTTGAGCGTACCAGGCTACCCAGTTATTCTCCTGCGTACTGTCAACGCGGCCCACCAGCCCGTGGCTGTCGATGCGGTGCCAGGCAAGCAAAGCTTCCACAATCTGATCCTGTAGCTGAAGCCAGCGGCCAGGCGTACGGCTTGGCGCTTCTACCGAGACGCCACCCATACGCTCAATCAGCAAGACTTCATGCTGCGGTTGCTGCTGGCTGATAATCAGCCCGTAAACCGCAGGCATACGCAGGGCGCTCTCGCGTGCCAGCATGGAGAGCTTATAGGCTTCCTGTGCGGCCACACCTTTTACGTTGAAGTATTTAGCTACCAGAGGGAGGGAATGACCCTGCTGGTCATAAAGCGAATAGAGGCTTGCCCAGGGTTGCTCGCTGATACATTCGAGCCGACTCAGGGGTTCGCCCAATATCAGTGACAGTTCTGAGCGTAAATGTTCCATCTCCTCCTCCTCTGTTAAAAGTGGAGAGGGGGCCTGTCACAGCCCCAACAGCATTACTGCATGGCTGCGCGCACTCGCGCAAGATCTTCAGGTGTATCTACCCCGACGCTCGGGATCGCTTTCGCCACGGCAACATGGATTTTTTCGCCGTACCAGAGTACGCGCAGCTGTTCGAGCAGCTCTATTTGCTCCAGCGGGCTGGGTTCCCAGCTCACATAGCGCCGGATAAAGCCTGCACGATAGCCGTAAATCCCGATGTGGCGCAGGAAGTTTTCTCCGATGGTTTCGCGTGAGGCGGCAAAACGCTCACGATCCCAGGGAATGGTGGCGCGGGAAAAATAGAGCGCATAGCCTTTAGCATCCATGACCACTTTAACCGCGTTGGGATTAAAGGCCTCTTCTGCCGACTCAACCGGCACCGCCAGCGTTGCCATGCCCGCTTCGCTGTTCGCCAGATTTTCAGCTACCTGACGAATAATAACCGGCGGGATCATCGGCTCATCGCCCTGCACGTTCACGATGATGGTGTCATCGGCAAACTGATAGCGATCGATGACCTCTGCAAGTCGCTCCGTACCGGAATGGTGATCGGCACGGGTCATGCAGACTTCACCGCCTGCTGCTTCAACAGCGCGGGCAACCTCTTCATTGTCGGTGGCCACGATCACGCGATCGGCACCCGACTCCAGCGCCCGCTCCATCACATGCACTACCATCGGCTTGCCCTGGATATCGACCAGCGGCTTGCCTGGCAGGCGCGTGGAAGCAAAGCGTGCCGGAATAATCGCCACAAAACTCATGGGTGGCTCTCTTCCAGCGTCAGTGCACGCGCTTCGGTCTCCAGCAGGACTGGAATGCCGTCGCGCACAGGGTACGCCAGGCCGTCAGGTTTGCAGATAAGCTCCTGCTGATCTTTGATGTAATAGAGTTTGCCGTGGCAAACAGGACAGGCAACAATTTCGAGTAAGCGATGATCCATGGTTTCTCCCTGGTGGACCCGGTCAGACAGGCCCCTAGAATATCATAGCTGTGAAGCCAGCGGCGACTTCACAATGGGTTGTTGCTACAGCGGCCACCCTTTTTGCCACAGGCTGGCGAGCGGCTCTGGCAGCTGCTCCAGCTCAACCGCGTCGGCTCCCTGCCAGCGGGCAAAACGCGAAAGGGCCAGTTTCAGATCGTCGATCAGCGTCTGGCTAACCCGGACGCCCTGCTCCAGCCAGAGCTGTTTCACTTTAAGCACTTTTTCCTTACGCAGCATTTTTGCATCGAGCCGTCCTTTCAGCTCACCGCGATGCAGAATGGGCAGCACAAAATAGCCATATTTGCGTTTTGCTTCTGGCGTGTAGCATTCGAGCCGGTAGTCGAAACTGAACAGCTCCAGCGCGCGCTTCCGATCCCACACCACAGGGTCAAAAGGTGAGAGCAGTGCGGTGTGGGTTGCCCTTGGCCCCTGTTCCAGTAACGGTAATAGTGAGGCATGCAGAAAACAGGGGCCTAAAGATTCAACCTCAACGGCGACAACTTCCCCACTCTCCAGCCACTCCGCCAGCACTTCCCGGACGGGGGCGCGTTTCAGGCGGTAGTAGTCAGCCAGCCAGACGTCACGAAAAAGTCCCAGACTCAATGCGCTGTTACGCAACATTTGCCGCACGGCAGCTTCTTCCGTCAGCGCATGAAGAGAGTCGTTCCAGTCAGGCATAACGCGCTGGCGCAGATCGTAAACACGCTGGAAATTGCGTCGTTCAGTCACCATCAGTTCGCCGGCAGAGAATAAACTTTCCAGATGTTTTTTGTGCGGTTTCCACGCCCACCAGCCAGATTTCTGGCCGGGAGGTGCGGCAAAATCGGCAGAGCGCACCGGCCCGGTCTGTTCTATGTGCGTCAGCAGTTCGCTGATTTCATGCTGCCAGCTTGTCACCCATTCAGCGTTATATTTCCAGCCAAGGCGGTGAGGATTCAGCATTCGGTGACGCAGCAAGGGGTAATCTTCAGTGGGAATAAAACAGGCTTCGTGCGCCCAGTATTCAAACAGCCTGCCGCTGGCAAGCGCTTCACCCAGCCAGGACTGCGGATAGTCGCCCAGCCGACTGAACAGGACCAGGTAAGGACTGCGGGCAACCACATGGATAGTATCTATCTGTAGCAGCGACATCTGGCGAATGGCGCACAGCAAATCTTCGAAGCGCGCCTTACGTTTAGTGGGGCGCAATAACCCCTGAGCAGCAAGGTGAAGCTGACGGGCCTGTGAGAGTGAAAGCTGAATAGAGGACATAGCGCACCTTTGTAGCAAAGATGCATTGAGTTTATACCCTTTCAACCGGGCCGGGGATGGAAACAGCGCCTTTATTCAGGGTGTTAGCGTCAAGGGCGGGCAGTAAGTGCGGTAATCCGGTTCAGTAATGTCTCTGCCGTACCCGGTGGGAACTCAGCATTAACAGGCAGGAACCACCAGTTTTCACGGGCAAAAGAGCGTGCCTTCACCGCGTCTTTCTCGGTCATCAGTAATGTCTGATCTGGCGTTGCCAGCCCAGCCAGCACCTCTGCCCGATAGTTCTGATGGTCGGCAAACGGCACTTCTTTCACCGGAACCACTCCCTGCTGCCGAAGCGTGGCAAAAAATCGGGGCGGATGGCCAATTCCAGCCATCGCGACCACATTTTTAAGGGCAGAGACCGGGCAGGTTATGCCGCTTTTCAGGTTGACCGCCCTTCCCGGAATCAATTCCATCGCCAGCTCGCCAGCCTGCGCTTCACCACCGTTAACGATTGTGGCATCCACACTTGCAAGCCGGGAGGCTCTCTCCCGCATGGGTCCCGCAGGCAGCCACCAGCCGTTGCCAAAGCGACGCTTACCATCCACCACTACGATTTCAAAATCCCTGGCCAGCGCATAATGTTGCAGCCCGTCGTCAGTAATGATGATGTCGATATCGCCCCGATCGGTCAGCGCTTTTACCGCCTCCTTTCTGCGGGGTGATACCGCAACCGCTGCTCCGGTTCTCTGGTAGATCAACACCGGCTCGTCACCCGCCTGCTGCGTAGTAACCTGTTCATGCAAAACCAGCGGATAGCCTTCGGCCTTACCGCCATAACCTCTGGAAACCACGCCTGGACGCAAACCACGCTGCTGCAAAGCCTGAACCAGCCAAATCACCACGGGCGTTTTGCCGTTCCCTCCGGCTGTGAGGTTCCCCACAACCACCACCGGAACGGGCGCGCGCCAGGCTTTACGCCAGCCCCAGCGATAGCTAAGGCGGATCAGGTTGCTGATCAGGCCATACAGCCAGCTCAGCGGCAGCAGCAGCAGATAAAGCGCAGAGCGGCCGCTCCAGATGCGTTCTGTCATTGCCCGAACTGCATCTTGTGTAGCTGCGCGTAGACGCCTTTTTGCTCCAGCAGTTCGCTGTGGCTTCCTCTTTCTACAATGTAGCCATCCTCAACCACCACAATTTCATCCGCCTTCTCAATGGTAGAGAGACGGTGAGCAATCACCAGTGAGGTACGGTTTTTTTGCAGTTCATCCAGTGCAGACTGAATGGCGCGTTCAGACTCGGTATCCAGGGCGGAAGTGGCCTCATCCAGAATCAGTATCGGACTGTCACGCAGTAAGGCACGAGCAATGGCGATACGCTGACGCTGACCGCCTGAGAGCAGCACGCCATTTTCACCAATAACCGTATCCAGACCTTTATCCATCTTATTAATGAAGTCCATAGCGTGGGCCATGACGGCCGCTTTCTCAATATCTTCACGGCTGTACTGTTCGTTACGGGCGTAAGCGATATTGTTGGCGACGGTATCATTGAACAGATGCACGTTCTGTGAAACCAGCGCGACCTGATTACGCAGCGATCTGAGCGTGTATTCGCGCAGGTCATGACCATCCATCAGGATCTCGCCCTGCTGAATATCATAAAAACGGGTCATCAGGCTGGCGATGGTCGATTTACCCGAGCCAGAGCGGCCAACCAGCGCTACCGTTTTACCCGCAGGAATAGCGAGATTGATATTATGCAGCGCAGGCGTTTCACGCCCCGGATAGGTAAAGGTGACATTGCGGAACTCGATGTCTCCTTTCGCACGTTCAATCACGCGGGTTCCTTTATCCTCTTCCTGCTCGCTATCCAGAATAGAGAAAAGCGTCTGGCAGGCAGCCATACCACGCTGGAACTGGGCATTAACGTTTGTCAGTGATTTTAGCGGGCGCATCAGCGCAATCATTGATGAGAACACCACGGTGATGGTACCGGCGGTCAGGGTTTCCATCACGCTGGGGAAACTGGCGGCATAGAGCACAAAGGCCAGCGCCAGTGAGGCGATCAGCTGAATAATCGGGTCAGAAATAGAAGAGGCGGAAACCAGTTTCATGCCCTGCTGACGCATACGATTACTGACGCGGTTAAAGCGTTCATTCTCGACTTCCTGGCCACCAAAAATCAGCACCTCTTTATGCCCTTTCAGCATCTGTTCGGCGCTGGTGGTCACGTGCCCCATGGTGTTCTGCATACTCTTACTGATGTTTCTGAAGCGCTTTGACACGGTACGAATGGCAAAAGAGACAATCGGTGCCAACAGGATCAGGATCAGTGAGAGCTGCCAGCTGTAGTAGAACATCATGATGAACAGGCCGATGATGGAGGCCCCTTCGCGTACCACGGTGACCAGCGCGCTTGAGGAAGAGGAAGCCACCTGTTCAGAGTCATAGGTAATGCGGGAGAGCAGCGTCCCGGTTGACTGCTGATCGAAGAACGCCACCGGCATCCCCATCATATGACCAAACAGGCGACGTCGCATGCTCATCACCACGTTTCCGGATACCCAGGAGATGCAGTAGCTGGAGATATAACTGGTAACGCCACGGATTAACATTAACCCAATAACCGCAAAAGGCATCCAAAGCAGCACGGAAGAGTCGGCCTTGCCAAAACCGTCATCCAGTAACGGTTTCAGCAGTGACAGCATTAATGTATCTCCCGCTGCGTTCAATACCAGTGCTACTGCTGCCACAATTAAGCCCGGTTTGAACGGTTTGATCATTGGCCAGAGGCGACGGAATGTTTGCCAGGTGGAGAGATCTTTTTCCTGATGCATTATTTAACCAGCTTTAATTGAAATAGCCGCTTATTCTACCTGGAATCACGTGGTACGCCAAACCACTGATGATACCAACGGCCCATTATTTGCGTTCTGAACCCCCTAACCTGCCAATTTTGCTGGTAAAACCCTATGCTGACCTGCCCTTCAAGGGCGGTGTCGTACCAGTGGTAATGGTTATGTTTGTAGCGGGATATCACTTTATCAGCAGGTAATTTCCATGCGCTGTAACGTGCGGCAGAGGCCAGCGCGACCTCGCCCCGCACGGCCCGGAGAAAGGGGGGAACCGAAGAGGTTTTGCTGCCGTGGTGGGGAACCTGCAAAATATCTGCCCGCAGCTTTTTACGCTTCAGCCTTACCAGTTCAAGCTCAGCCCTGGCTTCAATATCCCCTGTCAGCAGCACCTGCCGTTTGCCATCGGAGATTTTAATTACGCAGGATTGATTATTTCCTGCCTCTTTTTGCCCTGGCGGCGGCCAGAGGACCTCAAAGGCGAGCTGCTGCCAGCGCCAGCTTGTTCCCTCTTCGCACGGCTGCTCACCATTTTTTCCTGCTCCGCGATGAACGGTTGCGCCAGGAAAGGCAGAGTGAAGGGTGTCGAAACCTCCAATATGGTCGAGATGATTGTGGCTGAGGATAATATGTTTAACTTGCACCCCCTGCCAGCGGAGCCAGGGCAGGATCTGGCTTTGCGCCGCATCCCCGCCCTGCCAGCGATTGCCGGTATCATAGATCACCGCTTCTCCCCGCGCTGAGATCACCACAGCCAGGCCGTGGCCGATATCCAGCATATCCATACGCCATTCAGGTTTTACCGCGCTCAGCCGCCAGCAAGCCATTGATAAGCATAATCCCAGCAAGGTAACTGGAGAAGTCCGCCACCAGCAGAATCGCCAGGCAAGAACCGCTGTCCACGCCAGCAAGCTGAGCAGCAGAGCCTGATAATTCAGCTCCACCCAACCAGTGGGAAGATGGCTGAGAGGCGTGAATACCCCTTGCAGAGAAGAGTCTGCCAGCCACCAGAACAGCTGGCTCAGAACAGGGATGGGCAACGACGCCAGCGCACAAAGGATCAAGGGCACGGTCACCAGCGTAACCACCGGAACCGCCCAGAGGTTAGCCAGCAGGGCAGTGAGACTTATGCCATGAAAAATCAGTAACTGCACGGGCATCAGTAACAGAAACAGCCCAACCTGGAGATGCAAAAGCTGAAGGAGCAGCCAGCGTTTTTTATAGTTAAACCGGCAGGGTAAAGGAAACCAGCTAAACCATAACATCAATCCGGCGACCGCTATGGCTGAAAGCCACAAACTCTCTGAAAGGATGCTTAAGGGGTCAAAAAACAGGATCAAAGCGATGCAGATCCCCCAGACCTGCCAGTTATCGCAGCGCACGCCTTTTAAGCGGATCATGTACCAGAGGGAAACGGCAAGCATGGCCCGCATCGCTGGCGGGTTACAGCCTGAAAGCCAGGTATAAGTCAGGGCAACCAGCAGGCCACAAAATAGCGGGAAGCGGTAGCCTGTCCAGTGCGCAGGAAAACCAAGCTGTAATCCCCTGGCAAACAGCCAGCCGACGCTGGCAGCCAGGCTGATATGCATGCCGGAAATTGCCATCAGATGCGCTGTTCCGGTCTCTCTCAGTAGTTGAGTAATCTCCTGGCTCAACTCTCGCCGTTCGCCAAATGCCAGAGCGGAAAGGACAGCCTGCCAGCGTAACTCACCGTAAAACATCCGGCTTCGCTGAATAATCTTATGCCGCCAGCCGCATTCGCTGTTAAGCATCTTCAGACTGAGAACCCTGCCTGTAAGCGGCGTACCCATTGCTACGGCAAAACGCTGGGCATCAAATCCGCCTTCATTCAGTCGGGCATGAACCGGTTTGAGATTAAGTGCCATTAGCCACTTCTGGCCGCTACAGAATTTTTCGGCCATGCCCTTTGTACTGACCAGAACATAAATTGGTGGGAAAAGCTGTTTACCGGCCAGGCTGGTGATACGGAGTTTTAGTCGCTCAGCGTCTGGCAGAACCTGCTCTACTTTTACGGTAACGTCTGAGTGTTTACCCGTAAGCGCATTAATTTGTCCTGTCAGCGTTCTTGCAGCCATTACCCCCCAGACAAAAAGTAACAGAAGGAGGGCAATATCTTTCGTTCCTTTGCCACCGGACCAAAGTAGCAGGCACGCAAGCACAATCGCTATGATGTCGTAACGTGGCGCTGGAAGATGCGGCAGTATAAGCAGGGGTAACGTAGCGATTATCGTCCACATCGCCAGTCGGCTGAGGCTGTAGGGCATAACGGCTCTCCTTTTCCGTTCGGCCACTCTATCGCGCTGCTGTTAACTTAGCAGCAAGAGGAATAAAAACCCTGGAGCTACGCCCTGTCCATGCGAACCCGATTTCATGCTTATCATTTTCATTGCGCGCCCGCCCGCACCTCTCTCAGATTGCAGGCAAAAAAAAACGACACCGAAGTGTCGTTTTATTGCGTAATGCTCAGCGTTAGCCGTAAATATTTGCGCGGTCACGCAGCTCTTTACCTGGCTTGAAGTGTGGAACGTATTTCCCTTCCAACTCCACTTTGTCACCCGTTTTCGGGTTACGACCAGTGCGGGGCGCGCGATAGTGCAAAGAAAAACTGCCGAAACCCCGGATTTCAATGCGTTCGCCCTGCGCCAAAGTGGTCGCCATGTGCTCAAGCATCTCTTTAACCGCATCCTCAACGACTTTCGCCGGAATATGAGAGTGCTGGCCAGCAAGTCTTTCAATAAGTTCTGACTTGGTCATAAATCCTCCGGTTAATTCCTGTTGGAAAAGCTCTGACAGTATCGGCTATATCAGGGCAGCTTGCACTGCCCTGTTGCAAAAGCAATTACTCGCCTTTAGCTGCTTTGAATGCTTCAGCCATAGCGTTAGAGAAGTTACCGTCTTCCTGTTTAGTGTTGTTAACAGTAGCGATGGCTTCTTTCTCGTCAGCCTGGTCTTTTGCACGTACAGAGAGGCTAACAACGCGGTTTTTACGATCAACACCGGTGAATTTGGCTTCAACATCGTCACCAACATTCAGAACCAGAGTTGCATCTTCAACGCGGTCAACTGAAGCTTCAGAAGCGCGCAGGTAACCTTCAACGCCGTCCGCCAGTTCAACCGTTGCGCCTTTCGCGTCAACAGCAGTCACTTTACCGTTAACAATAGCACCTTTCTTGTTCAGAGAGATGTAGTTGTTGAACGGATCTTCTGCCAGCTGCTTAACGCCCAGGGAGATGCGCTCGCGCTCTGCGTCAACTTGCAGAACAACAGCAGCGATTTCGTCGCCTTTCTTGTATTCACGCACTGCTTCTTCTCCGGTAGCGTTCCAGGAGATGTCAGAGAGGTGAACCAGGCCGTCGATGCCGCCGTCCAGGCCGATGAAGATACCGAAGTCAGTGATTGACTTGATTTTACCTTCAACACGGTCGCCCTTGTTGTGGGTTTCTGCAAACTGCTGCCATGGGTTAGATTTGCACTGCTTCAGACCCAGGGAGATACGACGACGTTCTTCGTCGATATCCAGAACCATAACTTCAACAACATCGCCAACGTTAACAACTTTGGACGGATGGATGTTTTTGTTGGTCCAATCCATTTCTGAAACGTGTACCAGGCCTTCAACGCCTTCTTCGATTTCAACGAAGCAGCCGTAATCGGTCAGGTTGGTCACACGGCCAGTCAGGCGGGTGCCTTCCGGGTAACGCTTAGCGATAGCGACCCAAGGATCTTCGCCCAGCTGTTTCAGACCCAGAGAAACACGGGTACGCTCGCGGTCGAATTTCAGCACTTTAACAGTGATTTCGTCGCCAACGTTGACAATTTCGCTTGGATGCTTAACGCGTTTCCATGCCATGTCAGTGATGTGCAGCAGGCCATCAACGCCGCCCAGATCAACGAATGCACCGTAGTCAGTCAGGTTCTTAACGATACCCTTAACTTCCATGCCTTCCTGCAGGTTTTCCAGCAGCTGATCGCGCTCTGCGCTGTTTTCGGATTCGATAACGGCACGACGTGAAACCACCACGTTGTTACGTTTCTGATCCAGCTTGATGACTTTGAATTCAAGCTCTTTGCCTTCCAGGTGCAGCGTATCGCGCACTGGACGGACATCAACCAGGGAACCTGGCAGGAACGCACGAATGCCGTTCAGCTCAACAGTGAAGCCGCCCTTGACTTTGCCGTTGATAACACCGGTAACGGTTTCAGCTTCTTCATAAGCTTTTTCCAGCGTGATCCAAGCTTCGTGACGTTTAGCTTTCTCACGGGACAGCAGAGTTTCACCGAAGCCGTCTTCTACAGCATCCAGAGCTACGTCAACTTCGTCGCCAACCTGGATTTCCAGTTCGCCAGCTGCGTTTTTGAACTGCTCTGCAGGAATTGCAGATTCAGATTTCAGGCCCGCATCAACCAGAACGATGTCTTTGTCGATAGAGACAACAACACCACGAACGATGGAACCCGGACGGGTTTCGATTTCTTTCAGGGACTCTTCAAAGAGTTGAGCAAAAGATTCAGTCATATTGATAATCTTATGGATTCTTCAATTTAACGTCCACCTGACATCCTGCCGGGTGGGGTTGTTTCACATGCCCCATGACGTCCATATCAAAGGGTTAAAGGATTCTGTCGGACCCTGAGGCCCGGATTTCACTGCGGCAACGATAACGTTTTACGCGCATAATTAAGCGCAGTTTCAATAACTTGCTCAATTGACATGCTGGTTGAATCCAGCACCAGCGCATCGTTTGCCGGTATCAGTGGCGCAATGGCGCGATTACGATCGCGATCATCACGTTCTTTTATCTCAGATAAAAGGCGCTCAAAGTTAACACTAAAGCCTTTTTCCTGCAACTGTAGCATACGCCTGTGTGCGCGCTCTTCCGAACTGGCATCAAGGAAGATTTTTACTGGCGCATCCGGAAAGACCACGGTGCCCATGTCACGCCCATCAGCAATTAAGCCTGGCGCATCACGGAAGGCGCGCTGGCGACGAAGCAGAGCTTCGCGAACCCGGGGAAAAGCCGCTACTTTAGAGGCCGTGTTGCTGACATCCTGAGTGCGAATTTCGCTTGTGACATCTTCCCCTTCCAGGATGACCTGCATTTCTCCCCCGGTAGAGACAAAGCGAACGTCAAGGTGCGCCGCGATCGGCACTAATGCCTCTTCAGAAGTGATATCCACCTGATGATGCAAAGCGGCCAGCGCCAGTACGCGGTAAATCGCGCCCGAATCCAGAAGGTGCCATTGCAAGGCTTCCGCCATTGCTTTACATAAGGTCCCTTTACCCGCACCACTTGGGCCATCAATGGTGATCACCGGGGCTATAGCCGTCATGTCGTTCTCCTGTCGGTGGAATGCCTGTTGCCTGCTCAGACAAATATCGACGCGCATTATACGCTGCTATAGCTATGATCGTTACCCTTTAAGCATAGTCGCGATCAAATTAATAAGAGGGAATAGCGCGCTTCAGGGGGGAGAAACCTTGCAGGACGTGAGTCAGCTCGCAATCCGCTGCACCGAAATGCAGCGGTTTTGCAGATTTATGCCAGTTTGCTGATGCGGGCCAGCTGCTCAAAATAGTCGGGGAACGTTTTTGCCGTACATTTGGGATCAAGAATGGTTACCGGCGTGGAGGACAACGCCACCAGCGAGAAACACATTGCCATACGGTGATCATTATAGGTGCCAATTTCAGCAAACTTAATCGTTTCAGGCGGCGTCACGCGGATGTAGTCGTGCCCTTCCTCAACTTCAGCGCCTACCTTACGCAGTTCATTGGCCATTGCAGCCAGGCGGTCCGTCTCTTTCACGCGCCAGTTATAGATGTTACGCATCACCGTAGTGCCTTTGGCGAAGAGCGCTGCGGTAGCGATAGTCATCGCGGCATCCGGAATATGATTCATATCGAGATCGATGGCGTTCAGCTCACCGCGGGTACAGGCAATATAGTCATCGCCCCACTCCACCACCGCACCCATTTTCTCCAGTACGTCAGCAAAGCGAATATCACCCTGCATGCTGTTGCGCCCAATACCGGTTACTTTTACCGTACCGCCCTTGATGGCCGCCGCCGCCAGGAAATAGGAAGCAGAAGAGGCATCCCCTTCCACCAGATAGTCTCCCGGCGAAACATAGTGCTGATTGCCGCTAATCTGGAACACGCCGTAGCTGTCGTTCACCACTTCCACGCCAAAGGTGCGCATCAGGTTCAGCGTGATATCAATATAGGGCTTTGAAACCAGATCGCCTTTAATGACAATTTTGGTGTCATTCGGTGCCAGCGGTGCGGTCATCAGCAGCGCTGTAAGGAACTGGCTTGAAACGCTGCCATCCACTGAGACTTCGCCACCCTTAAAGCCGCCCTTAAGATGCAGAGGGGGATAATCAGTCTGCTCAAGGTAGTCAATTTCAGCCCCCCCCTGACGCAGGGCATCCACCAGATGGCCAATTGGGCGCTCTTTCATCCGTGGCTCACCGGTCAACACTATATCGTTCTCACCCAGGCAAAGCGCCGCGGCCAGAGGGCGCATGGCCGTCCCCGCATTTCCTAAAAAGAGTTCTGTTGGGCCTTCTGCATGCAGAGGAGCGCCCTGACCCACCACTTCGCAGACAGTCCGGTCTTGTGAGAGCGTAAAGCTGACGTTAAGCGCTTTCAGCGCCGTCAACATATGGCGTACATCATCGCTGTCCAACAGATTGGTCAGACGCGTGGTGCCTTTTGCCAGTGCTGCCAGCAGTAAAGCGCGGTTAGAAACGCTTTTCGAGCCGGGCAGATTAACGGTGCCGTCTACCAGCGCAATAGGTTGTAAGGTCAGGGATTCCTGCATGTGAAACATATTCTCCATATAAAATGCAAAGAAACCCCGCAGCTTCGCAGGGTTTCAGACTTTAAACGCCAGCGCCGGATGATTAACCGTGGCGGCGCTCAAAATCAATCATGAAATCAGTCAGTGCCTGCACGCCTTTCAGCGGCATCGCATTGTAAATTGAGGCGCGCATTCCGCCCACTACACGGTGGCCTTTCAGCGCATGCAGCCCGGCGGCGAAAGATTCTTCCAGGAAGGTGTTATCCAGAGCGGCATCCGCCAGCTGGAAAGGCACGTTCATACGTGAACGGTTAGCCAGAGCCACTTCGTTGCGGTAGAAATCGCTGCTATCAATAGTGCCATACAGCAGATCGGCTTTAGCCTGGTTACGCTTGTCCAGCTCACTGACACCACCCTGCTCTTTCAGCCATTTGAAGACTAAACCAGAGAGATACCAGGCAAAGGTTGGTGGCGTATTGAACATCGAATCATTGTCGCTGAGCACCTGGTAATCCAGGATGGAAGGCAGCTCTTTTTTAGCCTTGCCCAGCAGATCTTCACGTACCACAACCAGCGTCAGGCCAGCGGGGCCGATGTTTTTCTGCGCGCCGGCATAAATCACACCATAACGGTTGATATCCAGAGGCGTGGACAAAATGGTTGAGGAGAGATCGGCCACCACTACTTTATCGCCGAAATCTGGCTCTTCATTAATGGCAATGCCGTCAATAGTTTCATTCGGGCAATAGTGGACATAGGCCGCGTCGTCCGAAAGAGCCCAGCTACTCATCGGGGTGATAGCTCGCAGGCCATCAACCGTGGTCTTCGCTTCAATGACGTTTGGCGTGCAATATTTCAGCGCTTCTTTTATTGCGCTGTGTGCCCAGTAACCGCCATCAACATAGTCAGCCGTGGTCTTGCTACCCAACAGATTCATGGGAACAGCGGCAAACTGCGCGCGCGCGCCACCGTGACAGAACAGGACTTTGTAGTTCGAAGGGATTTTCAGCAGGTCGCGAAAATCCTTTTCAGCCTCTTCAGCTACCTGCATAAATTCTTTGCTGCGATGGCTGATCTCCATCACGGAAGTTCCCAGGCCCTGCCAGTTACGCAGCTCCTGTTCAGCACGACGCAAAACTTCTGCCGGCAGCATCGCCGGGCCGGAGCTAAAATTGAAAACCTGACTCATTTCCCCTCACCACTTTCTCAGTTCAATCGATGTCGATTCTGCTATCGGTTTTATCATTGCCCTTCTCTGGCTGCAATGTTTTATCCGGTCAGCCGACCAGTTCCGGAAAGATGCGCTGTGGCGCAGGCACGAATTTCCCCCCTCGCATAGCGAATCCAGAAGAAACCCCGTATCATTGCGCCCTTTCTGCACAACCCAAAACAAGTGGGCACTATGACGCAAACGTATATTCCAGGCAAAGACGCCGCGTTGGAAGACTCCATCGCACGCTTTCAGCAAAAATTAGAGGATCTGGGCTTTAATATTGAAGAAGCCTCCTGGCTGAACCCGGTTCCTCATGTCTGGTCGGTACATATCCGCGACCGTGACTGCCCGCTCTGTTTTACTAACGGTAAAGGTGCCAGCAAGAAAGCGGCTCTGGCCTCTGCGCTGGGCGAATATTTCGAGCGCCTCTCCACGAACTACTTTTTTGCCGATTTCTGGCTGGGCAACAAAATCGCTAACGGTGACTTTGTTCATTATCCCAACGAAAAATGGTTCCCCCTGCCGGAAGATGACAGCCTGCCAGCCGGTATCCTGGATGAGCGCCTGAAAGCTTTTTACGACCCTGAGCAGGAAGTCAGCGCCAGCGATCTGATCGATTTGCAGTCCGGCAACGCCGACCGTGGGATCTGCGCCCTGCCGTTCACCCGTCAGTCCGATCTGCAAACCGTCTATATTCCGATGAACATCATTGGCAATCTCTACGTTTCTAACGGGATGTCTGCCGGGAACACCGCTAATGAAGCCCGTGTGCAGGGGCTTTCTGAAGTCTTTGAACGCTACATTAAAAACCGGATCATTGCGGAGTCCATCAGCCTGCCGCTGATCCCTCAAGAGGTTATGGATCGTTACCCTGGTGTGGTGGAGTCTGTTGCCAAACTGGAAGCCGAAGGTTTCCCTATCTTCTCCTATGACGCTTCCCTGGGCGGTCACTATCCGGTGATTTGCGTGGTGCTGTTTAATCCGGCAAACGGCACCTGCTTCGCCTCTTTTGGCGCGCACCCGGACTTTGGTGTCGCGCTGGAACGTACCGTGACGGAGCTGCTGCAAGGCCGCAGCCTGAAAGATCTGGATGTCTTTACGCCGCCTACGTTTGACGATGAAGAGGTGGCAGAGCATGCCAATCTGGAAACACACTTTATCGATTCAAGCGGCCTTATTTCCTGGGACATGTTCAAAGATGAGGCTGACTATCCCTTTGTGGACTGGAGCTTCAGCGGCACAACCGAAGAAGAATTCGCCACACTAATGGCGATTTTCAAAGCGGAAGATCGGGAAGTATACATTGCCGATTACCAGCATCTGGACGTTTATGCCTGCCGCATCATCGTGCCGGGGATGTCTGATATCTATCCTGCTGAAGATCTGCTGCTGGCGAATAACAGCATGGGCGCTTATCTGCGCGAAACCTTGCTCTCTCTGCCCGAAACGCAGTGGGAAAAGGAAGATTATCTGGCGCTGATCGAGCGCCTGGATGAAGATGGTCACGACGACTTTACCCGCGTTCGTGAACTGCTTGGCCTGGCGACAGGGAAAGATAATGGCTGGTATACCCTGCGCATCGGCGAGCTGAAAGCGATGCTGGCGCTGGCGGGTGGCGACCTTGACCAGGCGTTGATCTGGACAGAGTGGACCATGGAGTTCAACAGCTCAATCTTCACCCCAGCCCGCGCTAACTATTATCGCTGCCTGCAAACCCTGCTGCTGTTAAGTCAGGAAGAAGAGCGCGATCCGGTGCAATACCATACGGCATTTGTCCGCATGTACGGTCTGGATGCGGTAGAAGCGGCCTCTGCCGCCATCAGCGGTGAAGCGCCTTTCTATGGCCTGCAAACTGTTGATGAAGATCTGATGGCTTTCCCTGCTCACCAGTCGCTACTGGCTGCCTATGAGAAACTCCAGCAGGCCAAACGCCTTAACTGGAAGTAACTTCTTCAGGCGGTCGGTGCTTCATTTAGCCGACCGCCTGCCTGACTTTTTTAAAATCCTTCATCAAAAGTTAATGAAAGGTGAATTGAAAATTCGTTTTTATAAGTTCCTTAACCTTCCAGAAACAATCAAGCCGCTAACCCTGCCTTAACAAGGCGCATCTTGTGCTTTTTTCAACTTATTTTTAGACTTTTAAAAAGTATTTATACTTTAAATATCAAAGAGATAATATTAAAACCTTACAAAACAAGGGTATTTAACGCCCACTACTCCGAACCAATATGATCCATATCAATTTCTAACCTATACTCCTTTGTTAGTATCTCGGCGTTGACTAATTTTGGGAGTAGTTAGTGTGAAAGCTGGCAACCCGTTTGACTTAATCGTCCCGTCTGAGATGGCTAAAATAGCCGAAGAAGCTGGCGTCTATAAAGCAACTAAAAAACCCTTCACCACCTTTTTCCTGGCCATTACGGCTGGTGTCTTTATCTCCATTGCTTTTGTCTTCTATATCACCGCAACGACCGGTTCAGCGCCTACAGGGCTGACAAAACTGGCAGGCGGCATCTGTTTTTCACTGGGTTTGATGCTGGTAGTGGTCTGTGGTGCCGACCTCTTCACCTCCACCGTGCTGACCATAGTGGCAAAAGCCAGCGGACGCATCACCTGGACTCAGCTGGCGCGTAACTGGATCAACGTTTATGTGGGCAATTTTTTTGGCGCGATGTTTTTTGTTGCCCTGATCTGGTTTGCCGGCCAGGCGATGACAGCCAATGGTGCATGGGGGTTAAATGTTCTGCAAACGGCTGACCATAAAATGCATCATACTTTTATTGAAGCGGTTTGCCTGGGCACGCTGGCCAATCTGATGGTTTGCATGGCGATCTGGATGAGTTATTCCGGCCGTACCCTTACTGACAAAATGCTGGCGATGGTGCTTCCGGTTGCGATGTTTGTCGCTAGCGGGTTTGAGCACAGCATTGCAAATATGTTTCTTATCCCGCTGGCGATTATCATCCGCGACTTCTCTGGCCCCGAATTCTGGCAGGCTACTGGCACAACGGCCGCCCAATTTTCACATCTGACCGTCAGCAATTTTATCACTGATAACCTGATCCCCGTCACTATCGGCAATATCATCGGCGGAGGGTTCCTGGTAGGACTGACCTACTGGGTTATCTATCTGCGCGACGGCGACCAGCACTGATTAAGCACCTGCGGCCCACACAGCGGCAGGAACGACAGAACTCCACGTAATTAAGGTAGGTATCAAATGAGCGAGCACAACGAAAAACAGGCTGCGGCCTGGGAAAGCTTTGTACAGGGCGAATGGCAGAACAGCGTCAACGTGCGTGATTTCATTCAGAAAAACTATACCCCCTATGAAGGTGATGAGTCATTTCTGAGTGGCGCGACTGAAGCCACTACCGCCCTGTGGGATAAGGTGATGGAAGGCATCAAGCTGGAAAACCGTACCCATGCGCCGGTAGATTTTGATACCGACCTTGCCTCCACTATCACCTCTCATGATGCGGGCTACATCGATAAAAAACTGGAAACCATTGTTGGCCTGCAAACTGAAGCACCGCTGAAACGCGCGCTGATTCCGTTCGGCGGCATCAAAATGGTGGAAGGCTCCTGTAAAGTATATGGCCGTGAGCTGGATCCAGGCCTGAAAAAAGTCTTTACCGATTACCGCAAAACCCATAACCAGGGGGTGTTTGATGTCTATACACCGGACATTCTTCGCTGCCGTAAATCTGGCATCCTGACTGGTCTGCCGGATGCCTATGGTCGTGGTCGTATCATTGGTGACTACCGCCGCGTAGCGCTTTACGGCATTGATATGCTGATGAAGGACAAATTTGCACAGTTCTCCTCGCTACAGGCTGATATGGAAAATGGCGTGAACCTTGAAGCCACCATCCGCCTGCGTGAAGAGATTGCCGATCAGCATCATGCGCTGCAACAGATTAAAGAGATGGCGGCAAAATATGGCTGCGATATCTCAGGCCCTGCTACCACTGCTCAGGAAGCGGTGCAGTGGACCTACTTCGGTTATCTGGCGGCGGTGAAGTCTCAGAACGGCGCGGCGATGTCGTTTGGTCGTGTATCAACCTTCCTGGATATCTACATTGAACGTGACCTGAAAGCGGGAAAAATCACCGAACAGCAGGCGCAGGAGTTAATTGACCACCTGGTGATGAAACTGCGTATGGTTCGTTTCCTGCGCACCCCTGAGTATGATGAACTCTTCTCCGGTGACCCGATTTGGGCAACCGAATCGCTGGCCGGTATGGGCGTTGATGGTCGTACTCTGGTCACTAAAACCAGCTTCCGCTTCCTGAATACCCTCTACACTATGGGGCCTTCTCCGGAACCGAACATGACCATCCTGTGGTCTGAAAAACTGCCGCTGAATTTCAAAAAATTTGCAGCTAAAGTCTCTATCGATACATCATCCGTGCAGTATGAAAATGATGATCTGATGCGTCCTGACTTTAACAATGATGATTACGCTATCGCCTGCTGCGTCAGCCCAATGATCGTCGGCAAACAGATGCAGTTCTTTGGCGCCCGCGCTAACCTGGCAAAAACCATGCTCTACGCTATCAACGGCGGCGTGGATGAAAAAATGAAAATGCAGGTGGGTCCGAAAGAAGCTCCAATGATGGACGAAGTGCTGGACTACACCAAAGTGATGGAACGCATGGATCACTTTATGGACTGGCTGGCTAAGCAGTATGTGACCGCGCTGAATATCATTCACTATATGCATGACAAATACAGCTACGAAGCCTCGCTGATGGCGCTGCATGACCGCGACGTCTATCGTACTATGGCTTGTGGTATTGCGGGCCTTTCTGTAGCAGCGGACTCTCTCTCTGCGATTAAATATGCCAAAGTCTCCACCATTCGCGATGAAGATGGTCTGGCAGTAGACTTTAAAATTGAAGGTGAATACCCGCAGTTTGGTAACAATGATGCACGCGTGGATGATATCGCCTGCGACCTGGTCGAACGGTTTATGAAAAAAATTCAGAAACTACAGACTTATCGTAACGCGGTACCAACCCAGTCGGTGCTCACTATCACTTCTAACGTGGTGTATGGTAAGAAAACAGGTAATACCCCGGATGGCCGCCGCGCTGGTGCACCTTTTGGACCAGGTGCCAACCCTATGCATGGCCGTGACCAGAAAGGAGCTGTCGCCTCTCTGACCTCCGTGGCTAAACTGCCCTTTGCCTACGCAAAAGACGGCATCTCTTATACTTTCTCCATCGTGCCAAACGCGCTGGGTAAAGATGATGATGTACGTAAAGCGAATCTGGCCGGTTTGATGGATGGTTACTTCCACCACGAAGCCAGTATTGAAGGCGGTCAGCATCTGAACGTCAACGTCATGAACCGTGAGATGCTGCTGGAGGCGATGGAAGATCCTGAAAAATATCCACAGCTGACTATCCGCGTATCCGGTTATGCCGTTCGCTTTAACTCTTTAACCAAAGAGCAGCAGCAGGATGTGATTACCCGTACCTTTACTCAGAGCATGTAATTTTCTGAGTAATCAGAGGCTCCACTCCGGTGGAGCCTCACAAGTCTTGTTTGCCAGCCCTACCGGTTTCGTGAGGCTGGCAAAACAGACTTAACGCAGCTTAAAGACTGCGTACCTGCCTGAGGGCGGGTCTACCGTGGAGAATTCATCGCAATGTCAGTCAAAGGTCGCATCCACTCATTCGAATCCTGCGGTACCGTCGACGGTCCCGGCATCCGTTTTATCACCTTCTTTCAGGGCTGCCTGATGCGCTGCCTCTATTGCCATAACCGCGATACCTGGGATACCCACGGCGGCAAAGAGGTTACCGTTGAGGAGCTGATGAAGGACGTTGTCTCTTACAGGCACTTTATGAATGCCTCTGGCGGCGGCGTCACCGCTTCCGGAGGTGAGGCCATTCTTCAGGCTGAGTTTGTCCGGGACTGGTTCCGGGCCTGCCATGCGGAAGGCATCCACACCTGTCTGGATACCAATGGCTTTGTCCGCCGCTACGATCCGGTGATTGATGAACTGCTTGAAGTTACCGATCTGGTGATGCTTGATCTCAAGCAGATAAACGATGATGTGCACCAGATCCTGGTAGGCGTATCCAATCATCGTACGCTGGATTTCGCCCGCTATCTCTCCAGGAAAAAAATCCGCACCTGGATCCGCTATGTTGTGGTGCCGGGCTATTCCGATGATGATGATTCAGCCCATCGTCTGGGAGAGTTTACCCGTGATATGGGTAACGTGGAAAAAATCGAGCTGCTGCCCTATCACGAACTTGGCAAACATAAATGGGTGGCAATGGGCGAGGAATATAAGCTGGATGGCATCCATCCCCCGAAAAAAGAGACCATGGATCGCGTTAAAGGCATTCTGGAAGGTTACGGCCATAAAGTGATGTACTGAATTATCAGCGACTGAATAAATAAAAATGGAGCCAGCAGGCTCCATTTTTTTCGTCTTTCACTCAGGCATGAGCCACAGGGGTGGCCTGCTTGTCCGCTTTGCGTAACAGCATCATCAGGTAGATAAATGCGACCGCAGCGATCATCACAAACAGCACGCGATCGGAGTAGTTTTGCATCAGCGCAGAGGTCATCGCCGGGCCTATCAGGCTGCCAATGGTGTAACTCAGCAGTAAAGCCTGATTCATTGCCACCAGCTCATGGTGCGCAACCTTTTCGCAGGCCCATGACATTGCCACCGGATAAAGCGTAAAACCCGCACAGCCCAGCACGAACAGAGCGGGAGCCATCGCGGCGTTACCCAACATAGCAATGGCACCCAGGATCACCACGAAGACCTGAACGCGCAGTACCAGCAGGCGGCCATAGCGGTCGGCCAGACGCCCTACCGGCCACTGCCCTACGATTCCAGCGCTGACCATCAGCGCCATCCAGTATCCCACCGTGGCATCATTCATGCCCTGGTGAGAAAGATAAAGCGGCATCAGACCATACAGCGATCCCAGCAGGATCCCTGAAATAATGCAGCCATTAATGCCCAGTCTCGCACTGCGGCGGCGCAACATTGGCCACATGCGGCCAGGCGCTGCCTCTTCGTCATTACCTTTCGCAGTGATCCTGGCGAAGACCAGCGGCAGAATAGCCGCCAACACCACGCCCGTTACCCACGGCAGCACATGCAGCAAATCGGTGGAAACTTTACTCACTAACAGCTGCCCGGCTACGGTGCCGAGGTAATAAACAATCATATAAGCGGCCAGCAGCTGCCCACGATTGCGAAGCGTACCGCTGCATAACAGCGCGCTTTCCACCACCACCCAGATCACAGCACAGCCGATACCGGCAACGAACCGCCACAGCGTCCAGGCCCAGAAACCGCTCTCCAGCCCGAGCGCCGCAGTCGCTATGGCGAACAGTATTGAAGCGATATAATAACTGCGATTAAAGCCAAGCGTTTTTATTGTCCAACCTGCCAGCAGCGTTCCGGCCAGGTTTCCGGTGTAATAGGAAGAGCTTACGACACCCACTTGCCAGGTAGGCAACAGATCATGGGTCAGCCAGAGCGGAACCAGCGTATTCAGCACGGCAATAGAAACCGTCATCAGCAAAAGGCCGCAAAGCAGCACAATAACAGGGCGTGACCAGATGGACATTTTTAGTGGAAATACCAGGGAGGAGAAGATTTTGCGCGAATAATGCCATTAGAAAAAATATTGTCAACGGCACACTTTTTATCGCAGCACAATTTGCTGTGAACCGATTTAATTTTTTTATCTACAGTGACTTAGAAGGTAGGATTATTCGCAGCGGCAACCTGTTATTTCAATGAAAATCAGGCTTTTAGCCTTTACAGCCCGTTTGCTGTCGATAACATTTCTTTTTGATAGTTAAAAAAAACCTGCGGGTTGTCCACAGGTTTTTTTAGCAGCCAGAATCAGGGGTTAGCCGATAAAATCCAGGCCTTTCATATAAGGCTTCAGCACTTCCGGAACCGCAATACGTCCATCAGCCTGCTGATAGTTTTCCAACACTGCCACCAGCGTACGGCCTACGGCCAGGCCAGAGCCGTTAAGGGTATGCACCAGACGAGGTTTCTTCTCGGTTTTAGTGCGGCAGCGAGCCTGCATACGACGCGCCTGGAAATCACCCATATTGGAACAGGAAGAGATCTCGCGATAGGTATCCTGGGCTGGCAGCCAGACTTCCAGATCGTAGGTTTTGCAGGAGCCAAAGCCCATATCACCGGTGCACAGCAGCACTTTACGGTAAGGCAGGTTCAGCAGCTGCAATACTTTCTCAGCGTGGCCCACCAGCTCTTCCAGCGCATCCATGGAGTCTTCAGGGCGGGTGATCTGCACCATTTCAACCTTGTCGAACTGATGCATACGGATAAGCCCACGCGTATCACGACCATAGGCGCCCGCTTCAGAACGGAAGCAAGGCGTATGAGCGGTGAACTTCAGCGGTAAAGATTCTTCTTCAAGGATCTCATCACGCACCATATTGGTCAGCGGCACTTCAGAAGTTGGGATCAGCGCATAATCACTGCTGGAGGCCTCTTCTTCAAGCGGACGGGTATGGAACAGATCTTCACCAAACTTAGGCAGCTGACCGGTACCGTACAACGAGGTATGGTTTACCAGATAAGGCACATAAGTTTCCAGGTAGCCATGCTGCTCTGTATGCAGATCCAACATAAACTGGCTCAGGGCACGGTGCATCAGGGCAATCTGCCCCTGCATCACCACAAAGCGTGAACCGGTGAGTTTAACACCCATGGCAAAATCGAGGCCGGAAGCCTTTTCGCCCAGTTCTACGTGATCACGCACGGCAAAATCAAAGGCGCGTGGTGTTCCCCAACGGCTGATCTCCAGATTTTCACTGTCGTCTTTACCCAGCGGGACTTCATCAGCCGGGAGGTTAGGGATAGCTGAAGCCATTTCACGAATGGCATTCTGAAGTTCGTCCAGTTCCGCTTTGGCCGCGTCCAGGCGTTCGCCCAGCGCGTTCACTTCCTGACGTAATGGCTCGATATCTTCCCCACGCGCCTTGGCCTGCCCGATAGATTTGGATCGGGAGTTACGTTCCGCCTGCAAAGATTCCGTTTCTACCTGTAGAACTTTGCGACGTTCTTCCTGAGAACGCAGCGTTTCAACGTCAAGCTTAAAGCCCCGGCGTGCCAGTTTTTCAGCGACTGCGTCTGGCTCATTACGCAGCAGATTGGGATCGAGCATGCTTGTCCTGTGAATATTTTTTTGAGTGAGTGAGGGACGCATCCGGCGCGCGAATGCGTTGAATTCCTTGCTAACCTTACCGCAACGTCACATTCAACGATAGCGTTTTGTCGGGCTATTTTGATCCTGCTCAGCCAGCCAGGCGAGCTTTTCACCAATCTTTCCTTCAAGGCCACGGGAAGTGGGTCGGTAGTAACGCGTTTGTGCCATTTCAGGCGGGAAGTAATCCTCGCCTGCGGCATAGGCGTTGGGTTCATCGTGCGCGTAACGATACTCGGCCCCCAACCCCATCTCTTTCATCAGTTTAGTGGGCGCGTTACGCAGATGTTCTGGTACGTCAAAATCGGGGTTATCACGCGCATCGCGCATCGCTGCCTTGAACGCGGTATACACGGCATTGCTTTTTGGTGCGCACGCTAAATAGACAATAGCCTGCGCAATAGCCCTTTCCCCCTCTGCGGGGCCAACACGTGTAAAGCAATCCCAGGCTGAGATGGCAACCTGCATGGCGCGCGGGTCCGCATTGCCTACATCTTCAGAGGCGATTGCCAGTAAACGCCGCGCCACATAGAGGGGATCCCCCCCCGCCGTGATGATACGGGCATACCAGTAGAGAGCGGCATCCGCAGAAGAGCCGCGCACGGATTTATGCAGCGCAGAGATCAGGTCGTAATAACGATCGCCTTTATTATCAAAACGGGCGCTGCGCTCGCCAGAGACTTCGTTAAGTAATTTAGCCGTCAGCTCGCGTTTGCCCTTGCTGTTCACCTCGGCCATGTCCGCCATCATTTCCAGCGTATTCAGGGCGCGGCGGGCATCGCCATTGACTAACTCAGCCACCATGCGCCGGGTATCCGCAGGCAGAACAATGTTCTCCTTACCGTATCCACGTTCGCTGTCTTTCATTGCCTGATCCAGCACTATTTCAATGTCGTCACTGGTCAGGGATTTCAGCAGATAGACGCGCGCGCGGGAAAGCAGCGCCGAGTTGAGTTCGAAAGAGGGATTTTCAGTAGTGGCGCCAATAAAGGTGATGGTGCCATCTTCGATATGCGGCAGGAAAGCATCCTGCTGGCTTTTATTAAACCGGTGTACTTCGTCCACAAACAGAATGGTGCGGCGACCAGCGTCCCGATTCTGTCTGGCTCGCTCAATCGCCTCGCGAATCTCCTTTACCCCGGAGGTCACGGCAGAGATGCGTTCAACATCAGCCTGACCATAGCGACCAATAATCTCTGCCAGCGTGGTTTTACCGGTGCCTGGCGGCCCCCACAGGATCATCGAGTGAAGATGACCGGCCTCAATCGCTCGCGGCAGAGGTTTTCCAGCAGCCAGCAAGTGTTGCTGACCGATATATTCAGCCAGGGTACGTGGCCGCATACGGGCGGCCAGAGGCTGAAATTCGTTGTGGGAGAAGTCCAGAGACAGATTGCTCAAGCTAACCTCACTGACGCTGATCGTCCACCGTCACGCCTTTTGGCGGTGTAAACTGGAATTTGCTGGCTTCAACGGCCCCATTTTGCTGGGTTTTAAGCGTATAGCTGCTGCGCTGTCCATCCTGCTCTACGGCGCTGAACTGATTAATGGTGCCATTGCCAGAGACATTGATGGTGAACTGTTTCAGGTTGCCGTCAGCGGATTTGGGCGTCAGTTCAAAGCTGTCACCCTGCTGCTTGATATTGTACTGCTTCCAGTCGCTGCCCTGGTTACGTGCAATCAGCATGAAAGGCGTGTTGCTGGTAGCATCTTTCAGCCAGGTAGCGCTGACCTGCTCAACAAATGGATTATAGAACCACAGCGTTTTACCGTCAGAGATCAGTACGCTTTCATCCGGTGCAGTCATATGCCAGTTAAAGAGGTTAGGACGCTTAACCCACAGCTCTCCTTCTCCATCCTGAACGGACTGGCCGCTGCCGTCGGTGACTTTCTGGGTGAAGCTGGCGTGGAAGCTTTTTACTTTACCCAGACGCTGCTGTAGGTCGGATGACGCATCAGCCAGTACGCTGGCGGAAGCAAAAGCGGCAATCAGAGAGCAGGAAATCATTAACTTTTTCATTACGGCATCCTTATTAAAACTTTTCTATCCCGAAGAGCGGGTAAGCCCGGAGGATAACTGTAACCAGGCACAGGCGAATGCAACAGGGGATCCGCCTGAATATTTCGTGCAATTAAGTGAGATATGGGGACGGAGTGCCGAAACTCAACGGGCCGGATTACCCCGGCCCGTTATTTACAGCAGCACTACATCTCATGCGGCGGCGGCGAAAGTACCTCGCGGTTGCCGTTATGGCCTGGCGAGGAAACAATGCCCTGCGCTTCCATCTGCTCAATGATGCGTGCCGCCCGGTTATAGCCGATACGGAACTGACGCTGGACGCCCGAAATAGAGGCCCGACGTTTTTCCACCACAAAGCCCACGGCCTGATCGAACAATGGATCCAGCTCTTCATCGCCATCAAGGCCAGCACCGCCTTCGCTCTCTTCGCCAGCGGTGATGCTTTCGATGTACTGTGGACGTCCCCGCGCTTTCCAGTCCTGCACGACCGCATGCACTTCCTGATCCCGTACGAATGCGCCGTGAACACGCACCGGCATTGAGGAGTTTGGCGGCATGTACAACATATCCCCCATGCCCAGCAGCGACTCTGCGCCCGCCTGATCCAGAATGGTACGTGAGTCGATTTTACTGGAAACGGTAAAGGCGATACGCGTCGGGATATTGGCCTTAATCAGACCGGTGATCACATCCACGGACGGACGCTGCGTAGCCAGCACCAGGTGGATCCCTGCCGCACGCGCTTTCTGCGCCAGACGGGCAATCAGCTCTTCAACTTTTTTGCCCACGGCCATCATCAGGTCGGCAAACTCATCCACCAGCACCACGATGTAAGGCAGTTTTTCCAGCACCGGTGGCGTGGCATCCATGCTGTCACCCGGCTTCCAGAACGGATCCGGGATTGGGCGGCCCATCGCTTCTGCCTGCTCCACCTTCTCGTTATAACCGGCAAGGTTACGAACGCCCAGCGCGGACATCAGCTTATAACGACGTTCCATCTCACCCACACTCCAGCGCAGCGCGTTCGCCGCATCTTTCATGTCGGTGACCACCTCAGTTAACAGGTGAGGAATGCCTTCATAGACCGAGAGCTCCAGCATTTTCGGGTCAATCATGATAAAGCGCACTTCTTCCGGCGTGGCTTTATAGAGCATGCTGATGATCATGGCGTTAACGCCGACAGACTTACCGGAACCGGTAGTACCAGCAACCAGCAGGTGCGGCATCTTCGCCAAATCTGCAACCACAGGCTGACCTGCAATATCTTTACCCAGCACCACCGCCAGCGGTGAAGGGTTGTCACGGAACTGAGGACACTCCAGCACTTCACGCATGTAAACCGTCTGACGATGTTTGTTCGGTAACTCCAGACCAACGTAAGGTTTGCCCGGTATCACTTCAACTACGCGCACAGCCACAGCAGAGAGAGAGCGTGCGAGGTCACGGGAGAGATTCGAAATACGTGCGGCCTTGACGCCAGGCGCCAGATCAAGCTCAAAGCGGGTGATAACCGGCCCTGGCGATATGCCAACCACTTCCGCTTTAACACGATAATCACCAAGGCGCGCTTCAACTAAACGTGCCGTTTGCTCAAGCGCAAACATATCTACCGGTTCCGCTTCTGCTGGCGGCGCGGTCAGCAGATCCAGCGTTGGCAGCGGCGTGGTCGGCCTTTCCAGCGGTTGTTCATGGCGTACCAGGAACGGATGGAACAGGCTGTCATGAGCAGGCTTGACCGGCTCAGGTTCAACCGCGGGGACCGGCACGGCTGGAGGTGACTGCCATGAAGGCGCAGCGGCTGGCGGCTGTGCACCGCCCTGAGGCTGAGCATCCTGCCATGAAGGCGCAGCGGCTGGCGGCTGTGTACTGCCCTGAGACTGAGCATCCTGCCATGAAGGCGCGGCCGCTGGCGGCTGTGCATCGCCCTGAGGCTGAGCATTCTGCCATGAAGGCGCGGCGGCTGTTGGCTGTGCACCGCTCTGAGGCTGAGCATCCTGCCATGAAGGTGCAGCAGCTGGCTGATGCACTTCCGGTTGTGGCTGAGAAGCCTGCCACGGCGGCGCTTCAGCAGACTGCTGTGCTGCTCCGGCCTGAGGCTGAGCAGCTACGGGTTGCTGCGCCGGAGAAGCATGCCACGAAGGCGCTGCGGATGGCGGTTGCTGAGAAGCCTGTTGAGGCTGCTGCCATTGCGACGGTTCGGCCGCCGCTTCGGCAGGCAGCGTAAATAGCGGTTCGGTTGGGCCATCATCAACCAGATCGTCAAGCGGAGAGAAGTCGAAGGCGCCGGCGGTATCCAGCTTAAAGGCAGAAGAGGTTTCCTGCTCTGCTTCCTCGCCATAACGCTGATTCTGTTGCATCGCAAACTGGCGTGCCAGGGCGGCCTGCTGCACTGCCTCTTCATCCTCTTGCGCAAACTCCTCGCCATAGCGGGTCTGCTGTTGAGCCATAAACGCCTCACGCAGATGCAGTTCATCAAGATCCTGCTCCTGCGCCGCATCATGTTGCTCAACTGACGGAGAAGCTGAGGCGTGTTGCTGTTCCTGCTCTTTGGCTTTTTCTTCCGCCATGCGTTGAGAAGGCAGCTTAATACCATAAGAAGCCAGCTCGCGGCGCGTAGGTAATTTCACCGGATTAGGGCGTGGCAGTGCCGGGCCAATACCCTGCTTAACCTGAGGATTGCCTGCCTCGCTGGTAGCGCTGAAGCCAGGCATGAAGGGAGCTGAAGCCGCAGCGACTTTCGCAGCATCGGCCACGCCCTGCATTCCTGCTGCCGTCTCTATTGCTGGTGCAGGCTGCGAAGAGAAATCAAACGGCGATGCAGAAGAGGCATCACGCCAGTTCCCCATCCGCGGCCCTTCATCCTCATCCCCGACCTGTACTGAAGGTGCTGGCGTCCCGGCGGGCATCTCAAACCGATAAAGCTCCGGCTTTTCAACTACCGGTGCCGTTTGCAGAGAGGGAGAAACAGCAGGAGCGGAGGTCGGTAATGCAGCTGCTGGAGGCGCGGCGTTAGCAGATGAAGGCGCTGAAGAGAGATCAGATAAAGGCTCGGCCGCTGAGAGCGGTGCAGCTGAAGGAGCCACAGAGTGAGGCGTAGCCGGGTTTACCGCTGCCGGAGCCGCTGAAGTCGTTGCCGCAGAAATGCCTGCGGAGGCGGTAGCTGGCTGGCTAAACAGCGGATCCTCTTCTTCTTCTGCGGCGCTATGCTCTGCACGCGGCGCGGTGAACAGCACATCATCATCGTGAACAAGCTGAGCTTCTGCCCGCTCGCTACTCTGTTCATCTTCTTCTTCATGCCAGCGCTCATCGGCACGGGTGCGGTTACTGGCGAAAGTGAGCACGCCCATTACCACGCCGCCAATCTTCTCAGCAATGGTCAGCCATGACCAGCCGGTATAGAGCGTCAGCCCTGCCGCCCAGACAAAGAGCAGAGTTAAGGTACCGCCTGCGCCACTAAACCAGGGTGCCATCGCATTACTTAACAGGCTGCCAATGACGCCGCCTGAAGCAAAATACCAAATGTCATCCGCATTGAGCGCGGCCAGACCACAGGAGGTGACCACCAGTGCCAGTACACCAATCAGCCGCAACGCGACGGCAAAGTAGTCTATATATTCCTGAGAATGGCGCTGCTGGAAGGTGATCCAACAGAGTCCAAGAATAACGGGAGGTATGGCATAAGCCATTACGCCGAAAATGAAGAACAGGGTATCCGCAAGCCAGGCGCCAACGCCGCCGCCCAAATTATGGATAGGTTCATGCCAGGCGGTCTGAGACCAGCTGGGATCGGAAGGATTGAAGCTCACCAGCGCCACCATCAGATAGACGGCGAAAAGAGCAACAATAATCAGTAACGCTTCCAGCAGACGACGTCCACTGCTCAGCGGTTGTAGGGATACTTCTTTATCTTCTGTGTATTCCTGGCTCAAGAGTACTCTCCAGGTGCCTGTAAACTATGGAGGCAACAGCGCCGGGCAAGCCCGACGCTGAACCTGTATGAATTCACAGGAGTGTACCGAAATCTCTCAGGTTTTGCACCTGCCCTGTGTTACCGCGTTTTAATAACTAAGCGGTTACTTTGTTTCACTTCTTCCATGACCACATAAGTCCGGGTGTCATTCACGCCCGGCAGACGTAGCAGGGTCTCGCCCAGTAATTTGCGGTAGGCTGACATATCGGGAACGCGCGTTTTCAGCAGGTAGTCGAAATCCCCTGAAACAAGATGACACTCTTGAGTTTCCTCAAGTTTTTGTACGGCGGCGTTAAATTGCTCAAACACATCCGGTGCACCACGATTCAGAGTAATCTCAACAAATACCAGCAGTGAAGCATCCAGATAGTGAGGATTCAACTGGGCGGTATAACCGAGAATAAAACCCTGTCGCTCCAGACGGCGGACGCGCTCAAGGCATGGCGTCGGTGATAAGCCCACGCTTTTGGAAAGGTCGACGTTGGAAATTCGCCCATTTTTTTGCAGTTCATTAAGGATGTTGCGGTCGATCCTGTCGAGATCTTTACCGGGTCGTTTTTTATTGTCTACCATTATTATTGTCTCTCTAAATGCCTTCCCTTTACTTGCCATACCCTGAATATGTTCGGTTCCAGGGTTGTTCTAAGTGAAGTCAGGAGCCTGCTGCGCCTCTTTCGGGCGCCCATCCGTATGACGCATGTTGTCTGTCCACACCATGCGTCATGACCAATGACAGACTGCGTTTATGCCGCTGTACTACTTAAACATGGAATGAAAACCTGTTTTGACAGCTTAAACGCCCTCTGCTTCCTACACTGTTTTCGCAAAAGCGCAGCCGATTGTCAAAGCAAAACAAACAAAACCAGTACAACATGCCAGAAGTATCGCTGCGCGACTGTTTTTAAATAGATATTTTTCTTTGCAGCGCACTACGAAGCAACACGCTTTGCCCTGTTTTTGCGCATCGCTCCCTGTTATGGCGCATCCCCTGATTGGTCAAACCTTTTGCAATCATCGTTAACAAAATTGCAGAACGCTTTTGTTGCCGCGTTAAATTCCCTACAATCAAAAATATTTGCCAGACAAAAATGAGGGTCTCATGAGCACGGCCAGACACAGTAAATTACTTATCCTGGGTTCCGGCCCGGCTGGTTATACCGCTGCAGTGTATGCGGCGCGCGCCAACCTGAATCCGGTGTTGATTACCGGCCTTGAAAAAGGCGGACAGTTGACCACCACTACAGAAGTGGAAAACTGGCCTGGCGATCCTCACGATCTCACCGGTCCACGGCTAATGGAGCGGATGCAGGAACACGCTGAAAAATTCAATACTGAGATCATTTTCGATCATATCCACACGGTAGATTTACAGAACCGGCCGTTCCGCCTGACGGGCGACAGTGCTGAATACACCGCGGATGCCCTGATCATCGCTACGGGCGCGTCAGCGCGCTATCTGGGACTGCCTTCTGAAGAGGCGTTCAAAGGACGCGGCGTTTCCGCTTGTGCGACCTGCGACGGCTTTTTCTATCGCAATCAGAAAGTGGCGGTGATTGGCGGCGGTAATACTGCCGTGGAGGAAGCGCTTTACCTGGCGAACATCGCTTCTGAAGTCCATCTGATCCACCGCCGGGACAGCTTCCGTGCCGAAAAAATCCTGATCGATCGGCTGATGGAAAAAGTGCGCAATGGCAATATCGTGCTGCATACCAATCAGACGCTGGATGAAGTCACAGGCGATCAGATGGGTGTCAGCGGCCTGCGCCTGCGCTCTTCGCTGGACAATCAGCAGACTGAAGAGTTGTCCGTTGCCGGCCTGTTTGTGGCGATCGGTCACAGCCCGAATACCGGCATCTTTAAAGATCAGCTTGAACTGGAAAATGGCTATATCAAAGTCCAGTCAGGCCTGCAAGGTAACGCTACGCAAACCAGTATCCCAGGCGTATTTGCCGCAGGCGACGTTATGGACCATATCTACCGTCAGGCAATTACTTCTGCCGGTACCGGTTGCATGGCCGCGCTGGATGCCGAGCGCTATCTGGATGGATTAGTTAAAAACTCTCAGTAAGTTGTTAACTTCCTGCATCTATCTTGCTTAAGGCGGCCTTCTCAGGTCGCCTTTTTATTTTCTGCATTGTACCATTGCCAGCCTGTTCCCCCGGTGGGACGTCCCCTCTGTTTTCGTTAACCGCTCAGCTGGAAAGGCATGAACAAAACACGGCAACAACATTTACTTCGCTGGCTGAAAAGCCAGACAGGCCATGGTAAACGCTGGTTACGACTTTCGCTGGTGTTGGGGCTGGTCAGCGCCCTGGTGGTGGTCTGTCAGGCCTGGTTACTGGCGACACTGCTCCAGTCACTGATTGTTGAACACCGTCCTCGCGAAACGTTACTCGTCCCCTTTATTCTGCTGCTCAGCTGTTTTTTGCTCCGAGCTGTTCTGGCCTGGCTGCGTGAAAAAGTGGGTTTCGAATGCGGCAGAGCGATTCGCGCCACGCTCAGGCAGAGGGTTCTTGATCGGCTTGGTGCTCTGGGGCCAGCCTGGATCAAGGGTAAACCGGCGGGGAGTTGGGCAACGCTGCTGCTTGAGCAAATTGAGGAGATGCAGGATTACTATTCCCGCTATCTGCCGCAAATGTTGCTGGCCCTCTTCGTCCCCTGTTTTATTCTGATTGCGCTTTTTCCGGTGAACTGGGCTGCGGCCCTGATCCTGCTCTGCACCGCGCCGCTGATCCCGCTGTTTATGGCGCTGGTAGGCATGGGCGCCGCCGACGCCAATCGCCGTAACTTCCTTGCCCTCGCCAGGCTTAGCGGCCATTTTCTCGACCGTTTACGCGGTCTGGAAACACTGCGGCTGTTCCATCGTGCAGAGGCTGAAACTGAGAGCATTCGCGCCGCGTCGGAAGATTTCCGGCAGCGCACAATGGAAGTCCTGAGACTGGCCTTTCTCTCTTCTGCCGTGCTGGAATTTTTCGCTTCTTTGTCCATAGCCGTCGTCGCGGTCTATTTTGGTTTCTCCTATCTTGGCGAGCTGAATTTTGGGCATTACGGCTCCGGCGTCACCCTTTTTGCCGGTTTTCTGGCGCTGATCCTGGCACCAGAGTTCTTCCAGCCGCTGCGGGATCTGGGTGCGTTTTATCATGCAAAAGCCCAGGCCGTAGGGGGTGCCGATTCGCTGGAGACGTTTTTAACCAGCAGCGATACTCAGGCCCATGAACGAGGCGATCGGGTAATTGATCTCCAGCACGGCCTGACGGTGCGCGCAAAAGATCTTCAAGTTCTGTCACCAGAAGGTCAGCTGCTGGCAGGCCCGCTGAGCTTCACGCTTGCATCGGGCCAGCGTGTTGCGCTGGTGGGGCAGAGTGGCGCGGGGAAATCCTCGCTGCTGAATGCGCTCTCGGGGTTTCTGCCTTATCAGGGTTCGCTACAGATTAACGGCGTTGAGTTGCGCGAGTTAGATCCTGCTTTCTGGCAGCAGCAACTCGCCTGGGTTGGCCAGAACCCTCACCTTCCTGCATCAACCCTCCGGCAGAATATTGTGATGGGCGGGAATGAGGAGCATGGAAAGCTACTCCGCGTTTGTAAACAGGCTGGCGTTACTGAATTCCTTCCCCGCCTTCCGGCAGGGCTGGAGAGCGAAACAGGTGAGCAGGCTTCATCTCTCTCCGTAGGTCAGGCACAGCGAGTCGCCGTTGCCAGAGCGCTCTATAAGCCCTGTCATCTGCTGTTGCTGGATGAGCCGGGTGCCAGTCTGGACAGTCACAGCGAGCGCCATGTTAACTCGGCCTTGCTGCAAGCTTCCTTTAACCAAACAACGTTGCTGATAACCCATCAGCTGGATCAGCTTGAAAAGTGGGACGAGGTCTGGCTGATGCGCAACGGATCTCTTGTTCAGCAGGGTTCGCATGCTCAGCTGCTGCGCAGCCCCGGCGCTTTTGCCGACCTGGCAGCTCAGCGTAAGGAGACGGTGGAATGAAAGAGTTATGGCCCTTCCTGGCGCTCTACCGGCGTCATTTCTGGCGGCTTTCCCTGGGCGTTTTACTGGCTGTCGTCACACTGCTGGCAAGCATTGGGCTACTGACGCTCTCTGGCTGGTTCCTCGCTGCCTCTTCGCTTGCTGGCGTGGCCGGGCTTTACAGTTTTAACTATATGCTGCCCGCCGCTGGCGTGCGCGGCGCGGCTATTACCCGGACGGTCGCGCGCTACTTTGAGCGCCTGGTCAGCCACGACGGTACCTTCCGGGTGCTTCAGCATTTACGCACCTTCACCTTCAGCAAGCTGCTCCCGCTCTCGCCTTCTGGCCTGGCCGGTTTTCGTAAAGGCGATTTGTTAAACAGACTGGTTGCCGATGTCGACACGCTTGACCACCTCTACCTGCGGGTTATCTCTCCGCTTATCGGGGCGTTGCTGGTTATCCTGACGGTGACGCTGGGTCTGGGCTGGCTGGACTGGCCGCTGGCGCTGACGCTGGGGGGCTTGATGCTGGCTACATTACTGGTGCTCCCTCCCCTCTTTTACCGCGCAGGGCGGCCTGCTGGCCTGGCCATCACCGCCTTACGTGGTGAGTATCGCAGCAAACTCACCGACTGGCTCCAGGGCCATGCAGAACTCTCTGTTTTTGGGGCTGAACCCGCTTTTCGTCGGGATCTGGATCAAACAGAAAAACGCTGGCAGGCTGCGCAACAGCGGCAGGCGAGTCTGATGGGACTTTCTCAGGGGTTGCTAACGCTGATTACCGGCGTAGCCGTGGTAGTTATTCTCTGGCTGAGTGCCGGAGGTGTAGGAGGTAATAGCCAGCCCGGCGCGCTGATTGCACTGTTTCTTTTTTGCGCGCTGGCTGCCTTTGAGGCACTGGCACCGGTGGGGGGCGCCTTTTTACATCTGGGGCAGGTGATGGCCTCTGCCCGCCGCGTTACCGACATTATCAGCCAGAAGCCAGCGGTTGAGTTTAGGCAGACTTCCCGCCCGCCTCTGCCAGGTGTCAGCCTGAACGTGCAGGATCTCTCGTTCAGTTATATACCGGGCCAGCCTGCGCTGGACGCCTTTTCCCTGCAAGTCACGCAGGGTGAACATATTGCGCTGCTGGGCCGCACCGGCTGTGGTAAATCGACCCTGTTACAGCTTTTAACCCGCGCCTGGGATCCGCAGCAGGGAGAGATCCTGCTGAACGGCGAGCCGCTGCCAGCGTGGGACGAAGCGGCGTTACGCGCCGCCACCAGCGTGGTCACCCAGCGCGTCCATCTGTTCAGCAATACGCTGCGGGAAAATTTACTGCTGGCCTCGCCGGGACGCAGTGATGCTGAGTTAACAGAGGCGCTGGAGCAGGTTGGCCTGAACGTTCTGCTGGAAAACGACCAGGGACTGAATGCCTGGGTTGGCGAAGGCGGACGCCAGTTGTCAGGCGGAGAGTTAAGAAGGCTGGGACTGGCGCGCGCGCTTCTCCATGATGGCGATCTGTGGCTGTTAGATGAACCTACCGAAGGGCTGGATGCGGAAACCGAACAGCAAATTCTTGCCCTGCTGCGGCGGGTCGCAAAGCACAAAACGCTGATCATGGTGACGCACCGTCTGCAAGGGCTGGAGCACTTCGACAAAATTTGCGTTATGGATAACGGCACCATTACCGAGCAGGGAAATCATCTCGAATTAATCTCAAAACGCGGACGTTACTGGTATTTTCACCAGCGGTTTGCGCTATAGTCATAGCCTCTCGAGCCTCAGAGACTGTCACTATGCGCCTGATCCAACTCTCCAGGGAGTCCCTTAACTTTCCGCCGCCGGAAATGGCGCTGCGTGAACCTAACGGCCTGCTGGCTATGGGTGGCGATCTCAGCCCTGCTCGCCTGTTGAGCGCTTACCATCGCGGCATCTTTCCCTGGTTTTCGCCGGGCGATCCTATATTGTGGTGGTCACCCGATCCGCGTGCCGTGCTTTACCCTGAGAAATTTCACCTGAGCCGCAGTATGAAGCGCTTTCACCAGCGCTCGCCCTACCGCGTCACGCTGAATGAAAATTTTTACGAGGTGATTGAAGGCTGCGCCAGCGACCGTGAGGAAGGAACCTGGATAACTCATGAGGTGCGTCGCGCCTGGCTGAAGCTGTATGAAGCGGGCCATGCTCAGTCGATTGAAGTCTGGCATGAAAATGAACTGGTGGGCGGGATGTACGGTCTGGCGCTGGGGAAGATTTTCTGTGGAGAGTCGATGTTCAGCCGCCGCGAGAACGCTTCTAAAACTGCTCTGCTGGTTTTTAGCCGCTATTTTCAGCAGATGGGCGGAAAAGTGATCGACTGTCAGGTTCTTAATCCACACACGGCTTCTCTGGGAGCAGAGGAGATTGCCCGCAGGGATTATCTGCACGCGGTCAATTCGTTGACAGATCAGCCGCTTATGGAGAACTGCTGGCAGCCGCGCACCCTTTTTTAATGCTATTTTTCGATGTTTTCCACGCAAGCAGAGATAACAGTGATATAATATGCGCGTTTGGTATGTCGTCCGCCCTTCGCCTCCTGTTTGTGGCGAGCCGGGATTGGCCTGGCTGGGACTCTGTCACCGTTTGCATTGCGCACAGGAGCGAATGCGATACTCATTCTTAGCCCGCTACTCCCCTACGCTGACGTCGATACACTACTCATTTTTATTTGTGAGCTTCTCTGCGCAAAGCGCGTAACAGAGGGGCCGTTGCTGGTGAAATCACCAACAATACTTTACATAATACTTGAAATTCGGCATTATTTTGCCGGTTCAAAACTAAGGTTGTAACACCTAGAGGATTCGATGGCCAAAGAAGACAATATTGAAATGCAGGGTACCGTACTGGATACGTTACCTAACACCATGTTCCGCGTCGAGTTAGAAAATGGACACGTGGTTACCGCTCACATCTCCGGTAAAATGCGCAAAAACTATATCCGCATCCTGACGGGCGACAAAGTCACTGTAGAGCTGACCCCGTACGACCTGAGCAAAGGCCGCATTGTCTTCCGTAGTCGCTAATTAGCATTTAGTCGTGCTGCCACCCGTTGCGCAGCACCCATAAAAAAAGGCCGGATTCTCATCCGGCCTTTTTCATATCCACCTCAGGTTAGTGCACTGAGCCTTCTGTCTTGCGCTTCTCAGCGCTGACAAATTGGTAGGTCAGCTCGTTGTTCTCTTTATCGAGCGCAACCGACACTGAACCGCCATCCACCAGTGAACCAAACAACAGCTCGTTCGCCAGCGGTTTTTTCAGGCTTTCCTGCACGGTACGAGCCATTGGGCGTGCGCCCATCGCTTTATCGTACCCTTTCGCTGCCAGCCAGTCGCGAGCCTCATCGCTGACCTCCAGCGAGACGCCTTTCGCATCCAGCTGCGCCTGCAATTCGACAATGAACTTGTCGACCACCTGGTGAATAACCTCGGTATCGAGGTGTTTAAACCAGATAATATTATCCAGACGGTTACGGAACTCTGGCGTAAAGATCTTTTTGATCTCTTCCATCGCATCCGTGCTGTTGTCCTGATGGATCAGACCAATCGATTTACGCTCCGTTTCACGCACGCCGGCATTGGTGGTCATTACCACTACCACGTTACGGAAATCAGCTTTGCGGCCGTTGTTATCGGTCAGCATGCCGTTATCCATCACTTGCAGCAGCAGGTTGAAGACATCCGGGTGTGCTTTTTCAATCTCATCAAGCAGCACAACAGCGTGCGGATGTTTAATTACCGCATCCGTCAGCAGCCCGCCCTGATCAAAGCCCACATATCCCGGAGGCGCACCAATCAAACGGCTGACAGTGTGACGCTCCATATACTCCGACATATCGAAACGCAGCAGCTCAATGCCCAGCGCTTTCGCCAGCTGAACCGTGACCTCTGTTTTACCCACACCGGTAGGCCCGGCAAAGAGGAAAGAGCCAACAGGTTTACGATCCTGCCCCAGACCGGCGCGGCTCATTTTGATCGCTTCGGTTAAGGCTTCAATCGCATTGTCCTGACCAAACACCAGCATTTTCAGGCGGTCGCCCAGCGTTTTCAGCGTATCGCGGTCGGTCGCAGAAACACTCTTCTCTGGAATACGTGCGATGCGGGCAACCACAGATTCGATATCTGAAACGTTAACCGTTTTCTTACGCTTGCTGACCGGCATAAGACGTGCGCGTGCGCCCGCCTCATCAATGACGTCAATGGCCTTGTCAGGCAGATGGCGGTCGTTGATATATTTCACTGCCAGCTCTACCGCAGCCCGGACCGCTTTAGCGGTATAACGGACGTCATGGTGCGCTTCGTACTTCGGCTTCAGGCCGTTCAGGATCTGCACCGTTTCATCAACTGAAGGTTCAGTGATATCAATTTTCTGGAAACGACGAGCCAATGCCCGATCTTTTTCAAAGATGTTGCTGAACTCCTGATAGGTGGTAGAACCCATCACGCGAATTTTCCCGCTGGAGAGCAACGGTTTGATCAGGTTTGCCGCATCAACCTGGCCGCCGGAAGCAGCACCAGCACCGATAATGGTATGGATCTCATCGATAAACAGAATGCTGCTGTTATCCTGCTCAAGCTGTTTTAACAGCGCTTTGAAACGTTTCTCAAAATCACCACGGTACTTGGTGCCCGCCAGCAACGAACCGATATCCAGCGAGTAAATCGTGGCATCTTTCATTACTTCCGGCACGTCGCCCTGCACAATGCGCCACGCCAGACCTTCAGCAATGGCCGTTTTACCTACGCCAGACTCACCCACCAGCAGCGGGTTGTTTTTACGGCGACGGCAAAGCACCTGAACAGTGCGCTCCAGTTCTTTCTCGCGCCCGATCAGTGGGTCTATCCCACCTACGCGAGCAAGCTGATTAAGATTGGTGGTGAAGTTTTCCATACGTTCCTCCCCGCCTGCTTGCTCTTCGTTGACCGGATTTTCCGCGCCAGAGGCCGGACCCGGTTCATCTTTACGAGTGCCATGAGAAATGAAATTCACCACGTCAAGGCGGCTGACTTCATGCTTACGTAACAGATAAGCAGCCTGCGACTCCTGCTCGCTGAAGATAGCGACCAGCACGTTGGCACCAGCCACTTCGCTGCGGCCAGAGGACTGCACGTGAAAGACTGCGCGCTGCAAGACGCGTTGGAAACTGAGCGTCGGCTGAGTGTCGCGCTCTTCTTCGCTGACCGGCAAGACCGGGGTGGTTTGTTCGATGAAGGCTTCGAGCTCCTGCCGGAGAGCCACGATATCGACGGTACAGGCTTCCAGTGCCTCTCTGGCCGACGGGTTACTGAGCAGAGCCAGTAACAAATGCTCGACGGTCATAAATTCGTGTCGGTGCTCGCGCGCTCTGGCGAAAGCCATGTTTAAACTGAGTTCCAGTTCTTGATTGAGCATAGGCACCTCCCCCAATTATTGCCTTATTCAGGCTTTTTCCAGCGTACACAGCAACGGATGCTCGTTCTCCCTGGCATACTTATTTACGTGAGCGACTTTGGTCTCTGCCACTTCGGCAGTAAAAATACCGCAGATCGCCTTTCCCTGGTAATGGACCGCAAGCATCAGTTGCGTTGCACGTTCAACATCATAAGAAAAGAACTTTTGCAGTACGTCAATAACAAATTCCATAGGTGTATAATCGTCATTGTTCAGAATAACTTTATACATCGAAGGTGGCTTAAGCCCTTCCCGGAGCTTGTCATCTGCAAGGTGTTCAAAGTTAAGCCAATCGTTAGCGTTTCCCATACGTACCCAGTCTCGACTCGTTACTCGCTCAGGCCAGACTACCATTATTAAGGGTAAGTTTAACATGCCCAGAATGCTGGCCCGCGCCGGTGATTTTTTGCAGTAAACTGCTGCTACGCGACCTCCATCACACTTTTGGCAATAGCGTTAACTGCCTCAAAGTTTGACGATTTCGTCCCCCTTCACACTCCCCATTTGCTTGACGCTCTATACCATTTCTCTACAGTACAGGCATAGCTGAATGCGATTTAACCAGCTTAGAGGCTATACGCCTCGTCACCTCACTCATTCGACTGTCTTGCGAGGGATGTAGAAGCATGGAGACGGGTACTGTTAAATGGTTCAATAATGCCAAAGGCTTCGGCTTTATCTGTCCAGTCAGTGGCGGCGAGGATATCTTCGCGCACTACTCGACCATCCAGATGGATGGCTACAGAACGCTGAAAGCCGGGCAACAAGTCCAGTTTGATGTGCATCAGGGACCGAAGGGCAATCATGCCAGCCTTATTGTCCCTGTGGAAACGGAAATGGCAGTCAGTGCCTGACCCTTCCTCACCTCATTCTGAACAACCCTACAGTAAAATGCCAGCCATGCACGCTGGCATTTTTATGGCTGACATTCAGCAATGCTTTTAAGATTGGGCTGCTTCAATTCTTTTCAAGGGGGCAATTTAAAGAAATCCCCGGCCCTCTTTCACGCCGTTGCCTGCCATGATAGCGCTCTGTGCCAGCCAGCTTATGCAGGAAATGCTCTATACCCCGCGCGGGTATGGCTGGGGGAACATCTTTTTATCGCGCTTTACTCCGTCAGGGAATTTCGCTAGCTTGACGCCTCGATTTGTTTCCACGGACGACCAGCACCATGTATTCGGGACTGTTTATCATTCTTGTGCCTCTGATTGCAGGCTACCTTTTACCCGCCAGAAATCTCTCCCTGCTGCGGCTGGTCAATAAGCTTCTCAGCTGGATGGTCTACGTCATTCTCTTTTTTATGGGCATCAGCCTGGCCTTCCTGGACGATCTCAGCCACAACCTGCTGGCTATATTTCACTACTGTCTGGTGAGCGCATTCTGCATTTTGCTCTGCAACCTGCTGGCGTTGCGGCTGCTTGAGTCACGTCGTCCCTGGATACATCAGCATCGTCAGGAAGTGTTGCCCTCTCGGCTACATATGGCGCTGGAGTCGCTGAAACTGTGCGGCGTGGTGGTAGCTGGCTTCGCCCTCGGCCTCAGCCAGTGGACGCCGCTGACGTTTGCTTCCCAGGCAAGCGAATATGCACTGCTGTTTCTGCTGTTTCTGGTCGGGCTACAGTTGCGCGGCAGCGGTATGACCCTGCGTCAGATCTTGCTAAACCGACGGGGAATGCTGGTGGCGCTAACCGTCTTTGTCAGCGCGATGGCAGGAGGCCTGCTTGCGGCACTGGTGCTGGGTTTACCGTTGAAAACCGGACTGGCGATGGCTTCAGGCTTTGGCTGGTATTCCCTCTCTGGCATTCTGATGACCGAATCCTTTGGCCCGGTGATCGGCAGCGCGGCCTTCTTCAACGATCTGCTGCGGGAACTGCTGGCGATTATGTTAATTCCGGCACTGATAAGCCGCCACCGCTCCAGTGCCCTCGGGCTGTGCGGCGCGACTTCAATGGACTTTACTCTGCCGGTATTACAACGCAGCGGCGGCACGGAGATTGTGCCTGCGGCTATCGTGCATGGTTTTGTTCTGAGCCTGTTTGCCCCTGTTTTAATAGCATTATTCTCCTCCTGATCCCGCTGGAAGCGTTCGGGCTGGAGTCTGCCGCACGCTTCCCTTCCCTGCCCGGCCTGACAACCCTTCGCCTTCGACTATGCTTACTCTGACTAAATTAAGCCAAACGGAGAAGGGCATGAAACAGACAGTAGCCGCGCTGGTGGCGAAGACTTTAGAAAACGCCGGGGTAAAACGTATTTGGGGAGTGACAGGAGACTCGCTCAACGGGCTGACCGACAGCCTGAATAAAATGAGCACTATTGAGTGGATGCCGACCCGCCACGAAGAGGTTGCCGCTTTTGCTGCGGGTGCCGAGGCGCAAATCAGCGGTGAGCTGGCGGTGTGTGCTGGCTCCTGCGGGCCGGGCAACCTGCATCTCATCAATGGCCTGTTCGACTGCCACCGTAACCGCGTACCGGTACTGGCGATTGCGGCACACATTCCCTCCAGCGAGATTGGCAGCGGCTATTTTCAGGAAACGCATCCGGAAGAGTTGTTCCGGGAGTGCAGCCATTATTGCGAGCTGGTTTCCAACCCTGAACAGCTGCCACAGGTGTTGGGCATTGCGATGCGCAAGGCTATTCTGAATCGTGGCGTTTCCGTGGTGGTGCTGCCGGGCGACGTGGCGCTGAAACTCGCGCCTGAAGCGGCGAAAGGTAACTGGTATACCCCGCAACTGCCGGTTATCCAACCCCCTGCCAGCGAACTGGCCAGGCTGGCAGAATTACTCAATGATTCCCATAACATTACGCTGATGTGCGGCAGCGGCTGCGCTGGTGCCCATGCGGAAGTGGTGAAGCTTGCGGAAACGCTTAAAGCGCCAGTGGTTCATGCGCTGCGCGGTAAAGAGCACGTTGAGTATGATAATCCTTACGATGTGGGAATGACCGGGCTGATTGGCTTCTCTTCCGGTTTTCACGCCATGATGAACGCCGACACGCTACTGCTGCTTGGCACCCAGTTCCCCTACCGCGCCTTTTATCCGGCGGACGCCAGGATCATTCAGATTGATATCAATCCGGGCAGCATTGGCGCCCACAGCCATGTCGATATGGCGCTTATTGGCGATATCAAAACCACGCTTTCTGCTCTGCTGCCGCAGCTGGAAGTAAAGCATGACCGTGATTTCCTGGACAAGGCGCTGGAGCATTATGTCGATGCGCGTAAGGAGCTTGACGATCTCGCTACGGCTAACGATAAACAGGCTATTCACCCGCAATATGTCGCGCAGCAGCTCAGCCGTTATGCGGATGAGGATGCTATTTTTACCTGCGACGTCGGTACGCCAACCGTCTGGGCTGCCCGCTATCTCAGGATGAACGGCAAACGGCGCCTGCTGGGTTCATTCAACCACGGGTCAATGGCTAACGCCATGCCGCAGGCGCTTGGGGCACAGGCGGTAGATAAGCAGCGCCAGGTTATCGCTATGTGTGGCGATGGCGGCTTCAGCATGCTGATGGGCGATTTTCTCTCTGTGGCGCAGCTTAAGCTGCCGATAAAGTTAGTGATATTTAATAACAGCGTGCTGGGCTTTGTGGCGATGGAGATGAAAGCCGGGGGCTACCTGACAGATGGCACCGAACTGGAAAATCCAAACTTTGCCGAAATTGCTGCCGCCTGCGGCGTGAAGGGGATCCGCGTGGAACGCGCTTCCGATCTGGATGCCGCCTTGCAGGAAGCGCTGGCTCACGACGGACCGGCGCTGGTTGACGTGGTTACCGCAAAAGAAGAGCTGGCGATGCCGCCGCAAATCAAGATGGAGCAGGCCAAAGGTTTCAGCCTCTACATGCTGCGGGCAATCATCAATGGCCGGGGCGACGAAGTGGTTGAACTGGCAAAAACCAACTGGCTGCGGTAAAACATTTGCAGGTCTTTTTGCGGACGCTAAGGCGTCCGTTTTCATTAAAGGAGCGCAAGTGTGATTGATTTACGCAGTGATACGGTAACCCGCCCCAGCGCAGCAATGCTTTCTGCCATGATCTCCGCAGAAACCGGGGATGATGTCTATGGCGACGATCCAACCGTCAACGCGCTTGAAGCCAAAGCGGCAGCGCTGAGCGGCAAAGAAGCCGCCCTCTTTGTACCTACCGGCACCCAGGCTAACCTGATTGCGCTTCTCTGCCATTGCCAGCGCGGCGAAGAATATATTGTGGGTCAGCTTGCGCATAACTATAAATATGAGGCTGGCGGCGCAGCAGTGTTGGGTAGCATTCAGCCGCAGCCCATTCTTGCCGCGGCAGACGGTACGCTCCCGCTTGATGTGGTGGCGCAGTTTATCAAACCCGATGATTTTCATTTCGCTATCACCCGCCTGCTGAGTCTGGAAAACACGCACAACGGCAAGGTTCTTCCCCTCAGCTATTTACAGGATGCCTGGACTTTTACGCGCGAGCGCAAACTGGCGCTGCACGTTGATGGCGCACGTATCTTCAATGCGGCAGTGGAGCTTGGCGTGGAGCTGAATGCGCTGACGCGCTACTGCGACACGCTGACCATCTGCCTGTCAAAAGGCCTGGGCACGCCGGTGGGATCGCTGCTGTGTGGCAGCGCGGAGTTTATTCAGCGGGCGCGTCGCTGGCGGAAGATGACCGGCGGCGCAATGCGTCAGTCTGGTATTCTGGCGGCTGCGGGCTTATATGCACTGGAGCACAACGTGGCCCGTCTGAAGGAGGATCACGACAATGCGGCATGGCTGGCCGGAGAACTGCGGGCGATTGGCGTGGATGTGTCGCGTCAGGACACCAATATGGTGTTTGTCCGTCTGCCTGAAGCACAAATTGCACCGCTCAGTGCCTGGATGAAGCAGCATGAGATCCTGATCAGTACCGGCGCAGTGACGCGGCTGGTCACTCATCTCGATATCGACCGTTCCGCACTGGAAACGCTGGTTGGTCAATGGAAAGCCTTTTTGCAGTCGCAGGCTTAACCTCTGTTCTCAGAGAGAGGCATCACCAATGCCATTTCAGTGAAATATGAAGAGAAAAGTTTCCGCAGCCTCTCTTAACCCGCGCCATATTTCTCCAGAAGCGCCTTCACGATAGCTTCACTTTCCGCGTCCGGCAGCCCCCGAAAGTCTGCCGCGCGGAAATGCATCTGAAAGGCGGCAATCACTTTCTGCTGTTCGCCTGGCGTCATTTCAGCCGAAGCCTGATAGCCGTAAAGCGACAGCAGCGTTAACAGATGCGCCTGATCTACCGGCGCTTCCGCCTCGCGCCCTGCCAGATAGAACTTTACGCGGGACGCTTCAGGCCAGGCGCCAATCCCCTGCTTTGCCAGCGCTTGCCAGGGAAAGAGCGGGCCGGGGTCTTGTTTACGCTGAGGCGCAATATCGCTGTGCCCTACTATATCCTGCGGCAGAATGTGGTAGCGCTGAATGATATCGCGCGCCAGCGGAGTGAGCGTGGCGATCTGCTGACGGGCGAAAGGAAACCAGACCTTACCTGACGCTGAGCGCTGATAGCCCTGATTTTCCAGTTCGATGCCTATCGAAGTGTCGTTCAGGCGCGTAGCCCCGCGCCAGAAGCTGGGGCCGGCATGCCAGGCCAGCTGGCTCTCCGGCACCAGGCGTAATATTACCGGCTGACGCTGTTTCAGTTGAGGCGTGGCCGGAATAAGATAGTGAGCGCTGACGTCACGGTCGGTCAGCGTAGCCAGTGCCGAGGGGAAATCTTCTGCGGTGTAATGCAAAACCAGCACTTTGATGCGCGGCCTGGCGCCAAAGGCCGAATGGCGCGTGTCCAGGGTGTAGCCCTGATGCGGTTCGAATCCCGATGGAGTACAGGCGCTCAACAGCAGCACCGCCGTCGCTAACGTTAACGCTTGCTTCATCAGCTGATTTTAACGGCAGTGCCGCTTACGCTGACCATCAGCATACTGCTATCTTTACCTACCGTTTCGTAATCGATATCGATCCCTACTACAGCATTCGCCCCCAGCGCCTTTGCCTGCTCTTCCAGCTCTGCAAAAGCTATCTGGCGCGCTTTACGCAGCTCTTTTTCATAGGCGCCGGAACGGCCGCCCACGATATCGCGGATACCGGCAAAAAAATCACGAAAGATGTTGGCACCAAGAATAGCTTCGCCTGTCACCACGCCGCAGTAGTCGGTAATCGCGTGCCCTTCCAGGGTTGGAGTTGTGGAAAATTTCATTATCTGGGTTCCTTTTACTGTTCTTTGGGAGTGTAGCCCTTCTGGTTAAACAGAGCGGCTATACTTTATGCTAAAAACCGTCATCCAGAAACAATAAGGAAATCAAGATGAAATACCTAGCGATTGCTGCACTGGCTCCAATGGCGCTGCTGCTCAGCGCCTGTACTACCGTTGAACCCGCGTATAAGGACATTGGTACACGTATGGGTCCTTGTGTTGATGGCGGCCCCGATTCTGTTGCGCAGCAATTTTATGACCTGCGTATTCAGCAGCCGACTCAGGGCTTACCTGGGGAACAGCAGCTGGCAAAATATCGCCCTTACCTGAGCGATAAGCTTTACGCAACGCTGCTGAAGGCCAGCCGTGAAGGCAGTAAAGATGCTGCGCTGAATCAGGGAGATATCTTCTCCTCTCTGGCTGCCGGCCCAACCTCGGCCAGCGTAGCGGATTCTTCGACCATTCCGAATACTGATGCACGCAACATTCCACTGCGGGTTACTTTGAGCCGCGATGGCAGCAAACCTGTCGAGTGGCAGGATGAAGTTTTAATGGTGCGGGAAGGAACCTGCTGGAGCGTAGATGATGTGCGCTATGCCAGCCCTAATCCTCACCTGAAAGGCGGCTCCCTCAGCCAGCTTCTGCTGAAATAACGCTTTCCCCTCGTGCCATCTTCGGATGGCACAAGCTCTTCCTGACGTTGTCGCACACAGCGGCAAAAATTTTTAAACTGCCCGATCATCTGCCACTCTTTCAGCTGCCCGCGACTTATAAAGTAATTTTCTCCGGCGATGATTGCATAAGTATGCCGTCAACGTTAAAATCCGCAGCATTAATTACTATTCACTTTTAGCGCATGAGTATTCAACTAAACGGTATTAACTGCTTTTACGGCGCCCATCAGGCGCTGTTCGACATTCAACTGGCGTGCCCGGAGGGCGAGACGCTGGTGCTGCTGGGCCCAAGCGGTGCCGGTAAAAGCTCTCTGCTGCGCGTTTTAAACCTGCTGGAGATGCCGCGCTCCGGCACGTTGAGCATTGCTGGCCATCAGATTGACTTCAGTAAAAAACTGTCAGACACGGCCATCCGTGAGCTGCGTCAGAATGTAGGCATGGTTTTTCAGCAATACAACCTCTGGCCGCATCTGACCGTGATGCAGAATCTGATTGAGGCGCCCTGCCGCGTCTTAGGCTTGAGCCGGGAACAGGCCCATGCCCGCGCCGGAAAGCTGCTTGATCGCCTGCGTCTGGTGAAATTTGCCGATCGGTTTCCGCTGCACCTTTCCGGAGGGCAGCAGCAGCGCGTGGCCATTGCCCGTGCGCTGATGATGGAACCGGCGGTGCTGCTCTTTGATGAACCTACTGCCGCCCTCGACCCGGAAATTACCGCCCAGATCGTCTCGATCATTCAGGAACTGGCTCAGACCAATATCACGCAGGTCATTGTGACGCACGAAGTGGAAGTAGCCCGTAAAACGGCCAGCCGCGTGGTCTATATGGAGAATGGTTACGTGGTCGAACAGGGCGATGCCAGCCGCTTTACACAGCCGCAAACCGATGCGTTTGCCAATTATCTATCGCACTAATGCAGGGTATAATGATGAAAAAAGTCGTACTTGCCGCACTGTTAGCGGGTTTAAGCCTGAGCGCAAGCGCCGCGCAGACCATCCGCTTTGCCACCGAAGCCTCCTATCCTCCCTTTGAATTTGTAGATTCTGATAACAAAATTCAGGGCTTTGATGTGGATCTGGCTAATGCGCTGTGCCGCGAAATGAACGCCACCTGCACCTTTACGAATCAGGCCTTCGACAGCCTGATCCCCAGCCTGAAATTCCGCCGTTTTGATGCGGTAATGGCCGGTATGGACATCACGCCGGAGCGCGAAAAGCAGGTGCTTTTCTCCAAAACTTATTACGACAACTCCGCGCTGTTTATCGCTCAGAAAGGCAAAGTAGCTTCTGTTGACGCGCTGAAAGGCAAGCGGGTTGGCGTGCAGAATGGCACCACTCACCAGAAATACCTGACCGAAAAACTCACTGGCGTAAATGCCATTCCCTACGACAGCTATCAGAATGCCATCCTCGATCTGAAAAATGGCCGTATTGATGCGGTGTTTGGCGATACTGCCGTAGTTAACGAATGGCTGAAGCAAAACAGCAATCTGGCTCCGGTAGGTGAGAAAGTGACCGACAAGGCTTACTTTGGCACGGGCCTGGGCATTGCCGTTCGTCAGGGCAACGCTGAACTGCAAAGCCAGTTCAACACCGCTCTGGATAAAGTGAAAGCGGATGGCACTTACAAGACCATCTACAGCAAATGGTTCCAGCAGTAATATCTGAATGAATGAACTCTATCCTTTAGCAAGCGCCGCCGGCATGACCGTCGGCCTTGCCGTTTCTGCTCTGGTCGTGGGTCTGATACTGGCGATGATTTTTGCTGCCTGGGAATCGGCCCGCTGGCGACCGGTTGCCTGGCTGGGAACCGGTCTGGTGATGCTGTTTCGCGGCCTGCCGGAAATTCTGGTGGTGCTGTTCGTCTATTTTGGCGCGTCCCAGCTATTGCTCACCCTCTCAGACGGTTTTACCGTTAATCTGGGTGTGATCAGCTTCCCGGTACAGATAGCCATTGAAAATTTTGACGTCAGTCCGTTTCTTTGCGGGGTGATTGCGCTCTCAATTCTCTACGCTTCCTACGCTTCTCAGACACTGCGGGGCGCGCTTAAAGCGGTACCTCAGGGGCAGTGGGAATCTGGCCAGGCGCTGGGAATGAGAACAGCCGCCATCTTTTTCCGTCTGATTATGCCGCAGATGTGGCGACATGCGCTGCCGGGGTTAGGCAATCAGTGGCTGGTATTACTGAAAGATACCGCCCTGGTGTCGCTGATCAGCGTGAACGATATTATGTTGCAGACCAAAAGTATTGCCGCCCGAACGCAGGAGCCGTTTACCTGGTATCTGATGGCCGCAGCCATCTATCTGGCAATCACGCTGCTGAGCCAGCAGGTATTAAAGCGAATAGACGCGCGCGCTACGCGGTTTGAGCAGGGGAATATCTGATGCTGAGCTATTTACCCGAACTGCTTAAGGGGCTGCATACCAGCCTGACGCTGACGGTGGCATCGCTGCTTGTGGCGCTGCTGCTGTCGCTTATTTTTACCGTAATTTTATCGCTGAAGGTGGCGGTACTGCGGCATGTTGTGCGCGGTTATATCACCCTGTTTACCGGTACTCCGCTCCTGGTGCAGATATTCCTGATTTATTACGGTCCGGGGCAGTTTCCCTCGGTGCAGGCCATTCCGTGGCTGTGGCATCTTCTTTCACAACCCTGGCTTTGTGCGCTGCTGGCGCTCTCTCTTAACAGTGCCGCCTATACCACTCAGCTGTTTTATGGCGCTATGCGGGCGGTACCTAAAGGGCAATGGGAGTCCTGTTCGGCGCTGGGAATGAACCGTAAAGAGACGCTGCGCATTCTGCTGCCCTATGCGTTTAAGCGCGCCCTCTCCTCCTATTCAAATGAAGTCATTTTGGTGTTTAAAAGTACCTCTCTGGCTTATACCATCACGCTGATGGAGGTTATGGGGCACGGGCAGATGCTGTATGGCCGCACCTATGACGTCACCGTGTTTGCCGCCGCCGGTCTGATTTACCTTTGCGTCAACGGCGTGCTGACCATGATGATGCGTCTTATTGAGCGTCGTGCGCTGGCCTTTGAACGCCGCAGCTGATTTTCCGGTAAACGCCGCCGGAATCCCTCAGAAAAAGCCCATCTTTTACGGTTAATCAGCGGATAACCCCGGCATTATGGACGCCATAATAGCCGGGTTAAGTGGCAGCAAGGACGGTACGTGATGCATAAGCTTGTTTTAACCCTTCTGATAACCTGGATTTGCGGCTACGCGCAGGCTGCCGATCCTCTGCGTTTTGCTTCTGTAGCCAATAATCCGCCCTTTGAGTTTATGAACGCAGATAATCAGCTGGTGGGATTTGATATCGATTTAGCGAAAGCTTTGTGTGAGCGCATGCAGCAGCAATGTATTTTCACCAGTAATAATTTTGAGCACCTGCTTCCCTCCCTTAAATTTCGCCGTTATGACGCGGTCATTTCCGGTCTGGACATCACTGAAGAGCGTAAAACGCTGGTTGACTTTACCGATCCCTATCACAGCAACTCCGGCACGCTGGTAGCGGGGAAAGGGCTTTACAGCAATATTGAGCAGTTGAAAGGCAAACGAGTGGGCATTGGTGCAGAAACCACCCAGCAGGCCTATTTAAAGGTCGCGCGCCCTGAAATTGTGGCGGTGATTTATGATAATTACCAGAATGCGCTGCTGGATATGCGTAACGGCAGGCTCGATGGCATTTTCGGTGATACGCTGTCGATACAGCAGGTGCTGGAATCCAATCCACAGTTGGGGAAAGTAGGTGCGCCTATTACCGACAGTCGTTTTTTTGGCATCGGGCTGGGGATCGCTGTGCGAAAAGGCAACAGTGAACTGCGAAAGAGCCTTAATGAAGCGCTGCAAAGTCTGAAGGATGACGGTACGCTCCACCAGCTCAGCCGCCGCTGGTTTGGTCCATCCGCTTAGTTTTGCCTGCGCTTCAGGAGTGCCAGTACTTCGCTATGGGCCGTATGCGGGAAGAGATCAAATAGCTGGACCCGTTCTGCCTGATATTCACTCAATCGCGCAATGTCGCAGGCCAGGGTTTCTGCATTACAGCTTGAGTAGAGAATATAAGCGGGCGACATAGCGCTGAGATAGCGACAAAGCTCCTCACCTATTCCACGACGAGGGGGATTGACCAGTACCAGATCGGGAACAGCCTCCTCACCGGTGGCAAAAGCAGTGGAGTCCAGCGCGGCAAAGCTGACATTGTTCATTCCCATTTGCCGGGCAGAACGTCGGGCGCAGGCGATGGCCTCAGCACTGATTTCAATGCCGGTCAGCTTCATTTCTGGTGTGGCGCAGTGCAAGCCAAAGCCCCCGACTCCGCAAAACAGATCCCACATGCTGTGAATATTCAGTTCGCTTACCCAGCTGCGTGCAGTGGCGTAGAGTTTCGCTGCTACCTCAGGATTGGTCTGAAAGAAGCTCTGCGGACGTATCCACAGCGGCACGTCGTTAAGTTTTTCAGCAAGCGCCTGATTTTCAGTCAGGGCAATTTCCCGCTCCCCTTCCAGAATTGCCATATGTACCGGCTGAAGATTAGCCGATACCACGCTCAGCTCCGGTAGATCCTGCAAAAGAGCAGGTAATGCACGTTTAAGCTGTTCAAGTTTTGCTTCGGAACGTAGCACAAAACGCAGCATCATCCGCCCATCCAACGTGCTTTGCGTCAGCAGAATAAATTTCAGCTCACCGCGCTTACGCGCCACATTGTAGGGCGTCAGACCAGCCTGGGCGATAAAAGGCTTCAGCCGGGCAAAGACTTTGGCGAAACTGGCGGGATAGAGCGGACAGCTACTTAAATCTACCGGCAGACCATCACGGTGCATCACCCCAAAGACCGGGCGCTCCACGCTGCCGCTGACCACCATTTTGGCTTTATGACGAAAGCCCTGCGGCGGCGAGACGACCGGCGGCAGCCAGGTTCCAACATCTTGATCGGCCAGCAGTTGATGAAGCCGATCCTGTTTCTCTGCCAGTTGCCGGGAATAGGGAACGGTCAGCCACTGGCAGGAGCGGCAACGGTCGGCGTCATAGAGCGCGCAGTGCATAATGAAGTTGATTAGTCCGTGAAACGAAAAGCGGGCGGGGATTGTAGCATTGTGGTATCAGCGTTGCCGAAAAAATTGTCGACAGCTTGCAGGAACAAACAGCAGAAAGACCAGCACTAAATCTGGCAGCTTTTGCACCATCAGCAGCGGGATCACCTGCGCACTGCCCTCGCCATTAATGCTGAAAAGTTCCGGATAGATCCAGCCCATTGAGGCGCAGAACATGTAAAGCAGAGCGACAGTTTCAGCGGCGACAAAGCCCCAGCGCGCCCAGTTTCTGCCGTGTATCAGCGCCACGGCACAGCGTAGTTCAAAGAAAAAGATAAGCTGGCTGGCGATAAAGATCAGTGTTGAATCCCAGGCCTGAGCGCTGCGATAGACAAAACTGGTTATCCCCTCAACGCCTGCCTCCTCTATTTGCAGGAGCACGCTCAGCAAACGCGTGGCAACAATAGCAATAGCCCCCACCAGAACCGGAACCGGGACTGATGATTCAGGGATCCCCTTACCTTCTCTGAGTACCTCTGACATAACGCTCTCCTGCCGGCCCCACTTTATGCTCCATAACGGTGCGCGTGCGCCATCATGGGGTTCCTCCTGCTTCAGCCATTACCGGCAAACAAGAGGAGTGAATAATCACCGAGTGCTTAATCATTACGATCTCATTAAATGAGCCGCCACACAGAAGGATTTCTGCTTAAGCATGCTGTCGGCAGCACTTTCGTTTAATTGAGTCACTCTGGCATGAACAGTGCAATTGTTCTAAGTGACTCACCTTGCAGGTTATTTCTAGCGCAATTAAGGGAATATATCCACCGGGACAGCGCCCTTTTTATCGCGTAATTAGCATTTTCTTTTTTTGACTGGAGGTCAATTGATGAAGGAAGAGAATTTTAGCTCAGCGAGCAGGCATTCCGCAGGCTTCGGCGCTTTTCTGGCGCTGCTGGTGGCGATACTATTTTTCTCCGGACTGTTTTATAAAGTTGAAGGAATGAAGTGGCTGGGTGCCCTGGATTTCACCACGCTGGGCGGGAAATTTGGCAGCATAAAAGATGCCGCCACGACCTTTGTGGGCCAGGGAGGGTCAGGTGCCAAAGCGGGCTTTCTGTTTGCCTTGTCGCTGGTGCCTACGGTCATGCTGGCGCTGGGGCTGCTGGAGATTTTTACGCATTATGGCGCTATACGCGCCGCACACCAATTGCTCACGCCGTTGCTGAAACCTGTTTTAGGCCTTCCCGGCCGCTCCGGGCTGGCTCTGATAACGGATTTACAGAGTACTGATGCCGGTGCGGCCTTAACCAAAGAACTTTATGATGAAAAGCAAATCTCCAAAAAAGAGGTGATTATTATGGCCGCCTGGCAATATTCCGGTGCCGGGCTGATCAATAACTATTTCGCCATCGGTTCTGCGCTGTTTGTTTCTTTATCCCTTCCCGTGCTGATCCCGTTAGTGGTGATGTTTGTGCTGAAATTTGTGGGGGCGGCTTTTGTCCGCCTGATTTTGAACACCCTCTATAAACGAGATTTCCCACATGCAGAATAAACCGCTTAGCAGTCAGAACCCCTTTGATATCTTTGTTATTGGCGCGCGTAAAGGTTTCCATATCGCCATTCATAATTTAATGCCTAACGTGGTCATGGCCTATGTGATTGCGGAGATGCTAAATTTGCTGGGTGTTATGGGGTTTATAGGGGAGATTTTCGCGCCGGTAATGGGGCTTTTCGGCCTGCCGGGCGAGGCCATTACCGTCCTGCTTACGGCATGGCTCTCCTCTTCTGCCGGCACCGGCGTTGCGGTGAGCTTGCTGGCCAAAGGCGTGCTGAGCGGCGCGGATATCACTATCCTGACGCCCGCCATTTTTCTGATGGGTTCCCAGCTCCAGTATATGGGCAGGCTGTTAGGCGTGTCGGACGTGCCGAAAAAATACTGGCCTCTGCTGATGGTGACCAGCATTGTTAATGCGGCGATCTCAATGTTGATCATGCGGGTCGTAGCCTGATTCTTGATAAATGGAGTGCTTAACGTGTTAAAAGTTTTGGAACATTACGCTTATTTGCATGAGATCCCGGAACTGGGGTTTCAGGAATTTAAAACCTCGGCCTATATCAGCAGTCAGTTGAAAGAGGCAGGCTATGCGGTTCAGGATAACTTCAACGCAACGACCGGTATTGTCGCCGTACTGGATAGTGGCGTGCCGGGGCCAACGCTCGCCCTGCGAGCGGATATGGATGCGCTGGGACATGTGATCAATGGCGAAGCCTGCGCGCGTCACACCTGTGGGCATGATGGCCACTCGTCCGTGGTGCTGACCGCTGCACAGGAGCTGATTGCGGAAGGCGCGGTGAAGAAAGGCCGTCTGAAACTCATTTTTCAGCCTGCTGAAGAGCTGGGCACAGGCGCACTGGCGATGATCGCCGGAGGCGCTATAGACGATGTGGATATGATCCTGGGATTCCATCTGCGTCCTGCGGAAGAGTGTGCCGTGGGAACCGCCATTCCTGCTGTCTACTACTCTGCCTGCGTGACGATTGAAGCCACGGTGCGCGGACAGACTGCGCACGGCGCTCGTCCACACCTGGGCATTAATGCGCTGGATGCCGCCGTCAGTGCGGTTCAGGCTGTTAACGCGGTGCATATGGCGCCGGGGAAGAGCTGGAGCGCCAAAGCGACGCGTTTTCTGTGCGATGCAGGCGTTACCAACTCGATTCCAGACGAAGCGCGCGTGGTATTTGATCTTCGTGCCGCTGAAAACGAAGATATGGAGAGATTAAAAGCGCGTGTGGAGCAGGCGATTAAGCACAGCGTGGCGGCGTATGGCGCAACAGCTGAGATTTTGGTGCTGAAATCGATGCCTGCCGCTGAGATTGATCAGGAGATGACGACATTAATTTCTGAGTCAATTACAGAGGTGCTGGGGGAAGCGGCGCTGATGCCGGTGCGCTCCACGCCTGGCAGTGAGGATTTCTTCCACTATGCCGTTGAGCGTCCTCAGGTGAAGTCAGGTTTCTGGGGGTTAGGAACCGGGCTGGTGCCGGGGCTGCATCATCCCGACATGCATTTCGATCTTAATTCGCTGCCGGTGGGGATCCGCATATTTAAGACCTGTGTGAAGAAGGTATTGGGTTGAGGGCAGGTTGTCTGGGGGGAGATGAGCTGGTCCATAGGAGAAGACGGGCATCTTGTCTAGGGTTCAGTGTTTTGGTTAGTAGAAGCCGAAGGGTACGTTGTCTGGGGGATGAGTAGCCAGGTTAGTAGAAGCAGAAGGGCACGTTGTCTGGAGGATGAGTAGCAAGGTCAGGGAGAGGGGGCTGAACACAAAAACGCCGTGAACCCCTCCCTGGGGGCTGCGAAGCGGCGTCCATGCCGCTTAGCTTTTGCTTATCAGCCCCCTCTCCCTTCCCCACAGCATTGGTGTTGCCTGTTACAGAAAATCAAAACCAACTTCCAAACCCACAACCAAGACGAATTCAGTTCCCGCATCAAATCTGGTTTTGACCTGTGTGAACGCCACACTCACCAACAACACCGAATTCAATGGGTGGCACCCCGGAGTGCATTAGCCGAGTGTATGCCGCAGGGATGCGGCATCCAGGCTTGCGCTAATGCCGCGCAACATATCAAAGTTAACATTTAGCACTACGGCGTCTCGGATAAGGCACTCCGGGGTGACGCCTTTGCTCCGATCCGATTTTGACTGTGCGAACGCCAAACCCTACCACCAACGCCGAGTTCAGAGGGCGCCGTCCCGGATAAGGCACTCCGGGGTGACGCCTTTGCACCGAACCCGGTTTTGACCTGTGTGAACACCAAACCTACCACCAACACCGAATTCAGAGTGTGTCGTCCCGGATAATGAACCCTGCGTTACTGCCCTTCCCCGTTCCGGGCATCAGTGGCCGCCGCGCGCCTTCTGGATATCCTTCAGCCGCTGCTTCTCTTCGTGCGCCATAAAGCGCCAGGCGATAAAGCCAACGATCCCAACCACGAACAGAATCAGCGAAGCCAGCGCATTGATCTCTGGGTTAACCCCACGTCGCACGGTGGCAAAAATTTGCATCGGCAGCGTGGTGGCACCCGGCCCGGTGACAAAGCTGGAAATCACCAGGTCGTCCAGCGACAGCGTAAAGGCCAGCAGCCAACCGGTGACGATGGCTGGCGCAATCATTGGTACGGTAATCACAAAAAAGACCTTCAGCGGCGTTGCGCCCAGATCCATCGCGGCCTCTTCAATTGAGCGATCCAACTCGCGAAGACGTGAGTTGATCACCACCGCCACATAGGCGGTACAGAAGGTAACGTGCGCCAGCCAGATAGTTAACATGCCACGGTCGGCAGGCCAGCCAAAGGTATTACCCATCGCCACAAACAGCAGCAGCAGTGAAAGCCCGGTGATCACATCCGGCATCACCAGCGGCGCAGTCAGCATAAAGGCGAAACCCGTAGAGCCTTTAAAACGACCGAAACGCACGATCACTACCGCAGCTATCGTACCCAAAACCGACGCAGCCGTTGCCGCCAGCGCCGCAATGGTCAGACTCAGCGTCACAGCACTAATCATCGCATCATCGTGGAACAACACGTTGTACCAGTGCAGCGAGAAACTCTCCCATGCGGCAAGCTGAGAGGAGTTAAAGGAATAGATAACCAGCAGCGCCATCGGTGCATAGAGGAAGAAAAAGCACACCACCAGGATCGCCGTGCGCCAGGGAGAACGGATTGTAGGTAACGTAGTCATTCCTTTTCCCCTAATTCTTTATTCTGATGCTTATGGAACCAGATAATCGGCAGGATCAATATCAACAAAATAATCACTGCCAGCGCAGAGGCCACCGGCCAGTCACGGTTATTAAAGAATTCCTGCCAGAGTACGCGGCCAATCATGATGCTGTCCGGGCCACCTAACAGCTCGGGGATCACATACTCACCAACCGCAGGAATAAAGACCAGCATAGAGCCTGCGATAATCCCGCCTTTGGTCAGCGGCACGATAACGCTGAAGAAAGTTTTCAGCGGACGTGCGCCCAAATCGAGAGAAGCTTCCACCAGTGAATAGTCAATGCGGGTTAATGCGGTATAAATCGGCAGAACCATAAACGGCAGATAGCAGTAGACGATGCCAATATAGACCGCCAGATTGGTGTAGAGGATCGCCACAGGGTGATCGATAACACCGGTCCACATCAGGAAGCGGTTAAGAATGCCGTTATCATTCAGGATCCCCATCCAGGCATAGACGCGTACCAGAAAAGAGGTCCAGGAAGGCAGGATCACCAATAACAATAAAATATTACGCGTTGAGGGCGAACTGTGCGCCACCGCCCAGGCCAGCGGATAACCTATCAGCAGACAGATAACTGTCGAGATGGCGGCCACCTGTAGGGAGTGCAGATAAGCGTCAACGTAGAGCGGATCGTCCGTCAGCGTGATGTAGTTGCCCAGATTCATCACCATCGTCAGCTGCCCGTCGGCCCAACTCACCAGATCGGTATAGGGCGGAATGGCGCGGGCAATATCCGCAAAGCTGATTTTCAGTACGATCAAAAAGGGCAGCAGAAACAGCAGGATCAGCCACAGATAGGGCAGTGCGATAACCAGCTTACGCCCCTGCTTCATCTGCAACTTGCCCAGAAGCAGGCTGAACGAGCCTGCTTTGCGGGTTGGCGGCTCGCTGGCGCCTGAAGAATGTTGACTCATAACTCTCCCACTAAACCGTCAGAACCACGCAGCTGTCCGCTTCCCAGCAGAGACGGATTTCATCTCCCCAGGTCGGCATGCCCTTGCGAAAACGCCAGGTATTTTGCAACTGAGCGCTGATCATCTGGCCGCTGTGCAGCCGCACGTGATAGATCGAAAGGTCGCCCAGATAGGCGATATGCACCACTTCACCTACCGCAAAGTTACAGCCATCCGCAGGAACTTCCTCGCACAACATCACTTTTTCCGGCCGCAGGGCAACGTGCACCGGCACGCCGTCCGTCACGGAGGCGTCAGAATCGACCTTCAGAGGATGAATCAGTCCCGGACTGGCAATCACCAGGCCGTCTGCCTGACGTTCGCGCAGTACCCCTTCAAACAGATTGACTGAACCGATGAACTCCGCGCTGTAGCGGGTGGTCGGATGCTCGTAAATCTCTTCCGGCTCGCCAATCTGCACGAATTTGCCGCGGTTCATAATGGCAATGCGTCCGGCCATGGTCATCGCTTCTTCCTGATCGTGCGTCACCATCACGCAGGTTGCGCCCACGCGCTCAAGAATATCGACCACTTCCAGCTGCATTCTGTCGCGCAGTTTTTTATCCAGCGCGCCCATTGGCTCATCAAGCAGCAGTAATTTCGGCCGTTTGGCAAGGCTACGGGCCAGCGCCACGCGCTGCCGCTGCCCACCAGAAAGCTGATGCGGCTTGCGTTTGGCATACTCCTGCATATGTACCAGCGTTAGCATCTCTGCCACGCGGCTGCCGATCTCATTTTTCGGCAGGCGGTCCTGCTTCAGGCCAAAGGCGATGTTCTGCTCCACCGTCATGTGGGGGAACAGCGCATAGGACTGAAACATCATATTGATAGGTCGCTGATAAGGCGGCACATGCGAGAGATCCTGACCATCAAGCATGATCTGCCCGGAGGTAGGCGGCTCGAATCCTGCCAGCATGCGCAGCAGCGTCGACTTTCCACAGCCGGAGGCTCCCAGCAGCGCAAAAATTTCGCCTTTGTAAATCGTCAGATTGACATCATCAACCGCATGCTGACCGTCAAAAGACTTGGTCAGGTTGCGGATCTCAAGCAGCGGCGTCAGGGCTTTGCCAGCTTTTTGTTGCGGACGGGCGGTTGCGTCGTTCACTACCATTACTCTCCGGCGCTTAACGGAATACAGGCCATATAAAAAGACAAAACAGAGGCCGGAGAAAGCGCCTCTGTTGCTTAATCAAAAATGAGTCTGCCCCACTTTTGTCAGTTACTTACCACTTTTAACTTTAGTCCATGCGCGCGTACGCACACGGTCAAGTTTTGGATCCTGCACTTTCAACACAAACAATTTTGCCATCGTGTCAGGGGTAGGGAAAATGCCCGGATTATTGCGGACGCTTTCATCAATCAGCGGTACAGAAGCCTTGTTGCCGTTAGCGTAGAACATCTTATTCGAGACGTCAGCGATGACCTTAGGCTCCATCATATAGTTGAGGAACTGATAGGCCGCATCCAGATTTTTGGCATCTTTAGGAATAGCGAACATATCAAAGAAGGCCAGCGCGCCCTCTTTTGGAATGCTGTAGGCAATGTCCACGCCATTCTTCGCTTCCACGGCACGGTTTTTCGCCTGCAAAATGTCGCCTGCCCAGCCGATAGCCACACAGGTATTGCCGTTCGCCAAATCGTTAATGTACTGAGAAGAGTGGAAGTAACGAATGCTTGGACGCAGCTTCAGCAACAGGTCTGTAGCGGCGCCAGAGTAATCTTTAGCATCGGAACTGTTCGGATCTTTGCCAAGATAGTTCAGGACGGTGGCAAAAATCTCTTCGGGTGCATCCAGGAAAGAGACGCCGCAGCTTTTCAGCTTCTCCAGGTTTTCAGGCTTCAGCACCAGATCCCAGCTGTCTACCGGCGCATCTTTACCCAGAGCCGCTTTCACTTTTTCAACGTTATAACCGATGCCGGTGGTCGCCCAGAGATAAGGGATAGCGTATTTGTTGCCTGGATCGTGCTGATCCAGCTTTTTTAGCAGATCCGGATCCAGATTTTTATAATTTGGCAGCTTGCTCTTATCAAGCGGCTGGAAAACGCCAGACTGTAACTGACGCGCCAGGAAGCTGGAGGAAGGCACCACTACGTCGTAGCCGGTGCTGCCGGCCATCAGTTTGCCTTCCAGCACCTCATTGGAATCAAACACGTCGTAGACCACCTTGATACCGGTTTGTTTTTCGAAATTCGGTACGGTAGTGGGTGAAATATAGTCTGACCAGTTATAGACGTGCAGCGTCTTATCAGCAGCACTCGCGCCAGCGGAAACCGCCATCAACACGCCAGCAACCACACCTGACAACCAATTCTTACGAAGGGCGCTCATGTTTTCCATTCTCCTGAACAGGGATAATTACAGCCTGAGGCACAAGCTACTCACAGCTGACCTTTTAAGGCTCTACAATGAATGATTATTCATTGCGCTGTTAAATAGAAAAAACCTATACCTCTGGTGACGTTGCACGCGAAATGCAGCTTCGCAAGAATAGCCCCCCTGCTCCCCCCAGGCCAGCCCCCGGCGTAAAAAACGCCTTTTATCGATTTTTAATGCATGTTTCCTCTCTGTGATAGGGCATACATGGCACAAACGGCGACAGATATCCGGCATTCAGGGCATAAACCAGCATAAATGCGTGTAGCAAAGCGGTGAGAGATGCTGAAAATAGCAACAGTTAAACGTGAATGGATATTTTAACAGCGGGGGAAAAAGAGGAATGGGCTAATCGGTGATTAACCCAGGGGCATTAATGCAGCAAAGAATGGGTAGTGACGATCTCTGAGCGATCTTCTTCTTCGCCCGGTACCAGCAACTGATTGGCAAAGGCTTCCAGCACAACCATAGAAACTTGCTCTTCGCTTTGCTTCATAAAATGAACAAATTGCCCGAAAGTCACCCCGGCGGAGACGCTCAGCGACTGACAAACAATAAGCTTGGGCAGATTATCATCCTGGATATCCAGGAAGGCTTTCACCGTTAAAGAGCTGGCATTAATTTGTGATAAATCGCCAACCAACGGGATAAGCGCAGTGGGTTTGACCTCTGCCAGAGCTGAGAACAGGAGAACGTTATCGACCAAATCCAGCTTGGCATCAAACACACCGTCGAAATTTTGCATATGCGGCAGATGAAGGGCCTGACAAGAGTCACACTCAAACCAGGTGATGCTTTGCTGATCCAGCCAACGTCGTATTACGTCAATATCTGGAACGACGAGTGAATCCATGTATTTTATTTCTCTTACCGCCTTAAAATTGCGCCCTAGCTTACGGAAAATCCCTGCCAAATACCACGATAGCGAAAGAAATATGCCTTTATCCGCCGGTTTTCAGACTGAAGCCGGGGCGAGCCTGTTGTTCAATCCAGGCGATCATCATCGCCGCAATATCCAGTCCGGTAGTCTTTTCAATCCCTTCAAGGCCGGGTGAAGCATTGACCTCCATCACCAGCGGGCCTCGTTTCGCCCGCAGGATATCCACACCGGCTACATCCAGGCCCAGCGTGGCGGCTGCCGCAATCGCCATTTCCCGTTCACGCTCTGTGATCTCCACACTGCGGGCTTTGCCTCCGCGATGAAGATTAGAGCGGAAATCGCCCTCTTTGGCCTTGCGCTCGATAGATGCGACCACTTCCCCGCCGATCACCAGACAGCGGATATCCTTTCCCTGCGCTTCTTTGATGAATTCCTGCACCAGGATATGCGCATTCAGCCCACGAAACGCGTCTATCACGCTCTCCGCCGCCTGGCGGGTTTCCGCCAGCACGACGCCAATACCCTGCGTCCCTTCCACCAGCTTGACCACCAGCGGTGCGCCTCCCACCATTTTAATCAGGTCGCTGGTATCGTCCGGTGAATGAGCAAACCCGGTTACCGGCATATCAATCCCCTGCCGCGCCAGCAGTTGCAGCGAGCGTAACTTGTCACGGGCGCGGGTAATGGCTACCGACTCATTCAGCGGATAACTGCCACACACCTCAAACTGACGCAGCACGGCCGTGCCGTAAAAGGTAATGGCGGAGCCTATGCGGGGGATCACCGCATCAAAATGCTCCAGCTGCTTGCCGCGGTAGTGAATAGCCGATGAACCGGGATTGATGGTCATATAACATGAGAGCGGATCGATCACTTCAACGCGGTGGCCGCGCGACCGCGCGACCTCCAACAGACGTTTGCAGGAATAAAGTGAGCTGTCACGGGAAAGTATCGCAATTTTCACCAGCTGCCTCCGCAGAGCTTAACGCGTTGCCCAACCCTGTTTATGCAGGTAATCCAGCATAAAGGGGCGACTCTCTTTGAGCAGCGTTTTCTGAATGTGCTCACTCCAGCTTTCCCGACGCGTGTTGTTGCCACGCGACAGGTAATAGGCTTCATGTTCCGCATCATACTCAGCCAGCACCTGGGGATCGATTGGCTGATAGTGGTTTTCATGCACCAGCATGGCGACGGGCATACGCGGCTTCAGCTGCGGGATCTGTTCAGGCCAGCCGAGGCAAAGGCCAAAGAGTGGCAGAACAAATTCAGGCAGGCCCAACAGTTCGGTCACTTCTGCGATGCTGTTGCGAATCCCGCCAATATAGACGCCGCCCAGTCCTAAAGACTCAGCGGCGGTCATCGCATTCTGTCCCATCAGCGCTGTATCCACGCAGCCCAGCAGCAGCTGTTCCGCCAGTCCCAACTGAGCTTCCGGATAGATTTGCTGGTGGCGGTTGAAATCGGCACAAAATACCCAAAATTCTGCGGCAGTCCCGACATACTTTTGTCCACCTGTCAGACCAACCAGTTTTTCACGCAGTGTCTTATCGGTAACCCGGATAATTGACGAACATTGCAAAAAGCTGGAGCTGGACGCGGACTGCGCAGCGGCCAAAATGGCTTCACGCTGTGCGTCATCAATTTGCCTGTCAGTAAAGGCCCGAATCGAGCGGTGCGAGCACAAAAGCTCAATGGTCGGCGTCATGCTTATCTCCTGGGGGGGTGTCACGCTTTGCGTTAAAAAGTTCCGGCGCCATCGCTTTTGCCGTACGCCACATCATCACGATTGCGGCTGGAAGCATTAACGCAATACCTGCAAAAATCATCACTGTTGCGGCGAACGGGCCGGAAAAAGGTGCCGGCAAGGGTAGCATCTGATGCAGCGTGAAGTAAGAGAGAACCAGCAATATTCCCCCCACGGCTTCCATAAACAGCACGGGTTTGGGTAAACGACTAAAAGCACGCATGGCGTATCTCCTTACGCAGGGTTGCTCTACCCTGCCTGCCGTTATTAAAGCCCACCTTAGCGATCTCTGCATAGTCTGGACGAATCAGATCAACAGGTAATTCCTTCTTCCTTTCCCTGGTAGATGCGGGCATGATGATCGCCATTAACAGATAAGTTGTGATGTACATCACACTAATTTTGACCTTTGAGGAGAAACCTATGTTTGCAGTGATTTTTGGACGTCCTGGCTGTCCTTATTGTGTCCGTGCAAAAGAGCTGGCTGAGAAGCTGACCGCAGAGCGTGAAGATTTCAACTTCCGTTATATCGACATCCACGCTGAAGGCATCACTAAAGCGGATCTGGAAAAAACCGTCGGCAAGCCTGTTGAAACCGTACCGCAGATTTTCCTCGATCAGAACCACATTGGTGGCTGCACTGATTTTGAAGCTTATGCCAAAGAGAATCTGGGCCTGTTCCAGTAATCTTCTCTCATCACCGCCTTAACCAGGAACCGGTGACTGACGCATAAAAAAAGGCCGATTAAAATCGGCTTTTTTTTCGTCTGGTGTCAGGGCCGCTTTTCATCGCCCAGCAAGGACCGGGAAAGCATAACCACCAGGGCACCGGAGCCGCACCAGAAGGCAGCGCTGGTGGTAAAAGCTAACTCCTGTAGCAAAGAGCCATGCGCAGCCAGTGAAAAATGCATGGCCAGCAGCATCACCGGCGTTGCTAAAAAAGCGCCTGCAAGAGCGACCGTTAACGGCGCTTCTTTTGAAGTCAGCGCCGCAATAGCGCCAGGCACGATAAATATAAGCAGCCCCAAACGAGGTTCAGAGTGAAGAGTAGTATCAACATTCATTTCAAACCGCACGGCAACAAACACCAGGCAGTAAAGGACAAAACAGACGATAACGCCTGTCCAGGTCATCCCTTTAAATACCATAGGATCTTCTCCCAGCTAGGTAATTTCGGATAAAACTTAACGTCGCCGTGACAAATGTTGCGGCTATTACTGGCTGAAAAGAATGAAAAGATGTCCAGCGGCGCTGGCATTGGGCTGTAATTCGTGGAAATTCCTGAATATTGCCGCTGCTCTGCTGACAGCCAGGTCAATATAAAATAAAAAATGAAGTAGTTCAACACGTTACTGGTAAACAGGAGGTTACATCAGGCTCAAAAAGGTCACATATTTGTTAAATGAAAAAAACTATCTGTTTAGCTCAGACTGTTTCGCAGGCGTAACCCCTCGTTTTCTAAGAACTCTCCGAGCCTTCAGGATCCCGCTTTTGCAACGTAATTTTTACGCTTTTTAAATGAAAAAAAATTATTTCTTCCGTTATCAGAACTTTTGTATTTGGCCGGAGTCATAATTAGTGCCACTGCTTTTCTTTGAAATCCCTAAATTGTGGAGCCCGTTAATCTGATGATTAGCGGGTTTTTTTATCGCCGCTTTATAAGACTTTTCACAATAAGACTTATCTCCATTCTCTTCTCTTAATGTTTCCTTAATCCCCTTTCCGCACCATAGCACTCCCTGTTCATAATCTCTGACTGTCATGAAATCACCCTCCATTCTTAACAGAAGCACAACCACCCGCGTAATTAGGAACGAAGCTATTTATCTTCTTCCTGCCCGCTTTTATCTTGTCCAGCTGATCTTGCTGGCGGTAACAGGGCTGATTTTCACCTGGATCTCCCGCCATGAAAGTTGGGATCTCGCCCTGATACGGGTGTGGTTTGATCCTGTGACGCAGCAATTTCCCTGGAAAGATAATCGCTGGCTGGATTTGATCAATCACCGTTTGTTAAAGGACATGGTGATAGCCGCTGCGGCAGTTGCGCTGGTAAGAGGCCTTGTGCAGCGCAATGCCCGTTTAGTGCTGATCCCAGCGTTGATTGGCATAGGGCCGCTGGTGGTAGGCATTCTTAAAGCGAACAGCGCGCACTCCTGCCCGTGGGATCTGGTGGAATTTGGCGGCAAAGCGGTCTCTTTCCCGCTCTTTTCTGCCACCCCCTTCAACAGTGGGCCAGGCCGGTGCTTTCCGGGTGGTCATGCATCAAGCGGGTTTGGAATGATGGCGCTCTTTTTCTGGTACTGGCCCCGCCGCCCGGTCAGAGCATGGTGCTGTTTTGCGCTCGGCGTGTCGCTGGGCATGGTGATGGGCTATGGCCAGATGATGCGCGGAGCACATTTCCTTTCACACAATTTATGGGCTGGCTGGTGGGTTTGGCTGAGCCAATGTTTAACTTTCGGGTGCGTTTCGTACCTGGTGAATAAGACGAGGAAAATATAAATATGGAAGAACTTAACCGGACGTTGTTTCTCTGGATCAATGCCACCCCCTTATCCCCTGCCTGGCTGCTCTCCCTTGCTACCTTTATTGCCCGCGATCTGATTGCCATTGTCCCGGTGCTTATTATCACGCTGTGGCTGTGGGGGCCAGAGCGTCAGGTCGGTTTACAGCGTAAGCTGGTGCTGAAAACCGGTATCGCGCTGGCTTATGCCCTGAGTATTTCATGGTGTGTGGGGAATTTGTTCCCCCATGCACGACCTTTTGTCCTGGGTATAGGCCATCAGTTTCTGCCGCATGCGGCCGATGATTCCTATCCCAGCGATCACGGCACCGCTATTTTTACCGTCGCGATTGCGTTTCTTTGCTGGCACCGCGTCTGGTCTGGCGGGCTGCTGATTGTGACCGGCATCGCTATCGCCTGGTCACGCATCTACCTTGGCGTTCACTGGCCGATGGATATGCTGGGCGGAGTGCTGGTTGGCGGACTCTCCTGCCTGTTTGCCCAGGTGGCATGGTCCTTTTTTGGTCGCCGCTTATTGCAAAATATCTCTTCACTTTACCGACTGGTATTTTCCTTTCCCATCCGCAAGGGCTGGGTACGTAATTAGCGCACGGCGCTCTCTGTGAGATGCGCCCGGCATAATAACGGTTAAACAGACGCCTGATTTATTGCGCAACATAATGAAAAATTAAAGACTTTCTATTAATGTGTTGCGCAATTGATATTATGACAAGTCACCCTCAACCACTCAAAAAAAATAACCCACTGATAAATAAACTTTTTTATTTCACATCTTTTTCTGTTTTGGCTGAATTGAACGCTATTTAACCAGCCCTGGACCTGGTTACAGTAGTGAAAAAAACCAATAAAATCCGCAGCAACCCGTGCATTCCTCTGCACTTAAAACCTCATACCGAATATTTCGCCAAATATAATAGCAGGAATGTGATTCAGATCGCCTGAAGTGCCTCTGTTTCTCCTTTTCTCGTTTTATTTAAATGGTAGAGTGTCCGCGTTTCGGACAGGGATCAAAATAGTGGGTTGGCACCCCTGCCTGTCGATAATTGTTTCACTGTATTCAATCAGGAGATAATGATGGAGTCATCTAAGACGGCCACGCTGGCGGGTAGCGGTGTTGTACAGACCACCAGCTGGCGCAAAAGTGACACAATGTGGATGTTAGGCCTGTACGGGACGGCCATTGGCGCTGGGGTGCTTTTCCTGCCTATCAATGCCGGTATTGGCGGGCTGATACCGCTGATTATTATGACGCTGCTGGCGTTCCCGATGACCTTCTTTGCCCACCGTGGCCTTTGCAGGTTCGTGCTTTCCGGCCGCAAAGCCGGTGAAGATATTACCGGCGTGGTGGAAGAGCACTTTGGCAAAGGCGCCGGCAAGCTGCTGACCCTGCTCTATTTCTTCGCCATCTATCCCATTCTGCTGGTTTACAGCGTAGCCATTACCAACACCGTTGATAGCTTTATGACCCATCAGCTGCATATGCAGGCACCGCCACGATTTTTGCTGGCGCTGATCCTGATTGTGGGTTTGATGACCATTGTGCGTTTCGGCAAAGAGATGATTGTCAAAACCATGAGCGTGCTGGTCTATCCCTTTGTGATGGTGCTGATGGTACTGGCGCTCTTTTTAGTGCCGCACTGGAACAGTTCGCTCTTCCATAACGTCAGCCTGGCAGGCAGCGGCAACGGGCTGGGAATAACGCTGTGGCTGGCCATTCCGGTGATGGTGTTTTCGTTTAATCACTCCCCCATTATTTCAGCCTTTGCGGTTGCCAAAAAGGAAGAGTATGGCGATAAGGCTGAGCAGAAATGCTCGAAAATTCTGGCCTTCAGCCACCTGATGATGGTGGTGACGGTGATGTTCTTTGTCTTCAGCTGCGTGCTTAGCCTCTCGCCGGAGAACCTGGCTGAGGCAAAATCACAGAACATCTCCATCCTTTCCTACCTGGCGAACCACTTCAACACGCCGCTGATGGCCTGGCTCGCCCCCATTATCGCCATGGTCGCTATTACTAAATCTTTTCTCGGCCACTATCTTGGCGCGCGGGAAGGTTTCAACGGTCTGATTGTCAAAACGTTGGGGGAGAAAGGGAAAAATCTGCCGGAAGCGAAGCTGAATAAGATCACTGCCCTGTTTATGCTGGTTACTACCTGGATTGTAGCCACGCTGAACCCCAGCATTTTAGGGATGATTGAAACGCTCGGCGGCCCGGTTATTGCGGTTCTGCTGTTCCTGATGCCGATGTACGCAATCAATAAAGTCCCTGCGATGCGCCAGTACAGCGGTAAAATCAGCAATGTCTTTGTGGTGCTGACCGGTCTGGTAGCTATTTCCGCTATCGCTTACGACCTGATTTAATCTGGCAAAAAGGGGCGATACCTTTCGCCCCTTCAGATTTTTATTTACCGCGCGCTGAGTCGATATCTGTTCTCTGGCCGATCAGGCAAACCATTTACCAAACCATCCGGTCATTTTCATCATTACAAAATCCCAAATGCGGTTTAAAAAGCCGCCCTCTTTCACCTCTTCCATTACCACCAAGGGACGCTGCTCTATGGTCTTGCCATTCAGCTGAAAGTCGATATTTCCCACCACCTGATTTTTCTTAAGCGGGGCGGTAAGCTGCGGCTGATTAAGCGTGAAACTGGCCTTAAGATTCTTTATTTGTCCTTTTGGCAGAGTAATGGCGGCATCCTTCGCGACGCCAAGATTGACCTCTTTCCTGTCGCCGTACCAGACGCGCTGGGTTGAAAATGGCTTGTCCGCTTTTATCGGCGTTACCGTTTCGTAAAACCGGAAGCCCCAGGTCAGCAGCTTTTCACTTTCACGAAAGCGGACGGCATCCGTAGCGGCACCTAACACTACCGAGATCAAACGCTGATCGCCCTGCACAGCTGAAGCCACCAGATTGTTACCGGCGCCCTCGGTATGTCCGGTTTTAATGCCATCAACGTTCAGGTTCGTGCTCCACAACAGACGGTTGCGGTTATGCTGACGGATACGATTGAAGGTAAATTCCTTCTCTTTGTGCAGGGCATATTCCTCAGGCACGTCACGAATTAATGCCTGACCTATCAGCGCCATATCTCTGGCCGTGCTGTACTGCCCCTCGGAATCCAGCCCGTGCACAGTTTTGAAATGGGTGTTCTGCAACCCCAGCGCCTTAACATAGTTATTCATCAGGCCGACAAAAGAGTCCTGGCTGCCCGCGACGTAATCCGCCAGCGCAATACTGGCGTCATTCCCGGACTGAATAATAATGCCCTTATTGAGTTCGGAAACCGGGATACGGTCACCGGGCTTAAGGAACATCAGCGACGAGCCTTGTAACTTCGGGTTGCCGGTAGCCCAGGCATCTTTACCTACGGTCACCATATCGTCATTAGTAATTTTTCCGGCTTTAATAGCCTGCCCGATAACATAGGTTGCCATCATTTTAGTCAGGCTGGCCGGGTCAAGACGATCGTCAGCATGGGATTCCGTCAGCACTTTTCCGCTGTGGTAATCCAGCAGTATCCAGGCTTTGGCTTCTATCTGTGGTGCTGCGGGGGCCTCCTCGGCGCGGGCAGTCAGCGTCAGAAGTAAAACAGGCGTAGAGAGAAGCAGAGTTTTTACAGTGGCAGAGAGAGACATTTTCTTCATGGCGGGACCCAAATATCCATTTGAAAGGTAACTATTTTCGCTGCGGGCGGACGCAGACCCTGCCACGCTAACGTTTTCTGAGCGGAAAAAGAACAGCATTACTGTAAAGTTATTCAGAGTTTATTAGATAAATCTGGGAACTGCCCCACCGCTCTGTTTTTTTCGCCTGTTATCGGCAGTGAAACCAGGCGAAATTCCGAATTTTCGCAGAACAGTTAAGTCCGTCACAAAATTCCGCTAACCTGAAATGAATCAGCCTGAGGAGTAATAACGATGGATTTAGCTCTGTTCGATCTGGATGAAACGCTAATCTGTGAAGACAGTACCGGTTTGTGGCTTCGTTGGCTGGTGTCGCAGGGCTTTGCGCCGGCCGCGCTGATAGAGCAGGAGCAGGCGCTGATGGCGCAATATTATCAGGGATCGCTCTCCATTGAAGAGTATATGCATACCACCCTGTCGCCGCTGGAGGGTATGGGTACGCTGACCGTTTCCGGCTGGGTAAGGCGTTTTATTCAGCGAGATATCCTTCCTCGCGTTTATCCTGCCGCTCGGGAACGTATGGCATGGCATCAGCAGCGCGGTGATATGATCATGGTGGTCTCCGCCAGTGGAGAACATCTGGTGGTGCCAATAGCTGAAGAGCTTGGCGCACAGGGCGCGCTGGCGATAGGCGTGGAAATAGTTGATGACCGTTACAGCGGTCAGAGCTATGGCACCATGACCTACAAAGAAGGCAAAGTCACCCGGCTGAATGACTGGCTTGCCGTGCAGCAGGAGAGCGCTTTTGCCAAAACCTGGGCTTACAGCGACTCCATTAACGATCTGCCGATGCTTGAGCATGCCGATCACGCCTGTGTGGTTAATCCCAGTGAACCCTTGCATCAACTGGCGCAGCAGCGTGGTTGGGAAATCTGCCGCTGGGTGAGGTAGCGTTCTGACGGATAAAAGCGTGCTTTAACCTGGCGCAAGTGGTCCACTTTTATGGGCCACTTGCGCCATCGTCCCGGGGTCTTACTCTGCTAATCCAACCTGCAACAATTTGCCGTCAGATTCATCCGTCAGCACATAGAGATAGCCGTCCGGCCCCTGACGAACATCCCTGATGCGTTCCCCGCGATCTGCTAACAACCGCTCTTTCTCTGTTACCTGCGCACCTTTTACGGTGAGATGAATAAGGCTTTTATCCTTTAGCGCACCGATAAACAGCGAGTTTTTCCACTCTGGAAAACGTGAATGGGTATAAAAAGTCATGCCGCTGAGGGCAGGAGAGACTTTCCACCAGAAAGCGGGCTGGAGAGTACCCGAAGCCGTTCCCCCTTCAGACCCTGGCACTTTATCACCGCTATAATCGATGCCCCAGGTTGCCAACGGCCAGCCGTAGTTCTCGCCTTTACGCAGAATATTGACCTCATCACCGCCGCGCGGGCCATGCTCATTTTCCCATATCTCCTGCGTCCAGGGGTTCCAGGCAATGCCCTGTGGATTACGCATGCCGTAGCTCCAGATCTCACCTCTGGCCCCCTGTTTACCCACAAAAGGATTATCTGGCGGAACGGTGCCATCGGCGTTCAGACGCACCACTTTTCCGCTAAGGGCTGCGAGATCCTGCGCTGAAGCGGCCTGGAAGTTATCGCCAAAGGTCACGTAGAGATAGCCCTGGTTATCAAAAACGATCCGGGAACCGAGATTCGCCCCGCTGGAAAGCGGCGGCTGCTGGCGGAGAATAACCTTAAAATCGTTCAGCCGGGTCATATCGTTACTGAGCACGCCATATCCCACTACTGCTCCCGCCCGCCCTGAACTGTCAGCTTCAGTCCAGGTCAGGTAGAGGTGTCGGTTCTGGCTGAAGTCTGGTGCCAGTGCCACATCCAGCAAGCCGCCCTGGCGCTGTGCCCAGACTGCGGGTACGCCGGCAATCGGTCTGGATATCCCTTTTCCCTGCTGCCAGCGGCGCAGCTGCCCCGATCGTTCAGTGATTAAAATCCCCTGATTTTCCGGCAGAAATGCCAGCGCCCAGGGATGATCCAGCCCCTGTTGCAGCTCTTTGACCTCCACTTTCGCCGCCAGTGCGGGCCAGATCGTAAAGGCTGAGACAGCCAGCAGACAAAGGGTAAGCAAACGAGGCATATCGACTCTCCTGAAGGGGTGTCTGTTAAATTTAGCGAAGGGAGGTAAACAACGGTCTGTTTTTACAAAACCTTAAGCGCGTAAGTTTATGCAGCAGCCCCCGAACATTAAACAGGAGCAGAAGAGTTCGGCACTTCAGGTTGCCAGCATGGGAAATTACGCCGCCCGCTTTTAATCATATTTCCAGTAAAGCGGCGAGCCGTAGACTTCAACAAAATAATCGATGACGGCACGAACATTTAAGGGGGGACGACGTGAATTGGGGTAAATAGCTGCAATCTGCTGCCCATCGGTTTTGTTCGCTGCTTCAAATTCAGGCAGGATTTTCACCAGCTCGCCCGTTTGCAATATATCGCCTATCAGCCAGTCCGGAAAAAGAACAATCCCCATCCCGCCCAGCGCAGCGGTGAGCAGCGTTTCGGCATTATTCGAGGTCAATAGAGCTTTCACCTGATAGTGAACCCAGGGGGCACTATTTTGCCGGAACAGCCAGCGATTTGGCCCGGCATAACCGCTGTAGACCAGGCAGTTATGTGCGGTCAGTTCCTGTGGCGCAAGAGGAATGCCATGACGTTGCAGATAGGCGGGCGATGCCGCCGCATGATAGCGTTGCGTGCCGAAGATGCGGGCATGGAAGGAGGAGTCCGTAAGCGTGCCAATGCGAAAGATCACATCTGCTGCCTCACGATGAGGATCGACATAATCGTCGGTCAAAATAAGTTCGATTTGCAGGCGTGGGTAGCGTTCGGCGAAACCCGGCAGCCAGGGGGCAATATGGCGCTGCCCAAAAAATACCGGTGCGTTGAGTCTGACCAGCCCTGCGGGTTCAAGGGCACGATCCTGAAGTTCCTTGCGGGCTTCGCTGAGCTGTTCAGTCATATTTTTGGCATAGTCAACGAACAGGCGACCCGCTTCAGTCGGGATGACCGCGCGTGTAGTGCGGTAAAAAAGCTGTTGCCCCAGCGCCTCTTCTAGCTGCTGCACAGTACGCGATACCAGTGAAGCAGACACCCCTTCCCGCCTGGCCACTTGCGAAAAACTCTGCGCGTTAAAAACGCTGATAAAGAGCTGTAACGATCGAATAGTTATTGCGCCGGCCTTCATTGATGCAATTCCTGCAAAGGTGTTTGTCAGATTATGCTGTTTTTCATTATACCGGGCTGCTCTATTCTTCCCAACCTTAATAATATGAGAGCAGATTTATGCAGCTTTTACTGATTTTACTTGTAGTGTGCGGCGGGATGGGATTATCCGTGGAGGCGGGCCTGCTGGGGCCTTTAGGCGGCCAGGTAGGCGATTTATGGGCCACTTTCAGCATCTTTGGCGTGGGTGCAGTCCTGACTTTTTTCCTGATGCTCTTTTTCAGCCCGCGCAACAGCCCCTCGTTTTTTGCCCAGCCAGGCTGGCAGTTACTGGGCGGCGTCTTGGGTCCTGTCTATGTGGTGATCCTGACGCTTGCCACACCCGCCATCGGCATTGCCATGACCATGATTGGCATCCTGGCCGGGCAGGTATTTAAAAGCCTCGTCATCGACCATTTTGGCTTATTCGGCACGCCTCATCGCAAAATTGATGGTAAGCGTATCATTGCTTTGATTTTTATTATTGCGGCCTTACTGCTTGTGGCTGAGGGAAACTGATGACTATTTTAATGATTATCCTGGCGGTAGTGGGTGGCATGACGCTCAGCATTCAGGCGGCAATTAACGGCCAGCTTGGCAGCAAAGTGGGCGTTTTCAAAAGTGCGTTTCTGACCTTTTCCGTGGGCGCGCTGGTTACCGCCTTACTGATTTTATATTTTGAACCGAAGCACGCTGTCAGCCTGCTGGACGTGCCGAAATGGCAGCTGCTGGGTGCTTTTTGTGGCGTGCCTTATATCGTTGTTATGGTGCTGGCGATCCAAAAAATTGGGGCGGCTGTCGCAACCGTGGCGGTTATTTTTGGTCAGCTGACCATGAGTATGCTCATCGACAGCTTTGGCTGGTTAGGCAATGACGCCATTCCGTTCTCTGTGAGCCGTCTTGGGGCAATTGTCTGTCTGGGAATTGCGCTGGCCTTTATTTATTCCAGCAGTAAAAAGCCAGCACCAACAGCCCGTAAGGATTTAGCTCAGGCCACAGCACGCGACTGACGTTTTGTTACCTCGTTTCTGATAAGAATTACCCTACACTTCATATTGCTGTATAAATTTTGCTGCGAGATGGGTAGAATCCCGCGCAAAATTGCTGTGCAGAACAGGATATGAGCTATGTCGCAAAATATAACAATGGCGCCCAGGGTCGGTTTCGTCTCGCTGGGTTGCCCAAAAAATCTGGTTGACTCTGAACGGATCCTCACCGAGTTACGAACCGAAGGTTATGAAGTGGTGCCGCGCTATGATGATGCGGAGATCGTTATCGTCAATACCTGCGGCTTTATTGACAGCGCGGTGCAGGAGTCGCTGGAAGCGATTGGCGAGGCGCTGAATGAAAACGGTAAGGTGATTGTCACCGGTTGCCTGGGGGCGAAAGAGGACCAGATCCGTGAAGTGCACCCCAAAGTGCTGGAAATTACCGGGCCTCACAGCTACGAGCAGGTGCTTTCGCACGTTCACCAGTACGTTCCCAAACCCAAACACAACCCGTTTCTGAGCCTGGTGCCGGAACAGGGTGTGAAGCTGACGCCGCGTCATTACGCCTACCTGAAAATCTCTGAAGGCTGCAACCATCGCTGCACCTTCTGTATTATCCCTTCCATGCGCGGCGACCTCGACAGCCGTCCGATTGGCTCCGTGCTGGATGAAGCTAAACGCCTGGCTGAGGCTGGCGTGAAAGAGCTGCTGGTTATTTCCCAGGATACTTCAGCCTACGGCGTGGACGTTAAGCACCGTACCGGTTTCTGGAACGGATCGCCGGTGAAAACCAGCATGGTCAGCCTTTGCGAACAGTTGGCGAAGCTGGGCGTCTGGGTTCGCCTGCACTACGTCTATCCTTATCCTCATGTGGATGATGTCATTCCACTGATGGCGGAAGGCAAGCTGCTCCCTTATCTGGATATTCCTTTGCAGCACGCCAGCCCGCGTATTCTCAAACTGATGAAACGCCCTGGTGCCGTAGAGCGTACGCTGGAGCGCATCAAGCGCTGGCGTGAAATTTGTCCGGACCTGACGCTGCGCTCAACCTTTATCGTGGGGTTCCCAGGCGAAACGGAAGAAGATTTCCAGATGCTGCTGGACTTCCTGAAAGAGGCGCGGCTGGATCGCGTTGGCTGCTTCAAATACAGCCCGGTTGAGGGCGCAACGGCGAACCAGTTGCCAGACCCGGTGCCGGAGTCAGTGAAAGAAGAGCGTTACGATCGCTTTATGCAGCTGCAACAGGCCATTTCAGCAGAGCGCCTACAGGAAAAAGTGGGCCGTGAAATCCTGGTGATCATCGATGAAGTGGATGAAGAAGGTGCCATTGGTCGCAGCATGGCGGATGCGCCAGAGATCGACGGTGCCGTATACCTGAACGGTGAAAAATCCCTGAAGCCAGGCGATGTGGTTCGTGTCAGGGTAGAGAACGCCGACGAATACGACCTGTGGGCCTCTAAACTCTGACGTGCTCTCCGTCCCGCCGTTACTCTTCGGGCGGGACGGTTATGTCTCTGAGATGCAGGCATCAAAGGCCGTTCTTCAGGTCAGGCTGGCATCGGCGACAGGGGCGCTTGTTGCCGCTTTCCGCCTGGCGCTGTTTTCAGCCATACTCAGCCTGATGCTTTTTTTTACGGGCTAAGTAATCTTTATCCTCCCGCAGCTTGTCCCAGCAGCGCTTGAAAACAGCCGCCGCCGCCGCTTTTTCCTCATTCAGTTCATAAGGCAGGATTTCGCGGTCCACACCATATTTTTTGCCGCCTTTATGATTGGCATAACGTCTGGCGCGGGTGTAGCCCATCTGAATGAATTTTCGGGCCATATCCATGCCGACAAAATCATCGCTGGCCCGGTACGCCTCAAACAGCTCCATAATTTTTTTGGAGGAGACTTCAGCAATAGCGGGCGTTTTAAAGCGCCAGTGCGGCAGGATTTCGCTTTTATAAGGCTCTACCATCAGTACACCCTGTTCGCCCCGCCCTACCTGATACCGCTCCGGATGCTGGCGAAAATCGATCTTGCTGAAATCCTGCTCATAGTCGAACTCTTTCATCCACTCTCTCCCTAAATAACAGCAAGCCTGGCACAAAAAGTTGCTGGCTGCGCCTGTCAGGGAAGACTGCATAAACTCAGGTTTTGAGTTTGGGGTCCAGCGCATCGCGCAGCCCATCTCCTAACAGATTGAAGGCAAGCACCGTCAGAAAAATAGCCAGACTGGGGAAAATAGCCACATGCGGTGCCATCACCATATCAGCCCGCGCTTCGTTCAGCATCGCCCCCCATTCCGGCGTGGGCGGCTGTGCACCAAGCCCAAGGAAAGAGAGACTGGCAGCGGTGATAATTGAGGTGCCGATACGCATGGTGAAATAGACCACGATGGAAGAGAGCGTACCCGGCAAAATATGACGCAGGATAATAGTAAAATCCGATGCGCCAATGCTGCGCGCGGACTCAATAAAAGTCATATGCTTCAGCACCAGCGTATTGCCGCGCACCAGACGGGCAAAGGCGGGAATACTGAAAATCGCTACCGCTATAATCACGTTCGACATGCCGGAACCCATGATCGCCACCACGGCAATCGCCAGCAGAATCCCCGGAAAGGCAAACAGCACATCGCTGATGCGCATAATGATCCGGTCCCACCATCCTTCATAATAGCCCGCCAGCAGCCCAAGAAGCGTGCCTGTGGCTGCGCCTATCGCCACCGAAAAAAAGCCGGAGATCAGCGACAGACGGGTGCCCAGCAGCACGCGGCTGAAGATATCCCGCCCGAGAGAGTCCACGCCAAACCAGTGCATCGCCGATGGGCCTTCCGTCAGCCGGTCATAATCGAAATAATTTTCGGCATCAAACGGCGCTATCCAGGGCGCGATTACCGCTATAACAATCAGCAGCATAACGAACACACCGGCCACCATCGCTACCGGCTGGCGACGAAAACGCCGCCAGAATTCACGCCAGGGGGTACGGACTCGCTCTACCGTTGGCATCGCGGAGAGCGCCGCGCTACGTCGCCAGTTTTTCATCGCGTGTCCTTATTTATAACGAATCGCGGGGTTGATGGCGGCGTAAAGCATATCCACAACCAGGTTAATGAGAATAAATTCCAGTGAGAACAGCAGCACTTCCGCCTGCACCACCGGGTAATCACGCATTTCAACCGAATCCACCAGCAGTCGGCCCAGGCCTGGCCAGTTAAAGACCACTTCCACCACAATCGACCCACCAAGCAGAAAACCGAACTGGAGGCCCATCATGGTGACTACCGGGATCATCGCGTTACGCAGGCCATGTTTCACCACCACCAGGGATTCACGCACCCCTTTGGCGCGTGCGGTGCGCATATAATCTTCCTGCATCACCTCCACAAAAGAGGCACGGGTAAAGCGAGCCATTACCGCAGCAACCGCGGCACCAAGGGTGAGAGAGGGCAAAATGTAGTGTCGCCAGCCATCAGCGCCCACCGTAGGCAGCCAGCCCAGCTCCACCGAAAAGATCTGCATCAGCAACATGCCCAGCGCAAACGCCGGGAAGGAGATGCCGGAGACCGCCAGCGTCATACCAATTCTGTCGGGCCAGCGGTTGCGCCAGACGGCAGAAACGATGCCAATGGTCATGCCGAAAATCACCGACCACACCATGCTGCTCAACGTCAGCCACAGCGTGGGGAAGAAGCGTGCGGCAATCTCGGAGGAAACGGGCCGCCTGGAGACCATCGACTGGCCAAAATCCCCCTGAACCGCATTAATAATGAAATGCCAGAACTGCTGGATAAGCGGCTGATCCAGCCCCAGCTGCTGCCGAACCATCGCCACGACGGTGGCATCGGCTTCCGGCCCGGCAATCAGGCGCGCCGGGTCGCCAGGCAGCAGATGAACAAACAGGAACACCAGCACCGCCACAATAAGCAGCGTGGGGATCAGTCCCAGTAAACGTCTGATAAAATAGTTGAGCATGCGTTGTCCTGCCGCTCAGAGAGCCACGCCTCCCACCGGGAAGCGGCGGCTCTCTGTTACGGGATTACTTCAGATCGGCGTCATCAAAGCTGAACGAGGTGTCCGGCATCACGTAAAAACCGGTGAGGTTTTTGGTATTAGCAGATACCAGTTTTTCCACCACCAGCGGCACCCAGGGGCGATCGTTCCAGATACGATCCTGCGCATCTTTATAGAGCGCGGCCTTTTTCTCTCCATCCGTGGTTTTCAGCGCATCGCTCAGATCAGTATCCACCTGAGGATTGCTGTAGAACGCGGTATTAAAGATAGTTGGCGGCCAGGATTGCGTGGCGAACAGTGGTGTTAAGGCCCAGTTTGCCTCACCCGTGGAAGCAGACCAGCCGGTGTAGAACATCCGCACATTGCTCTCTTTCTGCCCTTTGTCTTCCACTTCAGCCGCACGCTGACCAGCATCCATCGCCGTTACTTTGGCTTTAATCCCTACCTGCGCCAGCTGCTGTTGCGTAAACTGCAACACCTTCTGCGCAGTACTGTGGTTATGAGAGGACCACAGCGTAGTGGTAAAGCCATTCGGGTAGCCCGCTTCCTTCAGCAGCTGACGCGCCTTAGCGGGATTATATTCCGGCGCTGGATAGGCCTGAGAATACTGGATGGCTGGCGGTACAATTCCCGTGGCTGGCGTGGCATAGCCCGCAAAGGCGACCTTCACCAGCGCCTGGCGGTTAATGGCGTAATTAATCGCCTCGCGCACCTTCGGGTTATCAAACGGCTTCTGGGTAACGTTAAAGCTGATATAGCGCTGCATAATCGATGGCGACGTCACCAGATCCAGCTTTGTATTTTTCTCCAGCAGTTTGGCCTGCTCATAAGGAACAGGGAAAGCGAAGTTAGCTTCACCGGTTTGCAGCATGGCCGCGCGGGTATTGTTATCCACTACCGGACGCCAGGTAATGGTATCCAGCTTCGGATAGCCTTTCTTCCAGTAGCCGGCGAATTTTTTCACCTTCACAAAATCGGTCTGGTTCCAGGTCTCCAGCTCAAAAGGACCGGTGCCCACAGGGTGGAAGCCAATCTCTTTGCCATATTTTTTCAACGCCGTGGGCGAAATCATCGCCGCTGCCGGGCTGGCAAGCGTATTTATAAAGGCCGAGAACGGCTGCTTCAGGGTAATTTTAACCGTGGTGGGATCAATCACCTCAGTGGTGGCTACCGATTTGAACAGGTTGTAACGCTTAAGATGGTTGTCAGGATTGCTGGCGCGATCCAGGTTGACCTTTACCGCTTCGGCGTTAAAGTCGGTGCCGTCCTGAAACTTGATGCCGCTGCGCAGCTTGATGGTGTAGATCAGCCCATCTTTGCTGGCGTCGTAGCTCTCTGCCAGCACGTTTTGCAGTTTCATCTCTTTATCAAAGCCAAACAGCCCCTGATAAAAGGACTTGGCGACAGCCTGCGACAAGGTATCGTTGGCGTCATAGGGATCGAGGGTGGTGAAATTGGAGCCGACGGCGATCACCGCATCTTTTGCCGCCCAGGCAGGAATGGCGGCAGCGCTGCTCAGTAAACCGGCAGCAATCAGTAACTTACGTTTACTATGAATCATCATTTTGCGTTCATCTCCTGAAGTCCTTGTTGGTTGCAGCAATATCAGGCTCCGCCAATCAGATGGCGGGCAACATAGTGTCCGGCACTCACCTCGACCAGCGGTGCCACTACCGGTTCATCCCCCAGGGCACGGATGGGACTGGGTATCTCATCCACCAGCAGCGCCCGCTCGCGACGACGATGGCCTGGGTCGGCCACCGGCACGGCAGACATCAGCTTGCGTGTGTAGGGGTGCTGTGGGTTTTCAAACACCGACTGACGGGGGCCGATCTCCACAATCTGCCCGAGGTACATAACCGCCACGCGATGGCTGATGCGTTCCACCACCGCCATATCGTGTGAAATAAACAGAAAAGCGATACCGAACTCGCGCTGAAGATCGAGCATCAGGTTGACGATTTGCGCCTGAATAGAAACATCCAGCGCCGAGACGGACTCGTCGGCAATCACCACTTTGGGATTGAGGGCCAGCGCGCGTGCAATACAGATCCGCTGACGCTGGCCGCCGGAAAACTCGTGCGGATAACGTCGTGCATGTTCCGGCAGCAGGCCCACACGCTCCAGCAGCCAGGCAACGCGATCTTCTGCCGCCTGCCCTTTTGCCAGTCCGTGGACCAGCAGCGGCTCCATAATTGAAAAACCCACGGTCAGCCGGGGATCGAGCGAGGCGTAAGGATCCTGAAAAATAAACTGGATATCCCGCCGCAGATGGGAGAGTGCCGGCCCCGTCAGATTATCGATGCGCTTGCCGTTAAAGGTAATAGTGCCGCCCTGGCTCTCTACCAGCCGCAGCAGCGAGCGGCCGGTCGTGGATTTGCCGCAGCCAGACTCCCCCACCAGCGCCAGCGTTTCTCCTGGGCGGAGGTCAAAACTCACCTTTTCCACCGCGTGTACACGGCGGGTAACGCGGTTGAAGATCCCGCTGCGAATATCGAATCGGGTCACCAGATCCCTGACCTGCAATACCGGCTCAGCGCCTGGCGATACGGTATCCTGAGGCACCCTAATCTCGTCGTGGCCCTCTGTCGTCAGCAAGGGGAATTTGGCCGGGAAGGGTTGACCGGTCATGGTGCCAAGTTTTGGCACGGCGGCCAGCAGGGCCTGCGTATAGGGCTGCTGAGGCGAGCGGAAAATGGCTTCAACCGGACCGGTTTCCACCACGTCGCCGCGGTACATTACCTGGACGCGATCTGCCATCTCAGCGACCACCCCCATGTCATGCGTGATAAATATCACTCCCATCTGCATCTCTTTTTGCAGCACGCGGATCAGCTGCAAGATCTGCGCCTGAATCGTCACATCCAGCGCCGTAGTAGGCTCATCCGCAATCAGCAGCGCAGGACGGCAGGAGAGCGCCATAGCAATCATCACCCGCTGGCGCATGCCGCCAGAGAGCTGATGAGGAAAGCGGGAAAGGACGTTTTTCGCTTCCGGAATACGCACCAGGTCGAGCATATGCTCAGCCTCTTTTAACGCCTCCCGGTGACTTTTCCCCTGGTGCAGCCGGATAGATTCCGCAATTTGCTCTCCCACCGGAAACACAGGATTCAGCGAGGTCATCGGCTCCTGGAAGATCATCGCCATATCGGCGCCACGGATAGTGCGCAGCTGAGACTGCGTGGCGCTGGCCAGATTGATCACCCGATCGTCACGCCTGCGCAGCCACATCTCACCGCTCTCTATCTGGCCGCCACCCTGCTCCACCAGGCGCATCAGCGCCAGCGAGGTAACGGACTTCCCTGAACCAGACTCGCCTACAATCGCCAGCGTTTCGCCCCGCTGGACATCAAGCGACAGGTTTTTCACTGCATGAACAACGCCCTCTTCCTGCCGGAAGCTCACGCTGAGGTTTCTGACTGATAATACCTGCCCGGCAGGCAGTTCAGGGGTCACCGACATCCTGCCTCCTTATTCTTCGCGATAAATGCCTATATTCGGCGCATCGCCAACATAGCCATAGCCGCGATACATTCCTTCACTGTTGAAAGGCAGCGCCACATTGCCCTCACGGTCCACGGCGATCACGCCGCCGCTGCCGCCCAGCACCGGGATCTTCTCCATCACCACCCTGTCGCTCGCCTCTTTCAGCGAAAGACCGCCATACTCCATCAGCGCGGCGATATCATAGGCCGCCAGCGTGCGCATAAACACTTCACCAGTTCCGGTAGAGGAGACCGCCACGTTGGCGTTATTGGCATAGCAGCCCGCGCCGATAAGGGGGGTGTCGCCCACCCGTCCAGCCTGCTTGTTGGTCATGCCGCCTGTTGAGGTGGCGGCAGCAAGATTACCAGAGAGATCCAGCGCCACGGCGCCAACCGTACCGAACTTACGATCCGGGTCCAGAGGATCGTCCGGGGTACGGGCTGCGCCATCGTGATCGAGCACCGCGTGGTCTGAGTGAAGTGCACGCTGAAGTTGTTCCCAACGTTCCGGCGTAGAGAAGAAATCGGGCGGCACCTGCTCAAGTCCCTGAAGCGCAGCAAACTGCTCTGCCCCTTCGCCGATAAATAAGACGTGAGGACTCTCTTCCAGTACCGCACGCGCTGCCAGCACAGGATTACGGAGAGTTTTTACTCCCGCTACCGCACCTGCTTCCAGCGAGCGCCCGTCCATTACACAGGCATCCAGCTCATGCGTGCCCTGATGGGTGAATACTGCCCCTTTTCCGGCATTAAACAGGGGGCACTCTTCCAGCAGCCGCACGGCCTCTGTCACGGCATCAAGGGCGCTGCCGCCGCTGGCCAGCACTGCCTGCCCGGCTGACACAATGTCTGATAAGGCCTGAATATAGTGCTGCTCTTTCTCTGCGCTCATACTGGCGCGCGCGATGGCGCCTGCGCCACCGTGAATGGCAATGACTGCTCTGACCATAATTGCTTTATCCTGGGTACCAAATCGGCATGAAAAACACTGGGTTAGAATCAATTAGTTAAATATCAGGCTGTTTTTGACTATAGGCAGGCTGTAAAGTGATGTAAAGCAGAATGTTCGCTGCCTGATAATACCAAAGTGTTCTATCTCATACCCCCGACGGTGGTCGAGGTGACCTGATGCGCAAATCGCGCCATAATAGAGCCATCTGACTGGATGCCTGCCTGACTTTTCAGGCACGCTGGAGACGCTAATGGAAGCTTTTACCGCGGGACTGATCTCGCTGGATGATGCGCTGGCAACAATGCTGGCCCCCCTTACACCGGTAACAGAGACGGAAACGCTGACGCTGCCTGAAGCCGTAGGTCGTATCACTGCCTGTGCCGTAACTTCACCCATTGATGTGCCGCCTTTTGCCAATTCAGCGATGGATGGTTATGCGCTGCGTCTGGCAGAGGCTGGATCCGTGCTTAACGTTGCCGGAAAAGCCTTCGCCGGTGCGCCTTATAAAGGTGAGTGGCCAGCCGGAAGCTGTATCCGCATTATGACAGGCGCGCCCATTCCACCAGGAACTGAAGCCGTGGTGATGCAGGAGCAGACCGAGCAGCTGGGCGAAGCTATCCGTATTACTGCGGAGGTGGTGAAAGGCCAGAATATCCGCCTGGCGGGTGAAGACATTGTGCAGGGTGCTACCGTGCTGGAAGCGGGGGTCAGGCTGGGCGCGGCTGAACTTCCGCTGCTGGCTTCGCTGGGGGTGGCTGAAGTCAAGGTTCTGCGCAAGCTGCGGGTGGCTATTTTCTCTACCGGTGATGAGCTACAGCCTGTAGGCAAGTCGCTGGCGGAGGGCCAGATCTATGACACTAACCGCTTTGCGGTTCATATCATGCTGGATAAGCTGGGATGTGAAGTCATTGATTTAGGGATTATCCGCGACGATGAGCAGGCGCTGCGGCAAGCGTTCAGCCAGGCGGACAGCCAGGCAGACGTGGTGATCAGCAGCGGCGGCGTCTCGGTCGGCGAGGCGGATTACACCAAAAAAATGCTGGAAGAACTGGGTGAAATCAGCTTCTGGAAACTGGCGATAAAGCCCGGTAAACCTTTCGCCTTTGGCCGGCTGAAAGCGAGCTGGTTCTGCGGCCTGCCCGGCAATCCGGTGTCTGCCGCCCTGACTTTTTATCAACTCGTTCAGCCGCTGCTGGCAAAACTGGCCGGGCAACAAGGCCCGGCATTGCCACCCCGCCAGCGTGTGAAAGCTGCCAGCAAGCTGAAGAAGTCGCCGGGACGTCTTGATTTCCAGCGTGGCCGCCTGCTGCGTAATGCGCAGGGCGAGCTGGAGGTGCACACCACCGGTTCACAAGGCTCGCATGTTTTCAGCTCCTTCAGCCTGGCAAACTGTTTTATCGTGCTGGAACGGGATCGCGGCGATGTTGAAGCTGGCGAATGGGTAGATGTCGAACCCTTCAACCTCCTGCTGGAGGGGTAAGATGCTGCCGGAACTCAGCGATCAAGAGACCCTGCGCTACAATCGCCAGATTGTGCTGCGGGGCTTTGATTTTGACGGACAGGAGAAGCTGAAAGCGTCAAAGGCGCTGGTTGTGGGGCTGGGCGGGCTGGGCTGCGCTGCCAGCCCCTATCTCGCCTCCGCAGGCGTGGGCCACCTCACGCTGCTGGATTTCGATGTCGTTTCGCTCTCTAATTTACAGCGGCAGATTTTGCATCACGACGATCGAATTGGCGTGGCAAAAGTCGAGTCGGCCCGTCAGCAGCTCAGCGCCATAAATCCGCATGTTACGCTGGAAACCATTGATAAAAAGCAGAATGATGCGCAGCTCGCCGCCCTGATTGCCCGTCATGATGTGGTGCTGGACTGTACGGATAATGTCGCCACTCGTGAACAGCTTAATAAGCTCTGTTATGCCAGCAAAACGCCGCTGGTCTCTGGTGCGGCGATCCGCATGGAAGGTCAAATCAGCGTGTTTAGCTGGCAGCAAGAGGCCCCCTGCTATCGCTGCATCAGCAGGCTGTTTGGTGATGCCACGCTTAGCTGTGTGGAAGCGGGCGTGATGGCGCCGCTGGTTGGCGTTGTGGGGTCGTTGCAGGCGATGGAAGCTCTCCGCCTGCTTACTCACTATGGCAGCAGCGTGGCTGGAAAACTGCTGATGTATGATGCGATGACTCTGCAATTCCGTGAAATGAAAGTGGCAAAAGATCCCGCCTGCGAAGTATGCAGCCACTGAGTTTTGATAATTCCCGTTACGCTCTTTAAGGGCGGTTTATAGCCGCCGCCTGCGCACTTCTTCTCTTTTTCCGGAATAAAAACAACGTCCTTAGCTGGCTGGCACTATAGTTAGTGCATGATACGGCCAGCCAAAGGAGCCTGGACATAATGACCGGAGAGCCTGGTTTACAGCCTGACGTCAGCATGCAGAACTTTCGGCGGATGCTGATCGTCTTTTTAGTGGTGATTAGCGGCGCGGTGCTGCTGGTGACCGGCTGGGTTGTGCTCAACACCTGGGAACGTTTGGTGAATGAGACGCAGAACGATGCGCGTAACCTCTCGCAATCGGTGGCGCGGCAGTCAGAGGACTCCTTTCTTCAGGTCGAACTGACGCTTCAGGAGCTGCGCGATCGTATCACGCTGGTTGGCCTTGATACGGAGCGGCAAAACAATCTGCGTAACCTGCTGATCGAGCGCAAAAGCTCGCTGCCCCAACTGAATGGATTGTTTATCTACGACAGTAAAGGAAACTGGGTCATCACTTCTCAAGGCCCGGTTCGGCAGCAATACAACAACAGCGATCGGGCCTATTTTCGCTACCATCAACAAAACCCTGGCGATGGGGTGCATATCAGCGAAGTGATCCGCAGCCGCACCAATGGCGATCTGGTTATTCCCATCTCAATGAGGCTGAATAACCTTGATGGCTCATTCCGTGGCGTGCTGCTTGGCACGCTGCGCATCGACTATTTTCGTCAAATTTTTGGCTACTATAATCTGGGCGATCGCGGTCTGATAGCCTTGTTAAGTAATGAAGGCAACGTGCTGTTTGCCCGTCCTTTCCCCGACAGCACCATTAACCACAATATCTCCAGAAGCCTGCTGTTTACCGAACTGCTTAAAACGGCCCCCAACGGCACAGCCACCTATAAAGCGGCACTGGACGGCATTGAACGGATATTTGGTTACGCCAGCCTGAAACGCTATCCGCTGGTGGTGGCCGTGGGTTATGACCATAATGCGCTGCTGCATGCCTGGTTTGCCGATCTGCTGGTTTACCTGGTTATGTGCGCCCTGCTGCTGCTGATTATCTTTGCGCTGGGGTATTTCCTGCTGCGTAACCTCAGCCAGAATATTCGCTCTCAGGCAGAGCTGTCGCGGGTTCGCGACCAGCTCACCGCCATGAACCGCACCTTACAAACGCTGGCACTGGTGGACAGTCTGACCGGGCTGGCGAACCGGCGGCAGTTCGACCTCTATCTTGACCGCTGCCTTGAGCGCGCCAGCAAGCTCCACAAGCCGCTGGCGCTGCTGATGATCGATGTGGACTCCTTTAAGCGCTTTAATGACACTTACGGACATCTGGCTGGTGATGAGTGCCTGAAACGTGTCGGAGACGCCCTGCTGCATATCTCTCATCGTTCGGATGACATGATTGCGCGCTTTGGCGGGGAGGAGTTTGCGGTGATCCTGCCAGGCAGCAATCAGGAAGGGGCTTTACGGTTTGCTGAATCGGCGCTCGCCGGGATTGCAGCACTGGCCATTCCCCATGAGAACAGCGATCATCCGGCGAAAATCGTGACGGTGAGTATCGGTCTGCACGTAATGGAGAGAGGAGTAGCGGCAGATCCGCGACAGACGTTGATTGGCCAGGCGGATAAAGCACTTTATCAGGCTAAAACTATGGGTAAAAATCGGGTTGAGGTGGTGTAAGGGAGGCGGCAACAGCCAGAAAAAAAGGGATCGCCAGATCCCCTTTTTCCCGTTCGGCAGATCAGCCGTTAATGCCCTGACTGCGCAGATAGTCTTCGTAGTTACCCGTGAAGTCATTGAATTTGCCCGGCGTCATTTCGATCACGCGGGTGGCCAGCGAGCTGACGAATTCACGGTCATGGGAAACAAACACCAGCGTCCCTTCATACATCTCCAGCGCCATGTTGATCGCTTCAATGGATTCCATATCAAGGTGGTTGGTGGGTTCATCCATGATCAGCACGTTCGGTTTTTGCATCATCAGCTTACCGAACAGCATACGGCCCTTTTCGCCCCCGGAAAGTACCTTAGCGGGCTTCTTGATATCATCCTGGCTAAAGAGTAAGCGTCCCAGGATACCGCGTACGGCCTGCTCATCATCGCTCTCCTGCTTCCACTGGCTCATCCAGTCGAATACGCTCAGGTCATCCGCGAAGTCGTGGGCGTGATCCTGCGCGTAGTAGCCGATCTGCGCATTTTCAGACCATTTCACTTCACCCGCATCGGGCTGCAATTCCCCGACCAGCGTTTTCAGCAGCGTTGTTTTACCGATACCGTTCGGCCCGATGATAGCCAGCTTCTCGCCCACTTCCAGCAGCAGGTTAACGTTTTTAAACAACGGCCCCTGATCGAACCCTTTGGTCAGCGACTCAAGCTGCAAAGCATTACGGAACAGCTTTTTATCCTGATCGAAGCGGATAAACGGGTTCTGACGGCTGGAAGCTTTAACTTCTTCCAGCTTGATTTTATCGATCTGCTTCGCACGTGAAGTTGCCTGACGCGACTTAGAGGCGTTGGCGCTGAAGCGGCTGACAAAGGACTGCAACTCGTTGATCTGCGCTTTTTTCTTGGCGTTATCAGAGAGCAAACGCTCACGCGACTGCGTTGCAGCAGTCATGTATTCGTCGTAGTTGCCCGGATAAACGCGCAGCTCGCCGTAGTCCAGATCCGCCATATGAGTACAGACCATGTTCAGGAAGTGACGGTCATGCGAAATGATGATCATAGTGCTGTTGCGCTCGTTCAGCACCTGTTCCAGCCAGCGAATAGTATCGATGTCCAAGTTGTTCGTGGGTTCGTCGAGCAGCAGAATTTCCGGGTTAGAGAAGAGCGCCTGTGCCAACAGCACGCGCAGTTTCCAGCCTGGTGCGACTTCGCTCATCGGGCCGTAATGCTGCTCCAGCGGGATGCCCACGCCCAGCAGCAGTTCGCCCGCGCGCGCTTCTGCGGTGTAACCGTCCATTTCGCCATATTTGACTTCCAGGTCGGCAACTTTGTAGCCATCTTCCTCGGTCATTTCTGGCAGCGAGTAGATCCGGTCACGCTCCTCTTTCACTTCCCAAAGCTCGCCGTGGCCCATGATTACGGTATCCAGCACGGTATACTCTTCAAAGGCGAACTGATCCTGACGCAGCTTACCGATACGCTCGTTAGGGTCGAGCGACACGTTGCCGCCGGAAGGAACCAGGTCCCCGCCCAGAATTTTCATAAAGGTGGACTTGCCGCTACCGTTGGCACCGATCAGGCCATAGCGGTTACCGCCGCCAAATTTGACAGAGATGTTTTCGAACAGCGGCTTACTGCCAAACTGCATGGTGACGTTGCTGGAAACTAGCACAGGGATTGCCTTTCGTTTGCGATGGAGAATGTGAACCAGCGCGCATTATGCCAAAAAAAAGGGGCGGCGAATACACCACCACCCCGCAGAGCATAGTTAGTTTTCGTTAATGGCTTTCCAGCTCACGTTTTGGCGCGGGCATCGGCCGCGTTTCCACCTCATCGCTCAGCCAGTCATGCAGGTAATGTTCTATCTGTTCCAGGCTGCGGTGATAGCGCGAAAATGGCAGAAAGTACTATTTTCTACCAACGTTCGTTACTCTGACTTGCAAAATTAACGCTATTGGCGTAACAAAAACCATCAACATCGGGGAAAAGCGTAAACTGTCTGATATCAAAGAGATTGTGCAGCATTAACAGGCATTTCTCTTTCAGCTCAGGTGTAATGGCAATCAGATTGGTCAAATCCGAATTTTTATCAAACAGTAAACTTCCGGTCCTATCCGTCCCGACCCGGCTATAAAGAAATTGTGCACTCTGCGCAGCAATCCTTTTCGTCACCACAGGGGGTTGCCAAAGTCTTGGGTAATTCTCAAGATGATCATCTTCCTTAGGATCTCCAGAGCCAAATATTTCATTATAAGTACGAGGCTCAGATCTCCCTTCAAAGCCACTGATTCCTCCCCAGTGCAATCCAAGTAACATTCCAGTCTTGTCTCTCTCAGAATTACAGGTAAACCAGAGCGCTATCAGTATATTTCTTGAAAAATCAACCAATCTTGTCGCAGCACCATGATGCTGAAGTTTTGCCAGGAGTTCAAAGTCGCTAAGCATTCGCCCATTTTCGTGGTGATAACCTTGATGTTTAGCGTTTAGCAGAAGCTCCCTTTCGTAATCTCGCAGGGTAGTTTCTGTTGGAAGGAACTTTTTATCTTTCGCTAAACGTCTGTATGCTGAGCTATGTATGGGCCAAGCTATTGATCCCTGACCTCGCCATAAATAGATATTTCGTGTTTCGCATTCACCTACTGATGCAAGTTCAATAACTTGCCAGAACTCATCAGGAGCTAGCAATGGGCCAAATAACTCCGTCTCAATTATTTTCAATTCTTATCCACCGCATCCAATTAGCTATGATTCAATTTATCAAAAAGAGTTTAAACATTTATATATTTAGGTTACATCAGGCTTAAAACCGTGCCATAACGTTTAAGCGCAGAGTAGCGCATGGTTGAGGTTGCCAGAAACCAGCATAAGGTAGCCTTACGTTTGAAGCAGATAATGTGAATAGAGGGTAATACGCTAAAATAGGCGCGGCAACTGTGCCGCCCCACAGACCAAAGTTAGTTTTCGTTAATGGCTTTCCAGCTCACGTTTTGGCGCGGGCATCGGCCGCGTTTCCACCTCATCGCTCAGCCAGTCATGCAGGTAATGTTCTATCTGTTCCAGGCTGCGGTTACGGGTCTCCGGTACGCATTTAATTACAAACAGCGCCCCGAAAAGTCCGATAAAGGCGAAGATAAAGAAGGCGCCTGCCAGACCCACTGTCGCCAGAAGAAGCGGGAAAGTAAGAGAAATAAGGAAGTTGGCAATCCACATGGCGAAGACGGCACCGCCCATAAAGATGCCGCGCAGGCGGGTCGGGAAGATTTCTGACAGCAGCAGCCAGGTAACGGGAGAGAGCGCCCCTTGCTGGAAGCTCAGGAACATCAGCATGCCCAGCAGCACCAGATATCCCCGGAAAACGTCAACCTCACCGTTAATCGTTTCCGGCATCAGATAACTCACGGCACCGATAAACAGCAGGCAGGCAGTACAGCCGAACTGGCCAATCATGGTCATGGTACGGCGCCCAATTTTCCCCAGCAGCCAGATGCCCACAAAGGTCATCAATACCGAGATCGCGCCGTTAGCGATAGTAGCAAACAGCGCCGCGTCGGTACTCATGCCCACGGCCTTCAGCATGGTGGGAGCGTAATACATAATGGTGTTCACGCCGGAGAGCTGTTGAATAACCGCCACCCCCACGCCAATCAGGAACAGCCTGAACAGCCAGGGCTTTTTCAGCTCACGCAGGCTGGGCGGCGCTCTGTTTTCATCTTCAGCGAGCGTTTCCTCAATTTCGGTCATCTCCCAATCCACGTCGCCTTTAGCGCGCGTGCGTTCCAGCACTTTACGCGCCTCGGCCAGCCGTCCTTTCATTGCATACCAGCGTGGCGTATCGGGCATAAACATCATACCAAACCAGAGTGCAACAGCGGGAATGGTGGCAATGGCCAGCATCCAGCGCCAGGTGCTTTCGCCGCCCCACGCTGCGTTAAAACCGGCGTTGGAGATATAGGCCAGCATCTGGCCGGAAACGATCATTAACTCCTGTAGCGTTACCAGCTGTCCGCGTTTGTTAGCCGGCGCAATTTCCGCAATATAGACCGGCACCGTGGCAGCGGCGCCACCTACAGCCACTCCCAGCACCAGGCGGAAGAAAATCATCCAGTGCACATCCGGTGCCAGTGAGGTTCCCAACGCCCCGACGGCGAAGATCACCGCAAGGATAATGATGATTTTCCTGCGCCCGGCGGCAGCGGCGAAATGACCAGAGAAGAGTGCGCCAAAAGCTGCGCCAAACAGCAGAGAACTGGTGACCAGCCCGGTGGTAAATGGCGTTAAGTGCAGCTCATTACCCATAAACAGCAGCGCACCTGAGATAACGCCCGTGTCATAACCAAACAGCAGGCCGCCCAGCGTGGCAATAACGGCGATAACTTTCACAAAGGGTTCGGCAGGTGTCTCACTGTTGGGGCCAGAAGCCCGACTGGGGGTTATGTACTGTTCTTTTGCCATGGTGGTTTTCTACCTCTTATTCTTACCGGGTGGAAAGGAACGGATCAGAGAAAGTCACGATGTCATAACATTCAACTGGTATGGCAAACAATTTAGTTTATTTTTTTCATTTTCATTAACAATGAAAATTAAATTTTGAGACCTGGCGCGCATCTCACCGACCATTCTGTGACCCGCGGCGCAGATACAGCCTGCAAAACTTGTCACTGGCTTAAAGTCATGTGCAGGAATGAAATTGTTTAAATTTTATCCAGACGCATTTAGAAAATACGTTTCAGTTCTCTGAAGCGCTGGCCATGCCCTTCTCCTCCTGTTCACAGCATAAATTTTTTTAAAAGAGACCAGGCTCCCTGAAGCGGGGAAATTATGTCTCTGAAAAGATCCCGGAACCGGGAAGCTGGCAACCAGACAGTGAAAAATGGCCAAAGGAAATCGCCAACCTGAAATCAGGGCTGGAGAGAAGAAACGGGGAAGCAATTTAATCTGGGAGAGGGGTTTTCTTACGAGGTTCTGAAATTTTACTGCTTAACAGCCGATCCCGGAAAATGTAAGAGTGATGCCGCCAGGCCATAAAAACATTTTCTTTTATGGCCTGGCGAGTCCTCTAGAGCGCGAAGGTGTGGATTCGCTGTTGTTACTGGATGGGGCTGTCCGCCTGTTCAGCAGGGCCAAACACCGAATAGTCAGGCATCTTCACGTTTTGATAAAGTTCCCAGCCGCCGCCCAGCGCTTTGTAGAGCGCAACCAGGTCCAGACTGCTCTGCACCCTGGCCTGGGCTGCCTGTTGCTTTGCCTGCGCCAGCTGACGCTGCGCATCCAGCGCATCGATAAAGGAAGAGAGTCCCTGCCTGTAGCTGTCGTTCGCCAGCGTAAAGGCGTTCTGCAACGCCTCCACGGTTTCATCCAGCCCCTCAACCTGTTGCTGATCGGTACGATAGCTGACCAGCGCGTTCTCCACATCCTGAAGAGCCGTCAGCACGGTCTGGCGGTAGCCCAGGGCGGCGCTGGCCTGCTCGGCTCTGGCCAGCTTGACGCTGGAAACCAGCCTGCCACCCTGGAAAATCGGGATAGAGAGCGAAGGGCCGAAGCTGTAGAAGTGGCTGCTCCAGTTATCCAGATAGTTGGCCTCGGTGTTGCGCATGCCGAACTGACCGGTGAGGGAGAGATCCGGGAACAGCTGGGCGACCGACACGCCGATGCTGGCGGTAGCAGCATGCAGCTGGGCTTCCGCCTGGCGCACATCTGGTCTGCGCCTTGCCAGCGTGGAAGGCAGCCCCACCGGCACGGCCTCAGGTAGCGGCGGCAAGGCTTTGTTCGCCATCAGCTCACTGTCCAGCGCGCCGGGCGGCTTGCCCGTCAGCACGGCCAGGCCATTCATCGCCTGATGAATTTGCGACTCATATTGCGGCAGCTGGGCGCGCAGTGAATGTAGCTGAGCACGGGCATTCTCTACATCCATCTGCGGAGCCAGCCCGTTGTGCTGCTGGCTCTGGGTTAAATCCAGCGTCTGCTGCGCCACCTCAATCTGCGTTTGCAGCGTCTGGCTCACAGATTGCGCTCCGCGAAGTTGCAGGTAAGTTCTGGCAACTTCCGCCTCAAGCGAAACCAGCGCATCATTGCGGCTCTCTACCGACTCCTGCTGCTGCGCGTCAGCCGTCTCGACCTGACGACGCACTTTGCCCCACAAATCCAGCTCCCAGGAGGCATCAAAGCTGCCCTGATAGAGCGAGACTGGCTGGGTCAGCCCGTTCAGCGCGGAGCTGATTTCCGGGTCTACCTGGTTTGCCTGGTTATAGACGCCATTGGACTCCAGCTCACCTTTGATCCCCAACTGTTGGCGTTGGGCTGAAAGATTGCCGTTAACCGACGGGAACCAGGCACCGCGCGCCTGATTCAGCTGCTGACGCGAACCGGCGATGCGCAGTACTGCCTGTTGCAGGCTGAGGTTGCCAGCAATGGCGCGATCGATCAGGCTGTCCAGTTGAGGATCGTTAAACGATCGCCACCAGCTCGGGTTGGTGGCCCTGGCCTGAGGATTGGAACCGCTGCCGGACTGAATATTGTTAAACGATCCCGGCACCACAGGATTGGGTGCCTGATAGTCAGGCCCGACAGAGCAGGCCGACAGAGCCAGCGCGGCCAGCACCACGCTAAGCCGCGAACGCAGGAAAAGAGGGGAAACGTTCATGTCAGTGTGCTCCAGCACTGCCCTCGCTCTTAATCGGCGTAAGCAGTAAACAAAAAGGAATAAGGACCAGGGCAACAATACTGAGGCCCATAAAGACGTCGATATAGGCCAGAATTCGGGCCTGGGCGATCATCTCCTGATATAACTGTCCGGTGGCGATGGTGACCGGGTCGCCCACCACGGAGGTGAAGTCCCTTACGCCCTGTGCCCAGCGCTCTACAGTGAGATTAAACTGCTCGTTGAGTGGGGACATGTTATGCACCATATGCGCACTGCGCACCTGCTCCCTTTCGGTAATCATCGCCGTGGAGAGCGAGATGCCTATCGAACCTGCTACGTTACGACACATAGTAAACAGCGCCGACGCATCGGCGTTGAGCCGCTGCGGAATGGTCACAAAAGCGATAGTGGTCAGCGGTACGAACAGGAAGCCCAGCCCGATGGTCTGCGCGCTGCGCATCATCACCAGGGTGGTGAAATCCACATTCGGCGTCAGCGTGGCGGAGTAAACAAACGAGACGAACAGACAGGTAAAGCCGAAAGCGATCAGCCATCGCGTCTGCACAATCGGCATCAGCTTCAGCACCAGCGGGATCGAGAGCACAATCAGCACCGCGCCGGGTGACAGCACCAGCCCGGACCAGGTTGCCGTGTAGCCTAAATCCTGCTGCGCCAGCTGCGGGATCACCACCGAACTGCCATAAAGAATGGCGGCCATACCAGCCATCAGAATGCTGGCAACCGCAAAATTCTTATCCTTCAGACAGTGCAGATCCACCACCGGCTTTTTCGCATAGAGCAGCCAGTAGACAGCCCCTACCAGGCCAATAGCGGTAAGAACGGCAAAGGTGATAATGAAATTTGAATGGAACCAGTCGTCATCTTCACCGCGATCCAGCATCACTTGCAGGCAGCCCAGGCCGAGCGTGATAAGGCCGATACCGATATAATCGATATTCAGTTTCCCCTTCGCCTGCTTGCGCTCCCACGGCGGATCTTCCAGCAGTTGATAAATTGCCAGGACGCTGAAAATCCCCACCGGGATGTTAATAAAGAAGACCCAACGCCAGCTGTAATTATCCGTTATCCAGCCGCCAAGCGTAGGCCCCAGGACGGGTGCCACAATAATGGCGATAGAAGAGAGGCCAAACGCCTTGCCGCGATCTGCGGGTTTGAAATAATCCAGCAGTACCGATTGCTGCACCGGCTGTAACCCGCCGCCAAAGAAGCCCTGCAATACCCTGAACAGGATAATTTGCCACAGCTCGGTGGCAATGCCGCACAGGAAAGAGCAGATGGTAAACATCACGATACAGATCAGGAAAAACTGCTTACGCCCCAATGCCCGGCTGAGAAAAGCAGAGATGGGCAGCACGATGCCGTTAGCCACCAGATAGGAGGTTAAAACCCAGGTGGATTCGTCATAACTTGAAGAGAGCGAACCGGCAACGTGCGGCAGCGCCACGTTGACAATGGTGGTGTCCAGAATTTCCATGAACACCGCCAGCGTCACCGTCATCGCGACCAGCCAGGGGTTGCTGGCCGGTTGCCAGCTCTGGCTGTGACTCATTCCACAGTAACCTTGGGTTCAACCGACAGGCCCAGCGGCAGCGGTTTATCAGGGTTCAGCCCCTTATCAACCACGATTTTTACCGGCACACGCTGAACGATTTTCACGTAGTTACCAGTGGCGTTTTCCGATGGGAAGGCAGAGAAGCGCGAGCCTGAACCCATCTGAATACTGTCCACATGCCCTTCCAGCTTCATATCTGGCCAGGCATCCACGGTGATCTCTACTTTGTCACCCGGATTCATTCGCTCAAGCTGAGACTCTTTGAAGTTGGCGGTGATCCAGACATCCGGCGAAACCAGTGAGAAGAGCGACGATCCTGCCTGAACCAGCGTCCCAACCTGTACATTACGTTTGGTGACAAACCCATCGTAAGGCGCGCGCACTTGCGTATAGGAAAGATTAAGGTTGGCGGTATTGAGTTGCGCCTGCGCCTGAGCAACCTGCTGTTGGCGAGCCTCAACATTGGTTTCCTGCTGACGGATTTGCAGTTGGATCTGCGAAGCCACTTCCACCTGCGCCTTAGCGCTTTCAAGTTCCGCGCGTGCGCTTCTTAACTGGGAGTTGGCCGCGTCGATATTACGCTGCGAGGTTGCCCGTGGATCAACGCCGCGCTGACGCTTGTAATCTTCCTGCGCGTTCAGATAGTTCGCTTCCGCTTTGGCCTGCTGTGCCAGTGCCTGATCTTTCTGCGCCGGGTATTGCACTCTGGAGAGCGCCAGCGAAGCCTGCGCCTGATGGAGTTGTGCTACAGCCAGCCCAAGCTGCGCCTGAGCCTGATCGCGTTGCGCAGCGTTGTCTCTGGGATCAATAACCACCAGCAGATCGCCCTTCTTCACCCGCTGGTTATCCTTAACTCGCAGTTCCGTTACGTAACCAGAGGCTTTGGGTGCGATGGTTACCGCATCCGACTCCGTAAAGGCGTCGTCGGTGGTTTCGATGTTACGCGTGGTAAACCAGTACCAGAGCGCCACAACAATGGCAATCACCACCACCACAGCCAGGATGATTAGCGGCTTTTTACCGGGGCGCTTACGTTCAGGTTGTGAAGATTCCTGCTGCTCTTCGTCGTCCTGCTGACGCTGCTCGTCTTCGGACTCATTATTCGATTGATTAGCCATAATTCTCATCAGTTAGCAAAGGCCCGTTGCGGACCTGAAAACATTCAAGCTGCCTTAACCATAGATGGAAAACTGACAAAATCAAACGCAGCTTTACGTCACTATACATGAAGCGATTTTGGTGACGTAATCAAGGAGATGAATTCAGATAAACCTGAACTCAAACCGCATTTAATAACAAAAGCAGCCCCCATCCCGCCGCCATAGCCCAGAGCAGCATGGGCAGGGAATAGAGATGGAAATGCCACCAGATAGCGCGATCTTTGGCCATGCGCAGCGCGATAAGATTAGCCAGCGAACCGGGCAACAGACCAAAGCCGCCAATGTTGACCGCCCAGGCCAGCAGCGTTGTGGCAGGCAGCGTGCTTAACAGCAGGATGGTGGCAGGAACATTGCTGATAATCTGCGACAGGCCAATGGCGAGCAGATAGTGCCCTGCTGGCGGTAAGCCGGGCAGATGGTGAAGTGAAGACGCCAGAAGGGGCAAATGCGTCAGCAAATGCACATCGATAAACATGGCGATAAAGACCACAATCAGGCTCCAGTCCAGGGTCAGCAGGATACGCCGCTCCTTGATCAGGAAAACAGCAAACACCAGCAGTAAGCCCCAGATGGCCCACTCCATTTCTAACGCCAACAGAAAGACACCATAAAGGAGTACGCTGACGATCAATAAAGGCCGCTGCCACTGTGGCATTTCCTGCTCTGTAACAGAGCCGATCTTTTTGCCAGAGAAACAGCAGGCGGTGAGCAGCAGTAAACTACCAACCATTACCGCAGCCAGCGGCAGCATTTGCCAGACAAATCCGGCGAAACCACTACCGGCATGGCGCCAGAGTAAAATGTTTTGCGGATTGCCGATGGGGGTTAACAGCGATCCCGCATTTACGGCCAGCGCCTCAAAAATGATGATTCTGGTGACGGGCAAGGCGGAGTAGCGCCGCAGCGAAAGCGTTAAAGGCACCAGGATAAACAGCGCCACATCGTTGGTCAGGAAGGTGGAGAGCAGCGCAGAGGCCGCTACCAGAAACAGCGCCAGCGTGCGCTGCCGGTGGAACCTTTTAACCAGCCGCCGTCCCAGCACGTCAAAATAGCCGCTGGCCTCGATGCCCTTGGTCAGCATCAACAGGCCGCAGAGCGTAATAATCGTCGGCCAGTCAACGGCAGCAGGCAGCGCCCGCAGTGAGAAAGGGACAAAACAGGCCAGTATCAGCCCCAGCAAAACTAACAGATGCAAAAAGCGATCGTGCAGAAAAGGCCTGAGGAGCGTTGTCATACAGACTCACTGAACCGGGACAGTTATTATTGACGGCTTTCGTAAAACTTCTGAAATATAGCCAGCGTTTCATCACTGACGTGATGCTCAAGACCTTCCGCATCGCGGCGGGCGGTGTCGGGGCTGATCCCCAGCGCCAGCAGGAATGTCTCTACAATGTAATGCCGTTTGCGGCTCTCTTCCGCCAGCGCTTCCCCTTCAGCGGTTAGAAATACGCCGCGATAAGGCACCTGCTCTACCAGCCCCCCTCCGGCCAGCCTTTTCAGCATCTTGGCAACGGTGGGTTGTGAGACGCCAAGACGGGCAGCCATATCAACCTGACGGGCTTCACCAAATTCGCGGATCAGATCGGAAATCAGCTCAACATAGTCATCGATCAGCTCGCGACGATGGGCCTCACGCACCTGGCGGAAGCCTTCGACATGCTCTTCGATATCTTTTAGTGGCGCGGGCACTGCACTTTTTGCGCGACGACTCATTCAGCTTCCTCTTCTAATTCTCTGATGCCTGTAACGCTGGCACCCGTCACGGGTGCCACATTGTAAACGAAGCTCAAAGAAGCACAAATTTTCGCGTAAATTCGCGTAATAGCTGTGGCTACATAATATAGCCTGTGCTATACCTGATTATAAAGTGAACGGAGGAAAATGATGAAAAAGCCACTTTTGCTTAAGCTGCTTGGTCGCTCACCGTTTACGTTACGCCTGATGCTCCTGGAGATGTTAACGGAACAGCCCCAACTTTCTCCTGACAAGCAGCCATAAAAAAATCCGCCACATTGGGCGGATTTTTTATTGCACCAGTCAGGCTGGGCTTGAGGACAACAGCTTAGAAGCTGTAGCCTACGCCTGCGATCCAGGTGCCAACGTCAACGTTGCGGATGCGGCTCTGCTCGTAACCAACGTCCAGTGCAACGTTTTCGATGCCTGGGTTGAACTGCATGCCAGCACCGTAGGAGAAGCCTACGTCGCTTGAATCAGATTTGTCACGGTCTGGACCATTTTCCTGGAACTTGCCGTAACCGATACCAACAACGCCGTAGATGCTTGCCCAGTCGTTCAGACGGAACGCAGGACCACCGGTGATGCCGTAGTACTGGCCTTTGTTGTAAACGCCAGCGTCAGTGCGGTCTTTTTCGGTGTAGGTGAAAGAGCCAATCCAACCCAGTGGATCGTTACCATTTTCGTAACGGTATTTCAGGTTGAAGCCGTTTGCTTTGTTAGCAACGCCCTGGTAGTCGCTTTGAGCGTAACCGCCAGAAACAGTGCTTTGCGCCATTGCTGAACCAGCAGAAACTGCCAGTACGCAAGCCAGTGCTGAAAGACATGCAATTTTTTTCATAACCACCTCAAATGTGAAAAGACTTATTCTCCTGACAACGCTGAAAATATAACAAAACTCAGCCAGAAACTCTGCCCTGATTTTGTTGTCCAATACAATGTTTGGTGTAACAGGACGTTAATGATGCATCCTATGTCATTCTTTTCTCTTATATTTATAGAGTTCCCCTCTTCTCTCAGCGTTAATGTAAAAAAATGTTCATTGAGATAATTCTTAATTAAACCTGACATTTCTTTACCAAAACGGCCCTGTTTTTCGACCCAATTTTACTTTTTTTCGCCTCTGCCGATACGTTTTACCTGCCCATCCAGTACACTTCAGGGAACTTTTTCCCGCTTTGATGGACGAATAAGGTTGGTATACAGGATGTCTTCCTACAACAAATCTTCGCTCTGGCTCCCGGTGTTGGTTCTTGTCATCGCTATGACTTCTATTCAGGGCGGTGCAGCGCTGGCTAAAACGCTGTTCCCTGTAGTGGGTGCTCCTGGCATTACCGCGTTACGTCTGGGGCTGGGAACGCTCATCCTGTGCGTCATCTTTAAACCCTGGCGTCTGCGTTTCACCCGAAAGCAGCTTTTGCCGTTGTGCCTTTATGGCCTGGCGCTGGGAGGCATGAACTACAGTTTTTATCTGGCGCTGCGTACCGTCCCTTTGGGTATTGCCGTTGCGCTGGAGTTTACCGGCCCCTTAGCGCTGGCGCTGGCAGGCTCCAGACGCCCGTCAGATTTTGTCTGGGTGCTGCTTGCCCTGCTGGGGTTATGGCTGCTGCTCCCTATTGGCAAAGAGATCTCCAGTGTGGATCCCCAGGGCGCCCTGCTGGCCGTGCTGGCCGGTGCATTCTGGGCTGTCTATATCCTTGCGGGAAAACGGGCCGGGGCTGAGCATGGCCCGGCCACGGTCGCGATGGGGTCGCTGATCGCCTCGGTGATTTATGTGCCGCTGGGTCTGGTCTATGCCAGCGCAGGCATCTGGACGCTGTCGTTGATACCGCTGGCGCTGGCCATTGCCGTTCTCTCCAGCGCCCTGCCCTACTCTCTGGAGATGATTGCCCTGACTCGCCTGCCGGCAAAAACCTTCGGCACATTAATGAGCCTGGAACCTGCGATGGCCGCTTTATCGGGTATGCTTTTTTTAGGCGAAGTGTTGTCCTTGATTCAGTGGTTTGGTCTGCTGGCTATTATCCTTGCCTCGGCAGGTTCAACGTTAACGATGCGCCCTGCAAAACAAAAAATCGATCCCGTTAGTGAGTTAAGAGAATAAAACCTTATACCTGTTTATCCGCACGGTTTCTTTTTACTTGTAAGCCCTGAAATAGCGCAGTTAGTTGAATCCGTTATAAGATAAATCCGCACTGAAATATTTAGTAAGAGTTGCTCATTAAAAATAACAGGCGGCGAACTGGCTTTCCGCCTTTATAGAAATATCATTTCATATCAAAAATATAGCAACCTGAACAAGAGTGATAACATTTCTCACTCGCATTTTTTACGTTAAATCTTCCTTATTAATGGGGCTGGGCAAGTCCAAAGGCCGCTGCTATTTAACCAATAGGCAGTAACTTTCCGGCAAAGTGTGAAACCGGTGCTATACTTAACTCCGTAATTAATTAGGACAACCAACATTAAGAGGATATTAATGATGAGTACCGCTAAACTGGTTAAAGCAAAATCTTCTGATCTGATTTACACCCGTAACAACGTGGCTGACGACGAGAAAAAAGCCACCATTGAGGTGCTTAATCGTCTGGTTACGGAATTCATTGATTTGTCCCTGATCACCAAGCAGGCGCACTGGAACATGCGCGGCGCGAACTTTATTGGCGTACACGAAATGCTGGATGGCTTCCGTACGGCGATTACTGACCATCAGGATACCATCGCTGAGCGTGTGGTACAGCTGGGTGGCGTTGCGCTGGGCACCTCGCAGATTGTCAGCGACAGAACGCCATTACAGAGCTACCCGCTGAATATTCACAGCGTGCAGGATCACTTGAAAGCGCTGGCGGAACGTTATGCTGTAGTGGCTAACGATACCCGCAAAGCGATTAGCGAAGTTGAAGATGAAGACACAGCAGATATCTTTACCGCGGCCTCACGCGATCTGGATAAATTCCTGTGGTTCATTGAATCTAACATCGAGTAAGTTTTTGCCTTTCGTTGCGCCTCCGGGCGTAGCGTTACAGAGCAGCATTCAGGAGCAGATGAGGTCTTTTCATCTGCTCTTTTGCATTGGAGGGTATAAGTATGGCAAGCGGATGGGCACATGATGATGCCGTTCAGGAGCAAATTGACTCCACTATTGAAGATGCTGTCACGCGAGCACGCCGGGCAATACATACTGGCGAAAGCGCAGAGTTTTGCGAGAATTGCGGAGAAGCGATCCCTGAAGCGCGTCGCATGGCTTTGCCAGGCGTGCAATTCTGTGTGCAATGTCAGCAACAACGTGACAAACAGCAGGCCAACACGCTTTATAATCGTCGTGGCAGTAAAGACAGCCAGCTGCGCTGAGAGTTAATTGTCAAAATCAGACTTGTTTAACAAATTACGATCCCCTCTGTTACTTCTCCTGGTTATTCTCCCGCTGTTTTGCTACAAAAGCCTTTGCACCAAAATAATACCGACGCACCATTATAAGGCCCCATAATGGTGCACCATAAGGTTTACCTCTCTCCCCGTCAGGTTAATTTGATTTAACGTGCTGTTTTTAATATATTTTAAAAACCTGGCATAATTTTTTCATATGGCTTGTCACCCAATCAGGCAAAAAGCTTGCCTGACGGCAAAAAGGATTAAAAGATGAAGTCGATTGTTAAATTTTCCCTGGCAGCGCTGACGCTGGCGTTCGCCGTCTCTTCTACCGCCGCAGAAAAAAAACTGGTAGTTGCTACCGATACCGCCTTTGTTCCTTTCGAATTTAAGCAGGGCGACAAGTATGTCGGTTTTGATGTCGACCTTTGGGACGCTATCGCCAAACAGCTGAACATTGAATATACCCTTAAGCCGATGGATTTCAGCGGCATCATTCCAGCGTTGCAGACCCGTAATATCGATCTGGCCCTGGCCGGCATCACCATCACCGATGAGCGTAAAAAAGCCATCGAGTTCTCTGATGGTTACTATAAAAGCGGCCTGCTGGTTATGGTGAAAGCCAATAACGACAAGATTAAAAGCATTGATGATCTGAACGGCAAAGTGGTTGCGGTTAAGAGCGGGACAGGTTCGGTGGATTACGCTAAGCAACATATCAAATCCAAAGATCTGCGCCAGTTCCCCAACATTGATAATGCCTACATGGAACTGGGCACCAACCGTGCCGATGCGGTTCTGCATGACACGCCAAATATTCTCTACTTCATCAACACCGCCGGTAAAGGCCAGTTCAAGGCTGTAGGCGACTCTATCGAAGCGCAGCAATATGGTGTCGCCTTCCCGAAAGGCAGTGACGACCTGCGTGAAAAAGTGAATGGTGCGCTGAAAACCCTGCGCGAGAACGGCACTTACAACACAATCTATAAAAAATGGTTCGGCAGCGATCCTAAATAATTTTTGCCCTCTTTTAACGCAGGCGTTTGCCTGCGTTTTTTTACCACCAACAAGAAATGGTTTTTGAACCGGAGAAATAAAGCATGCAGTTTGACTGGAGCGCCATCTGGCCATCAATTCCGGCCCTGCTTGAAGGCGCAAAGCTGACCCTGTGGATTTCGGTGCTGGGGTTGGCAGGCGGCCTGATCATTGGCCTGGTAGCGGGCTTTGCCCGTGCATACGGCGGGTGGCTATCGCGTAATATCGCGCTGGTATTTATCGAACTGATCCGCGGTACGCCTATCGTGGTGCAGGTAATGTTTATCTACTTTGCCCTGCCTATGGCCTTTACCGATCTGCGCATCGACCCGTTCAGCGCAGCCGTCGTCACTATCATGATCAACTCCGGCGCCTACATCGCTGAAATTACCCGTGGTGCAGTGCTCTCTATCCATAATGGCTTCCGTGAAGCTGGTCTGGCGCTGGGCCTCTCCCGCCGTGAAACGCTGCGCTATGTGATTATGCCGTTGGCGCTGCGCCGTATGCTACCGCCGCTGGGAAATCAGTGGATTGTCAGCATCAAGGATACTTCCCTGTTTATCGTGATTGGCGTGGCCGAACTGACCCGCCAGGGGCAGGAAATCATTGCCGGAAATTTCCGCGCGCTGGAAATCTGGAGCGCTGTGGCCGTTATCTATCTGTTTATTACGCTGATGCTGAGCTTTGTTCTGCGTCGCATTGAGAAAAGGATGAAAATCCTGTGATTGAATTCAAGAACGTCTGCAAGCATTTTGGCGAAACGCAGGTACTGCATAACATCGATCTGAACATTCAACAGGGTGAAGTGGTGGTGATTATCGGCCCTTCCGGCTCAGGTAAATCTACCCTGCTGCGCTGCATTAACAAGCTGGAAGAGATCACCAGCGGCGAGCTGATTGTTGATGGGCTGAGAGTCAACGACCCAAAAGTGGATGAGCGCCTGATCCGTCAGGAAGCGGGCATGGTCTTCCAGCAGTTCCATCTCTTCCCGCAGATGAACGCGCTGGATAACGTGGCCTTTGGCCCTATCCGCGTACGTGGGACAAAAAAAGCAGAAGCGCACCGTCTGGCAAAAGAGTTGCTGGGTAAAGTAGGCCTTGCTGAGCGTGCGCATCATTTCCCGTCTGAACTCTCTGGCGGACAGCAGCAGCGCGTCGCTATTGCCCGTGCGCTGGCAGTGAAGCCGAAAATGATGCTGTTTGATGAACCCACTTCAGCCCTGGACCCCGAACTGCGCCACGAAGTGTTAAAAGTGATGCAGGATCTGGCAGAAGAAGGCATGACGATGGTTATCGTGACGCATGAAGTCGGCTTTGCCAAAAAAGTCGCCTCACGCCTGATCTTTATAGATAAAGGACGGATTGCCGAGGATGGCAACCCGGATGAGCTGATTGATAACCCACCCAGCGCCCGTCTGCGTGAGTTCCTCCAGCACGTTTCCTGATCGCCAGGGCGGAGAATTCTCCGCCCTGCTCTCCTGGTCGCTCTCTGGAAACAGCCTCATTCCCTTACGACTTTCCCGCCGACCACACTTCCCTGCTGCTTTCCCGCGCCGTCACTGGAGAAGCTGACTCGCTTCTGACTCACAGGGCAGGCCGATGCCAGGCGCTCACACCCGAAAGCGGTTAACGGCAGGAAGCGCTGCGTATCCCACCCTTCCCTGCCACCTTTGCCAGCTTCGTGCGCGGCATCGGCTTATTTATGGCGAACTGTGATGTGAACGCCCGGATTAAACGCGGCTCATCTGGCGTTCGCGAGCCGGTTTTTCCATAAAGGTCCAGGCGATAATCCGGCTCTGCTTCTGCCCCTGCGCCATCTCAATGGTGCGGTAGGCAGTGACTTCAGCCTCTTCCAGGGCGCGCCAGATATCAGGCAGGTTCTCTTTGCGAGAGACCAGAGAAGTAAACCAGATGCACTGACGGCCAAAGTTCAGGCTCTCTGTGATCATGCGGCCGATAAAGGCTTTTTCGCCGCCTTCACACCAGAGTTCATCCTGCTGCCCACCAAAGTTCAGCGGGGCATTTTTAGCTAAGCCCAGGTTACGGATTTTACGCTGGCTGCCCTGTTGAGCGGCGGCGGCTGAATCATGAAACGGCGGGTTGCACATCACGGCATGGTAGAATTCATTTTTGTGAATGATGCCGCTGAAGATGGCCTTCGCCTCTTTCTGACGGCGCAGACGAACGCCACGGTTCAGGTCCGGGTTCGCTGCAAGGATCGCACTGGCTGCCTTCATCGCCTCTTCGTTTACTTCGCTGCCGGTAAAGCGCCACTCATACTCACGGTGACCAATCAGCGGATAGATGCAGTTAGCGCCACAACCAATATCCAGGATAGTCAGTTTACGCGGCACAACCCGACGGTGATCTTCAGCCAGCAGATCGGCAAGATGATGAACATAGTCGGCCCGGCCCGGTACCGGCGGGCAGAGAAAACCTTCCGGGATCGTCCAGTTCTGGATCTGATAAAAGTGCAATAACAGCGCCTGATTCAGCGCCCGCACTGCCGCCGGATTGGCAAAATCCACCGACTCATCGCCATGCTGGTTGACAGAGACAAACTCCGCCAGCGGCGGATGGCTCTGGATCAGAGCGGGGAAATCATAGCGTCCGCGATGGCGGTTGCGGGGATGAAGCTGAGTTTTTTCGACGGTGTTTTTCATGTGCGGCTCTCTGGTCTGAAGGCGCGTAAGATACCTGCTCAGGTCAGGATCGTAAACCATTCCCGGCTTTTTTCCACGGGCCAGTAGTCTATGATGATGAAATTACCCTCATTTTAAGGAGTTTGCATGACGCGTTCTCGCCACACTTATCAGCCTCGCCTTGGGCATGGTTTGCCCCACGATCCGCTGAATGCCATTATCGGGCCACGTCCGATTGGCTGGATCAGTTCACAAAGCGCTAAAGGTGAGCGCAACCTGGCCCCCTACAGTTTTTTCAACTGCTTCAACTATAAGCCACCGATTATTGGCTTTTCCAGCCAGGGCTGGAAGGACAGCGTCGCGAATATCGTTGAAACTGGCGAGTTCGTCTGGAACCTGGCGACCCGCGAGCTGGCGGTTGCGATGAATGAAAGCTCCGCCTCGGTGCCCCATGGCGACGATGAGTTCACCCTTGCCGGGCTGACCCCGCTACCTGGTACGCAGGTCAACGTCAGTATGGTGGCAGAAAGCCCGGTGAACTTTGAGTGTAAGCTGACTCAGGTACTCCAGCTGGAAGGCGCAGATGGCGAGAAACTGGAGCAGTGGATGGTATTTGGTGAAGCCGTGGCGATCCATATCGATCACGATCTGCTGGAAGAAGGGATCTATCAGACGGCGAAAGCCAACCCCATCCTGCGGGCTGGCGGCCCCAGTGCCTACTACGCCATCAGCGAAGATCTGCGCTTTGATCTGCGGCGGCCGGATGCACGACGTTAAGGGAACATCGCTTTAATAAGCGCTTTTAACAGCGGCTGAAGTCTGGCCGCTTTATCACCCCGCCAGCCAAACGGCGGCGCTTCATCCATATAGTTACACTGCGCCAGCTCAAGCTGCAACGCGTGCTGGTTCTGCTCTGGCTTGCCATAGGCGCGGGTAATATAGCCCCCTTTAAAGCGTCCATTCATCACCCAACTGAACTCTGTTTGTGCCGTACAGCACGCTGTTAATGCCTCGGCGATAGCCGGGCTACAGCTCAGGCCGCCGTTGGTGCCCAGATTCAGGTCGGGTAGCTTACCCTCGAACAGACGCGGAATAACCGAGGCGATGGAGTGCGCATCAAACAGCAACGCATAGCCAAATTGCTGTTTGATTCTGGCTAACTCCTGCTGAATTTGCTGGTGATACGGCATCCAGATGGTTTCCAGATAACCCTGCCGCTGAGCAGCGGTGGGCGTCATTCCTGGCTTAAACGTCGGCGTACCGTCAAACAGCGTTTCCGGATAGAGGCCGGTAGTGGCCGTGGTGTAGAGCGCTTCATTGTCTGGCGGACGGTTGAGATCAATCACAAAGCGGGAATAGTTCGCCACCAGCATAGTGGCCCCGCTCTCTTTAAGAAAATCGTAAAGCTGTGGGATATGCCAGTCGGTATCCGGCAGGCCACTGGCCGCTTCGCTAAGCCCCAGCTCCACTTCTGGCGTCAGCGCCGTCCCGGCATGGGGAGCGCTGAACAGCAGCGGCAGCGTGCCCTGGGTAAATTCAAACGGTTTCATCGTACGGCCTCTCCTCTGAAGATCACCTGGCAAGGCAGTTCTCCACCCAGCCAGTAAACCAGTTCCGCCGGGCGCTGAAGCGGCCAGTGAACGAAATCTGCATATTTGCCGGTTTCCAGCGAGCCTTGCGTAGCGGCCAGACCCAGCGCCTGCGCGCCGTAGAGGGTCACGCCTGCCAGCGCCTCTTCCGGCGTCATGCCAAACAGCGTGCAGCCCATATTCAGCATCAGACGCAGTGAGAGCGCGGGTGAGGTGCCTGGGTTGGCATCGCTGGCCAGCGCCATGGGAACCTTGTAGTGACGGAACAGCGCCACCGGTGGAAGCTGTTTTTCACGCAGCAGATAGAAAGCGCCGGGCAGCAGCACCGCGACGGTGCCGCTTTTCGCCATGGCCGCCACGTCACTTTCCTGCGCATATTCAAGATGATCGGCGGAGAGCGCGCTGAACTTCGCCGCCAGCTCGCCGCCGCCCAGCGAAGAGAGCTGCTCTGCATGGAGCTTAACCGGCATCCCGAGACGCTTAGCCGCTTCAAAAACGCGAGTGACCTGAGCCGGGGAGAAGGCAAGATATTCGCAAAAAGCATCTACTGCATCGGCAAGCTTCTCGCTGGCGACCTGCGGTAACAGCGTTTCGCAAATCAGGGTTATCCAGCCGTCCGGATCCTCTTTGAATTCAGGGGGCGTGGCGTGTGCTGCCAGACAGGTCGCCTGCACCTGAACCGGATGCATTTTTGCCAGCTGCCGGATAGCTTTAAGCATCCGTATCTCGCTCGCCAGATCCAGACCGTAGCCCGATTTAATCTCCACCGTGGTAACGCCTTCCGCCAGCAATCTTTCCAGCCGCCAGCTGGCAGAGGCGACGAGCTGATCGAGGGTGGCCTGACGGGTGGCGTTAACGGTGGAGATAATTCCCCCGCCCTGTGCGGCAATCTCACTGTAGCTTACCCCATTGAGCCGCTGCTCAAACTCATGGCTGCGGTCGCCGCCAAATACCAGATGCGTATGGCAGTCCACCAGACCCGGCGTCACAATGCCGCCGCCCAGGTTGGTATGCTTCTCCGCTTTGATATGTTTTGATTCGTTGCGCGGGCCAATCCAGGCAATCTTATCCTGACGAACCGCGACAGCGCCGTCCGGGATGATGTTATATTTTCCGTTCTGCATGGTGACGAGATCGGCCCCGTACCAGAGGCTGTCACAGCGCAGTTCATCGCTCATCTTCTCTCCCGGCTTTACTGTTGTTTCATAAGTATGTATATGTATATACAACTACATTGCCAGGGAATCAACCATGATGGCTCGCTATTTTGCGCCACGCGTCCTGCTGGTGGACGGTTGGCACCACGACGTATTGATGGAAGTGGACAGCGCAGGATTTATCCACTCTCTGACAGCTGATGCCCTGCCCGACAACGCGCAGCGCCTGCACGGCGCGGTGATTCCAGCCATGGCGAATTTGCATTCACACGCTTTCCAGCGGGTAATGGCGGGGCTGGCTGAAGTGGCTGGCGATCCGCAGGACAGCTTCTGGACATGGCGTGATCTGATGTACCGCATGGTGCAGCGGCTCTCCCCAGCGCAGGTTGGCGCTATCGCCGCGCATCTCTATGTTGAGATGCTGAAAGGCGGCTACACCCAGGTTGCTGAGTTCCACTATCTGCATCATGACCCTGACGGCAACTCCTATCCTGAAGATGAGATGCTTCAGCAGCTGATTGCGGGTGCTGAACGCGCCGGGATTGGGCAGACGCTGCTGCCGGTGCTTTACAGCTATGCCGGGTTTGGCGCGCAGCCGCCTCAGCCGGGACAGAAACGCTTTATCCAGGATACGGCGCGCTATCTGCGTCAGCAGCAACACCTCAGAGACGCTCTCACCGGTAAGCCGCTGCACAATCAGGGCATCTGCTTCCACTCGCTGCGTGCCGTGAGTGAAGCGCAGATGCAGGAAGTGCTGGCGGCACTGCCTGACACCCTACCGGTGCATATTCATGTTGCTGAACAGGAAAAAGAGGTCAGAGACAGCCAGGCCTGGAGCGGTGAACGCCCGGTGAGCTGGCTGCTGAACCGGTTTGAGGTTGATGCCCGCTGGACTCTTATTCATGCCACGCATCTTGATAAGAGCGAAATTGCACGCCTGGCCGCAAGCGGTGCGGTAGCGGGTTTATGCCCGACAACCGAGGCCAACCTTGGCGACGGCATTTTCCCCGCCACGGAGTATATCGCTCAGGGCGGGCGCTGGGGCATCGGTTCCGACAGCCACGTTTCGCTGGATGTGGTGGAAGAGCTTCGCTGGCTGGAGTACGCACAGCGTCTGCGTGACCGCCGTCGTAACCGGATTGTAGCTGGCGAAGAGATTTCGGTGGGCGATCTGCTCTACCGCCAGGCGCTGGCGGGCGGCGCTCAGGCCTGTGGGGTGAAAATGGGGCAGATCGCTCCCGGTTTCCGTGCCGACTGGCTGGTGCTGGCGGACGATGCCATGCTGGGCACGACACCCGATCGGTCGCTGCTTAACCGCTGGCTGTTTGCCGGTCATCGTGGACAAATTCAGGATGTCTTTGTCGCTGGCAGGCAGCTTATCCGGCACGGGCAGCATGCGCAGCAGCAACAGATTGATGCCGCATTCCGCGAAGCGGTAGAGGGGCTGCAATGATCCACTTCTACGACAACGCCACGCTGCCCGTAAGCCGCTGGCGCAACGGCGGTGGCGAAACGCGAGAGATTGTCAGCTTTCCGCCTGACAGCACAGAGTTCAGCTGGCGCATCAGCATAGCCACCATTGCCGCAGACGGCGCCTTTTCGCGCTTTACCGGCATCGACAGGGTTATTACGCTGCTGGAGGGCGAAGGCGTGGAGCTGAAGGCCGGTAGCCGGTATACCCAGCTGCTACGGCCACATCAGCCGTTTGTCTTTGCCGGAGAAGATGAGATTGAGGCCAGGCTGATCGGCGGCGTCAGTACCGATTTCAACGTTATGACCCGGCGTGAAACGCATCGTGCAGCGGTCAGAGTGAGTCCAGAGGCTTGTTCCCCTGCGCCACAAAACGCAGGCGTGGTGTACGTACTGGCGGGAGAATGGCTAGCCGATACGCAACCCCTTACTCAGGGTCAGGGGGCCTGGTGGCGTTCTGCCGCGCCCTCTTTTATCCCGGCATCCTCCGGGGCGCTTTTACTGCTGGCTGAGATTGCCGGGCGGTAATTAACCGTGCCCTTTAAACCGTCCCAACAGTTTGTAGCGAGAGCCGGGATAGAGCAGCTTAGCGTAAGTTACAATCCTGGTATCGCTCCAGGTCTGGCGGCGGATCAGCAGACAAGGCTCGTTGGCATCAATAGAGAGCGCGCTGCACTGCTGGCGCAGGGGCAGTACCGCTTCCACGATGTGTTCTCCTGCCGTTAAGGGCGCTGCACGCATCAGGTAGGTGTAGGGGGTCTGGTTTTGAAAATCCTGTTGCAGATAGTCGGGTGCCACCAGCGGATTAACCAGACGATCCTCCAGCTGCACGGCCAGCTCATTCTCAAAATGCACAATGGTGGAGTGAAAGACCGACTGTCCGGTGCTCAGCCCCAGCACCGCGGCCTGTTCAGGGTCCGCTTTGATTTCCCGCAGCTCGAGGATTTTGCAGCTGTGCCGGTGCCCGCGCTGGGCAATCTCCTCGGCAATGTTATGCACTTCCAGCATTGCCGTGTAACCCTTGGACTCCGCGACAAATGTCCCCACACCCTGCATACGTATCAGGTAGCCTTCACTGGTCAGCTCCCGCAGCGCCCGGTTAATGGTCATCCGGCTGACGCCCAGCTCGTTGACCAGTTCGCTTTCCGAAGGAACACGCTGGTTCGGTTTCCAGACGCCTTCCGAAATCTGGCTGATAATCGCCTGCTTGACCCGCTGATAAATCGGCGCAGGCTGATCGCTCATGGCGGCAGAGAGTTGGGAAATGGCAGTCTGTTCAACCATATAAAACGCTTCCTTGATAAAGATACTTTCGCCAGTTTACTGTTTAGCCTCTTAAATGTATATACATCTCAGGGACGCGCCCTGCACCGTTGCAGTGCAGTACAGCCCGTCACAGTGCACAAACAGGCTGCCCACTCTGCCTGCTGTTCTTCAGGGCTGGAAACAAAATGGCCAATGAATGCGGCAGATTCCCTCCTGAACAGCTAAACCTCACCAGCAAAAAAGTTTTGTGATCGACCTGGCACAAGCATTGCTAATTGTATAGACAAGACTATACACATCTGGTTCACTGCAAAAAGTAGCCTGTCGCGGTCTGTGAACCCGGCCCCCTGAAAAGGGGTTAGTGCACACCAACTTGTCTATACAGGAGTATACCATGCCAGTCGCCCCCTCTCTCTGTCAGCTGACCCCCGGTAAGGTCGGGCTGGCAACACTGAAACGCATTTATCACGGTAACGTTCAGCTTTCGCTGGATGAAAGCGCCCGCGCCAGCGTTCTCAGGGCTTATGAAACCGTCGAGGCCATTGTTGAGTCAGGCAAGGTAACCTACGGCATCAATACCGGCTTTGGTAAGCTGGCGCAAACTTCTATTCCTGCCCAGCGGCTTGCCGAATTGCAGCGCAACCTCGTGCTTTCCCACAGCGTGGGCATTGGCGAGCTGCTGCCGGATGACGTGGTGCGGCTGGTTATGGCGACCAAAATTATCAGCCTGGCGCGCGGCCACTCCGGTGTCCGGATAGCGCTGATAGAGGGCCTGCTGGCGCTGTTCAATGCCGGTGTGATGCCCTGCATCCCCGAGAAAGGCTCCGTGGGCGCCTCAGGCGACCTGGCCCCGCTGGCGCACCTCTCGCTGATGCTGCTTGGCGAAGGGGAAGTGCGCGTCGCGGGCAAATTGATCCCGGCTACCGAGGGACTGGCGCTGGCCGGACTGCAACCCTTTGTGCTGGGGCCGAAAGAGGGACTGGCGCTGCTAAACGGCACACAGGTTTCCACCGCGCTGGCCCTGCGTGGGCTGTTTGAAGGCGAAAAAGTGTTTGCGGCGGGGCTGGTAGCCGGGGCGCTTTCGCTGGAAGCGATTAAAGGTTCTGTCAAACCTTATGACAGCCGCATCCATGAAGCGCGTGGGCAGCATGGGCAGATTGCAGTGGCAGCGGCGGTTTCCTCGCTGCTGGAAGGCAGTGATATTCTGCATTCCCATGCTGACTGTGGCCGCGTTCAGGACCCCTACTCCATCCGCTGCGTACCCCAGGTGATGGGTGCCTGTCTGGATAACCTGCTTCATGCGGCTAAAGTGCTGCAAATCGAGGCCAATGCCGCCTCCGACAATCCCCTGGTCTTCAGCGAGACGGGAGATGTGATCTCCGGCGGTAACTTCCATGCCGAACCCGTTGCCTTCGCCGCCGACATCCTGGCGCTGGCGATTGCCGAAATTGGCGCGATTTCGGAACGGCGTATGGCGCTGCTGCTGGACAGTGGACTCTCCGGCCTGACTCCTTTCCTGGTCAACGATGGCGGCGTCAACTCCGGCTTTATGATTGCTCAGGTCACCGCAGCCGCGCTGGCTTCGGAAAATAAATCTCTGGCGCATCCCGGCAGCGTCGACAGCCTGCCGACCTCTGCCAATCAGGAAGACCATGTCTCGATGGCTACCTATGCCGCCCGCCGTCTCGGCGCGATGTGCTTTAACACCGCAGTGGTGGTTGGTATTGAAGCCATGGCAGCGGCGCAGGGCATCGATTTCCATCGTCCGTTGCAAAGTTCGCCCCTGATTGAACAGGAGATGGCTAACCTGCGCAAGCGCGTGGCCTGGCTCGAAAAAGATCGCCTGATGGCGCCGGATATTGAACAGATGCGGCTCTGGGCAAGCAGCGACAGCTGGCCTGATCCCATCGCCGCCCTTTTCCCCAGCTCAGCACCGGCAGTTTCCTCCCCAAATTAAGGATTTGATGATGAGTGACAACCTAAGCAAAGCGGTGGCGCGTGAAGTCCGTGCTCCCCACGGCAGCGAACTCCACTGCGCTAACTGGCTGATTGAAGCGGCGTACCGCATGATCCAGAACAACCTTGATCCGGATGTGGCGGAACGTCCTGAAGATCTGGTGGTGTATGGCGGCATTGGGAAAGCCGCACGTAACTGGGAGTGCTTTGAGCAGATCCTGCGTTCGCTTAAAGCCCTGCAACCGGAGGAAACTTTGCTGGTGCAGTCTGGTAAGCCGGTTGGTGTTTTCCGTACGCATGCCGATGCGCCGCGCGTGCTGATTGCTAACTCCAACCTGGTGCCGCACTGGGCGAACTGGGACCATTTTCACGAGCTGGATAAAGCGGGCCTGATGATGTACGGCCAGATGACCGCAGGCTCCTGGATTTACATTGGTGCTCAGGGCATCGTGCAGGGTACTTTTGAAACCTTTGCAGAAGCGGGCCGTCAGCATTACAACGGTGACCTGAGCGGCAAATGGATCCTTACCGCCGGACTGGGCGGCATGGGCGGCGCACAGACGCTGGCTGGCGTGCTGGCCGGGGCCTCTGTGCTGGCGATTGAGTGCCAGGAATCACGTATCGACTTCCGGCTGCGTACCCGTTACGTGGATTACAAAGCCACCACGCTTGATGAGGCGCTGGCGATGATCGACCAGGCTAACCAGCAGAAGCGCGCCATCTCTGTAGGGCTGCTGGGCAACGCCGCAGAGATCGTGCCTGAGCTGGTTAAGCGTGCCAAAGCAGGCGGCATGAAGCCTGATATCGTTACCGATCAGACTTCCGCCCATGACCCCATCAATGGCTATCTGCCGGTTGGCTGGTCGCTTTCGCGCTGGGAAGAGACGCGGAAAAGCGATCCTAAAGCGGTTGAGAAAGCAGCCAGGGCCTCTATGGCGGTTCATGTGCAGGCGATGCTCGACTTCTGTCACATGGGCGTGCCCACAGTGGATTACGGCAACAATATCCGCCAGGTCGCTCTCGACGAAGGCGTAAAGAACGCTTTTGATTTTCCGGGATTTGTTCCCGCCTATATCCGACCGCTGTTCTGCGAAGGCAAAGGCCCGTTCCGCTGGGTGGCGCTCTCCGGCGATCCGGAAGATATCTATAAAACCGACGCCAAACTGAAAGAGCTGTTCCCGGATCACAAAAACCTGCATCGCTGGCTTGATATGGCGCAGGAGCGCATCGCTTTCCAGGGCTTGCCGGCGCGTATCTGCTGGCTGGGGCTGGGTGAACGTCATCTTGCCGGGCTGGCCTTTAACGAAATGGTGCGCAACGGCGAGCTGAAAGCGCCGGTGGTGATTGGTCGTGACCATCTGGACTGCGGTTCTGTGGCGTCGCCAAACCGCGAGACAGAAGCGATGAAGGATGGTTCTGATGCCGTTTCTGACTGGCCGCTGCTGAATGCCCTGCTCAATACTGCGGGGGGCGCCACCTGGGTTAGCCTGCACCACGGCGGCGGCGTGGGCATGGGCTTCTCTCAGCATGCGGGCGTGGTTATCGTCTGTGACGGCACCGCTGAAGCGGACAAGCGGCTGAGCCGCGTGCTCTGGAACGATCCCGCCACTGGCGTGATGCGTCACGCCGATGCAGGCTATGAACAGGCGCAGGCATGTGCCGCTAAGCACGAGCTGAACCTGCCGATGGTGAAGTAATCTTTTCAGGTCGGGCGCCCTGCCCGGCCTGCCTCATTTTCACCGCCAGCGCTGCCCCCCTTTTTATGCTACCTTGATCCAGCCAGATATCAGGAATTTGCGGCTCAGAGGAGAGGACGTCATGACAATTCCCGTTTCGCTGATTGAAGAGGCCACCGGCTGGCGCAGAGAACTGCACGCCCTGCCGGAACTGGGCTATCAGGAACATCAAACCTCGCACAGAGTCGCGGAGCAGCTTCGGGCATTCGGGCTACAGGTACATACCGGCCTGGCCGGTACTGGCGTGGTGGGTACGCTGGAAAACGGCCCCGGCCCCAGCATTGGATTTCGCGCCGATATGGATGCGCTACCGATAACCGAACGGGGCGAACCCGCCTGGCGCTCAACGCGGCCGGGCGTGATGCATGCCTGCGGCCATGATGGCCACACCGCCATGCTGCTGGCCGCGGCGAAGCACCTCAGCCAGACCCGTCAGTTCAGCGGCACCCTGCATTTCGTTTTCCAGCCTGCGGAAGAGAATCTGGGCGGAGCGCGGAAAATGGTTGCCGAAGGTCTGTTTACGCTCTTCCCGATGGAGGCTATCTACGGCATGCACAACTGGCCAGGCCTGCCTGCTGGGCATATTGCGGTGAACAGCGGAGCGATGATGGCCTCCCTTGATGCGTTTGAAATCACCCTACGCGGCAGAAGCTGCCACGCCGCCATGCCGGAAAACGGAGCCGACCCCGTGGTGGCGGCGGCCCAGCTGATTCTGGCGCTGCAAACCATTCCCTCCCGTCGTTTATCCCCTCTGGCTTCAGCCGTAGTCAGCATCACGCAGATCAACGGCGGCGAGGCGATTAACGTCATCCCGGAAAATGTGGTGCTGCGCGGCACCTTGCGCTGTTTGCAGGCCGACGTGCGCAGCAAAGTACGCAAAATGATAGATGAGTTTGTGACCACGTTTACCGCGCCACTGGGCATTGAGGGCAGTATTGAGTATCTCACCGATTATCCGGTGACGAAAAATAACGCGGCAGAAGCGCTGAAAGTACGCGACTGCGCGCTGGGGCTGTTACCCGCTGAGCAGGTGCACTGGGAAGTAAGCCCGTCGATGGCCTCAGAAGATTTTGCCTGTATGCTGGAAGCGTGCCCTGGCGCCTACTTCTGGCTGGGAGCCGATGGCGAGACGCCTTCCCGACCGCTGCATAATGCGCACTACGACTTCAATGACCAGCTGCTCGGCAAAGGCATCGCATTCTGGAGTGCGCTGGCCGAACAACTGCTTCCCCGGCGTTAAGAGCCTGCCAGGCTGGAGCAGCCAATGTAGCCTTCTGCATTCAGCCCCAGCCTGTGCAGGCAACCCTCCTCAGTAACCCGCCCGGACGAGCTGTTCCAGCGCATCCTGTCGGTCTGCCGCCCGGCCAGTTGCCATATAACAGCAGGCGATCTGCTGGCGAAGCGACTCCGGTACAGCCAGCTCACGGTTCAGGCAACGCGCTATCCATGCCGCGGTGGTAGCGGCATCTTTCGCTGCTGGCAGCGTATCGCGTGCCGCTCCCTCCTCTTCCTGCCGGGGCAGCAGCACTTCTGGCTCACCGCCCGCAATCAGGCTGATAGCGGGACAGCGCTGAGGGTTGGCATAGACCTCCCCTTCGGTACCGTTCAGCAGCAGTGCCCGCCCGCCGATAGCCCGGAAAAACTGCCCTACGCGGGGGATATATTCCGGATGAGAGACGCTGGAGAGACGCAGCGCGGCATCTTCCGCAAACGGCGTCGCCAGTTTTGCCAGCGTATGCGCGCTGTTACGTACGCCCATACGCCAGCGCAGCGAGAGCTGCCTTTCCAGCGGCGCACAGAGCGTGGCAACGCTCATAAACACCAGTTCACCCTGCTCAAGCTGCGCCTGCGCCTGCTCAGCAGATTGCACAGCGGCAACGCCCAGCGCCTGAAAGACCGCTTCGCTGGTAACACGGGTAGGATCGTCACTGACGCCATGCACCACAACCGGAAAGCCCAGCCTGCTCAGCAGTAAAGCCAGCAGCGGCGTCAGGTTCCCCTGCTTACGCGCGCCGTTATAGCTTGGGATAACCACCGGCATGGGGTAATGCACAGGCGGAGTCAGCTTCATAACCCGCTCCTGCATCGCCTCATAAAAGCCGAGCATCTCCTCCTCGCCTTCGCCTTTGATGCGCAGCGCAATCAGAATCGTACCCAGCTCCAAATCTGGCACTTCGCCCGCCAGCATCTGGCGGTAAAGCTCACGCGCGGTAGCAAAATCGATATCACGGGCATGGTTTTTACCGCGCCCCACTTCTTTGATGATCTTGTTATATTCCATGCTTCTGCTCTTCGGTTATTAGCGACGACGGCGCGGTGAGGGTTTCTTTCCCGCAGGTGCCAGACTTGCTTTGGGTAACTCGCCTTCCGGCATTGCTGGCTGCTCAATCGGGAAGACCGGCAGCGCCCCCAACAGGCGGGCGCCATAGCTTTTGCTCAGCAGTCGCCGGTCGTAAATGACAATTTCACCAAAACATTCATGGCTGCGGATCAGTCTGCCGACCTGCTGGATCAGATTAAACGAGGCGCTGGGCAGACTTTGTACTTCAAAGGGGTAGCGTCTCAGGCTTTTCAGCCACTCTCCCTCGGTCAAAATAACCGGGCTGTCCACCGGAGGGAAAGCAATTTTATGAATATGCACCTGCGACAGCAAATCCCCTTTAAGATCCAGCCCTTCGGCAAAAGATTGCAACCCGACCAGAATGCTGGTTTCCCCCTGCTCAACGCGCTTGCGGTGCAGCGCCACCAGCGCAGGCCGGGGTTTATCGCCCTGTACCAGCATCATCAGACGCAGCTCAGGCAGATAAGAGAGGAACTGCTGCATCGCACGGCCGCTGGCAAACAGCACTAAGATGCCTTTGTGCAGGCCAAGTTTAATTTGCGCCCGGAAGAAGTGCGCCATCTCCGCCAGATGCTTCACTTCGTTAGCCAGCATCGGCTCATACTGCATCTGCGGGATCACCAGCTTGCCCTGCTCTATATGGTTAAACGGCGAATCCAGCGCAACAAAACGGTCGCCCACCTTCTCCGACAGGCCGGACATCTCCTGTAGGCGCTGGAAGCTGCTTAGCGAGCGCAGCGTGGCGGAAGTAAGCACCACATGGGGGATTTTGCGCCACAGCAACTTTTCCAGCTGATCGCTGACGCGGATGCCGGCGCAGTGAAGCATTAAGTGGACGTTGCCGTCGCGGATCTCTCTGGTTGCCCATTTAGAGACCGGTGCGCCAGAGGCTTTTTCCATCGCCGCCAGTTTCCAGAGCTTGCTGCTGGCTTCAAACCAGCCAAGCGCTTTATTCATCTGGATCAGCGCGCGGTGCAGCCTGACCACATCAAACTGCCCCGACTTTTCGCTTAAATCGTTCAGCAGCGCTTCCGCCAGCCCGCGCAGGCCATCACACAGTTTGAACAGACGGGCGCACAGGGTCAGCACTTCTTCGGGAAGCAGCCCCATTTCAAAACGGTATTCGCCCTCCTGATTGCCGGGCGGCAGCAGCTGGGCAAGAATATGGGAGAGCTGCTGCAACTGCTCGCGCACCTCTTCACAGTGCGCTTTCAGACGCTCAGGATTGCTCAGGCCTGGCGGCCTTTTGGGGCGAAACTGGGCCAGGCACTGCTCCACAAGGCGGCAGAAGAGATCAAGCTGTAGCGTATTCCAGCCGGGAGTGATTTCCCCGCTCATTTCCAGCGCATCCCGCGCCACATCCGGCAGATGATGCCCTTCGTCCAGCACCAGCAGCAGATTTTTCGGCGGCGGCAGTACCGATTCGGTTTCCAGCGCCGCCATCACTAAAGCATGGTTCGCCACCACCACATCCGCGTTTTCTATTTCACGCCTCGCCACATAGAACGGGCATTCGCGAAACCAGTGACAGTTGCTGCCAAGGCAGTTGGCTTTATCGGTGCTAAGGCGCTGCCAGAGCGAATCTTCAATAGAATCTTCACAGTGATCGCGCAGACCATCCCACTGATGCCGGTTAAGGTTTTTTTCAAGAGTGGTACAGAGCGCCCGCTCATCCTTGCTGGCGGTCATCTGTTCATCCAGAAAGAGCAGCAGATCGCCCTGTTTTTCCTCATCGGTGGCCAGAGCCGACAGATTACGGGGGCAAACATAGCGGCCACGGCCAAAGGCGGCGGTAAACCGCAGATCCGGAATGATCTTCTTCAGCAGCGGTAAATCTTTGCTGAATATCTGATCCTGTAACGCCACGTTAGCCGTACTTACCACCAGCGGTTTCTCTTCCGCGCGGCTGACGGCGATCCCTGGGATCAGGTAAGAAAGCGTTTTCCCCACGCCGGTGGGCGCTTCAATCGCCAGATGACGGCCATCATCCCCCGCCAGCGTTTTCGCCACTTCGGCAATCATCTGCCGCTGCGGTGCGCGGGGAATAAAGTCAGGAATTTGTTGCTGAAGGGTTTTATACCACTCCGCAATTTGCGCTTTTAACGCGGCAGATAACGCCATAACAACCACTTTTTACTGAAACGGCCTGTATTTTTACACAGTATCAGGCTCGCGTCAGCCTTCTTCACTTATTGCCTCGGGGCAGCTCGCAGTTTGGCCAGATGGCAAGGGGCGCAGAACCCGGTGAGAGGCCAGGCAACAGCTGTCATTTGCCTGAATCCGGACAGAGTATTACGCCTGCACGCTGAAGCCGGGCGCGCTGCCCTCCATTCAAAGGTAGAGATTGTGCACGGCTGGGCCTTAAGCTGACCGGCACCGATCTGCTGGAGGTTCCACCTTCTTATAAGGTCAGCGGCAAATATTCTTTATGAAAAGCTCTGCATATTACCCGGAGTGAAGTACAACTGAAGGCTCTGAGCGTCAACTTTCAAAAGGTCACGCATGTCTGAACAAAATCTGGTTTTCCCTGCACGCGTGCTGCGTGGTGCGGGCGTTATTCATCAGTTAGGTGAGATCTGTCGGGAACTGGGCCAGCGCGCGCTGTTAATAGGCGGACATCAGGCGATAAAAGCTGTGGAGTCCCAGGTTCGCACCCAGCTTGCCGATGCTGAAGTGACCCTGCTGGGCTGCGAATGGTTTGGTGGCGAAACGTCTCTGGCGCAAATTCAGCGGCTGGGGGAGTTGGCAACCTCTTTGAATGTCGAGGTGATCATCGCCGCTGGCGGCGGAAAATCGCTGGATACCTGTAAAGCGGTAGGCGCGGAACATAACCTGCCGGTAATCACTATTCCGACCATTGCCGCCACCTGTTCAGCCGTTACGCCGCTGACGATTCGGTATGATGACAACGGAAATTTCCACGATATTTTCCCGCTGTCACAGGCACCGGCAGCGGTGATTATCGACAGCGAACTGCTGGCCCAGGCGCCCTTGCGCTGGCTGTCGGCTGGGCTGGGCGATACGCTGGCGAAATGGTATGAATTCCGCGCCGTCAGTCAGCGCCATCCACCGGTTGATGCCAGCGCCAGGTCCTCGCTGGCGCACAGCCAGATTTGCTATGAAGTGATTGCCCAACATGGCCCGAAAGCCTGTGAAGCGGTGCGCAAAAATCTGCCGGATTACCATCTTGATCAGGCCTTAGACGCAATCTTTACCTATGCCGGGCTGACCTCGCTGATGAGCAACGGCGCTCACGCTGCGGCGGCACACGCCATTTATGAAGGCTTTACTTTCTGCGACAAAACCCGTGAGTTTGGTCACGGCCTGCTGGTGGGCTACGGTAATCTCTGCCTGCTGGCGCTGGAAAACCGTCCTGATGAAGAACTGCTGCACGAGATGGCGCTGGCCCGCCAGTGTGGCGTACCGCTCACTCTTAAGGAGATTGCCGATCTGACCGATGAGGAACTGGCGATAATTGTTCGCGAATCCGTGCACGCGCCAGATATGGAAAATATGGCGCACCCGGTCACTGTTGAGGCGCTTTATCAGGCTATCCGCCGGGTGGAAGCGCTGGCGGCCGGGCGGTAATGTTCCTTTATTTCTGGTCTGGAAACGGCAGACGGTGATCCCGCAGCGTCACTGCTGACAGTGCCCTGCGGAGACTGCATAAGAGTTGCAGGCTCCGCAGGATAGCGATGCCTGCCGGTTCAACTAGCCGGATCGCCCTGAAAAACTGGTGCCATCCGGCTATGCTGACCGCCTGCGGATGCGCCGCCAGAAGAGAATGTGCTGACGAACTTCTCTTGTACCGCAGTGGTTATCCCGCGGCCTCACTCTCCAGCTTGGTTTGCCCTAAACGACCAACAAATGGCAAGCGCAGCGCCGGAGATTTCACATCAATGCCCATATTGAAGCCCAGAATATTCACTTCCAGCCCCTCTTCTCCTCCCAGGGTCAGGCCCAGCACGCCCAACAGCGAAAGCTGTAGCCCGCGGCCTGATGGTGGTAAGCCAACCGGATTTTTAAGCGGACGGAAATCTTTTCCAATGGCGTTAGCAGGCAAATCGAGCCGGAGCGTGGGCACTTCCCTGCCAATATGCGCCAGAAAGGTGTTGCTGTTCGGGCCGGGCCAGACCCGGTAGGTATGCGGCCAGGGATAACTTTTTATCGCTTTCTCGATTTGCGGGATCATTGCCGCGGCAGCAGTTCCACGGTGGTCAACAATCAGCTGCGGCTTTGCGCCAAACCAGTAGCCGTCCGGCAGCGCATAATTTTCGCGGATAACGTTGCTGCTGCCCCAGCTCACCACCTCATAGCGGCTGAAGTGCGTCTCCCCCGCCTTTTTAAATATGATCCAGGGGTGCACGGCAAACAGTCCCCGCCAGCCAAAGGTCGGGGCGACATAGACCTGCACGATGGCCATCTGGCGGAAAGTTACCGGGTCTGGCGCCATCTCCGCAGAGTCGCGTCTTGCGGTAGACCAGCTCTGTCCGCTGAGTTCCACACCGCTGTGCGTGGCTTTATAGTAGCTCTGACCAAAAGAGAGCAGCATGATGCAAAGAAAGCCTAAAGTGATGAATTTCAAATAGAGCATAGTTCCTTTGTCCACCCCTACTGAGCGGGTAAAAAATGTGTTTCGGATTGGGTTGATTTCGCGGCTGGGACAGGGCGTCGTCAGACTCGGGGAAGGTGATATTTGTCACATTACTGAAATAGCTGTCGCTGTTCAATGATTATTCTTTGCACAGCATAATGTGTGCAATGAGCGGCAAAATGGTGCGCTGCTGCGGTGGTTCTGCCACTAACACGCGCGCCGTTAATTCAGCGAATTGCCGTGAGCGCCCTGTTGCTCAGTGGATTTTGTGATGATCCTGACGGCAAGGTAGTTTGTTTACGGCAGCGCAGGGCGATGTATCTCCGGTTCAACAGCCGGTGCTTTACTGCTCTCTTGCTGCGGCTCCCTGTGCAGCACGATGCGGTTAAACATGGCTGTAGCTTTTTTGCCTTTTCACGGGCGGCCTCTCCAGGGCTGCCTTAACCTTTTTTCACTGCAAAAATTTGTACATCACCGTAGTGGCATCTAATACGCCTGCCGTGGAGAGCGCATAAGCGGGGATCTGCCCGCTTATCTGCCATCCTTGCGAAAGATAAAGCTGCTCCGCGACATCGCCCGTGCGGGTATCCAGCACCGCCAGCGATCGCCCCGCCTGCTGCGCCAGCTTTTCAGCCTGTTGCAGCAGTATGCGGGCAATGCCCTGACGTCTGGCTTTGGGGTGTACCAGCAGTTTGGCTATTTCAGCCCGATGCTCGCCGTTTGGCGGCATCTCCAGCACCACAATCACTGTCGCCACAATCTCACCGTTCTGCCGGGCAACAATCAGCTGTTTGCTGCCGTTTGCCAGGCTGGTGATAATCCCCTGCCATAAACGCTGCATGGGTCTGGCATCCAGAGAAGTAAAGCCAATGCTGGCGCCCTCTGCCACACAAGCGTGCAGCACATTATACAAGGCTGCCTGTTCAGATTCTGCCTGTGCGGCAGTCAGGGTCTGATACTGAAGATTGTTCATCAACGACACACCACCAGTGCATAATGCGCGCCTTCAGGCTCTGGCGCGTGGAAAGAGGAGCGGCCAGAGAGGTGAAAGCGCAGGCAGTCGCCCGCTTCCAGCCGCCACTGCTGATCGTTCATGCTGAACACCAGCACGCCTGCAAGCATCCAGATATGTTGTTCTATCCCTTCCACCGGCGGCGCATCATAGTCAATCCTTGCACCGCTTATCAGCCTTCCCTCTACCAGCTCGCCGTGAAAGTTGCTGGCGGGTGGCGAAATGCTCCGCCGTTGAAAGCCACTCTCATGGTCGTGCCAGACGCTTTGCTCGTGACGGCGTAAAAGCTGCGGCCCCGGCTCTTCTACCTCGCTTAACAGCCGCGACATGGTTAGCCCATAGGCGATGCATAAACGGTTCATTAAAGAGGCTGTGGGGCTGGTCTCGCCGCGTTCGATGCGGGAGAGCGAGGCTCTGCTGATGCCGGTCATCTCAGCCAGCGTCTCCAGCGACCACGCTTTTTCAACACGCAGCGCCGCCAGTCGCCGGGCGAGACGTTGTTCAGTAGAGGCGCAATCAGTCATGGTTTTCTCATTTATGGGAATTATTCTCTTTAATGAGATCTACAGATTTTAAGGCAAAGTATCAACTTGTACAGTTAAATAATAGTTGTACAGTAATGAAGAGTCCGCTACGGTAGACTGAGTGGTAAAGATGAGAGGATCTGCATGGCATTGTACAGTATTGGTGATGTAGCGGTACGCTGCGGAATGAATCCCGTCACCCTTCGGGCGTGGCAGCGCCGTTATGGCTTGCTGAAGCCCCAGCGGACCGAGGGAGGACACCGTCAGTTTGACGAGGAAGATATTCAGCGCATTGAAGAGATCAAACGCTGGATTGAGAGCGGCGTGCCGGTAGGCAAGGTCAAGGCGCTGCTTGAGGGAGAAAATGTCAACGTCCATGACGGATGGGTCAAGTTGCAGGAAGAGATGATGGCCGTGCTTCGCCATGTCAGGCCCGCTAAACTCCGGGTTAAAATTGCGGCGATGGGCCGTGAACATCCGGCTGATGCTTTAATCGATCACGTGTTTATACCTATCCGGCAGCGCCTTGGGCTGGATCAGAACACCGCCCGTACCATGTGCAGCCTGCTCGACGGCGCTCTAATCGATTATGTTGCGTTCTGCTTAACAGGCTCCCGTAAAAAGCCTGGGAAAGATGCGCTGCTGATTGGCTGGGCTAACGAAGATCGCACCCGACTCTGGCTGGAAGCCTGGCGCCTTTCACAACAGGGGTGGCGAATGGATGTGCTGGCAGAACCGCTTGAAATGCCGCGTCCGGAACTGTTCCCTGGGCAGAAACTCTTTATCTTTACCGGTAAGTCGCTTACCCACAGGCAGCAGGAACAATTAGCACACTGGCAGGAGCAGGGTTTTGCCATTACCCATCTGCCGGGTAGTACCGCCTGAACCTCCTGGCCGCGCTTCACTGTTGCTCCTCCTGACCGGCCTCTCTTCAAAGCTTATACAGAGGTCAGGAATGGAGGCTGGCTGAAACAACAAAAAGCCAGCAAAGGCTTAACCAGCCAGGGTGAAAAGCGGTATACTTTGCCCTCTTCTGCGGCAGACCAACGGACATACCGGCATGAACTGGCAAAAAATTGGCGTCATTTTTATCTTCCTGTTGATGGCCCTGGGCGGCATCGGTGGCGTTATGCTGACGGGCTACACTATTCTTATTCGCGCGTAAAACGTCTTTGCAGGCGCTCAAAAAGGCGGTCGGTCACGATAGCCAGCAGCGCCACCAGGCAGGCTCCCTGGATAACATAAGCGGTATTAAATCCGCTCAGCCCTATAATCACCGGCGATCCCAACGTTTTTGCACCTACCGTTGAAGCGATGGCCGCCGTGCCGATATTGATAATTACCGAAGTCCGGATACCAGCCAGGATCACCGGGCGGGCCAGCGGCAATTCCACTTTGTATAAAATCTGCCAGGGGCTCATGCCCACACCTTCGGCTATCTCCCTTGCGCTCGCCGGAACGGCGCTGATCCCCGCCAGGGTTCCCTGCAAAATCGGTAACAGTCCGTAAAGCAGTAAGGCGATAATTGCCGGTTTTTCGCCAAAGCCCATCACCGGCACGGCAATTGCCAGCACGGCGACGGGAGGAAATGTTTGCCCTGCGGCTACCAGCGTTTCAATCAAGGAGCGGAACTCTCTTCCCCACGAGCGGGTGACCAGAATGCCTGCGCCCATGCCTGTTATCACCGCAAACAGGCTTGAGAGAGCCACCAGTTCAATATGGGCCAGCGCCAGCTGCAAAAAGCTCTCCTGCTGATATAAAGGCCTGTCGAGAGTGGGAAACCAGTGGGCAAACAGCGGCCCGCTGTAGGGCATCGCTACCAGCAGCGCCACAAAGAAGAGCAGCAGCCACAGTAAGGGATCACGTAACCAGCGCATCTTCACGTCCTCCTCTGTTTCAGGAGATCGGCAAAGTGCAGCACGCCAAGGGGTTTAAGGGCTTTATCCGTCACCGGCAGCCGGTCTGTCTGGCGGGCAATAAACTGCGAAAGGGCTTCCCGCAGCGTCATCTCTTCAGAAATAGACTCCTCTTCCAGCCATTCACCACGCCGTGCGGCCGCGCCTGCATTTCCTAACGAGAGCAGGCGCACGCCCAGTTCACTGCGGCCAAAGAAGTCTCTGACAAAATCATTGACCGGCTGGGTAAGCAGTTCAACCGGCGTGCCCTGCTGGATAATCTTTCCGCCATCCATTAACACCAGCCTGTCGGCCAGCGCTAAAGCTTCATCAATATCATGGGTGACCAGCACGATGGTTCGCCCGGAAATCTGATGAATACGCACAATCTCCTGCTGAAGCGCGCCACGGGTCACCGGATCCAGTGCGCCAAAAGGCTCATCCATTAACAGCACTTCCGGGTCCGCTGCCAGCGCTCTGGCGACGCCGACACGCTGCTGCTGACCGCCGGAAAGCTGATGGGGAAAGCGGTGACGAAATTGCTCGTCCAGATTCAGCAGCGCCAGCAGCTCACTGACCCGGTCAGCGATACGCTGCGCAGGCCATTTCATCAAGGCGGGCACCGTGGCGATGTTTTTCTCCACCGTCCAGTGGGGAAAGAGACCAATAGACTGGATGGCGTAACCCATTCGTCTGCGCAACGCCTGGGGATTAAATCCGCGGATCTCTTCTCCGGCAAACTGGATGGTGCCTTCATCATGCTCAATCAGCCGGTTGATCATTTTCAGCGTGGTAGATTTGCCAGAACCGGATGTTCCAATCAGTACCGTGAACTCACCTTCAGCAATATTCAGCGTCAGATTACTGACAGCTGCTTTACCGGCAAAATGCTTGCTCACCTGGTTGAAGTTGATCATTGGCGCTTCGCCTCAATAACGGAAAGAGTAAATTTAAACAGGGCATCGATAATTACCGCCATGGCGATGACCGGAATCACCCCCAGCAGCACCAGATCCAGGGCGCTGCTGAGCAATCCCTGGAAGATGATGGCGCCAAATCCTCCGGCACCAATCAAGGCCGCAATCACTGCCATTCCCACGGTTTGCACAGCCACAACCCGCACGCCGGCAAGCAGGAGAGGCAGGGCCAGCGGCACTTCAGCCTGCCAGAAGATCTGCCTGGCGGTCATGCCCATGCCCTGCGCGGTTTCAATCACCTCTTTCGGCACCTGTTGCAGCCCGGCCACCACGCTACGCACCAGCGGCAGCAGCGCATATAGCACTAAAGCAATCAGCGCGGGTGCCATGCCGATGCCGCTAATGCCGATCTCCGACAACAGCGGAAAAGAGCGGGCCAGCCCCGCCAGGGGCGCAATCAGCAGACCAAACAGGGCGATGGAAGGCACGGTCTGAATCACGTTCAGGATGGCAAACACGGGCGATTGGATGGCCGCTTTTTTCGCACAGAGCCAGCCAAGGGGAATCCCAATCAGCAGCGTGGGAACCAGCGTCCCTGCCAGCAGGAGCAGGTGACGTGACAGCGCCTGGTCGAAGACTTCCTGGCGGTTGGCGTACTCTTTCAGCAGCGCCAGCTCATGGAGCTGGCCGCTCAGCAATAACAGGATAACCGGTAGCCAGATTTGCCCGTTGAGCAGCAGTCGCCAGAGTGCACTTTTTGTCAGCCGCGCGCTGGCGTCAGCAGCAAGCAGCAGGCAAAGGCCTGCGCAAAGCCAGAAACCACTTCCCCAGGATGTTCTGGCAAGCGGACTGCCCTGCTGCGCCAGTAAGCTGGCGTGATAGCCGCTCAGGGCGACCAGGGCGATAAAAAGCAGTTCGCACAGCAGCAGCGTGAAAAGCAGGTTCAGGCGGCTGCCAGGGATAAAAGCCTGTAAGAACAGCAGCAGCATCGGCAGGAGAAGGAGCCACTCTGCACCGCTCAGGATCTGTTGCAGCGGCAGGGAGTGACCAGAGACCAGCCGGTTGGGGGCATAGTTTAAAAAGGGGAACAGCGCAGCCGCCACGCCAAGCAGGATGGAGAGCGTTAGCAGCACGCGATTATGGATAGTAGGGCGCAAAATTTTTCCGATAGCTTGCGGGCCGGCTCAGCCGACCCGGGTTTCGCTACAGCAGTTTTTTCTGCTGCAAATAGTCTGCTGCCACCTTTTTCGCGTCCTGCCCTTCTACGGCAATTTTCGCGTTGAGTTCTTGCAGCGTTTTTTCATCCAGCGAAGCAAAGACCGGTTTCAGCCAGTCAGCAATCTGTGGGTAAGCCTTCAGCACCGAGTCACGAATAACCGGGGCTGGCGCATAGATGGGCTGCACCCCTTTTGGATCGCTCAGCGTTTGCAGCCCCAGCGCCGCAACCGGGCCATCGGTGCCGTAGGCCATCGCCGCATTAACGCCAGAGGTCTGCTGCGCTGCGGCTTTGATCGTGACAGCCGTGTCGCCGCCAGCCAGGGAGAGCAGCTGATCCTGTTTCAGCGTGAAGCCATAGGCTTTCTGGAACGCTGGCAGCGCATCGGGCCGCTCGATAAATTCTGCGGAAGCGGCCAGCTTAAATTCACCGCCCTTTTTCAGGTAGGCGCTGAGGTCTTGCAGAGATTTCAGCTGATTCTTCTGTGCCAGATCACCACGCACAGCAATGGTCCAGGTATTATTCGCGGGTGCCGGAGTGAGCCAGGTCAGTTTATTTTTCTGCTGGTCCAGCTTTTTCACTTTCTCATAACCAGCCTTTGCATTTCTCCAGGCGGGGTCATGCTCATCATTAAAGAAAAAAGCGCCGTTGCCGGTGTACTCAGGATAGATATCAAGTTCACCAGCGGTAATGGCTCCCCTGACGACCTGAGTGGTGCCAAGCTGCACTTTGTTCACCGTTTTGACGCCATGCTTATCCAGTACCTGAAGGATAATATTGCCAAGCAGCGATCCTTCCGTATCGATTTTCGACCCCACTTTCACCGGCTCCGCCGCGCCAGCGGTGGTGGTCAGTGCGAGTAAACCCGCCAGTGCGAGCGCAAGCCCTGTTCTCTTCACCATTTTTCTTTTCCTTTTCGTCAGGTTAGTAACAAGCGTAGCCTAATAAAGCCCGGCAGAAAGCCAGACGGCAAAAAACACATCCGCTGTAAGCAAAGAGAACCTGCCTGGGCTGACTTTTTCAATATGCATTTAGTTTTAAGTTATAACCAGCAGGAATTTAACTCTGTCACGACCGGGAGTATTCTCTGAGCTTATTCTTATAAAACAGACCCCAACATCATGACTGATTTAACCACTTCGGCGCATGTCGCCACAACAGGGACTCCCCCGACGGGTGAAGCCGTCACCCTCCGGCGAGCGGCCGATGTTTCTCATCTGGTCAACAGCAGTACCCAGGCGCGCAGCAACGCCCGCATCGTGATTGGCATTGCGCTGGGCGGTGTCTTTCTTGATGCCTACGATTTGGGCGCCCTTGCCTTCGGCATGAAGGATGTTACCCGCGAGTTTGGCCTGTCGCCAACCGGTGCCGGTATGGTGGCTTCCGCGATAGCTTTTGGTGCCATTGTCGGCGCCCTGATTGGCGGTTACCTTACCGACAAAATCGGCCGTTACCGCGTTTTTATGGCCGATATGTTCTTCTTTGTTTTTGCCGCGCTGGCGTGTGCATTTGCCCCGAATGAGTATGTGCTGACAGCCGCACGTTTTGTGATGGGGCTGGGCGTGGGTATCGACCTGCCGGTGGCGATGGCCTTTTTAGCCGAATTTTCAAAGCTTAAGGGACGGGGCAATAAAGCCGCCAGCATTGCGATGTGGTGCCCTACCTGGTATGCGGCGATCTCCATCTCCTATCTGCTGGTGCTGTTCTTCTACACGGTGCTGCCAGAGGCGCATGCCGGCCTGCTGTGGCGAATTATTTTAGGCTTTGGCGCCGTTCCCGCCATCGTGATTATTTGCATTCGTAGCCGCTACATGAGCGAGTCGCCGGTCTGGGCAGCCAACCAGGGTGACCTGCATGGCGCGGCCGCCATTTTACGTAACTCTTACGGCATTAACGCGCATGTGGCCGGGGATGCTGACCTGTCGCCCGCCACGCGTGGGCGGCGCGCCAGCTGGCGTAATTATGGTGAACTGCTGAAAGGGGTTTACCTGCGGCGTACCATTCTGGCAACTGTGACGGCAATTGCTTCCGCCTTTGCCTATAACGCCGTAGCGTTTGGTCTGCCGGTGATCCTCTCCAGCTTTCTGGCGCAGTCGATGCTGACCACCATTCTGGTCTCGCTGGCGTTAAACCTGCTGTTTGCATTTGTTGGTGGCATACTGGCCGTGCGGCTGGTGCCAAAATTTGGTGCCTGGAAGATGACGACGCTGGGCTACTGCTTCCAGTTTGTTGCGCTGGTGGGGCTGGCGCTGGTGGGGCGTCCGGGCGATGGCGCAGAAGCGGCTATTTCAATTGCGATGCTGGCGCTGTTCCTGCTGGGTCAGGGGTTTGGTCCTGGCTCCCATACCATGACCTTCGCTTCCCTCAGCTACCCAACCTCTTTGCGTGGCGTCGGCGTCGGCTTCAACCAGACGCTGATGCGCGGCAGCTCCACGGTCTCGCTGTTTATGTTCCCACTGCTTTCTGCGGCGTTAAGCACCAATGTATTCTGGGTCATTGCCCTCGCCCCGCTGGCAGGTCTTATTGCGCTGCTGGCAATCCGCTGGGAACCGTCCGGCTACGATGTGGATGCGGAAGATTACGTGCGCGAAACCTGACGTTAAGCGCCTGGAAAAGCCCACAGGCGTTAATCGCTGTGGGCTTTTTTTGGGGCGTTCAGCAGAGCTGTTGCTGAGCCGTAAAAGCTTTAAAAGCAGCCGGGATGCGGGAAAAGGTGTGCAGAAACCAGGGAGTAAAGCGCTGTGGCTGAGCCTGCATCTCCTGCTGGATAGCTGCCAGTGAAGCATAGCGCCAGCCATCAGCCTCGGCGGGATCGGGCCTGGGAAGCGCATCGCTGAAGGCGAAATAGACATGACCATATTCATGCTCGGTCAGCCCATTTCCCATCGGCAAGTTGTAGCTCAGCTCAAACACCGGGTGGAGCTTCAGGCACATGCCCATCTCTTCCTGCAAACGGCGCTCTGCCGCATGCTGCGTCAGCTCCTGAGGATAAGGGTGCCCGCAGGTGGTGTTGCTCCATAAACCGCCGCAATGATATTTCCCTGACGCGCGCTGTTGCAACAACAGTTGATGCCGTGAATTAAACACGTAGATCGTTACCGCGCGATGCAGTAATCCTTTCTCATGAACCTCAAGCTTTTCCATCCTGCCGGTGGGGCGATCGTGGCGATCAACCAGAATGACTTCGATTGCAGACATGCGCGCTCCTTAAGACTTATCTCAGGTATTGTGGCACATCACTGCGGGATCCTGCTGCGTAAAATCGTGCGGAAATATGAGGGCAGCACAAGGCTGCCCCGGTGAAGGGAAACAACGGTTTATAATTTGAAGCTGCTGACCACCAGTTCAAGCTGGACGCTTTGCTCTTCCATAGCCTGAGCCGCCGCAGAAACCTGCTCCACCAGCGAGGCGTTCTGCTGCGTGGTGCTGTCAAGCTGGTTGATGGCGGTGTTGATTTGATCAATCCCCATGCTCTGCTCACGGCTGGCCGACATGATTTCCGCCATCAGCGTCGTGACGCTGCTGACGCCGCCCATCAACTCTTCCATGGTGCTGCCCGCTTCCTGCACCAGCAGACTGCCCTGATCGATATTGGCTACCGACTCTTCAATCAGCTTTTTGATCTCCCTTGCAGAATTAGCGGAGCGCTGAGCCAGATTTCGTACTTCAGACGCCACCACTGCAAACCCACGGCCCTGCTCTCCTGCACGAGCTGCTTCCACAGCAGCGTTGAGCGCCAGGATGTTGGTCTGGAAGGCGATACTGTCAATCACGCTGATAATATCGACAACCTTGCGGGAAGAGGTGTTGATCTCTCCCATGGTGGTGACCACCTGCTTCACCACGTTAGAGCCGCGCGCGGCCACGCGTGAAGCATCCCCTGCCAGCTGATTAGCATGGGTGGCGTTATCGGCGTTCTGGCGTACGGTGCCGGTCAGCTCCTCCATCGAAGCGGCAGTCTCTACAATGGAGCTGGACTGCTCTTCCGTCCTGGCGGAGAGATCCAGGTTGCCGCTGGCGATCTCTTTTGACGCGGAAGTGATGGCCAGCGCGCTGTCGCCCACCTGACGCATCAGCCCCTGAAGATACTCAATAAAATTATTAAAGCTCTGTGAAACGGCGTTGAATTCCGGGCTGCTGCTGTTTGGCAGACGCTGTGTGAGATCCGCACCGCCGGTAGAGAGCGCCAGAATATTGTCGTTCAGCCCCGCCAGACGTTTCATCATGGTACGGATAAAGCCCAGCAGCACCAGCAGCAGCAGGATAGCTAGCGGGATCTGCACCAGGCCCAGACGGGTCAGGATAGAGTCGGTCTGTTTGGAGAGCAGTGCAGTGGGAACATCGCTGGCGATAAACCAGGGGCTTCCCTCAATCTGCTGGAGAAACAGCGTATGGTTGCCATCATCATTGTCAAAGGTGCTCTGGAGAGGCTCCTTGCCCGCTGTTGCCAGCATAGTACGCAACGTAGCGGCCATTGGCGTCGCCAGCTCACTCAGATTACGCAGTTTTGGCGTGCCGCCGATCAGGCTCGCATCCCCAACCACTTTACCATCGGCTTCCACAATCAGCGCCTGCCCCTGTACCGCGTCTCCCATCTCTTTTGCCAGATGGTTGAAGAAGCCCAGCGTAACGTCGATAGTGGCTACGCCCCAGGCGGAACCGTTGCGATAAATACCCATGGCGCAGTTGGTGCGTGGCTGCGGGCTGGCCGCATCCTGATAGGCCTTCGCCCAGGCACACTGCCCTTTCGCTGCGGCCTGGCCATCTTTATACCAGGGCTGTTCATAATAGTTGGGTGCTTCAGCAGAGTTCCAGAACGTATTGACCTGAAGGTTATTACTGCTGTCACGGGCAAAAAAGGTGCTGAATTTATCTGTAGCCGGATCGCGCATTTTAGGCAGTGGCCAGATGCCGCCGCCAAAGACGTTGATATCCTGATACTGATTCACTAAAGCGGGAAGCACGCTATCGATAGTGGCGCTGTCGAGCACGGCGACCGTTTCGGTAATAGTGCGCTGCTGTGCCTGAATGCGGTTCATCATTTCGGTAATACGCGAACCAATAGAATTTACTTCATAACGCACCAGACGACTCTCATTGGTCGCTAGCTGAGGTGCAACAAACATATTAATTACCACAACCGTGATCAGCAGCAGCAGCATAAAGAAGCCGACGATCAGGAGGGTAAATCTGGCCTGGGTTGTTTTTAACATGACGAGCCCCGCTCAACTCATTCAGGCACAATTGCCTGATCGTGTTAACGGCGCGTTACGGCGAAACTTGATGTGATAAACGTCTCATTTCAAACAAAAGTGACGTTGAAAGGAAAACGCAAAAGTAGCTGGCAAAATTTAATCCTGTGGATCAACCACCTGCTGACGAGGACGGAAAATATGATCCGCACCGGTCTGACGCAATCTTTCCACAAGTTGATTGCCGCCGCTCTCTTGAGCCTCTGCGAATTCGCGTTCCGCGGTGGTAACAGGTGTGGTCCAGAGCAGCGTGACTTTTTCACCTTCGCGTTTGGGCAGATTGAACTGTGCCTCTGCGCCGCTGAGTTCGCCCGAGAGCAGAAAACCTTCAAAACCCACTGGCGCAACGGCAGACTCCAGCGTGTGACCTTCACCCAGCCAGCTAATTCTTGCCCAGGGGTAGTGTGCAAAGCTGGCCAGCGCACTCGCCATCTGCACGGCATTCTCTTCCGTCATGACCTCTGCATCAATCGCCATCGCCAGCTCAATTCTGCGGTGCTGGGGAGCCAGATCTTCAAAAAGAAAATCTACCCACGGCAGCGGGCGAATGCTCATACCCAGCGTCAGGAAATACCAGTTGCCCTGATGAAAGTGCTGCGAAATAGCCATCGGGGGCCAGTTGCCCTGATCGATAGAGTAATATTTCAGCGACTCGCCATAATGAGATTCATAACATTTTAACAGCTCGCGCTGCATCGGCTCCCAGAGATGACCATCATGCCAGTCACGCCAGAAGTGACGATGTTTTTCAGCTTCAGCGTAATAGTCATTGGTTGAGGCGGAACCCAGCGGGGCCGTCAGTCGGTTTTCTTTGATGCAGCCAGCCGAGAAGCTGACCTGTTTGTTCTGATAGAGGCTCCAGCCGGGGATCACCGCCAGCAATTGCCCCTGATACCATAATGCCGCCCCGTCATCACTGGGCGCCCAGATAATCTGGAGACCAGCAGGGTCGAGCATTGGCTCCGCTTCCAGCGTACGGCAATATTCTGCGCTCAGGAGTGGCGGAATGCCCTGCTCCATCGCTTCCCGATCTTCACGGGCTGGCGCGGGCAGAAGATTGCGCAGCCAGCAGCCGCGCACGGCGAACTGAGTGCGGAAAGGTTCCGCAGGCCGGATATAGAAATAGGCGGCGCGCTCATCCTGCTCAACCTGAGCTATCAGCGTTTGTTGCTGATTGGTGACTTCAGCAATCCGGTACAACTGTGTCATAAAGCCTCGACGATGGATGTAGGGGATCCCACCCGGAGAATAGGGCAGGATGTCCCGTTGTGCCATGCCACGGCAAGGGTAAAAGTCTCAAAAATCAGGTTCAGAAAGCAACTTCATCCTTCACGGCCCATGCGCTGCATGGCGCGATGATAGGCACCGCGCCGAATCGACCAGCGCAGCCCTTTCGCCAGTACCCGCATACGCATACGCAGAGAGCCGCGACCAATGGAGGAAAAACGGAAGCCGAACTGCTGCTGTGCCCATTCCGGCAGCAGCTCTATGCCTGCCATCATCATCACCTTCATCGCCGGGCGCGCCTGCCAGCTCGGCGCTGGTGCGTTCATCAGCAAAGAGAGCACCTCACGGGTACGCTCATCACACCGCAGCTCCGGCTGCATTGCCAGCAGGTAAGCCTCTACCTCCTGCACCGACTTCGGCACACCTTCTGCGCCCAGCGCTTCCGCAACCACGGCTGCCTCGGCATAGTAGCGGTTCTGCCCGGCAAGGCTCAGATCCGGGTTTTTATAACGCAAATGCGCGGCGAGAAAGCGGCTGGTTTCTGCAACGTGTACCCAGGTGAGCAGATGAGGATCGCTCGCCGCATAGGGCGTTCCCCTGGCATCCACGCCATTGACCTGCAAATGGATGCGCCTGACGCGATCGATCAGCGTTTGCGCATCCACGCTGTTACCAAACGTGGTCACGGCAATAAACTGGCTGGTACGCCGCAGCCGCCCCATCATATCCTGCCGGAAGGTGGAGTGATCCCAGACGCCAGCCAGCGCCAGCGGGTGAAGCATCTGCATCAGCAGTGCTGAAATTCCCCCGCAGAGCATAGAGGGAAAATCTCCATGCACCCGCCAGATCACGCTGTCAGGCCCGTATAATCCCGGATCGCCCTGCGGTTCAGATAAATCAAACTCATTCATAGCCAGACCATTCAGGCGAAACACCTGCTGCTGAATTCTGTCCCGAATTGAAGACATAGTACGACCCTGCTGAAAGAAAAAGGGACGAAGATCGTCCCTTAAGTTTATAGCGGCGCGGCAGCGAGGGTAAAGGCAGTGAATCCCCCGCCGCGACGATGCCAGCTAAACCACTCCGTCACCCTTTATTCTGCAACGGAGATGGGCTGGCTTCTGCTATACCGGCGCAGAAGCGGCCGCCATGCCGTCTGGGTTTACAGATACTCAAACTCTGCATCTGTGGTGCGGGCAGAATCCAGCCCTATCATCACGCTGAATTTACCCGGCTCCGCCACCTGCTGCATTCTGGCATTCCAGAATTTCAGCGCGTTAACGTCAATCGGGAAGGTGACCGTTTGCGACTCGCCCGCTTTCAGCATAATGCGCTTAAAGCCTTTCAGCTCTTTCACCGGACGGCTGATACTTGCCATCTGGTCACGCAGATACATCTGCACCACTGTCGCCCCGTCCCGATCGCCGGTATTGGTAACGGTAACGCTGGCATTGACCGTGCCATTGCGTGGCATGGTGGCGGAGGAGATCTTCACCGGCGAGAGCTTAAAGCTGGTATAGCTCAGACCGTAGCCGAACGGGAACAGCGGGCCGTTGGCCGCATCATAGTAATGCGAAGTATATTTGTTTGGCTTGTTGGCATCATACGGACGCCCGGTATTAAGGTGATTATAGTAAATCGGGATCTGACCAACTGAGCGAGGGAACGACATCGGCAGTTTGCCAGAGGGGTTATAGTCGCCAAACAGCACGTCTGCGATAGCATTGCCGCCTTCGGTGCCGCTGAACCAGGTTTCCAGCATCGCATCGGCCTGCATGTTCTCTTTCACCAGGGTCAGAGGACGGCCGTTCATCAGCACCAGCACCAGCGGTTTGCCGGTTGCCTTCAGCGCAGTAATCAGCGCCTGCTGGCTGGCGGGAATGGCGATTTCGCTGCGGCTTGATGCCTCATGCGCCATGCCCTGCGCTTCCCCTACCACCGCCACCACCACATCGGCCTTTTGCGCAGTCGCCACGGCTTCATCCAGCATCTGTTGCGGAGTGCGGCTGTCCACCGTCACCGCTTTTTCATACTGGTTCAGGAAATCCTGAATGCCTTTATTGTCGGTGACGTTTGCACCTTTGGCATAGAGCACCCTGGCCTTATCGCCCAGGGCATTCTTCAGCCCCTGCAATACGCTGACCGACTGCCCCGCTTTACCGGCTGCGGACCAGCTGCCCATAATGTCACGCTGGCTGTCTGCCAGCGGCCCGATAAGCGCAAGCGTACCCGATTTTTTCAGCGGCAGCGTTTCCAGACGGTTTTTCAGCAGCACAATACTTTTGCGCGCCACATCGCGCGCTTCAGCACGGTGAAGACGGCTTTCAGCATTGTTATCTGCCGGGTCGCTCTCTTTGGCACCAAGATGACTGTAAGGGTCGTTAAACAGCCCCATATCATATTTGACGTTAAGCACATGACGCGCCGCATCGTCGATCTCGCTTTCACTGACCGCGCCCGTTTTCACCAGCCCCGGCAGATACTTACTGTAATATTCGTCGCTCATGCTCATGTTCACGCCGGACTTGATGGCAATGCGCACGGCATCCTGCGGATCGCTGGCCACTCCGTGCTTCATCAGCTCCTTGATGGCGCCATGATCGCTGATAGTAATCCCTTTAAATTTCCACTCATCACGCAGCAGATCTTTCAGTAACCAGCTGTCAGCCGTAGCCGGCACGCCGTTGAGCGAGTTGAGTGCAACCATTACCCCACCGCTTCCGGCATCCAGCGCCGCCTTGTAAGGGGGCAGATAATCCTGCGCCAGCCGCTGGGGGCTCATATCCACGGTATTGTAATCCCGGCCCCCTTCCACCGCGCCATAGGCGGCGAAGTGCTTGACGCTGGTCATCACCGAATAGCGATCTGCCGGGCTTTTACCCTGCATCGACTCCACCAGCGTGCGGCCCATTGCCGAGGTCAGATAAGTATCTTCGCCAAAGCCTTCGGACACCCTGCCCCAGCGGGGTTCACGGGTAACATCCACCATCGGAGCCCAGGTCATATTCAGGCCATCATCGGCAGCTTCCCAGGCTGAAATTCGGCCCACTTCAGCGACCGCATCCAGATCCCAGCTTGCTGCCAGACCCAGAGGGATTGGGAAAACGGTGCGCTGTCCGTGCACCACATCATAGGCAAAAAACAGCGGGATCTTCAGGCGGCTGAGCTGCATCACCTGATCCTGCATCGCCCGGATATCTTTTCGTGTAACCGTGTTAAAGATGGCGCCGACCTGTTCGTGTTTAATCATTTCACGAATCGCTTCTTTCGGGTTATCCGGTCCGACGCTGATTAATCTCAGCTGCCCTATCTTTTCATCCAGGGTCATTTTTTTCAGGAGATCGGTAACAAATGCATCACGCGCTTCCGGGGTGAGCGGATGGGGGGCAGAGAGGTTTTCAGCAAAAGCCGGCTGCATGCTCAGGGCGGCAGCAAGGCTGGCAGAGTAAATCCATTTCATCAGGTTGGGTTCTCTTAATAACTGCGGGGCAAGTAAAGGCCACAAGAATTTCAGTGTGCCATAACTTCAGGATAGCAGGTAGTTTTCAACATATTGGCGCATCCGATTTTGTCCCGTCCGCTACCCGAACCGAAAGTAGTGTTAAAGTTAATAAGTGACCGATAAAAGGAGCAAGGATATGCACAACCCCTCTTCCCGGACCAGCCAGAAGCTGGTCGCTGAACTGCTCCGCATCGTCGGACGTTCTCATCTTCTTACCGACCCCCAACAAACCGCGCGCTACCGTAAAGGTTTTCGCTCCGGACAGGGCGATGCGCTGGCGGTGGTCTTTCCCGGTACGCTGCTGGAACAGTGGCGCGTTTTGCAGGCGTGCGTGGCGGCCGATACCATCGTGCTGATGCAGGCCGCTAATACCGGCCTGACTGAAGGCTCCACGCCAAACGGCAACGATTACGATCGCGATATCGTGATTATCAGCACGCTGAGAATGGATAAAATTCAGCAGATTGACGGGGGCAAGCAGGTACTGGCTTTTCCGGGCAGTACGCTTTACCAGTTAGAGAAAGTGCTGAAACCTCTGGGGCGAGAACCGCACTCGGTAATTGGTTCTTCCTGCATTGGCGCCTCGGTGTTGGGCGGCGTATGTAATAACTCCGGCGGCTCCCTGATTCAACGCGGCCCCGCTTACAGTGAAATGGCGCTTTATGCGCAGCTGGACGCGCAGGGCAAACTGAAGCTGGTTAACCATCTGGGCATTGAACTGGGCAGCACGCCAGAACAGATTCTGGCGCGGCTGGATGATGAGACCTGGCAGCAGAGCGACGTAAAATATGATCAGCGGCAGGCGTCAGATGCTGAGTATGCGGCCCGTGTTCGCGAGGTAGATGCCGACACGCCTTCACGCTTCAATGCGGATGCACGGCGTCTGTTTGAAGCTTCAGGCTGTGCAGGAAAGCTGGCCGTATTTGCGGTGCGTCTGGACACCTTTGTCAGCGAAAAAGAGCAGCAGGTTTTTTATCTTGGCACCAATAATCCCGACGTGTTCGATGAGATACGCCGCCATATGTTGCAGTCGTTCACCCACCTGCCCGTGGCCGGTGAGTATATGCACCGCGACATTTTTGATATTGCAGAGGTGTATGGCAAAGACACCTTTGTAATGATTGACAAGCTTGGCACCGACAAGATGCCGCTGTTTTTCACGCTGAAAGGCCGGGCGGATGCGCTTTCAGGCAAGGTGCCTTTTTTAAAACCCCACTTTAGCGATCGTCTGCTGCAAAAAATCAGTAAGGCTTTGCCCTCCCACTTGCCCAAAAGGCTGAAGGAATACCGCGACCGCTATGAACATCATTTGATGATCAAAATGTCTGGCGAGGGTATTGCTGAAGCAGGCGACTATCTCTCTCACTATTTCCAGCAGGCAGAGGGGGAATTTTTTGCCTGTACGCCGGAAGAGGGAGCAAAAGCCTTTCTGCACCGCTTCGCCGCCGCCGGTGCAGCGGTACGCTATCACGCCGTTCACAGTGACGAGGTAGAGGATATTCTGGCGCTGGATATTGCCCTGCGTCGTAACGATCGTGAGTGGTTTGAGCGTTTACCGCCGGAATTTGATGAGGCGCTGGTGCATCGTCTCTATTACGGCCACTTTTTCTGCCACGTATTCCATCAGGACTACATTGTGAAAAAAGGGGTGGATGTGCATGCGCTCAAGGAGAAGATGCTGGCGATGCTGGCCGATCGCGGGGCCGAGTATCCGGCAGAGCATAACGTGGGCCATCTCTATGCCGCTAAGCCGCAGCTGAAGGCTTTCTACCAGCAGCTTGACCCGACCAACAGTTTCAATCCCGGTATTGGTAAAACCACTAAAGCAAAGAACTGGGGAGAGTGCGACTGCGGAGCGAAGCACTCCTGAATACTCGCTGTAAGAGCGATTCCCTGGTGAGGAAATCGCCTCTGTGGCTGGGTAACAGTGAAATCTTTGCGCCTTCCGTCCCTGCTTAAGTCGCAGGGGCGGAAGGCTGCTGGATTAAGAAATTTTGTCGTCCTGAACCACCACCTGCTGGCCGTTGCGCTGCTCAACAATCATGGTTTGCGGTTTGGAGAGCACCACGCCCTCTTTCCGCAGTCTTGTCAGGATATCAAACAGCAGATCGCTCTTCGCCCCTGAAACCTGACGGGGGCTTGCCACGTTACCCGTGACAGCCAGCACAATCCCTGCGGGGGTAAGATCCTTAAATGAGACCGAAGGCTCTGGCGTATCCAGAATGCGTTCATTCTCGTTATAGACTTCCAGCAGCAGATCGCGCACCTGAACAGGATCGATATCCAGCGGGAAGGTCAGCGTGATGGTCGCAACCCCCTGGGCATTGCCCATCGTCGCGTTACGCACGTTCTGCGAGATCAGCTGGGAATTCGGCACAATCACCGTGGACTTGTCGCCAAGCTGGATCTCCGTGGCGCGCACGTTGATGCGGCGGATATCCCCTTCTATCCCGCTGATGCTGACCAGATCCCCGACCTTCACCGGCCGTTCCGTCAACAGGATCAGGCCCGAGATAAAGTTCTTTACGATCTCCTGCAAACCAAAACCGATACCCACCGACAGCGCGCTGACTATCCACGCCAGCTTGTTCCATTGCAGCCCCATAATCGAGAGCGCCAGCAGAAACACCAGCACGTAACCGAGGTTGCTGAACAGGGTGATAAGCGAGACGCGCATCCCCACATCCATGGTGGTTTTCGGCAGGAAATCCTGGTCCAGCCAGCGTTTAACCGAGCGCAGGACATAGATGCCGACGACCAGCGTAATCAGCGCGTTGAGCACGTGGGCCGGCACAATATTCAGCGACTCCAGGCCTTTACCGCCCCAGAATTCAATCGCTTTCTGTACCAGCTCAATCGGCGTCGAGCTGCCAAAAGTGCCGTTCAGCAGCGCCATGGCAGCAATCAGCACCAGGACAGTTTTACCCAGCCCCGCCAGCAAGGCAGCAACCTGCGCCAGATGACGCTCATCAATATTCAGCGAGCGCTGAATGCTTTTCCCCGAAGGGTTATGCGTGGAGAACAGGCTTTCGCAACCATCTGCCACCAGCTGGCTGACAATGTAGAAGGAACCGAAAACGATGCCCATCCAGATCAGTTCATAACTCAGGAAGCGGGCCAGGGTGACGTAGCCAATCACCAGCGTCACCATAATCGCCACGCCACACAGCGTAATCGCCATCTGGATCAGGCCCACCAGTGTCGATTTCGCTTCTGGCTGCTGACCTTCCAGCAACATTCTGCGCCGCACGCGGTTAGTACGGAAACTGATAGAGAGCGCGGTGGCACCAATCAGTAAAGCTGTCAGACCGTTGGCAAAAATCGTGGTGCCTACGCTGGTGTTGGCGCTGCTGTTCAGGCTTTCCACCGTCTGGAAAACAAACACCAGAGCGGCAGTGAGAGGTGGAAAGGGTTTTAATGCCGTGGCCACTTCATTAGAGATATTTGGCAGACGCCATGAAGGGCGACGGGTGGACAAAAACGCTCTGCCCAGGCCCGCTATCAGCCCACAGAATACGCTGAGTCCCACCAGCTTGTCGGCAAAGTCGCGCACTTCATCCACGACTTCATCATGACGGGTGAAAGCCAGATCGAGGAAATTAAAGGCCAGTACCACGGCTAGCAGCGTAGTGATTGCCGTTGCGGCGGCAAGGAAGCTGCGGCGCAGGCGCCCTTCCGGCAGCAGATGAATGCCGACCCACGCCAGAAACTCTTCCAGATAACGCCGCCCTAACGTCGCCACCAGCGCGCCAAGAAGGATCCACAGCACGGTTCCCATGCGCCAGCCGGGTTGCCAGGAGAGTATGGCGGTCTCTTTCAGCTCCTGGACAAAATCGCTGACTTTATCGCTGTCTTCGCTGTGTTTATTAAACAGCGGCGCCCAGAAACGAGGGCCAAATATACTGCCGGCGTTCAGGGCCAGCTGCGTTTTCAGCGCGTCCCGGCGAAGCTTAACAATCTGGGCGGAAAGATTGATCGAGCCGCTTTTAATCGCTTCCGCCTGCTTGATCTGGTCATCTATCTTCCCTTTCTGATTTTCCAGACTTTTACGCTTGCTGGTGACCTCTGCGGTCTCTTTAACGCCGCTGCCCGCTTTGGGCGCTGGCCCCAGCACTTCCAGCTGCGCCTGTAGCTGCGCACGCTGCGGAATAATGCCCTGCATCAGGGTATCGGCATCGCCAGAAAGCTCCAGCGCCATATCATTCAGGGCATTGAGTTTGCCGTCGTTCGTTTCGCCAGAAACCTGCTGCTTAATTTTATCCAGCACTTTCTGCATTTTTGGCAGTTCTGCCGCCGCATTGACTCTGACTGGGGCATCGCTGGATTGCTGGCTCTCATCATCATCGGCGGCGTGCACCAGCACGGGTGACAGCGTGACCAGGAGTAACAGGCAGAGGCGAAAAAAGGTTAACAACATAGACATGAAGGTTTCCAGGTATCAGGCATGGCCGGGCAGTTCCGGCACCATAAAACTTGCGCGCCAGTCTATGCTTTTGCCCGGCCCGACACTATAAGATTCAGTAACGAAAAAACGTTACTCGACGATCTCGGTGGTGCTGCCGGTGCTGGCCATTTCCGCCGCTTTTTGTTTTTTATAGCTCAGCGCAGCCGCCGGCACCGGGGAAATCTTGCCGGTCTCCATCCAGCTACGCAGACGGTTAGCATCGGCAAAATGGGTATATTTGCCAAAAGCATCCATGACTACCAACGCCACGGGACGCTGTTTGATCACCGTGCGCATCACCAGACAATGGCCCGCTTCATTGGTAAAGCCGGTTTTGGTCAGCTGGATATTCCAGTCGGGACGGTAAACCAGATGATTGGTGTTGCGGAAAGGCAGCGTGTAATTCGGGCTTTTGAACACCGCCATATCTTCATGGGTGGTGCTCAGCTCGCCGAGTAAAGGATAGCGTTTGGTGGCAATCAGCAACTTAGTTAAATCACGGGCTGTAGAGACGTTTTGCGTCGATAAACCGGTGGGTTCAACATAGCGGGTCTGAGTCATGCCCAGCGCTCTGGCTTTGGCGTTCATGGCGCGAATAAACGCATCGTACCCGCCTGGATAGTGGTGAGCCAGGCTCGCGGCGGCGCGGTTTTCTGAGGACATCAGCGCCAGCAGCATCATGTTCTTGCGGCTGATTTCACTGTTCAGGCGGACGCGGGAATAGACGCCGCGCATCTCAGGCGTGTGGCTGATATCCACAGTCAGCAGCTCATCCATCGGCAGATGTGCATCCAGCGTCACCATCACCGTCATCAGTTTAGTGATGGAAGCCATTGGCCGCACCAAATCGGGATGACTGGCGAAGATCACTTTATTGGTATTGAGATCGACAATCATCGCGCTGCCGGAGGCGATCTGCGGCTGTACAAGAGGAGCAGCGTCGGCCAGAGTGCTGGCGACGGCCTGGCTCAGAGGTGCCTGAGCCGTAAAAAGCAGAGCCAGAGTCAGAAGAGACAAGCGTATTTTTGCAGGCATCTTATAAAAACTTAACCGGGAAGTGATTAAGGTGCGGTAAAACCACACGCCGCCACCGCGCAAAGCAGGCCACACGGGGGCTGGCAAGCGCATCATACGATGGAGGTTGAAGAATTTCCTAGTGGAGATTCGTTTCTGATGATGAATGAGGAACCGCCGGAATTCCGGCGGCTGAACGCGTTAAAATAGCCGGTAACCATAACCCCAAAGCACTACCGTCATCGCCAGCAGCACTTCCAGTACCAGTACCCCAATCGCCAGGGTGGAACCAGAGAAGCGCAGGCTCTCTTCCCGGTCGATATTCAGAAACAGCGGAATGCCGACATATAACAGATATCCGGTATAAACCAGCGCCAGCGTACCCACAAATACGCAGAGCCAGACCAGCGGATAGAGCGCCACTAATCCGCTAAGAAACAGCGGGGTTGCCACATAGCCGGCAAACACCGTGCAGCGTTGCAGGCTGGGACGCTGAGGGTAGTCCCTCGCCATCCAGTAGATCACACGGCCCATTACGGCCACGCCGCCGAGGATCAGGGCATAAAACAGCACAGCCAGCGCAAAGGCATTCATCAGCGACAGGGCGATAGTTTGCTCAGCACCCAGATCCCAGCCAATTTGCGTGGTTCCGATAAAGGCGCAGAGCACCGGGATTAGCGCCATCAGTAACACATGGTGCGTATAATGGTGAGAAATGGTCTCGTTCTCTTGCTTGATGTCACGCATCTCGCGGTCAGGATGCGCAAGAAGTCCCCATACATGGTTCATCTCTTCACTCCTCTACTCGGTAAGCCGCGGCCAGGGCGGGGTACCTCAAGTATAAGTGGTTGTGAATTGTTTGTTTTTCATGCAGCCCACCTTTGTGCTAAATAATTCAATTCATAGCAAAAATAAACGCTTATTCGGCGATCTTTCCTCACGGTTTAAGCCATAACGGTTAGACTTAGGGCTTTCTGCGCATCTACCGGGGGAGAGAATATTCATATGGACGTAAACAGTCTGATTTCGCAGTACGGTTATTTTGCGCTATTTATTGGCTGCATCGCCGAAGGGGAGACGTTCACGCTGTTGGGCGGAATTGCCGCTCATGAAGGGTTGCTGACCTATGGCTGGGTAGTGCTGGTGGCTATGGCGGGAGGGATCCTTGGCGATACCGCGCTGTTCTTTATTGGCCGCCATTACGGCGAAGCTATTTTAAAGAAATTCAAAAAGCATCAGAAACAGATCGCCAAAGCCAATAAAAAAATCCGTAAACGTCCGGTTTTATTTGTGCTGGGGGTACGCTTTATGTATGGCCTGCGCATTGTCGGCCCGATTATCATCGGTGCCAGCAAGCTGAAGCCGCAAAAATTTATGCTGCTGAATGTGATTGGCGCAGTGCTCTGGGCGGTGATTTTTGTCTCGCTGGGCTATCTTGGCGGTCAGGTTATTGCTCCCTGGCTGCACGCGGTAGACCGCCATCTCAAGCAGATTTTTTGGGTCGTGCTGATTCTGGCGCTGGTCTGGGGCGTGAGGATCTATTTTAAACGCCGCTCAGAGCGCGAACCAGAGGATGAGTCATAACCAACAGATGAGTTGCCGGGGACGGCTCCGTCCGTCTCCGGCCCGGTCAGCTAACTAGCTCTGCATATAATATTGCGGGTTAGCCAGCGTAAAACCGCCATCAATAATAAATGACTGCCCGGTGGTGTAAGTGGACCACTGCGAGCAAAGCCAGGCAACCATACTGGCGATTTCCCGCGTGTCGCCGGGCCGCCCCGCCGGGATTTCAGGCATTGAGATGCGGCTGGCATCCTCGTTGCTCATCTCATTCATCGGCGTGGCGATAGCGCCCGGCGCAACGGAATTAACCAATATTTTATGGGGCATCAGGCTCAGCGCCATCGCTTTGGTCAGTCCGCCCAGCGCATGTTTGGCTGCCGTATAGGCAATTGAACCGGGCAATGGCGTATGCTCATGAACCGAAGTGATGTTGATAATCCTGCCGCCCTCCCCCTGAGTGACCATATGCCGCGCGGCAATCTGCCCACAGACAAAAGCGCCATCCACATCTACCGTAAAGACTTTACGCCACGCTTCGAACGTTGTTTCCAGAAAGTCGGCTTTGACATTGGTACCCGCATTATTAACCAGTACGTCAATGCGCCCTAACCGCGCAATTAACGTCTCCAGAGAACGTCCTCCCTGTTCCGGATCGGCCAGGTCAAGGTGCTCAATTTCCGCCCTGCGCCCCCGTTCACGAACCTGCCGGGCCGTTTCCTGCGCGCCTTTATCATCAGAACGCCAGGTGATACCAATATCAAATCCCTGCTCAGCCAGCATGATGGCGCTGGCCTGACCAATCCCTGAATCTGAGGCGGTCACAACCGCCACTTTAGTCTCTGCTGTGCTCATGGTTTTCTCCTGTCAGTGGTGATAGCCAACCGCAAGTATAGAAGAGGAAATCTCAGCCGCTTCACGCCTGACGCGCCGCCTCACTACAAATGATGACTATAGTTACCTCTCAAGCCCTTCTCTGAATGCCGGGAAATAACATGAGTAAGATTAAAAGAAGAATAGAAGATCACGGCGTGATAGGGGATTTACGGACCTGCGCGCTGATCGCCAATGATGGTGCCCTTGACTACTTTTGCTGGCCAAATCTGGACAGCCCTTCTGTGTTCACCGCCCTGCTGGATGGTGACGAGGCGGGCATCTTTAGCATCGCGCCTGAGTGGCAGGATGTCCGCCGCCAGCAGCTCTACCTGCCAGATACCAATATTTTGCAAACGCGCTGGCTGGCTGAAGAGGGCGTGGCGGAAATCACCGACTATATGCCGATATGCCACAAAGAAGATGACCAGCCGCGCATCATCCGGCGGGTGAAGTTGGTGCATGGCGAAGCCACTTTTGCCCTGCGCTGCTCGCCCGTCCATGACTATGCCAGAGCGAATACCCAGGCCCATCCCGGAGAAGGCAGCGTAGCGTTCAGCGCCGAAGGGCAGCCTACGCTACGTCTGTGTGGCCCGGTAGACTTTACGCTGGACGGAGCGGCCGCTGAAGCCCGCTTTACCCTGAAGGCCGGTGAATATCGTATCTTTATCCTGGGCAGCGCCGATGACGACCATCTGGATGATAAAAGCACAGAACACTGCTTCCAGGAGACCCTGAACTACTGGCGCCACTGGAGCGCCAAAAGTACCTATCGCGGGCGCTGGCAGGAGATGGTGAACCGTTCCGCGTTGACGTTAAAGCTGCTGACCTCCTGGAAACATGGCTCTATTGCCGCAGCGGCCACGTTCGGCCTGCCGGAAGAGTTAGGGGGAGGACGCAACTGGGATTACCGCGCCTCCTGGCTGCGTGATGCCTCTTTCAGCATGTATGCCCTGATGCGTCTGGGTTACGTTGATGAGGCTAAACACTTCACGCAATGGGTGGGACGTTGTGTGGAGAACAGCCATAACGATGTGGAAAAACTCCAGGTAATGTATCGCATCGATGGCGGTACTGAACTGCACGAAAGCGAGCTGCTGAACCTTTCGGGCTACGCCGACTCCACGCCGGTCAGGATTGGTAATGATGCCTGGCATCAATGCCAGCTGGATATCTATGGCGAACTGATGGACGCGGTTTATCTGGCCAATAAATATGGCGAGGCCATTTCGCACCGCGGCTGGAAGCATGTCAGTAAAATGATCGATTACGTCAGCGAAAACTGGAACCAGGCCGATGCCGGGATCTGGGAGATGCGCGGCGCACCTCAACATTTTCTCCACTCCAGGCTGATGTGCTGGGTGGCGCTCGACAGGGCGATCCGGCTTGGAGAGAAGCGCTCTCTCTCTTTCCCTTACGCTCGCTGGTGCGAGGCCAGGGATGAGATCCGTGAAGATATCTGGAAGAACTTCTGGAATGAAGAGCGCGGCCATTTTGTTTCAATTCGTCATGGTGAATTTGTGGATGCCTCTATGCTGCTGATGCCGCTGGTGCGCTTTGTGAGCGCTACCGACCCGGACTGGCTGGCAACGCTGGACACCATTAAAGAGAAGCTGGTCAGCGATGGACTGGTACGCCGCTACAATCTGTCAGAAACGCCGGCGGATGGCCTGGAAGGCGATGAAGGCTCGTTTACCACCTGTTCCTTCTGGTATGTGGAGTGTCTGGCCCGTGCGGGGCGGGTGCATGAAGCGCATTTTGAATTTGAGAAACTGCTGCGCTATGCCAACCCGTTGGGGCTGTACGCGGAAGAGTTCGATAAAATGGGCTATGCCCTGGGCAATACGCCACAGGCATTGAGTCATCTTGCGCTGATTAGTGCCGCTTTTTTCCTTAATCGTAAACTCAGTGGCGAAGATCCTTTATGGCAGCCTTAGCGCAAAACGAGCTTCTGCACCCTTTCGGCAAGGGTTTTGTTCCTTTCCCGCGCAGGCGGGAACCGTTTCCGTGACATTTTTAAGTAAAGTTAGTTCAACTGTTACAAATCTGGGTTTATTCCTGGGTTGTATGACCATATAATGTGCAGCCGGTTGAACCAGACCGGCACAGGCACATTTATCCACTGTTTACAGGCGCTTCATTTTAAAGAATATGAAAAAAAGCATCCGCGCATTAGCCACCTTAGTCCTGGCCGTTACGGCATACAGCCACTCAGCCTTTGCCGTCGTGTACTCTCTGCCAGCGGCCAACAGCCGTCTGTTGGGTGAGAACCTGGAAATCACCGTGCCTCAGGACAGTAAACTGCCGCTGGAAGCGTTTGCTGCGCAGTACCAGATGGGCCTGAGCAATATCATGGAAGCCAACCCTGGCGTTGACGTTTATCTGCCGAAAGCGGGCACCAAACTCATTATTCCACAGCAGCTGATTTTGCCAGACGCGCCGCGTGAAGGTATCGTCATTAACAGCGCCGAAATGCGCCTCTATTACTACCCGAAAGGCAGCAAAACTGTGGTTGTGCTGCCAATTGGCGTAGGTGAGCTGGGTAAAGACACTCCCATCAACTGGACCACCACGGTTCAGCGTAAAAAAGATGGCCCGACCTGGACACCAACCAAAAAAATGCATGAAGAGTCGGTCGCAGCTGGCTCACCTCTGCCGGCTATCTTCCCTGCCGGGCCGGATAATCCAATGGGCCTTTATGCACTCTACATTGGCCGCCTGTACGCTATTCACGGCACTAACGCCAACTTTGGCATCGGCCTGCGCGTGAGCCACGGCTGCGTGCGTCTGCGTGCTGATGATATCAAATGGCTGTTCGACAACGTGCCGGTCGGCACCCGCGTGCAGTTTATCGACCAGCCGATTAAAGCGTCCGTTGAGCCGGATGGTTCCCGCCTGGTGGAAGTGCACAACCCGCTTTCTCAGACCGAAGAACAGTTCAATTCACGCGAGCCAGTGCCGCTGACCATTACGCCTGTTGTTAATAAAGTGGTGAGCGATGCCAGCGTAGACACGGCCGCGCTGGAAAATGCGCTGAAAGCGCGTACCGGCATGCCGACCAAAGTGAACGGAGCTGCGGATAATGTCCCGTCTGCCCCCATTGCCGTGCCGGAAATGGACAACGCAATGCCAAAAGAGCAGCCAATGACTCCGGTGACGCCACAGGGTGCAAACGTGATGGAGCCGAATTCAACAGCGGCTCCAGCAGACGCTGCGGCCCCTCAGGATAATGCCGCACCAGTGGATCAGGCAGCGCCTCAGGATAACGCTACCCCCTCAGCGCCTGCCATGAACCCGGAAACGGGTGGCTCTGCTCCTGCCGCCGAGCCAGTCGCACCGGCAACGCCTGACAACAACACCTTCGTGGTACCAAAACAGCCGGGTCCGGTTTATGAAAGCAAACCCGCCCCGGTGCCCGCAAAAGTTTCCGCACCGGTTGCGGCTCCCGCAGTGAACACGCAGTCTTAACCTACGCTGCAATAAAAACGGGCCTGATGGCCCGTTTTTTTTACCATTTCACCCCAAGTCCGGTGGAGAAGTTACGCTCATTAAGCGTGTCTCTGGTGCCGCTAATCAGGTCATGTTCGTAAGTGATATGCAGTGAAGTCCAGCTGGTGAGCTGGTAGCGCAACCCTACCTCGGCATCCATGCTAAAAATAGCGTCATCATCCAGTGAATGCCCCACATCACCATGCGTAAAGAGTGTCAGCTCTTTACCCCGAAGATTGCGCTGGTAATCCCAGCGAACAGATGCCCCTGCATGGTTGTCCGTGCTGCCGTCACTGTAGCGATAACTCAACCCCCCGCCCAGCAGCGCCAGTGAAAAAGATCCTAACTCGTTATCCCAGAACTGATAGCCTGGCCCGGTGCCAATCACTATCTGGCTGGAGATATCTTCCACCCAGTCGCGTTTATAGGTGGCCCTTCCCTGCCAGAAATATTGTTCCCGGAACATGTAATCCAGCGCATAACGCAGGCTGTAATTTTCCGTGTTGATATTGTCATCTTCTTCCTCACGGTTGTAGGCGCCACCGAAGTCGTTACGCCATTTCCCCACGTTGATTTTATTGTTGTACGCCAGGTTGTAATCATGGGTGCGCGTTGAGGCTTTTTTCAGGCTGATGCCCGCATCTACGTTGCCTGTCCAGTCGATGGCGTCCGTTTGTTCTTTTGGCTTCATGAACTCTTCCAGTTTATCCGCCCTGACCCGTTGCTCATCGTCACCGCGCCGGACGATAACGTAGCCAGCGTCGGCAGCCTCAAGCTGCGCTTTAATACTGTTATTACTGTCGGTAGAAACATCAATCGGCTTATCGCTGGAGAGCGTACTCACAGCGCTCCAGTTAAGCGAAACGGTACCGCCATAGCTGGTGTCCATCACCAGTTTGCCGTTACTTAACGAGCGTATAGTGCCGCTGAGGCGGTCGCCGTTTTTCATCCAGACGGTGTCGGCATGAACCAGAGGGGGAAACAGCAGGCAACCTGCTAACAGATGAACCGGTTTGGGGACAAACATAACGGGTCGCTTTTACTCATATGCGAAGATCACTCCTTTATACACTAGTGGAATTCTGGTGCGACTTTCAGAGGGAAATATCTCATAAATCAGACTGCTGGCTACATTTTATCGCGCCGCTCCAGCGCCCGCCAGCTATGCCGGTAAACTGCGTCAATCACAGCACCAGCAGAATAGAGCCATGATGCGCGTTCATGCCGAAAAAACCGCAATGATGGGGTGGGCAACGCCAGCAGGGTGATAACCGTCAGGGTAGAGAGCATGCAGTTACTCTGCTCGATCTGGCTGGAGATGCTCTCCGCCTGCCGCAAACGTATCCGCAAAAAACAGATCCACCGCCAGCCTGAGCGCCGTTTCAGCTTCATCTCTTTGTCATAAAACCTGCGTACACCCTCTCTGAGACCTCCTTCTCACACTCCGGCAGTTCATCCTCTGTCACCCGGTCACTCCAGGAGATTTTATGAGCCATAACAGCGCGTTTCAGCAGAGCCAGAACCATGCCGTCCGCCCGCCAATTTATGGCAAGAACAGCCGCTTTTCCGTGCTGCTTTTTCTGCTTCTGGTGATCCTTGGCATTGCTTTCGCCGGGGTTAACCTGTTTAACGATGTCAGCGATGCGGGAGGGGCTTTTACCAGCTACGTCCCCTTCCTGTTGCTGGGCCTGGCGCTGCTGATAGCCCTGGGGTTTGAATTTGTAAATGGCTTTCACGACACCGCTAACGCGGTAGCCACCGTGATCTATACCCACTCGATGACGCCGAATATTGCAGTGATGTGGTCAGGATTCTTTAACTTCCTCGGCGTGCTGATGTCCAGCGGCGTGGTCGCCTTTGGCATTATCTCGCTGCTGCCAGTAGAGCTTATTTTACAGGCTGGAACCGGCAGCGGCTTCGCGATGGTGTACGCCCTGCTCTTCTCCGCCATCATCTGGAATCTGGGAACCTGGTGGTTTGGCCTGCCCGCCTCCTCTTCCCATACGCTGATCGGATCTATTATTGGCGTCGGCGTGGCAAATGCGCTGATCCATGGCCGCACCGGTACCAGTGGCGTGGACTGGGATCAGGCTCTGAAAGTGGGTTATGCGCTGCTGTTTTCACCCATTATCGGCTTTGTCTGCGCAGCCATCCTGCTGCTGGTAATGAAGCGCATGGTCAACAAACCGGAACTTTACAGCGCGCCAAAAGGCAATAAAAAACCGCCCACATGGATCCGTGGCCTGTTAATTCTCACCTGTACCGGCGTCTCTTTTGCCCATGGCTCGAACGATGGTCAGAAAGGCATGGGGTTGATCATGCTGATCCTGGTGGGCACGATGCCGATCGCCTATGCGCTGAACCGCTCTATTCCGGCAGAGCAAAGTCCGCGCGTTGCTGCGTTAGCCACGGTCACTCAGCAGCAGCTGATGGCGCTCTCGCCTGGCGTCACGCCGCCTGCTTCGCCCTATAAAGTCCTGACGGAGTACGTGCGCACCGGCATGCTCAATCCCAACGTGATGCCTGCGCTGGCAAAGCTTACCGGGGCCATTGGCAATCAGATCCGCCAGTACGGCACGGTAGAGAAAATCCCGGCTCAGGCTGTCTCCAACACCCGAAACGATATGTATCTTGCCTCGGAAACCATCAAGCACCTGAAGAGCGATAAGCAGGCCAGCATTCCCGCCCAGACGCAACATGAGCTGGACGCGCTGAAAGTTGAGCTGGATAACGCCACCCGCTTTATCCCGTGGTGGGTAAAAGTTGTGGTGGCGATTGCGCTGGGGCTTGGCACCATGGTCGGCTGGCGACGTATCGTGGTCACCGTGGGCGAAAAAATCGGTAAAACGCACCTCACCTATGCGCAGGGAGCCAGTGCGGAACTGGTGGCGATGGCCACCATCGGGGCTGCGGATGCTTTTGGCCTGCCCGTTTCAACCACCCATGTGCTCTCTTCTGGCGTGGCGGGCAGCATGGCGGCTAACCGTTCCGGTCTGCAAATGTCCACGCTGCGTAATCTGCTGATGGCGTGGGTACTGACTCTGCCGGTTTCCATCCTTCTTTCCGCCTCGCTCTACTGGCTCTTTACCCACTTTTAACAGGACTCTTATATGGCTACTCAGGATAATGGCTTTAGTGAAAACCGCTTTTACGAACGCCTGTTGCAGGAGTGCTACGACAGCTACGATGAAGAGCTGGAGATGGAGCTGGATGACAGCCGTTTTGGCGGAGAACAGCCGTCGGATCCGGATAAAAAGGCCTGGCGTAAATATTACTTCCGCGAACTGCTGCGTTTGCAGGGTGAACTGGTCAAGTTGCAGGAGTGGGTAACCCGTACAGGTCACCGCATGGTGATCATTTTTGAGGGTCGCGATGCGGCGGGCAAAGGGGGAGTGATTAAACGCATCACTCAGCGCCTGAACCCCAGAACCTGCCGGGTTGCCGCCCTGCCCGCGCCAAACGATCGCGAACGAACGCAGTGGTATTTCCAGCGCTATATTGCTCACCTGCCCGCTGCGGGCGAGATCGTGCTGTTTGATCGCAGCTGGTATAACCGCGCGGGCGTGGAGCGCGTGATGGGTTTCTGTAACGAAGAGGAAGTGGAGGAGTTTTTCCGCAGCGTGCCGGAGTTTGAAAAAATGCTGACGCGCAGCGGCATTCAAATCGTGAAGTACTGGTTTTCCATCACCGATGAAGAGCAGGAGCTTCGCTTTCTGAGCCGCATCCACGATCCGCTGAAGCAGTGGAAGCTGAGTCCAATGGATCTGGAGAGCCGCCGCCTTTGGGAAGACTATACCGAAGCAAAAGAGATTATGCTGGCGCGCACCCACATTGCCGAAGCGCCGTGGTGGGTAGTGCAGGGCGTGGATAAAAAGAAAGCCCGCCTGAACTGCATCAGCCACCTGCTGCGTCAGGTACCTTATGAAGATGCAGAGGAGAAGAAGATTGACCTGCCCCCGCGTGAGCGCAATGAAGATTATCGTCGTTCACCGGTACCGGAAAATATGATTGTGCCGGAAGTCTACTGAGTAAGCGGGTGGAGGATAAGCGGCTTTCTGACAGGGCAGTCTGTGAGGCCGCTTAGCCCTCTGCCCGGTTCAGATGCGCTTCACGCCACGCCCGTTTTCTCTGCTTCTCTGCGCCGCTCCGTCAGTTGCAGCCTCAAGGTCAGCGCAAAGGCAAAGAACACCACTACTGCTGCCCCCAGATAGACAGAATTGACGCCCCAGTGACCAATCAGCAAGCCCGCCACGGGTCCCGTGATACCCAGGCCAAAATCCAGGAAGGCGGAATAAAGCCCCAATGCAGAACCCTGATTTTCCGGGGCCACCTGTTTAATGGCTTCGACGCCCAGCGCCGGGAATACCAGCGAAAAGCCGGAACCGGTCAGAAACGCCCCCGCATCCACCATCAGCGCAGAGGTGCCCTGCCAGATCAGCAGCAGCCCCACAGACTCAATGGCGAAGGAGAGCAGCGATACGCGGATGCCGCCAAAGCGCCCGATGTAGCTGCTGAACAGCAGCCTCATAACGATAAAGCCCAGGCTGAACAAGGTCAGTGAGAAAGCCGCGCCGTTCCAGTTATGACTGGCAAAGTAGAGGGTAATAAAGGTGGCGATGCTGCCGAAACCCACGGTGCCCAACCCCAGGCACAGCCCGTAGACCCAGATGCGGGAAAAGACCTTATTGAAGGGAATGCGTTGCCCAACGGCCACCCTCACGGCGGGGCGTTTGGTCGCCAGCCAGAAGCCAAACACCGCCATCAGCATAATCAGCACGGCAAAGCCCGGAATGCCAAAAACAGCGTTAAGCATCACGCCCAGCGGTGCCCCTATCGCCATCGCCAGATAGGTTGCCACGCCATTCCAGGAGATCACCCTGGCGCTCTGTACCGTGCCGACAATATTTATACCCCACAATATCGAGCCGGTTGCGGTCAGGCTTTCACCTATCCCCAGAACAACCCGCCCAGCCGCCAGCAAAATCAAACTGGTTAAGGGCGTGGTCTGCCAGAAGAGCGCCAGCAGCGTAAACAGCCCGCTCGCTCCGCACAGTACCAGCCCCACCAGCACCACTCTTTTTGGGCCGAGCAGATCGGCGTAACGGCCCGACTGCGGGCGACTGAGCAGCGTAGCAAAATATTGCAGGCTGATAATCAGCCCGGCCATAAACGAGCTGTAGCCAAGCTGGTTATGCACATAACCCGGCAGAACCGCCAGCGGCAGTCCAATGGAGAGATAACAGAAGAAGGTGAAAACCACCACAGAGATGATGCGTTTGTTAAGCTGAGCGCTGGATAACGCCGGGGTTGAAGACATGTCGGAGCCAGAAAAAGAGTGTGATGTAACGCACATCATACCCTTAGCAAGCTAAGATATCCTGTGAAGATTGGCAACAAATGTGACGGCTCTTTTCGGCACTCTGACTCAAGCGATGAGGGCAGTGCAGCGGCGCAAGCTGCCATTTCTCATGCTCATGGGGCAGCCCGCCTGGGTAAAATTTTGCCCCATGCGGGAAAATCCTGGTTTAGCTTACCGGATACTGCGTCACGAGTCGGGCAATTTCATCGGAGGTTTTTGTCGCCCGGATAAGGCTGAACAGCTCGCTGGCCTCGTCATACTCTTTACGAAGATAACCCAGCCACTGTTTGATGCGGGCCACGTGATAGAGGCCGGTATCACCCTGCTTTTCAAGCTGAACATACTTTTTCAGCAGTTGCACTACATCCGGCCACACCATGCGCGGCTCATTGTATTTAATGACCCGGCTGAGATTAGGCACGTTCAGCGCGCCCCGCCCGATCATTATCGCATCACATCCGGTGGTCTTCATGCAGGCTTGCGCGCTCTGCCAGTCCCAGATTTCGCCATTAGCAATCACCGGAATGGTGAGCCGCTGGCGGATCTCGCCAATGGCCGCCCAGTTAATGCGCTCGGCTCTGTAGCCATCCTCTTTGGTGCGTCCGTGAACGGTCAGCTCTGTTGCGCCCGCCTGCTGCACCGCGTCGGCAATTTCAAACTGCTTGTTACCGGACTCCCAGCCCAGCCTGACTTTGACCGTCACCGGCAGATGCAAAGGTACCGCTTCCCGCATCGCTTTCGCGCCACGATAAATCAGCTCCGGATCTTTTAATAAGGTCGCCCCGCCGCCGCTGCCGTTCACCGTTTTTGACGGGCAGCCGCAGTTTAAATCCACGCCCCAGGACCCCAACTCAACCGCGCGGGCCGCATTTTCAGCCAGCCATTCAGGGTACTGCCCCAAAAGCTGGATGCGAACCAGCGTACCAGACGGCGTGCGGCTGGCATGATCAAGTTCCGGACAGAGTCGGGTAAAAGATTTTACAGGAAGAAGTTGATCAACAACCCGGAGAAATTCGGTGATGCAGAGGTCGTAATCATTAACGTCGGTGAGCAGTTCGCGCACCAGCGAGTCCAGCACGCCCTCCATCGGGGCCAGTAAAACGCGCATGTGACAGCCTGTTAAAACGGGGACCTGGCGGTCCCCCTGATACGGTATTAAGCCGGGTTAGAACGGCGCTGACGGGTTTTGTTGCGAGGTGCCCCGCTGCTGCTGCCTTCCGTCCGCGCGGTGCCGGAACCGGCGCCCTGACGGCGTTGTCCGCCAGCCGGGCTACGCTCGCCGCCAGCAGACTGGCTGCGTTCGCCGCCGTTGCTGCTACGGTTAGCACTCGGGCCGCCGCGGTTACCAGCTGGTGCGCCGCGCCCACGACCTGCACCGCCGCCGCCGCCGGCACCACCACGCTGCTGACGACCATTCTGAATCGGCTCCGCTTTAATGGAAGGATCCGGCTCATAGCCTTCAATAGCAATACGTGGGATTTCACGCTTCAGCACGCGTTCGATATCGCGCAGCAGCTTGTGTTCATCCACACAAACCAGAGAGAGCGCTTCACCGGTTGCTGCCGCGCGACCAGTACGGCCAATACGGTGCACGTAATCTTCCGGCACGTTTGGCAGCTCGTAGTTCACCACGTGTGGCAGCTCAGTGATATCAATTCCTCGTGCAGCGATGTCGGTCGCCACCAGCACGCGGATTTTACCCTCTTTGAAATCGCTCAGAGCACGAGTACGGGCGCCCTGGCTCTTGTTACCGTGAATAGCAGCGGCAGTGATGCCGTCTTTATTCAGCTGCTCAGCAAGGTGGTTTGCACCATGCTTGGTACGGGTAAAGACCAGCACCTGCTGCCAGTTGTCACGGCCAATCAGGAAGGAGAGCAGTTCGCGCTTACGTTTCTTATCTACGAAGTGCACATGCTGTTCAATCTGCTCGGAAGCGGTGTTACGGCGCGCTACAGAGACTTCTTCCGGATTGTGCAGCAGCTTTTCCGCCAGACCTTTGATCTCATCAGAGAAGGTGGCAGAGAAGAGCAGGTTCTGACGTTTGGCAGGAAGTTTGGCGAGTACGCGACGGATATCGTGAATAAAGCCCATATCCAGCATACGGTCAGCTTCGTCCAGCACCAGGATTTCAACATGAGAGAGGTCCAGCGCGTTCTGATGTTCCAGATCCAGCAGACGGCCTGGCGTTGCCACCAGCACATCCACGCCGCCGCGCAGTTTCATCATCTGCGGATTAATGCTTACGCCGCCAAAGACGACCAGCGAACGCAGGTCAAGATACTTGCTGTAGTCATGAACATTTTCCCCTACCTGAGCCGCCAGCTCACGGGTTGGGGTTAAGATCAGCGCACGAACCGGGCGACGACCTTTAGGGTGTGGAGTGCTGCTGCTCAGCAGCTGTAACAGCGGCAACGTAAAGCCGGCTGTTTTACCAGTGCCGGTTTGGGCACTGGCCATCAGGTCGCGCCCTGCAAGGACTACCGGGATAGCCTGACGCTGGATAGGCGTAGGCTCGTTATAACCCTGTTCTGCAACAGCACGCAAAATATCGGCATTCAGGCCGAGAGAATCAAATGACATAAAATTGACTGACTCCGGATCCGCCCTGACCGCATTACACGGTGTAGTTTCCAGGGGGAGAATATGACGCCAGGCTTCGCCTGACGTAGAAAGGGAGCACAAACCACGGTGCGTAAGAGCCGGATTATAACAGATGTTATGTCAGCACAGAGAGTGTTTCTTTTTTCGCTAGGAAAAAGGCGTTTGCTCAGCCTGCATCAAAGTGGTTAAACCAGGGACTCAGAAGAGAGGCGTAGAGAGGGGTTTGCCTGAAGAACAGGCCACTTTCGTGGCCTACTGTGCTTAGCGGTGACGCTGGCGAGCGTGAACAGGCTCTTTAGCCAGCAGAGAGACCACACAGGGTCCGGTCAGCATCAGCACTCCAACACACCCTAACAGCAGGTTGTTGTGGAGCACGCGGGAGAGCATAAATAACACCAGCATCGCCGCGCCAAAATAGTAGGTGGTGGTCACATCCTCAAGGAAGTCCCCAACCCGGCGCAACCGTGGCAGCCGCTGAGTCAACAGCATGGCGGTAAACACGCTGGCATACATCGCCAGTAAGACCGTGCTGACCTGCAACAGTGCCTGATGCTTCCATCCCCACACCAGTCCGGCAATCAGCAGGAGGTGCAGCGTGATATGTACACAGGTTTGTCCAGTGACAATCTGAATACGGTTAGACCATTTCATTGTATTCTCCTGGCAGACCTAACAGAGGTCGCCCAGCCTTGTTAACACAGTAAGTGATAACGAATGTCCTCAGACTAACTTAGTTTTCGGATAATGCCGCAAAGAACGCCGTTTCAGGGCACTCTTTTGTGACAAAGACTACACTTTACTCTTCACCAGATGAAAAGGAGAGCATGCACAGTATGCCACAAAATGCGCAGGGATTTTCATTAAAAGTCCTGACAATCAATACGCACAAGGGTTTCGCTGCTTTCAACCGCCGTTTTATCCTGCCTGAATTGCGTGAAGCCGTCAGAGCAACGGCGGCGGATATTGTCTTTTTACAAGAGGTGATGGGTACCCACGCCGTTAATCAACTGGAGGTTGAGAACTGGCCTGACACACCTCATTACGAATTTTTGGCCGATACCATGTGGAACGATTTTGCCTATGGGCGAAATGCCATCTATCCCGAAGGGCACCATGGCAATGCCATTCTGTCCCGCTTTCCGATCGTGGCGTTTGAAAACCGCGATATTTCTGTAGAGGGGACAGAAAAGCGCGGGCTGCTGCATTGTCAGGTGCAAATCCCTGACCAGGCAGAGCCATTACACGCTATCTGCGTGCATCTGGGACTGCGCAATGCTCACCGGCATGCGCAGCTAAACCTGCTGTGCGATCTGGTTAATGGCCTGCCAAAAGGCGCGCCGGTAGTGGTCGCGGGGGATTTCAACGACTGGCAGCAAAAAGCCAATGCTATTTTGAAAAAAGGGGCAGCCATGGAAGAGGTTTTCAGCGGAAAAAATGGACGCCCGGCACGTACTTTCCCTGCCCGCTTCCCGCTGCTGAGACTCGACAGGATCTATGTCCGTAATGCCGGGATCAGTCATCCACAGACTATTCCGCTACGGCCCTGGTCACATCTTTCCGATCACGCCCCTCTGGCTGTGGAGATTCACCTATGAATATGGAGTGGCGCGATGGTAATCGCCTGCGCCTGCTGGAAAACGGCGAAGAGTACTTCCCACGCGTATTTGAAGCTATCCGCCGTGCGCGGGAGTTCGTGCTGCTGGAAACCTTTATCCTCTTTGAAGATGAAGTAGGAAATGAGCTGCATAAGGTGCTGCTGGAAGCGGCAAAACGCGGGGTTAAGATAGAGATGCTGCTGGATGGGTATGGCTCTAACGGCCTTTCCGATGAATTTGTTACCGCCCTGACCTCGGCGGGGGTGCGGTTTATTTATTACGATCCCCGTCCTCTGGTGTTAGGTATGCGTACTAACATTTTCCGCCGTCTGCATCGTAAAATTGTGGTGTGCGACGGCGAAATAGCCTTTGTTGGCGGCATCAATTACTCCGCCGAGCACAATTCCAGTTATGGTGCAGAAGCGAAGCAGGATTATGCCGTAGAGGTAAAAGGCCCGATTGTAGATGACATCACCTCCTACGTGCAGCAGGCGCTGAACAGCGAACAGGTTACCCGCCGCTGGTGGGGTGGCCGTTCACATCGTACGGCCAAAAATGCTATGCCGGGCGAGGCGCAAATTCTGTTTGTCTGGCGTGATAACGATGAGCACCGGGACGATATTGAGCAGCACTATATCGACATGCTGCACAACGCCAAAAAGGAAGTGATCATTGCAAACGCTTACTTCTTCCCCGGCTATAAGCTGCTGCGGGAGATGCGCAGCGCGGCGCAAAGAGGCGTCTCGGTCAAACTGATTGTGCAGGGAGAACCCGATATGCCGATAGTGAAAGTCGGCGCCGAGCTGCTCTATAACTATCTGGTGGGCGGCGGTGTGGAGATTTATGAATATATCCGCCGTCCGCTGCATGCCAAGATCGCCATTCAGGACGATTACTGGGCAACCGTTGGCTCCAGTAATCTGGACCCACTGAGTCTGTCACTGAATCTGGAAGCGAATCTAATCGTTCACGACCGGACCTTTAACGAAATAGTCCGCAGTAAACTAAACCGCCTGCTGCAAGAAGATTGTAAACGCGTGGAGGAGAGCCAGCTCCCCCGCCAGAACTGGTGGCAGCTGGGGAAAAGCGTGGTGGTCTTCCACTTTCTGCGTCATTTCCCGGCTATCGCTGGCTGGCTGCCGGCCCATACGCCGAAGCTGGCACAAATCCCTTCTCCTGTTCAGCCTGAGCTGGAAACCCAGGATCGTGTTGAGCCTGATAAAGAGCGAGTAAAACCCTGATGTCTGCTGCGCAATCCCGTTGGAAGTGGGTGAAGAAGATCCTCACCTGGCTGTTCTTTATCGCCGTTATTGTATTGCTGGTTGTCTATGCCCGTAAGGTTAACTGGCACGACGTCATTGAAGTGATAACCAATTACAACCGCGTCGCTATTTTTAGCTCCGTGGCGCTGGTAGTGGTGAGTTATCTGACCTATGGCCTCTACGATCTAATAGGTCAAGCGTACTGCGGCCACAAGCTGCAAAAGCGCCAGGTGATGCTGGTGTCGTTTATCTGTTATGCCTTTAATCTGACGCTGAGTACCTGGGTTGGCGGCGTGGCGATGCGCTACCGCCTTTATTCCAGGCTGGGACTGGAAAGCAGCACCATTACCCGTATCTTTTCGTTGAGCATCGCCACCAACTGGCTGGGTTATGTGCTGGTGGCGGGCGTGGTCTTCAGTACAGGAATGGTGCCCATTCCTTCCGGCTGGTTTATTGGTGAAGGGACGTTACGAACTATCGGTGTGGCGCTCCTGGCCTTTGTTGTGGTTTATCTTGCGCTTTGCGCCTTCTCAAAGCGTCGTCGCTGGACGGTAAAAGGGCACAAGCTGGCGCTGCCATCATTTCGTATGGCCATGCTTCAGTTTGCCGTTTCCAGCGCAAACTGGCTGGTGATGGGTGCCATTATCTGGCTGCTGCTGGCGCAGAGAGTCGATTATCCGCAGGTGCTGGGTGTGCTGTTGATCAGCAGCATTGCCGGGGTCATTATCCATATCCCGGCGGGCATTGGGGTGCTGGAAGCGGTATTTCTGGCGCTGCTGGGCGGCGAACATCTCTCTCACGGCTCTATTATCGCGGCGCTGTTGGCCTATCGTGTGCTCTACTTTATTGCTCCGCTGCTGCTGGCACTGGTGCTCTATCTGTGGCTGGAAGGACGAGCAAAAACGCTGCGGCAGAAGAACGAGCAGGATATGCAGAAGTCGTGATGCAGGGTTAGCGCCAGGTGGAAGAGTGGGAATTAACCGGCAGAGTGAATAGTGGAAGTGTAGCCCGGACGGAGCAGAGCCGTCCGGGCTGAGCAGTGACACTGTAGAGCTAGCGGCGGTTGCCGAAGATACGCAGCAGCATCAGGAAGAGGTTGATAAAGTCCAGATAGAGCGTTAAAGCGCCCATAATCGAGTAACGACGCAGGTTCTCTTTGTCTTCGACATTAATCCCCTCACCGATATTCTTCAGCTTCTGCGTGTCATAAGCGGTCAGCCCGACAAACACCACCACACCGATATAGGTCACGGCCCACATCAACGCAGTGCTTTTCAGCCAGATATTGACCAGAGAAGCCAGCACAATCCCAATCAGCCCCATAAACAGCAAGCTACCCATTTTGCTGAGGTCGCGTTTTGTGGTGTAACCCCAGAAACTCATGATGCCAAACATCCCGCCGGTTACGACAAAAGTGCTGGCGATAGAGGAGTAGGTATAAACAAGGAAAATACTTGCCAGGGTAAGGCCGGTTAGCGCCGAATAGAGCATAAACAGCGCTGTCGCTGCCGTCCCGCTAAGCTTATGCACCATTCCGGAAAGCACAAATACCAGCCCTAACTGCACAATAATCAGACCAAAGAAGGTGATGCGATTGGCGAAGACCAGCTCCATGACCGCAGGCGTGTTCGCCGCAAACCATGAAACAAACGCGGTCAGCAACAGACCGCACGTCATCCAGCCATAAACCTGTGCCATATAAGTCTGCAAACCGGTGTTAGCCTGCGAAACCATAGAACTGTTGGAACGTGGATATCGATCCATGATGCTCTCCTGATTCATAAATTAGCAAAGTGATCCCGCAAACTCGCGCAAGGGCCATTGTCGGGGTCGCCCTTAAGTCTGGCACAGTCCTGGCAAATTAAGCCAGCCCCCCTTATGACTTTTCCTTTCCCCTTCAGCTGCTGAGGTAATTTTGTTGTGTGATTATTGCATGGATGCTTAAAGCTTGTTCACATCTTGCCGATAAAGTGATCACAAGGAGATTACCTGACAGGAAGTTAATTACGCGCCATCTCTTACACCGGGGAATCTTTATGCACAAAACCACCGTCAAACGCAAAATGAGCACCCGCACGCTGATGCTGGTTGCCGGCGCTCTGACCATCACCCTTGGCTTTACCATCACCATTGGCTTACTCAGCTGGCAGTCAAGCCAGCAGCAGCGCAAACTGGCTGAGGATTACCTGGGGCAGATTGCGGAAAGTAACGCCCTTAGCGTGCAGAAAGAGCTTGAATATGCCCGCACGGTGGCACGAAATCTGGGCCAGAGTCTGATCGCCCTGCCCGCTACGGGCATCACCGACCGTAAGGTTGCTGAAGAGTTAATGAAGTACTCTCTGAAGCAGAATCCGGACTATATGTCGATGTCGGTGATTTTCGAAGAAAATGCGTTTGATGGCCGTGATGCTGAGTTCGCCCAACAGCCAGACTCGCCACCGAAAGGACGTTTTGCGCGCTTTGTCGATCAGGACGCTTCTGGCCACTTTACTCTGCACAATCTGGACTCCATCTTCCAGCCGGGCCAGGGCGATTACTATTTAATCCCGCAGAAGTTGAAAAAAGATGTTCTCACCGAGCCTTACAGCTATGCCTACAACGGCGTCGATACGTTGCTGACTTCGGTTGCGGCGGTGGTGATTGATGATGACAAGCTTAAAGCGGTGATCACTTCTGATATTTCCCTGGCTACCTTACAGAAAACCGTGGGTGCGATTAAGCCCTGGGAAGGTTTAGGTTATGCCGTGCTGCTTTCCAATAAAGGTCTGGTGGTTTCCAGCCCGGATAAAGCGATGGCCGGTAAGCCCTATAAAGGCGAGACAGATAAGTTTTCTCAGCAGGTAAAGGAGCATTTTGACACCACGCTGGGAGAAGATGTGCTGGAAATCTGGCGCCCTATTACCGTCGGCACCAGCAATCTGCCGTGGTATCTGGGCATTGTCACTCCGGTCGGCGCGGTAATGGCGGAAGCGAATCGTCAGCTGATGCACGCCCTGATCATGATGATCCTGAGCATAGTGATTGTCTGCTCCGTACTGGGGCTGATCTTCAGCCGCAAGATATCGAAACCCATTGGCGGCGAACCCTCTCAGGCGGCAGCGATAGCGCTGGGCGTGGCAGAAGGCGACCTCAGTGCTGAGATCCCGGTAGCCGCGCGCGATCGTCAGAGTATTTTCTTTGCCATGCAAACCATGCAGCAGCAATTAAGGACCATGGTGGGAGAGATTATTTCCGCCAGCGACTCTGTTCGTCAGGGCGCGGAAGAGATTGCATCCGGTAACCTTGACCTTGCTTCCCGTACAGAGCAGCAGGCGGCGGCGCTGGAAGAGACGGCGGCGAGCATGGAGCAGCTGACCGCTACGGTGAAACTTAATGCCGACAATGCGCACCATGCTACGTCGCTGACCGAGAATGCCACGGATATTGCTCAGCGCGGCGAGCTTCTCGTTCAGCAAGTTGTGCAAATTATGCAGCAGATCGACGAGAGTTCCCGCAAGATTGGCGCTATCACCAGCATCATTAACGGCATCGCTTTCCAGACAAACATTCTGGCGCTGAACGCCGCCGTTGAAGCAGCCCGCGCAGGTGAACAGGGTCGCGGTTTTGCCGTGGTTGCGGCTGAAGTGCGCAGTCTGGCGCAGCGAAGCGCCAACGCGGTTAAAGACATCTCTGCATTGATTGGCGAGTCCACACAGCGGGTCAATCATGGTGTATCGCTGGTACAGGATGCAGGCAGAACCATGCAGGAGATGACCGCTGCGGTGAATTCAGTGAAAACCATTATTGGCGAGATTGTTCATGCCTCTGACGAGCAGTCGCAGGGAATCGGGCAGGTGACGGTGGCGGTTAATCAGATGGATGGCGCAACTCAGCAGAACTCCGCGCTGGTACAGCAGATGTCCGCGGCGGCCTCTTCACTGGAAGAGCAGGCGAAACAGCTGGCGCAGACGGTACAGATCTTCCGACTGGATGCGGCATAAGTTGCCTGAGGCAGCGTGGTTAAAGCCGCGCTGCCTGATTCCAGGGCATGTTGCCTGAAAGCCAGGTGGCCTGGTCAGGAAGAGCAGAATGCTGACTTAAAAAGCATGTCGTCTGAAGGGCCAGCAGCCTGATCAGAGAGAGGGGGCTGAACACAAAAACGCCGTGAACCCCTCCCTGGGGGCTGCGAAGCGGCGTCCATGCCGCTTAGCTTTTGCTTATCAGTCCCCTCTCCCTTCCCCACAAGCTTTGGTGTTGTCTGTTACAGAAAAACAAACCAAATCCAAATCTGCATCAAATTTGGTTTTGACCTGTGTGAACATTGAAATCAAAGACAACACCGCATGTTCTGGGTGGCGCCATAGAGCACGTTAGCCGAGTGTATGCCGCAGGGATGCGGCATCCAAGCCTACATGGACGTATTTACGGCGTCTCGGATAACGTGCTCTATGGTGACGCCTTTGCACCGAACCTGGTTTTGACCTGTATGAACGCCAAACCTACCATCAACGCCGAATTCACTGGGTGACACCACGGAACACATTAGCCGAATGTATGCCGCAGGGATGCGGCAATCATCACAGCTGCCGCTTCCGCAGAACTATTTCCCGCGCGCCAGACAGCTCTGGTAGCGTCCGTCCACGCGTTGGGCAAACCAGGCGGTGGTCAGGTTACGGGTGATTTTCGGGCTTTCAAGCTTGATGCCAGGCAGCATCTCTCGCGGCTGCCGCCCTCTGGCATTTTTATCGGCCAGGGCAAAGACCTGCTGCCATAAATCCGTTTTTTCAAACTCTATACTTTCGCCCTTCTCCAGCGCATTGCGGATAGCCCGATCGCTCATATCCAGACGTGATTTTAGCGTCCGAACGGCGAGTTCTGTAGAGCCAGCCTGGTCAGAACCGTAGAGGATTAAATCGCCATCAAGCGCTAACTTAATGCCGCTCAGCCGGGATACCGCCGCCTGAAACGCCGCATTACGGCTGGCATACCAGCCTGCATTGAAATCGGCAAACCGGTAAATTTGTCGGCTGTAATTTGCCGGATAGCCCAGCAGATGCATCGTTCCAAACCAGACCCCACCGCGACGGGTAAACACCTCACGGCGAACAGAGCCATCTACAGGCCAGGGATAGCCTTTGGCATGGGCTTCAGCAAACGCAATGCTGACCTGCATCGGCCCACCGGTATGGACAGGGTTGAGATTGCCAAACAGCGTCTGCCCCATCGGCACCATATTAATAAAATCGTCAAATATCGCGCTCAGCTCCTTCTCGCTGCGCACGTTATCCAGTCTTGAGGCATAACTTTTGCCGTTGGGGGAGTTGATCATCAGCGCCGTGCGAACCACAAAAGAGGGAATATGTAGCTTTGCGGCACGGCGGTCTATTTCGCCCCAGGCAATTTTGGGCAGACCAGGCACGGTTGCATCCGCGCTGAAAGTGGATTCCTGATCGGTAACCGCAATCACCGAGCAGAGATTAGAGATGCTGGGATCCAGCCCCTGACCGTTAAACGCAGCAAAAATATCGTTACTCCATCCCTGACGGTCGCTCACCTTAGCAGGCAGCAGTTGCGCTATCTGAGCTTTAACATCTGCCGGACGGCGTTCGGGAAGGTTTTTTTTCGGCTGGCTGGTACAGCCTGCCAGCACCATCAGGGCCAGCAGGGAAAGGCGTTTAGGATAACTCATGACTTTCCTTGTTTTTCAACGGCTAATCCCCTCAGGGTACAGAGCGCAACGGCAGGAAGCTATCACATCGGCTCCTGAATCCTCCATGGCGCTACTTCCAGCGTGCAGCAGAGTGATGGTCGCTGTCACGGGACTCCACCCAACGGTCACCCTCCGGCGTCGCTTCCCGTTTCCAGAACGGTGCGCGGGTTTTCAGGTAATCCATAATGAATTCAGCAGCGGCAAACGCGCCTGCCCGGTGCGCCCCGCTAACGCCTACCATTACGATCTCATCGCCGGGGAATAACTCGCCGATGCGATGGATAACCGTGACACGCTGCATTGGCCAACGGCCACGCGCTTCGGCGACAATCTCTGCCAGCGCTTTTTCAGTCATGCCCGGATAGTGTTCCAGCGTCAGCGCCGACACGTTATCCCCCAGGTTGTGATTTCGCACTTTCCCGGTAAAGGTCACTACGGCACCATCTTCATCACAGGCCGCCAGCCAGCGATACTCTTCGCCCATATCGAAGGGTGCCGCCCCAACCCTGATCCTCGTCTCCATCTCAGCCTCCGGTTACCGGTGGGAAGAAGGCGACTTCGTCACCCGATTTCAGCATATGCTGCGGCGAAACCAGCGTTTGATTCACCGCAGCAAGGATTTTCCCGGACTCCAGCGCCAGCGCCCAGCGGTCGCCTTTGGCAGCCAGCGCCGCACGCAGGGCTTCTACCGTGGCGTAATCCTGCGTCATGGTCATGCTTCCGGTTCCCACCAGCTCACGTACCTGAGCAAAAAACAGCACATTAATCATGGGGAACCGCCTGGAAATCACCCGACTTGCCGCCGCTTTTGCTGAGCAAACGACACTGCTCAATGCTGATATCTTTCTGCACCGCTTTACACATATCGTAGATGGTCAGCGCCGCCACGGAAGCCGCCGTCAGCGCTTCCATCTCCACGCCCGTTTTGCCTGTCAGTCGGCAGAGCGACTCAATACGCACCTGACTGTTAGCCTCATCGGCAAACAGCGTCACCTCCACCTTGCTGAGCAACAGAGGATGGCAAAGCGGGATCAGCTCCCAGGTTCGCTTGGCAGCCTGAATGCCGGCGATGCGCGCGGTGGCAAACACATCTCCTTTGTGGTGGCTGCCTTCGATAATCATTTTCAGCGTGTCGGGATGCATTTTGACAAACGCTTCGGCGCGCGCTTCACGTACAGTTTCGCTCTTGGCAGAAACATCCACCATGTGCGCCTCGCCAGAGGCATTAATATGGGTTAACTGAGACATAAATCAGGGCTTCTTCACGTGTGAAACAAAATGACAGGGACGGGTACGGGCATCGAGCTGATCCTGAATAATCCGCTCCCAGGCAAGCTGACAGGCACCGGTAGAACCCGGCACCGCAAAAATCACCGTCTGATTAGCGATGCCCGCCACGGCACGGCTCTGAAGCGTGGAGGAGCCGATATCTTCATAGGAGATCATGCGGAACAGTTCGCCGAACCCTTCAATTTCGCGGTCAAACAGCGGCAGCAGCGCTTCAGGCGTGCTGTTTTTACTGTTAAATCCTGTCCCGCCGTTGACCAGCACCACCTGCACATCGCTGCTGGCAATCCAGCTGGAGACAACGGCCCGAATGCGATAGCGATCGTCTTTCACCAGCGCATGGTCCAGCACCTGATGCCCCGCTTCCGTCAGCGCCTCGCGCAGATAGTCGCCAGAACTGTCGCTGGCAGCATCGCGGCTGTCAGAAACGGTCAGTACTGCCACGTTAAGCGGCATAAATTCAGCCGAAGGTTTAGCCATGTTCACGTCCTTAATGTTAACCGCCGATATAAGAGAGATTCTGCGTGATGCCGGTATTGCCCTGATGCAGGAAATGCGTCTGCTTTTTGGTACGAAGGCTGGCGGCAATCCTTTCCTGCAATTCGGCCTGCTGCCCATCATTTTGCAGCAGATCACGCAGGGAAACCCCGCCATCGCCGAACAGGCAGAGATGCAGCTTGCCGGTAGCAGAGACCCGCAGCCGGTTACAGGTAGCGCAGAAATCTTTTTCGTAAGGCATGATCAGGCCAATCTCGCCCTGATAATCAGGATGACGGAACACCTGAGCAGGCCCCGCGCTGCGCTCCCCTGGCTGACGGATCCAGCCCTGCATAATCAGCTGGTCGCGGATCACTTCGCCAGAGACATGATGTTTGCGGAACAGATTGCCGCCGTCGCCTGTCTCCATCAACTCGATAAAACGTAGCTGAATGGGCCGGGTGCGGATCCACGCAAGGAAGGTCTGAAGGCTGTTATGGTTGATGTCGCGCATCAGCACAGTATTCACTTTCACTTTGCTGAAACCGGCTTCAAATGCTGCATCAATGCCGCTCATCACCTGGTGGAATTTATCCTGACCGGTGATGGCATGAAACTGACGGGCGTCCAGACTGTCGATGCTGACGTTCAGCGCGGTAAGACCGGCATCGCGCCACTGCGCCACGTCGCGGGCCAGACGGTAGCCATTGGTCGTCACCGCCAGCTGGCGAATAGCGCTGTTTTCGCGCACGGCAGCGATGATTTCGGTGAAATCCCGGCGCAGGGAGGGTTCTCCGCCCGTCAGGCGCACTTTTTCCGTCCCCGCAGCGGCGAAGGCACGGGTAACGCGCCGGATCTCATCCAGCGAAAGGAAGCTTTTATTGCTGGTGCCCTGGGGTTTATAGCCATCAGGCAGACAGTAGTTGCAACGAAAATTGCAGACGTCTGTGATCGACAGACGCAGGTAATAGAACTTGCGATCGAAGTTATCAGTAAATTGTGACACCAGAACACCTTTCCAAAACGGGAGATGCAGGCATTTCTTTCTGCACCCTGGCAACGCGTGGTTGCGGCCAATACTCCATATCCGATGACGTAGGCGTAGAGGCTAAGTGTGATTTACCGCACATCGGCAAACCTTGGTGTGAAAATTCTAGCGCTATTGTGTGAGGGATGCCAGAAGAGAGTTTCGCTATGTATTTGGATATATAACGTATTTTGCCGTATTTTAGTCACACATTACGCTAAAATAGCCTTATCAGCGCGTTACGTCTCGCCTCAAACAAACTTAAGCCAAGGAATTTTATGCGTAATCGCACGTTAGCCGATCTCGACAGGGTAGTGGCATTGGGTGGCGGACACGGCCTGGGCCGCGTGATGTCTGCGCTTTCTCCGTTAGGATCCCGGCTGACTGGTATTGTCACCACTACAGATAACGGTGGATCTACCGGGCGCATTCGTCGCTCTGAAGGGGGGATCGCCTGGGGTGATATGCGCAACTGCCTCAATCAGCTGATTGCCGAACCCAGCGTGGCCTCCGCCATGTTTGAATATCGCTTCAGCGGCAACGGCGAACTGGCGGGTCATAATCTGGGAAACCTGATGCTAAAAGCGCTGGATCATCTCAGCGTTCGCCCTTTTGAAGCGATCAATCTGATCCGTAATCTGCTTAAAGTGGACGCCTTCCTGATCCCGATGTCAGAGCAGCCAGTGGATCTGGTGGCTGTCGACAGTGAAGGCAACCATGTTTATGGCGAAACCGCTATCGATCAGATGCAGCAGCCGCCGCAGGAGCTGATGCTTTCCCCCCTCGTCAGCGCAACCAGGGAAGCCATTGAAGCGGTGGCAGAAGCAGATTTAATTCTGATTGGCCCCGGCAGTTTCTACACCAGCCTGATGCCAGTGCTGCTGATGCCTGATATGGCGCAGGCGCTGCGCCGCACGCCAGCCACCATGGTGTTTATTGGCAACCTGGGCCGGGAGCTGAGTCCGGCGACGGCGCAGCTTACGCTGGAAAGGAAACTGGCGATGATGGAAAAATATATCGGCAAAAAGGTGATTGATGCCGTGGTGGTTGGCCCCGCTGTCGATACCCGTAAGGTAACCGACAGAGTGGTTATTCAGGAACCGCTGGAAGCCGCGGATATTAAATATCGCCACGACCGCCAGCTGCTACATATTGCCATTGAACATGCGATTCAGGCGATTAAGTCCGCCTGAAGGCGTTACCCTCGCCCCCGCTGCGCAACTTCAGATAATCCTCCGGGGCGGAACAGCTGCCGCCCACTCCTGCTCTGAGGATGCTTTACCCCCACGTCCCTTTTAAGAAGCGGCGATAAACAGCTCGCGTACCTGATGAAGCTGGTCACGCACGTTAGCCGCTTCTTCAAACTCCAGATTCTGCGCATGCTCCTGCATCCGCGCCTCCAGCTCGTGGATTTTCTTCTGTAGCCCTTTCGGCGAGAGATCCAGGTAAGGGGTGTCATCTTCCACAATAGCGCGTTGTGACTTGCCGCGACCTTTGGTTTTGTTCTTGTTGATCCCCTGCCCCAGCTCAAGAATATCGGCAATTTTCTTGTTCAGGCCCTGCGGTACAATGCCGTTCTCCTCGTTATAGATCTGCTGCTTCTCACGACGGCGCTCGGTTTCACTGATGGCCCGCGCCATAGAGGGGGTAATTTTATCACCGTAGAGGATTGCCTTACCGTTAAGGTTACGCGCCGCGCGTCCGATAGTCTGGATCAGCGAGCGTTCTGAACGCAGGAAGCCCTCTTTGTCGGCATCCAGGATGGCAACCAGCGAGACTTCTGGCATATCCAGCCCTTCCCGTAACAGGTTAATCCCTACCAGCACATCAAATTTCCCCAGACGCAGGTCACGGATGATTTCGACGCGCTCCACGGTATCAATGTCAGAGTGCAGGTAACGTACCCGCTCACCATGCTCTTCCAGATACTCGGTGAGATCTTCTGCCATTCGCTTGGTCAGCACCGTCACCAGCACGCGCTCGTTGATGGCGACACGCTTACGGATCTCCGACAGCAGATCGTCGACCTGCGTCCCCACCGGGCGCACTTCAATCAGCGGATCAAGCAGGCCGGTAGGACGGACGACCTGATCGATCACCTCACCACCCGACTTCTCCAGCTCGTAGTTGCCCGGCGTGGCGGAGACATAAATGGTTTGCGGTGCCAGTCCTTCAAACTCCTCAAACTTCATCGGACGGTTGTCCAGCGCCGAGGGCAGGCGGAAACCATACTCTACCAGCGTCTCTTTACGCGCGCGGTCACCGCGGTACATGCCCCCAATTTGCGGGATAGTAACGTGAGATTCGTCAATCACCAGCAGGCCATCTGCGGGCAGATAATCGAAGAGCGTAGGCGGCGCTTCGCCCGGCCCACGGCCGGAAAGATAGCGCGAGTAGTTTTCAATGCCCGAGCAGTAACCCAGCTCATTCATCATCTCCAGATCAAACTGGGTGCGCTGGGAAATGCGCTGCTCTTCCAGCAGTTTATTATTCTCCAGTAAGGTTTTACGCCGATCGGCCAGTTCCACCTTGATCTCTTCCATCGCCTGGAGAATACGCTCACGCGGCGTAACGTAGTGGGTTTTGGGATAGATGGTGTAACGCGGTATCACAGAGCTAATCTGCCCGGTTAACGGGTCAAAAATCGACAGCCGCTCCACCTCTTCATCAAACAGCTCTACGCGCAGCGCATAGTCATCTGACTCTGCCGGGAAGATATCAATGACCTCACCGCGCACGCGGAAGGTGCCGCGCTGAAATGCCTGATCGTTGCGGGTGTACTGCAACTCCGAGAGCCTGCGCAGGATAGCGCGCTGGTCGATAACCATGCCCCTGGTCAGGTGCAGCATCATTTTCAGATAGAGATCGGGATCGCCCAGACCATAAATGGCCGAGACTGACGCCACCACAATCACATCCCGCCTTTCCAGCAGCGCTTTGGTGGCGGAGAGACGCATCTGCTCAATATGCTCATTTACTGAGGCATCTTTCTCGATAAAGGTATCTGAGCTGGGTACGTAGGCTTCAGGCTGATAGTAATCGTAATAGGAGACGAAATATTCCACCGCGTTGTCCGGGAAGAACTCTTTCATCTCGCCGTAGAGCTGCGCGGCCAGCGTTTTGTTGGGCGCCAGCACCATGGTTGGACGATTGAGATCGGCTATCACGTTGGCGACGGTAAAGGTTTTTCCGGAGCCGGTTACCCCGAGCAGCGTCTGATGCGCCAGCCCATCTTCCAGCCCCTCTTCCAGGCGACGGATCGCCTCGGGCTGGTCGCCAGCGGGTTTGAAATCGGAGTTGAGTTTAAAGACTTTGCTCATTGAATGGCTACCTGGTGATGAAGTGCAAACCTAATTTTACTCTGCCACACCGATTTTACCAGCAAAAAAGACTGGATATAATCACAGTTATTTTGCAAGATGAAGAAGCGAGTGGAGCAGCGGTGCCGTCAGGGTATAGCCCAGCGTTACTTCTGCTACAGCCTGGCAGGGTTATCCCCAAGAGGGTAGTAACTTTAACAATTGTCAAGCTTCACTGACAAAATGCAGGTGCCATTATATCGGCGGAGTTTATGCGGCTTGATTTTAAATAACTGATTGATTTCATTTGTTTTATCCCCAAAGACGAGTTTCGCATCACTTCGTGCTCAACCCGCGCCCGCTCTCGCCTGGCGTAAGTTTTCAGACGTTCATGCACATGGTTATCCACAGGAATGGTGGATAACTGATTTCAGCGCCCGCCCCGTCTGCTGTGTATAAATCGTTACCTCCCTGCCGCGGCCCCCACAAATATTTTTTTTGCATTATTTTCGCCTGTGGCTTCAGGATTGGGGCCAGCTAAGAGCATAGATCCCTGATTGCCGCCACCCTTTTCTCAGCGATTTTTTCACTTTGATGACAGCCCCCGATAGCCTCTGAGACAGGCGGTTGCACCAGGAATGATTCTTACTCAGCACCGAGTGAGTGCAGCAGAATATTACCTGGAGCAATTATTTAACGTTTGTTACCAATCACGGGCGCTGATTATCAGCTTCCCTGCTGTTTTCCCCGCTTTAAGCCAGGTTGGCCTGTCAATTGCAAGATCCACGGTAACCGCCTCACGCTTTCTTAACACCAGAGCGAGAAGCCCGAAGCCGCAGGCGTTTCGCTGGAAACGTTGACGACTGTTTGCCACACGACGCAGAGCGGATGCAACCAGGTGCGATCGAAAACTGTCTGGAGGAGAGTGTCAGATGCTCAGCTTACGTTCAATCAACCAATTTTATGGTCAGAATCACATCTTGTGGGATGTTGATCTGGATCTAGCCCCCGGCACCTGTACCGGGGTTCTGGGGCGGCCTGGCATGGGGAAAACCACGCTGGTCAACTGCATCATGGGTCATCTGCCCATTAACAGCGGGTCGATGATCTGGCAGGAGGCGAATCTTCCTCCCAAGGATCTGCTGCTGCAACCAATGGAACAGCGCGCCGCGCTGGGCATTGGCTACGTGCCGCAGGGGCGGCAAATCTTCTCCCAGCTCAGCGTGGAGGAGAATTTACAGATCGCCTTGCTGGCCGGTGCCGGACTGGCGTGCCACAAAGCGATTCCGCAAATGGTGTATGACCTGTTTCCGGCGCTCTACTCTTTGCGACATCAGCGCAGCGGGGAGCTACAGATGGACCAGCAGCAGCAGTTAGCACTTGCCAGGGCGCTGGTGTTACAGCCGAAGCTGTTGATTCTGGATGAGCCAACCGAGGGCATGTCGCCGTGGCTGGAAGAGGAGATGGGCAACCTGATCCACCGGCTGAACCATGATTTCGGGCTGACGATTTTGCTGCTTGAACAGCGTATCTCTTTTATCCGCAAGGTCGCGGATTACTTTTTGCTGTTGCATCGCGGGCGCAATGTGGCCCATGGCAAAGTCGCTCAGCTGAATGAGAGCATGGTAAACACCTGGCTTAGGGTATCCTGATAGTCAGAATGAGCGATTCCGGGGCTGTCTCCCCGGAATCAGCATGGCTGAACGGTAATTACTGCGGTAAACGCAGATAGTGCCCCAGATGATCAAACTCATCGGCGTGAGTCAGCCAGGGGATCTCTCCCAGCAGCGGCGCAGGTAAACGCTGTTTTAACGTCGCCAGATACTCCTGGTGCCGTTTTCCCGCAGGCTGGATCCCATTGGCTATCCAGCCTGCCAGACGCAGGCCACTGGCTTGTATCGCCTGTGCCGTTAACAGGGCATGATTGATACAGCCTAACTTCACCCCAACCACCAGCACCACCGGCAGCTGTTCCTGCTGCACCCAGTCGGCAAACGTCGTGGTGGCAGAGAGCGGTGTGAACCAGCCTCCGGCGCCTTCAGTAAGCACCCAGTCTGCCTGTTGTGTTATGGCGGCCAGACCAGCCGAGAGACGTTCAAAGGTGATGGGTCTGCCCTCTTCTTCACTGACAATATGCGGCGAGGTAGGCTCTTCAAAAGCCAGCGGGTTGATGAGGTCATAAGGCAGCGCCGGCACGCTGTTTTTTTGCAGCGCCAGCGCATCGCTGTTACGCAAGCCTTCCGGCGTAACGTCACAGCCTGACGCCACCGGTTTGTAGCCCACGCTACAAAAACCAGCCGCTCTGGCAGCCTGGAGCAGTGCGGTACTGGCTACCGTCTTGCCCACTTCCGTATCCGTTCCGGTGATAAACCAGCGTTTACTCACGATCCATTACTCCATACACCAGGTGATAGCTGAGCAGATAGCCCCGGCTGTCGCGCGGCCAGCTCTGCTCAAGCTGTTGAAAATGCCCTCTGCTCAGGCCGCCTTCACGCCTGCCGCCATGCAGATGCGTGGCACCAATCCCCTTAAGCGAACGCAGGGCGCTGAGCACATCGGCAAAGGCCAGAGTCAGGGTCTCCTGCTTCAGCCTCAGCGGCAGCTTGTCTCCGGCCAGCGCAATAGCTTCAACCGGCAGAAAGTGATTAACAGGCGCCGCGAGATCCAGCGGTTGCCAGGCTGTTGTCAGCTCGCTTAAAGAGCCAGCCGACAGCGTTGAAAACAGCACCTGACCGCCGGGAAGCGTCACCCGGTAAAGCTCCGTCAGGGCCAGCCGTAAATCACTGCACCATTGCACCGCCAGATTGCTCCAGCAAAGATCAAACTCAGGGGCAGTGAACGGCAGCGCTTCAATATCCCCTCTCTGATAGCAATCCGCCGTGTGCAGTGAGCGCGCCTGTTCCAGCATTTCTGCTGATAAATCAAGGGCTGTGACCGCATTGCCCGCCTCGCGCCAGCGCTTACTGAACCAGCCAGGACCCGATCCGGCATCCAGTACGCGCTGCCCCTGCTGTTTACGGGCGAAGCCAGCCAGCTTCTCTCCGCAAAGACGCTGCAATTCAGCATGCTGGTTATAGGTGTGTGCGGCGCGGCCAAACGCCCTGGCCACCGCCTGTTTGTTAACCCTTTGCATGATGCAGTCCCTCCAGCAGGCGCTCTATATCTTCCGGCTGATGTGCAGCGCTGAGCGTGATGCGCAGCCTGGCGGTGCCGGGAGGAACGGTAGGCGGACGAATAGCAGTGACCCAACAGCCCTGCTGACGAAGCGCTTCTGCCAGCGCCAGCGCCTGATATTCATCGCCCACAATCATCGGCTGGATAGCCGTGCAGGAAGGCAGCAAAGCAAGCCCGCGCTCGGTGGCTCCCTTGCGGAAAAGCGCAATGTTGTGATGCAGACGCAGACGTAGTTCATCACCCTGCTGAACAGCGGTCAGCGAGGCGTGAAGCGCGCAAACCTGGGCGGGAGGCATGGCGGTGCTGTAGATCAGATGGCGGGCAAACTGCAACAGATAATCTGCCGTATCGTCATCGCAGAGAACGGCCGCGCCGCTCAGGCCGAACGCTTTGCCAAAGGTCACCACCAACAGCTCAGGTTTTACCTGTTGCTGCCAGCAGCTACCGCGCCCCTGCTCGCCGACGGTGCCGATGCCGTGCGCATCATCCACCATCAGCCAGCTGCCGTGGCGCTCAGAGAGCCTGTGCAGCTCCGCCAGCGGCGCGCTGTCACCGTCCATGCTGAAGACTCCCTCTGTCACTATCAGGGTTTCCCCTTCCGTCCCGCTTTCCAGCAGCTTGCTTAACGAGGCGGGCTGATTGTGGGTAAAACGACGCAGCGTGGCGGGGCTTAGCGAAGCGGCTTCAAGCAGGGAGGCATGGGCAAGCTTATCGGCAAAAATACGATCCTTTTTGCTCAACATCGCCGCAATAACCGCCTGATTTGCCGCAAAACCGGAGATAAACAGCAGCGCACGGGAATAGCCGAGCCATGCAGCCAGCCGCTGTTCAAACTCCGCCTGAACGGCATGATAGCCGGTCACATGCCCTGAACCGCCCGCGCCCACCCCATAACATTCAGCACCCTGCTGCCAGGCGTGTTTGATGGCGGGATAATGGCTCAGTCCAAGATAATCATTGGCGGAGAAGTTCAGATAGCGCTTACCGTCGATTTGCAGGGTTCGCGCATCGCTTTGCTGATTCACTCTGCGCTGGCGAAACTGCCCTTTTTCCCGGCGCGCATCCAGCGCCAGGCTCACTCTTTGCTGCCAGCTCATTCACAGAGCCGCGTTATAGAATTGTTCGGTATCGGCATTCAGTAACTGACCGGCCAGCGCCTGCTGCTGCTCGTTATCACCCGCCTCGGTGGTGGTATGGCGCGGGTTCAGTCCCAGTTTTCGGAAGAGCTGCAAATCTTTGTCTTCTTCCGGATTTGGCGTGGTCAGCAGCTTGCAGCCGTAGAAGATCGAGTTGGCGCCGGCCATAAAGCACATCGCCTGCGTCTGCTCACTCATCTGTTCGCGTCCGGCAGAGAGACGGACGTGCGAGGAAGGCATCATGATGCGCGCCACGGCGATGGTGCGGATAAAGTCGAACGGATCGACATCATCGTTATCGGCCAGCGGCGTGCCTTTGACCTTAACTAACATGTTGATCGGCACACTCTCCGGCGGCACAGGAAGGTTAGCCAGCTGGACCAGCAGCCCGGCGCGATCGTTAACGCTCTCGCCCAGGCCAACAATGCCCCCTGAACAGACTTTGATCCCGGCATCGCGCACTTTTCCCAGCGTATCCAGGCGCTCCTGGTAGCTACGGGTGGTAATGATGTTGCCGTAAAATTCCGGGGAAGTGTCGAGGTTATGGTTGTAGTAATCCAGCCCGGCATGCGCCAGACGCTGGGCCTGATCGTCGCTGAGCGTCCCCAGCGTCATGCAGGTTTCCAGCCCCATTTCACGCACCCCTTTTACCATCTGCTCCAGGTACGGCATATCGCGCTCGTGCGGGTTTTTCCAGGCCGCGCCCATGCAGAAGCGATCTGAACCTGCGGCTTTAGCCTTGCGTGCCGAACTCAGCACCTCCTCGACTTCCATCAGCCGCTCGGAAGCCAGCCCGGTTTTGTAGCGCGAACTCTGCGGGCAATATTTGCAGTCTTCCGGGCAGGCGCCGGTTTTGATCGAGAGCAGCGTGCTGACCTGCACCTGACGGGGATCAAAATGTTGGCGGTGAACCTGCTGCGCTTCAAACATCAGCTCTAAAAACGGCTTATCAAAAAGGGCCTGCGCCTGAGAAATAGTCCAACGAGTTGCCATTGCTTGCTCCAAAAAAATGCTGTGGTGATCCGGCTCTGCCTGGTTATACTTGTAAACTAATTTTTTTGAATTTGGTTTACAAGTTATTTATGACCCCTGCCGATCTCGCTTTTGACCGTGACCATATCTGGCACCCTTACACCTCCATGAGCCAGCCGCTGCCGGTCTATCCTGTGGTGGCGGCCCATCAGACCGATCTGCATCTGGCCGATGGCCGTAAGCTGATTGATGGCATGTCCTCCTGGTGGGCAGCGATCCACGGTTACAACCATCCTCGTCTTAACCAGGCGATGAGGGCGCAGATTGAGCAGATGTCCCACGTGATGTTTGGCGGCATCACCCATCCTTCCGCCGTGGCGCTGTGCCGCCAACTGGTTGAGATGACGCCTGCCGGGCTGGAGACGGTTTTCCTGGCCGACTCCGGTTCGGTAGCGGTTGAAGTTTCGCTGAAAATGGCGCTGCAATACTGGCAGGCGAGAGGCGAGCGCCGTCAGCGATTTCTCACGCTGCGCAACGGTTATCATGGCGATACCTTTGCGGCGATGTCGGTCTGCGATCCGCAAAACTCCATGCACAGCTTGTATCAGGGCTATCTGCCTTCCCATCTGTTTGCGGTCGCGCCAGCCTGTGGCTTTGATGATGAGTGGCAGGATCGCGATACGGATGACTTTGAACGGCTGATCCGCCTGCATGCAGGGGAACTGGCAGCCGTGATCCTGGAGCCGATTGTGCAGGGCGCAGGCGGGATGCGGTTTTACCATCCGCGCTATCTGCAACGCGTCCGGGAATTGTGCGATCGCCACAATGTGCTGCTGATAGCCGATGAAATCGCCACGGGCTTTGGCCGCACCGGCAAACTCTTTGCCTGTGAGCATGCGGGTATTTCGCCCGATATCCTCTGCGTTGGCAAAGCACTGACGGGCGGTACCATGACGCTTTCAGCGACGCTGACCACCCCCGAAGTCGCCAATACCATCAGCAATGGCGAGGCGGGCTGCTTTATGCACGGCCCGACGTTTATGGGCAATCCGCTGGCCTGCGCCGTTGCCAGCGAAAGCCTGGCAATCTTGCAGGAGAATCGGTGGCAGCAGCAGGTTTCCACTATCGGGACGCAGCTCAAGGCCGCCCTGCTGCCGTTGCAGGCGATGCCGGAAGTGGCGCACGCACGCGTGCTCGGCACCATTGGCGTGATTGAAACACACCGGCCAGTGAATATGGCAGCCCTTCAGGCCTTCTTTGTTGAGCGCGGCGTCTGGATCCGCCCCTTCGGCAAACTTATCTATCTGATGCCGCCTTATATCATTAAACCGGCAGCGCTGAAGCAGCTCACAGATGCCATTGCCGCAGCGCTGGAGCGCCCTGAACTGTTTCTGCACGCTTAACCTTTTCAACCCTTCCGGTCGCTCTTCTGGCCGGAGGAGATCTCCCTCGCAGAGCCTGATTTTCTCCATGCTGCGAAGTGCTATAAAGCAGCGAGTGCCCTGATGCACTACGCTTTTACGGTGCTAAACCGTAAAGGAGATCATTTATGCCGCAAGATAAACAGACAAATCGCCGGATTGTACTGGCCTCGCGCCCGCATGGTGCGCCAACTGAAGCCAATTTTCGTCTTGAATCAGAGCATGTTCCCGTACCCGGGCAGGGCGAAGTTTTACTGCGCACCGTCTGGCTGTCGCTGGACCCTTATATGCGCGGACGCATGAGCGATGCCCCCTCCTATGTTCCACCGATTGCCGTGAATGACGTGATGGGCGCGGGTACGGTGGCCGTGGTTGAGCAGTCCAATAATGAGGATTACGCTCCCGGCGACTGGGTGGTCAGCCAGAGCGGCTGGCAGGACTTTGCCCTTTCCGATGGCAAAGATCTCTTTAAACTCACCGGGCCGGTGTTAAAGCACCCTTCCTGGGCGCTGGGCATGCTTGGTATGACCGGATTCACCGCTTATATGGGCCTGCTGGATATCGGTAATCCGCAGCCAGGTGAAACCGTGGTGGTTGCCGCCGCTACCGGTGCCGTAGGGTCGATGGTCGGTCAGATTGCCAAACTCAAAGGCTGTTATGTGGTAGGGATAGCCGGGGGTGAAGAGAAATGCCGCTATGCCGAAGAGGTATTAGGCTTTGATCGCTGTCTCGATCACCGTTCTGACGATCTGGCCGAATCCCTTAAGCGCTATTGCCGTGACGGGATTGACGTTTATTTCGAAAGCGTTGGCGGAAAAGTTTTCAACGCCGTTCTGCCGCTGATGAACAGTAAAGGCCGCATTCCGGTCTGCGGGCTGATTGCAGATTACAACAGTACAGAAGCCGCAACCGGGCCAGACAGGCTGCCGCAGTTCCAGAGTGCGATATTACGTAAACGCCTGCGTGTGCAAGGTTTTATTATCACACAGGATTATGGTCACCGTTTTGAAGAGTTCTTCAGCCAGATGAGCCAGTGGGTGGAGCAGGAGCGCTTCGTCTTTCGGGAGGATGTGGTGGACGGACTGGATAATGCGCCGGAAACCTTTATCGGCATGCTGGAGGGAAATAACTTCGGCAAGGTACTGATTCGGGTTGCGGGCGATAAACCCTGAAGGAGCCCTGGAAATGAAACTGTTAATGGTATTAACCTCGCACGATCGTCTGGGCGAGACCGGTAAGAAAACGGGGTTCTGGCTGGAAGAGTTTGCCGCCCCTTATTATGTGTTCCGCGATGCGGGCATCAACGTGGTGCTCGCTTCTCCGGCTGGCGGCCATCCGCCGCTGGACCCGAAAAGCGAAGAGCCGGACGCACAAACGTCTGACACAGCGCGTTTCCGTCAGGATATTGCGGCTCAGCAGGCCTTAGCCAATACGCAGCAGCTTGAGAATATCGACAGTACCCATTTCGATGCGGTGTTCTATCCCGGCGGACACGGGCCGCTGTGGGACCTGGCCGTGGAGCGCGTCAGCATCGACCTGATTGAAAACTTCTATGCCAACGGCAAGCCGGTTGGCGCAGTTTGTCATGCGCCGGGCGTGCTTCGGCATGTGAAAAAGCCAGACGGCACGCCATTGGTGGCAGGTAAGCGTGTCACCGGCTTCAGCAACACGGAAGAGGAAGCCGTTGGCCTGACGAATGTGGTACCTTTTCTGGTTGAGGATGTCCTTAAATCGCTGGGTGCCAACTATGAAAAAACCAGTGACTGGGGCGTGTATACGCTGACGGATGGTCATCTGGTCACCGGTCAGAATCCCGCATCCTCAGCCGCCGCAGCCGAAGAGCTGTTGAAACTGCTTCACCGATAACACCAGGAGGTGGAATGAAACTGTTTAGCCCGAATTTTAACGATGGCGATAAACTCCCGGAGCGCCATGTTTTTAACGGCATGGGTTATCAGGGTGATAACCTCTCCCCGCATCTGGCGTGGGATGATGTGCCGCCGGGCACGAAAAGCTTTGTTGTGACCTGCTACGATCCGGATGCGCCTACCGGCTCGGGCTGGTGGCACTGGGGAGTGGCTAATTTACCCGCTGAAACCCGCGTACTTCCGCTGGGAGCAGGTTCCGGCGTAGCTGATTTGCCTGTCGGCGCGGTACAAACGCGTACGGACTTTGGCAGCAGCGGCTACGGCGGCGCGGCACCGCCGAAAGGCGAAAGCCACCGTTATATCTTCACTGTGTATGCCATTGATGTGGACGCACTGGAAGTGGATGAGAATTCCAGCGGCGCTTACCTTGGCTTTAACGTGCATTTCCATCAGTTAGGCAGCGCCTCAATAACGGCGATCTACAGCTGACTTAAACGCTGACAGGCGTAACGGCGCGCAGGGAAGCAAGGCATTTCCCGCTGTTGCAACCTAAGCTTAGTGAACGTTGAATAAATTAAGGGGCGAATTTTCGCCCCTTTTCTTTTGCTGGCTGGTTACAGCTGCGTGATAACCACCCACATAGGCCCCTGCCCTACGGCGTAACGCGCCAGCGGTTGCAGCAATCCGCGATCTTCACCAATTTTGTACACTTCAATGTGATGCGATTTCTGCCCCGCCGCGACAACATAACGGCCGGTATTGTCGATATTAAATCCGCGCGGCTGCGTTTCGGTAGGCTGATGACCTTCCACAGCCAGCATTGCACCATCTTCACTCACGCTGAACACGGTCAGAATACTGGCGGTGCGGTCACAGCTGTAAAGGAAGCGGCCATCGGGCGTCAGATGGATATCCGCTGCCCAGCGCGTTTCACTAAAGTCAGAGGGCATCATATCCAGGCTCTGAACCCGTTCAACTTCGCCATGCGCATTATTTAAATTCCAAACGTCTACGGTGCTGTCCAGCTCGTTAATGCAGTAGGCATATTGCTGATTAGGGTGGAACACCATATGACGCGGGCCTGCACCGGCCACGGTAGTGACCTGCGCCTGTTTGTGCGGTGCCAGTTGGCCGTTTTCCTGCAAATCAAACAGGCAGATGCGGTCCTGCTTCAGGGCCGGAACAAACAGCGTCTGGTTGCTGAGGTCGATATTGGCGGAGTGGCAGCCATCCATGCCAGCAATGACCTGCTGCGGCTCGCCCGGCAGACCGTCGGCACCAATGGGGCTGACGCTGACGCAGGCATCGTTATAAGAGCCGACAAAGATAAAGCGGCCCTGACGATCGGTAGAGATGTGCGTCGGGCTGCCCGGCAGCGAAGCGTGACCAGCTTCGGTGAGCTTACCTTCGCCATCAATCTGATAAGCCACTACGCGGAAGTCCGGACGTACGCCCACGTAGAGAAAACGTTTGTCGGGACTGACAACCATCGGCTGCACCTGGCCCGGCGCATCCACCACCTGCAACAGGGTCAGGGCGCCATCATCGGCTAACTGCCAGGCGTGGATCTGCTGGCTCTCCGGACTGGCGGTATAAACGACTTGTTTCATGAATTCTCCTTTTACTGGGTAAGCTGGCCTGTGGCAAAGCGTAGCGTGTTTTTCCCTCTCCTGGGGGGAGTTTTGTGGCGTCTGGTTTTGTTAACCTCGTCACAGGGTGTACACTCACTGGCTCTTGTTTAGCCACATCCGGAACTGTTTATGAGTTATCGCATCATTGCCCTGGACCTGGACGGCACCCTGTTAACGCCGCAAAAAACCATTCTTCCTGAGTCGCTGGAAGCGCTGAAGAAAGCTCAGCAGGCGGGCATCAAGGTGGCCATCGTCACCGGTCGTCATCATGTCGCTATCCATCCTTTTTATCAGGCGCTGGCGTTAGATACACCTGCAATCTGCTGTAACGGCACCTACTTGTATGATTATCAAGCAAAAAAGGTCATACAGTCCGATCCGCTGCCGAAAGACCAGGCGCTGCGGGTGGTTGAAATGCTGGAGGAAGCGGCAATCCACGGTCTGCTCTATGTTGATAACGCCATGCTCTACCAGACCGAAACCGGCCATGTCACGCGCACCATTAACTGGGGCTTGTCTCTGCCAGAGCATCAGCGTCCGGTGTTCAATAAAGTCGACAGCCTGGCCCAGGCCGCCAGAGATGCGGAGTCGATCTGGAAGTTTGCCCTCTCTCATCCTGACACGCGTGCGTTGCAGCAGTTTGCCGAGCGCGTTGAGCAAGAGATGGGTCTGGCGTGCGAATGGTCATGGCACGACCAGGTCGATATTGCCAAAGCGGGTAACAGCAAGGGCAAACGCCTGGCGCAATGGGTAGCCTCAGAAGGTTATCAGATGAGCGACGTGCTGGCCTTTGGCGATAACTACAACGACCTCAGCATGCTGGAAACGGTAGGCCTTGGCGTGGCGATGGGCAATGCCGATGAGGCAATCAAAGCCCGTGCAGGCCGGGTGATCGGCACCAACCTTGAGCCAGGTATTGCGGAAACTATCTACCGCGAAGTGCTGTAAACAGAGCGGCAGTATCGCGGCGCACGGGCAGCTGTAATCAAGCCTCTATCTTATACCGCTGTAAGACGAGGCAATAATCGACACGCTTTTGATCTGGGCATAGAGCCACATGCCCGGTTTAATCATCAGTTCATCGCGCGCCCAGGGCGTGATACGCGCCCACAGCTCGCTTTGCCCCACCATCAGCTTCACCTCTATCTGATCGTCAATCTCCAGCAGTTCCGCGACCTGAGCAGGTACCACGTTGCGAATGCTGCTGTTTACCGGCGGCTGAAGAACCAGCGAGACATCAGCGGACTGAATGCGCAGGCGCAGCGGCGTTCTGGGCGGGGCATCTACCCGGCTGACCCAGATATGCTGATCCCCCAGCGAAAGCGCCGTCATCGCATAGTGCGGATGGTGCTCAAGTACCTGAACCCGCATCACGCTGCTTTGATCTGCCCGTGGCAGCCAGGGGCGCATGGCACTGCTGGCCCACACTTTTTCAATCGTGCCCAATGCTTTCACGCTGCCGTTGTCCAGCACCAGCACGTTGTCCGCCAGCTGAAGAATTTCATCCAGGCTGTGGCTGACATAGAGAATGGGCACATCAACGGTTTTTGCCAGCTTTTGCAGGTAAGGCAGCAGTTCACGCTTCCGGGGCAGATCCAGCGAGGCCAGCGGCTCGTCCATCAGCAGGATTTCAGGTGCCGTCAGCAAGGCGCGCCCAATCGCCACGCGCTGCTTTTCACCGCCCGATAACGAGGCGGGAAAACGCGTCAGCAGCGCTTCGATGCCCAGCAATTTCACCAGCATCTCAAATTCGGAACGCATGCTTTTTGCCATGCCATATTCAAGATTACCGCGAACGCGATAATGCGGAAACAGCCGCGCATCCTGAAAAACATAGCCGACACGGCGCTTTTCCGGCGGCAGATAAACGCCGTTTTCCGCATCGCTCAGCACCCGGCCGTTAAGCCTGATACTCCCCTGCTGCGGTGTTGTCAGTCCGCCAATAGCATTAATCAGCGAGGTCTTACCCGCGCCGGAAACGCCAAAAATTGCGGTGATACCTTTGGCGGGAAGCTGTGCATTCAGGGTCAGCGTATGGTCGCCAAGCTGCTGCGTAAAATGAAGTTCCAGCATTATAACCCCAGCCGTTTCCGGCCCCAGCGGGCCAGCCATTCAGAGATCAACAGTGAACAGAGCGCCAGTAGAATGGCAATCACACAGAGGCGCGCCGCTGCGCCTTCCGCACCGGGCGTTTCAATCAGAGTGTACATTGCAGAGGGCAGCGTCCGGGTTTCACCCGGTATATTGGAGACGAAGGTAATGGTTGCGCCAAATTCACCCAGCGAGCGGGCGAAGGCGAGCACGGTTCCGGCAATAATGCCGGGCAGCGTCAGCGGCAGCGTGATGGTAAAGAAGACTCGCCAGCGTCCCGCGCCCAGCGTGCGGGCAGCCAGTTCCAGCTTGCTGTCGACGCCCTCCAGCGCCAGCCGTATCGCTCTGACCATCAGCGGGAAGGCAATGACCGCTGAGGCGAGCGCCGCGCCGCGCCAGCTAAAGGCGAAGGTGAAACCAAACCACTCATACAGGTATTCACCAATAAAACCGCGACGGCCAAAACTGGTCAGCAACAGATAGCCCACCACCACCGGCGGCAGCACCAGCGGCAGGTGGATCACACTGTCCAGCAAAGTTTTGCCGGGAAAACGGCAGCGGACTAATACCCAGGCCATCAAAACCCCAAAGGGCAAACTAAAGAGAACCGCCACCGAGGCAACTTTCAGGCTCAACGCTACCGCCTGCCATTCGGGGTCACTGAGGATCATGATTCAGGCGTAAATCCATATCGTTTGAATATAGCCGCCGCTTCCGGCCCTTTCAGATAGTTATAGAAGGCGGTGACGGTGGCAGAATTATGATCTTTCACCATCGCCATCGGGTATTCAACCGGCTTGTGGCTCTTCTCCGGGAAGGTGCCCACCACCGTGACTTTTTTACTGGCAATGGCATCAGAGCCATAAACGATGCCATAAGGCGCTTCGTTACGCTCTACCAGCGCCAGAGCGACGCGTACGCTGTTTCCCGGCGCGAGCTGAGAGGAGAGGCTATCCCAGGCACCCAGTTTCTGTAACGCTTCTCTGGCATAGATGCCGGCCGGAACGTGGTCGGGATCGCCCACCGACAAACGCTGCCCTTTCAGCAGGCTTTTCCAGTCAGTACTTGCAGAGATTGTCACCGGCTGCGGCTTGCTTTCCGTTGGCGCTACCAGCACCAGCTCGTTGCCTAGCAGAGTAAAACGGCTGGCTTCGTCGATAGTTTTCTTCTGTACGGCGTAATCCATCCACTGCTGATCCGCAGAGATAAACAGATCGGCTGGCGCGCCCTGCTCTATCTGACGAGCCAGCGTAGAGGAGGAAGCGAAGGAAGAGACAATCTTCACCTCTTTGCCTTGCTGATACTGGTCGGCAATTTCCTGTAGGGCATTAGTCAGTGAGGCCGCAGCAAACACGGTTATGTTTTCTGCGGCCGTCGCCTGCCCCGCCAGGCCGCAAAGCGTAGCAGCCACAATGACATGACGTAATTGTACAGACATGGTCTTCTCCAAGGGTCGTTATGTAAATTGTAATATAACGATTTTACTTACCCTGTCATGAAGTTTATCGGCACCAGGCGGGAAAAAGTTAAGCGGGGAGGAAAAAAACGTACGCCCGGCTAAGGCCGGGCGTATCAGAAGAGATTACTGACGGGTTTTTGCTGGCTGCTCTTTCGAATGACCAATTTTGGAGATCACGTTGAACACTTCACCCAGACCGTAAATCAGGCCGAGGATAATTGCCATCACCACAGGAACCATCAGGATAGCTTCACCCAGACCAATAAGTAATTCCACCACAGGAGCCTCCATTGATGAATTGGAAAAAAACCATTGTATCTACAGCGGAAAAAAGTGCACTGCCCTTTTTGTGCGTTTTACCTGTTTTTACGCCCGGCAGGCACAAAGGTGTACACTTCCCCCTTTCTTATTCTTGCCGGAGCGAGCGCCACTATGCAGGCTGAACTTTCCCTGATCCTGAAACTGCAACAGCGCCTGTTTGCAGACCCAAGACGTATCGAACTGCTTAAGCAGGTGCAGCAGACTGGCTCTATCAGCCAGGGGGCCAAACTGGCCGGTATCAGCTATAAAAGCGCCTGGGATGCGATTAACGAAATGAACACTCTGGCGGACCGTACCCTGGTCGAACGGGCAACCGGCGGCAAAGGCGGCGGCGGTGCTCAGGTGACATCCTATGGCGAGCGTCTGATCCAGCTGTTTGCTCTGCTGGAACAGATTCAGCAAAAAGCCTTTGATGTGCTTCAGGATGATGTCCCGCTGGGGAGTTTGCTGGGGGCGATTGCCCGCTTTTCCCTGCAAACCAGCGCGCGTAATCAGCTCTTTGGCACCGTTAGCGAACGCGACGAACAGGCTGTAGTGCAGCATATTGAGGTTTTGCTGGCCGATGGCAGCACCAGGATTAAGGCTGCTGTCACGGAAACCAGCGCTAACCGACTGGCGCTGACCAGCGGCAAAGAGGTGCTGGTGCTGATCAAAGCGCCGTGGATTGATGTCACCTGCCACTCTTCACAGGCGGAGAATCAGCTTGGCGGCACCGTCAGCCACATCGAAAAAGGCGAGGCGCAGAGTGAAGTGCTGATCGCCCTTCCCGGCGGCGAAACGCTTTGTGCCACCCTGGCCAATGAGCGGGTCAGTGAACAACAGCTTCAGCCCGGCATGGCGGTGACAGCACATTTCAACGCCGATAAAGTCATTATCGCCACGCTGCTCTGAATCTTATCCTGTGATTTGACAACCAGGGCGTCAGGGTTTAATAGTTTCGGTTACAGTGCAAAAAATGGAATGAAAAATGTCAACGCTGCATATTTCGCAAGGCACGTTTCACCTTAGCGATACCCGAACCCTGACCCTTGATGCCTTAACGCTTCAGGCTGGCGAAAGCTGGGCTTTTGTCGGCGCGAACGGTAGCGGTAAATCCTCTCTTGCTCGCGTACTGGCAGGCGAACTGAAAAACGCCAAAGGCGAGCTGACCAGCAGCTTCGTTCGCCCGGTTCGTCTTTCGCTGGAACAGCTGCAACAGCTGGTTGCGCAGGAGTGGGAACGCAACAATACCGACCTGCTCAGTCCCGGAGAAGAGGATACCGGCCGCACCACCGCCGACATCATTCAGGAAGAGAGGGCCGATCCTGAACGTTGCCAGCAGCTGGCGGCGCTGTTTGGCATTACCCACCTGCTGGATCGTCGCTTTAAATATCTCTCTACCGGCGAAACCCGTAAAACGCTGCTTTGCCAGACGCTGATGGCCCGGCCAGATTTGCTGGTGCTCGATGAACCCTTTGATGGGCTGGATGTTGCCTCACGCGCGAACCTTGCCCAGGTGCTGGCTGAGCTTCATCAGCAGCACTGTACCGTCGTGCTGGTGCTGAACCGGTTTGATGATATCCCCGACTTTATCGGTAACGTTGGCGTGCTGGCTGAATGCACGCTGACGCACGTTGGGCCGCGCAAAGCAATCCTTGCAGAGGCGCTGGTGGCACAGCTGGCGCACAGCGAACAGCTTACCGGCATGACGCTGCCCGAGCCTGACGATGCCTCACTCAAGCCGAAGCTGGCTGCGGATACTCCGCTTATTGTGCTGCGCGATGGGGTGGTCTCCTACAATGATAAGCCTGTCCTCAATCACCTTAACTGGGAAGTGAAGCCGGGCCAGCACTGGCAGATTGTCGGACCGAACGGTGCCGGTAAATCCACGCTGCTGAGTCTGGTGACCGGCGATCATCCGCAGGGTTACAGCAACGATTTAACGCTGTTTGGCCGCCGACGCGGCAGCGGTGAAACCATCTGGGATATCAAACAGCATACAGGCTATGTCAGCAGCAGCCTGCATCTGGATTACCGCGTCAGCAGCAGCGTGCGCAACGTGATCCTCTCCGGCTACTTCGACTCAATCGGCATTTATCAGGCAGTGTCGGACAGGCAGCGGTCGCTGGCAAAGCAGTGGCTGCATCTGTTGGGTATGGAAAAGCTGGCGGAGTCGCCGTTTCATGACCTCTCCTGGGGCCAGCAGCGGCTGGTGCTGATTGCCCGTGCGCTGGTGAAGCATCCGGCGCTGCTGATCCTTGACGAGCCGTTACAGGGGCTGGACCCGATCAACCGCCAGCTGGTGCGTCGCTTTGTTGATGTGCTGATTGCGGAAGGCGAAACGCAACTGCTGTTTGTTTCGCATCATGCAGAAGATGCGCCGCAGTGCATCACGCATCGTCTGACCTTCCTCCCTGATGGTGATAGCTATCGCTACCAGAGTGATGCGCTATCTGAAAAAGCGCACTGAAAAGCGGGCGACCAGCAAACAGCGCTGGCCGCCATTTCGCCCTTTTCTGAAAATTCCTTTTCCCGCCCTTGTTACCCTGCCCGCAGATAAAGCGGGCTAAACCCAGTCTGGCCGGACTTTTTTCATGTAACCGCTACCACTAAAATATCGTTCCTGTTATTCAGGCATGGATTTTTTTGCCGTCTTTACTGATAGTTCGGATTATTCAACTTGTGTAAACGATTCCATTTATCCAGACTTGATCACGCTTTATTCTCCCGCGCTGTGCTATTTTTCTTTAAGGCTATCGACGCATAAAGAAGGTTATCAGGACTCAACATGCAAAAATTTAATCCGGTCGATCACCCGCATCGCCGCTATAACCCACTGTCCGATCAGTGGATTCTGGTCTCTCCTCACCGCGCCAAACGCCCGTGGCAGGGCGCGCAGGAAACCGCTTCCCAGGAAATTCTGCCTGCTCACGATCCAGACTGCTTCCTCTGTCCTGGCAATACCCGCGTGACTGGGGATAAAAATCCCGACTACACCAATACCTACGTCTTTACCAACGACTTTGCCGCGCTGATGACCGACACGCCAGACGCGCCGGAAAGCGAAGATATTCTGATGCGCTGTGAAAGCGCCCGCGGCACCAGCCGGGTAATCTGCTTCTCACCCGATCACAGTAAAACGCTGCCGGAGCTGACGCTCTCCAATCTGGAGCAGGTGGTACGCACCTGGCAGGAGCAGACCGCCGATTTGGGGCAGCACTATCCCTGGGTGCAGGTTTTTGAGAACAAAGGCGCGGCGATGGGCTGCTCTAACCCGCATCCGCATGGCCAGGTCTGGGCCAACAGTTTCCTGCCCAACGAAGCCAAACGCGAAGACGATCTGCAACGCGCTTATTTTGAGCAGCACGGTTCGCCAATGCTGGTGGATTACACTGCCCGTGAGCTGAACGACGGCAGTCGTACCGTGGTGGAAACCGAACACTGGCTGGCCGTGGTGCCATGGTGGGCGGCCTGGCCGTTCGAAACGCTGCTGCTGCCGAAGGCGCAGAGTAAACGTCTGGTTGATTTAAGTGATGCCCAGCGTAGCGATCTGGCGCTGGCGCTGAAAAAACTCACCAGCCGTTATGACAACCTGTTCCAGTGCTCCTTCCCCTACTCCATGGGCTGGCACGGCGCGCCGTTTAATGGTGAAGCCAACGATCACTGGCAGCTGCACGCCCACTTCTATCCACCGCTGTTGCGTTCCGCCACGGTGCGAAAATTTATGGTGGGCTATGAGATGCTGGCAGAAACCCAGCGTGACTTAACCGCGGAACAGGCAGCTGAACGCCTGCGTTCCGTCAGTGATATTCATTTCCGCGAGACGGGAGCATAACAATGACTTTAAAGACTCTGACTCACCAGATTTTCAGCGACGCATTTGGTTACGCCGCCGACCACACCGTTCAGGCACCTGGCCGCGTCAACCTGATTGGTGAACATACCGATTACAATGACGGTTTTGTTCTTCCCTGCGCTATCGATTATCAGACGGTCATCGCCTGTGCCAGGCGTGACGATCGGCAGGTTCGCGTTATTGCCGCAGATTACGAAAATCAGCAGGATATTTTCTCGCTCGACGACCCCATTGAACCGCTGAAAGATCAGATGTGGGCCAATTATGTGCGCGGCGTGGTTAAACATCTGCTGAAGCGTAACAAGGACTTTGGCGGTGTGGATATGGTTATCGCCGGTGACGTGCCGCAGGGCGCAGGCCTCAGCTCCTCTGCCTCGCTGGAAGTGGCGGTAGGTACCGTGTTCCAACAGCTTTATCAGCTGCCGTTAGAGGGCGCTGAGATTGCAGTTAACGGCCAGGAAGCAGAGAACCAGTTCGTCGGCTGTAACTGCGGCATTATGGATCAGCTGATTTCCGCTCTTGGCAAAAAAGATCACGCCATGCTGCTGGACTGCCGCACGCTGAGTACGCGCCCGGTGCCGATGCCACAAGAGATTGCGGTGGTGATCATCAATACCAACTTCCGTCGTAGTCTGGTCGGTAGCGAGTACAACGTCCGTCGCGAACAGTGTGAAGCGGGCGCTAAATTCTTTGGCCAAACCTCTCTGCGGGACGTGAAGCTTGAGCAGTTCCAGGCACAGGAAGCAAGCCTTGACCCGATAGTGGCGAAACGCGTGCGCCACGTGCTGACCGAGAATGCCCGTACGCTGGAAGCCGCCGACGTGCTGGCAAAAGGCGATCTGGCCCGCATGGCGGTATTGATGGCCGAATCGCACGCTTCAATGCGTGACGATTTTGAGATCACCGTTCCCCCTGTCGATACGCTGGTGGATATCGTTAAAGCGACGCTGGGTGATCGCGGCGGCGTGCGCATGACCGGTGGCGGCTTCGGCGGTTGCGTGGTGGCGCTGATGCCGCTGGATCTGGTTGATGAAGTCAAAGCAGCCGTGGTTGAGCAGTATGAAGCCAAATCGGGCATCAAAGAGACTTTCTATGTCTGCAAAGCATCAGAAGGAGCCGGACTGTGCTGACAGAACAGACTTCTCATGCGCCTGACGGTCAGCCGTGGCACATCACTACCCTGCGCAATGCAGGCGGCATGGTGGTGACGTTTATGGACTGGGGCGCAACCTGGCTCTCCGCGCGCGTACCAATGAAAGATGGCCGCGTCCGTGAAGCGCTGCTGGGCTGCGCCACGCCTTCAGATTATCTGAAACAGACGGCCTATCTTGGCGCAACCGTGGGGCGCTATGCCAACCGTATCGCCAATGCCACCTTCAGCCGGGAAGGCAAAACCTGGCCCCTGGCCGCCAATCAGGGGCCGCATCAGCTGCACGGCGGCCCGCAAGGGTTCCACAACCGTCGCTGGCAGATTGTGCGTCAGGCAGAACAGGAAGTGGAGTATCAGCTGGACTCGCCAGATGGCGATCAGGGCTATCCGGGCAATCTGCTGGTTACCCTGCTCTACCGGCTGGAAGATGACAACACGCTCACCATTCAGTATCACGCCACTACCGATCAGGCCTGTCCGGTCAATCTGACCAATCATGCCTACTTCAACCTTGATGCGCAGCATGGCGATGCACGCGGCCATAAACTCCAGCTGCATGCAGATCGCTATCTGCCCGTTGACAGTGAAGGGATCCCCAATGCTGCGCTTAAAGCGGTAGCAGGCACCAGCTTTGACTTCCGTCAGCCTAAAACGGTGGCAGAAGAGTTCTTGCAGGATGAGGACCAGCGCGCCGTCAAAGGTTATGACCACGCCTTCCTGCTCAACACTCAGGAGGAGACTGAGCCTGCGGCTGAACTCTGGTCTGAGGATGGTCAGTTGCAGCTTACCGTGTTTACCTCCGCGCCTGCGCTGCAATTTTACTCGGGCAATTATCTGCAAGGCACCCCGGCTCGTGAGCAGGGCGTCTATACTGCGTTTCAGGGTATCGCACTGGAGAGCGAGTTTTTGCCTGACTCGCCGAATCACCCGGAGTGGCCGCAGCCAGACTGCTGGCTGAAACCGGGTGAATCGTATCAGTCGGTGACGCGCTACCGCCTGACGGCGGTTTGACTCAGCGCATGAAAAACGCGCATCAGCGTCGTCACAGGCTTACGCGGTGCGCAGATTTCCGTTATGGTAATGGCCTGTAAAATTGCCGCCAGGGTGTGACGCGCAATTTCCGGTTTACCATTATCATAGAAACGTCAGATTATTAAGGAGTTAAGCTATGGCTGTAACTAAGCTGGTTCTGGTACGTCACGGCGAAAGCCAGTGGAATAATGAAAACCGCTTTACCGGTTGGTACGATGTGGATCTTTCCGATAAAGGCCGTACCGAAGCGAAAGCCGCAGGTCAGCTGCTGAAAAAAGAGGGCTTTACCTTCGATTTCGCTTATACCTCCGTGCTGAAACGTGCCATTCATACACTGTGGAACATTCTGGATGAAGTGGATCAGGTCTGGCTGCCGGTTGAAAAATCCTGGCGTCTGAACGAGCGTCACTACGGTGCGCTACAGGGTCTGGATAAAGCAGAAACCGCCAACAAATATGGCGACGATCAGGTTAAACAGTGGCGTCGCGGCTTTGCCGTCACCCCGCCAGAGCTGGATCGTGCCGATGAGCGCTTCCCTGGCCATGACCCACGTTACGCCAAACTGACTCCAGAGCAGCTGCCTACCACCGAAAGCCTGGCGCTGACCATTGACCGCGTGCTGCCTTACTGGAACGAGTCCATTCTGCCACGCATGAAAAGCGGCGAGAAAGTGATCATCGCAGCTCACGGTAACTCCCTGCGCGCGCTGGTGAAATACCTGGACAACATGAGTGAAGAAGAGATCCTTGAGCTGAATATCCCAACCGGCGTGCCGCTGGTTTATGAGTTCGACGAAAACTTCAAACCGATCAAACATTACTATCTGGGTGATGCTGACGAAATCGCTGCGAAAGCGGCGGCCGTGGCAAACCAGGGTAAAGCGAAGTAAAACTCCCCTTCCAGTGAAGAGAAGTTTCTAAGCAAAAAAAATCCGCCAGCTGGCGGATTTTTTTATTGGCGGGGCGGCTATCCGCGGCGGGTTTTCACTGCCTGTGCCAGCTGGCGAAGCACGGTTTCCGTATCATTCCAGCCGATGCAGGCGTCGGTTACGCTCTGGCCATACACCAGCGGCTCGCCGCTTTCCAGATTCTGATTACCTTCCACCAGATGGCTTTCGATCATCACGCCGATAATCGCTTTTTCGCCATCCGCAATCTGCTGAGCTACATCATCCGCTACCACCAGCTGCTTCTGAAACTGCTTGCTGCTGTTGGCATGGCTGAAGTCAATCATCACCTGCGGTGCCAGGCCCGCCTTCTCAAGACCGGTTTTAACGGCATTGACGTGATGCGCATTGTAGTTTGGCTCTTTACCACCACGAAGAATAATATGGCAGTCACCGTTACCGCTGGTCTCTACGATAGCGGAATGACCATACTTGGTCACAGAGAGGAAGCAGTGTGGCGCGCTGGCGGCGTTAATAGCATCGATAGCAACTTTGATGGTGCCATCTGTACCGTTTTTAAAGCCAACCGGACAGGAGAGGCCGGAAGAGAGTTCGCGGTGAACCTGAGATTCTGTGGTTCTTGCACCAATAGCCCCCCAGCTCATCAGGTCAGCCATATACTGCGGCGTGATCATATCCAGGAACTCACCCGCCGCAGGCAGGCCAGTGTCGTTGATATCAACCAGCAGTTTACGGGCAATACGCAAACCGTCATTGATCTGATAGCTGCCATCCATGTAGGGATCGTTAATCAATCCTTTCCAGCCGACGGTGGTTCGCGGTTTTTCAAAATAGACTCGCATCACCACTTCCAGTGAATCGCTCAGCTCTTCACGCAGCTTAAGCAGGCGCGCTGCATATTCCTTTGCCGCTACCGTATCGTGAATAGAGCATGGGCCAATCACCACTAATAAGCGATCGTCGGTTTTTTTAAGAATATTATGAATGGCCTGACGGGCATCGGAAACGGTCTTTGCCGCCATCTCCGTGGCAGGAAACTTTTCAAGCAGAGCAACCGGGGGGAGCAGTTCTTTTATCTCTTTGATTCTTAAGTCATCATTCTGATAATTCATAATCTTTCCACTGTTTTAAAGGCCGTTATGCACATCGGGCGCATCAGGCCCAATTTATCGCGTGTGCACCCCACTGTAAATCGACTTTATAGAACTTATCGGCGATCGGATTTGCTGTTTTACTATCCTGAACTACACTTAATAGCGTGAACATTTAAAAAAAACGCATAAAGATCACCAACTTTGAGCAGGGTGAGCCTGTGCGGATTTTATTTCAGCTTTTTTGATATTTTATTCAAACTGCATTTCACAGAGGTTTGTTTAAACCCTATTCAAAATTTAACGGAGCATAATGATGAATAAGTTTGCAATCGTATTTCTGACAGCAGCAATGACTTTGGGCAGTGGCGCAGCAATGGCTGCTGGCGGCAATAACGGTACCGCTAACCAGGCAGCAGATGCTGGTGCAGCAGCAGGTAGCGCCAAAGAGAACCTTGCCCCGAATAAAGTCGACAACAGTCAAATCAATAACACAGGTGATGCCACTTCCGGTACCCAGCAGAAGATGGATCATCAGAAAAATATGACGGCCAATGAGATTGACCAGAATACTCAGTGTAAAGATGGTAAATGCCCGGACATCAACAAAAAAGTTGGTCCAGGTGCTGATACCAAAACCGATGGCACTTCGCAGTAATCTGCCATCTGGTAAATAAGAGGAGAGCACTGGCTCTCCTTTTTTGTGCCTGTTGCTTCCCCCTGCCATTACGCTATTCTTGAACACCCTGTTTTTTCGCGGATAACTCCATGTTTACGCTACTGCTGATAGACGATCATCCGCTGGTGCAGGTTGCACTTGAAGCGGCTCTGAGGCATGCCCCTGTTCCTTTTCATCTGATAGCGGTAGAAGATGAAAACAGTGCCAGAGAGAAGCTTTCGGCGCAGAAAGTGGATGTGGTCGTGCTGGATATTGGTCTGCCTGACGGCGATGGCCTTCAGCTGTTGAAATATATCCGCCGCCATTTTCCCCAGCTGCCCGTGATCGTTTATTCCGCTCAGGAAGAACGCCTTTATCAACGTCTGGCTGAAGCCGCAGGCGCAACCGGCTACGTTGCCAAGCGTCAGCCTGTGCCGCAGCTTCTCTCCGCTATTCTGGCGGTACTGGGCGGCCAGCAGGCTTTCCCGGCCAGCCCCGATAATGTCACAACCAGCGTGTTGACCAGTAAAGAGCAGCAAATTCTTGGACTACTGGCAAAAGGCCTCTCTAACCTGCAAATTGCCGGGCAGCTTAATATCAGTAATAAAACGGTCAGCACCCATAAAAAGAACATCATGGATAAAACCGGGGCCAGCTCGGTGGTGGAACTGGTTGGATTCTGGAAATCTCAGCAGTGAAGCGCTGGATCTCCGGCCTGCTGCTTTTGCTGTTGTGCCTGACGACGGAGGCGGCATTAAGGCCTGTCAGCAGCGTCACCCTGCCTCAGGAGATGATGCCGCTGGAGCAGCCCATACGCTGGCAGGAGAAGACCCTGCGCGTGGGGATCCTGCGGGACAACAGTACCCCCTGGAATATGGTAGTGGGCCAGGATCTCTATGGTATTAACGCCGATTATCTGGTGGCGCTGACGCAGACTACCGGCATGAAATTTCAGGTTGAAAGTTATGCCGACTGGCAGGCCTTGTTGCAGGCTTTACAGACGGGGAAGTTAGATATCATCTTCGGCGTCCCGCAGCAAACGCTCCCCGCCGGACTAAGCGCAACACAGCCCTGGTTTACCAGCCCGCTGCGCATTTACCGCAGCCGCGATAACCTTCGCCCGGTAATGTTTAATTCGGCTGATGCGCAGATTACCGTCAGCCGCGCCACGCTAAAGCTTATTTCTCCTGACTTTGCCAAAAAGCACCACTGGAAAGTTGTGGACAATGATTTGCAGGCCCTTTATGCCCTGCTGAATAATCAAAGCGACTATGTGGTCGCTGATGAAACCAGCGCCGGTTTTTTGCTGAGCCAGCTACAGCAGGGCCAGATTTACCAGCTTGCTTCCCCCCTCAATCCGGGTGAGCTGTGTTTGCAGGCCGTCACCACCAGCCAGCTGCTCACTGACCGTATCGACACCGCTTTCCGGCAGCTGCCAATGGAGGTTGTTAACGGTATTCAGGGGCGCTGGAGCAGCCAGCTTCCCCGCTATCAGGACACCAATACTGCCCACTTATCCCCAATGGAGCGCAGCTGGACAGAGCAGCATCCGGTGGTTACCTATGCCGCCATCAGCGATGATTATCCCTGGAGCTTTCGTGGCCCCGGCGGCCAGCCCAGCGGTTACAGCATAGAGTTGCTGAATATTATCGGGCAGAACACCGGGCTGCGCTTCCAGCCCTGGTGGGTAAGCAATGCAGAACAGGCTCAGGCGCTGGTTGATCAGGGCCGGGCGATGATCCAACTCACGCTGCCGCTAACCAGTGACGATGCCATGCGTACCAATACGTTACCGGTCTGGCGCGCGCTCTGGGGCGTTTATGTGGGTCAGATGTCACCGCCCGTGACCGGCTGGCAGCAGCTTAAAGGACTGAGAGTCGGTATCCGGCGTGGCGATATTGCCCGGCAGCTGATCCCTTCAGATGTCAAAATTGTCACCTTTGAAGAGAGCAAAACGCTCTACGATGCGTTAGCAAACGGGCAAATCGACGCGCTGGTAGATAACGTTATCTCTGCCCGCTGGTTGATCCAGTCCCGCTACAGTAATGCGCTGCGTCTTGCTTTTGCCGCCAGCGATACTGCATGGCCCATCACTCTTGGCGTCAGCCCTGACTTTCCGCTGTTAAGAACCCTGCTCAACAGCAGCCTGCAACAAATTCCTGCTGACACGCAGCAGCGTATGCGGGAAAACTGGAGCAGTAACAGCACGGTGCTGGCAGAGAGCGGCGAGGGTCAGATGCGGCCCGTTTCTCTGTTTGTGCTGATAGCCGCGCTGTTTGCCATTCTTTTTCTGTTAATCCTGCTGCTGCGTCGTTATCTGGAGCAGCGCCGGGAGCGGAGACAACGACGGCAGCTGGAGCTGGAGCGCGAAGAGGCCGAGCGGGCTAACCAGATGAAAAGCCAGTTTCTGGCTACGGTAAGTCATGAGCTGCGCACCCCGATGCAGGCAATTCTTGGGCTGCTGGAAGTGGAGGTCTCACGCCAGCCCGCGGCGAAAAACCTGACCGTGATCCACAGCAGCGCCTCCGCCCTGATGACGCTGCTGAACGATCTTCAGGATCACGCCAAGCTGGAAAGCAACAGCTTTACGCTGGTGCCGCAGCCGCTGGATCCGGCCAAATGGCTGAACCGTCTTGCGGATTTTTATCATCCTCTGATGCGGCCTGACGGCCCGGTTTTCCGCGTCGAAGCCGTTCCCCCGTTACCGGCATGGATCCTGATTGATGAGCAGCGGTTGCAGCAGATTGCCTATAACCTGATCGGTAACGCCATCAAATTTACCCGCCAGGGCGAGATACGCGTCACGCTGGCGGCAGATGAGGCGAATCAGCATCTCTGCCTGAGAGTGATTGACACCGGCAGCGGCATTCCGGCGGCGGAGCAGGCTAAACTGTTTGAACCCTGGTATCAGACCCCTTCCGGTCGTCAGCTCTCTGTACAGGGCAGCGGTTTGGGGCTTTCAATCTGTAAAGAGATTGTGTCCCGTGTGGCGGGAGAGATCCGGCTGGACTCTGCGCCGGGGCGCGGTACGACGCTGACGGTCATCCTTCCTCTGCAAACGCTTACGGAAGATCGGGTTCCCGCCGAACCGCTGCCTGACTCTACCTTCAGCCGGCCTGTCAGCCCGCTCCGGGTAGCCATTGTGGATGACCATCCTACTAACCTGCTGGTGATGCAACAGCAGCTTGCCTGGTTCGGTATTGCAGCCGAATGCTTTCCGGATGGCCGGGCGCTGCTGGCGGCGAAAGAACACTATGACCTGCTCTTTATCGATTTCAGCATGCCGCACCCGGATGGCCTGACGGTGGCAAAGATCCTGCGTCGTCGCGAACGCCTGCGGTCGCAGCGAAGCCGCATTGTTATCTGTTCTGCCGATGCTGACCTCCTCTCCCGCCCTGCCATCCTGGCGGTAAGCGATAAAGTGCTGCTGAAACCCGTCACGCTACGTGAAATTGAGCCGATCCTGGCTGCTCAGTCAATGGCGGGTCTGGAGGAACGGCTCTGGTCGCTGGCCGGCGAGGACGAGCTCTTTTTCGGTAAAATTCGTCAAACGCTTCAGCGCACCCTGCGTGAAGATAGCGACAGGCTGAAGTCGGCGGTGGCTGAGCACGCCTGGGATAACGCTGAAAAAGCGGCTCATCGCCTGAAAGGCAGCTGGCAGATGCTAGGCTATGGCGACGGCGAAAAACTGTGCCAGCGCATTATTGAACAATGTCGCGCAGGGGAAGCGTCTGCAACCGATCTGAATTTATTGATATTATTAACGGAAAGTCTACTCACTGAACTGGAAACTTATGGCGCACACCCACTCTGAAGGAACAGGAAACCGTTCCCGCTTGCTGGCCGCTTTCATCGTCACCGCGCTGTTTATGGTGGCAGAAGTTGCAGGCGGCCTGATTTCCGGCTCTCTGGCCCTGCTGGCGGATGCCGGACATATGCTGACCGATGCCGCCGCCCTGTTAATGGCGCTGCTGGCGGTTCAGTTTGCCCAACGTAAGCCCAATGCCCGCCATACCTTCGGCCTGCTGCGGCTGACCACGCTGGCGGCGTTTATTAATGCAATAGCTCTGGTGGTCATCACCGTGCTGATTGTCTGGGAAGCCGTCATCCGCTTTATGCATCCTCAACCCATTGCTGGCGGTTTTATGCTGGGCATCGCTGTCGCGGGTTTACTGGCTAATCTGCTCTCATTCTGGCTGTTGCATCGCGGGAGTGAAGAGAAGAACCTTAACGTTCGGGCAGCAGCACTGCATGTTTTAGGGGATTTGCTTGGCTCGGTCGGAGCGATTGTCGCCGCGCTGATCATCATGTACACCGGCTGGACGCCTGTTGACCCCATCTTATCGATTCTGGTCTCTGTATTGGTGTTGCGCAGCGCCTGGGCGCTGATGAAAGAGAGTTTTCATGAACTGCTGGAGGGCGCGCCAGCGTCGCTGGATGTGGATAAGCTGAAGCGGGCGTTAACGCGGGGTATCCCGGAAATTCGCAACGTGCATCATCTTCACTTATGGCAGGTTGGGGAAAAACCGGTGATGACGCTGCATGTCCACGTTATTCCGCCTTACGATCATGATGCGCTGCTGCACAAAATTCATCACTGGCTACATGAGCATTATCAGATAGAGCATGCCACGGTGCAGATGGAATATCAGGGATGTGCAGATGGCGACTGCGAGTTGAGCTGGGGAAGCGGCGGACACGATCATACACATGCCCACCATCATCATTAAACGTCAGGAGCGCGCTCGTGAGCCTTGTTCGCGGGCGCTTTTAATCCACAGCCAGCAACCGTTCAGGGCAATCAGCGTCAGGATAGCGTACTCCAGCGACATGGCATAGACGCCCTGGCGGGCAAAAATCATAACGCTTATCACGTTGATCACCACCCACAGCAACCAGTTCTCCACATATTTCCGCGTCATCAGGATCATCGCCACAATCGACAGCACCATCAGGCAGGAGTCCCAGAACGGGAAGGCATCCGGCTGCAATTCTGGCATGGTCACAGCCAGCCCCATTCCCTGCATTACCGATACCGCTACGTTAGTAAGCCAGGCGAAGACTGGGTTGATATAGAGCGTCATCAGCGCGATCGCCACCACGCATACCGCTGTCCAGCCCAGCGCTTTCGGCAGCGTCATCCAGCGGATTTGAAGAACGTGCTGATTGTCTGCCGTCTGCCTGCTCCAGGCATACCAGCCGTAGATATTGGCGACAAAGAAGAACAGCTGTAACAGCAGGCTGGCGTAGAGTTGGATCTGGAAGAAGATCATCGCAAACAGGGTAACGTTAATCAAGCCGAAGGCGTAGTTGATGATTTTTTCCAGGCTGGCCAGCCAGATACAGAGCAGCCCCGCCACGGTACCAATGGCTTCAATCCAGGAGAGATCGTAACCGCCAGCGCCGAGAGGAATGTGAACCAAAATATTATGCGTGCTAAAAAAATCCATATTGGCACCTTTTCCTGATCAAGAGGGTCAGGAGTTACCCCTTTAAACTTGCTGCAAAGGTTAACATACGATTCAGCGGGATCAACGCCCCTTCGCGCAGCGCGGCATCGACCTGAATTTCATGCCCGCTGCCGCCCTGTTCAAGCCCTTCTGCAATCGCTTTCAGTCCGTTCATTGCCATCCAGGGACAGTGGGCACAGCTGCGGCAGGTGGCACCCTCCCCTGCCGTTGGCGCTTCCAGCAGCTCTTTATCCGGACACGCCTGCTGCATTTTGTAGAAGATGCCGCGGTCGGTCGCCACTATCATTTGCGGATGAGGAAGGGTTTTGGCCGCCTGGATCAGCTGGCTGGTCGAGCCTACTGCATCCGCCAGATCCACAATCGCCTGTGGCGACTCCGGATGAACCAGCACCGCCGCGTCCGGATAAAGGGCCTTCATGCGTTGCAGCGCCTGGGTTTTAAATTCATCGTGTACGATACAGGCGCCCTGCCAGCAAAGAATATCGGCGCCGGTCTGCCGCATGACGTATTGCCCGAGATGGCGGTCCGGCGCCCAGATGATTTTCTCGCCCAGGCTGTCCAGATGTTCAATCAGATCCACCGCAATGCTGGAGGTGACAACCCAGTCTGCGCGGGCTTTTACTGCCGCTGAGGTATTAGCGTAAACCACTACCGTGCGGTCAGGGTGCGCATCACAAAAACGGTTGAACTCTTCAACAGGGCAGCCGAGATCCAGGGAGCATTCCGCCTCCAGGGTGGGCATCAGGATGGTTTTTTCCGGGCTGAGGATTTTAGCCGTCTCGCCCATAAATCGCACGCCAGCCACCAGCAGCGTTTTGGCAGCGTGCTGGCTGCCGAAGCGGGCCATCTCCAGCGAGTCCGCTACGCATCCGCCTGTCTCTTCCGCCAGCGCCTGAATTTCCGGGTCGGTGTAATAGTGCGCGACCATGACTGCGTTGCGCTCTTTCAGCAATCGCTTGATTTTCTCCCGATAAAACTGCTTATCCTCACCCGATAAACGGGCAGGCTTGGGCGGGAAAGGATAGATGGCAGTTTCCGGATCGAACATCAGGCTCATATCGCGACTCTCGTTTTTTTAACTTAACCAAAACAGCGGAAATTTGCTTTTCCACGGCAGCCAGTGGCTGCTTTGTTTTATATGCTAAACACGATAGCTGAAATAGTCGCCTGTGTCGCTGAAATTTTCAGGGCGATATCGGGATGTGATGGCGATCACTTAAGAACGAAATTGCCGGGCTGCCTGATTTCAATATTTAGCAGGAAGGCTTTGGCCTCAAGGCCGCCAGCAAAGCCCGTCAGCTTACCGTTAGATCCGATAACCCGGTGGCAGGGGGCAATAATAGAGATAGGATTTTTGCCGTTTGCCGCGCCCACTGCCCGGACAGCTTTAGGATGGCCGATTTGGCGGGCAATTTCCCCATAGCTGCGCGTTTCGCCAAAGGGAATCGCCACCAGCGCCTGCCAGACTTTTTTCTGAAATTCGGTTCCGACAAAATCCAGCGTAACGGTAAAAGTGGTGCGCTCGCCGGCAAAATACTCTTTCAGCTGGCGCTCTGTTTCCAGCAGTACCGGATGCGCAGGATCTTCTTCCGTAGCCATCTGCCTGACACGATTAGGGTTTTCATTTTCCCACAGAATGGCGGCGACCCCCTTGTCGCTGGCTATCAGTGTCAGCAGGCCCACGGGCGAAGGCATCATTTTATAGAAATAGCTCATTGGATTTCTCCCTCTGTCATGCCCTGTTTCAGGGACAGGCTCTATTATCGCTGAACACCAAGCTTAAGCTAGCCGTTTTCGGACAGTGAACTCAGATAACAAGATGTCCGAAAACGGCTAGCGCAGCGCCCTGATTGCTCCTACTCTGCCCTGAAGCCAACATGACGGAACCTGTTTATGATTGATACACAGATAGCTTACCGGGCCATGACCTCCAGAGATGTGCGTTTCGACGGCGTGTTTTTTGTCGGCGTGACTTCCACCGGCATTTATTGCCGGCCAATCTGCCCGGTGAAGCCGCCACGTCAGGAAAACTGCCTGTTTTTTGACAGCGCCGAAGCGGCAGAGAAAGCCGCTTTTCGGCCCTGTCTGCGCTGCCGTCCTGAACTTGCGCCCGGTAACGCCCCGGTAGACAGCAGCCACCGCGTGGCTGATTTGCTGATCCAGCGCATTGAGGAGGGGCTGATTGAAGATATCGACAGCCTGGAAGAAATTGCCGCGCAGTTTTCGCTGAGTCTCAGACAGCTGCGGCGCATTGTGCACAAGGAGTTAGGCGTTTCTCCTCTTGAACTGAAGCAGACGCGCCGTCTGCTGCTGGCCAAGCAATTGTTAACCGAGACGACGTTGCCGGTAACGGAAGTGGCCTATGCCAGCGGCTTTGCCAGCCTGCGGCGCTTTAACGAGGTGTTTAATCGTCAGTACCGCATGCCGCCTACGCGGTTAAGAAAAGCGGCAAGCGAGCCGGGCCATATGATCAATAGTGAAACTTCCACTTTACTGCTGAGCTATCGCCCGCCCTATAACTGGGCCGCCCTGCTCTCCTTCCTGAGCTTACGTGCGTTAAAGGGCGTAGAGAGTGTGGATAAGCAGAGTTATGCGCGTACCGTGCGTCTGGGAGCGCATACGGGCTGGATCCGGGTCATTCAGGTGCCTGCGAAGTCAGGGTTAAGCGTCGAGTTTACTCACTCTCTTACCCCTGTGCTGCCTGTATTACTCAGGCGTTTGCGAAATTTGTTCGACCTGGACGCCCATCCCGATCGCATAGCCGCTCATCTTGAGCAGGAGCCTTTGCTGAGGGAAAGTCTGATAAAAGATGCGGGTCTGCGAGTGCCGGGCGCTTTTGATGCTTTTGAGATGGTCGTCAGGGCTGTTCTGGGGCAGCAAATCACGGTCAAGGCTGCCACGACGATTGGCGGGCGTTTTGCTGAGGCGTTTGGTGAGCCGATCCAGACTCCCTTCCCTGAGCTAAACCGACTTACCCCGCCGGCAGGCAGAGTGGCCACGGCAACGCTTGATGAGGTGGCCAGCCTGGGCATTGTCAGTGCCCGTGCCCGCACGCTGATAGCGCTGGCGGCAGCGTGTGAAAGCGGGGATCTCAGTCTGGATGCCACCACGCAGCCTGAACAGGCTATCGTCAGCCTGATGACTCAGCCCGGTATTGGCGAATGGACCGCGCACTACATTGCGATGCGAGCGCTCCGCTGGCCTGACGCCTTCCCCCATGGCGATATTGTGATAAGGAAAAATCTGGGTGGCGTGACAGCCAATGAGGCGGAGCGGTTGTCACAAGCCTGGCGTCCATGGCGCAGCTATGCGGTGATGCATATCTGGAAAAATCTGGCGCCGGTTAAGGTTAAGGGCTGAGCGGGGTGTGCTGGAAAAGCATTACTCCGGGGCACGTTATTAAAGCCTGAAACCGGGCGCGGTGGTAAGCGTCACTTCGAAGCACGTTATTAAAGACCAAAACCGGGCGCGGTGGTAAGGCGTCACCACAGCGCACGTTATCCGGGACGTCGTAGTGCGAAATGTTAACTTTGATATGTTGCGCGGCATTAGCGCAAACCTGGCTGCCGCATCCCTGCGGCAGACACTCGACTAACGTGCGCCGCGGCGCTCCCTTCAGGTTCATCGTTGTTGGTGAGCCTTAAGGCCACACAGGTTAAAACCAGATTTGATGCGGGAACTGGATTCGTCTTGGTTGTGGGTTTGGAAGTTGGTTTTGGTTTTCTGTAACAGGCAACACCAATGCTGTGGGGAAGGGAGAGCGGGCTGATAAGCAAAAGCTAAGCGGCATGGACGCCGCTTCGCAGCCCCCAGGGAGGGGTTCACGGCGTTTTTGTGTTCAGCCCGCTCTCTCTGACCTGGCTACTGGCCTTTCAGACGACATGCTTTTCGATTCAGTATCCCATTCTGTCTGACCGGCTGCTGGCCTTTCAGACGACATGCTTTTCAGATCAGCATCCCGCTCTGTCTGATATGGCTCTCCGCCTTTCCAGACGACATGCCTGCCAATTCAGCATCCTGATCCGGCTAACAAGCACCACAGGCGATAAATCCTTAACCCATGCCGCAGCTGTTCGGTAAAGCACAATCCCTGAATCGCAGACAGCAAAAAGGCGCCTTTAGGGCGCCTTTTTACATTGGTGGGTCGTGCAGGATTCGAACCTGCGACCAATTGATTAAAAGTCAACTGCTCTACCAACTGAGCTAACGACCCGCTTCGAGCGGTTACTGCTGTACTGCTTACTACTTTAAAAGTGGTGGGTCGTGCAGGATTCGAACCTGCGACCAATTGATTAAAAGTCAACTGCTCTACCAACTGAGCTAACGACCCGCATCGAGCGGTTACTGCTGCGCTGCTTACTGCTTTTAAAGTGGTGGGTCGTGCAGGATTCGAACCTGCGACCAATTGATTAAAAGTCAACTGCTCTACCAACTGAGCTAACGACCCACTTTTGCGCTGCTAAAACGTTTTAACATATGTCCCGGCAACGGCGGCATATATTACTGATTTACCGATTCAGCGCAACCACTATTTTCAGATAACCTGTTCAACTGACTACCTTTCGTCCGCAAAGACCACAAATAGGACGATATCTGGTCAAAGCGTGACGCTTACAGCGCCGCCGCCCGTTTTGCAGCATTTTTCGCTGCATCGGTGTTTGGATAAAGTTTGGACACCTGCTGGTAAACGGCTTTGGCTTTCGCGGTATCGCCCTTCTCCTGCATGATCACCCCAACTTTATATAACGCATCGGGGCTTTTGGGCGACTTCGGGTAGTTCTTGACCACGGTGGCGAAATAATAGGCCGCGTCATCTTTCTTGCCTTTGTTGTAATTCAACTGTCCCAACCAGTAATTGGCGTTAGGCTGATAAGTAGAATCCGGATATTTCTTCACAAAAGCCTGAAAAGCGGCGATAGCCTGCTCGTTCTGTTTCTTTTCCAGAACCAGCGCAACGGCTGCATTATAATCCGTATTGGCATCACCGCTCTGTACAGGGGCCGCAGAGGCTCCTGACGCTGCGCTGTTACCCTGTGCGGCATTATCATCACCTGCCCCAGCAGAAGCTGCCGCAGCACCACCAGAAGCGCCCTGTGCGGCTGCACCGCTGCTTAACGTATCGATCTGCTGATAGAGGTTTTTCTGACGCTCAGTGACCTGATTCAGCTGATACTGATTTTCCTGAATCTGTCCACGAAGAGAGTCGATATCGCGCTGTGTGTCGGAGAGCTGTTGCTGAAGTTGCTGAAGAAGTTGCCCCTGAGCATTAGAAATACGCTCAAGAGTCGTGACGCGGTCTTCGACCGAGCCTGAGCCAACGTTACTGATTGACGCCTGGGCATTAGCGGCCCAGGGGGCCGCTACGCCAACCAGTAACGACAGACTCAACAAGTGAAGTCTGAAGTTACTAATCATGTGATTCTCTTAGTATACCAGTACGGCACGACGGTTTTTAGCATACGCTGATTCGTCATGACCCAGTACAGCTGGCTTCTCTTTACCGTAAGAAACGATAGAGATCTGGTCAGCAGAAACACCTTTGCCCTGCAAGTACATTTTAACAGCAGAAGCACGACGTTCGCCCAGGGCGATGTTGTATTCTGGTGTACCGCGCTCATCCGCATGACCTTCTACGGTCACTTTGTATGATGGGTTGTTACGCAGGAAAGTTGCGTGAGCATCCAGCATCTGAGCAAACTCAGACTGGATATCATATTTGTCCAGGCCGAAGTAAACGATGTTGTTTTTCTGCAGTTCCTGCATCTGCAGGCGAGCCTGCTCATCAGATGACATGTTACCGCTGTTCATGCCCATGCTGCCGTTTGCAGAGCCGTCGCCCATGCCGCTGGTCTGGTCATTATTGTTATTTTTGTGTGAGCTACAAGCAGCCACTGCGATTACTGGCAGTGCCAGCATTAAGCCTTTCAGCACTTTGTTCAGTTGCATTTCTACAATCCTATTATTGTTTGCCATACATATTTACACATGCATCACAGATACGGCGACCAGGCAGGCGATTTTACCTGTCCATCAGTTGCCGGAAGACGCGCTTTGAACCGCCCATCAGTCGAAACCAACTGCAATATGGATCCCATCCCCTGAGTAGAGCTGTAGATTACCATGGTGCCGTTTGGTGCGAGGCTTGGCGTTTCATCCAGGAACGTGTCCGTTAATTGTTGAACGGCTCCCGTTTCCAGATCCTGTCTGGCGACGTGTTGCGCTCCGCCATTGGAGCTGATCATCACCATTGATTTACCGTCAGAGCTGACATCAGCATCCTGATTCTGAGAACCTTCCCAGGTCAGACGTTGTGGCGTACCGCCAGCAGCACTGATTTTATAGATTTGTGGACGACCCGCCTGATCGGAGGTATAGGCCAGGCTCTGGCTGTCCGGGAACCAGGTTGGTTCGGTACTGTTGTAACGGCCCTCGGTCAGCTGACGAATTTGGCCAGAACCCAGATCCATCACATAGAGATTCAGGCTGCCCGTTTTCGATAAAGCAAAGGCCAGCTTGGTCCCGTCAGGTGAGAATGAAGGCGCACCGTTGTGGCGCGGGAAGGAAGCAACCTGGCGGATTGCGCCGTTTGCCAGCGTCTGAATAACCAGCGCCGATTTGCCGCTTTCAAAGGTCACATAAGCCAGCTTGCTGCCATCTTTAGACCAGGTTGGAGACATCAGCGGCTGCGGTGAACGGTGAACGGTATTCTGGTTGTAGCCATCGTAGTCCGATACACGCAGTTCATACGGGAACTGGCCGCCGTTGGTCTGCACAACATAGGCGATACGGGTGCGGAACGCGCCCTTAATGCCGGTCAGCTTCTCAAAGGCTTCGTCACTGGCGGTATGACCCGCATAACGCAACCACTGTTTGGTGACCTTGTACTGGTTCTGCGCCAGGACAGCACCCGGATTACCCGAAGTGTCTACCAGCTGGTAAGAAACCAGATAGCTGCCATCAGCACCAGGCTGAACCTGACCCACAACCACCGCATCAATACCTAACGCAGTCCATGCAGCGGGCTGCACTTCAGCGGCAGTAGTCGGCTGCTGCGGCAGACGGGAACGATCCAGCGGGTTAAATTTACCGCTGTTGCGCAGATCCGCCGCAACGATACCGCCGATATCTTCAGGTGCGGCACCAGGGCCATTCCATTTAAAGGGCACGACTCCGATAGGACGCGCGGTGTTCACGCCCTGCGTAATTTCAATACGGACTTCTGCATGCGCCACGGCGACAAACAGCAGTAAAAAACTTAGTGCTACACGAAATGCCTGCTTCATCTTTTCTCCCTTACCTGAACGCGATGTCCACGATAAATAGCAGTGTTCCAGCGAATCAATAGTGCATTTATAGAGTACGGCATGTTGACCTTAGTTCAACCTGCCGGATGTTACCGAATTCTCAGGGCTTGAATATCAGCGTGGCCTCTTTAACCGCCTGATAAACATCAGCGCTAGGCGGTTTCGGGATCCGCGCCATCCGGGCAGCGTTAATTGCTGCCTGACACAATGCCGGATCGCCCCCTACCTGAACAGCCGAGATTAACAAGCCATCTGGTGCCAGTTTGATGCGAACATCACAGGTTCGGCCTTTGAAGGTATCCGAATCATAAAACTTGCTTTGAATCGCGCCCTGCACCTGCCCCAGGTAGCTGTCAATGGCAGCCCCCGACGCACCCGCTTTTTTCTGATTCCCCTGCCCTGCTGCGCCACCACCGGCTTTGCCCTGCTTAGGCGCATTTTTGCCCGAGCTGAGTCCACCCAGTAAATCGTCAACATCGCTGGTTTCTTTAGCGGCTTCTGCTGCCGCTTTTTTCTTAGCGTCGGCGGCGGCCTTCGCTTTGGCGGCGGCCTCTGCTTTCGCTTTTGCCGCAGCGTCTGCTTTGGCTTTCGCCTCTTCAGCCGCTTTGGCCTTCGCTTCTTTAGCAGCTGTTTCTTTTGCTTCCTGAGCGGCTTTCGCCTCTTCGGCAGCTTTGGCCTTCGCTTCTGCTGTGGCTTTCGCCTTCGCATCGGCGGCAGCTTTTACTTTCGCCGCCTCGGCAGCGGCCTGCTTCGCTTCAGAATCAGCCTGCTTTTTTGCTTCCGCAGCAACTTTTTTAGCCTCTGCTTCCGCTTTTTTCTGGGCATCCGCCGCAGCCTGTTTCGCTTCAGCTTCCGCTTTCTTCTGCGCTTCAGCCGCAGATTTAGCCTGAGCATCCGCCTCGGCTTTGGCATCAGCTTTCGCCTTCGCCGCCGCTGTTTCAGCCTGCTTCTGTTCCTGCTGAGCCTGTTTCGCCGCCTCCTGCGCCTTTTTCTGCTCTGCTGCCTGCTGCTTCGCATCCTGCTGCGCCTGCAAACGCTCTTTTTCTATCTCTTTCAGCCGCTGCTGTTCAGCGGCCTGCTTCTGCTGAAGCTCTTCGGCCTGCTGCTGAGCCTGCTTTTTACGCTGCTGTTCGGCGCGTTTGCTGTCGCTCTGCTGGTTCTGCTGCCGATTGTATTGATCAACGATCGCCCCAGGATCGACCATGACGGCATCGATATCGCCACCGCCACCGCCGCTGCTGGCGTCGATGTGTTCGTCAAACGAGCTCCAAATCAGTAATCCAATCAATATAATATGCAGGATGACTGAAAAGATGATGGCGCGTTTTAACTTATCGTCTTGCTCGGTTGCCTTCGACACTCTCGGTTCCCAAAAACGGTTCGAATGAATTAAATCGGCTGCGTCATTAATCCAACAGACTTAACGCCTGCCTGATGCAGCAAGTTCAGCGCCTTGATGATCTCATCGTAAGGCACCTCTTTAGCCCCGCCGATCAGGAACACGGTCTTGGGATTCGCCTCTATACGGCGCTGAGCTTCGGCCACCACCTGTTCAGGGGGTAACTGCTCCATCCGGTCGTGATCGATCACCAGGCTGTACTGTCCAACGCCCGCCACTTCTACAATCACAGGCGGATTATCGTCGCTGGAGACAGTTTTTGAATCTGTTGCATCCGGCAGATCCACTTCCACGCTCTGGGTGATGATGGGTGCGGTTGCCATGAAAATCAGCAGCAGTACCAGCAACACGTCAAGCAGCGGAACAATGTTGATCTCGGACTTCATGTCACGGCGTCCGCCGCGACCACGCTTTCTGGCCATGCGTAACCTCAGCTCTTACTTGGTGTTCTCGCTGGAGAACGCCTGACGATGCAGAATAGCCGTGAACTCTTCCATAAAGTTATCGTAATTCTGTTCCAGCTTATTGACCCGCTGATTCAGGCGGTTGTAAGCCATAACGGCAGGGATCGCCGCGAAAAGACCAATCGCCGTGGCAATCAGCGCTTCTGCAATACCAGGCGCCACCATTTGCAGCGTGGCCTGCTTCACCGCGCCAAGCGCGATAAAGGCGTGCATGATGCCCCAGACGGTGCCAAACAGTCCGATATAGGGACTGATAGAGCCAACGGTGCCCAGGAAAGGAATATGGTTTTCCAGCGCTTCCAGCTCACGGTTCATAGAGATGCGCATAGCGCGGGTCGCGCCCTCCACGACCGCTTCCGGCGCGTGGTTATTAGCCCGATGCAGGCGAGCAAACTCTTTAAAGCCTGCATAGAAAATTTGTTCAGAGCCACCCAGCTCATCGCGGCGCGCCTGACTTTCCTGATACAAACGCGACAGTTCGATGCCGGACCAGAACTTGTCTTCAAAGGCATCAGCATCACGCACGGCGGCATTCAGGATGCGCGAACGTTGAATAATGATTGCCCATGAGGCGATAGAAAAACCAATCAAAATCAACATGATAAGTTTGACCAGAAGGCTCGCCTTCAGGAACAAATCAAGAATGTTCATGTCAGTCACTGCTTGAACTCCGCGACAATAGACTTGGGAAGCGCAATGGGCTTCATTAGATGTGGATTGATGCAGGCGATCAGCACTTCCGCTTCATTCAGCGTCCGTCCTTCTGCATTCACAATTCGTTGTGCGAAAGTCATCGTCGTTCTGGTCATGCTGAGCACCTCACACTGCACCTCAAGTAGATCGTCAAGGCGAGCAGCCGCAAGGTAATCGACCGTGATCCGACGCACGACAAACGCGACCTGCTGTTCCAGCAGAGCCTGTTGGTTGAAATGGTGCTGGCGCAGCATTTCAGTTCGTGCCCGTTCATAAAAAGCGACATAGCTGGCGTGGTAAACCACACCACCGGCATCGGTATCTTCGTAATAGACACGGACCGGCCATCGAAACAGCGTTGTACTCACTCTACATCCCGGTAATGCTTTTTAAACGTTGCTACTATACGCAAGAGCATACACCTTTGGAATGGATTGCCAGAGGGGAAAGAAAATAATTATCTTTTGGAAACAAACCAGCGGGATTAAGGATAATTCTTAGACGTTTATTGACAAAAACCCACGCTAAAACAGGTTTCCGTTGGCATTAAAGCGCGGGTGGAGAAAGCCTCCACCCGTGCTGAGTCAGAAAAAGAAAAATAACAGGCCAGCAATAAGTACACACCAGGCAGGAAACGGCGAGAAAAATAGTTGCCAGCGCAGGTTGCGGGGACGAAAGCCCACACCGTGGATCACCCCAGTACATACCGCCCACATCATCAGAAAACCCTGCCAGATCGCCAGCGAACTGCTGTTTGCCGCAAACCGCGTCGGGTCCCAGAATATGCATCCTGCCAGCAGTAGTGCCATCAGCAGGGAGAGCGCCCTCAACGGGCGCTTATCCATCCACTGATAAAGGCGTGCAATCCCCTGCCCCATCAGGGTTTCCCTTCGCTCTCTTCAATATGCTCAATAGCCAGCGCCGTAATCACGCCAAATGCACAGGCCAGTAAGGTGCCAAGGATCCAGGCAAAATACCACATTGTTCAGCTCCTCAATTAATAGAGAGAATGGGTGTTGGTTTCAATCTGCTCTCTGGTCAGGCGACCGAACATCTTGTAGTAACACCAGGTTGTGTAAGCCAGAATAAGGGGCACAAAAATAATGGCCGCCACGGTCATGATTTTCAGCGTCAGCAGGCTGGAGGTGGTATCCCACATCGTCAGGCTGACGTTTGGCACCGTACTGGAGGGCATAATGAACGGGAACATCGCCACGCCAGCGGTGAGGATCACGCAGGCCAGCGTCAGTGAGGAGAAGAGGAATGCCCATGCGCCCTTTTCCAGCCGCGAACAGAGAATAGTCAGCAGAGGCAGTACCGCGCCCAGTACCGGAATAGCCCACAGTACCGGGTTCTGGTTGAAGTTAACCAGCCAGGCGCCCGCTTCGCGCGTCACCACTTTGCCCAGGGGGTTAGACGCCGCATTGTGGTCCAGCACGGTAGTCACTACGTAACCCTCAATGCCGTTCACTACCCAAACACCCGCCAGCACGAAACAGACCAGCATGACCAGCGCGGAGATCTGCGCCGCAGTGCGGGAACGTACATGGAGTTCGCCTACCGTACGCATCTGAAGATATGTCGCACCTTGCGTCAGGATCATGGTAAGGCTGACAATGCCCGCCAGCAGCGCAAACGGATTCAGCAGCTGGAAGAAATTACCGGTATAGAACAGGCGTAAATACTCATCCATATGGAACGGTACACCCTGTAGCAGGTTGCCAAATGCCACGCCGATCACCAGCGGCGGCACAAAGCTGCCGATGAAGATGGCCCAGTCCCACATCCCGCGCCAGCGCACATCCTCAATTTTTGAGCGATAGTCGAAGCCAATAGGACGGAAGAAGAGTGAGGCCAGCACCAGGATCATCGCCACATAGAAGCCGGAGAACGCGGCGGCATACACCGTAGGCCAGGCGGCAAACAGCGCCCCACCCGCAGTGATCAGCCAGACCTGGTTACCATCCCAGTGCGGCGCAATACTGTTAATCATGATACGGCGGTCGGTATCTGTCCGCCCCAGGATGCGGCTCAGCATCCCTACGCCCATATCAAAACCGTCCGCCACGGCAAACCCGATTAGCAGAACGCCAATCAGAACCCACCAGACAAAACGCAACAGTTCATAAGTGATCATGAAAGGACTCCTTTCTGCACGTTATGGGCAGCAGATTGTTCATAATGATATTTTCCGGTTTTCAGGCTGCTTGGCCCCAGGCGCGCAAATTTGAACATCAGATACATCTCGGCAACCAGGAACAGCGTGTAAAGCCCGCAAATCAGGATCATCGAAAACAGCACATCTCCTGGCGTCAGCGAAGAGTTGGCCACCGCCGTCGGTAATACTTCACCTATCGCCCAGGGCTGGCGGCCGTACTCCGCGACAAACCAGCCCGATTCAATTGCGATCCACGGCAGAGGAATGCCATACAGTGCGCATTTGAGCAGGAAAGTACTTTTTCCTATGCGGTTGCGGACAACGGTCCAGAACGAGCCGCCGATAATCAGCAGCATCAGCACGCCCGCGCCCACCATAATGCGGAAAGAGAAATAGAGGGGTGCCACGCGTGGAATTGAGTCTTTAGTCGCCTGTTTGATCTGCGCTTCGCTGGCATCCGCCACGTTTGGCGTATAGCGCTTCAGCAGCAGCCCATAACCGAGATCTTTTTTCACGTCGTTGAATTGGTTTCGCAACGCAGGATCTTTGTTACCGGCACGCAGCTGCTCCAGCAGGCTGTACGCTTTCATCCCGTTACGGATACGGACTTCATGCTGACCCATCAGCTCTTTCAGGCCGGTGACCTGCTTATCCACCGAGCGGGTGGCAATCAGCCCCAGCGCCCAGGGGATTTGGATGGCGTAGTTATTTTGCTGTGCTTCCTGGTCCGGAAGGCCAAACAGCGTAAAGGCCGCCGGTGCCGGTTGGGTTTCCCATTCAGCTTCAATGGCTGCCAGCTTGGTTTTCTGTACGTCGCCAATCTCATAACCAGACTCATCGCCCAGTACGATCACGGAGAGGATCGCCGCCATGCCGAAGCTGGCCGCAATGGCAAAAGAGCGTTTGGCAAACGCCATATCACGCCCGCGCAGCAGATAGTAAGAACTGATCCCCAAAATGAACATCGCGCCGCAGGTGTACCCCGCCGCCACGGTATGCACGAACTTCACCTGTGCCACCGGGTTCAGCACCAGCTCAGAGAAGCTGACCATTTCCATACGCATGGTTTCGAAGTTGAACTCTGAGGCGACCGGATTCTGCATCCAGCCATTCGCCACCAGGATCCAGAGCGCAGAGAGGTTTGACCCCAGCGCCACCAGCCAGGTCACCGCCATATGTTGCACTTTGCCCAGGCGATCCCAGCCAAAGAAGAACAGGCCAACAAAGGTAGATTCCAGGAAGAAGGCCATCAGGCCTTCGATGGCGAGCGGTGCGCCAAAGATATCCCCAACGTAGTGGGAGTAATAAGACCAGTTTGTTCCGAACTGAAACTCCATGGTCAGCCCGGTGGCCACGCCCAGCGCAAAGTTAATCCCAAATAACTTGCCCCAGAATTTGGTCATATCCTTATAAATTTGCTTGCCTGAAAGCACATAGACCGTTTCCATGATCGCTAATAAAAACGCCAGACCCAGCGTTAGCGGGACAAACAGGAAATGGTACATAGCCGTCAGAGCAAACTGTAGGCGCGACAGTTCGACAATATCCAACATTTTGACTCCTTTCTCCTCACTTGAGGGGGATGACACAGTAAGAGCGGCCCTGGGCCGGGAACGTGCACGGTTTTTTTTATGAATGCTGTTCACGGCAGCGCTAATAAACGATCGGTAAGATCGCAATAAACGCTAATATTTAACAATTAAGTTAAATAAGGTCGACATAACGGAAATGCCCAACGCTACCCTTGTACCCTGCTGAAAAATAAAAATATTTTGTAGCTTCATCCGTTTAAACTACGCAGATCAAATTTGTTCTTAACAGGGATGAGACGGTAGTATTGATGCAGCACAATTTAATCGAAAAACGCTTTTTATAGCCAGTGATAACAATTGATATATATCGTAGTTTCTTGATCTGAATTAAAGCTTCGTGGGCTGGCAATATGGTAGGGAGGCTTAATTGTTAATGCGTTGTATTAATTTATGAAGAGAATGGAATATAAATATAAAACCAGATGTTGATTTTTAACCGGCAAAAAAAAGGCCACCCGTCGGTGGCCAGTATGCTCTGTTGTCAGCAGCAGGTTTACTGTGGCAGAACAGCCTTCACGGCTTCGCCAATGTCAGCAAGGCTGCGAACGGTTTTCACGCCAGCGGCTTCAAGCGCAGCAAACTTGTCGTCTGCCGTGCCTTTTCCGCCTGCGATAATTGCGCCTGCGTGACCCATACGCTTGCCTTTCGGCGCGGTCACACCGGCAATATAGCCCACCACCGGCTTGGTGACATGCTCTTTGATAAAGGCCGCGGCCTCTTCTTCTGCACTGCCACCGATCTCACCGATCATCACAATCGCTTCGGTCTGCGGATCATCCTGGAACAGTTTCAGGATATCGATAAAGTTAGAGCCAGGGATCGGGTCGCCACCAATACCCACGCAGGTAGACTGGCCGTAACCGATATCTGTAGTCTGCTTGACGGCTTCATAGGTCAGCGTACCGGAACGGGAAACGATACCGATACGGCCTGGCTGATGAATATGGCCTGGCATGATACCGATTTTGCACTCGCCTGGGGTGATCACACCCGGACAGTTCGGGCCAATCATCCGCACACCAGCTTCATCCAGCTTCACCTTCACGGTCAGCATATCCAGAGTCGGGATGCCTTCAGTGATGGTGATGATCAGCTTGATGCCAGCATCGATAGCTTCCAGAATGCCATCTTTGCAGAATGGCGCAGGAACGTAGATAACCGAGGCGGTAGCGCCGGTAGCTTCAACCGCTTCACGAACGGTATTGAACACTGGCAGACCCAGGTGCTCGGTGCCGCCTTTGCCTGGCGTTACGCCGCCAACCAGCTGCGTACCATAGGCCAGCGCCTGCTCGGAGTGGAAAGTTCCCTGACCACCGGTGAAGCCCTGGCAGATTACTTTGGTGTTCTTATCAATCAAAATGGACATTATTTCCCCTCCGCAGCAGCAACAACGCGCTGCGCCGCGTCACTCAGGCTGGTTGCTGCAATGATATTTAATCCGCTGTCGGCCAGTTTCTGGGCGCCCAGCTCGGCGTTGTTCCCTTCAAGACGTACCACAACCGGTACGCTAACACCCACTTCTGCTACCGCGCCGATGATGCCATCCGCAATCAGGTCGCAGCGTACGATGCCGCCGAAGATGTTTACAAATACTGCTTTCACCGCGTCGTCAGACAGGATGATTTTGAACGCTTCAGTCACGCGCTCTTTGGTTGCGCCGCCGCCAACGTCCAGGAAGTTAGCTGGCTGGCCGCCGCTCAGTTTTACGATGTCCATGGTGCCCATCGCCAGACCTGCACCGTTAACCATACAACCGATGTTGCCTTCCAGCGCCACGTAGTTCAGTTCCCACTGCGCAGCATGCGCTTCACGGGAATCTTCCTGGCTTGGATCGCGCATTTCACGCAGCTCTGGCTGACGGAACAGGGCATTGCCATCGGCACCCAGTTTGCCATCCAGGCAGATCAGATCGCCCTGAGTGGTGATCACCAGCGGGTTGATCTCAACCAGCGCCAGATCGCGCTCCAGGAACAGACTCGCCAGACCCATAAAGATCTTGGTGAACTGGCCAACCTGCTTACCGGTCAGGCCAAGTTTGAACGCCAGCTCACGGCCCTGATAAGGCTGAGGGCCAGTCAGTGGATCCAGCGCCATTTTGTGGATCAGATGCGGGGTCTCTTCCGCAACTTTTTCAATTTCCACGCCGCCTTCAGTTGAAGCCATAAACACTACGCGACGGGATGCGCGGTCTACCACAGCACCCAGGTAGAGTTCTTTATCGATATCGGTAGCGGCTTCAACCAGAATCTGGTTGACCGGCTGGCCATGCGCATCAGTCTGATAGGTGGTCAGGCGTTTGCCCAGCCAGTGCTCGGCGAAAGCACGGATCTCTTCCTTGCTCTTCACCACTTTCACACCGCCCGCTTTGCCGCGGCCTCCGGCATGAACCTGACATTTCACTACCCACGGACCGGCGCCAATCTTCGAGGCGGCTTCTTCAGCTTCACGTGGTGTGGTGCAGGCATAACCGGTGGGTGCCGGTAAACCATACCGTGCAAACAGCTGTTTTGCCTGATATTCGTGTAAGTTCATGATGTTCTATCCATTCAGGTCGGAAAAATCCTGGCCGAATCTGGCGTCTGCCAGCGTGTCGGCCACACAGTAGGTTGGGTGCAGCCGGAGCCGCACCCGACAGGAATTAAACGTCCAGCAACAGCCTTGACGGATCTTCCAGCAGATCTTTAATCGCCACCAGATAGCTGACGGACTCTTTGCCGTCGATCAGGCGGTGATCGTAAGAGAGGGCGAGATACATCATCGGCTGAATAACCACCTGACCATTAACGGCCATCGGACGGTCTTTAATCGCATGCATCCCGAGGATCGCGCTCTGCGGCGGGTTGATGATCGGGGTAGACATCAGCGATCCGAACACGCCGCCATTGGTGATGGTGAAGTTACCGCCGGTCAGTTCCTCAACGGTGAGTTTGCCATCGCGGCCTTTTACTGCCAGCTCTTTGATTTTCTTCTCGATGTCAGCCATACCCAGCGCGTCAACATCTTTCAGAACCGGCGTCACCAGTCCACGTGGCGTGGAAACGGCGATGCTGACATCAAAGTAATTGTGGTAAACCACATCTTCGCCATCAATAGAAGCATTCACTTCCGGGAAGCGTTTCAATGCCTCAACTACCGCTTTCAGGTAGAAGGACATAAAGCCCAGACGCACGCCATGACGTTTCTCGAACGCTTCGCCGTACTGTTTACGCAGGTTCATGATCGGCTGCATGTTGACTTCGTTAAACGTAGTCAGCATAGCGGTGCTGTTTTTCGCTTCCAGCAGACGCTCGGCAATACGCTTACGCAGGCGGGTCATTGGCACACGCTTCTCGCTGCGACCAGCCAGAGCTGGTGCTGGAGAAGCTGCCGCAGGCGCTTTGCTTTCGGCTGCTTTCGCTTCTGGTTTCTGAGCCAGATGCTTTTCCACATCTTCACGGGTCAGACGACCGCCCACACCGGTGCCTTTGATAGCGGCCGGGTCAAGGCTGTGCTCAGCGATCAGACGGCGAATGGCCGGGCTGAGGGCATCATTGCTCTCTTCTTCAAGCGAAGCGCTCTGACGCTGTGCTGGCGTAGAGTCGTTGGTTTCCGCTTTAGCAGAACTCTCTTTACCGCCGCTGTTGCCCTCTTTCAGACGACCCAGCGCCTGACGAGAGGTCACCGTGGCGCCTTCATCTTCCAGAATGGCTTCCAGCACCCCATCCGCTGACGCAGGCACTTCCAGTATCACTTTATCGGTTTCGATCTCGACCAGCACTTCGTCACGCTGGACGGTATCGCCCGGTTTTTTATGCCAGGTGGCCACAGTGGCATCGGCTACAGATTCAGGCAGGTCGGGAACGAGAATATCTACGCTACTCATTATTGATCCTTTAATTAATTAACGTTCAGCGCGTCATTTACCAGGTCTTGCTGCTGCTGCTGGTGAACGGACATATAGCCAACTGCCGGCGAAGCGGAGGCGGGACGGCCGGCGTAACGTAATGAAGCTCCGAAAGGCACCACTTCACGGAAATGATGCTGACTGCAGTACCATGCGCCCTGGTTAAGCGGCTCTTCCTGGCACCAGACAAAATCATGCACATGCGAATATTGCTGTAATTTATCCTGTACCGCCTTGTGCGGGAACGGATACAGCTGTTCGATACGCACAATCGCGACATCGGTTTGCTCGTTTTTGCGGCGTTTTTCCAGCAGGTCGTAATAGACTTTGCCGGAGCAGAGCACAACACGCTTCACGCCTTTCGGGTCGAGATCGTCGATCTCACCAATGGCAGGCTGGAAGCCACCGTTCGCCAGCTCTTCCAGCGAAGAGATTGCCAGCGGATGACGCAGCAGCGATTTCGGTGACATCACCACCAGCGGACGGCGCATACCGCGCAGTGCCTGACGGCGAAGCATGTGGTAAACCTGAGCCGGAGTGGAAGGCACGCAAACCTGCATGTTCTGCTCGGCGCAAAGTTGCAGATAGCGTTCCAGACGCGCGGAGGAGTGCTCCGGCCCCTGTCCTTCATAGCCGTGAGGCAGCAGCATCACCAGGCCACACATACGGCCCCATTTCTGCTCGCCAGAGCTGATGAACTGGTCGATAACCACCTGAGCACCGTTGGCGAAGTCACCAAACTGCGCTTCCCAGATAGTCAGCGTGCGCGGCTCGGCGGTGGCATAACCATATTCAAAGGCCAGTACCGCTTCTTCAGAGAGCACGGAGTCCCAGACCTTAAAGGTGCCCTGTCCATTATGGACATGCATCAGTGGGGTATAGGTAGAGCCGTTAGCCTGGTTATGGATCACCGCGTGACGATGGAAGAAAGTACCACGGCCCATATCTTCACCGGAGAGACGGCAGGGAATGCCCTCATCAACCAGTGTGGCGTAAGCCAGATTCTCTGCTGCGCCCCAGTCGAAAGGTTTGTTGCCCGCCGCCATTTCGGCACGATCGTTGTAGATTTTCGCTACGCGGGACTGCATTTCGATCTCTTCTGGCACCGTACTGATACGCTTAGCCAGCTCCTGCAACCGCTTCAGGTCCAGGGTGGAAGGATAGCTTTCATCCCAGTCGTGATTCAGGTAAGGCGACCAGGTGAAGGAGTGCAGGCTCATCGGACGCCATTCTGGCACCACGCATTCGCCCGCATCCAGCGCATCACGGTACAGATTGACCATTTCCGTGGCATCTTCCAGGCTGGCAATCTGTTCGCTTTCCAGACGATCGGCATAGAGCTTACGCGGCGTCGGGTGTTTTTTGATTTTCTGGTACATCACCGGCTGAGTCGCACTTGGCTCATCCGCTTCGTTATGGCCATGACGGCGATAACAGACCAGGTCAATAAAGACGTCGCGTTTAAAGGTGTTACGGAAATCCAACGCCAGCCGGGTGACAAAAGCTACCGCTTCCGGGTCGTCAGCATTTACGTGGAAAATAGGTGCCAGCACCATTTTACCGATGTCGGTACAGTACTGCGTGGAGCGGGCATCTTTAGGATTGGAGGTGGTGAAACCAATCTGGTTGTTGATCACGATGCGAACGGTGCCGCCCACTTCGTAACCCCGTGCCTGCGACATGTTCAGCGTTTCCTGAACCACGCCCTGGCCAGTAACTGCGGCATCACCGTGAATAGTGATAGGCAGAACTTTGTTGCTGCTCGGCTCATCCAGACGATCCAGACGCGCACGCACAGAACCCATAACAACCGGGCTGACAATCTCAAGGTGAGACGGGTTAAACGCCAGCGCCAGGTGCACCATGCCGCCTTCGGTTTCCACGTCAGAAGAGAAGCCCATATGGTACTTCACGTCGCCCGTGCCGAGGTGCTCTTTATGCTTACCGGCGAATTCGTCGAAGAGATCCTGCGGCTTTTTGCCCAGCACGTTAATTAAAACGTTCAGGCGGCCACGGTGAGCCATGCCCAGTACCACTTCACGCGTTCCGCTTTTGCCCGCATGACGGATCATTTCGTTCAGCATCGGCACCAGCGCATCGCCGCCTTCCAGCGAGAAGCGCTTGGCACCAGGGAATTTCGCGCCCAGGTAGCGTTCCAGCCCTTCGGCGGCGGTCAGCTGCTTCAGGAAGCCTTTTTTCTCTTCGGTAGAGAAAGAAGCCTGCCCGGCCACCGATTCAATACGCTGCTGGATCCAGCGTTTCTCTTCGGTGTTGGTGATGTGCATATACTCAGCACCGATCGATCCGCAGTAGGTCTGCTTCAGCAGGGCGTAAAGATCCGCCAGCTTCATGGTGTCTTTGCCGAAAGCAAAGGAGCCAACGTTGAAGGTTTCCTGGAAATCCGCTTCGGTCAGATCGTGGTAAGCAGGATCGAGATCCGGCACCGATTCCTGCTGCCACAGGCCTAACGGATCGAGGTTAGCCAGCTGATGTCCGCGGAAACGGAAGGCGTTGATCAGCTGAAGCACCTTAACCTGTTTGGCATTGGTATCGGGATCGCTTACGGATGAGGTGTAGCGAGTGGCATCTTTCGCCAGACGGCGGAAGTACTCGCGGGTGCTCGAGTGAAATTGTTCAGGTCTAACCCCAGCACCTGGAAGCTGCTGAAACAGCGATTTCCAGGCAACGTCAACAGAGTCAGGATCGGTTAGAAAGTCCTCATAGAGCTGCTCTATGTAGGTCTGGTTCGCGCCGGCCAGCCAGGAGGAGTCTAGCCAGGGTTTCATCGCGCTGTTCTGCATTGTGATCCCTTAAGCATTGTGTGCTTTATTTCGCCGTGATTATTTAATGGAACATCTCTGCTCCGCGCCGCGTAAGCGGCTTCCCTCGGCTGGGTTCCGCAAAAGATGCGGGACGCAGCCTGAAAGTTCATCGATACGAGCGCTGTGCGCGACTGCTGGCGCCCGGGCCCGTAAGGGAACCTTGCCAAGCCAACTTCAAGATAAGCTTGGCAGGGTTTCCTGGTAAAACAACCGGGAACCTGGCGGTTCCCGGAAGAGAAGCCGTCAGGCGCCTCTTTGCAGCAGCATCGACTTAATGTGGCCGATAGCACGCGTGGGGTTTAGCCCTTTAGGGCATACGCTCACACAGTTCATAATGCTGTGACACCGGAATACGCTGAAAGCGTCGTCCAGATTATCCAGACGCGCATTCGTTTCGGTATCACGACTGTCAATCAGGAAACGGTAAGCCGCCAGCAAACCAGCCGGTCCGATAAACTTGTCCGGATTCCACCAGAAAGAAGGACAGGAAGTTGAGCAACATGCACAGAGAATACACTCATACAGGCCGTCCAGTTTTTCACGCTGTTCGGGTGCCTGTAAATGTTCGCGGGCAGGCGGATTTTCCCCATTATTCAACAGGTAAGGCTTAATCTTCTCATACTGAGTGTAGAATTGCCCCATGTCTACTACCAAATCGCGGATCACCGGCAGACCAGGTAACGGACGAATCACGATTTTTTTACTGCCGCCGCCCAGTGCGGAAACAGGCGTGATACAGGCCAGCCCATTTTTGCCGTTCATGTTAATGCCGTCGGAGCCACAAACACCTTCACGGCAGGAGCGGCGGAACCCCAGCGTAGGGTCCTTCTCTTTCAGGCGAATAAGGGCATCCAGCACCATCATGTCGCGGCCCTCTTCCGACTCCAGGCTGTATTCCTGCATGCGAGGGGCGTCATCCACATCCGGGTTATAACGATAAATAGAAAATTCGAGTCTCATCGCTTATCTCCGCAAACTAGTAAGTACGTGCTTTCGGCGGGAATGCCGCGCGCAGTTTCGGCTGCATGTTCACCTCACGGCGGGTCATGCTTTCGCTCTGCGGCAGGTAGACGCTGTGGCACAGCCAGTTTGCATCATCACGTTCCGGGTAATCGAAGCGGCTGTGTGCACCACGGCTCTCGGTACGGAAGTTCGCGGCAACGGCAGTGGCGTAAGCCGTTTCCATCAGGTTATCCAGCTCCAGACACTCAATACGCTGGGTATTGAAGTCGCTTGAACGGTCATCCAGACGGGCGCTTTTCAGGCGCTCGCGCAGCACTTTCAGCTCTTCCAGCCCTTTCGCCATCGCATCGCCTTCACGGAACACCGAGAAGTTGTTTTGCATGCAGGTTTGCAGCGCTTTACGCAGCTCAGCTGGATCTTCACCGGTGGTGTTATTGTTCCAGCGGTTCATACGCGCCAGAGAAGCTTCGATCTCTTCTTCTGTGGCGTCTGCCAGCTCGCCCTGCTCTTTAATTGACTCTTGCAGATGCAGGCCAGCCGCACGGCCAAACACCACCAGATCCAGCAACGAGTTACCACCAAGACGGTTAGAGCCGTGTACGGATACGCAGGCAATTTCGCCGACGGCAAACAGACCCGGTACCACCGTATCTTCACCCTGCTCGTTAACCGTCAGCGCCTGACCGGTTACTCTGGTAGGGATACCGCCCATCATATAGTGACAGGTAGGGATAACCGGGATCGGTTCTTTCACCGGATCGACGTGAGCAAAGGTTCGTGAAAGCTCCAGGATACCCGGCAGACGCGCTTCCAGTACTTCATGGCCCAGGTGGTCCAGCTTCAGTTTGATATGGGGACCCCACGGCCCTTCGCAGCCGCGACCTTCACGGATCTCAATCATCATCGAACGCGCTACCACGTCACGACCGGCCAGGTCTTTGGCGTTAGGCGCATAACGCTCCATAAAACGTTCGCCATGCTTATTCAGCAGATAGCCACCCTCGCCACGACACCCTTCTGTGACCAGTACGCCCGCACCGGCGATACCGGTTGGGTGGAACTGCCACATCTCCATATCCTGCACCGGCACGCCAGCGCGCAGCGCCATGCCTACGCCGTCACCGGTATTAATGTGGGCATTGGTGGTGGACTGATAGATACGTCCTGCGCCACCGGTCGCCAGCACCGTTGCGCGGGCTTTGAAATAGACCACTTCGCCATCTTCAATATTCAGCGCGGTACAGCCCACAATGGCGCCGTCAGCATTTTTCACCAGATCCAGCGCATACCATTCGGAGAAGATAGTGGTTTTGTTTTTCAGGTTCTGCTGATAGAGGGTGTGCAGCAGGGCGTGGCCGGTACGGTCAGCCGCAGCCGCAGTACGGGCAGCCTGCTCACCGCCGAAGTTTTTTGACTGGCCGCCAAACGGGCGCTGATAGATGCGACCATCCTCCAGACGGGAGAAAGGCAGGCCCATGTGCTCCAGCTCCAGAATCGCTTCCGGCCCGGTTTTACACATATATTCAATGGCGTCCTGGTCACCGATGTAATCGGAGCCTTTCACCGTGTCGTACATATGCCATTCCCAGTTGTCTTCATGGGTATTACCCAGCGCCACAGTGATACCACCCTGCGCAGAAACTGTATGGGAACGGGTAGGGAAAACTTTTGATAACAGAGCACAGCTCTGGCCCGATTGGGAAATTTGTAGCGCGGCACGCATGCCTGCACCACCAGCGCCGATTACAACGGCGTCAAACTCTCTGACTGGCAAATTCATTACGCACCCCACACTACGACAGTTCCATAAATTGCATAGACTAACACCACTACGATCACCAGCAGTTGCATCACCAGGCGCATCGCAACTGATTTCACATAGTCTGTCAGTACCTGCCACATCCCAACCCAGCCATGCACCAGAATGCAGAGCAGAGTCAGAAGGGTGAACACTTTCGTCACGGAGGAGGCAAAGAAGCCGTGCCAGATTTCATAAGTCAGCGTGTCTGACATCACAACAAAACCAAGGATATAGAGCACATACAGCGTCATGATAATCGCCGATGCGCGCAGCAGCAGCCAGTCATGGACGCCGTTGCGACCCAGTGCAGAAGCGTTGCTTACCATACGAGGACTCCCGCCAGAATTGAAAGCACGACAGTGATACCAAAACAGATTCGCGCAGAGCGCGTTCCGATCTGCAACGTTTCACCCAAATAACCGAAATCCATTAACATATGGCGTACGCCACCGACGATGTGATACGCCAGTGCGGTTAAAATGCCCCACATAATGAATTTGACAATAAAACTGTCCATAACGGCAGCGGCTTGCAGGAAGCCTTCGGGTGAAGAGAGTGACAGGCCCAGTAACCAGAGCAATATGCCAACGGCCACAAAAGTGATCACGCCAGATATGCGATAGAGAATAGACGCTATTGCAGTAACGGGAAACCGGATCGTTGAGAGATCCAAGTTGACAGGTCTTTGTTTTTTCACGGTTTTGCCCACACAGCCTTTCTTATTTTGCTTCCTCCGGGCCTGAAGGTGAAAGCCGATCACGGGTGTGGTCAGACTATGCACAGGCACCAAAACAGCAACATCCAGTGTTAATTGAAGCGGTAAAACGCTGGGTGGCTCCTGGTGTCAGGGTATTCCGGAGACCTGGCGGAAGTATAGGGGGTTCACAAACTCATTACAATTCCCCTACAAACTTCTTGGGCATATTTAGGTGGAACAGTGATCGCACTCACATTTTTCACATTTTATACAAATTTAATTATCTGATTTGACAAAACTTCAACATTCCTGTTACAAACGGACGCTTAAAAGTTCTATGATGCGTAAAAGTTATGGGGCTACACTTTCCCCTAAGCACAAGTTATGTAACATTGAAGATAGTGTCACATAAAGTATCAGGTAACGGTTACCAACAAGTTACGACCAGACCGGATCTTTAACAACCGCGAAACGCAGTAGTGTTGTGCCCACCCGGCCTGCGCATACGCCCCGTCACTCTGTACCCTGCACGCTAAAAAGATGCCACAGAGTCGATATTTTGCCGTTGTGACGCAGGCGCGGACACAATGCGCTTTTCAGGTGTCAAAGATCCATAGACAAGGCGCAAAGGAGACAGTAAATGGCTGATAAAAAAGCAACGCTAACCCTACCAGGCGAAGCTCCTATTGAACTTGATGTGCTGCAAGGCACGTTGGGCCAGGATGAAATAGACGTCCGCACCCTTGGAGCCAAGGGGTATTTCACCTTTGACCCAGGCTTCACTTCTACTGCGTCCTGCGAGTCCAAAATCACCTATATTGATGGTGATGAAGGCATTTTGCTGCACCGTGGTTACCCTATCGATCAACTTGCCGTGCACTCCAACTATCTGGAAGTGTGCTACATCCTGCTGAACGGCGAAGCACCAACCAAAGAGCAGTTTGAAGAATTTACAACCATCGTCACCCGTCACACCATGATCCACGAGCAGATCCATCATCTGTTCCGCGGTTTCCGTCGTGACTCGCATCCAATGGCTGTGATGTGCGGTGTGACCGGTGCGCTGGCAGCATTTTACCATGACGCTATGGATGTGAACATTGAGCGCCACCGTGAAATTGCCGCATTCCGTCTGCTGTCAAAAATGCCGACAGTAGCCGCAATGTGCTACAAATATTCCATTGGTCAGCCGTTTGTTTACCCACGCAATGACCTCTCCTATGCCGGTAATTTCCTGCATATGATGTTCTCCACTCCGTGTGAAGAGTACGTGGTGAACCCGATTCTGGAACGTGCAATGGACCGTATTCTGATCCTGCATGCGGACCATGAGCAGAATGCTTCCACTTCTACCGTGCGTACCGCAGGTTCTTCTGGCGCTAACCCGTTTGCCTGTATCGCTGCGGGGATCGCTTCCCTGTGGGGGCCAGCGCACGGCGGTGCCAATGAAGCCACCCTGCGTATGCTGGAAGAGATCAGCACCGTTGAACACATTCCTGAATTTGTGAAACGTGCCAAGGATAAGAATGACTCGTTCCGCCTGATGGGCTTTGGTCACCGTGTTTATAAAAACCATGACCCGCGCGCCACCGTAATGCGTGAAACCTGTCATGAAGTGCTGAACGAATTAGGCATGAAGGACGATCTGCTGGAAGTAGCGATGCAGTTGGAAGATATTGCTCTGAACGATCCCTACTTTATTGAACGTAAACTTTACCCTAACGTCGACTTCTACTCTGGCATTATTCTGAAAGCGATGGGCATCCCCTCTTCCATGTTTACGGTGATCTTCGCGATGGCGCGTACTGTAGGCTGGATTGCACACTGGAAAGAGATGCACGACGACGGCATTAAAATTGCCCGTCCTCGCCAGCTTTATACCGGCTACGACAAGCGTGATTTCACTTCCAAAACTCAGTGATAATTGCTGCACTTAATAGAAAAGCGCCGCTTCTGCGGCGCTTTTTTTATGGGCTGAACCAGAACCAACCCAGTGATCTATCTGCATCTTTGCAACTGAAGCCGCCGACAAGCAGCAAAAGCGGAGGGATAAGCAACCAGCATAAGGCCCTCAACTGTTAAAAATCATCACATAAAGCGGGATGCAAGCAAGACTCTCAAAGCTGGCAGCCAGGGCACCAGTAAAAGGGACGGGATGAGAGCGTCGTTTTCTCAATTATGCCGCCGCAGCGTTCGCACTTCTCCCCTGCCCGATGGAAAACCCGGAAGCGGAACAGTGCGCCATGATGCTTATTCTCCTTACTCACGCCCCGCGTATGATAGGAAAGCCGTGGCAGTGCTAACAACGCCTCTGCCAGCAGGTCAAGCTGCTCGCTGGTAAGATCCTGCGCCCGATGCTGTGGTGCCAGCCCAGCCTGCCAGAGGATCTCCACCCGAAGATAGTTACCCAAACCCGCCAGAAAAGCCTGATCCAGCAGCAGCGCGCTGAACTGCCGACGGCGGAAACGAGCCGAGAGCAACCGCTCCTTTACCACTTCACTGGTCAGCGTCATATCCAGCACGTCCGGCCCAACACGCAGCAGAAACGGGTGAGCCGCCAGCGTATCCCGATCCAGCAGCTCAATCTCTGATGCGCTGTAAAGCAGGATTGTTTTATCCTCTGCCGCCAGGCGAACGCGCAGGATACGGCTGGTAGCGGGTTCAGATCCGCTTTTCACTACCCGCCAGACGCCGTACAGCTGGTTATGGCTGTAGAGCGTCAGGCCGTTAGAGAAGTGGGTCAGCATCGCTTTGCCGCGCGTTTCAATCGCCTCTACCCGCTCACCTACCAGCGCCGGTTCGTACGTTTTCATCTGCGGATAGGCAAACCAGACGTCGGTCAGGGTTTTCCCTCTGATCGCTTTTTCCAGTTTGTCGGCCGCGCGGCGAATCTCAGGTCCTTCTGGCATAATTACCTACTGATTAGTGTGTGGCTCCGCCTTCTGCACGGATATCCTGCTCGACGGTCAGCGCAATACTCAGCGCCATCTCCAGCGCCAGGATCACCGTCTGGGCCGGCATACTGGCGGCACCGGGATGTTTTACCGCCTGCTCTGGCAGATAGGGAATATGAATAAATCCGCCGCGCACCGCTTTTTTATGCTGCGCCAGATAGTGCAACAACCCATACATCACATGGTTACAGACGTAAGTACCCGCGGTTTGCGAAACCGACGCGGGAATGCCCGCTTCCCGGATCCCCTCCACAATGGCTTTGATCGGCAGCGTGGAGAAGTAGGCCGCCGGGCCGCCCTCTACAATAGCTTCATCAATTGGCTGATTGCCTGCGTTGTCCGGGATGCGGGCGTCGTCAACGTTGATGCCAACGCGTTCAATAGTCACGTCGGTTCGCCCTCCCGCCTGCCCTACGGCGATCACCATTTCTGGCTCTACCTCTTCTATCGCCGCGTAAAGCGCTTCAAGCGAAGCCCCGAAAGCGCACGGCAGCTGTCTGGCAACGATTTTCGCGCCGCACAGCATGCGCTCATGCAGATGGCTGACGGCCTCCCAGGAGGGGTTGATCTGATCGCCACCAAAAGGTTCGAACGCGGTAATCAATACGGTTTTCATCGCGGCCTCACAGGAACATCAGGAAATAGAGAAGGAAAATATTGGCTATTAACAATAGCACGCCCGTTGGCACCTGAGCCTTGATCACTGCGTTGCGGTCGGGCAACTCCAGCAGGGCCGCAGGCACGATATTGAAGTTGGCCGCCATAGGCGTCATCAGCGTACCGCAGTAGCCAGAGAACATGCCGATAGCCGCCATCACCGCCGGATTGCCGTGATGTTGCAGCACCAGAATCGGAATACCGATCCCGGCGGTGACGATCGGGAAGGCGGCAAAAGCGTTGCCCATCACCATCGTTAACAGCGCCATCCCGATGGCATAAGTGGCAACGGCGATAAAGCGGTTATCAACCGCAAGATAGGTTTCGGTCAGATGGGAAATTGCCGTTCCCACGCCTGCGCTGGTAAACAGCAGGCCCAGGGTTGCCAGGATTTGCGGCAGAATAAAGGCCCAGCCGATGGAGTCCAGCAGACGACGCGTCTCCTGAAGGGATTGCGCCGGGCCTTCACGGGTCAGCTTCAACGCTATCAACCAGGCGATCACACAGCCTGTCATCATCGAGAAGAGCGTGACCAGCGTGGAGTGATTGCCTGCACCAAATACGCTTTCCTGTAATCCCGGAATATTGTTAAACGCCAGCACGCCAATCACTGTGACCACAGGAATGGCTAAGGCGGGCAGGAAAAGCTTGTTATGCAGGCGTTTCGCGCTCGCTTCCCGCTGCTCGCTGGTACGTTGATGATAGGAGCCAAGTTTCACCCCGCCCAGCCCGGCGATTAGCGCCATCACCACCACCATAACGCCAACGACGATATGCAGCGAGCGTGTGCCGAGCAGCGTTACGGCCCAGTCTCCAATAAAAAATACCAGGCCATAAAGTGCCCAGAACAGACCAGTAGTGAGACGCCGCGGATTCGCCTTGTCCCGCCATGACATCACCGCAACCACCAGCAGGATAACCCCGGCCAGCCAGAACAGATATTGTTGCTGGAACATTAGCGGCCTCCCTTCGCTTTCAACGCATCATTATTCAGCGCAGCCAGTTCGGCAGCGATGGTTTTATCCAGACGCCTCAGGCGCACGGCGTGGATTAAAAAGGCGGAAAGCGCGGTCGGGATCCCCCAGAGGGCAATATGCAGCGGTTCGGTCTGGATGCCGGCTGACTCCTGCATAAAGTTATGCATAAAGATGATCGCGCCAAAGGCGACGAAGATATCCTCGCCAAAAAAGAGGCCGACGTTATCGGTCGCGGCAGACATAGCCCGCAGCCGATGACGCACCTCAATGGGCAATTCGCCATAACGGTTTTCCGTAGCGCCCTCTGCCATGGGCGCCAGAAGCGGACGCACCATCTGCGGGTGGCCGCCCAGGCTGGTTAATCCCATGGCGGCAGTGATTTCCCGCACAAAGAGATAGACAATCAGCAGGCGTCCCGCCGTGGCGGTTTTGATCTGGGCAATCCATGCCTGGGCGCGCTCTTTCAGGCCGTGACGCTCCAGCAGACCGATAACCGCCAGCGGCAACAGCAGGATCAGCGGAAGGTTACGGGTATTGAGGAAACCGGATCCCAGTTTTTCCAGGATATCGCCCAGCGGCATATGGGCAGCCAGTCCGGTAATCAGGCCAGAGACGATCACTACCAGCACCGGGTTAAACCGGAGTAAAAAACCGATCACAATGGCGACAATGCCTGCCAGCGGCCATAAATTTACTGCACTTTCCATTCATCCTCCCGGGTATAAAGTCCTCCGGCATTGCCGGAGGCGGTCGTCGCGTTTTTACGCGTTATTGTTGCCTTAGCGGCTGGTAACCTGAATCTGATGCTGTTCAAAGGCCTTACGCAGCTGAGCGGCAAATGCCAGAGCATGCGCACCGTCACCATGTACGCAGACGGTTTCAGCCTTCACTTTTACCCATTTCCCACAGAGGCTCTTAACCTGCCCCTGCTGGATCATGCTCAAGGTCTGTTCTATCGCCTGCTCATCGCTTTCTACCAGCGCGCCGGGCTGCGATCTCGGCACCAGCGAACCATCGGCCTGATAGCCACGATCGGCAAAGACCTCTTCACGGGTTTTCAATCCCTGTGCCTGAGCGGCAAGAATGGATTCACTGTTTGCCAGCCCCACCAGCACCAGCTGTGGATCTACCGCTTTTACCGCGCGGGCAATAGCGTCAGCAAGCTCCGGCTCACGGGCGGACTGGTTATACAACATGCCGTGCGGCTTCACGTGAACCAGCTTGCCCCCTTCGCTATGGGTAATCGCCTGTAGGGCGCCAATCTGATAAACCAGCTGGGCGTAAACGGTTTCCGGGGGCAGTTGCATCTCCGTCCGGCCAAAGTTCTCCCTGTCCGGAAAACTGGGATGCGCGCCAATCGCCACGCCAAATTCCAGCGCCCACAGGACGCTTTGCCGCATGGTTTGCGCATCGCCAGCATGAAAGCCGCAGGCGATATTGGCGGAAGAAACCAGCTGCAACAGCGCACGATCGTTTTCACACCCTTCGCCCAGATCGGCATTCAAATCAATTTTCATGCTCTATTCCCCACGCCATTTGTTCTAAGGCAAGCTGCTGCTCGCGTTTGGCTTTCAGCGCTTCGTCTAACGTGCAGTAGACAAAATGAATCGGCTCACCGAGGCGAATTTGTGCAAGATGGTAGAGATCGGCTTCAATTACGCAGCCAATGCGCGGGTAGCCGCCGGTTGTTTGCGCATCCGCCATTAGCACAATAGGCTGTCCGTTTGGCGGCACCTGGATCACGCCGGGGATCAGCCCGTGCGACAGCATTTCACGTTTGACAGTTCGGGTAAGCGGCCTGCCCTGTAAACGATAGCCCATGCGGTTACTTTGCGGATTGAGTTTCCAGCTGGTACGCCAGAAGGCCTCGCGGCTTTCAAAACTGAACTCGTGGAATTCCGGCCCCATCATTACGCGAATCCGGTTGCCAAAGAGCAGCTGACGAACGCCAACCGGCTTGGTGAAGGTTTTCAGCGGAGTCCCCTGCGGAAGCTGGTCGCCATCCTGAAGAAGGCGACCTTCGAGGCCGCCGAAGCCCGCTTTTGCATCGGTGCTACAGGAACCCAGCATCGGTTCAAGATCAAATCCGCCGTCCAGCGCCAGATAGCTGCGCATTCCGCGCTGAGGCATTTTTAATGTCAGGCGCTGGCCCTTTTTCACCGCCGTTCGCCAGCCGGTCCAGACGGGCTGGTTATCTATCTCTGCACTGCATCCTGCCCCGGTCAGTGCTATCCAGCCGTCGCGGGTGAACTCTGCGCAAAACTGACCCAGGGTAATTTCCAGCACTGCGCTGTTTTTGGCATTGCCCACCAGCAGATTTGCAGTTTCCATTGCGGGATGATCCAGCACGCCGCTGAGACCCACGCCATACTGACGCCAGCCGGTACGCCCGGCATCCTGTAGCGTTGTCGCCATACCGGCACGAATGATTTTCAGCATATCCCCTCCTTTTGCGGAACAAAGCGGACACTGTCGCCAGGCCTGAAGAAGGTGGGAGGCTGAAGAAGAGGATTGAACAGCGTGATGTCCGTCTGGCCAATAAGCTGCCAGCCGCCGGGTGCGCTAAAGGGATAGACCCCGGTCTGACTGCCACCGATGCCAACCGAACCCGCAGGTACGGCAACGCGAGGCTCAGCCCGCCGCGGCGTATGCAGGCGGTCATCAAGCCCAGCCATATAGGGGAAGCCAGGCTGGAAACCGATAAAATAGACTACGTAGTGCGCAGAGGCGTGTGCCTCGACCACTTGTCGGGGAGAAAGGCCGCTCAGCCGGGCAACCTCTTCTAAATCGGGTCCTGCCGCACCGCCATAAATCACCGGGATCTCTACTTCACGTGAGGTCATTTCCAGCGCCTCACTGCTCTCCCACCATGACTGCAACCACTCAATGGCATCAAGGGCTGTTTTCTGCGGATCGCTCAGCAGCACGGTGATGTTGTTCATTCCCGGCACCACTTCAATCACTTCCGGGCGTGCAGTCAGTCGTGCTGAAAGCCCCCAAATTCGTTGCTGAGCGCTGAGCGTAACTGGGGGTTCCAGCTCAAGCACTACTGCACGTTCGCCTAACAGGTAACAACGAGCTCGTTGCAAAACGCTCCTCCTGACCTGAAATCAAGGCCATATAAATGCTCTGTAAGGCAAACAGTTATGCTGAAATGTCAGGGAGGTGTCAACTCTGTTGCAGGCGGTTTGGCCACCGCCTGCATAAAATCAGGCAGGATTAGGGATATCAATAAAGGTTACGTCCAGATCGTAGCGCTCTGCGAGCCACTCGCCGAGTGCCTGAATACCGCAGCGTTCGGTGGCGTGGTGGCCAGCGGCAAAGAAGTGCAGCCCTTGCTCACGGGCGCTGTGAATGGTCTGTTCAGAAACTTCACCAGAGATAAACGCATCCACGCCGAACGCGGCGGCAGCGTCGATATAACCCTGACCGCCGCCAGAACACCAGGCAATGCGGCGAATAACCTTCGGCGCATTATCGCCACAGTGCAGCGGTTCGCGCCCCAGCACCTGAGTGATACGCTGTGCCAGCTGTTCACCAGAGAGCGGCTCCGTTAACTCTCCCCATGGAAGCAGCTGTTCAATCTGCCCACGCACCTCTATACCCAGCAGCTTGGCCAGCTGGGCGTTGTTGCCCAGTTGCGGATGCGCATCCAGCGGCAGATGCCAGCCAAACATATTGATATCGTTAGCTAACAGCGTTTTAAGGCGGTTGCGCTTCATGCCCTTAATGACGGCAGGTTCATTTTTCCAGAAATAGCCGTGATGAACCACTACCGCATCGGCTTTCAGGCGAACCGCTTCATCCAGCAAAGCCTGCGAAGCGGTGACGCCAGTGATGATCTTCTTCACCTCAGCGCGTCCCTCCACCTGAAGCCCGTTGGGGCCATAGTCGCTGAAAGCGGCGCTATTCAACTGCTGGTTCACAATCTCTTCAAGTTCTGTATTACGCATAACAATTCCTGACCTGTTCGTGATGCCACAAGCCTGGCCGCTATCATCGCGCCAGGCGTGCGGTAAATGTTACAGGCAACAATAGCAAAATTATTTGCGTGCCGCTTCAAACGCCGCAAGCGTACGTTGCCGCGCTTCTTTGTGATCCACAATCGGTGTCGGATAATCCAGCGATCGCTGATTATTTTCCGCCCAGATGTGGGGTTGATGAATATGCTTTACCGGCACCTCTTTCAGCTCAGGCAGCCATTTACGGATAAATTCCCCCTCTTTATCGAAACGTTCGCCCTGAGTGGTAGGGTTAAAGATGCGAAAATAGGGCGCGGAATCATTCCCCGTAGAGGCAGCCCATTGCCAGCCACCATTATTGGCGGCCAGATCGCCATCTATCAGTTGCGACATGAAATAGCGCTCCCCTTTCCGCCAGTCAATCAGCAGATCCTTGATCAGGAAGCTGGCCGTGATCATGCGCAGCCGGTTATGCATCCAGCCGGTGCTGTTTAGCTGGCGCATTGCCGCATCGACAATGGGATAACCTGTTTTGCCCTGCTGCCAGGCCTGAAGCAGCTTTTCATCCTGCTGCCACTGCACTTTTTTAGTCCAGCTGATAAAGGGCTGATTTTTACAAAGCTTCGGCCAGGCGACCAGCAGATGGCGGTAGAAATCCCGCCAGATAAGTTCGTTCAGCCAGGTGAAGATATTGCTCTCTTCTAACCCCTGCGGATGCCCGGCCAGCAGGCGGTGCAGGCACTGACGGGGCGATAATACGCCGGTCGCCAGATAGACAGAAAGACGGCTGGTCCCGTCAAGGGATGGGATATCCCGGCGCTCCTGATAGTGCATAACCGGCTGCTGACAAAACTGCCTGAGCTGCTGAAGCCCCGCTTTTTCCCCGGCGGCAAACAACGAACCGTCGAACTCCTCACAGGGATAGCTGAAAGGTGTGATAGCAGGAATGTCGGTTAAGGGGCCACTCTCTCTGACTTTGGGGGCGGGAACACACTCAGGCAATCCCTCCAGCAGGCGTTTCACGAACGCCCGGCTGAATGGCGTGAAGACTTTGTACATCTCACGGTTGCCGGTTAACAGGCTGCCTGGCGGGAGCAGCAGGCTGTCATCAAAGCCCTGAGTAATAATATCGAGATCGCCCAGCGCTTTTTCCACTGCCGCATCCCGCTCACGCTCGTTGACTTCATACTGATAGTTGTAGAACAGCCGATCAACGTGATGCTGCTGACAAAAGTCCTTCAGCACCCCGACAGAAGCCGCAAAATCATGGCACTCAGCGGTATGCAGCGCGATGCCTTTATCAGCCAGCGTCTGCCGGAGTTCCAGCAGGCTCTGGTAGATAAAGGCTGCCTGCTTCGGGGCCATGGTATGCGCTTCCCACTGCCCGGGAGTGGCGATAAACAGCGCCAGCACCCTGGCATCGGCGTTGCGGCAGGCAGCATGCAGAGCGTAATTATCGTGGTTGCGCAGATCGTTGCGCAGCCAGACTAAATGGGTTGCCATGAATATTCCTGAGTAAACTAATGTCCGTAACGCAGGCGCAGCGCTTCGGGATAGGGTTCAAAATAACGCTGCTGCGCCAGATAGGGGTCGGGGAACTCGGCCATGTAGTGTTTCAACAGGGTAAGAGGCGCCAGCAGCGGTTGCAGGCCCTGACGGTAATGCTCAATCAGCGAGGCCAGCTCCTGCCGCTGTTTGGAGGTCAGCTGCGGGCGGAAGTAGCCCTGTACATGCATCAGCACATTGGTGTGGTTGCCACGAGTAGCCTGATTTTTAAGCAGATCCATCAGGCGCTGGCGGTATTCAAAGGCATACTCCTCCAGCGAGGCCCAGTCGGCCATGGCCGCAACAAAGCGCCCAATTTCACGATATTCCGGCTGGGAGTGTGCCAGCAGCGAGAGTTTGTAACGGCTGTGAAAGGCCATCAGCTTTCCGCGCGTGAGTCCACTGCGCCAGATTTCGTTAAATTCATGCAGCGTATAGACCCGCTCGACAAAGTTTTCGCGCAAAACGGGATCGTGCAGGCGACCATCTTCTTCCACCGGCAGCCACGGCATCTGCGCCATCAGTTCGCGGGTAAATATGCCCACGCCCTCTTTGCGATTATTGTTGTTGTCCGGCTGGTATACCCGCACGCGCTCCATTCCGCAGCTTGGGGATTTGGCACAGACGATGTAGCCACAAAGATGGTGTAGCGTTGCAATACGCTTTTCCGACCAGCTCTGCATCTCCTCGGTAAGCGGCTCCCCTTTACCGTTACTGAAGCAGAGCGCAGGGGTTCCCTCTTCTCTCTCTGTCAGGCGCAGGGCCGGACGAGGCGTCGGTAAACCGATAGCCATTTCAGGGCAGGCAGGTTCATAACGGATAAACGGGGCGAGATCTTCTGCGGCAAAAGCACAACGTTTATGGCCGCCATCAAAACGGACAGTATCGCCCAGCAAACAGGCGCTGATACCGACGGGGATTTTCTCGCTCATAGTTGTACAACCTCCAACTTCTTGTAGAGGTTTAAGTGTAGCTGAAAGTTCGCCAATAAGCGCGATGTCTCTGAGGAAAGATCGATCTCTGGCAAAAAAAATCCCGCGTTAGCGGGACTTTTTAGTAGAAATCACAACCGGCGGCTTCCGACTGCGCCAGCCAGACAGGCTGACTGCTGGTTTTAAGCCAGATGCGGTGCAGATAGCTGTAAAAGCGCGCACGATCGCGGCGAAACAGCATAAAAGGTAAGGCAAGCAGGCCCACCACAAGAACCCCTGCACGACGCAGGACGATTCGGGTTAACGAGTAATGCTGGTAAAGATGCATACGCCCTCCAGGAAGTGAAATAATCATCAAGTTATCTGAGCAAAATAATAGCGCTTACTGTGTAATTTTACTACTCATCCGACCACCAATCTGGTGAAAAAAAGTGCAACCTGGCCGTTATAGCGTAATTAAGTTACAGAAAGGTTAATTGCAGCCGTAAAGTTAACAATTATTCAACGCATCCTCCCTCCGTTCACCGGATATCGGCCATTCCGGAAACGATAGCGAGAAGGTTTGCAGTCAATACCCTGCATATTTGGTAAATTGAATCCCATGTCTGAATCTACGGGCTGGCAGTGCAACAGGATGAAAAGATAACCGTGACTACTGTGCTGATCGTTGAAGATGAAAAAGAGATCCGCCGCTTTCTGCGTATTGCGCTGGAGGGGGAATCGCTGCGCGTGTTTGACGCTGATACCCTGCAACGGGGTCTGATTGAGGCCGCCACGCGCAAACCCGATCTTGTTATCCTGGATTTGGGTTTACCGGACGGCGATGGAAGCGAGTTTATCCGCGAGGTACGCCAGTGGAGTACCATGCCGGTTATTGTGCTTTCCGCCCGCAGCGACGAGCAGGATAAAATTGCCGCGCTGGATGCAGGCGCAGATGATTTTCTCACTAAACCCTTTGGTATCGGGGAGCTGATGGCCAGAGTCCGTGTGGCGCTCCGAAACCGGGACACCTCCAGTTCTGCCACCTCGAAAGAGATCGCTTTTGGTGATGTCAGGGTAGATATTGCGGGCAGACGCGTCACGCGGGGCGGAACGGATTTACATCTGACGCCCATTGAATTCCGTTTGCTGGTGAGCCTGCTTAATCACGCTGGCAAAGTCATGACCCAGCGCCAGCTGCTGAATCAGGTGTGGGGGCCAAATGCGGTTGAGCACAGCCACTACCTGCGGATCTATATGGGCCATTTACGGCAAAAGCTGGAAGAAAAACCGGCACAACCCCGCCATTTGATTACCGAAACGGGCGTAGGCTACCGTTTTATGCCTTAAGCTGGCGAGAAACCATAAAAAAAGGCGCTGAATCAGCGCCTTGATAAGACATTACCGCAATTATGCGTTTTTCAGCACTTCGCTGACAATCTCTACTGCTTCTTTCTCAATCTGCTCACGGTGTTCAGCACCGAGGAAGCTTTCACAGTAAATTTTGTAGGCATCTTCGGTGCCCGAAGGACGGGCAGCGAACCAGCCGTTCTCCGTCATCACTTTTAATCCGCCGATCGATGCGCCATTACCTGGTGCAGCAGTCAGACGTGCAGTGATGGGATCGCCCGCCAGCGTATCAGCGCTTACCATTTCTGGTGAAAGCTTAGAGAGCGCCGCTTTTTGTGCGGAAGTCGCCGAAGCCTGCAAACGGTTGTAGCTTGGTGCGCCAAAGCGCTCCGCCAGCTCGTCATAGTGCTGCTGTGGGTTTTTGCCGGTCACCGCGGTGATTTCCGCTGCCAGCAGGCACATGATGATGCCATCTTTATCGGTAGACCACGGCGTGCCGTCAAAGCGCAGGAAGGATGCACCCGCACTCTCCTCGCCGCCGAAACCGAAGCTGCCATCAAACAAGCCGTCGACAAACCACTTGAAGCCAACCGGCACTTCAACCAGCTTGCGGCCGATGTCATTTACCACGCGGTCAATCATCGCACTGGATACCAGCGTTTTACCGACGGCAACCTCTTTGCCCCACTGTGGCCGGTTCTGGAACAGGTAGTTGATAGCCACGGCAAGATAATGGTTTGGATTCATCAGACCCGCCGGGGTAACAATACCGTGGCGGTCATAATCTGGATCGTTAGCGAAAGCGAGATCGAATTTATCACGCAAGGCCAGCAGACCAGCCATCGCGCTTTCTGATGAGCAATCCATTCGGATCACGCCATCTTTATCGAGATGCATAAAGCGGAACGTCTGATCCACCGAATCATTAACGATGGTCAAATCCAGGTTATAAAACTCAGCGATACGTTGCCAGTAGGCAATACCGGAGCCGCCCAGCGGATCCACGCCGATTTTCAGGCCTGCTTTCTGAATAGCAGGAATATCAACAATTTGCGCCAGGCCTTCAATGTAAGGCTGGATCAAATCCTTTTCCTGTAGATGGCCACTTTCCCAGGCTTTGTCCAGCGCGATGCGCTTAACACCTTTCAGGCCATCCTGAATCAACGCATTGGCACGGTCTTCCACCACTTTGGTAACGTTGGTATCGGCCGGTCCACCGTTTGGCGGATTGTATTTGATACCGCCATCTTCAGGGGGGTTATGTGAAGGGGTGATGACAATCCCGTCGGCCTGCGCGCCACCCGCTTTGTTGTGCTCAAGAATAGCGTTTGAAATCGCAGGGGTCGGCGTATAGCCATTATCCAACTGTACGATAACATCCACGCCGTTAGCGGCCAGCACTTCCAGTACGGAAATAATGGCTGGCTCAGAGAGCGCGTGGGTATCTTTGCCTACGTAGCAGGGACCGGTGATGCCGTTCTTTTTGCGCTCTTCAGCAATTGCCTGAGCAATGGCCAGAATGTGCGTCTCGTTGAAGCTCTGACGCCCTGCACTGCCGCGATGGCCAGATGTGCCGAATTTCACCGCATGCTCTGCGTTACCCAGATCGGGTTGCAGGACATAATATTGTGACGTTAATTGTGCAACGTTAATCAAATCACTCTGCTGGGCTGGTTGCCCGGCACGGGGGTGATTGGCCATTGGCGATTCTCCCTGACGCTTTTTAATCAGTTAGAGGGTACCGCAAACCTTGTCAGCGAGTTCCGCAGGGAACTGCATTGACTGCATGATATGTTCAATCATGCTCCGTTTGCGATCTGTGTTGGTGTTGGTTATCACCCAATACGGCGTGCCGGGAATATGTTGCGGCTTGGTATGGGTGCCATTCTGTACCAGTGTTTGTTGATTGCCTGCAAAGTAGACGCGCGTCCGGCCAAGTAAAGACTCGGTTGCGGCGGCAAATGCTTTGGGATCCAGGTTATATAAAGTCGACAGAATCAGCATAAACCGGTTAACCGCTTTCTTCTGTTCTGCATATTCATCAGACAGCAGCAGCTCACGCACAGCGCGAACGCGATCCTGTGGGCGAGAATCCGCTTTCACAGACGCGGTCTCTTTCGTCCCGCCCACAGCGGCAGGCGCTACGGGTGCGGCAGGCGCACTCTGACCGGCAGTAAATTTAAGCATACGGCGCAAAATGTCAGAGGCGCTTTCACCAATATGCTGAGTGTGGCTGGCGATATAACGGTAGAGCTCTTCGTCGACTTCAATAGTTTTCATCTTGATCCAGTACAATTATTGCTGATAAGAGCCGGTTTGCACGGTATGAAAAAAGCCCTGCATGACCATCCAGCTCTAACACGAGGATTATAAAGTTAAATCCTGCCGGGGAGTAGCGCCAGCCCCTGATAGCGGTAAAAGTCAGAATATGCCGCAAAAACTCTGGCGGGCGGTATCTGGCCGTCACGGCAGGAAAAAGTAAATCTATGATAACCTAACCCCTGGTTTCAACAGTAAGAACTTTGTTATGAAATTGAATATCCGCCTGCAATCTGAACAATCCGCCCGCTCCGCATCGCCGGTAGTGTTGATCCATGGTCTGTTTGGCAGTCTTGATAATCTTGCGGTATTGGCAAGAGGGCTGAGGGATGAGCATCCGCTGGTACAGCTTGATTTACGTAACCACGGCTTATCGGGGCAAGAGAGTGAGATGACTTACCAGGCCATGGCAGAAGATGTGCTGGAAACGCTGGATGCCGAAGGGATCGATCGCTTTATCGCTGTCGGCCATTCAATGGGCGGCAAGGTGGCGATGCTGCTCACTGCGCTCGCGCCTGAGCGGGTTGAAAAACTGGTGGTGATTGATATGGCGCCTGTTGCCTATCCTGAGCGCCATCATGACGCCATTTTTGCCGCACTCAAGGCCGTCACCGCCGCAAACCTCACCTCCCGTTCAGATGCGGCCGCGCTTATGCGAGAGACAATTGAGGAAGGCGTTATTCAGTTTCTGCTAAAATCTTTCCACCAGGGAGAGTGGCGCTTCAACGTTCCGGTTCTCTGGGAGAACTACGACAGGATTATTGGTTGGCAGCCGCTGCCGCCATGGTCTCATCCGGCGTTGTTTATTCGGGGTGAGCTTTCCCCCTACCTGGCTGACGCGCATCGTGAAGCACTGCTGGCACAATTTCCCGGCGCGCGGGCGCATGTTGTTGCCGGTGCTGGTCACTGGGTTCATGCTGAGAAACCTGATGCCGTTTTACGCGCAATCCGTCGTTTTCTTGCGCGGTGAAAACAAATCTATCCCGTTCAGCCTAAATCATTGTCGTCATGACTTTTACTGGGGTATGATGGCGCGCTTAAAATTTGTCGCAGCACGAATTTCAGCCGTCATCAGGCCTGAACCATCAGAACTCCAGCCTTTCAGTATCACGATTCTATGGCAAAAGAAAACACGGACCGCACCACGATCGATCTGTTCGCAGATGACCGTCGTCCGGGGCGACCAAAAACAAATCCGCTGACGCGTGATGAGCAACTGCGTATCAATAAACGCAATCAGCTCAAGCGGGACAAAGTGCGCGGGTTAAAGCGTGTGGAGCTGAAAATGAACAGCGATGCCGTGGATGCCCTGAACCAGCTTGCCGAGCAGCGAAATATCAGCCGCGGCGAACTGATAGAAGAGATGGTGATGGCGATGTTAGCCAGCCAGAAGCGTTGAAAAAGGGGTAAACCCGGCTCTTCAACCTCTTGCTGATGAAGCACAAAGCGACAAAAGCTGGCGGATTACTCATTTATCCCCCCTGTGCTGTCTGCTATCATTGCCGTTAATTGCAGTAAAGTCGTTACCCTAAAATTCAGTTTCAAGAGGTTATTAAGCGCATGGCACTCGTAGGCATTTTCTTTGGCAGCGATACGGGCAATACTGAAAATATTGCAAAAATGATCCAAAAGCAGCTCGGTAACGAGGTGGCTGAGGTTCATGATATCGCTAAAAGTAGCAAAGAAGACCTTGAAGCCTTTGATATCCTGCTGCTGGGTATCCCAACCTGGTACTACGGCGAAGCCCAGTGCGACTGGGATGATTTCTTCCCTACCCTGGAAGAGATCGATTTCAATGGCAAACTGGTTGCGCTTTTTGGCTGTGGCGATCAGGAAGATTACGCAGAGTATTTCTGTGACGCGATGGGTACCATTCGCGATATCATTGAACCGAAAGGCGCCGTTATCGTGGGTCACTGGCCAACTGAAGGTTATCATTTTGAAGCGTCCAAAGGACTTGCTGACGACACGCATTTCCTGGGCCTGGCTATTGATGAAGATCGTCAGCCGGAACTGACCCGCGAACGTACTGAAAAATGGGTAAAACAGATTTACGATGAGCTCCAGTTGAAGGAAATTCTGGAAGCTTAAGGAGAACGGCCTGATGTGGGAGGTAACTCACATCAGGCCTGTAATTTTTCCTATAGAAGTAATAGGCACAATTTCATAACTTTCATCTGCAAAACTGTAGAATATCGCCATCGGTCACCCCGCTTACTTCATGTTTGTTAAAAACATGGCAAAGCGAAATGTTAACCCAGCGCCTGCTTTCCGGACGTAAAGACATCATCATTACCTCCCTTTACAGATTCGCAACGCCCGAGGTGTTCATTTCCAAGCGTGAGTACTATAATGAGGCGTTTTGCGTCGACCGATGTTCAGGGCTTTTCAGCCGCACAGTGACAAGCAAAGTAACAGGACAATATCCGCATGACTGACAATAACACCGCATTAAAGAAGGCCGGCCTGAAAGTCACGCTTCCGCGACTGAAAATTCTGGAAGTGCTTCAGGAACCTGAAGGCCATCACGTCAGTGCGGAAGATTTGTATAAACGCCTGATTGATATGGGCGAAGAGATTGGTCTGGCGACGGTTTACCGCGTTCTGAACCAGTTTGATGACGCGGGGATCGTTACCCGTCACAATTTCGAAGGTGGCAAATCCGTTTTCGAACTGACTCAGCAACATCACCATGACCACCTTATCTGTCTGGACTGCGGCAAAGTGATCGAATTCAGAGATGAATCGATCGAGTCCCGCCAGCGTGATATCGCCACGCGTCATGGTATCAAGCTCAGTAACCACAGTTTGTACCTTTATGGTCACTGTTCTACTGGCGACTGCCGCGAAGACGAAACGCTGCACGACAAATAATCTGCATTCCTGAAAAAACCGGTGATTTTCACCGGTTTTTTTTTGCCTGAACCCGTAAAGCCCGCGTGAAAAAACTGGATCAGTCAGAGCGATTCCGCACGGCTGAAGCCTTTGCCAGCGAAAATTTCCCTCACTACCCTGACTTTTCCTGCTGCTGGCTGGTGCCAGCTCTCGCTGGCTCTTGCGACTTTTATTACGCCCGTCGCTAATAAAGAGTGTTACCCCCCTGATAAAGCGCAAAAAAAACGCAGCCCTGAGGCTGCGTCGCTTGCAGAAAACCCGGCAGCGCTACTCTCCCGCTTTCGTCCAGGTGTCACGCAGGCCAACCGTGCGGTTAAACACCAGGTTACCGGCAGATGAGTATCGGCTGTCAGCACAGAAGTAACCTTCGCGCTCAAACTGATACGGGCTGCTGGCTTCTGCCTGCTGCAATCCTGGCTCCACAAAGCCCTGACGAATAACCAGCGAGTCAGGGTTGATAGTTGTCAGGAAATCTTCTGCCGCACCCGGATTTGGCACGCTGAACAGACGGTCATACAGGCGAAACTCTGCCGGTAAGGCATGAATGGCAGAGACCCAGTGAATGACCCCTTTCACTTTACGGCCATCGGCCGGATCTTTACTCAACGTCTCTGTATCGCAGGTGCAGAACAGGCAGGTAATATTACCCTCTTCATCCTTCGCCACGCGCTCCGCTTTGATCACGTAGGCGTTACGCAGACGCACTTCTTTACCCAGCACCAGACGCTTGTACTGCTTATTCGCCTCCTCGCGGAAGTCAGCACGATCGATATAAATTTCACGGCTGAACGGCACTTCACGCGTCCCCATCTCCGGCTTGTTCGGATGATTAGGCATGGTGATGATCTCTTCATGATTAGCAGGCAGATTTTCAATCACCAGCTTCACCGGATCCATCACCGCCATCGCGCGCGGGGCGTTCTCGTTCAGATCGTCACGAATACAGGACTCCAGCGAGGCCATTTCCACGATGTTATCCTGCTTGGTCACGCCAATACGGCGGCAGAACTCGCGGATAGAACCGGCGGTGTAACCGCGACGGCGCAGACCGGAAACGGTCAGCATACGTGGATCGTCCCAGCCCTCCACAACCTTCTCTGTTACCAGCAGGTTCAGCTTACGCTTGGACATAATGGCGTATTCAAGATTCAGACGAGAAAATTCGTACTGACGCGGATGGGTTGGAATGGTGATGTTATCCAGCACCCAGTCATACAGACGGCGGTTATCCTGGAACTCCAGGGTACAGAGTGAGTGGGTGATCCCTTCCAGCGCATCGGAAATGCAGTGGGTAAAATCATACATCGGATAGATGCACCACTTGTTGCCGGTCTGATGATGCTCGGCAAACTTGATGCGGTAGAGAACCGGATCGCGCATGACGATAAAGCTGGAGGCCATATCAATCTTTGCACGCAGGCAGGCGGTGCCTTCAGCAAAGCCGCCGTTGCGCATTTTTTCAAACAGCGCCAGGTTCTCTTCTACTGAACGGTCGCGGAAAGGACTGTTTTTGCCCGGCGCTGTGAGGGTACCGCGATATTCACGGATCTGCTCAGGGCTAAGCTCGTCAACATAGGCCAGGCCCTTGTTGATCAGCTCAACCGCATAGTGATGCAGCTGATCGAAATAATCAGAGGAGTAACGAACGTTGCCCGACCACTCAAAGCCCAGCCACTGCACGTCATGCTTGATAGACTCTACATATTCCAGGTCTTCTTTCACCGGGTTAGTGTCATCAAAACGCAGGTTGCACTGCCCCTGATAGTCTTGTGCAATACCAAAGTTGAGGCAGATAGATTTGGCGTGGCCAATGTGCAGATAACCATTGGGTTCCGGCGGGAAGCGGGTATGCACGCTGTCATGCTTGCCGGTCGCCAGATCTTCGTCGATGATCTGACGAATAAAGTTAGTTGGGCGGGCTTCTGCCTCACTCATCTTAATTTCCTCAGTAATGCTATCAAATTAGTACGTGAAATAACGGAGTATGATCCACAAAGCCGGGAAGGGAAACAACCGTTTGTTCGGGGAATACGATAAAAAAAGGGCGGGAATTGCTTCCCACCCTGTCATTGTAACGCAATCAGAGGTTAGCCGTTAATTTCATACAGCCGGCTTTCGCCAGCAACAACCGTTTCACCTGCCACCAGCGTGATGCCGGTATAATCTTCAATGTTGCTGACCACAACAGGGCTGATCATCGAGCGGGCGTTAGCATTCAGGAAGGCCAGATCCATTTCCAGAACGGGTTGTCCGGCAGTAACCTGCGCACCTTCTTCAACAAGACGGGTAAAGCCTTTGCCGCCCAGCGCCACGGTATCCAGGCCCATGTGCACCACCACTTCAACCCCTTTCTCTGTTTCCAGACAGAAGGCGTGATTGGTGTTGAAGATTTTCACCACGGTTCCCGCCGCAGGAGAAACCACCGTACTGCTGGAAGGTTTGATCGCCAGGCCATCCCCTACCGCTTTACTGGCAAAGGCTTCGTCCGGAACCAGCTCCAGCGCCACCACTTCACCACTGACCGGCGCAACCAGCGTTGCGATAATCCCTTTCGCCGCCGCAGGCACCGCCTGAACCGCAACGGGTGCTGCTGGTGCAGCAGAGGAACTTGCCGCAGCGACAGCGCCTTTGCTCAGCACCGTTTTCATGGCGGAAGCAATAGTTTCAGCACGGGTGCCGACAATAATCTGTACGCTCTGCTTGTTCAGACGGATCACACCAGATGCGCCCAGTCGTTTGGCTACGGATTCGTTGACCGCGCTGCTGTCTTTTACGTTAAGACGGAGACGCGTGATACAGGCATCAATGTGGGTCAGGTTATCTGAACCGCCAATAGCGCCAATATAACGACGGGCCAGCGATTCCGTTTCCGTTTCTTTGTTTCCGGAGTGATCAACGTTAACGTCGTAACCATCTGATTCATCCCCGTCGACCGACAGCTCGCGGCCCGGCGTCATCAGGTTGAATTTTTTGATGGTAAAACGGAACACCACGTAATAGATAGCAAAGAACACTACCCCTTGCGGGATCAACATATACCAGTGGGTTGCCAGCGGGTTTCGCGTTGACAGCACCATATCCACCAGTCCGGCGCTAAAGCCAAAGCCGGCAATCCAGTGCATGCTTGCGGCAATAAAGACCGAGACGCCGGTTAAAGCAGCGTGGATCACATACAGCACCGGTGCCACGAACATAAAGGAGAACTCAAGCGGTTCAGTGATCCCGGTAAAGAAGGAAGCAAAAGCAGCAGCCAACATAATACCGCCCACTTTAGCGCGGTTTTCCGGACGCGCGCAGTGGAAGATAGCCAGCGCCGCACCCGGCAGACCAAACATCATAATCGGGAAGAAGCCAGCCTGATAACGACCGGTGATACCCACAATACCCTTACCGTTCTGGATAGACTCTGCGCCGCCCAGGAAATTAGGAATATCGTTGATACCCGCCACGTCAAACCAGAACACGGAATTCAGCGCGTGATGCAGACCCACAGGGATCAGTAAGCGGTTAAAGAAGGCGTAAACACCCGCGCCCGCAGAACCAAGCTTCTGAATACTTTCACCAAAGCTTACCAGTCCGCCGAAAATCAGAGGCCAGATATACATCAGAATAAAGGCAATCAGGATCATCAGGAACGAAACCAGGATAGGCACCAGGCGACGACCACTGAAGAACGAGAGCGCTTTAGGCAGCTCAACATGGCTGAAGCGGTTATAGACTTCGGCGGAGATTATCCCCACCAGAATGCCCACAAACTGATTGTTGATTTTGCCGAAGGCTGCGGGCACCTGTTCGACGGGAATTTTTTGAATCATCGAGACTGCGGCTGGCGAACAAAGCGTGGTCACCACCAGGAAGCCCACAAAGCCGGTCAGCGCTGCTGCGCCGTCTTTGTCTTTTGACATGCCGTAAGCCACACCAATGGCAAAAAGCACCGACATATTTTCGATAATTGCCGAACCGGACTTAATAAACAGAGCGGCTAATGCATTACCGGCTCCCCATGCATCAGGGTCCAGCCAGTAACCGATCCCCATTAAAATGGCGGCGGCGGGCAGCGTTGCTACCGGCACCATCAGCGCCCTACCTATTTTTTGTAAATAACTTAACATTACCCTTCCCCCTATGAGACCCGTTATGGCGCCAGTAGTCGTTTTCTTTTTTTATCACGACTGGTTGGTTTCTGAATGACAGTAAAACCACGCACGGAGTGTAAAAAGAAATTAATTCGCTTCGCAAATTAAAACCCTCCTGTTTGTGACTTTTATCACCAAAATAGAGACTATTGTTCGCCTGCTGCTGGCTATCAACGCAAACTTATTTTATGATCCGAATTATTAACACGGATTTATCCCTCGCGGATAGCGGTCATGACACGTTACGCTTTAGTCAATCTGCGCCACAGAGACCGTGGAACTCCTTCTTAATTTTGCTTATATGAGGTGATACATGAGACTGATTCCCCTGGCTACGCCGACCCACGTCGGAAAATGGGCCGCCCGCCATATCGTCAACCGCATTAATGCTTTTAACCCTACCGCCGATCGTCCCTTTGTTCTTGGCTTGCCTACCGGTGGAACGCCACTGGAAGCTTACAAGCACCTTATCGATATGCATAAAGCAGGCCAGGTTAGCTTCAAGCATGTGGTCACCTTTAACATGGACGAATATGTCGGGCTGCCAAAAGAGCATCCGGAAAGTTACCACAGTTTTATGTACCGTAACTTTTTTGATCACGTTGATATTCAACCTGAAAATATCAATCTTCTGAATGGCAATGCCCCGGATATTGACGCAGAATGTCGCGAGTATGAAGAGAAGATTCGCTCCTACGGCAAAATTCATCTGTTCATGGGGGGTGTTGGCAACGACGGACATATCGCCTTTAACGAACCCGCTTCTTCGCTGGCTTCCCGTACCCGCATCAAAACCCTGACTCATGATACCCGCGTGGCTAACTCCCGCTTCTTTGATGGCGATGTGGATCAGGTGCCGAAATATGCGCTGACCGTTGGTGTGGGCACCCTGCTTGACGCTGAAGAGGTGATGATTCTGGTGACGGGCCATGTGAAAGCACAGGCTTTACAGGCCGCCGTAGAAGGCAATGTGAATCATATGTGGACCATCAGCTGTTTGCAGCTTCATGCCAAATCCGTAGTGGTCTGTGACGAACCCGCCACCATGGAACTGAAGGTCAAAACTGTTAAATATTTCCGCGAGATGGAAGCGGAAAACGTGAAAAATCTGTAAGCCATATCGGTAACAGCCGGGAGAAAATTATGTACGCTTTAACCCACGGCCGCCTCTACACCGGCCACGAAGTTCTTGATAATCATGCTGTGGTCATTGCTGACGGCCTGATTGAGCGCGTCTGCGCCCTGAGCGATCTTCCTGCCGGCGTCACCACGCGTGACGTGGGTGGCGCACTCATTGCTCCCGGATTCATTGACCTACAGCTTAATGGCTGCGGCGGTGTGCAGTTCAACGACGATCTTGCGGCGCTGAGCGTAGAGACGCTGAACACCATGCAGCACGCCAATGAGAAATCGGGCTGTACCAGCTTCCTGCCGACGCTTATCACCAGCACCGACGAGATGATGCACCGCGCCGTAGAGGTTATGCGCGCTTATCTGGCGCAAAATGCCAATACCGCCTTAGGCCTGCACCTTGAAGGGCCGTGGTTAAGCCCCCGTAAGCCCGGCACCCATAATCCGGCCTTGATTCGTACTCCGGATCAGGCGCTGGTCGATTTTCTCTGCGAGAATGCGGATGTCATTGCAAAAATCACCCTTGCTCCTGAGCAGGTGGATGCTGCGGTGATTCGTCAGTTGAGCGATGCGGGGATTATCATTTCTGCCGGCCACTCTCATGCCACCCATGATGAAGCCCGCCGCGGCATTGCGGCTGGGGTAAGCTTTGCTACGCATTTATACAATGCGATGCCAACTATCACCGGACGTGAGCCTGGCCTGATTGGCGCGCTGTTTGATTCGCCAGAAGTTTACTGCGGCATCATTGCTGACGGTTTACATGTTCATTACGCTAACATCCGCAATGCCAAACGCATTAAAGGTGAAAAGCTGATCCTGGTGACGGATGCTACCGCCCCCGCCGGCGCCCAGATTGACCAGTTCATTTTCGCAGGAAAAACAATATACTATCGCGATGGACTCTGCGTTGATGAGAAGGGTACGCTCAGCGGTTCGGCACTGACTATGATTGAAGCTGTGGCAAACAGCGTTGAACATGTTGGTATCTCCCTAGATGAAGCGCTTCGCATGGCAACGCTTTACCCCGCGCGGGCTATGGGTGTGGAGAAGAAGTTAGGTTCTGTCGAAGCGGGTAAAGTGGCAAACCTGACGCTATTCACCCGTGACTATAAAATAATCCAGACTATCGTTAATGGTGACGAAGTCTTAAGCGAGTAGAATCTGAATGACCACTGGCGGCCAGGCTCAAATAGGAAATGTCGATTTAGTTAAGCAACTCAACAGCGCAGCCGTTTACCGGCTTATTGACCAGCAAGGGCCAATTTCGCGCATCCAGATTGCTGAGCACAGCCAGCTAGCCCCCGCCAGCGTCACCAAAATTACTCGTCAGCTGATAGAACGCGGCCTGATTAAAGAAGTGGATCAGCAGGCCTCTACCGGAGGCCGCCGCGCTATCTCTATCGTCACCGAAACCCGCGGTTTTCATACTATCGGCGTGCGTCTCGGGCGCAGCGATGCCACATTAACGCTGTTCGATTTAAGCGGAAAGTCGCTGGCCCAGGAAGATTACGCCCTGCCTGAACGCACCCAGGAAACCCTGGAAAACGCCCTGTTTAACGCCATCGCCAGCTTCAGCGAACTGCATCAGCGCAAGGTGCGGGAGCTGATTGCCATCTCGGTGATCCTGCCCGGTCTGGTTGACCCGAATAGCGGCATCATCCGCTATATGCCCCATATTCATGTGCACCACTGGCCACTGATCGCCAATCTGGAAAAACGGTTCAACGTGACCAGTTTTGTCGGACACGATATTCGCAGCCTGGCGCTTGCAGAGCACTATTTCGGTGCATCACGCGACTGCGCAGATTCCATTCTGGTGCGCGTACACCGCGGTACCGGCGCAGGTATCATCGCCAACGGCCATATTTTCCTCGGCAGCAACGGCAACGTGGGTGAACTGGGGCATATTCAGGTCGACCCTTTGGGTGAGCGCTGCCACTGCGGCAACTTTGGCTGTCTGGAAACCATCGCCGCAAACGGCGCCATCGAGAACCGGGTTCGCCATCTCCTTACGCAGGGCTATCCCAGCTCGCTGACCCTTGATGAGTGCCAGATGCATCAAATCTGTAAAGCGGCTAATCGCGGCGATGCGCTGGCGGTGGAAGTCATTGATTACGTAGGTCGCCATCTGGGCAAGGCCGTTGCCATTGCCATCAACCTTTTTAATCCACAAAAAGTCGTCATTGCCGGTGAGATCACCGAAGCCGATAAAGTTTTACTGGCTGCCATTGAGGGCTGTATTAATACTCAGGTTCTGAAAGCTTTCCGCAAAAATCTCCCGGTGGTACGCTCAGAAATCGATCATCGTTCTGCAATTGGTGCGTTCGCGCTGGCGAAACGTGCCATGCTTAACGGCATTTTATTACAACATTTACTGGAAGGTTAATGAGCGCTTTGACCCTGACGGACAGTGAAACTGCCACAATCAAGAATGTAATTTGCGATATTGATGGCGTATTGATGCATGACAATACCGCCGTACCGGGTGCGAATGAGTTCCTTCAACGTATCCTGGAAAAAGGGATGCCGCTGGTGGTTCTCACCAACTACCCTTCTCAGACCTCGCTCGATCTTGCCAACCGTTTTGCTTCAGCAGGAATTGATCTCCCCGACAGCGTATTTTATACCTCGGCGATGGCCACAGCGGATTTCCTGCGTCGTCAGGAAGGGAAAAAGGCCTATGTGGTGGGCGAAGGTGCGCTGATCCATGAGCTTTATAAAGCTGGCTTTACCATCACGGATATCAATCCGGACTTCGTTATCGTGGGCGAAACCCGCTCCTTTAACTGGGACATGATGCATAAAGCAGCCTACTTTGTGGCAAATGGCGCGCGCTTTATTGCCACCAACCCTGATACGCATGCCAGGGGTTTTGTTCCCGCCTGTGGCGCGCTCTGTGCTGGCATAGAGAAAATTTCTGGTCGCCAGCCCTTTTACGTGGGCAAGCCCAGTCCGTGGATTATGCGTGCCGCGCTGAACAAAATGCAGGCTCATTCCGAAGAGACGGTGATTGTAGGGGATAACCTGCGTACCGATATTCTGGCAGGCTTCCAGGCAGGTCTGGAAACCATACTGGTCTTATCTGGCGTTTCCACGCTCAGTGATGTGGATGCTATGCCATTCCGGCCAAGCTGGATCTACCCCTCTGTCGCCGATATCGATATCATCTGATCCCCTGACCCGACCTTAGCGTCGGGTTTTTATTCTCTGAATCCTGCTCATAATTTAACCGATTTCTACGCAAAATTATCGATTCGCTAATAATCACCTTATTCTGTTGCATATCCATTAAAGATTAGCGCGCAGCAACAGACTATTTTTCAGAGAAAGGCTAAAATGCTTGCTCATCGCCTCTGGATATAGCATTTTCTTATGTATCGGGCGGAACAGTCGCCCTCCTTATTAACAATGATCATCACTGTTCAGGGATGTTGTAGGAGAGTTAGCTATGTGTTCTATTTTTGGCGTTTTGGATCTCAAAAGCGATGCTGTCGAACTGCGTAAGAAAGCGCTGGAGCTTTCCCGTCTGATGCGTCACCGCGGCCCGGACTGGTCTGGCGTCTATGCCGATGACCATGCAATCCTGTCCCACGAGCGTCTCTCTATCGTTGACGTGAACAATGGCGCACAGCCTCTCTACAACGCTGACCATACGCATGTTTTAGCGGTGAACGGCGAAATCTATAACCACCAGGCGCTGCGTGCAGAGTTAAGCGACCGTTACGCATTTCAGACCGAATCAGACTGTGAAGTGATCCTGGCGCTCTATCAGGAAAAAGGGGTCGATTTCCTTGACGATCTGCAAGGTATGTTTGCTTTTATCCTCTATGACAGCGTGAAGAAAACCTGGCTGATTGGCCGTGACCATATTGGTATCATTCCCCTCTATATGGGCAACGATGAGCACGGCAACCTGTTTGTCGCTTCAGAAATGAAAGCGCTGGTGCCGGTGTGCAAATCGATTAAAGAGTTCCCTCCGGGAAGCTACATGTCCAGCACCGATGGTGAAATCCACCGTTACTGGCAGCGTGACTGGTTCAGCTATGAAGCGGTTGAGCATAACAAAACGGATGCCGTAGCCCTGAAAGATGCGCTGGAAGAGGCGGTGAAAAGCCACCTGATGTCCGATGTACCTTATGGCGTTCTGCTCTCTGGCGGTCTGGATTCCTCTATTATCTCTGCCGTGACCAAAAAATATGCCGCCAAGCGTATTGAAGATCAGGACAAGAGCGAGGCGTGGTGGCCACAGCTGCACTCGTTTGCGGTAGGTCTGGAAGGCTCACCAGATTTGAAGGCAGCGAAATCCGTTGCTGAGCACCTGGGCACCGTGCACCACGAGATCCACTTCACCGTGCAGGAAGGTCTGGATGCTATCCGTGACGTTATCTATCACATTGAAACTTATGATGTGACGACCATTCGCGCTTCCACGCCGATGTATCTGATGTCACGCAAGATCAAAGCGATGGGCATTAAAATGGTGCTCTCAGGCGAAGGCGCTGATGAAGTCTTTGGCGGTTACCTCTACTTCCATAAAGCACCTGACGCGAAAGAGTTCCACGAAGAAAACGTGCGTAAGCTGCTGGCTCTGCATATGTTTGACTGTGCACGTGCTAACAAAGCGATGTCAGCCTGGGGCGTTGAAGCTCGCGTTCCCTTCCTGGATAAAAAATTCCTCGACGTGGCGATGCGCATCAACCCGGCAGACAAAATGTGCGGCAGCAACGGCAAAATGGAAAAACATATCCTGCGTGAATGTTTCTCCTCCTATTTGCCGGAAAGCGTTGCATGGCGTCAGAAAGAGCAGTTCTCTGACGGCGTGGGCTACAGCTGGATTGATACGCTGAAAGAGGTGGCGGCAAAGCAGGTCACTGACCAGCAGCTGCAAACGGCTCATTTCCGCTTCCCGTACAACACCCCAGGTTCGAAAGAGGGATATCTCTACCGCGAAATTTTTGAAGAGCTGTTCCCGCTGCCAAGTGCGGCAGAATGCGTACCTGGCGGCCCTTCCGTGGCTTGCTCCTCGGCAAAAGCTATCGAATGGGACGAAGCGTTCAAAACCATGGACGACCCTTCCGGTCGCGCGGTAGGCGTTCACCAGTCTGCTTATAAGTAATCTGTAGCTTCACAGGTAAATAAACGGGCCTTTACTGGCCCGTCATTGCGTTGAAATTTGTGGATTACCTTCAGGATTTGTTGCTTTATTCGCCAGGCTGGTTATAAGCCAGTCAAACAAAACGTTTCAGGTCAAAAACGGGAAAAAACTTGTTGACGCTTCCAGGTCAACTCCGCATAATGCGCCCCGCAACGCCGATGAAGGTAACGCGCAAAAAGATGGCTACGTAGCTCAGCTGGTTAGAGCACAGCACTCATAATGCTGGGGTCACAGGTTCGATTCCCGTCGTAGCCACCATCTTTTTTGCGGGAGTGGCGAAATTGGTAGACGCACCAGATTTAGGTTCTGGCGCCGCAAGGTGTGCGAGTTCAAGTCTCGCCTCCCGCACCATTTCCGTAAACGGCTTTGCACGGATGGGGTATCGCCAAGCGGTAAGGCACCGGTTTTTGATACCGGCATTCCCTGGTTCGAATCCAGGTACCCCAGCCAGTTTTTTCTGATGGTTATTGTGCTTTGAAACGGACATTGGGATATCGCCAAGCGGTAAGGCACCGGTTTTTGATACCGGCATTCCCTGGTTCGAATCCAGGTATCCCAGCCAGTCAGGGAAAGGTTTTAACGTTGTAAGCAGTAAAATTAGGCTACTTAGCTCAGCTGGTTAGAGCACAGCACTCATAATGCTGGGGTCACAGGTTCGATTCCCGTAGTAGCCACCAATTTTATTGGGGTGTCGCCAAGCGGTAAGGCACTGGTTTCTGATACCAGCATTCCGGGGTTCGAATCCCTGCACCCCAGCCATAAAAAAGACGATTTGCAGCGCAGATCGCAACACCACAATTGGGGTGTCGCCAAGCGGTAAGGCACTGGTTTCTGATACCAGCATTCCGGGGTTCGAATCCCTGCACCCCAGCCAATAAGTAAAGAAGCCCGCTTTTGCGGGCTTTTTTGCGTCTGGCTTCTGGCTTCTGGCTTCTGGCTTCTGGCTTCTGGCTTCTGGCTTCTGGCTTCTGGCAGACCTTACTGCTTTATGCGGGAATGCCGTCGCTGATTTCCTGCTTCTGACGGCGTTGCTGCGGCTCGCGGGCCTGCTGCTGACTTCCTGCCTCTCTGCGTCTGCTGCGGCCCGCTATGACCTCTTCTGTCCGCTTACTGGTACTTTTCCTGCTGAAGCAGAGCTTGCTTCGAGGCTACAATCCCAACGCGTATTTCAACGCCTGACGTTTTAACACGCCGGATCGCTCTGCCACCATCAGCCCGAGATTACGTATAATCCGTAACGGTTTTACCGGCGTACTGAAGGCAAAGTAGAACAGATCCATACCGCTTTGCATCAACAGGTTATCCTTCAGCCGTTTGCGCTGATAGCGCTTCAGTACGCCTTCAGAGGCCCACTCTTCCGCCCGATTGCGTGAGGCCACGAGCGTATCAATCAGCGCATCCACATCGCGGTAGCCCAGATTGACGCCCTGCCCTGCCAGAGGATTAATGGTGTGCGCCGCATCGCCCACCAGCGCCAGCCCCGGCAAGACATAGCGAGTGGCATGGCGGCGAACCAGCGGGAAGGAACCGGCTGACACCGGGGTGACATGCCCCAGCCGCGCGGGGAAATGCGCTGAAATTTCCTGACTGAGCTGCGTCATGGACATTCCCTGAAGCTGGCGAATACGGGACGGGCTGTCATACCAGACCAGCGAGGCCCAGCGATCGAAAAGCGGAAGAAATGCCCTTGGGCCATCCGGCGTAAATTGCTGCCAGGTACAGTCGCCCGCCTCCTGTTCACAACGCACGCTAATTAACATACAGGATTGGGCGTAGTTCCAGCCGCGGATACCCATACCTGCCAGCTGCCGTACTTTAGAATTCGCGCCATCGGCCCCCACCACCAGTCTTGCCGTATGGCTGTCGCCATTGTTCAGTGTCAGCTGCCAGCCCCCGTTGCAGGGCGACAGCGTTTCAAGCGAGGCCGGAGAAAGTAACGTTACCTTCTGCTGCTGAAGACGTTGCCAGAGTGCACGCTGCAACACGCTGTTCTCAACCATATAACCCAGTTCAGGCAGGCCGAGCGACTGCGCGTCGAAGCCAACCTGAGCACTACGCCACTCCCAGGTTTCCAGCTTACGGTAAGGCGTGCTGCGCATAGCCTGAACCAACGGCCACACCTCTAACTGCTTCAACAACTCTACCGAAGCGGCGCCGATGGCGGAGATCCTGATATCAGGATTGCTGGCCGCGTCAAATTCAGCGGGTTCCTGCTGCTCTAACACTGCAACGTTGAATCCCTGGGTTGTAAGGCCGCTGGCGAGCGCCGCGCCTACCATTCCGCCGCCTACAATAACGACATCCCATTTTTGCGTTGTCCTGATCATTAAATTTTTCCTGTACTGAAAGCGATCCGGGCGCCCTACACCTACCCTTGTCAGGGCTAATTCTGTTACCCTTAGTGTACCGGATTTTTGGGGGCCGATTGGCATAACCAGCAGAAAAGCCAGCGTGTTGTTCACAACGCCCGCACAGCCTGACGATATGCCCCCGCACACCCTCCAGTATGATTAATGGCAAGCAGATGACAAAAAAACTCCTGATCAAAACCTGGGGCTGCCAGATGAATGAGTATGACTCATCCAAAATGGCGGACCTGTTAAACAGCACCCACGGCTATACCCTGACTGAGATTGCTGAAGAGGCAGATGTGCTGCTGCTCAACACCTGTTCAATCCGAGAAAAAGCTCAGGAAAAAGTGTTCAGTCAGCTTGGCCGCTGGAAAGTGTTGAAAGCCAAAAATCCCGATATCATTATTGGCGTGGGCGGCTGCGTGGCGTCTCAGGAAGGGGAGCTTATTCGCCAGCGCGCCCCCTGCGTGGATATTGTTTTCGGGCCACAAACTCTGCATCGCCTTCCGGAGATGATCAACAGCGTACGGGGAACAAAAAGCCCGGTAGTGGATATCAGCTTCCCGGAAATCGAGAAGTTTGACCGTCTGCCGGAACCGCGTGCCGATGGCCCGACCGCGTTTGTCTCTATCATGGAGGGCTGCAACAAATACTGTACGTTCTGCGTGGTACCTTACACCCGTGGCGAAGAGATCAGCCGGCCAAGTGATGATATCCTGTTTGAGATTGCGCAACTGGCCTCTCAGGGCGTACGTGAAGTTAATCTGCTGGGCCAGAACGTTAATGCCTGGCGTGGCGAAACCTATGACGGCGGCATCTGCTCCTTTGCCGAGCTGCTTCGGCTGGTGGCCGCCATTGACGGCATTGACCGCATCCGCTTTACCACCAGTCATCCCATTGAATTTACTGACGATATCATTGATGTCTACCGTGATACGCCTGAACTGGTCAGTTTCCTGCACCTGCCCATTCAAAGTGGTTCAGACCGCATCCTGACGATGATGAAGCGTGCCCATACGGCGCTTGAATACAAATCAATTATTCGTAAGCTGCTGGCCGCAAGGCCCACTATGCAGATGAGTTCAGACTTTATCATCGGTTTCCCTGGCGAAACGCAGCAGGATTTTGAACAAACCATGAAGCTGATTGGCGAAGTCAATTACGACACCAGCTTCAGCTTTATCTATTCTCCCCGTCCTGGTACTCCCGCAGCCGATCTGCCGGATGATGTCAGCGATGAAGAGAAGAAACAGCGTTTGTGGATCCTACAGGATCGCCTCAATCAGCAGGCGATGGCCTGGAGCCGCAGCAAACTGGGCACCATACAGCGTATTCTGGTCGAGGGTACCTCGCGTAAAAATGTGATGGAGCTGACAGGGCGTACAGAGTGTAATCGCGTGGTCAATTTTGAAGGCACGCCAGCGATGATTGGTAAATTCGTCGATGTTGAAATCGTCGATGTTTACACCAACTCGCTGCGCGGCGTTGTGGTACGCACAGAAGAGCAGATGGCACTGCGCGCGGCAGAGACGCCAGCCTCGGTGATTGCGCGCACCCGCAAAGAGAATGAGTCTGGCGTGGGTATTTTCCAGCCCTGAATCCCCGAATAATTGCGGCGCGTCTCGCAAAAGCGCCGCCTCTAATCCCTGGGTTACCCTTGCTTTCTGGAAAGGGTGCCCAAATATTTCCTACAGCGCTTGCGCCTTTGGCCTGCGCCATAAATACTTTGCTTATGGTTCGCCTGTAAAGGCCGTCCACTATCTCTGAATTGCCATCCTCAACTGGCCCCGAGCGACCCAAAGGATTAGTTTGAATATTGAAACACGCGAAATCACGTTAGAGCCGACTGACAACACTCGTCTGTTGAGCCTTTGCGGCCCCTTTGATGACAACATCAAGCAGCTGGAGCGCCGCCTGGGAATAGAGATCAACCGACGCGATAACGCTTTCAAGCTGGTAGGGAAAGCGCTGATCGTTGATGCGGCCGCCCGCATCCTGCGGGATCTCTATGTGGATACTGCGCCCGTGCGCGGCCATATTCCGGATATCGATCCCGAGCAGATTCATCTGGCCATAAAAGAGAGCCGCGTGCTGGAGCAGAGTGCAGACAGCGTGCCGGAGTATGGTAAAGCGGTAAATATCAAAACCAAGCGGGGCGTCATTAAACCCCGCACGCCGAATCAGGCCCAATATGTCGCTAACGTGCTCGACCACGACATCACCTTTGGCGTCGGGCCTGCTGGTACGGGTAAAACTTATCTTGCCGTCGCCGCTGCTGTCGATGCGCTGGAGCGTCAGGAAGTGCGCCGGATTTTACTGACGCGCCCGGCGGTTGAAGCGGGTGAAAAGCTGGGCTTCCTGCCAGGGGACCTGAGTCAGAAAGTCGACCCTTATCTGCGCCCGCTGTATGACGCGCTGTTTGAGATGCTGGGCTTTGAGCGCGTGGAAAAGCTTATCGAGCGCAACGTGATTGAGGTGGCGCCGCTCGCTTATATGCGCGGCCGCACCCTGAATGATGCCTTTATCATTCTGGATGAGAGCCAGAACACCACCATCGAACAGATGAAGATGTTTCTGACCCGTATTGGCTTTAACTCCAAGGCGGTAATTACGGGCGACGTCACGCAGATTGACCTTCCCCGCAATCTGAAATCTGGCCTGCGTCATGCCATTGAAGTGCTCTCTGACGTAGAAGAGATCAGCTTTAACTTCTTCCACAGCGAAGATGTTGTCCGTCATCCGGTGGTGGCGCGTGTCGTCATCGCTTATGAAGCGTGGGAGGCGGCCGATCAAAAACGGCGTGATGCTCAGGCTGAAGAACGTAAACGTGAAGCGTTGGCCCTGCAACAGGCCGCGCAGGAGCAAAAATGAGCACCGTGATCCTGGATTTACAACTCGCCTGCGAAAAAACAGAGGGCTTACCGGCAGAATCTGATTTTCGTCGCTGGCTGGAAGCGGTGCTGCCGCAGTTCCAGGAAGAGAGTGAAGTCACTGTCCGCGTGGTGGATGAAGCTGAAAGCCATGAGCTGAACCACACCTATCGCGGCAAAGATAAACCCACCAACGTGCTCTCTTTTCCGTTCGAAGCCCCGCCGGGCATCGAGCTTCCTCTGCTGGGCGACCTGATTATCTGTCGCCAGGTAGTAGAGAAAGAGGCCGCAGAGCAGGAGAAGCCTCTGCTGGCCCACTGGGCGCATATGGTGGTGCATGGCAGCCTGCATTTGCTGGGCTATGACCATATCGAAGATGACGAAGCCGAAGAGATGGAATCGATCGAGACCGAGATAATGCTTGCTCTTGGTTATGACGACCCGTACATTTCGGAGAAAGAGTTACCGTAAACGGGCCGCTGGCCTGACATTTCCCTGGCTGCGTAACCGCAGGCAGGGATCCCTTCACACAACAAGAGTGACAGAAACAAAAACGCCATGAGCGATGACCATTCACAAAACAATGACAGTCCCAGTAGTAAAAAGGGATTTTTCACCCTTATCCTCAACCAGCTGTTTCACGGTGAGCCTAAAAACCGCGACGACCTGCTGGAACTGATCCGCGATTCTGAACAAAACGATCTGATTGATCCGGATACCCGCGACATGCTTGAAGGGGTGATGGATATCGCCGAGCAGCGCGTGCGTGACATCATGATCCCCCGTTCGCAGATGATCACCCTGAAGCGTAACCAGTCACTGGAAGAGTGCCTGGACGTCATCATTGAGTCTGCCCACTCCCGTTATCCGGTTATCAGCGAAGATAAAGACCATGTTGAAGGCATTCTGATGGCTAAAGATCTGCTGCCCTTTATGAGCAGCGGATCTTCTCCCTTTAGTATGGAAAAAGTGCTGCGTCCGGCGGTAGTGGTACCGGAAAGCAAGCGCGTTGACCGTATGCTGAAAGAGTTCCGCTCACAGCGCTATCATATGGCCATTGTGATCGATGAGTTTGGTGGGGTTTCAGGCCTGGTCACCATTGAAGATATTCTGGAGCTGATTGTTGGCGAAATAGAAGATGAATATGACGATGAAGAAGATCGTGATATCCGCCAGCTGAGCCGTCACACCTATACTATTCGCGCCCTTACCCCGATTGAGGACTTTAATGAGGTCTTTGAAACCAACTTCAGCGATGAAGAGGTGGATACTATCGGCGGTCTGGTGATGCAGGCGTTTGGTCATCTGCCTGCACGTGGTGAGAGCATTGAGATTGAGGGCTATCAGTTCAAGGTCGCTATGGCCGACAGCCGTCGTATCATTCAGGTTCACGTCAGAATTCCGGAAAACTCGCCGCAACCGATTTTGGAAGAATAATTCGCAATGGCTATTGCCTCATTATACCAGCGTCAGCGGGTTCGCCTGCTTTTAGCGCTGATTACGGGTGCCCTTGGCACCCTTTCGTTTTCCCCTTACGACTTCTGGCCCGCCGCCCTGGTCTCTCTGGCAGGTTTGCTGTCGTTGACGCTTGATCGTTCCACCCGCCAGGCAACCGCTATTGGTTTTGTCTGGGGCATGGGGCTGTTTGGCAGCGGCATCAACTGGGTTTATGTCAGCATTGCCACCTTTGGCGGCATGCCTGGGCCGGTTAACGTCCTGCTGGTGGTGCTGCTCGCCGCCTGGCTCTCCCTGTTTACTCTGCTGTTTGCCGCGCTGCTTAATCGGCTGTTCCCCGCAACCTCGCTGGTAAGACTGGTGATCGCCGCGCCTGTGCTGTGGCAAATCACCGAGTTTCTGCGCGGCTGGGTTCTGACCGGCTTCCCCTGGCTACAGTTTGGCTACAGCCAGATTGATGGGCCGCTTAAAGGGCTGGGGCCGCTGGCTGGCGTGGAGGGGATCACCTTTGTCCTGATGATGGTGGCTGGGCTGGCTGTCTATGCGGCGATCAAGCGTCACTGGGTGGCGGGGATTGTTGCGCTGGCCCTGCTGCTGCTGCCGTGGCCGCTGCGCCAGCTAAGCTGGTATCAGGCGATGCCGGACCGCGAGGTGAACATTGCCATGGTGCAGGGGAATATTCCCCAGTCGCTGAAGTGGGACCCCGAGCAGTTAATCACTACGCTGAAGACCTATACCTCGCTCAGCCGTCCTTACGTAGGCAAAGCGCCGATCATTATCTGGCCGGAATCCGCTATTCCCGATCTTGAGTCTAATCAGCAGCCCTTCCTGAAAACGATTGATGCAGAACTGCGCGCCAGTGGCAGCAGCCTGATTACCGGGATTGTCGACTCGCGGCTGGAAGATAACCGCTACCATGACTACAACTCGATTATCGTGCTCGGCGGCGAAAAGCCTTATGACTACAGCAGCTCAAACCGTTATCAGAAAAACCATCTGGTTCCGTTTGGCGAGTTCGTACCTTTGGAAACTCTGCTGCGCCCGCTGGCCCCCTTCTTTGATTTACCGATGTCCTCCTTCAGCCGTGGCGCCTATATCCAGCCGCAGCTGAAAGTGGCGGGCTACAATCTTACGGCTGCGATTTGCTATGAAATTGTGCTGGGCCAGCAGGTGCGGGATAATTTCCGCCCGGATACAGATTTTCTGCTGACCATCTCTAACGACGCCTGGTTTGGTCATTCTATCGGCCCGTGGCAGCATTTTCAGATGGCACGGATGCGAGCGCTGGAGCTGGGCAGACCCTTGCTGCGTGATACCAATAACGGTGTAACCGCGGTGATCAATGCCGATGGCGATGCTGAAGAGATGATCCCTCAGTTCGTGGCTGGCGTTCTCTCCACTAAAATGACGCCTGCGCAGGGGCTTACGCCTTATGCCCGCTTCGGCAACTGGCCAGTATGGATCATTACCCTGCTGTTTGGCCTGGCGGCAGCGATAATGACGCTCCGTCAGCGTCGTAAATAGCGCCATTAACTGTCACTCTCTCGCGCTGAACCTTTCCGGTTCAGCGTTTTTTTTTGGAACCCTTTTCCCGCCAACCGCCACTAAGCCCCTCATCCCCCGGCGCTTTATCGAACGCTTTATCGAAAACTTTTGGCACGATGATTGCAAAAGATTAGTGTGAAATCGCTGAACAGTTTGCACCGCGCCACGGATAGAGCGCCTTCGCACCATTGAGGCACACTGAACGCCCCAGGGCGGAGCATTGTTTAAAAATTGCCTCTCTTTGGTGCGGCATGCTTCGCAGAATAGAAACTTTCTTGTTTCATTGCGTTAACATTCGGCTATGTTAGGGCTGTTCAGAGTGCGATGACGTCTCAGGATAATAAAGAAAAGCAGCAGGACAAAACTACAACCGGCGCAACAAATTGACGCCACTCAACGAAGGAGTTGGAGATGAAATTACGGAAATTGGGGCTGTGCCTGGCACTGGCTGGTCTTGCATCCGGTATCGCCCACGCAGAAGATGCACCACAATCATCCACGTTGGACAAAATTGCTAAGAATGGCGTTATTGTCGTAGGGCATCGTGAGTCTTCTGTTCCTTTCTCTTACTACGATAATCAGCAAAAAGTAGTCGGTTATTCTCAGGACTACTCCAATGCCATTGTGGCTGCGATCAAAGCCAAACTGAATAAGCCCGATCTGCAAGTCAAAATGCTGCCGATCACCTCGCAGAACCGTATCCCGCTGTTGCAGAATGGCACCTACGATTTTGAGTGCGGCTCCACGACAAACAATCTGGAGCGCCAGAAGCAGGCTGCCTTCTCCGACACCATTTTTGTTATCGGCACCCGTTTGCTGGTGAAAAAAGGCGGCCCGATTAAAGATTTCGCGGATCTGAAAGGCAAAACCGTGGTGGTCACCTCGGGTACCACCTCTGAAATCCTGCTGAATAAGCTGAATGACGACAAGAAAATGGAGATGCGTATCATCAGCGCCAAAGATCACGGTGACTCCTTCCGTACCCTGGAAAGCGGTCGCGCCGTGGCCTTTATGATGGACGATGCTCTGCTGGCTGGTGAACGTGCCAAAGCGAAAAAACCAGCTAACTGGGAAATTGTCGGCACGCCGCAGTCGAAAGAAGCGTATGGCTGTATGTTGCGTAAAGACGATACCGGCTTCAAGCAGCTGATGGATGAGACCATTGCCAAAGCCCAGACTTCGGGCGAAGCGGAGAAGTGGTTTGGTAAGTGGTTCAGCCAGCCTATTCCACCTAAAAACCTCAACATGAACTTTGCGCTGTCAGACGACATGAAAGCAACATTCAAGACGCCAAACGATAAGGCACTGAACTAATAATGAAAATAAGGGCAACCCCGGTTGCCCTCTGATTGTTGAAATCAGGCCCGGACAGACAACAGCCTGGCTTATCCAGCGTAAAGCGGGAAGGCGGCGAAGGTGTGAAGTGGTCGTTCCCCACAACGCACGGCAGGGCCTCTCATCAATCTTCAGGGTAGCGTCGCTACCCTTTTTTTCTCCCGGAGTGATTTATGTCAATCGATTGGAACTGGGGCATTTTTCTGCAAGAAGCCCCTTTCGGAAACACCACCTATCTGGGTTGGCTGTGGTCTGGCTTTCAGGTCACTATCGCCGTATCCGTGTGCGCGTGGATCATCGCCCTTTTAGTGGGATCGCTGTTTGGTATTCTGCGCACCGTCCCCAACCGTCTGCTCTCCACCCTGGGTACCTGTTACGTCGAGCTGTTTCGTAACGTACCGCTGATTGTGCAGTTCTTTATCTGGTATCTGGTGGTGCCGGAATTGCTGCCGGAAAATATCGGCATGTGGTTTAAGTCTGAGCTGGACCCCAATATTCAGTTCTTTACCTGCTCGGTTCTCTGTCTGGGTCTGTTTACCGCCGCACGCGTCTGCGAACAGGTACGCGCCGCGATCCAGTCACTGCCTTCAGGCCAGAAGAATGCAGGTCTGGCGATGGGCCTGACGCTGCCGCAGACCTACCGCTATGTGCTGCTGCCAAATGCCTACCGCGTGATTGTGCCGCCGATGACCTCAGAGATGCTGAACCTGGTCAAGAACTCAGCCATCGCCTCCACTATTGGTCTGGTGGATATGGCCGCACAGGCCGGGAAGCTGCTGGACTACTCTGCTCACGCCTACGAATCATTTACCGCCATCACCGTCGCCTATATCGGCATCAACATCGTCATTATGCTGTTGATGAGTCTGGTGGAGCGTAAAGTGCGCCTGCCCGGCGGCATGGGAGGAAAATAATGTACGAATTTGACTGGAGCACCATTGCTCCCAACCTTCCCTACTTGCTCAACGGCATGGTGGTCACCCTTAAAATCACCATCACGGCGATTGTGTTTGGCATTATCTGGGGAACCCTGCTGGCGGTGATGCGCCTGTCGAGCTTTAAGCCCATCAGCTGGTTTGCCAGACTCTACGTCAACCTGTTCCGCTCTGTGCCGCTGGTGATGGTACTGCTGTGGTTCTATCTGGTGGTGCCGAGCTTCCTGCAACAGGTGCTTGGCCTGTCGCCTAAAACTGATATTCGTCTGATTTCGGCCATGGTGGCATTCTCGCTGTTTGAAGCAGCCTATTATTCCGAAATCATCCGTGCCGGCATCCTCAGTATTGCCCGTGGGCAGGGTAGCGCCGCGCTGGCGCTGGGCATGACCCACTGGCAGTCAATGAAGCTTATCATTCTGCCTCAGGCCTTCCGCGCCATGGTGCCACTTTTGCTGACGCAGGGTATCGTTCTGTTCCAGGATACCTCCCTGGTTTACGTACTCAGCCTTGCTGACTTCTTCCGTACCGCCGACACCATCGGCATCAACAACGGTACCGAAATTGAAATGGTGCTGTTTGCCGGTGCGGTTTACTTTGTTATCAGCCTTAGCGCTTCACTGTTGGTCAGCTATTTAAAAAGAAAAAGGACGGCTTAAATGATTACCCTGAAAAACGTTTCTAAGTGGTATGGTCACTTTCAGGTGCTGACCGACTGCACAACCGAAGTTAAAAAAGGCGAAGTGGTGGTGGTGTGCGGCCCTTCCGGATCGGGCAAGTCGACATTGATCAAAACCGTTAACGGGCTGGAGCCGATCCAGGAAGGCAGGATTGAAGTCAATGGCACCGGCGTCAACGACAAAGGCACTAACCTTGCTCAGCTGCGTTCAAAAGTCGGTATGGTATTCCAGCACTTTGAGCTGTTTCCGCATCTGACTATTGTTGAAAACCTGACCATTGCGCAGGTGAAAGTGCTGAAGCGAAATAAAGAAGAAGCGCGTCAGAAAGGCCTGAAGCTGCTGGAGCGCGTGGGCCTGTCAGCCCATGCCAATAAACATCCCGGCCAGCTTTCCGGCGGCCAGCAGCAGCGTGTGGCCATCGCCCGCGCGCTCTGCATGGACCCGATAGCCATGCTGTTTGATGAGCCAACCTCAGCCCTGGATCCGGAAATGATCAATGAAGTGCTGGACGTGATGGTGGAGCTGGCCAATGAAGGCATGACCATGATGGTGGTAACGCACGAGATGGGCTTTGCGCGTAAAGTGGCTAACCGGGTTATCTTTATGGATGAAGGGAAAATTGTGGAAGATTCAGCCAAAGATGACTTCTTCAACAATCCGCAGTCTGACCGCGCAAAAGATTTCCTCGCCAAAATTCTGCATTAAACCCTGTTTCGGGGCGGAAACCTCCGCCCCGGCTCTTACGGCTCAAAGGGTTGCCGCTGGAACTGATCGTTGCCGCACTTTGGACAGCGCGTCAGCGTTTCCGGCGTATAGATTGCTCGCGTAAACTGACACTGCTCGCAGACCAGATTTCCCAGCCCTACCACTTCCCCGCTCTGGTAGACGCCGTGGTGATTGAGATCCTGGAACACTTCGCGCCATTCAAGCTGGCTTTTATCGGTAATGTCGGCCAGCTCCTTCCAGACGCTTTCGCGGATGACCCGCATAAACACGCTGTCGCTGGTATCATCCTGATTTTCCGTATAGCTGCGGGCAAACTCTTCCAGATCTCTGCGCACCGCACGGGTGACGTCATCAATCTGACTGCGGGTCAACTCGCCCCGATTATTCATTCGTTGCCTGGCACTCTCTACCAGCGCATCGATATCATGCTCCCCCCGATTGATCCTCTCCGTCAGTGAAGAAACCAGTTCACGATAGTACTGAGCAACCTTGTTCATTTTTTCTCCTGAACGTACCAATACGTTACGTCTCTAAGTCTAGCCTCATTCCTCTTTTTGCCACCAGGCGTTGGCAAAATTTGCCTGCGATATTCCAGCTTAAAGAGAAATGGTGCTTGTCAGGGCGGTTACTGTTGTTGCGTCGGGGCCGAATCAGCTATGCTATGCGGATCTGAACGAACTCATAAAGTTTACAAAGGACCACTGGCTGCCATGCAAGAGCAATACCGCCCGGAAGAGATAGAATCCCATGTTCAACAGCACTGGGATGAGAAGCAAACGTTCAAAGTGACCGAAGAGGAAGGTAAAGAGAAGTACTACTGCCTCTCCATGCTGCCCTATCCTTCTGGCCGCCTACATATGGGCCACGTTCGTAATTACACCATCGGTGATGTGATTTCCCGCTACCAGCGTATGCTGGGCAAAAACGTTCTTCAGCCTATCGGCTGGGATGCCTTTGGCCTGCCCGCTGAAGGCGCGGCGGTGAAAAATAACACCGCACCTGCACCATGGACCTACGACAACATTGCTTACATGAAGAACCAGCTTAAATTGCTGGGCTTCGGCTATGACTGGAGCCGGGAACTGGCGACCTGTCAGCCCGAGTACTATCGCTGGGAGCAGTGGTTCTTCACCAAACTGTATGAGAAAGGCCTGGTCTATAAAAAGACCTCGGCGGTGAACTGGTGCCCGAACGATCAGACCGTGCTGGCCAACGAGCAGGTTATCGATGGCTGCTGCTGGCGCTGCGACACCAAGGTCGAGCGCAAAGAGATCCCTCAGTGGTTCGTTAAAATCACCGCTTACGCCGATGAGCTGCTCAACGATCTCGACACGCTGGAGAGCTGGCCTGAGCAGGTGAAAACCATGCAGCGTAACTGGATTGGCCGTTCAGAAGGGGTAGAGATCACCTTCGACGTGGCGGAGAGCAGCGAAAAGCTCAGCGTCTATACCACCCGTCCCGATACCTTTATGGGCGTGACTTATCTGGCCGTTGCCGCGGGTCATCCGCTGGCGGCTCAGGCGTCTGCCTCTAACCCTGCGCTGGCAGATTTTATTGCCGAATGCCGTAATACCAAAGTTGCTGAAGCAGAGATGGCGACAATGGAGAAGAAAGGCATGGCGACCGGCATGTTTGCCATTCACCCCCTCTCTGGTGAAAAGCTGCCGGTGTGGGTAGCCAACTTTGTGCTGATGGAATATGGCACCGGTGCGGTTATGGCCGTGCCTGGTCACGACCAGCGCGACTGGGAATTCGCCACCAAATACAATCTCGCCATCAAGCCGGTGATCCTCAACGCAGATGGCAGCGAGCCGGTGCTGAGCGAATCCGCGATGACAGAAAAAGGCACCCTGTTTAACTCTGGCGAGTTTGACGGCCTCTCTTTTGAAGAGGGCTTTAATGCCATTGCAGAGCGCCTGGCCGCTAAAGGCGTTGGCGAGCGCAAGGTCAACTATCGTCTGCGCGACTGGGGCGTTTCCCGTCAGCGTTACTGGGGTGCGCCTATCCCGATGGTGACGCTGGAAGATGGCACCGTGATGCCTACGCCAGAAGATCAGCTGCCGGTTATTCTGCCGGAAGATGTGGTAATGGATGGCATTACCAGCCCGATTAAAGCCGCCCCTGAGTGGGCGAAAACAACCGTTAACGGTCAGCCAGCTCTGCGTGAAACGGATACCTTTGACACCTTTATGGAGTCTTCCTGGTATTACGCGCGTTACACCTGCCCGGATTACGATAAAGGCATGCTGGACCCGGCGGCAGCTAACTACTGGCTGCCGGTAGATCAGTATGTGGGCGGCATCGAACACGCCATCATGCACCTGCTCTACTTCCGCTTCTTCCATAAGCTGCTGCGCGATGCTGGTCTGGTTAACTCTGATGAGCCAGCTAAACGCCTGCTGTGTCAGGGCATGGTGCTGGCCGATGCGTTCTACTATCTGGGCGTTAACGGCGAACGCAACTGGGTCTCTCCGGTTGATGTTACCGTCGAGCGTGACGAGAAAGGCCGCATTGTTAAAGCCACCGACGCAGCGGGACACGAGCTGGTTTACGCGGGCATGAGCAAAATGTCGAAGTCGAAAAACAACGGCATCGACCCGCAGGTCATGGTGGAGCGCTACGGTGCGGATACCGTGCGTCTGTTTATGATGTTTGCTTCGCCTGCTGAAATGACGCTGGAGTGGCAGGAGTCTGGCGTGGAAGGGGCCAACCGCTTCCTGAAACGCGTCTGGAGACTCGCCTTTGAGCACAGCGAGAAAGGGCCGACAGCCCCACTGGATATCGCCAGCCTGAACGACGAGCAGAAATCGCTGCGTCGTGAGCTGCACAAAACCATCGCCAAAGTTTCCGATGATATCGGCCGCCGTCAGACCTTCAACACCGCCATCGCGGCAATTATGGAGCTGATGAACAAGCTGGCCCGTGCGCCGCAGGAGAGCGAGCAGGATCGCGCGCTGATGCAGGAAGCGCTGCTGGCCGTAGTCCGTCTGCTTTATCCGTTCACCCCGCATGCCTGCTTCACCCTGTGGCAGGCGCTGAAGGGCGAAGGCGATGTGGACAACGCGCCGTGGCCGCAGGCTGATGAAGCAGCGATGGTGGAAGATTCTCTGCTGGTGGTAGTGCAGGTTAATGGTAAAGTACGTGGCAAAATTACCGTTCCGGCTGATGCCACGCAGGAACAGGTTCAGGCTCGTGCCGCGCAGGAGCATCTGGTCGCCAAGTATCTTAATGGCGTCACCATTCGTAAAGTGATTTACGTACCGGGCAAATTGCTTAACCTGGTCGTGGGTTGATGTCAGGAGGAATTGTGCGACATCCGATTTTGTCTGTGATGCTGGGTCTTGCGGTGTTAATCACCGCAGGTTGTGGTTTCCACCTGCGCGGCACCACCTCGGTGCCGGCAGAAATGAAAACCATGGTGCTGGATACCTCTGATCCCTACGGCCCGCTGACGCGTGCCGTGCGTGAAGAGCTGCGCCTGAATAACGTCACCGTGCTGGACGATCCCGGTCTGCGGACAGATCTTCCTTCACTCCGCTTGCAGGGAGCGACCCAGGGCCGCGATACCGCCTCTATTTTCCAGGATGGTAAAACAGCAGAGTATTCTCTGATGATGACGGTTCGTGCGCAGGTACTGATCCCAAATAAAGGGATTTACCCAATCAGCGCAACGGTCTACCGTTCGTTCTTTGACAACCCGCTGGCCGCGCTGGCGAAAGACTCAGAGCAGAACATCATCTACAGCGAAATGCGTACCCAGGCTGCGCAGCAACTGGTACGTAAGCTTCTGACCGTGCACGCCGCCGAGAACGACGCTTCCATCAACACTCTGGACAGCGCCCCGGCAGCTATCGAGCAGAGACCGTCAGACTCAATGCTGCCAGACGACTCTTACAGCAGATGATCAGGATCTATCCTGAGCAATTAAGCGCGCAGCTCCATGAGGGGCTGCGCGCTTGTTATATTCTGGCGGGTAACGAACCTCTGTTACTTCAGGAATCGCAGGATGCGGTGCGTGCTGCTGCCCAGCAGCAGGGCTTTACTGAACATTTCAGCGTGGCTGTGGATGCCCAAACAGACTGGGACGCCATCTACTCAACCTGTCAGGCGTTGAGCCTGTTTGCCAGCCGCCAGACTTTGCTGCTGACGCTGCCAGATAATGGCCCCAATGCCGCCATGGCTGAGCACCTTGTCACCCTCTCCTCCCTGCTTCATGCAGATATTTTGCTGCTGCTGCGGGTGGCGAAACTCACTAAGGCTCAGGAAAACAGCGCCTGGTTTAAGGCGCTGAGTACCCATGCCGTGCTGGTGCCGTGCCAGACGCCTGAACAGGCTCAGTTGCCCCGTTGGGTCGCTACTCGGGCAAAAAATCTTAAGCTGAACGTGGATGATGCCGCCATTCAGCTGCTCTGTTACTGCTATGAAGGGAACCTGCTGGCGCTGGCTCAGGCGCTGGAACGCCTTTCCCTGCTCTGGCCGGATGGCAAGCTGACGCTGCCGCGCGTTGAACAGGCTGTCAACGAGGCGGCGCACTTCACGCCGTTTCACTGGGTTGACGCCCTGCTGGCCGGAAAAAGCAAGCGGGCGCAGCATATCCTTCGCCAGATGCAGGCGGAGGACGGCGAACCGGTCATTCTGTTACGGACGGTGCAAAGAGAGTTGATGCTGTTGCTGACACTACAGCGGCAGATGGCAGCAACGCCAATACGCACGCTGTTTGACCAGCATCGCGTCTGGCAAAACCGTCGGCCACTGTTCACCGAAGCGTTACAGCGCCTCTCCGCCAGGCAGCTCACGCAGGCCATTCATTTACTGACGCGTATTGAACTCACCCTGAAACAGGATTATGGTCAGTCAGTCTGGTCAGAACTTGAGACGCTCTCATTAATGCTCTGTCAGCGCGGCTTCCCGGAGACCTTTTGCGATGTCTGAACATCAGCAGCTACAGGCGTTGTTTGGCGGGACGTTTGACCCGATTCACTATGGTCATTTAAAGCCGGTTGAAGCGCTTGCCGGTCAGGTTGGCCTGAAAAAAGTCACGCTGTTACCAAATAACGTACCGCCCCACCGACCTCAGCCTGAAGCCAGCCCTGAACAACGCGTTGAAATGGTCAGACTGGCGATAGCAGGCAACGCTCTTTTTGATCTTGATCGACGAGAGATGCAGCGCGATACCCCCTCCTGGACGATTGAGACGCTGGCGGAACTCCGCGCCGAACGAGGCGCTGAGCAGCCTCTGGCTTTTATTATCGGCCAGGACTCGCTGCTCTCTCTGCCTAAGTGGCACCGTTGGGAAGAGATTTTAACCTTTTGCCACCTGCTGGTATGCCGTCGTCCGGGGTACGCCATCAGTATGGAGACGCCAGATTTACAGCGCTGGCTGGAGGAGCATCGGGCGGTTTCTGCAACATCGCTGCATCAGAAACCCTGCGGCGAGATTTTTCTGGCAGAGACACCGCTGATTTCTCTCTCTGCTACGGAGATCCGCTCCCGTCTTCATCAGGGGCTGTCCTGCGACGATCTTCTGCCTTCTGCTGTTTCAGCCTATATCTCTGACGCGGGTTTATATCGCAAGCTCTGACCACGTGGTATACTTCGCCGCTCATTTTTTCCAGGATATCTGGAGAGATCTTATTTTGGTTGTCGTCGCCCCAGGTGAACGAGAACCGCTCCGACTAAAACCCAAGGGGGAACCTTTTGCAAGGTCAAGCACTCCAAGACTTCGTCATTGATAAAATCGACGATTTGAAAGGCCAGGATATTGTTGCTGTTGATGTTCAGGGCAAATCCAGTATTACCGACTGCATAATTATCTGCACCGGTACTTCAACACGTCACGTGGCATCGATAGCCGATCACGTGGTACAGGAAACCCGTGCAGCAGGAATGAAGCCGTTAGGCATCTCCGGCAAAGCGACCGCAGACTGGGTGGTTGTGGATCTGGGCGATGTGATTGTCCACGTGATGCAGGAAGAGAGTCGCGAACTCTACGAACTCGAAAAGCTCTGGAGCTAAGCGGTGAAGTTGCAGCTGGTCGCCGTCGGCACCAAAATGCCGGATTGGGTGCAAACCGGATTTCTCGAATACCTGCGTCGCTTTCCTAAAGATATGCCGCTGGAACTGACGGAGGTCCCTGCGGGCAAGCGTGGCAAAAATGCCGATATCAAACGCATTCTTGAAAAAGAGGGCGAGCTGATGCTGGCCGCAACCGGCAAAGGCAATCGTATCGTTACGCTGGATATTCCGGGTCAGCCCTGGGAAACACCCCAGCTTGCCACCCAGCTTGAACGCTGGAAGCAGGATGGCCGCGACGTCAGCCTGCTGATTGGGGGGCCGGAAGGGCTTTCACCCGCCTGTAAGGCGGCAGCCGAGCAGAGCTGGTCTCTCTCTTCGCTGACCCTGCCCCATCCGCTGGTTCGCGTGTTGGTTGCGGAGAGCCTGTATCGCGCATGGAGCATTACGGCAAATCACCCTTATCATCGGGAATAGGCAATAAGATCAACCGGATACACAAAAGCAGCGGATGAAATTACAACGTAACTCTTTTCGTGACTACACCGCCGAACAGACACTCTTTGTTCGCCGTGCGCTGATCGCTTTTTTTGGCATAATTGTGCTTTCCAGTATCCTGGTGGTTAATCTCTATCACCTACAGATTGTTCGCTATACCGATTACAGTACCCGCTCTAATGAAAACCGCATCAAACTGGTGCCCGTTGCGCCCAGCCGCGGCATTATTTTTGATCGTAACGGTCTTCCGCTGGCCCTTAACAGAACCATTTATCAGATTGAGCTGGTGCCGGAAAAAGTCGATAACCTGGAACAAACCCTACAGGCGCTGCGCCCCATTGTCGATTTAAGTGACGAAGACCTTGTCGCCTTTGAAAAAGAGCGTAAACGCTCGCGCCGCTTTACCTCTATTCCCGTAAAGACCGGCCTGAATGATGTGCAGGTCGCCCGATTCGCGGTTAATCAATACGCTTTTCCCGGCGTGGAAGTCAAAGGCTATCAACGCCGCTACTATCCCTATAACTCAGCGCTGACACACGTGCTGGGCTACGTTTCTAAAATCAACGATCGTGACGTAGAGCGGCTCGATAAAGAGGGCAAATGGCCCAACTATGCGGCAACCCATGATATTGGCAAGCTGGGTATCGAGCGCTATTACGAAGATATGCTGCATGGCAAAACCGGTTACGAAGAAGTTGAGGTCAACAACCGTGGCCGCGTGATCCGCCAGCTGCATGAACAGTCTCCGCAGGCTGGTCAGGACATCTATCTGACCATCGACCTCAAGTTGCAGCAATATATTGAAACGCTGCTGGCGGGCAGCCGCGCTGCGGTGGTGGTTACCGACCCGCGTAACGGCGATATTCTGGCGATGGTGTCGATGCCCAGCTATGACCCCAATCTGTTTGTCGATGGCATCAGCAGCAAAGATTACAATATGCTGCTGAACGATCCGAACCGTCCGTTAATAAACCGTGCCACACAGGGTGCCTATCCTCCCGCCTCCACGGTTAAGCCCTATATTGCCGTCTCTGCCCTGACGGCTGGCGTCATTAATAAAAATACCAGCCTGTTCGATCCGGGTTGGTGGCAGCTGCCAGGGTCTGAAAAGCGTTTCCGCGACTGGAAGCACTGGGGCCATGGCCGCCTGAACGTCACTAAATCGCTGGAAGAGTCTGCGGACACCTTTTTCTATCAGGTCGCCTATGATATGGGCATCGATCGCCTGGGCGAATGGATGAACAAGTTCGGCTATGGCCATCTGTCGGGCATTGACCTGGTGGAAGAGACGCCGGGCAATATGCCAACCCGTGAATGGAAAATGAAGCGCTTTAAAAAATCCTGGTATCAGGGTGACACCATACCGGTGGGTATCGGCCAGGGCTACTGGACGGCTACGCCGGTGCAGATGAACAAAGCGATGATGACGCTGATTAATGACGGCGTGGTAAAAACGCCGCACCTGATGCAGTCCAGCACCGTGAACAATGTCCGCATCCCCTACCGTCAGCCAGAGAACCCGCCGATTGCGGATATTCATTCTGGCTACTGGGAAATTGCCAAAGATGGCATGTATGGCGTGGCAAACCGCCCTAACGGCACGGCGAGGAAAAGCTTCTCCGACGCGCCCTACAAAATTGCCGCCAAATCCGGTACGGCCCAGGTTTACGGCCTGAAAGCCAACGAGACTTACAATGCGCATAAAATCGCTGAACATCTGCGGGATCACAAGTTAATGACCGCCTTTGCGCCTTATGACAAGCCTCGCGTGGCTGTCACCATGATTCTGGAAAACGGCGGCGCCGGTCCGGCCGTTGGCACCATCATGCGTCAGATCCTCGACCATATTATGCTTGGGGATAACAATACCAACCTGCCTGACGCCGCGCCTGTGCCGTCAGGTTATGAGGGTGAATAGTCGTGAACGATCGTCACCAAAAACGCACCATCTGGACGCGGATCCACGTTGATCCCACCTTCTTTATTCTGATTTTTGCCCTGCTGGTCTACAGCGCACTGGTTATCTGGAGCGCCAGTGGCCAGGACCCTGGCATGATGGAGCGCAAAATCGGGCAGATTGCGATGGGTATCGTTATCATGCTGGTGATGGCGCAGATCCCGCCCCGCGTTTATGAAGGCTGGGCGCCCTATCTCTATATCCTCTGTGTGATCCTGCTGATTGCCGTGGATGCTTTCGGCCATATCAGTAAGGGCGCGCAGCGCTGGCTCGACCTGGGCGTTGTGCGCTTCCAGCCTTCGGAGATAGCCAAAATTGCGGTGCCATTAATGGTGGCGCGATTTATCAACCGTGATGTCTGCCCGCCAACGCTGAAAAACACCGCCATTGCTCTGGTGCTGATCTTTATGCCGACGCTGCTGGTCGCGGCGCAGCCGGATCTGGGAACCTCTATCCTGATTGCCGCCTCCGGCCTGTTTGTGCTGTTCCTCTCCGGTATGAGCTGGAAGCTGATAGGCGTAGCCGTGCTGATGGTCGCCGCCTTCGTGCCGATCCTCTGGTTCTTCCTGATGCATGATTACCAGCGCGACCGCGTGATGATGCTGCTCGATCCTGAAAGCGACCCGCTGGGCGCAGGCTACCACATTATTCAGTCTAAAATTGCTATCGGCTCCGGTGGGTTGCGGGGTAAAGGGTGGCTGCATGGCACCCAGTCTCAGCTGGAGTTTCTTCCCGAGCGTCATACCGACTTTATTTTTGCGGTACTGGCTGAAGAGTTGGGATTAGTGGGCGTCCTGGTACTGCTGGTGCTCTATATTCTGGTGATTATGCGGGGCCTGATGATGGCCGCCCGTGCGCAAACCACCTTTGGTCGCGTGATGGCCGGTGGCCTGATGCTGATCTTCTTTGTGTATGTTTTCGTTAATATTGGTATGGTAAGTGGCATTCTGCCGGTAGTAGGGGTTCCGCTGCCGCTGGTCAGCTATGGCGGCTCGGCTCTGATAGTCCTGATGGCCGGATTTGGCATCATTATGTCTATTCACACCCACCGAAAACTGTTGTCGAAAAGCGTTTAAGAGGCGTAAACATGCGTAAGGATTGGCTTTGGATTGCTCTGGCATCGGCACTGCTGGCTGCCTGTACCACTAACGAACAACAGGCGCCCGTGCCACAGCAACCGGCCTATAATGGCCCGGTGGTGGAGATTGGTGGCGTGGAGCCGCGTTATGAGCCGCTGAACCCTGGTACCAGCCAGGACTATACGGTGAACGGCAAGACTTACCGCATCATTAAAGATCCGGCTAACTTTAGCGAAACCGGGCTGGCAAGCTGGTATGGGGAAGAAGCGGGCAGCAATCGCACGGCGACTGGCGAACAGTATGACCCCGATGCCCTGACGGCCGCGCACCCCACTCTGCCCTTACCCGCTTACGTGCGCGTCACCAACCTTGCCAATGGCCGGCAAATTGTGGTGCGGGTAAATGACCGCGGCCCTTACACGCCGGGACGCATCATCGATCTCTCCCGCGCGGCAGGCGACCGCCTGAATATCTCCAATAATACCAGGGTCAAAGTGGACTATATCAAGGTTGCGCCAGATGGCTCTCTCTCCGGCCCCGGCACAATTGGCACGACGGTGGCGAAACAGAGTTACGCCCTGCCGCCTCGCCCCGATATTGGAGGCGGCATGACCATAATGGGTGACGGTGCGGCTAACAGCGCCCCTGCTGAACCTGTTGCCAGCCAGCCAGCAGAGACCCATGCAATTGATAATGCCACCCTGAACAGTGAGGGTCTGGGCGCGCCAGTGCGCAGCAGCGGCTTTTTAGGTGCCGCTCAGCCACTGCCCTCCGGCGTGCTGGAAGGCAGCGAGCCTGCCGTGCCCGTAGCGGCGGCTGCTGCATCCACCGCCAGCAACCCACCTTCTGCGGTTGCCGCTGCACCCGCTGCTGCGGCTGCAAACGGCCCTTCCCCGGCAGCCGGAACCTATGTGGTTCAGGTTGGCGCGCTGAGCGATCCGGCTCGCGCCAGACAATGGATGAATACGCTAAGCAAGCAGTTTGGCGTGCCGGGCACGGTTGCGACTAGCGGGAACGTGTATCGGGTTCAGCTTGGCCGTTTCACCTCTCGTCAGCAGGCGGCTGCCCTACAGCAACGTCTGACCAATGAAGCGCAGCAATCCTCTTTTATCACGGTCGCACCTAACGAAATGTAATGCTGTTCCGGCATGCGTTGCCCGTAAATCCTGTGCATTTTCGCAGGTAAAGACGGATGCCGGGCAGGACTGCTTTTGCTATAGTGAGTCACTTTTTTAACTTAGCCGATGGATGTTGTAGTCCTTAACATGAACAATCTGACCTCTCCCCTGATCAAACGCCTGACGGCAGGTACGCTGATTGCCCTCTGTCTGACCGCCTTCGCCCACGCCGACGACGTGAATATTAAAACGATGATCCCAGGCGTGCCGGATATTGATGCAGAAGCGTATGTGCTCATCGATGCTAATTCAGGCAAAGTGCTGGCAGAAAAAAATGCGGATGCCCGTCGCGATCCCGCCAGCCTGACAAAAATGATGACCAGCTATGTCATTGGTCAGGCGGTGAAAGCTGGAAAAATCAAGCAGGATGATGTGGTAACCGTGGGTAAAGATGCCTGGGCTACCGGCAACCCGGTGTTTAAGGGTTCTTCTCTGATGTTCCTGAAGCCTGGCGATCGTGTTCCTGTTTCTGAACTGACGCGCGGTATCGTGCTACAGTCGGGTAACGACGCCTGTGTGGCCATGGCCGATTATGTTGCGGGCAGTCAGGATGCGTTTGTTGGTCTGATGAACAACTACGTTAAAGCGCTGGGCCTGCAAAATACCCATTTCCAGACCGTACATGGCCTAGACGCAGAGGGGCAGTACAGCTCCGCGCGTGATATGGCGCTGATTGGTCGCGCGCTGGTCCGCGATGTGCCGGACGAATACGCCGTTTATAAAGAGAAAGAGTTCACCTTTAACAATATTCGTCAGATGAACCGTAACGGCCTGCTGTGGGACACCAGCCTGCACGTTGATGGCATTAAAACCGGTCATACTGAAGCCGCAGGCTATAACCTGGTCGCTTCCGCAACCGAAGGCCAGATGCGTTTGATCTCCGCCGTCATGGGTGGACACACCTATAAAGGTCGCGAAACCGAAAGTAAAAAACTGCTGACCTGGGGCTTCCGCTTCTTTGAAACCGTTGCACCACTGAAAGCGGGTAAAGAGTTCGCTTCTGAGCCGGTCTGGTTTGGTAACAACGATCGCGTTCAGCTGGGCGTGGAAAAAGACGTTTATCTGACCATTCCCCGTGGCCGTATGAAAGATCTGAAGGCGAGCTACACGCTGAGCAATACAGAACTGCATGCGCCGCTGGCGAAAAACCAGGTAGTAGGGACCATTAATTTCCAGCTTGATGGCAAGACCATTGAACAGCATCCGCTGGTAGTGCTGAACGAAATGCCAGAGGGCGGTTTCTTTGGCCGCATCGTTGACTACATTAAGCTGATGTTCCATCACTGGTTTGGCTAAGCGCCACTGGCTCTTAAGCCCTGGGTTCTGCACTGCCACTTGATTTCGGCGTGAATGCACCCCATATTTGAAATATCACCAGACTCCCGCAGCGTCGGGAGTCTTTGTTTTAGCGTTACCGGAGCACTTATGAAAACCAATCTTAAAGAACTGCTGGAATTTCCAACCCCCTTTACCTACAAAGTAATGGGTCTGGCGCAGCCGGAGCTGGTTGATCAGGTAGTTGAAGTGGTTCAGCGCCACGCGCCGGGCGACTACTCTCCGGACGTCAAGCCAAGCAGCAAAGGCAACTACCATTCTGTCTCCATCACCATTACCGCGACCCACATTGAACAAGTGGAAACGCTCTATGATGAACTGGGCAAAATCGAAATTGTCCGTATGGTTCTGTAGCCTTAACTGACAAAGGGCGTGGGTTTTGCTCTTTGTCAGCGTTATACTCCCCTTTCTGTTTCCAACCGGACGACGCGTTTTGTCTCAGAACACCTTAATTATCCGCCAGCTGGGTTTACAGCCCTGGGCGCCCATCTCTCAGGCTATGCATGACTTCACTGACCAGCGCGGAGAAACCTCTGCTGACGAAATCTGGCTGGTAGAACATCTGCCGGTATTTACTCAGGGTCAGGCCGGGAAGGCGGAACATTTGCTGGGGCCGGGCGAGATCCCGGTTATGCAGAGCGACCGGGGTGGACAGGTAACCTATCATGGTCCGGGTCAGCAGGTGATGTACGTTCTGATAAATCTCAAACGCCGGAAAATTGGGGTTCGACAGTTGGTAACCGCCCTGGAAGAGACGGTCATCGCCACGCTGGCACACTTTGGCATTCAGGCTGCGGCAAAAGCCGATGCGCCTGGCGTCTATGTGCAGGATAAAAAGATCTGTTCACTGGGACTGCGCATCCGTAACGGCTGCTCTTTTCATGGCCTGGCGCTGAATGTCGATATGGATCTGACTCCATTTTTACGTATCAATCCCTGTGGCTATGCTGGTATGGAGATGACGCAGCTCAGCGCGTTGAAGCCGGGCGTTACGCTTGCCGATGTCCAGCCGCAGCTGATCGACCATTTTGCCAGAGTATTGGGCATTACCGCAGTAAGCTGGGAAACGGCAGAAGCCCTGGCTGAGAAGTAGCCTTGTGTGCGGATTTACAATTCCGTCACATTTTATCGCGCTGGCTGGCTGAAACTGCGTCGTCAGAATGATATAATTTTTGCGCTTTTATCAGAAAAGTTGAAAACAAGCACAACTCCTTGAGTTTTATGCGCTCGCCAACCTGGAACTTGCAAGATTATGAGTAAACCCATTCAGATGGAACGCGGTGTTAAATACCGTGACGCAGACAAAATGGCCCTGATCCCGGTAAAAACCGTGGTGACCGAGCGCACGGAGATTTTACGTAAGCCGGAGTGGATGAAAATCAAACTCCCTGCGGATTCCAGCCGCATTCAGGGTATTAAAGCTGCCATGCGTAAAAATGGCCTGCACTCCGTCTGTGAAGAGGCTTCCTGCCCTAACCTTGCAGAATGTTTTAACCACGGCACCGCGACCTTTATGATCCTGGGGGCTATCTGCACCCGTCGCTGTCCTTTCTGCGATGTGGCGCATGGTCGACCGGTGGCGCCAGACGGTAATGAGCCGCTTAAGCTGGCTCAGACTATCGCCGATATGGCCCTGCGCTATGTGGTGATCACTTCCGTTGACCGTGATGATTTGCGCGACGGTGGTGCCCAGCACTTTGCCGACTGCATCACCGCCATCCGTGAAAAAAGCCCCACCATCAAAATTGAGACGCTGGTTCCCGATTTCCGTGGTCGTATGGACCGCGCGCTGGAGATCCTCAACGCCACGCCACCGGATGTTTTTAACCACAATCTGGAAAACGTGCCGCGTGTCTACCGTCAGGTGCGCCCAGGTGCCAACTATGAGTGGTCATTAAAACTGCTGGAACGCTTTAAAGAAGCGCATCCGGAAGTGCCAACGAAATCGGGTCTGATGGTAGGGTTAGGTGAGACTAACGCTGAAATCGTGGAAGTGATGCGCGATCTGCGCCGCCACGGCGTGACCATGCTGACGCTGGGCCAGTATTTGCAGCCAAGCCGCCATCACCTTCCGGTGCAGCGCTACGTCAGCCCGGCAGAATTTGATGAGATGAAAGAAGCGGCGATGGATATGGGCTTCACCCATGCAGCCTGCGGCCCGTTTGTGCGTTCTTCCTATCATGCCGATATGCAGGCAAAAGGACTGGAAGTGAAATAGTGCCGCGAGGCGCGCAGCCCGGTTACACTCATTTACAGTTTTCAGTACAAACAAAAAACGGATGACCAGGTCATCCGTTTTTTTTATTCACCTGCTGGCAATTAGTCTTTATGAACAACCTGCGCGGCAGGTGTTTCTTCAGCAACCGGTGCTTTTTTGGCGGCAGTGTCGTCGTCACTCATAGCCTTTTTAAAGCCTTTGATTGCCGATCCCAGATCGCCACCGAGAGAACGTAACTTATTGGTTCCGAACAGCAATACGATCAGAGCACCAATAATCAGCAGTTTTGCAATACTGATACCTTCCATACTTACCTTCTTATTTAACCTGACCAGAAACAGGGTCAATGACGTAATGAATATTAACGCGCAGATTGCGGATCTTTACAACCGCAATCTGTAACAGAGTACGCGCAGGCCGGGATAATATCAGATAAAGCGGCTCAGAAAAGCCTGGAAACGAGGCTGCTGCGGGTTAACCAGCACCTCTTCCGGCGGCCCCTGCTCCACCACCACTCCCCCATCCATAAAGACCACGCGGTCAGCGGCCTCACGGGCAAAGCCTATTTCATGCGTCACCACCACCATGGTTAACCCCTGATCTGCCAGCGTGCGCATCGTTGCCAGCACTTCACCCACCAGCTCAGGATCCAGAGCTGAGGTTGGCTCATCAAACAACATCAGCCTGGGACGAATGGCCAGCGCGCGCGCAATGGCGACACGCTGCTGCTGCCCGCCGGAAAGATGGCGAGGCCAGGCATCTGCTTTGTCGCTAAGCCCTACCGTTGCCAGCAGCTCCCTGGCGTGGCGCGTAGCCGCTTCACGTGACTCTTTATGTACTCCAATTGGCGCTTCAATGATGTTTTGCAGCACGGTCATATGGGGGTAGAGGTTGAACTGCTGAAATACCATGCCGATTTCCTGGCGCTGGCGGGCTATTTTACGTGCTGACAGGCGCTGCAAAAGCCCGTTTTTCAGCTCGTAGCCAATCTGCTGTTCGCCCACCATGATGGAACCCGCATTCATATCTTCCAGATGGTTAATGCAGCGCAGAAAGGTTGATTTACCCGAGCCGGAAGGGCCAAGGATCACCACTACCTCACCCGGCATCACATCAAGATCGATACCCTTCAGCACTTCATTATCGCCGTAACGTTTCTGCACGTTGCGCGCCCGTACCAGAGGCTGAACACTGCTCATAGATCCTCCTTACGAACCAGCGGGCGATTAATTATTGGCGTCGTTTTACTTTCGGGCGGGGCGCGGCGCCTGGCAACGGTGACGGTTCGCCGCACGCCACGGGAGTAGTAACGTTCTATAGCGGACTGCCCTACATTAAGAATTGAAGTGATAAACAGATACCAGATTACCGCCACCATCAGCATGGGGATCACTTCAAAAGTGCGGTTATAGATGGACTGCACCGAGTAGAGCAGATCGCCCATCGCGATAACGCTCACCAGCGAGGTCGCTTTAATCATGCTGATAAGCTGATTACCCGTCGGCGGAATAATTGAACGCATCGCCTGTGGAATAATGATGCGCCGCAGCGCACGGGCGCGGCTCATGCCAAAGGCCTGAGTCGTCTCCACCTGGCCGCTATCTACCGATTGCAATCCGGCGCGGATTATCTCCGCCATATAGGCCGCTTCATTCAGCGCCAGCCCGGCAATAGCGGCCGTTAATGGCGTGATCAGGTCATTAGTATTCCAGCTGGCGAAGAGCGGGCCACCGAACGGGATGCCGAGCGTGATGTGGGGAAACAACGTAGACATGTTGTACCAAAAAATCAGCTGTACCAGCAGCGGCGTGCCGCGGAAAAACCAGATATAGAGACCGGAAAGCCCCCGCAATAAACGATTATCTGACAGGCGAGCCACGGCCAGCAGCAGCCCTAAAAGCGTGCCGAGGATCATCGAGACTACCGTCAGACCGAGCGTGACCTGCAACCCCTTCAGCACCGATCCTTCCGTAAACCACTCCAGCACCACATGCCACTCAAAATTGGGATTGGTGGCTACCAGCCAGCTCACGTTGGCGGCGATCACCAGCACCACAATCCATGAAACCAGGCGTCCATAACGCGGTGCGCTGCGGGCAGAGGCCACGTCACGCTGCTGCACCTCTGCCCTCTCCCTGGCTCGTGAATCAGTGGTACTTTTTGTCATTTCGCTGCTCCTTTCGCCAGATTAACCCCCGGCTCCGCAATTTTATTGCCGTCCAGCTTCCATTTTTTCATGATGGCGGCGTAGGTGCCGTTGGCGAACAGCTCCTTATAGCCATCCAGCACCACTTTACCCAGCTCAGAATCCTTGGGTACCACGGTTCCCTGGAAGATATCGCCAAAACCATTTTTTTTGCCCAGGCCAGTGAGTTCGAGCTGGCCGTGTGACTGGTCAACGAAATAGACCAGCGGTGCCTGTGAAGAGAAGAAAGCGTCTGAACGCTTAGAGCGCACCGCCAGAATTGATGAGGGTTGGTCGGTAAACGACTGCACGGTAACCGCCGGTTTTCCGGCGTCGGTACAGGCTTGAGACTGTTTGCGGATCACCTGTTCAGCCGATCCAGCGGCCATCACGGCAATACGCTTGCCGCAGCTGTCCTCCAGGCCGTTTATCTGGGCGGGATTGCCTTTCTGCACGGCAAACACCACAAACTCCTGCACGAAATCGATAAAGTCATTTTTCGCCTGACGATCCGGGTAATCCCCTATCGGGCCAATCGCCAGCTGATAGCGACCAGATTTAATGCCGGCCAGCACGCCGGAGAGGCCGCTCACCGTGGCATGCTCAATCTTAATCCCTAACAGCTGCGCCAGTGCCGAGGTCAAATCGGCAGACGCCCCGCTCATTGAGGTTGGCCCTTCCACAATCTCATAAGGTGGGAAAGAGCCGTTATTAACGGAGGTCATTTTCCCCGCAGATTTAATCTCCGCTGGCAAACGATCATGCAGGGCTTGATTAACTTTCTGCACGGGAATGGCGTCGGCGGCCTGGGCCAGACCGGCAGTGACGCCCAGCACCAGTGCAATGGCAGTGGCGATTTTTTTCATTATCCTCTTCCCCGATGTTGTTGTTATTTCAGTTCAGGACGTGCAAAACGGCGATTCTCCAGTACCGGCAGAACGTTTCGCGCATGGGCAATCCGGGCCGGATCCAGCTCAGCAAAGAGCAGCACCGGCGCTTCCGCCGCTTTGGCAATGGCCACGCCAAGGGGATCGACCACCATGCTGTTGCCGATATTGCGTGGGCCACATTCGCCTACGGCCACCAGATAACAGGTATTTTCCAGCGCACGGGCGGTGACCAGCACTTCCCAGTGCATCTCTTTCAGCGGGCCTTTGACCCAGGCAGCAGGCAGCACCAGCAGATCGGCACCGTCCAGCACCAGTCGCCTGGCCTGCTCAGGGAAACGCACGTCGTAACAGGTCATCAGGCCAACTTTCATCCCGGCGACCTCAACCAGCGGCGGAACCTCATTGCCCGGCGTGACGTTGCGTGATTCCTGCATCGCAAAGGCGTCATAAAGATGCAGTTTGTCGTAGCGGGCAACAATTTCCCCGTTGCGAATGGCGATAAGCACATTCAGCGCCCGGCCATCTTCGGTGGGAACATGTACGGTCATCATGGTGGTTAAATTATTCCCACGGCTGGCGGCATACACTTCCGTCAGGAAAGGGCCATCCAGCGGCTGGGCGGCTTTCAGCACCAGATCCGGATCGGCGATATCACGTGCCAGCACCCCTTCCGGCAGCACCAGTAAATCCGCGCCGCCCGCTAAAGCCTGAGCCATCAGGCCGGTACAGGTAACGGCGTTCTCCTGCCACTCGCGGCTCACCGCGAACTGTCCTAATGCAACTTTCATCGTTATGCTCCTTTCTTCACGGCCGGAAACAGATCTTCAGGCGTGAGACAGTGGGAAGTAATACCCTGCGCAAAAAGTTCTTTACCAAAATCGGCAATCATCTTCTTGTTAGCGTCAAAACCGTTTGCATTCCAGTCCGCGGGTAAATCCTGCGCGGTACGTCGCAAATCATCCAGCAGCCAGGGTGTGGTGTCGGCATATTTCTCGCGCTTGTCATGCCACATTTTTGCCGACTGCTCAATCAGCTCGCTAAGCTGCTGTGGTAGTTCCGGGTGTGCTTCTGTAAAAGAAGATTTGAATGCCAGCAGATGGTGGCCGGGGATATAGCCCACGCGGTTAAAATACTCCAGCTCAGCCTGACGGAAATCGGTTTGCAGCTGGCGCAGACCAGACCCCTTAAGGAAAAAGCCCTGAGGCATAAAGGGAGTAAACACCGCGTCCAGTTCACCCACCCGCAGCAGGTCAATCAGGGGATGTTCTCCCGGCGCGGCTTCAATGCGGCCAGGGCGACCAAACCCACTCAGACGATCCACAACGGGATGATCGGCAGTCAGCCGTCCGGCATACCAGTACGCATCATCAATATTGACCCCAGCTTCACGGAGCAGCGCGCGGGTCCAGGTATTGCCGGAGTCCTGCCAGCCCGTCACCCCCACTTTTTTTCCTTTCAGCTGTTCCAGCTTAACAATCGGATTATCTTCGCTGGTGATAATGCAGCGCTGGCGGAAGCCGCGCATCAGGAAATGAGGCAGCGCCAGCAGAGCCGTTTCCCCTTTCGCCCGCCCCTGCGCATAGCGGCTGAAGGAGATCTCGGCTGCGTCGTAGTCGTTGCTTGCGGCAAGGTCGACCAGCGTTCCTACGCGATCAATCTTCAGGGCAAACCCCTGCGGTTTGATATCGCCAAGTGCCAGCGGCGTGAAGTAATCCCAGTCTCGTACAGCCAGTCTGATGGTGATCATGCTTCTCTCTCTGTGCCCGGAACTGCGCGCCGGAACGGGGCGCATAAAATGTATACAAAACCTGCTTGAATTCGATACTAGATCGATAATAATAGCTGTACAATATTTTCTTTGTTACTGAACAAATGGATTTCTTATGACCCCGACGCTGGATTTGCAATGGTTTACTGAACGTCTGACGGACGCCTCTGTGAAAGGTATTGCAGGCGTGACGGCAGGATTGATCCGTGAAGGGCAGATCCCTGTCGGGACGCATCTCCCTTCAGTACGTGATTTGGCAGAAGCTTTAGGGATCAGCCCGGCTACGGTTTCAGCCGCCTGGGGCCAGCTGAAAAAGCAAAAAGTGATAGCCGGAAAAGGCCGCAGCGGCGTCTGGGTTTGTGGCGACAACGTTACCCCCAGACCGGTCCGTTTCGAGAAGATCGGTAACTATGGCGACAACATCCTTGCCGATTTAGCGATGGCCTCTCCCGATCCTGCTCTGCTGCCGGATCTGCATCAGGCGATGCAGCAAGGGGTGCAGTGCCCGCAGCTCAACAGCTATCAGCGCGACCCGATATCGCTACCTCTGCTGGAGGCGGTAAAGCCAGGCTGGCCCTACCCCGCTGAAGCCTGGCTCGCTACGGATGGGGGATTTGATGCGATGAACTGCATAATGCAGACGCTGTTTTCGCCCGGAGAGAAGGTCATTATTGAGGATCCCACCGCTACCCGTTTACTGGATATGCTGGATAACGTGGGAGCCGAGATCATGCCGCTGGCCTGCGATGAGCAGGGGCCATTGCCCGGCGCGCTTGAACTGCTGCTGAACAAAGGTGCCACGGCGCTGATTTATCAGCCTTCGACGCATTCCGCTACCGGTCATAACGTGAGTAAAGCGCGCAGTGAGGAGCTGGCAAGAGTGCTGACCGGCACAAGGGCACTGATTGTGGAAGATGATGGGATTGGCGAACTTTCAGCGCACCCGGTCTGGAGTCTGGGACGCTATTTCCCGGAGCGTACGCTACATGTGCGCTCCTACTCTAAAGCCTACGGCCCCGATCTCAGGCTTGCAGTGCTTTCGGGGCCTCTGCCGCTGATCAAACGCATACAATCCTGGCGCAATTTTGGCGCCAGCTGGACAAGCCGTATCTTACAACAGGCCGTGGCCTGGATGCTGACCGATCCCGCCACCCAGCAGCAGATTCAGCAGGCGAAGCGGGTCTATGCCCAGCGCCGTCGCCTGTTGCTGGCGGCGCTGGCCAGGCGTGGGCTGCTGCTCTCTGAGCGCGATGGGCTGAGCATTTACATCCCGGTTGTATCGGAACAATTTGCGATGATTACCCTGGCGGCAAGAGGAATTGCCGTCCTGCCGGGAGAACGTTGCCGCAGCGGAGGAGGCCAATTTATCCGGGTGAGTATCGCCATGCTCGCCAGTGAACAGGTTGAGAGCATTGCCGACGCTCTGATATTAGCCTGCGGACACGAGGCGCGGTCTACGATCTCAGATCTTTAATGATGTAGCGGGGTGATTCGCTGTAACCTTCGCGGGCATAGAAGGCGTTGGCTTTAATGCGGTGCTCGTGGCAGTGTACTTCCATTCTGTCGCAGCCGCGCTGTTTAGCCAGGTTTTCAGCATGCTTTAAAAGCTGTTGCCCTGCCCCTTTGCTTCGCTCTCCTTCTGCTATGCAGAAGTAGCTGACGCGTGCAAAATCCCCCGCCAGAGCCAGTTGCGGAATAAAGTGTAAAGAGAGAAAGCCCAGCACGGTGTTGCCGTCAACGGCCACCAGCAGCTCTTCAGTCTGATCATCCATCAGCTGAGCCAGTCGGCGTTCGATAAAGGTTTGAGTATTATCATACCCCAGCTCCGTTAACAGGGCGCTCAGGGCAAAACTGTCTTCCGCTTCCGCAAGTCTGATCTTCATCACGCATTCTCCAGATGAGCCAGCCACGCCGCGGCTCTTTCGCCTATCTATATAGCTTGCATGGCAGGATTAGCAAGTGTTTAAGTGCAGGATAGTGTGACAATGATGAGTGGAAACGGGGCGTTCCGCGGTGGAGCGTTATTCACGCCTGCTGTCACGGCATTAATGTTTCCTTAATAATATGTCGCCACACTCTTTGGTAAACCGGGCCAATGAGATAACGCCATGCATCTGATACCGAAAACGCTGAGTGAAGCTTTAGCCGTAGCAATTAGCCTGCTGGCTGTGACGCTTTGGTTAACGCAGTTTCTTAGCCACTGACTTTCTTCCGCCCTCTCCGCCAGCGGGGCGGCGGAAAAAGGCGAAAAAAAACCCGCCGTCCGGCGGGTTTTTAGAATTCTGTCTGATAACTTAAATAGCGGCAACGTTAGCAGCAGATGGGCCTTTGGCGCCGTTGGTGATTTCGAACTCTACGCGCTGACCTTCAGCGAGAGTTTTGAAACCATTGCTCTGGATGGCAGAGAAGTGTACGAATACATCTTTGCTACCATCTTCAGGAGTAATGAAACCGAATCCCTTGGACTCATTAAACCACTTAACGCTACCTTTAATCTTAGACATCTATATTACCTTTACATGAAAAATGGACACTAAACTGTGTCGGCAGTTAGTACAGCAATTGCCGAGGCTTTTGTCCAGTAGCGTCTGTCGAAAAAGTGATAAATATCGACTTTTTTGCCGATTCGCTCCTCTTTTACTGCCATTCCCGCAGCTAAAACTGCCAGCGAAACCAGGCGAAATAGACGTTGCCGTTGTTGTAAGTCCCTGGAATATAAGTCATCTGGAAGGTCGCCTTGTGGTAACCAATAGATGCAAGGGGCAGGAGGACAGGTACCGGGATATACTTCCAGTTATTGCGTGCCGTTGCACCAGCCGTATAGCCCAGGCCGAGGCGAAAATTCGGGTCACTAAGAGGTCGCCAGGTCTTTTCCCAACCATATCCGCCAATGGGTTCCCACTTGTTATAAGAGTCCTTAAAGGCCATCAAATAGAGGCCGTTCCAGTTTCCTTTCTCATCATAATGCGAAATACCACCACCAGCTCCCCAGGGGCGCTCGTTGTATTTGTCCGTTTTCTCGCTGTCATAGGTCAGACGGTTATGCCAGGTAATTGCCGGTACGTAGAGATCGTAGTTCTCCGGATTATGCCAGGTCTCGCTGACGTTATCGCTTAAGGCCTGCCAGGTATTTGAAACGGCGGTGGCAACAGTTGCCGCCTGCGCGCTGTTAGCAAAACCACAGCTGGCAAGCGTAAGAAACAGAAGGGAATATTGGATGAATTTCACAGGATATCTACCGTTCTACAAAGTATTGGAAAGACGTTGTTAAACAGCAAGAAGTCCTTTCGTAGCGTTATTACGTCGTCATGGAGGGGTATTTTACGCTGGTGGATTAAACGTACCCTGAATGGCGCGCTAAAAAGCCCGTTATGCAAAACGTCCAGACAGCAGGAAAAGAGATAATTACGCGCGGAATTACTTATTTTTATTTACCTTTGCCAGGTAAAGGTCTGAGTCCAGGCAGAGGCAATGTTTTTTTACCAGATAAAATATTGTCATTTTTAGTTAAATCATAAGAAAAATCCTTAATCGTCCTCGTAATTTCAGAACCGCTTAACAGAGAGGGCTAACCTTTGAAATCAGGTTGTTGCAGGTGAATATCACGCAAATTTATTGATTAATAGAATTTATCATTGAGAAAGTTTTTTTTGATAAAATCTTTGGAAACTAGCAACAGGGAGGTGTTAAGCATGAGATTTTGCTGCTGCCAATGCGGATCGCATAAAATTATCTTTACGACGAAGGGGGATCGCTTTGGTGAACATCATGGTGCACGTTGCGCAACCTGTAACAATCCTCTCTCTGTGAGAGATCTGTTTTTCATTACGCATGCCGCTATGAAGGAGAAGGTGACAGTACAAAAAGTCAGTCTGCCACCTGGGGGTCGATCAGAACAGAACTTTAAAGACGCCGGTGAGAGTCAGTAAGCCTACGATAAAGATAATTGCAATAATCCAGAGAATAATTTTCATTCCATTTCCTTAAGCCATAATAAAAAAACGACATAGTGCCCCCAGTATAGAAGAAGAATGTTTATTATGCTTAACCCGTTGAAAATCCTGCTCTACTGAACATACCCGCTCAGCCCGGGAAATAAACTCTATAAAATCCATATTTTTCATTGAGTTGCCCCCTTCACTCTGCAAGCGGCTGGTGCTGTTTTTTTCGCGACGGGGGTCACGATCTGCACTTTCTTTACAGACAATTCTTAGATGGATAGAGCCGGGCTGGCTAGACTAAAGGGTGTCATTTGCTATGGACTCACTTGCTATGACGTATCCATGACGGTTAACAAGGAGATCTTATGAGCACGATTAACAGCAGCCTGGGTCGCTACAGCCTGAAAGCAAACTACACCGGCAACCACATTAAAGGCTCCATTGCCATTAACGATGAGGGTGGGTCGCAACTAACCCTTCAGGAATTTAATGAGCATTATCTCGACGACGTGGTAAACAACGTGATTTACCCCGTCACTGGCGGTAACAGGATTATCGCCAATGCCTTCAGAGAGGAGATGGTAAAAGCCGGTTTTGTTCAACCTCATTAACGCCTTGCGTGTCGGGCCCTCCGGGGCCCTTTTATCCTGCTCTTTCTGCGGGCAGGCGGCGATTAAAAGGGCTGCCCCTTGCTGATGGAAAATCCGGCAGGCCGCTCTGGATTAAGAGACCGCCGCCGGAGAAAAACTTATTTACTGCTCTCATTGCCGCCTTGCGCACCTGCGCCACCGCTCCCCTGTATAGCAGAGAGGATCGCCCCCAGGCCAAGCATCTGTAACGCGCTGCCTAACTTGCCGACCAGACCATCCTGACCGCCTTGCCCTTCACCGCTGCTGCTCTGCGCAGCAGGCGTGCCGCTTCCGCTACCAGTGCCAGTGCCGCTCGCCGACTCTGAACCCTCAGCAGACTGCCCCAGCAATTTCTTAATCATATCCATTATCTGGGTCATGATATCGCCGCTGCCGGCAGTGCCTTCAGAGCCGCTGTTTCCGCTGCCGTTCTCTTTACCAGCGCTCTCTCCCTTATCGGTACCGTCAGTCTGCCCCAACATTTTCTTAATCATCTCCATGATCTGGGTCAGCATATCGCTGTTGCCTGACGTTTCCTGAGCGTTGTTGCTGCCGCTTCCGCTGGCTGCATCCGTACCGCTTTTACCCCCCTCCTCACCGCTTTTGCTTTTCAGCAACTGCACAATGGCATTCAACAACTGGGTAATGCTGTTCAGGGTGCTGTTTTGATCGCTGCTTACTCCCTCTCCGCCTTCGCTACCGTTGCTGGATTTCGCCTGAGGAAGAAGCGGGCTTCCTCCCTTGTTGCCAAACTCTATGCCAGGGTCGAAAGTTTTACTGACCACGCCGTTGCCAAAATTTAGCGCGCCATTAGATCCGTTTTTCCCGGCAGAGGCGCCCCCGCCATCAAACTTTTGCGCCACATCGGTAAATTTCGATCCAATACCTTCCAGACCTCCGCCCGATGCGCCATTAGCGCCGCCACCTATTTTCATGCCACTCATGGAAACCTCCAGTGATTGAAACGCCTGTTGTTATGAGCCAGCTTTGGCTAATGATTAGCCAGACAAAAGGACTTGTTCTCATCAGATAGGTGGGGAGCACAGGCTCCGGGTTCCATTGGAACGTCATAAAGCCTGATTTCCTGTAATTAAATTTAGGAATACTTAACGTTTAGCAATCGAAATAATGATCATATTTACATTGGCTTACCTTCAAAAAAGAGGATTTATGTAGGGATTTCCCTACCTTGCACCACGTAGATCCCCACAACAACTTCAGAGGAAACTGATAGCCGCCGCATACCAGGCTAGTAAATAGTGAATGAAATTGAAGGTTCACAGCTGGTCAGGCCGACAGCAGCCAGGTTCTTTTTTGTCTCTAATTTCGCATCAGATTGAATGATGTAAAAATTCCTCTAAGGGAAGACAGGAGAAAATATGCTAACGGGTAGTGAAACAAGCGTGAAAAGTGAACTGGTAAGCGGCGATATTCATGCAAAACTGCATCCGATGGTCAATACGCTGGCCCCACTTAAGGTCGATCTGTTGCTGGAAGGGGAAACGGGCACCGGCAAGGACACGCTGACGCGCAGGATCTATCAGCTCTCCGGCGCTAAGGGGCCGCTGGTGCCGGTAAACTGTGCCGCCATTCCGGAAAACCTTGCCGAAAGCGAGCTTTTTGGCGTGATGGCCGGTGCCTACACCGGTGCAAGCCACTCGCGTGCCGGCTACATTGAAACTTCAGACAAGGGCATTCTGTTTCTGGATGAGATTGACAGTATGCCGCTTATTTTGCAGGCAAAACTGCTTCGCGTTTTAGAAACCCGCTCTATTCATCGGTTAGGCTCCACGCAGCCTGTTCCGCTGGATTTACGCGTTATTGCCGCTTCACAAACGCCGCTGGCGGAGCTGGTTGAACAGGGGCGGTTCCGCCGGGATCTCTATTTCCGCCTCTCCACAATCAAGATCGAAACGCCTACGGTTCGATCTCATGCGGAGCTGATTATCCCCCTGTTCCGGCGTTTTACCCAGGAAGCGGCAATGCGCCTGCAACAGGCTATTCCGCCGCGCTCTCTGGCGCTGGATGAGGCGCTGTTAATGCACAGCTGGCCGGGGAATATCCGTGAGCTGAAAGCAGCGGCTGAACGTCATGTTCTGCGGATGCCACCGTTATGCCACATCTCCTCAGGAGAGGGAGAGGCCACGCTGCTGAAAGACAGGTTACGCCGGATTGAACGCAGCCTGATCAAAGATTGTTTACACCGCCACGGACACAAAATTGATGATGTTGTGCATGAGTTAGGGATCCCGCGCCGGACCTTATATCACCGCATTAAGTTACTGAATATTGTCGCCTGATACCGCGGCCCCTTTGCAAAGATAAAAATAAAATAGTTTGGAACCCTTTGAATTTCTTTCCCACTTAACCTGTGAATGCGCTGGCGCCATCTCCCTTCTGCGGAGAGAAAAATAGACAGCATGATGGCTACCAGCGCAAATACAGGGTTGCGCGCTCTGCAAAAGAGACTGCGACATTCCCCTTCCTCCCCTATCAGCAGAGCCAGAAACCATGAAAATAGCCTCCTCACAATCAGGGTTAGCACAAAACGACTTTGCTGAGAACTCAGCGCTGCCCCAGCCCGAGCAGACCGATATCGACTTTTTCTCTGCACAGCTGAAAGAAGAACCCCAGGTGGAAAAAATTGCCGCGCCTTCAGGGGTCACAAATCTGTTTAACGGTCTGGCTAACTCGATGCAAAGCAATGAGCAGCACCGAAAAGAGACCGTTAAAGATTTGCAAACTGCCGCTCGCTCTAACAATCTGGCCGACTTCAGCCAGGCCAGCTCCGCGCTCTCTGACTACTACATTGAAAATCTTATGAATGCCAAGATTGTCTCTAAAGGCGTGCAGAGCATTGATAAACTGACCAACCTACAGTAGCGACTATGATGAAAACCCTTCTACTGAAATGGTTGCCGCTCCTCTCTCTGATGCTGCTGCTGGCAGGCTGCGGTGACAAAACCGTGCTGTTCAGCGGCCTGGCTGAAAATGACGCCAACGACATTGTTGCTGAACTGAACCAGCATCAGATTGCGGCACAAAAACTGATTGAGAAAAGCGGCATTTCCGTCTCGGTGGATACGGAAAATATTGAGCGAAGCGTAAAAATTCTCGATTCTGCCGGACTGCCGCGCAAAGCGCGTACCAACCTGGGTGAAGTCTTCCAGAAGAGCGGCGTTATCTCCAGTCCCATGGAAGAGCGTGCCCGCTATATTTACGCGCTGTCGCAGGAGGTGGAATCGACGCTGGCGCAGATTGATGGCGTTGTAGTCGCCCGCGTCCATGTGGTGTTGCCAGAACGGCTGGCCCCCGGCGAGCCGGTGCAGCCCGCTTCAGCATCGGTATTTATCAAGTATCACAGCAATCTCGATCCCGACAGTATTGAACCGCGTATCCGGCAGATGGTGGCCACCAGCATTCCCGGCCTGGCCGGAAAAACCAGTAAGGATCTGGCAATTGTATTTGTTCCGGCGCAGACCTATGAAGACCGCATTGAAGTGGTACAGATGGGGCCGTTCCAGTTAACGCCGGATGAATATTCGACCGTGAAGTGGGTCTTCTCACTGTTCGCCATCCTGCTGATGATCGCCTTTGCCATCATGTTGCTGAAACCCGGCAGTAAGCTGAAGGTGGGCAAAGCGAAAGATGCCGCCGCTACAGTTGGTAAGTAAAGGATGAGCTGGAGCGAGGAGCAGGCCGATCGCTGGCTCAACTGGTGGCAAGTAGGCTACTGGCAGCAGGCAGAAAGCAGCTGGCAGGAGAACAGTTTCTTCACCCTGCCCGTTGAGCAGCAGCAGAGTCTCGCGTGGCAGTATCCGCAGGCGGTAGCCGCAGCTTTTGGCATCAGCCCCGATCTGCCGCCGGAGCCGGAGCCGCGGCTGCTTGCTTTTATCGATTTACCTGCCGGTGAGCGAACCAGACTGCTTGCGCTGCTGGCCGGGATTTGTGCGCCGCGGGCCGCGCCGGAGACGCTCTCCGCTGCCAGCCTTATCTGGTGTCGACGGCTGGCCAAAGCGCTGCGCTGTGAAAGCTGGCTGAGCGCTGACTGTTTTCTTCCCTGGACGACCGGCAGTCTGCTGTTGCTGCGCGGGTTATCAGCGGAAAGCTGGCCCCGTCTGCGGCTGCTTTTTCCGCAGGAATGGGTAAAACAGGTTGATGAGTATCCCGCTGTCGCCCTGCCCTTCTCCCGCCTGACTGCGCTGTGGGATGCCGCAATCTGGCAAATTCAGCAACCGGAGAGTCCAACACATGTGGATCCGCAAGAAAATAACCCTGCTGAGTGATCCGCAGCTGGCACAGAGCACGGTGCTGACGCGTGAAGCGATAGCGGAACATCAGCAGGCGCTGACGGTGGTGCAGCATGCTGAAAGGCAGGCGCAACAGCGTCTGGAAGAGGCTGAACGCGAGGCGGATCGGCTGATTGCAGAGGCGCAACGGCGCATTGAAGAAGAGTTAAAAACTCAGGCAGAGCAGCAGCAGCACGATTTTTATCAACAGGCGCAGCAGCTGTTTGAGCAGTGGCAGGAGCAGGAACAGCAGTGGCAGCAGGCAATGATCCCACGGGCAGAAGCGCTGCTGAACCAGGCCATGAGCCAGCTTCTTGATCAACAGCCGGAGGCGGCCCGCCTTCAGGCGATGCTCGCGCAATTACTGAAGGCGCAGGGAAGGCAGGCAGCCGCCATGCTGATCTGTGCACCGGCTAACCAGGCCGCTGTTGAAGCCTGGCTTGCCGGGCGTCCACAGCTGCTATGGGAGATCAGCGCTGATGCTGCGCTGGCCTCTGACCAGTTAATCCTCACCACAGAGAAGGGAGAGCTTCACCTCAGTTGGTCACATATTCGGGACACGCTGTTACCCACGCAATAACTCTCTCTCCCGGCACCTTTCCTCGCTGTTAACATTTTTTCCGTTTACGGGAACCGGTCATCGTTTAGCGCCACTCAACTCCAGACCCCCACAGGAGACACAACGATGAGCAATAACGATGCAATCCAACGTCGCTTAAGTAATCAGTTAACCCATGCCCGAAATGATATGTATCAGTTTGCGCAGGAAAGCCAGAATCAAACATTAAATGTGGGCGATATCTATGCCTTTCAGAATGAAATGATGCAGGTTTCCAGCGCTAACTGGGCAAGTTCGCAGTATACCCAGTTCAAGCATGGTATTCGCAAGGCAATTATTGATGCCATCAACTGATGTCGCCGCACTGATTGAGCAACAGCTGGATCAGGGCAGCGGCGAGCTGGCGCTGTGGATTGACGAGATGCCTGTCAGACTACAGCGCCAACCCGGCGGTTGGTTTTACATTATTGAAATGGCTCTGCCGGTGGTGATTAGCGGGCAGGTACTGGAACTCGCGCTGCGCCTTACCGCCCCCGGGCTGGCCCATTTTGACCAGGAGAGCGCCGCGCTCTGCTTTAATCCACAGAACGAGACGTTAAATCTGATTTTCCGTCTGAAAAACGATCGGACTGATTATGCCGTCTCTCAACTGGAAAGCCTCTGCAACCAGTGTGAAGTCTGGCAGGAAACTCTGCAAAGTATGTTAACGCAGCTACGCGTTAAGATGCCCGTATAACAAGGAGAGAAGCGTGCACAAAACGCTGACTGCTTTACGACCGTTTCGCCCGCTTTTACTGGCAGTGGCGATGGGATTATCCGTTTCATACAGCTATGCCAACACCCCCGATGAATGGAAAGATGGCGCATACGCCTACTCTGCCGATAACACGCCGCTTAGCGTTATTTTGCAGGATTTTGCCAGCAGTCACGGTGTGGATACCAACGTAACCGGCCTGCCGGATACCTTTATTACTGCCCGTCTCCGCTCCGACTCTGCGGAAGCCTTCCTTAATCGTCTGGCGCTGGAATATCGCTTTCAGTGGTTCGTTTACAACAACACTCTTTACGTCAGCCCGCAATCTGAACAGACCTCCCGCCGCCTGAAGATCAGCGCCGATGCCGCGCCGGATCTCAAACAGGCGCTGGAGGGCGTGGGGCTGCTGGAACCGCGTTTCGGCTGGGGCGAGCTGCCGGACGAAGGGGTGGTGCTGGTCTCCGGCCCGCCGAAATATGTCGATCTGATTGCCGACTTCAGCAAAAAATCGGAACCGGAAGAGCCGAAAGAAGATAAACAGATGATGGCCTTCCCGCTGAAATATGCGGATGTGGCGGATCGCACGATAAAATTCCGCGACCAGACGCTGGTGGTGCCGGGCGTGGCTACCATGCTGAACGAACTGCTGGGCCAGAATTCAGGCGGCTCTGCAAGCGGTATGACGCTGAGCACAAACAGCCAGAATGAAGGCGACAGCACTTCTCAGGCGATGCAGAGTGAGAGTCGCAGCCTGCTCAACCAGATGATAGGCCGCAATACCCGTCTTGGCCGTAACAGGGATGAAGCGCGGTCTGAAGGCAGAGAGCTACAGGGTAAAGTTTCTGCCGACGTGCGTAACAACACCCTGCTGGTTCGCGACAACAAGAAACTGCGCAGCGAATATCAGCAGCTGGTGCAGATGATCGACGTCCCACAGAAGCTGGTTGAGATCGACGCGGTGATTATCGATATCGATCGTAACGAGCTGGCGCGCCTCTCTTCTAACTGGTCAGGTCGCTTTGGCAACGTCACCAGCGGCAGCTCGATGCTGGGCGGCACCAGTACACTTTTTGTCACCGATTTTAATCGTTTCTTCGCTGATATTGAGGCGCTGGAAGGGGAAGGTACGGCGTCAATTATCGCTAATCCCTCGGTGCTGACGCTGGAAAACCAGCCGGCGGTAATCGACTTCAGCAGCACGGCGTTTATCACCGCTATCGGTGAGCGCGTAGCGGATATTCGCGAAATCACGGCGGGCACCAGCCTGCGCGTTACCCCACGATCTATCGGCAATACGCCAGGTAAGGCGTCGGTCCAGCTGGTGGTGGATGTGGAGGATGGCAAGCTGAATAAAAACACCGACGGCAGCGCGCAGGGCACGGAAAACGGCGTGATAAGCACGCAGGCGCTGGTGCAGGAGAAGCGTTCTCTGGTGATGGGCGGCTTCCACACCAAGCAGAGCGGTGATGATGAAGAGCGGATACCCATTTTGGGAAAAATCCCCTTTATTGGCAAGCTGTTCACCTCGAACAACCGCACCGCGTCACAGCGTGAGCGCCTGTTTATCATCACGCCGCATCTGATTGGTGACCAGGTTGATCCTTCCCGCTATGTCGATGCAGAAAACCGTGATCAGGTAAACGACACGTTGCGTGATATCAGCCGTCGTCATCAGTTTGGTGATATGAAGCGCACCATTGAAAGCGCGATGCAGGATCTGGCGGAAGGCCGTGTGCCAGGTGGACTTCAGGCCAGCCAGAATGGTCTGACGCTCAGCTCGCTCTGTAATGTCCCGCTCACCTTCCGCAGCAGCGCCAGGCATCAGTGGTACGGCAACGCATCTATGCAGATCGCCGTCGGCGTGCTCACTAACACCAGCACTGAAGAGGCACGTTTTGATGAAGCGGCCTGCCGTAACGATCGTACGCTGGCCGTCTCCGCCTGGCCGCATACCTCTCTTAAACCCGGAGAGTCGACCGAGGTTTACGTTGCTTACGATACGCAGATCCCGGCCCGACCTTCACGCGTTTCGCTGTTGAAATCGCAGGATGGCTATCTGCCTGCGGCATCAGGGGTGTCGGGCGGCAAATCGTCCACCCGCCTGCTTTCGCGCTGAGAATAGAGAGAGAGAAAATGAAAAAATCGCTGTTGATCCTGGCGCTGGCCATGCTGCTGACCGCCTGTGCGAAACCAAAGCTGCCCGGCTGTAACGATGTCTCCTGCCGGCCAGTGTCGGACGACCATACTATGACTATCTGGTGGCAGCCCGATATGCGTAATGGCGCGTTCGATTACACCCAGGCTTCGGTTAACGAATGAGTATGAGCATGGCGGCCTTTCTGGATGCCTGGCAGCGCGGTGATGCCTGCTGCCAGGCGTTCCGGCCTGGCAGTGAGCTGAGCTTTTCACCGCTGCCGCGACCTACTCTTACGCTGCGTATTCACCCTTCTTTCCTGCACGACAAACTTATACGCCAGGTTCTCACCTGGCGTTTCCAGCATCCTGGCCGCTACGACGGCTGCTTTATCAGCATGGAGGCCGACGGCTCTCTGGCCGTGCTCTGTCACCCCACGCCCGATGACGAAGCCTATGCATTAATCGGTAAGCTCAGCTCCCTGCTGGATTTACAGTAGCCCTCCGTTAGGGAAACGGAAAATATGTCAGGCTGGGAGCACATAAATCTGACAGACGATTATATATGGAAAAGCAACCGGATATCGGCTTCCGGTAAGTTTCGTCGCCTGAGACAAGCTAAAGTCGAAAGGTCAAAAAACGGCCTCAACGTACAATAATTTTCGATATCCAAACTGCCCCCATTAGTTGGCTAAGACGTTGGCGATCGATACGATATCGCTGCGTTATACCGGCTCCAGTTTATGATGTCAGAAGCTGAGGCAGTTTTAGGGAGGTTCCATCAATACTCCACTCCCTAAAGGACGGACCCGGGGTACTCGATGAAACTTCGCCCCAGGCTTTAACTGAATAGGTAAACTATGTGAAAAAAACCAAGTTTAATCTCATACAGTATGGGTAACGCCCAGCTCTGAAAACCATGAATGACGCGTGTTTGCGGGGAGCTAAAAAGCCTAAAAAGGAAAAAAAACAAAAAGAACAAAAAGAACAAAAAGAACAAAAATGGTTTTAAAAATACCTGAAGGATATGTGGATAGTTGGCTGGTCAAACTTTGGGCATTTCCCATAGTTGATCCGAAAATGAGTCCTGAGCATAAAAGCTATTTTCAGGAACTGTGCCTTTGCGCTTCCTCGCCTGTTCGCTCGCAAAGCCCGGTCACAGGCTGCGGCGAGTACTGTCAACTTAGTCGTCGCCCTACACCCGGATATGAACAGAAGCCGAAACTGGCCTGACGCAGTCTGCTACTGTTCATCCCTGGGCCATCCGACTTACCTGTCCTCGGCCAATTAAGCTGACTTACTGTTTTTCAGACGCTACTCCCTGTTACCATCTGGATCTTCGTTTATTCAGCAGTAGCCAAATAATATAAATACTTAATATCAATGCTGAAATATTTAGTATGTTCACTACATAGATAAATGCGCTATGGTACTGTGAAATTATTGAAGCCAAAAGATTCTTATCGGCAATGTATTTCAACGGTACAGTAAGATTGCCAGATGCAACAGCATTTATCCATTCGGTTATCTGCACTTCTGAGGGAGTAAACCGGCTGAAGATCGTCGGTAAAGAATCAGTAAGGTATGAAGTTAACAATGAAGCATACAGGGCTACTGCGAGGGCTTCACTGCCCAGGCGAAGCGTGTTAAGTAATCCTGCCGCCATCCCTGCCTGCTCAGGAGCTACGCAACTCAACGCAAGACCATCAACAAGTCCGGCTGACAGTCCCATGCCTGTACCGATCAACAAAAGGGGGATAGTCAGTACCCATAGCTCTCTTCCAGGTTGGCTGGCGATGGTCAAAATAACTCCTCCGGCAATAAAGAGTAGCAGGCTGATAATTAGAATCAGACGAGCCGAAGCGCCACTGGATACCAGTTTACCTGCGAGGACAGGACAGAAAAGAACCGGTAGAGCCAGTGAAACCATCATTAAGCCAGCTTTCGACGGAGATAGTTGCATCACTCCCGTAAGATAACTTGGATAATAAGTCAGCAACGTGACAAAAATAATACTGGCAACAACCGGAATAAGAATCAGCCCCACGAATGTATGATTTTTCAAAAGGCTGAAATTCATCATCGGATTATCAATCCTGTTCTCGTGGAAATAAAATATTATGGCTGTCACTGCTCCCGCCGCCAGTAATAACAACGTCCTACTCTCTGCCCAGCCCCACTGGGCACCTTGCACCAGAGCCAGCATGAACAACAGCAGGCTGACAATAAAGAGAATGGCCCCGATGATGTCAAAGTGAAATTTTTTACGCGGAACATCACCGGGAATTGTCCGGGAAAGGAGCAGGACTAACGCCAGTATTATTGCATGAACAGCAAATATTGCTCGCCAGTTAATAAAATCCAGAATGAACCCAGAGATTGTTGGGCCAAAAGTTATACCAATCCCTGCTGTAGTGCCAAAAAAGGCAAAGGCCTGAGTTCTCCTGTTACCTTCAAACTGAGCTATGAGAATGGCACTCCCACACGAGAAAATGGCGGCACCACCAATGCCCGCAAAAGCCCGGGAAAAATCAAGGAACACAGTGCCCGGAGATAATGCTGACATCACGGACGCGACGGTATAAATAGTGGCACCAAGAAGAAAGGCTTTCTTTCGGCCGTAAGCGTCGGCCAGTGTTCCCCAGAATAAGGTGAAACAGGCAAAGGTGAGATTAAAAGCGTTAACCACCCACTGTAAACCCGACAGGCTTGAATTAATATCAGCGCTAATGGATGGCAATGCGATTGCTGTTCCTGATATTGAACTGGGCACAACAAATACAGCCAGTAAAATAGCAAATAAAAGCAATTTGTCTCTACAGTTCTTCGATAAGGACATAACTTCTCCTGATAGTTAAAGAATAACGGGTAATTCATCCGGGCGGCGCAGTACAATACCTTCGCTCCATTGCAGATTGTTTAATCTTTCGGAACGTAATCTCATATGAGGATACCGGCGAGTCAATACGCCAACCACTACCTTGATTTCCAGACGGACCAGTTCCTGCCCCATGCAGTGATGCATACCATAACCAAATTGTAAATGTTGCTTGTTTTCACGGCCGGGCTTTATCAGCAATGGGTCTGGAAATATTGCAGGATCACGATTTGCCAGAAACACATCAGCAAAAATTGCCGCACCGGCAGGAATAAGGCCGGTAGCGACTTGGATCTCTTTGGTGGCAATACGAGGAAAAGTTGAAGTATTCCCCAGGTTAGTTAAACGCAGCATTTCTTCTACAGCGTCAGGAATTAGAGCCTTTTCTTCATGTAGTTTTTCCCAGAGGTCTGGCATATGGAGCAGTCCGTAAATGATTTTTGTCATCCCCGTCAGTGTATTTTGATCTCCTCCAAGTAATGCACCCAGTAATATTGCTGTTAACTCGTTATCATTCAGCGGCGGCTGGCAGTTCGCTCTGTTGTTAATAAATCTGGCAATCAAACCATCATCGGTATGGTGTCTTTTACCCTGCACATGCTCCATCACGTAGCTGTAGAGCAATTCAAATTGTCTAACCAGCTCCTGAACATTATCGGGATCAGCAACCTGAACAGTGTGGCTCAGGGCTCGAAAATAGCTCTGTTTATCACATGGGATACCTAACAGGACACAATTGGTATCGGCAGCGACGTGGTCTAGCAGATCAGTGAATACATCGGGTTGACCGTTATTTTCCATCTCCAGGGCATACTTTTGCGTCAATTGTACAATTTTATCTTCCAGCCACTTCAATCCGCTAAAACTGTATTCCCTGGCTATAAATTGTTTCATACGGGTATGATCAGGATAATCGAGATTCAATAGCATCTCTTTTGGTGTTAGCGTAGGTAATACGCTGGGACCACCTTCTTCATTCGATGGGCTACGGATGCAGCCCTTATCTTGCAGTATTTTTTTTACATCGTGGTAGTTAATAACATGAAAAGCTTCATGACCACTCAGCAGCCGAATTTTACCCATTTTTTCATAAGTTGCAGCACTAATAACCTCATACCCAGGCTTTGGATCATAATTGGGTATATCTGTAATATAATAGTTTTTAATATCCATTTTATTTAACTTCCGTTAGCTTGTGTAGTTTATTCAGGCAATCACTGTTACTGATAAAATGAATTGTGCGCCAGCCACGTTTTTCAGCCGACTGACAATTCTCTAGCAAATCATCAATAAGGATGCACCGTTCAGGTGCTACACTGGCAATCTGCTCTGCAATAGAAAAAAACTTATGTTCCGGTTTTCTGCTGTGAACTTTGCAGGAATCAACGATATGCTCAACGACATCATTAAGCCCAATCATTGCCTGCCAGTAAGGCTCCCACTCAGTAACATTATTCGTTAAGATACCAACCCGATAACCAGCTTTCTTCATATTTTTAACTTGTTGAATCATGCCTGTATTACCGGGGATTCTATCAAACCATTGGTGTCCAAAATTTTCTAACTCTGCCCAACTCGTATCTGTTGCAGGAAAGAGGTGAGCCAGTGCGGCGCGTAGCCGCGCTCCCCATTGCCGCTCAGTCAGAAAAGCATTTTCAACAGGAGCCAGTACAGGCAAACCCATCTCATCAGCCACAAATTTCATCGCAGCCTGTAATTCCCTGGCTGGAATTCCAGTTTTTTCATAATATACTTCGAACAATTCGGCGATAGGGGGCGATAGAACACCGCCAAAATCGAACCAGTAGAAGTCCGTATTCTTTTCATCAGAAATCATAAGTTGTCCCTTTTACACAGGGTTTATTTCACGATAATTTTAAAAATAAAAACCCCGACAGTTTTCTGACTATCATTTTGTATAACAGAAACAGGCACCTGAATGACATTGTAAGTTGAAATAATATCACTCATGTTAATTACGCATTCAGATATACAACTTAGCTCACAAAACTGGAGAAAAGATATATCACAGCCATGAAATAAAAGCTGGTTCACTTTGATATTTTTTCGTATAAAAATGGCCATTAGAGCACTCTGCCGGCACGCCTCTATAATAAACATTCCCGGAACATGATCCAAAGTATGGTCAAAAATAGACGAATAAGACTGGTCAACAATCAGAGATGCCTTAAAAAAATTATCGTCTGCCCGAATATCACCAATAACAACATTTCGTTGTATTTTACGCCCTACAGATATGCTGCTTACAGGCTTAATAGATGAAAACTCAAATGGATTGTGGCTTTCATGTCTGGATCTTAACTTTTTCCAGACCGAGCTTTCCATCCAGCCAATATCCATTTCCTTATGTGCGCAGGGAATATTATTTATAAGGATATACATATCCAGAGTATAACCGTAAAGTACATGCCGACGATATTTATGATTTCTTATCTTAACCTCAATGGTTACAGATAGTGATGATTTACTTATTTTCAGGATATGATGATTTATGATGTCAAATTTTGCATCATTAAAAATGAACTTGGCACTTAAGGGCACATTGTAATATTTATGGGTTACGCAAATAGAGGTTTGACGAAAAATTTCCAGTAACAGTAAGGCATCATAATATTGATTATCATCAACCAGTTCTGGCTGATCGTTAAAATACATGTGCGATTTTGGCATCACAGCCGTAAACGAAAAGTGGTCAGTATCGTCCTGATGTGAGCTGGTGATGAAGACTTCATTAACTGCCTGCCGGTGTACATACTTTTTATCAATCGTGCAACCGAGGTAAGTTATGGTCGGTGGTTGTTTATCCTTCTTTAAATTCTGCACATCACGCATAAGCACTTACTCCATGTAGTGTGACACTTATCTCCTGAAATGCTACATTCGTCGGTTATCGAACGTAAGAAGAAAATCGAACGTTCGATAAGCATCGAACATATATTTATATTGAAAATTTATAAAAGTCAATTTTTTTAAAAATCTGCCTTCAGAATAAATATTCATAAGTATCAATGAATTAAGTTGGGTACTATAAAATGACTAAAGTAAAAAGAGAGAACCATCCGTTGGTTCTGGCGGCTGTATTGAAGGCGTTAAGTGACCCAACGCGGCTGAAGATCGTTCAGGAACTTATCGTTGATGAGGTTGGTGCTGAAAGACACTGCACTTCTTTCAGTGGCCTGGCTGATATTGCCCGGGCGACAAGATCACATCATTTTAAAATTTTGAGGGAAGCTGGCCTTGTTTCTTTAATTGACAGAGGTAATGTACTTCTGGCTCAACTGAGGCGAGATGAAATTGAAAAAACTTATCCCGGCCTGCTTAATATCCTTGTAAGTGAACGTCTCCATTACTGATCTGTTTCTGTATATGGGGAGGATGATCTGACGGGAGACTATATCTGACGAAAAATAAAAAACTGGCTGAAGTAAAGTATCGTCCTTTGCGGCCAGTTGATGTCAGTTAGTACAAAAAAATAACTTTAACGAATGGAAGTGACTTCCCCTGATTGCTCGCCTGATTAACTCTTGTGCAACCATGGGGTAAACACCGCCCCGGAGGGATTCGCTATGACCATCACTACTGTCGGTATCGATCTTGCTAAAAATGTGTTCGCTATCCACAGCGTTGACCAGAACGGGAAAACTGTTCTGGTTAAACCTAAAGTATTGCGTGCCGCACTTCCTGAACTGATTGCTTCTTTGCCACCCTGCGTTATCGGAATGGAGGCCTGTTCCGGGGCACATTACCGGGCAAGGCTTTTCCGGCAGTATGGTTATGAGCCGCGTCTGATGGCGGCAAAGTTCGTATCTCCCTACCGTATGGCTGGCAAATCAGGGAAAAATGATGCCGCTGATACTCAGGCCATCTGCGAAGCAGTCCGTCGCCCGCCTATGCGATTTGTGCCAGTAAAAGATGAAAGCCAGCAGGCGATGCAGTGCCTGCACCGCACCCGTCAGGGATTTATTGAAGTGAAAACGGCAACGTATAATAGCCTGCGAGGGTTGATATCTGAATTCGGCGGCCTCGCGCCACAAAATACTGGCGCCCTGCGACACATGGTTTCTGCAAAGAAGAGTCCTTTACCGCTTCAGGTTCAGCAATGTGTTGATGATTTGCTGGAACACGTTGGTTGCATTGAGGTTAACATAGCTAAATATGACCGAATTTTGTCCAGCATGGCCAAAACTGATCGCCAGCCAGCGGCTGATGGAACTGGCCCCACAACGGCCTGTGCGCTGGTCGCCAGTATTAGTAATGCACAAGATTTCAAGAATGGACGTCAACTGGCTGCCTGGCTGGGGCTAACACCATCGCAACAGAGCAGTGGCGGAAAATCAAAGCCTGGCAGGATAACGAAAGCCGGTGATTCGTATCTGCGAACGCTTTTGGGTCAGGGTGTCCGTTCGGTCTTGACTGGCGTCGATTAGAGGACTGACTCATTCAACCGTTGGGTTTCTACTTTGGTTGAGCGAAGAGGATACTGCCGCGCTGTTGTCGCGATCGCGGCCAAAAACGCGAGGCTTTGCCGGGCATCATTGCATTACAGCGATGATTTCAGGCTGTACTCAACCAGCTAAAGCACGAAGCAGAATAACCATCTGAACTGCACTCATTGATGATAAAAGGTTAGACACCGTGAGGCCTGTCTGGCTATTGTACAGGATATACGTATCCGCTTAACGAACAAGAACCTCACGCGCGTCTTTCATCAGGGGCCGAATCGATGACGATTCATCATTGCCGTTTATAGTACCGCAGTCTCTCCCTTTATTTTTAACTGAAGAGCAGACAGAAACCGTAAACACTGGCGTTGACATGCCGTGGAAGCCCTTATAGTGCAATATTTTCCGTTTCCCAAATAGAGCCTTGCATTAATCGGTAGGTTCAGTTCCCTTTTAGATTTACTGTAGCTCTCAAGAAGGGCGTAAAGCCGGAAATGACAAAAGCTGGTTTACCGAAAAGGAGCTGACTGCGATCTGCCGGAGAGATCGCAGTTCGGGTTGGCACAAGAGGGATCGTTAAGCAGTGGTGTGGTCTGTCAGAGAATAAAGGTTTGATCTCTTGCCTTAACGGATAATGGCAACTTGTCTTAACGAGGGAGCAATCAGAATTGCAGTTTACTTTGTGAGGCGGCGGTTGATTCTTTAGAGGAGGCATCCGCTACCGCATTGGTCAGATAATTAGTGAAATCCGTTTTCATTTTCTCCAGCATATCCTGTTGGGATTTCATCTGAATATTTTTCATTTGCTGTGCATAATCGGACTGGGCATTATTTGTTGAGTTTAATGATTTAAATGTCATAACATTCTCCCTTCATCATTTGGCTGTTTGTAGAAAAGCGTTATGCAGTAAAGCTGATAAAAAAGGGCCCGAAGGCCCTTTTTTTACTAATACTGGATTTTGTTCTGGTTAGCAGCTGAAGCAGCGGTTGTTGCGCTGTTCGCCTGGCCGTTAGATTTAGCGAGGATACGATCCGTTTCTGCTTTTTGCAGGTTATCTTCCTGTGACTTCTTCATAATATCAGTCATTTGCGAAGCATAGTCTGCGCCATTGGTCGCCGTCTCGATCTGGTTTTTTGCAGAAGAAACAGAGCTGATGCCTTGTGCCACATTGGATGAAATACTTGACATGTTATTATCCTCTCGCTGTTAAAGTATGAATACCCATGCATTCGTAATTTAAGTGGGTGACTGGCCAGAATGGTTCCAAAAAAGAGTAAACTAAATTCATTTTTTTTAATTGCAGCCGCTCACCTGAAAAATTAATCCTCTATCTCCATAATTCCATCCAGCTGCTGGTCCTCCAGCTCCTTCAGCAGACGATAAACCTGCGCTACCGCTTTCAGCGTTTCACGCGGAATATATTCCCCTTCTTCTACGGTGCGATAGAGCGTGCGCGTCAGCCAGATAAAGCGGATCACCGGGATGTTACGACTCTGTGCTTCGGCAATAATATCCTGCGCCTCATAGCCTGCCGCTTTGAACACCATACTGGGCAGTGGCGTTTCGCCCGGCCGGTAATAAAGCCCGACGGCATAGTGCGTAGGATTGACCAGCACCATATCAGCATCCTCCAGCGCAACTTCCCGCTTAGGTTTTGGCGCTTCATTGAGAATTTCCTGCGACATGGATCGGCGGTGCCCTTTCATATGGGGGTCACCTTCGCTCTGTTTGAACTCGTTGCGGATATCTTCATGGCTCATACGCTGCTGCTTCAGGAAGAAATATTTTTGCAGGCCAAAATCCATCGCGCTCATCACCAGCAGCAGCATCAACGTTTCCCGTACGATCTTCTTAAACAGCGCCAGCACGGAAAGCCAGAAGCCGTTAAGATCGTCACCGTACGCCAGCTGAGCCAGCGGCCCTAAATCAGGTTTGATCGCCAGATAGAAGACGGTGCCAATGGCGATCGATTTCAGCACGCTGGTCAGCAAGGTGGTCATCTGCCTGGCTGAAAACATGTTTTTAAGGTGACCTACGGGGTTGATGGCATCAAATTTTGGCTGTAGCGCTTCGGTGGCAAACAGCGGGCCAAACTGGATCCAGCCACCAAGTATCCGCAGCAAAAAAATCAGGGCGCAAACGATGCCGCAAAAGTAGAGCAGCACCATCAGCCCATCCAGCGCCACCTCCTGAATCGCATGGCCGAAGGGATCGTTCAGTCTGCCCAGCGGCAGCATAATCATCGCCTCAAGCCGCTGCATTCCCCCATCGACCAGAGCAAAAACCGTTTCCATCACGCCGATACAGATCAGCAATTTAGGAATATCTGGCGTCTGCCCCACCTGCCCTTTTTTTCGCGACTCTTTAAGCTTTTGCGGCGTGGCGTTTTCGGTTTTCTCTGACATTATTTGCTCCCCTGACCAAACATATCGGCGAGATGCGGGAGCAAATCCTTGAGTTCATATAGTTTTTCGCCGCCCACATAGTTGAGGATCGGCAGATAGAGCACAAAGAAGAGCATTCCCAGCAGGCATTTGGCGGGCATCGCCAGCACCGTTGCCTGCAACTGAGGACTGTAAATACTCAGGATCCCGACGCTGAAGTCCACCAGCAGCAGCAGCGCCACCAGCGGCCCGGCATAGAGCACCATATGGGTGAACACGCTGCCGAGCAGGTCAAGGTAAACCTGGAAGCCCGCCTCGCTGGGGAACGGCATCCACTGCATGGCGGGCCAGAGGCGATAGCTGTCCCAGATGATTTGCGTGATGGTTGAAAGTCCCAGCCCCACCACCAGCAGCAGAATGATGGACTGCTGCATCAGAAAGCCGAGCGGCGTGACGTCCGGCCCCAGTTGCGGATTGAGCTGCCCGCCCATCAGCGCCCCACGCTGGTTATCAAACAGCGCGCCCACGGACTCGAACAGCCAGAAAGGCATCGCCATCAGCAGACCAATCAGGATGCCGATAATCACCTCTTTCACCGCCAGCGCCGCCAGCAGGAACAGGGAGGGATCGTCAATCGAGAGCTGCTGCTGGATTATCGGGGCAGGAAACAGCGCCAGCGCCAGCACTATACCGGAGCGCAGCCCCCCTTTGATGGCGTTGAAGGAGAAGACGGGAGAAAGCAGCAGGCAGGGGAAGATCCTCGCCATCGCGAGCGTGACGGCAAGGATAAAATGGTAGCCATCAAACAGGGTGTTATGCCCCATATCAGTACTTCACGTTGGGCATCATGGCAAAGGCGCTCTGTGTCAGCTCCATCAGCTCCACGCCTATCCAGCGCCCGGTCAGCGCCAGCGCCACGCCCACTGCCACCAGCTTAATGGCAAACGGCAGGGTCTGATCCTGCAACTGCATTACTGCTTGCAGCAGCGAGACAACAACGCCCACAATCACCGCCACAATCAGCGGTGGCGCAGAGAGCACCACCACCAGCAGCATCGCCTGACGAAACAGCGTCAAAATATCCATTCGTCCCTCACATATAGCTGTAGAACAGGCCATCCAGCAGGCGCGTCCAGCCGCTGACCAGCACAAACAGCAAAATTTTTAGCGGCAGCGAGATGGTCATAGGCGATACCATCTGCATACCCAGCGCCAGCAGCACGTTAGAGACAATAAGATCCACCACAATAAACGGGATAAAGATCAGGAAGCCGATCTTGAACCCGTTCTGCAATTCAGAGAGCACAAAAGAGGGAATAAGCAGCAGCGGGCTGTCATGCTGGACCGAGTCGGCCATCTCCTTCGGCCACATACGCTGGGCGTTCTCCTGCAAATGGGTAAGAATATCGGGATCGGTATTTTTCACCATAAAGCGCTTTAAAGGCTCAACGCCGTTAGAGACGGTGTAATCGAGGCGGTCGGCAGATTGCGTATCAATCGGCACCGTTTTCACCCGCTGGCTCATCTCGTTAAACACCGGTGCCATGACAAACAGTGAAGCGGCCAGCGCAATGCCGTAAATCGCCATATTGGGCGGCACCTGCTGCACCCCCATTGCGTTTCGGGTCAGCATCAGCACCATCGATATCTTCAGAAAGCAGGTGCAGACAATCATCAGAATCGGCACCAGCGACAAGGCCCCAAGAAACAGGGCCAGCGTCATCGGATTCAGTGACATATTCTCCATTGGCTAACGAGCCAGCGGATTTTGGCTGGCGGGGAGCATATGGGTGATTTGCAAGCCCAGCCTGCCTTCCACATCCACCAGCTCACCCTTGGCTAACGGATAGTCGCCGTGGCAGAGAACCGCTTCACCTGGCGTCACATTGTTGATCATGACCATCGAGCCTGGTCCAAGTTGCTGAAGCTCCCCCAGCGTGAGCTTCAGCTGTCCGCAACGAACCGACAGGGAGAGCGGTAACGGGGCAAAATCAGTTTCTGCCGCCTGCGGCTCAGCATCCCAGTGAGGATCAGGGGACGGTACGGGCGCGTGCTCAAACTCTTCAGGGGTAAGGGTCACGTTCAATCTCTCCATCTTTGTAAGAATATAATGGGCCATCTGGCCAGGTTGCAGCTGGATCTCCCCATAAAGCAGATGAGAAGCACAACGGATAACGCCGCGTCCATCAGGGGTGAAACAGGGCGCGGGCGGCAGCAGAACATCGCCTTTACGCAGCGCCAGCAGCGCGTCTGATGACAGGACGATATCGCCAACAGCCAGCGGCAAAGTCAGCGTCAAACTTTCCGGTAACGGGCAGAGGGTCTGCTGCCAGCCGCTTTTTGCCAGCAATGCCGACAGGCTGGCTGCCGGAAGCGCTAACAGGCTTCGCCCCTGCTGGCCGCCCCACGTCACTGACAGGGTCAGCAGCAGGTCGCCAGCTTCCGTTTGGTCTCGCTTATTAGCTAAGTGGCCGAACAGCGCAAGAAGTTCGGCTGAAAGTTGTTGATGCCACCTGGACCAGTACCATTCCTGCTCCGGCAGGTCGGCGGAGGGAGCAAACGTCGGGCATTGCGACATCAAAGCGAGCACGGACTGCGCATCGGAAAAATGCAGCCTGCCCACTTCTGACTGCCAGTGGCTCATCTCGCCCGGCTGACGTCCATCCGCCAGGGTCAGAGAGAGCACACCCTGCTCTCCCGCCAGCTCAAAAGGGTAGAAACAGCCTGCGCCGATACGCTGACGCAGGTTCGCTTCCTCACTACTCAGGCTTCGCAGACGCAATGCATTCATCCTACAGACTCCCGATCCTCATCCGCACGGCGTTCAAAGCGTAACTTCACCCGGCAGGCCATTTTCTGACGCAGCGAGAAACGGCAGCGCTCCTGGTGGGGCAGCAGGGCCTGCCATGCGGCGGGTTGCAAATGCAGAGCGATATCCCAGCCTCCGCCCGGCAGCGCAGCCATCTGCGCCTGCACATTTCCCAGCTTTGGCAGCATCAGCGTCAGCATCATCTCCCCTGGCGGCTGCTCTGCCAGAGCGCCTGCCAGCGCAGGCTCTATCTCCTGCCACAACGCCATCGCCGGAGGCGCACCAGAGAGCGACGACTCCTCCAGCTGGGCAAACCCCTGCTGCTGATCCGACCCCTGGTCCAGCATCAGGCGGGGGGCCATCACGTCGTCAGCTTCAAGCAGCGCGCTGAATAACGAGCGATCTTCTGCGGCGGGACGGCGGGTATCTTCAGGTTGCACGCGCTTGCCGGCAGAGGGAGCATCCTGAGCCTGAGTTTGTGAAGGCTGGGGTGCCGCGCGCGGATCGTTACGTCGGGCCTCGCGGTTCTGCAAAAAAAGCTGGCGGCTCTGGCGCTGTTTATCCCTTTGCTGCTGTGCCTGGCGTTCAGCGGCCTGCTGCTGTGCAGCGCTCTGAGAGAGAGAGCGGATCATCCTGTTACCTCGTTTTGCTCAAGAAGATATTCCAGCTTCTCAACGTCGCGCTGCCGCAGCCGGGTTTCCTGCTGGGCCTGCTCCAGGCGCTGCTGTTGCTCACTTTGCTGCTGCGCCAGCTGATGCAGGCTCAGGCGTTCGTTATCCACCTGCTCCACCGCCTGCTGCTCTGTCTGCAACGCGCGTTCAAGAAGAAATTTTTGCTGCTGCACGCCGCCGTTATTCTGCATAAAGGTGGCGCGGATCTGCTGATAGGCACCCCGTTTTTCCGTCAGCCGCTGCTCCGTCTGCTGGGTTTCCTCAACCACGGCCTGCAACGCCTGCTCCTCGGCCCGCTGCTGACGCTCGCTGCGGCTCAGCCGCTGGCGGCGAATGGGCAGGAGCAGGTTAAGGGTGCGTTGCAGTTCTGCCGCAGCGGCATCGATTTCAGCTTCTGGTTCAGGCGGTAAGTGACGGCGCATAGCGGCTTACCTCCGACAGGTGCAGACAGGTTTGATCAAAAGCTGACGGGTCGCGCATCGACTGTTGCAGATAGCCGTTGATAGCGCTCTGCGCCTCTACGGCGGCGTCGGTCAGGCTGTCGTTGCCGGGCTGATACTCTCCAAGCCGGATCAGCATCTCCACTTGCTGCCAGGCGGCCATCAACCGGCGTACCGCTGTGGCCTCGCTGACCTGCTGCCTGGCCACCACGTTGGTCATGGTACGGCTGAGGCTGGCCAGCACATCAATGGCGGGATAGTGACCCCGCTCCGCCAGTTTACGGGTCAACACAATGTGTCCGTCGATAAGCGACCGCACTTCATCAGCCACCGGATCGTTCATTGAATCTTGTTCGATAAGCACGGAATAGAGAGCGGTAATGGCACCGGTTGAAGTTTGTCCGGCCCTTTCCAGCAGCGTTGGCAACAGCGTATAGACGGAAGGCGGCAAACCGCCGCGTCCTGGCGGTTCGCCCAGTGCCAGGCCAATTTCGCGCTGGGCACGGGCAAAACGGGTCAGCGAATCCAGGATCAGCAGCACGCTTTTTCCCTGGTCACGGAACGCTTCTGCAATGGCGGTGGCGGTAAAGGCGGCGCGGGCGCGCTCCATGCTGCTGCGATCGGAGGTGGCGCAGAGCAGTACCGTGCGGCTGCGCAATTCGCTGTCCAGTTCATGATCGAGAAATTCGCGCAGCTCGCGGCCACGTTCGCCAATCAGCCCGAAAACAATCACGTCGCACGGCGTATTACGGGCAAGTTCCGCCAGTAAGGTCGTTTTTCCGCAGCCCGCACCGGCAAATATGCCAACGCGCTGCCCTACGCCCAGCGTTAACAAGCCGTCGATAGCCCGCATGCCGGTAGGAAGCGGCGTGTCGATTCTTGGCCGTTCAGTAGGCGGCGGCGCATCCCCCAGCACCGGTTTCACCCCGTCAACCTCTCCCGGCTGCGCAAAAGCGCTGATGCTTCCCGCTTCAATGGGACGGCCAAAACCATCCAGCACGCTGCCCAGCAGCGCTTCAGAGACCCGAATACTGTGCGGCTGATAGAGCGGCGTTACCCTGGCACCCTGCGCAATGCCATCCAGCTGTCCCAGCGCGGAAAGCAGCGTGTGGTGTGGATTGAACCCCACCACTTCGGCCAGCACGCGCGTATTGTTTTTGCCCTCAATGCGGCACAGGTCGCCTATCCTTGCGCCTGGCAGGCTGCTCTCCAGCAGAATGCCGCTGATGCCGGTAATACGTCCGAAGATCTCCACCGGCGCGAAACGTGCCAGCCGCTGTTGATGTCCATGAAACCAGCTATCCAGCTCTGCCTGCATTACCAGTTCACCTTGATATGTTCGCGACCGGCGAATTCGATCTCGCTGGAGGTGATGGCGACCAGGCGAAGATCATCGACCTCATCGCCGATAAACAGCCGTTCTCCGGCATCGGTCACCACGTTCGCCCGCTTCCCTGTGGTGATCTGCACGATGCGGAAAGGGAGTTTGGCATTATAGAGACGGGTGTTGTTGACCAGCTTCGGTAACACGTTGTACTGCGCCTGAAAGCGAACCAGCATGCGTTCCAGAATTTGCAGCTGCTCTTTATTCAGCTCGCCGTTGAGGATCAGCGTACCTTTACCCATATCAATCTTGACGCCGGGCGTCAGTCCCCGATCCCGCAGCATCGCTACCAGCGGCGGGCGAACCTCCTGTAGCGTCTCCAGCACTTGACGGTTGGAGCCGGTGGTGGAGGTTTGCGCCACGGTCGGCTGGAGGATCCAGCTGATAATGGTGAAGCTGAGCAGTAAAATCAGGCTGATGGAGAGCACCTGAACACCGCGTGAGAAGGTGCGCGAAGGCACCGGGCTTTCCGTGGTTGCCACTGCGGCCACAGCGGGGGCAGTGGCAACAGGCTGCGGCTCACGGTTCATCGCTTCCCAGGGCCGATCCGCCGGGACGAAACTCAGCCAGGCCTCGCCCAGGGCAAAAGGCGTATCTGCGGGAAGGGGATCTATAGGCTCCGCCATCTCTTGCTGAAGCGTGCGGATCTTGCCTTCCACCGGCTGCAACAGCCAGCGATCCTCAGCAAAGATCAGCGTGGCGTGGTGCGCCAGTACGCCACCGTCGCTCAGCAGCAGGTCAGCTTCTTCGGCGCTGCCTAACGTCCACTGACCGCCAGTAACCGGTAAGGCCGCCCCCTGATGACGACCTGAAAGTACGCGTAGCTCAAACATAATCAGCTCCTTATGCATCAAAGGACTCGGCTGAATCTTCCAGATCGAGGCGACCCACTACATTAATCGACAGGCTGGACTGTAATTCCGCAAACGACAGCACCGGCACCTGATGGAATTCGTCCTGAAGCAGGCCCCGCAGCGGGCTACGCAGATCCTGCGCCACCAGCAGCACGGCATAAGCGGGATTTTCCGGCGAAAAAGCGTGACGAAGCTGCGCCAGGATAGCCATGCTCTTCTCCTGAGTCAGGGCAAAAAAGACCTCGCTTTGCGTCTGGCGCAGCGAATCGCGCAGCTGCTCCTCCATCTCCGGCGTCAGCAGCCAGACGTGCAGGCCATCTTCCCTGGTGTACTGGTAGCAGATATGCTCTTTCATCGAGATACGCACCAGGTCGCTCAGCAGACTGATGTCCCGTTCATGCTGGCCATGTTCAATCAGCGCTTCGGCAATGGCGCGAACCGAGCGCAGCGGGATACGTTCCGCTACCAGGTTTTGCAGCACGTTAGAGAAGCGGGCAATGGGCATTACCCGTTGCAGCTCCTGCGCCAGTTCCGGCTGTTCCGACTCCAGCCAGCCCATCAACGCCCGCGTCTCCTGCAAACCAATAAAGTTAGGCGCGCTGGCGTGGATGGCGTTTTCCATGCGCTGCATCAGCAGGTCATGGAAGCTCCAGCGTTGCACATGGTCGTTTTCTAAAAGAGGATGCTCCGCAGGCAGCCAGATAAGATCCGCCTCACGCCGCGCTTCCGTCCCAACCACCACGCCCTCTTCCTCCGCCAGGTGCTCATGTCCCTGACGGTTGACGGCGAACAGTCCCACGTTGAAAGTGCCGATCACCCTGGGGATCTCATAGACCGAGTAGCGGAATTCGTCGACAGGCAGCGAATCCTGAAATTCGATATCAAAGGCGGGCAGCGTGAAGCCGTAGTTGTAGACAATGCTGTTGCGCATCCGACGAATGGCCTGAACCAGCTCCAGCGTCTGTGCCGTGCCGCGCGCGCTGCTGGGAAATTGCAGCAGATAGGGGCGCGTCGGGTTGAACTGGCGCAGATCCTCCGTGCCGTTCAGCTCCGGGGGGATCACTTCGTTCTCCATCTGCGGCTGGCTGGAAGTCAGTTCCCGTTTCGCCCGCCAGATCTGAAAACTGCCTGTCGCCAGCGTCAGCACTGCCAGCACGATAAACACGCCGGTGGGCATCCCTGGCAGCACGGCGAAACCGAACATGCCGATTGAGGAGAGGATCCAGGCTTTGGGCTGGCTGGTCAGCTGCTCGGCAATTTCACGGCCAATATTGTTATCCAGGCTGGTGTCGCTGTCGGAAGAGACGCGCGTGATGATCATCCCGGCAGTCAGGGAGATAAGCAGCGCCGGGATTTGCGCAATCAGTCCGTCACCAATGGTCAGTACCGAGTAGGTGTGCATGGCGTCCCCGGCTGGCATGCCCAGTTGCATAACGCCGATGCTGAAACCGCCAATCAGGTTGATAAACAGGATCACCAGCCCGGCAATGGCATCCCCCTTCACGAACTTCATTGCGCCATCCATTGCACCGAACAGCTGACTCTCTTTTGCCAGATCCACACGACGGCGTTTGGCGGTATTCACGTCGATCATCCCGGCACGGAGATCGCTGTCGATGGACATCTGCTTGCCGGGCATGGCGTCCAGGGTAAAGCGGGCCGCCACTTCAGCGACCCTTTCAGAGCCTTTGGTGATCACCAGGAAGTTCACCACCGTCAGGATCAGGAACATTACCATCCCCACCGCCAGGTTGCCGCCAACCACGAAGGTTCCGAAAGCCGCTACGATATGGCCGGCATCCTGCTGAACCAGGATCTGACGGGTGGTAGAGATAGAGAGCGCAAGGCGGAACATGGTGGTCAGCAGCAGCACCGCCGGAAAGCTGGAGAAGGCCAGCGGCTTGGGCAGGTACATAGCCAGCACCACCAGCAGCGAGGAGATACAGATATTCAGCGCAATCAGGGTATCAATCAGCCCCAGCGGCAGCGGAATGATCAGCATAAACACGATGGCCATAGCAAACATCGCGCCGATAATTTCAGAACGTTGCATCGCCACCAGTGCGATGCGGTTCAGGATCAGAAACATGCTGTTCATTCGTTCGCCCTCACCCTTTCGCCGCGGCTTTGTGCTCGTTATCCACCATCATGCCGATCGCGCTTCGTAACAGCTTCGCCGCCGCCGGGCGTTCGTTACTATCGCGCCACAGCATGCGTGGCATGGCGTTCATCAGCGGCAGAAGCCCGTTGAAAAACAGCATCTTTGAGGCGGGATTTTCTCCGGCGAACTCTTTGCCCATGCTGGTAATGTCGCGCCCCTGCAATCCGGTTTCGGCCACGTTCAGCAGCCGCCGCGTCATCTCAATACCATCCAGCGCGGAGGCAGGAATTTTGCCGCGAGAGCGCAGGTCGCTCAGCAGCTTGTCACTGCCAGCCAGCACATGCGTGATCTGCCCCGCCTCGCTCAGGGCATGGTGGATTTTGTTTAGCGAACGGGCAGAGATGGAAGGGGTCAGGGCGGCAATATCTTCCGAGAGCGCGCGCTGTAACGTACGCAGGCCGGGTTTAAACTGCTCCCGGCCAAAACGTTCCAGCAGACTGTCAAGCATCACCGCTGGCGACTGATGCTTCACAATGCTGTGATAGTAGAGATCCCGCATCCCCTGCTTTTCAGTGGGATCGGTAGTGAAGCTGGCAATTGCTGGCGCAGTATTCAGGCCCGCACGCACTTTGTCGCCAAACTTTTCATGCAGGGCGTCCAGCCCATTACTGGCGGCGGCGGCAGTCTCTAAATCGCCAGTACGGTCAGCTTCACGCAGCGTCATGCGCAGGAGTAGATCACACCGCGCGGGGTCATTATCCGCCGCCTCTACCAGCGTCTCCGCTTCCGGTTCACTCTCCTTGCTGAGCACATCTTTCAGCGCGCTGAGGCGGGTTTCCAGCCTGTCCTGCTGCTGCCCGTCCAGCATCTGATAAAGCTCACCCAGCCGTTCAATGCGTTCCACAGCCCCGCGATTACTGCGCAGATGCTGAGTATTGATCTGCCGACGGTTCAGCCCTTTGGTTTTTTTCTCTACCTTTTCGCTGAACATCATGCCGATCTCTTCCAGCGAATCGCTTAGCGAGGCGGCCGCCGACTGGGTGTTCACCGGTCGGGCGCGAAGCTCGGAACCCATTGCCCGCGGGCTATCCTGCTTGAGCAGCGTTTTAGCCAGGGCCTGCTGATACTGAAAGGAGGACTGAACTTTTATCATCTCTGGCTCATCATTGATTTCGCGATTCCCTTACGTGGCTCTGCTGCGCAATAAGTTCCCGAATAAAATGCCCTTTAACACCTATTTAAAAAGTCTGATTCAGCTGAAACATTAAACCGCCGTTATTAGTGTCAAATGTTGCACAGTTATTTTTGGCAAGGGGTCACTATTTGTCTCAGATAATTCTTAACTCAAATAAAAAACGCTGGAATAAGCTGGCACCGCAGGCTTTTTCTTTTCTGGCACGCTCCTTGCTATATGACAACTCTCAGGCTGTTCATTAATTTCAGGAGCGTAAAAATGTTAACTTCTTCAACCGCAGGAATAGCTGAAGTCCCCGTTGTAGTTTTATGGCAGGAGATCCTTTGCCAGCAAAATCGTAAACTGCACAACTTTATTCGTAAGCGTGTTTCTAATCGTGAGGATGTTGAAGATATTGCACAGATGACCTGCCTGGAAGTGCTGCGCAACAGCCATAAATTTTTGGGAGCTTCCCGACCGGAGACCTGGCTGTTCGGCATCGCCGCCAATCTGATCCGCAACTACTACAAGACCAATCAGAACCGTTTTCTGTTTGACAGTCTGAATGAAGATAATCTGCTGGAGTTGATCCAAGAGTGTGATCCCAGTGACATTATTGCCAACGACGAGCTGCTGGACGTTATGGCGGTATCAATAGAGAAACTGCCTGAAGAGACGCAGCAGATGCTGACCATTCTGGTAGAGCGTAACGGCAGCTATCAGGATGTCGCCACCTCTCTCGACATCCCTTTGGGGACAGTAAAATCCCGCCTGTCCCGCGTGCGTGAAGCGCTGAAAAGCACAATAAGCTGAATAAAGTAAATTTTTCAGACTGAATAACGTTCTGGTTATTTATCTGCGCGCTGCCTCAACTTTCAGATGAATAACAATGGTCAGCAGAGAAATTATTTGTTGTAATTGTCCCTTACTGACAAATTGTCGGGTGAACTGTTCTCTGCGGTAATATAATCTATGCTTAGCGTAACGACATTTTTTAACCTTCAGAGAGAGAAATGCTTTCGTCTGAAATATTCAGCCTCAATGTGAGTAAAAATCCTGATGAGAGTCGGGCTATCCTGCCCGACTTTGCGCTTGACAAGGTCAATGACGCTATCTATTTAGTCGGCAAAGATGCCGCGCTAACCTATATCAATAATAAAGCCTGCGAAATGCTGGGCTATAAATATCAGGAATTGATCCGCTTAAGCTACGCCGATATTGATGGAGAGCTGCTGGATCCTGACGTAGCGGGGCTGTGGTGGAAGCTCAGCATGCGCCCGGAAGGGATCCGCTTTACCTCTCAACACCGGATGCGCTCCGGCGAGTTGATCCCGGTTGAGGTCAGCTCCAGTACCTATGAACACCAGGGAGAGACCCTGGTGCTTAACGTGGTGCGTGACGTGCGGGAGCTGAAACAGCGAACCGAACGCTATCTTCAGCAGGAGCAGCAGTTTCGCTCGCTGGTTGAAAATTCTCCCGACCTTATCGCCCGCTTCGATACCAGTATGCGCTGCCAGTACGCGAATCCGCAGGTACTGGAAGTGATTGGCTGTAGTGAAGAAAAGGCGCGCGGCTGGCGCTTAACCGACACCATCCCCTTTGATGAAGTGGGCATGCGTCTGTTCCGTCTGGTCTCCAATACGCTGGCCAGCGGTGAAAAAAGCGAGGCGGAGCTGGAAGCGCGCTTTGGCGACCGTGCCAGGGTTCTGCATGTTCGCTGCGTACCGGAATATGATTTGCAGGGAGATGTGATCTCGATCCTGGCGGTAGGGCGTGATATCAGCCGCCTGCGTGAAGTGGAAAATGAGGTGCGGGCCGCCCACCAACAGATGCGGCTGCTGGCGAGCAATCAGCAGCAGCGCACCGAAGATGAACGCAAGCATATCGCCCGTGAAATCCATGATGAGCTGGGTCAGCACCTCACCAGTTTGCGCGCCGGTTTGTCGGTGATGGGGATGCAGGCTGATAACCCAGCCCGCGTGATACAACAGGCGGATTATCTGATGACGCTGATCGACAGCACCATTCAGGTAGTCAGAGATGTTTCCACCCGGCTGCGGCCCAATATGCTAAACATGGGCCTGGTTCCTGCGCTTGAATGGTTACGGGATGAGTTTGTGAAAAACAGCGACTGCGCCTGCATGCTAATCGTGCCGGAAGGCAAGCCTGTTGCGCTGAGCGATCAGGCCGTTACGGCGGTCTTCCGGGTGGTTCAGGAGTCGCTGACCAATATTTCCCGGCATGCAAAAGCGAGTAAAGTCTCTATTATCGTGCAGGCGAGCCGCGAGTCGGTGGTGGTACAAATCCGCGATAATGGCCGGGGCTTTAAAATGCAGGCGGTGCGTGAAGATGCTTTCGGCCTGCTGGGCATTAAAGAGCGGGTCGACATGCTGAACGGCTTTGCCTCTATCACCAGCGAACCCGGCCAGGGCACGCAACTGGAGATCACCCTCCCCCTTTCAGCAAAATAGTCACAGCGAGCTGCTATATTCTGCGCTCGAATCAGGCATCTCCAACCAGGGAACCAGCATGAGTGAAGTAATAAGGTTAGTGATTGCCGACGATCACGCGCTGATGCGCGAGGGGCTGAAACAGATTTTTGCACTGGATGAGATGATTGATGTGGTCGGCGAAGCGGGCGATGGCGGCCAGGTGCTGGAACGGCTGCGCCTCGGCGGGCTGGATCTGCTGCTGCTGGATATTTCGATGCCGGGGATCAGCGGCGAAGATTTAATCAACCGCATCCATTCTCAATATGCCTCACTGCCGATTCTGGTATTGAGTATGTTCAATGAGCCGCAAATCGCCCGTCGCGTGCTGAACTGCGGCGCGCTGGGCTATATCACCAAAGATAAGAACCCGGATGCGCTGCTGGCCGCCATCCGCAGCGTAGCCAAAGGGTCTCGCTATATCGATCACGATTTAGCCCAGGAGATTGTCTTTGCCGAATACCAGAACGGCAACCGCGCGCTGCATGAAACCTTAACCACCCGAGAACGGCAGATCCTGCTGATGCTGGCACACGGTGAGACCATCAACGCCATCGCCGATGCGCTGTCGATCAGCAATAAAACCGTCAGCACTTATAAATCGCGCATGATGGAAAAAATGCAGTTCTCAAGCAACGCCGATATTGTGAAATACGCCATCAACCACCAGCTGGTGCAGTAACCTCAGGCGGCTGAGCTTCAGCCGCTTCCTCTTCAGGCGTTTCCGGCTGGAAATCTCTTCGTAAACGCTTACTGACCAGAAACACCGGCGCAGCCAGAAACAGCAGCAGACTGCCAGCCATGCCGCACACCAACAGACTGATGCAGCCTGCCCAGCCCTCTCCTGCCGTCACGCCCGCAATCACCAGCGACAAAATAAAGAAAAACGAAAGGGTCAGGCTCACCGGCCAGATATTGGTGATATCCATATCGCTTAACGCCATTTTTACCGGTTTTTGCGCCTGTTTTGCCGCCAGATCCTCAGCTTTTATCGCTTCATTAACGGCCAGCAGATCGATACAGGGCGCGACGAAATCCCCGGCGGACGCCGGATTATACAGCTCGCTGAAGATGCGATCCGTGGGCGGGAACGTCAGCGGCCAGCTGCCGCTGTGAACGCCATAGGTGGTCAACGCGGGCAGAGTGATCCGTGGCCACAGAACAGGTTGCAGATAGCGGTCGTTGAGCACCACCCAACTTTGCCGCGTCTGCCCTTTAGTGACGTGATAGAGGCGAAAGCGGTCTGCTGGTGGGTAATTCAGATTACTGACGCGCGCGGTAATAAAAGGAATATGGCGCTGGCGGCAGTAATTTACCCGGCTCTGCCCCTGAGCGGCAAGCAGCACGCCCAGAGCAGGCAGAAAATACCACGACGTGCTTTCTGCGGCATGAGGCCCATTCAGATGCTCCAGCAGTTTGGTTTCACTGGTGGCGCTGAGATGATCGGGCCACCAGCGCCAGCTTCGTCCGATAACCCGCTCGGTAGGGACGCGGAAAATCCCCAGCGGTTCCGTTTCAGCAGGCAGCATGGCAAAGGGAAAGATTTTGCTGAAGAAAGTTAAGGCATCATCCGGCCCGTCCCACTCACCGCTTGCTTCCAGGCCATGCAGGTTGGCCGTCAGTTCGCCCCACCCTGTTTTGCCCAGCATATCGATCTGATATTTGGTATCCGCCAGACGTTTACCCAGCCGCAGTATCTCCTGCGGGATCCCCTTCAGCGGCAGCTCAGGAAGCAGCTGCGCCTGTTCTGTTTCAATTTCCATACTCTCCATCCCTAAAGGCAACTGCCCGCAGACCTGTTAATAAAAAAGGATAATTAACCGTAAAAAAGAAAGGTACTGGGTGGCCTGCGCCAAAAGGGGCAAAGAGGCTTAAGTGGTTATTATAATTATCAGTATAAAATTTGGGTTTAGTCAAAAAATCAAGTACTTTCAAGGCGATAGTATACTTAGCAAATGGCTTTCATGGCAACTCCCGCAGCAAAAATCGCGCTATTATCAGGCAAATGCTCATGACCCGCTCAGGGATATTTTAACGACAGCGGCGAATTATTCGTTTAAAAATAGAGAGTAATCAGCGACGCAGGAGAGAGGAATGGATCGTATAACAGGTGAAATTCGCATTGAGAGCAGCAGGCTTCAACGTTTAGTCCAGGCACTCTGGCAGCATGCGGGCAGCAGCAAGGAGGAAGCCCGCCTGGTGGCAGAGCATCTGGTGCAGGCAAATCTGGCGGGTCATGATTCCCACGGCGTGGGAATGATCCCGAGTTATATGGTTTCCCGTAAGCAGGGACATCTGCAACAAAACCAGCATGTGGAAGTGGTGAAGGATGCAGGCGCCGTCCTCACCGTAGATGGACATAATGGCTTTGGTCAGGTTGCCGCCAGCGAGGCGATGGCGCTGGGGATTGAACGCACGCGACAGTTGGGTATGTGCGCAATCGCGCTGCGCCATTCGCACCATATCGGGCGTATTGGTCACTGGGCTGAGCAGTGCGCCCGCGCAGGGTTTATCTCTTTCCATTTCGTTAATGTCGTCGGCGACCCAATGGTGGCACCGTTCAACGGCAGCGATCGTCGGTTTGGCACTAACCCGTTTTGCGCTATCTTCCCCCGTGACGGGCAGCCTCCTTTGTTGCTGGACTTTGCCACCAGCGGTATCGCATTCGGTAAAACCAGAGTCGCTTATAACAAAGGTGTTCCGGTTGCGCCCGGCCATTTAATTGATGACCAGGGCAGGGCAACCACCGATCCGGCCGTGATGCACGAGACGCCTTACGGTTCGCTGTTAGCTTTTGGGTTGCATAAAGGGTATGGCCTGGCCGTGATGTGCGAAATTCTGGGCGGTGCGTTATCGGGCGGCCAAACTACTCATAAAAGCACACTGCAAAACAGCGTGGAGGCCATTTTCAACAGCATGACCACCATCATTCTTGATCCGCAAGCCTTTGACGCGCCGCAGATGCAGCAGGAGGCGCAGGCCTTTATCGACTGGGCGAAAGCCTCGCCGCAGTCTGGCGACCAGCCTGTTCAGATACCGGGTGAATTTGAAGAGGCGCAACGTGCAGAGCGGTTAAGTAAGGGTATCCCGATTGATGCCAATACCTGGCAGCAGATCCTGACTGCGGCCCGCGAGGCGGGAATGCCGGAAGCCGAAGTGGCGGAGTTTTTACGCTGAGGATAGATCAGAACCTGCTCGCTGTTCAGAGGCTGGTGGCAAGCGGAAGATGTTAAAACAGCCGCAGCCTGAAGGCTGCGGCTATAGAGAGAATGCTGAACGAACCGGCTTACACCACCATCTGCAACAGCAGGCAGCCAATCAGTCCGCACACGGCGATCACCGTTTCCAGGCCGGACCAGGAGCGCATGGTCTCGCCAATGGTCAGGTTGAAGTACTCTTTGAACAGCCAGAAGCCCGGATCGTTAACGTGAGAGAAGATCACGCTGCCAGACCCTACCGCAATTACCATCAGCTCCGGGCTGACGCCGGTGGTGGCGATAATTGGCGCCACGATGCCGCCAGCAGTAATTGCGGCCACCGTGGCAGAACCCAGCGCGATACGCAGCGCAGCAGCGATGGACCAGGCCATCAGGATCGGAGAAATCGTGCTGCCTTCCATCAGGCCAGCGATATATTTGTCCACGCCGCTGTCCACCAGCACCTGCTTGAACGCCCCGCCGCCACCGATAATCAACAGCATCATGGCGATGATTTTGATTGAATCGGTCAGGGTGCCCATCACCTCATCCATGGTACGGCCACGGTTAAGACCAAAGGTGAAGAGTGCAATCAGCACGGCAATCAGCGTGGCGATAATCGGGTCACCGAAGAATTCTGCGTAAGCCAGCAGCGGATGGCCTTTTGGCAGTATCATCTCGGCCACGGCTCGCAGCGCCATCAGAATAACCGGCACCAGAGAGGTCCAGACGCTGACGCCAAAGCCCGGCATCTCAGCTTCGGTAAAGGTTTTCTTGTTATACAAACCTTCCGGGATCGGCTTATCGATGCTTTTCAGGAAGCGGGTATAAACCGGACCGGCAAGAATAACGGTTGGGATACCCAGCAGCGTGCCAAACAGCAGCGTTTTGCCCATATCAGCATGGAACAGCGTGGCGATAGCGGTCGGGCCAGGATGCGGAGGCAGAAAACCATGGGTAACAGAGAGCGCCGCAGCCATCGGGACGCCCACATAGAGCAGAGGAACGCGGGCAGAAGCGGCGATAGTCAGTACCAGCGGCAGCAGCAGCACAAACCCCACTTCATAGAACAGTGCAAACCCCACGGTAAAACCAGTAAGCACCACGGCCCACTGAATATATCGGGTGCCGAATTTGGCAATCATGGTCGTGGCAATACGCTGTGCCCCACCGCAGTCGGCAAGCAGTTTACCCAGCATAGCGCCAAAGCCCATAATCAGGGCCAGGCTGCCCAGCGTGCCGCCAACGCCAGCTTTGATCGAGCCGACCACCTTGTTAACGGGCATTCCCTGCATCACGCCGACCGCCAGCGCGACCAGGATCAGGGCAATAAATCCATTCAGTTTAAAGCGGATCATCAGCAGCAGTAACAGTACTACGCCAATCGCAACGATGACTAATGGCATAAATTTTCTCCGGTGCATGCTCCCGACCGCAGTCAGGATCACGTAAATTTTCTCCCGCCTTGCTTATGCGTGACGGGTATCAGTTTCAGGGCTGTCAGCCTGGGCTGACGAGGTGTTACCGGGAACATGTTAACGGTAACACCGCCAGGCTGATACGCCCCCGCAACGGTGAATTTACATTTTGAGATGAAGATCAAACTTTTGACACAGCAGACAGAGTAGTGAGCATTTCACCTGGAGAGCAGAAGCTTAATGCCCGCAATAGTGAAAAATAGCGCAAAGAAACCTTCAATTCCCCTGCGACTTTTCAGGTAAGCCCGGCTCAGGGTTGGGGTGGAGAAAAGCAAGGCATAACTACTGAACACCACAACGCCTATACAAGCGCAACCGCCTACTATAAATGGCAATACCCAGGGCGAGGCGTCAGCGTGAATGCCAAGTGAGATGATAGCCAGCCAGACTAAAATGGCTTTGGGATTGGCGAGATGCAAAAACAGACCGCGTAGATAATATTTTCTTAATGGCACCATGGCAGATATTTTAGGGTCAGGTATTTCAGCCTCCCCTTTTCTTCGGGCGCCCTTCGCTGCCTTAAAGGCCATATAAAGAAGATAACAGCCGCCTGCCACCTTAATAGCCATAAGCGCATGAGCATAAGCTAATAATAAAGATGAAATTCCCGTTGCCACTATCAGTGCCCAAAACAGCGAGCCGGTAATAACGCCAGCAGCCAGGGTCAAGGCAGGAAGCCGTCCCTGACGCATAGCGAGGCCCATAATGGCAAGATTACTGGGACCCGGACTTGCCGTTCCAAGAAAGTAAGCGGCATAGACGGGCAATAGCGACAGCAGAAGGGTCATCTTTATCATTCCTTTAACATATCTCTGAATCACACCTTAACTGACCAGGTATTGACCTTCGACAAAAAAATGGGGGAAGATTGCTGCACAAAGGTAACAAAATGTTTCTTAATGAATCAAAATAAGAAAATAAGCTTTAACATTTACAGGGTTTTTCATATTTGCCCCGAATGCCCTGCCTGCGGTTGTTTACTGATAACAATCCAGGGGAAAATAATTAAAAGTCACCCTACCACTTGTTAACAATAAAACAACATTAATGTTTGCAGAACCGCTGATCTGGCGATTAATTTCCAATTTGTGCCCTGACGCCACGTTATTATGTGCGAAAAAGTTATATATCCAGGTGCTTTTATAAATAAAAGAAAAGTAATTTTCACACTTCTTTTTCACCCTACCCACAACCTGCGCCGTAAAAAAAGGATGACCGGGCAGAAAAATACACTATTTTTACATCACGGCATCATCTGGTATGAATGAGTTAACAGATCTTCAAAATAATTTAACGCGGCGATGAAACAATTCATCGCAAAGATCTATGCTGTTATAGGCGTGTTCCCGATTACTGTTGCTACTCCTTCACCTGATTTGGTCTTAGGATCAAACCTTCGATGAAATATCCGCTTAACGGCAGCTTCATAAAGCCTTTATGTAGCTCTGTTGTTAATAGTTGGTAAATAAAAGAAAGGCAATTTTTTTATGTTAGATCGAGGTAAGCAATGTTTGGATTAGATGCGTTCCACCTGGCAAGGATACAGTTCGCGTTTACCGTCTCCTTCCACATCCTGTTCCCGGCTATTACCATCGGGCTTGCCAGCTTCCTGGCGGTGCTGGAAGGTTTATGGCTGAAAACCAAAAATGAGGACTATCGCGACCTCTATCATTTTTGGTCGAAAATTTTCGCCGTTAACTTCGGGATGGGCGTGGTGTCCGGCCTGGTCATGGCGTATCAGTTCGGTACCAACTGGAGCGGCTTCTCGCAGTTTGCCGGAAGCATAACCGGTCCGTTACTGACCTATGAAGTGCTTACCGCGTTCTTCCTTGAAGCGGGCTTTTTGGGGGTAATGCTGTTTGGCTGGAACCGCGTAGGCCGTGGCCTGCACTTCTTCGCCACCTGCATGGTTGCCCTGGGAACCCTTATCTCTACCTTCTGGATCCTGGCTTCTAACAGCTGGATGCAAACGCCTCAGGGCTTTGAAATACAGAACGGTATGGTGATCCCGGTTGACTGGTTTAAGATCATCTTTAACCCTTCCTTCCCGTTCCGCCTGCTGCATATGTCTACCGCCGCTTTCCTGGCCAGTGCCTTCTTTGTCGGCTCTTCTGCTGCCTGGCACCTGCTGCGCAAAAACGACACGCCAGCTATCCGCAAAATGCTCTCTATGGCGATGTGGATGGCGCTGATTGTGGCACCGATTCAGGCGGTACTGGGCGATGCGCATGGCCTGAATACGCTTGAGCACCAGCCTGCTAAAATTGCAGCGATTGAAGGCCACTGGGAAAACCCACCAAACGAGCCAACGCCGCTGATCCTGTTCGGCGTGCCGGATATGGAGCAGGAAAGAACCAAATATGCGCTGGAAATTCCCTATCTGGGCAGCCTGATCCTGACCCACAGCCTGGACAAACAGGTTCCTGCGCTCAAGACTTTCCCGAAAGAAGATCGCCCTAACTCCACCATCGTCTTCTGGTCCTTCCGCATAATGGCCGGTCTGGGGATGCTGATGATCCTGCTGGGCGTTTGTAGCCTGTGGCTGCGTTTCCGCCAGCGCCTCTATACTTCGCGTCCGTTCCTGTGGTTTGCGCTGCTGATGGGGCCGTCCGGTCTGATTGCGCTGCTGGCAGGCTGGTTCACAACTGAAATTGGTCGCCAGCCGTGGGTGGTTTATGGCCTGCTGCGCACCAAAGATGCCGTCTCGGCGCATGGCGAAATGCATATGAGCATCAGCCTGCTGGCCTTTATTCTGGTTTATTCATCCGTATTCGGGGTGGGTTATATCTATCTGATCAATCTGATTAAGAAAGGACCAAAACCAGGAGAAGGGAATCATGATGACGAAGGCGGTCCGGGGACAAGACACACCCAGGCACGTCCGCTGTCTGCCGTGAAAGAAAAGTTAGCCACGCCGGAAGAGGATAAATAAAGTGGGTATTGATACTTCAATTATCTGGTTTACCATCATCGTCTTTTCGACCCTGATGTATATCGTGATGGATGGGTTCGACCTCGGTATCGGCATCTTGTTTCCGTTCAACAAGGATGCCACCGAACGCGATATGATGGTGAATACCGTTGCCCCCGTCTGGGATGGCAACGAAACCTGGCTGGTGCTGGGCGGCGCGGCGCTTTATGGCGCCTTCCCGCTGGCCTACGCGGTGATTCTGGACGCGCTGTCCGTGCCGCTGACCGCCATGCTGATCGGCCTGATTTTCCGTGGCGTGGCGTTTGAGTTCCGCTTCAAAGCCACGGAAGAGCACCGCGCATTCTGGGATAAATCCTTTATTGCCGGCTCGATTCTGGCGACCTTCAGCCAGGGTGTGGTTCTGGGCACCTTTATCAACGGTTTTGAAGTCACTAACCGCGCTTACAGCGGCCCTGAGCTGCTGTGGCTGACCCCCTTCTCGCTGTTCTGCGGGCTGGGTCTGGTAGTGGCCTATGCTCTGCTGGGCAGCACCTGGCTTATCATGAAAACTGAAAATGAACTGCACCGCAAAATGACCGCGCTGACCAAACCGCTGCTGCTCGTCCTGTTGGCGATCATCGTGATAGTGAGTATCTGGACGCCGCTGGAACATGCAGACATCATGAAGCGCTGGTTCACGCTGCCAAACGTCTTCTGGTTTGTTCCGGTTCCGGTACTGGTTGCTCTGGCCTCATGGGCGCTGATGCGCTCGCTTAACCGTCATGCGCACTATTCGCCGTTCCTGCTGACGCTGGCGCTGGTCTTCCTTGGCTTTACCGGTCTTGGCATCAGCATCTGGCCCAATATTATTCCACCGCATATCACTATCTGGCAGGCGGCTTCTCCGCCGCAGAGTCAGGGCTTTATGCTGGTTGGCGGCCTGCTGATTATTCCGTTTATTCTGGCGTATACCTTCTGGAGCTATTACGTATTCCGCGGGAAAATTAACCCGGACGAAGGCTACCATTGATTAACCAGCGGTGTGTAAACGCCGTGAGATAACAGCTATTGGGAGGAAACGATGAGAGTTGCAACCGAAACTCAGCAAGTGACAAAATCCCCGGCGTGGAAACGCCTGCTGTGGATGATTGTTATCTATGCCTGTAGCGTCATGGCACTGGGCGTTGTGGCGACCCTGTTCCGCTTTATGATGACCGCTGCCGGCATGAAGTCACACTGATATTCTGACTGCCAGTTATGCGTAAAGGGCCGACACTTGTCGGCCCTTTTCTTTACGTTCGTCATAAATAGTCACATAACCGGGGCGGTATAACGCCACGGATGGTCTACGCTTAGAGTTCTTCCATGAGGAATCATGCCAACACAAAGGAGACAGTATGAGTCTTTTAGATAAAGCGAACGATAAAGCAGACGAAGCGCTGGGCAAAGGTCAGGAGCAGTTTGGTAAAGCTGTCGATTCTCCAGAGCATGAGTTCAAAGGCCGTGTGCGCCAGGGCGCAGCAAAAGCGACTTATGCGGTGGATGATGCGCTGGATTGCGTGAAAACCAAAACGCAGGACGCGCCGTTTGTCTCGCTGGCGATTGCCGCTGGCGTGGGCTTCCTGGCGGCGAAGATTTTTGGTCGCCGTTAATCAGCCCAGGGCGGCTTAAAGCTGCCCCTCCAGAAAAGGCCGACATTTTCGGCCTTTTTTTATGCCTGCAATCTTTTGAAAACAGGCATTTTCTCTCCTGCCGTGTCCACTTATTGACCACACATGGGACATCAGCCCAAAAATCGGGGTTATCAAAAAAAAACTATCGGGCTGTTTTTTTGTTTGTGATCCTTATCCCCAGGCTCAACGGATAATTCGATATGTCCGGTAAACCACTCAGGCGTTTTGCACCGATCTCCCCTGCGGAGAAAATGGAAGCCATCATCCTTGCTGCACTTGAAATCTGAGTGCTTATGTAAGCTGAACCATTTATCTTCAGCGTAATTCCGACAAAATGATTAAATCCGTGTGAGCTTAACGTCCGCTTTTCGCTCATAGCGGACTATATGTCTGTGCTAGTCTCTTGATGTCAGAAGCTGAAGTGGTAAATCACACGTTAATCACGTGTGATTAATTTATGCTTAAATGGCGTGTTGGCTTTAGATATTTGTTCAAACCGCCTGCCATTCACTTCCGTACATAGCCATGCAGATGCGCAAAACTTATCAGGGCGAATTTTCGCTGTTTCGGGCAGGGAAAGAGTGTGTCTTTCGGGCAGCAGGCCGCAGAAACGCGCTGAGGCCGTTTCAGTGGGGCGCGCAACTGATGTTATGTTCAATCCGGGTTATTCTACAGATTACCAGCAAATAGGGCGCATCCGCTTCTCACTTAAAGGATACATCGGCCTGCGCTTCAGTCCGCTCTGTGCCATAAGCGGACATTACTGACATAGCGTTATGCGTACCATCATTGATAGTCCAGCCTGACAATGGCGATCCAGACTTACTGTTATTGCACTCACAAAATTAACATGAAAAAAAATTTAATGGAAAACCGTGAAGTTTCCTCAGCTCGTGCCGACACTAAGAATGTTTTTTCTAAATAAGGATATAACGTGCGTAAACTTGTATACACAACTGGCATGATACTGAGTATGGCATGCGCAGTATCTTCTGTTCAGGCCAGCACATTGACGGAAAGCCTTTCACGTTGCGACGCGAATTTTTTCCAAGAAATCTATCATCAGAAAAGGAAACTTAACGTTTTGGCTCCTCTCGCTATAGGCGAGCATCATCTGGCATGGTTCAAAGGCCCAGCCGATGGTAATGGCAGAATATGGTTCACCCAGCCTTTGAAAGAACTAAATCTGACGATTTCAGGCTATTATCTTCAAACCAGCGATCTCGACGAGACCAATGACGGAAAATTTTATTACTGGGGCATGATTTTGCAAAATTCGCCTCAAGAAGTGATGAACGCACTTAACCATCTGAAGTGGGTAAAAACAGGCGATGACTCTATTTCTCAGGCAATGATAAAAGAAGGACCTGACCGTAACTGGAAAATCAATAATCAAGCTGTAAGTGGTATTGCCCCCGCCAAAGAAAGCACTGAAAAGCTTTTGATTCTAAGCAAAGATAAGAATGGTTCTTTATTACTTTGCTCAATTCAAGGTTATGTCACGCCTGATATGCTTGCAGAGTTCAGACCTGATTTAAAGGTAAAAAAGTAATATGAAAATTCTACTATGGCTTATGTTTTTTTTACTCACAGGATGTGCTTTAAAAAATACGACATCACCTGATACACCCGTAAAAAAACCTGCAGGCTTGATTGAAGTACTGTCAGATAACCATGCCATTTCCTATGCGGACCTGCGGATAGTTTCTATGTATCAAGGTAATAGTCATTTGCGAAGATTTTATATGATCAATAATTATAAAGAAACGAAGCGTATCAGTTCGCAACCTCCCGTTTACGTAAACAGCTCACGAACGATCAATGTCATTAATTGTGATAAAAATCAACGTTCCGTTATGGGATGGACTCTGTTTACTAAACCTTATGCCGAAGGCGATATCATTTACGCAAAACCTGATATTGGGCAATGGGAAAATTTTCCGCCCCAATCAATTATCGGCATGTTAGCTCAGCTACTGTGTAAAATACCTTCCGACAGGCTGAAACCGGAGCCTGGTGAGGATATACGTAAGCCTTTATTAGATAATTAAGCATAGTTAAAGTCGCGGATTGACCTGTTTACTTTTGATTAATACGCGACTGCGTTACAACTCTATCTAATGTAGAAAAACTGCGAATGTCTGCTTTTCGCTCATAGCGGACATTGCACTCGTATCCGTCCACTTTGTGCCAGACGCTGATATTCTCAGAGCAAGAAATCATCACAACCTCCCTTGCGGGCTGTTCTCAGTGGCTTGGGCGTAAGTTTGGCTGCGAAAAACGTTAAGAGGGCTTCGGCCCTCTTTTTTATTTCTGGCGCTGATTATCGATAGTCAGGCTAACGCGGTTGGCGCGGCAGAACAGTTCGGAATAGTGCACCGGTTTCGCGTTCTGATCGAAAGCGATTTTGCTGATGCGGAACAGCGGCTCGCCCAGTTCACACTTCAGCCTCTGGGCCTCGGCTTTGGTGGCCATAAAGATATCTATGGTCTTTTTATCGCTCACCACGCGGGTGTCGAATTTTTCCTGGAACAGCTTATAGGTGGATGCGCCTGCGGTATAAATTTCGTCAAATGCCGGGTAGCGGGAAAGCGGGATCCAGGAGCTGTCGATAAACAGCGGCTCATCGTCGAGGTACATGACCCGCATCAGTCGAAAAATCTCGCTGCCGCCGGGGATATTCAGCCTTTCACAGAAGGAATCGGCGTTGATGCGCTCCTGTTCGATGACCTCTTCCCGGGTCGGCTTACCTTGGGAAACGCCGAAGTCGGTGAAACCGCTTACCGTCAGCAGCGCGTTTTCAACCTTTTTACTTTGCACAAACGTGCCTTTCCCCTGCCAGCGTTGTAGCACGCCGTCGTTGACCAGATCGCTGATCGCTTTGCGAATGGTGATACGGCTGACGTTATAGAGCGTGCATAACTCGCTTTCTGTCGGGATCTGTTGACCAGCCCGGTAAACCCCCTGCGCGATATCATCAAGCAGGCGTTGGCGCACGGTGGCGTAAAGGAGTTGATGTGAGTAGCGCTCCGTAGCTGGCATGAATCGACCCTGAAGTTGTAAGAGGAGTAGGGTTGATTATATGAGCGTTTTTGGATGAGTAACAGGCGTTGGCGTGTGTAATGTCACGCCAACGCCGACCCTCACCAGGCACCATGATAGCCAATGGTGAATTCGGCGCACCTGGTACCCTGTTTCATGGCGTCCGGCAGCGGCAAGCCGTTAGCGATAGCGCACAGTAACCCGGCGATGTATGAATCCCCGGCCCCCATGGTATCCACCACTTCGACGCGCTGCGGCGGCATCAGCCAGAACTGCGTGCCGTCCCACGCCAGGCTGCCGTTTTCACCAAGCGTGGCGATCGCCACCCCCGCGCCACATTGAACCACGGTTTGCAGCCGGTCGCGCAGCCACGGATTATCTTGATTTGCCGAGGCAAAAACATAATCAAGATGTTCCGGCAGCGTGTGCCACAGCGGGCTTTCCCATTTATCGGCAAAATCAAACGACAGGATTTTGCCCGCCGCCTTCAGTGCAGGGAAAGCGGACTCCGCATGGCCCCAAATGGCGGAGTGAATAATGTCGAACTCCATTAGCCACGCAAGTTCCTGCTCACCGACGCTGAAATCCGCCATCACGCCTTCGGTATAGTTACCGAGAATGCGATCGTTATTGCGCAGTTCCACTTGGGTTTGCGCGGTTACACCGGGCATCATTCGCAGGTGGGAAATATCCACGCCGTGCTGCGCCAGGTCGCGGCGCAACATGGCACCGTAATCGTCTTCACCTACCCAACTGACGCAGGCAGGCTGCATCCCGTAACGCGTGCTGTAGACCGCCACGTTAACGGCGTTGCCGCCGGAAAACGCTTTGCCCAACTGTGGATAAATATCCACGCAGTTATCGCCTACCGTTGCCAGCCGTTTCATTGCGCCTCCTGTGACAACAGCTCGCGAAAACGCGCCAGCGCCTGGCGAGCGTAAAGCCGCGGTTCATTCATATACATCGTCACCAGCTCAATAGTGCAATAGCCGTTATACCCGCTGTCGATAATATCGCGCATTAACTCGCGTAGCGGCATTTTGCCTTCGCCCGGAATATAGTGGCTGTCGCTGACACCGTCGCTGTCGACAATATGCAGATGGTGCAGCTTGTTGCCAAGTTTATCGAAATAGCTCATTACCGGCTCGCTCTGAACAAACGGGGCGCAGATATCAATCATGCTGAACAGGCGCGGCGAGGGCACCAGCGCCAGCGCACGAAGCACATCGTTGGCGTTGCATACCACATTGGACTCATAAGGCGTCAGCGGCTCCAGCAACAGATCCATGCCGATGTTTTCTGCGTGAGCGCAGAGTTCGCGTAGATTATCTGCCAGCCGCTGCCAGATAGCGTCTGGCGGTGTGTGATAGCCGGCGTGGGCGGCGGAAATCAGCGTGAAACCGGCATCCATCTCTTTAGCCATATCCATACCGAGCTTGATCATATCCAGACTTTCTCGGCGCATCCGCTCATCGCCCAGCATCATATTGTACGGATAACCATTGGTTTCTGGCGTGTAGCCGATGATCGGCATCTGATACACCCGCGCCAGCTCTTTAACGTGCTTAATGCCGCCCGCGTTGAGGTCCGGTGCATAAGCGTGGGGACGACCACCCCACAGTTCCAGCCCGTCATACCCTAATTCATGCGCGTCGCGAAATGCGTGTTCCAGCGGTAAACGCTGATGCCCACAGGTAAACATACCCGTTTTCATCTGTCTGCTCCTTGCTGTGATGCCCGGCCTGCATGGAGGCCGGGTGAGGGAATTAATACTCGACGATACCGCCGTAGTAACGGCGATCGTCCGGGTTGTGGTCTTTGTAAATGGAGAGGTAGTAGCAGAGCCATTCCATCGGTACGAACATCAAAAAGGGCGCGAGCCACGGGTGCAGCCCCTGAGAGATCTCGGCATAGTCGATCACGATGACGTTATCGGTACGCTCGCGCACGAAACGGATGGCGCGCTCGGTGGTGTGACGGCTTTCGTCGTTACCAAGCAGGAACAGGAACGGCACGCCCGGCTCAACGATTTCCAGCGGGCCGTGGCGGAATTCGCCGCTCTCAATCACCGAGCCGTGGGTCCAGGTGAACTCCATCAGCGTGACAATCCCCTCTTTGTAACCCAGCGGACGCAGCGGACCAGCGGAAACGGTATAGATCATCGGCCACTGCGAGGCCTGCTCGCCAAGCTGACGCCCTTTGTCTTCCCAGATGCGCACCAGATGCCCGAGCGCCTGCGGAAGTTTGTGCAGATCGTTTTTGATTTTGCCGATTTCGGTATGCGGCGCGAGGCGGGTAATCATCTCCAGCACCACGCTGTAGCACAGCAGCAGATGAATTTCCCAGATGCAGTCGGCTTCATATGCCACCACATGTTCGGCGGCCTGAGTAACAGGACTGTCCGGGTGTTTGGTAAAGGCGGCGGTCAGCGCGCCGCAAGCCGCGCCCAGTTCCAGTGCCTTAATCACTTCTTCGGTCTTGCCGTAATCAGAGACGCCTATCACCGCGCAGCGCGAATCCAGGCGGTGCGGGGTGTTATCGCAGAACTCCCAGCCGGAAAGCGCGTAAACCTGAAGGCTGGAGAAACGATCCGCCAGATGTTTTGCCGTCTGCGCCGCATTAAGCGGGGAACCGCAGGCGACAAAGTAAATGCGATCCACTCCACGTCCGATCATTTTATCAACAATGGCATGCACGCGAGGAACGTCTTTATCGAGGACCTTCTCCACTTCCTTGACCATGTTTTCGGTTACCAGGAAATCCACCGTGTTTTTATCAATATTCAACATGAAACAACTCTCCAGACAGGGTTAAGAAATATGAGCCAGACGGCGATTGCGCTTTTCCCAGAAGGCGTAAGCGGGCAGGCCGGTGGCGATAACAATCAGGGCGCAGATCAGCCCTGGGATTGGCGCCCATACGAAGGTGGAGGCCACAAGAATCAAGCTCGAGGCGATAGCGGCAAATGTCATCAAGCCGAACGCCGGGGTGCGCCACAGCGGTTTATAGTCTTCTCGCTTGCGACACCAGATAATCGAGCCGAAGGTCAGGGTGTTTTTGAAGCACATCACCAGCGTGAAGTAGCCCAACAGGCTGGTCAGGTCAGAGACAAAGATAAAGAAGATGCCGAGGGCGCACTGTAGGATAATGGAGACATCCGGCGTGTTGTATTTCGGATGAACGTGCCCGAAGCTTTTGAAAAACAGGTTATCTTTCGCCATCGCGTACTCGAGGCGCGGCTGGTACATCACGCAGCTGGAAAGCGAGCCGAGGATCACGATGATGGCGGTGATGGCGACAAAGATGCCCGCCACGCTGCCGAGCGCCGGAATATAAGTGAGCGCGTCGGAAATTGGCGTTCCCGAGGCGGCGAGCTTGTCGAACGGCATCAGCCCGGTGATCACCAGCGCCAGCAACGAATAGAGCACCAACACCAGTAAACAGGAGCCGATCAGCGCACGTGGCATGGTTTTGCCGGGGTTTTTGATTTCTCCGGTCATATAGCAAATAGATGCCATACCGGTGTAGGACCAACTGGTGGCGGAAACCCCGGCCAGCAGCGCCATAATCCCTGCCGCCGCGCTGGTGGTGGCAGTCGCCGGCGCGCTAAAGTTATCGCCTTTCAGCCAGAACACGCCGATGCCAATCACAATGGCAAACGGAATGATTTTGGCGATGGTGATCAGCGTCTGGAAGGTTGCGCCGCCTTCAACCGAACGCAGGTGCAGCAGCATAAATGCCAGAATCAGACCGGTGGCGACGAACTTCCCGGCAAACGGATCGATCGGCACCAGGAAGGCCAGATTACTGACAATCGCCAGCGCCATAATAGAGAGTGACGGCGCGTCGTTTGCCCAGAAGCTGGCCCAGCCGGAGAGAAACGCCAGCGGACGGCTACCAGCGTTTTTCAGATACACATAGTCCGCACCGTTTTCGGGATACGCGGTGGACAGCTCCGCATACACGCACATCTGCGGGATAACAATCAGCCCGCCAATTACGAAAGCAAGCACCGTGAGCCACGGAGAGCCTGCCGCTTTTGCTACTTCACCAACCGAAACGAAAATACCGGAACCGACGGTCGTTCCGATGGATATGGCCAGCACGGCCCAAAAGCCGAGCTTGCGTTGGAGTTCCTGGCCTTCCATATCGTTACCTTTTTAATTATCAAATGGAGTTGTAGGTTTCAGTACCCCTGAATGAAGGCAGTAGGTCGCCGCACGATCCTGAGGGGAGATCGTGGGGTTTCGTTTTGCTGGCTTCATTATGAGATGACTCATAACGAATATAACAACATATGATGAATTGTATTGGCGAGGTAGATCACAAAATCGCCATTTGTGAGCGGGTTGTTACGAGTTAAGGGTTTAAGTTATTGAAAATAAGTGATTTAAAATATCTGGTGCACTTGAGGATGACAACGGTCAGCAAGGAAAATTTCGGGAGGGCAGCAGGAGCGGGCAGGCTCACAGCCTGCCCGAGATAATTAAAACCAGCGTAATTTGCGCGCCACCTGATGCAGTTCTGCGCCACCGCGCTGGCGGCGTAAACATGCTTTCTCAATGTTCCGGGCATCATTCTGCCCCCGGCACTGTTGCAAAGTTAGTGATGAGGTAGCCTTTCGTGTTATTGAAAGGTCTTATCTTTTAAAGACCCTGCTCACCAGACGCACCTCGCCCAGGGGATGCCCAAAATAAAATGATTCGGCCTGACCTTTCCGTAGCGCACGCATCACTTCAATCCCTTTGATTGTGACGTATGCCGTCTTCATGGATTTAAATCCCAGCATGGCGTTGATTATCCTTTTCAGCTTGCCATGATCGCATTCAGTGACGTTATTCAGGTATTTTATCTGTGGGTGTTCAACACCGGGCGGACACCGGCCCTCCCCTTTCAATAACGCCAGCGCACGGCCATAAGGGAGAGCCTTATCTGTGTTGATGAGGCGCGGGACCTGCCAGCCTTCCACGTTATTTAAAATCTTCCCGAGAAAACGATATGCAGCTTTGCTGTTACGACGTGAAGAGAGATAAAAATCGATGGTGCGGCCTTTGCTGTCAACAGCCCGGTACAGGTAAGCCCAACGGCCATTAACTTTGATATAAGTTTCATCGAGATGCCATGAGCCAAAACCGGAAGGCTGACGCCAGTACCAGCGCAGTCGTTTTTCCTTTTCCGGTGCATATGGCTGAACTCAGCGATAAATGGTGGTGTGATCGACATTTACCCCTCGCTCCTCCAGCATCTCCTGGAGTTCACGATAGCCGATGCCATATTTGCAGTATCAGCGTACTGCCCAGAGGATGATGTCTCGCTGAAAATGTCGGCCTTTAAATGGGTTCATGTGCTGCTCCTTCAACTAAACAGTGGCATCAATTTACCATCGCCAGGTCTTTGCAACAGTGCCGTGATTTCTGCCATTAGCGTCCTGCTGTTCATCCTCTTGCCCTGTTATGTCCGATCAATTAACAATAACCCCGCAAAACAATTCCTTCAGGGCTACTGGGGTTATTAATTTTCGGCTTTTTTTATGCCTGCTTTTCCGCAAACCTCTTTTTTAGAAAGCCGTTCCCTCGCTCTGCTCCCGCCTGTTTCCAATAAAGTGTGATCTACGTTGAATTTCTGCAATTAATCGATACCTTGCTAATCATTTCAGCACTAATTAAAACAACTAAACCGCTGTTTAATGCTCTTATTCGCGCTGTTAAGGCCGCAGGTTCAGGCTTATGTCAGCACTTCCCCCCTACACAGATCCCCTGAGCAGGAGAAAATGCTTAAAAAGCAGCAAGGCCGTAACGTTCCCTGCCCGACGTTATGAAGGACAGTGTTATCCCTATAAAAAGAAGGTGTTTCACCATGAAAAGCAAGCTCCCGCAAACCACGTTAAAAAGATCGGTGGCGTTCTGTGGTTTTGGACTGATGCTGGCATCCGGCTCTGCGCTGGCAGATTTTACGCCGCTAAGCCTGGATTCCCCCTATGCATTTGGTGACTGGGAAGGTTACCGCAGCCAGCTCAAAGAGGACGGCGTAGAATTCCAGGTGAACTACACCATGGAATCCGCCAGTAATTTCTCCGGCGGTTACCGGGACTCGACCACGGCCCGTTACACTGACCAGTGGGGCTTTGGCACCACGCTGGATCTGGACAAGTTGCTGAACTGGAAAGACACCCAGTTCCAGGCCACCATCACCAGCCGTAATGGTCAGAACCTGACGGATGAGATTAACGATCCCCGTTCAGGTGGCCTCTCCTCAGTACAGGAAGTGTGGGGGCGCGGGCAAACCTGGCGTCTGACGCAGTTCTGGTTGAATAAAGGCTTCTTTGATAACGCTGTAGAAGTGAAGGCCGGACGCGTCACCGTAGGTGAAGATTTTGATACCTTCGACAGTAATTTCCAGAACCTGGCGTTTGGCAGTGGTCAGGCAGGGAACTGGCGCGGCGACCGCTGGTTCAACTGGCCAGTCTCCCAGTGGGGTGGCCGCGTGAAGTTTAACTTCACGCCAGAGCTTTTCTTCCAGGTGGGCTTCTACAACCAGACAGCGTCAAACTACGACACCGCCAACGGTTTCCGTCTGGATACCAGCCCGACGCTTGGCAATATGGTGCCGGTCGAATTAGGCTGGCGGCCTTTCCTGGGTGCTGACAAGCTGCCGGGTAACTATCGCATCGGCATGTATTACTCTTCGGTGAAAGGCGACAACTACAGCTCTTACAGCAACGGAGAATATGGCGAGGAGAACCACGCTTACGGCGGATATTTACTGCTGCAACAACAGCTGACGGCGATGGATGGCGACAACAATCGCGGGCTGGGCATTAATGTTCAGGCCGTTATGAACGACCATAAAACCTCGAAAACCGATAACTACCAGTCGGTAGCGTTTGTCTGGAAGGGGCCGTTTGACGCGCGTCCGAAAGATGAGATCGGCATTGGCGCCGCCCGTATTCACGTCAACGATGACTATGGCAATATGCTGCGCGAAACCAACCGGGAAAATGGGGTAAACGATTACGACAACCCTACCTACCTGCCGATACAGAGCGGATCTGAATATAACTATGAGATCTACTACAACGCTCAGGTCACCAACTGGCTGAAACTGCGTCCAAACCTGCAATATGTCACTTCACCAGGTGCGGTCAGCGAAGTAAAAGATGCCTTTGTCGGCGGCATCAGCGCCAATATCAACTTCTGATTTGGCCCCACAGGCGGATCGGCCGATCCGCCTCTCTTTTACGTTTAACGCAGCTGCGCCCGCGAGGTAAAGAAGCGGCGGTATGCCAGATAACCGGCGATAATCGTCGAGAGACTGGCGGTGCCCAGCAGCATAAACGTCACCATAATCTGATACTTAATCGCTTTTACCGGATCGATACCGGCAAATATCAGCCCCGACATCATGCCCGGTAAACTCACCAGCCCCACCGTTTTGGCGGCATCGACCGTTGGGATCATTGCGGCGCGAATGCTGTCGCGAATAAGCTTACCTGAAGCAACTTTCACTGAGGCGCCCAGGCTCAGCATCTCCTGGATTTTCTGCCGGTTATCGGCAAAACGCTGATTAAGATTGCTGTAGCAAAGCCCCACCGCCACCATCGCATTGCCGGCGATCATCCCTGAAACAGGGATAACCTGCATCGGCATAAACTCAATTGACCCGCTCAGCACCAAAACCAGCAGCGTCAGCGTGGTGCTGGTGGTAATGGCGATAAACGACAGCACAAAAGCGTTGCCGATATTACGGCTGCGCTTGCGGGCGTTAAGCGCGGCATTCACGCAGATAAAGAGCACCATCACTACCGTCAGTATCGCGTTGTTCACCTCAAAAATGTACTTGAGCAGATAGCCAACGATAATCAGCTGAACGATGGCGCGGCCCACGCTCCAGACGATATCCTTCTCCAGCCCGAGCTTCTCTCGCTTGCTGACCAGCAGGGCAATCAGCACCAGAACCAGCGCCAGTGCCAGCGACTCGTTGGTTATATTATGCTGGCTCATCGTTTCTCTTCCCTGAAGGTGGCGTTAATGTCATTACCCGGTGTGCCTGCTCTGTTTCCGCTGCATCATGAGTGATCCAGATCACCGCCACCCCTTTCTCCTTTACCAGTCCGTGGATCAGCTGATTAATCGTCCGTTTGTTTTCTTTATCCAGCGCGCTGGTGATCTCATCCAGCAGCAGCACCTGCGGCAAAAATTGCAGATTCCGCAGCAGAGCGACACGCTGTTTCTCACCGCCAGAGAGCTGCTCGCACTTTTTATCCAGCATCTCTTCGGGCAGATTCACGCTTGTGAGCCACCTGCTGAGCACAGCCCTGTCAGCTTTTTTCTGCCGGATGTGCCACGGCAGCGCCAGATTGTCATATACCGTCTCGCCAAACAGCGCGGGGGTCTGAAAACAGTAAGAGACCTGCTGACGATAGTGTTCCGGCTTCAGCTCGCTAACAGGCCGCCCTGCGAAGCGGATCTCGCCCTGAGAGGGTTCAAGTAGTGAGGCGATGATTTTCAGCAATGTGCTTTTACCGCTGCCGGAAGGGCCGGTCAGCAGGAGAAACTCTCCCTGACTGAGGCGCAGTGAAACGGGGGCCAGCAGCGTCGTGCCATCCTGAGCATAGCCAATATCCTGCACATCCAGCAGGGGAGAAGTTTGCGACATAAGTCAGTCAACCTGATTGAAATAAACGCCCGAATGATAACGCCTGGCGGGAAAAAAGCAGGCGTTTTTTGCGGTGGAAGAGAGACAAAAAAAGGGCAACCGCCGAAACGGTTGCCCTGCTCACTTCAGCATCCAGTCTGCGGATGCCGGGAAATGCTGTTACTTCGCGTCGTCAGGCAGCGCGTAGGCAACAATGTAGTCACCAAGCTTGGTGCCGAAGGAGCCATGACCACCCGCGGCGATCAGCACATACTGCTTGCCGTTCACCTCGTAGGTCATTGGGGTCGCCTGGCCGCCAGCGGGCAGACGAGCTTCCCACAGCGCTTTACCATTGGTGACGTTAAACGCACGCAGGTAGTTATCTGCGGTTGCGCCAATGAACATCACGTTACCCGCCGTAGAGATTGGCGCGCCCAGCATAGGCATACCCATTTTGAACGGCAGTGGCACAGGTGAGCTGTCACGAACGGTACCGATGCGTTTTTTCCACACGATATCGTTGGTTTTCAGGTCCACCGCAGAGATATAGCCCCACGCAGGTTGCTTACAAGGGAAGCCCAGCGGCGACAGGAACGGGTTCAGGGTCACGCCGTATGGCACACCATACTGTGGCTGAACGCCAGTTTCTGTCCCGCTGCCGCCCTTGTCGTTCTCGCCAGGCCACAGTGGGTTATTTGGACCACGTGGGATCAGACGGGAAACAAACGGCAGCGCCATTGGGTTAGTCACGGCAATCTGGCGGTCGGTATCCACAGAGATACCGCCCCACTCGAACATGCCCAGGTTACCAGGGAACACCAGCGTGCCCTGCTCGGAAGGCGGAGTAAACGGACCTTCATAACGCAGGCTGTGGAACATCACACGACAGATCAACTGATCGTAGATAGTGGCGCCCCACATATCTGCCCCAGTCAGTTTGGCTTTTGGACGGTAGGTCAGCTCCGAGAAGTGTTGAGTAGGATTGACATGGTCACCCTTCGCCGCGCCCTGCGGCACAGGCGTTTCCGGAGCCGGAACAACTTCTTTACCGCTACGGCGATCCAGAACAAAGATATCGCCCGTTTTGGTTGGGACGTAAATGACCGGAACGCTGCTGCCGTTTTTATCGGTAATGTCAGCCAGAGTCGGCTGCGCCGGTACGTCCATATCCCACAGATCGTGGTGCACCGTCTGATAGAACCACGCCAGTTTACCCGTAGTGGCATTCAGCGCCAGCAAACCGGTAGCGAAACGCTCCATTTCCGGGGTGCGGTTGCCGCCCCAGATATCAGGCGTGGCCACACCGATTGGCAGGTAAACCAGATCCAGACTGGCATCGTAAGCAGCAGGCGCCCAGGAGTTTGGCGAGTTAGCTACATAGTGCTGTTCAGCTTCCGGCAGCACGTTAGGATCTTTAGCGCCGGTATCGAAGGCCCACAGCAGTTTACCGCTGTTAACATCGAAACCACGGATGACGCCGGAAGGCTCTTTAGTGGAGTAGTTATCGGTCACGGCACCCGCAATCACAATCACTTTATCAGTGATGATTGGCGGTGAAGTTGGCTCGTAAGCGCCGGCACGGGCGTTAGGCATGTTCTGCTGAAGGTTCAGCTTGCCGTTTTCGCCAAATTCCGGGCACAGCGCGCCTGTTTCCGCATCCAGCGCATAGAGATGACCATCGTTCACCGGCAGGATGATGCGGCGTGCGCACAGCGCAGGTTTGCTGCCCGCTGGCAGGGTGGCCACTTCAGGTGTCTGGTAGTAAGAGACACCGCGACAGGTCACGTGCTGGAAGGAAGGATCGGTTTTCAGCTGTGGATCAAATTTCCACTTCTCTTTACCGGTAGCGGCATCCAGCGCAAACAGGATCTGGTGCGGCGTACAGAGGTAGAGAGAATCACCGATTTTGATTGGCGTCACTTCATCGGTAATTTCACCCGGATCGGTTGGGCGCTTCATGTCACCGGTACGGAAGGTCCATGCTTCCTTCAGCTGACCCACGTTTTTGTCGTTGATCTGCTTCAGCGGCGAGTAGCGTGTTCCGGCCTGAGTACGGCCATAAGCAGGCCAGTCTCCGGCAGCGATGCCTTCACCAGACTTCTCAATGTTCGCCGCCTGTTCAGGGCTGAGGGAACCGTTGATTTCCTGCGGATCGTTAAAGACCGAGTAGGCCAGCGCGATAACAGTCACCACCAGCACCAGGCTCAGCGCGCCACGGGCGAATTTGCCCTGGCTCAGGCCACGGTACACAAACGGCAGAACCAGCCACAGGCCGAGGAAGAAGGTGACGTCAAGACGCGGCGTCAGCGCCCAGAAATCGGACCCCACTTCCCACAGCGACCAGACCAGCGTCGCCAGCAGGAATACCGCGTACAACAGCAGTGCTGAAGAGCGGCGACGGAACAGCAGCCAGGCGACAACCAGCTCAATCACACCAGCGATGATGTAATAGAACGAGCCGCCGATTTTTGCCAGCCAGATACCGCCAATCAACAGGTACAACCCGCTGAGGGCGGCGAACACAGCCGTAATAATCACGAGGATCCGTGATAACGGTGCTTTACTTTGCATAGTATGGACCTTACCAAAATTTAACGTCTTCAATTTAGATCGTATGCTAAATCGCAAAAAACACTCGGTTAATATCGCTTATCCACCCCGGTGTTTTGAACCCGCCGTCAGATTTACGCTAAACGGCAGGCTGTGCTGGATACTTTGTTACAGGAACGTCCAGGAGAGCGTCGCGCCCACGCCGTAATTACGCCCCGGTGCCGGCTCGTAGTAACGGCCATTGCCTTCGTTGACGATCACCGAGCCTACGTACTCCCGGTCAAAAAGATTATCGACGCGGCTGAACAGATCCAGAGACCACTTATCCCAGCCAAATTTATAGCCCGCGTTCAGGCCCACCACCGTATAAGATGGCGCTTTTGCGTCGTTTTCATCATCAGCCTGAATGCTGCTCATATAGCGAATATCGGCGCCCGCATGCAGACCCTGTTCGGGCAGCCAGCCCAGCGAAGCATAACCCATATTCTTTGCTACTCCCGGCAGACGATTGCCGGAAGGAGTACAGTTGCCATTGTTATCGCAGGTTTCATTGCGATAGGTGGCATCCAGCCAGGTCCAGGCCATTTTCATCTGCCAGTTTTCAGCAAACTGCTGATCGAAGGAAAGCTCCACGCCACGGCGGCGGGTTTTACCGGCATTTTTGTAGACGGAGCGTCCGTTGCTGCTTTGTGCCACCACCAGCTCGTTATCGGTGTTGGTCTGGAAGAGCGCCGCGGTCAGCAGGCCATAACCGAGGCGGGTTTTACTGCCCAGCTCAACGGTGTCGCTGGTGGCGGGTTTCAGGCCCAGGTTCAGGCCGGTCTGGCTGCCATCTACCGAGCGGTAGGAGAGTTCATTAATGGTCGGCGTCTCAAAGCCACGCCCTGCCGAGGCATAAAGGTTCCAGGCATCGGTTACCGCATAGTTCAGCGAGCCCATCGGCAGCAGCTTGTGGTAGCGCTTGCTGCCGCTGTCATCCCCGTTGCCGGAAGTGACATAGTAATCTTCAGAATCAAAGCTCACCGTGCTGTAACGCACCCCTGCATCCAGCGTCCATTTTGAGGTCAGCTCCCAGCTGCTTTGCAGGTAGGGGTCAAGGTTCCACATCACATTCTTTTCGTTGCGGCGCTGGCTGCCCTTCTCGCCAAACTCCGGTACGCCATTCACAAGATTGTAATTCTCAAACCCCTGACGACGTTCGGTCATGGTTTCATAATCCAGCCCGCCAGTAATGCTGAACGGCACGGAACCAAACTGATCCTGATGCTGCCAGCGGGTATCGATGCCGGAATATTTACGTTCCAGCACAATCACGCCGCCCGGGTAGGCGGGCTTAAGCTGGGGAGCCAGAGGAATAGACTGATATTGCGTGGTATGCCGCTCCCCGTGCCAGGTGGTCAGCGTCAACCGATCGTTTTCGCTCATTTCACGCTGATAGCGCAGGCCAACCTGAGTCTGGTCGAGGCTTTTGCGGGTATTGAAGTTATCACCGCGTGGCGACTGGCGGGGATTCGCTTGCCACTCTTCACGGGTAAGGCCGCCCGGATCGTTAGCATCAACAGAAACGCTGTTCAGCATCAGGGTGAGCGTACTGACATCATCCAGGCGCACGCCCAGCTTTGCATTGCCGAGATTTTTCTGGGTGCCGCTGTGGTCACGATAGCCGTGCGTGGTAAAGCGCGAGCCGGAAATAGTGTAATTGAGATCGCCCGCGTGAGTACCGTCACCGGTAGCGCCGCTGGCCTTTACGCTGTTACGCCAGCTGCCGTAGCTGCCGTAATAGGTTCCCGCAGTCAGCGTGGTGGGCTGGCTGCCGGTCTGGGTATCGATATTGACCACGCCGCCGGAGGCATTGCCATACAGAGCGGAGTAAGGGCCTCGCAGCACGTCGACCTTATCGATAGAGTTAATATCAATGTTAGAGGTCTGCCCCTGCCCGTCCGGCATGGTGGCGGGGATGCCGTCCACATAGACCCGCACGCCGCGCACGCCATACATTGAACGGCTGCCGAAGCCCCGCACGGAAAGCTGTAGATCCTGTGCATAGTTCTGACGGTTCTGGATCTGCAAACCAGGGACGCTGCCTAACCCTTCCGAAAGATTGACCTGCGCCGTGCTGTTGCGCAGATCCTCTCCGCTGACCACGCTGACGGCGGCAGGCGTGTCCAGTTCAGATAATCCGCTACGCTGCTTAACAACCATCAGGGTATTGCCCTGCGCAGCAGCATCTCCGCGCTGAGCGGTTGGCGATTGAGCATAACTCACGGCAGGCTGTAGTAAAAACAGCGGCGTAATTAACAAGGCAGAGGTTTTGTTGTTCACAGGATCGGTTCGTTGTTTAAAGTTTATCCGTCAAAAGCTCCCCAACGGGCCTGCACAAAAAACGTTTTGTACAACCCATCGCCGTTGAGAAACGCACACAGCAATGCTGAAAAAGTATACAAGCAGTTTTGAAACTTGCCCGCTGGTTCCCCCTACAAAATAGAAGGCATTAGCGCAATCAGTCGAGTAAAACGGCTGTTCAAATGCAGAGAATAAGGGGAAAGTGTCAAAATCGGCCAAGAGTGTAGCACTCAATAATCGCTTTGCGAACCGTTGTTACCTCTTTGGCTGAATTGATTCAGTTTTATCCCACAAAATGATAACAAGAGGCTTACAAAGGCGCTTAAGACGCGCTTTCACCCTTTAATTGTCGGGGTTTTCTGCCAGGGGAAATAAAACAAACTCCCCGCTATACTCAATCCATTACCCGATGAAAAGGATGCATTATGGTGTGGCAGGATAGGGCCATTTTTAACAGGACGGGATTCAGCCGCAGAGTAGTGCGAATTTCCGTCGCCGCTGCGTTAGTGTTGCTGACAGCCTGTTCAGGCGGTGAGCAGGGAATGATCTGTCAGGGCAACCTACAGACGCTGGATGGCCGCAACCTGGGCGATCTTGAAGGGAAAATTGTTGACCGTTTTACCTCTTTCAGCGTTACGCTGCCGGAAAAGGTAGTGGAAAGCGGCCCTTTGCACTCGGCTGACCGGCAGCAATATGTCCCTGCTGCGGTGACAAAAGAGGGCTGGCTGGCGATGCGCCTCTCCGATACCCGTTTTATGGTGGTAAATGCGCCGCAGGACAAAGTTTTTACCTTTAGCTGCCCTTCCCGCTCTATTTGATCTTTAGCCTGCTGGCAAGGTAGCCTGTCTGCTCTGTTTCTGACCCTACGGGAAAACCCATGAGCACCAGCCAGATGATAGCTAACCGTCATACCTTTTTTGGCCGCGGAAGCCTGCGTGAACTGCTGCCGTTGCTGCATAAAGAGGTTCAGCCTACCTTACTCTTTTGTGGTCGCTCCTTTCTGCAAAGCGCGAGCTGGGAGGCGCTGAAAGCCGATCTGGCGCCGCTGCTGCTGGGGCATGAGATTGTCAGCCACGAGGCTTCGCCTGCTGAGATCGATCAATGGGTTACGCGCTGGCGTGGCAAGGCAGGACGGGTGATCGCTATTGGCGGCGGCAGCGTGCTGGATGCAGCTAAAGCCTTTGCGGCGCTGAGCCAGCATCCGCTCAACACGCTGCGCTATCTGGAAAAAGTCGGCGACACGCCGCTGACTGGCGCAACGCTGCCGTTGATAGCTGTGCCTACCACTGCGGGCACCGGCAGCGAGGTGACGCAGAACGCCGTGGTTACAGACAAAGCAGAGATCAAAGTTAAAGCCTCGCTGCGCCATGCCAACTTCGTCCCTGATATTGCGATTCTGGACCCCGATCTGCTACAGGGCGCGCCCGATCATGTGCTGGCGTGCTGTGCGATTGACGCCTTCACCCATCTGTTTGAAGCGTACCTTTCCAGTAAAGGCAATTTCTTCAGCCGCCAGACAGCCCTGACGGGAATGCGTGCTTTTATCAGCGCCTGGCCGCATCTGAATCGCGATGATGAACAGGGTGACAGAGCACGCGAGCAGATGATGTTTGCTTCCTGGCAAGGAGGATTGTCGCTGAGCATGGCTGGTTTAGGGGTGATCCACGGCATTGCCGGAGAGCTGGGGGCGATAAAGGATTACCATCATGGTGAGGTGTGCGGACGTTTACTGCTGCCCTTCCTGACAATACTCAACAAGACGGAAGATGAACAACAGCAGCTATTAATGGAGGATTTAGCCACGGCCCTCTTCCCAGGGTTTACCTTGCCGCCAGCCCGAATGTTGCAACACTGGATCAGGGACAACGCTATTACCCCCTTCTGGCACGATGCGCAGCCGCTTACGGCAGAGGAAGCAGACTGGATCCTCTCCCGCTCCAACAGCAAAAACTCGCTGGTCAGCTACAGCAAAGAGGAGCAGCGCTTTATGCTGGAGCAGGCTTATTTGATCGCTTAACAAGAACCGGCTTATTCCGTCGCCTGGCAAACTCTGGCTTAGCCCGGCAACACGCCCGTTCTGTTACAGAGCGGGCTACGCAGTAATGCCCGCCCACTTCTGCTTCAACACTTAGCAAGACAGGGCGTCCGGGTTACCTTCCGGACGTCGTTCCTCTTACACCCAACTCTCAGCCCATTTCGTTTAATATTTCAAGTGCCTGAGCAGGTAAAGTCAGCTTCACCGCCGCCATATTTTCCTGCAAATGCGCAACCGAAGAGGTTCCGGGGATCAACATAATATTTGGCGAACGCTGCAACAGCCAGGCCAGCGCTACCTGCATTGGCGTCGCCTTTAGCGCCTGAGCGACTTCAGACAACCCGGCAGACTGCAAGGGAGTAAATCCCCCCAGCGGGAAAAACGGCACATAAGCGATACCCTGTTTCGCCAGCGTCTCCACCAGCTCATCATCCTGCCGGTTCGCCAGGTTATAGAGATTCTGCACGCAGGCTATTGGCGTCATCTGCTGAGCATCTTCAACCTGTTTTGGCGTAACGTTGCTTAACCCAATGTGGCGGATCAGGCCACGCTCTTTCAGTTCCAGTAACGCCGCCAGCGGTGCCTCAAGGGAGCCTTCCTGCGGTTTATGCACATTTAACATACTGCGCAGGTTAACCACCTCCAGCCTCTCCAGCCCCAGGTTTTGCAGATTCTCCTCCACCGCACGGGTCAGCTCTTGCGCACTAAAAGCGGGATGCCAGCCCCCTTTTTCATCCCGACGGCAGCCCACCTTGGTGACCAGAGTGAGTGAACTGGCATAAGGATGCAGCGCTTTTTTAATCAGCTGGTTAGTGATATGCGGGCCGTAAAAGTCGGAGGTATCGATCATTTCAACGCCGGACGCTACGGCGGCACGCAGGACCTCCAGGGCAGCCGCTTCGTCTGAAGGAGGGCCAAAAACGCCAGGACCGGCGAGCTGCATAGCGCCATAGCCCATCCGGTTAAGCTGGCGATCGCCGAGCATATAAGTAAGTGAAGCAGTCATAGCAGATCTCCTGAGTAAGTGACCCCTTGATTGTAGCGACCCCGTAACTGTGCAACTATCCGGTAAAATAACGACACACTGTACGGAGAGGCGGACAATGAAGCTGGATATCACGCTGTTGCATGCGGTGGTGGCGGTGGCCAAAGCGGGGGGCTTCCGTGAGGCCGCACGTGTTACCGGCAGTAACCCCTCCCGTCTGAGCGATGCGGTACGGCGCGCGGAACAGCAGCTTGGCGTCAGGCTGTTTCATCGCACTACCCGAACCGTGGCGCTGACTGAGGTTGGCAGGTCGCTGATGGAACGGCTGCTACCCGCCATGAACGAGGTGGAATCTGCGCTGGATGATATTAATCGTTTCCGTGAAACGCCCGCAGGCACCTTAAGGCTCAACGTGCCGGTCAGCGCATCCCGGCTGATCCTGCCCACTCTGGTACCTGCCTTCCTGGCCCGCTATCCGGACATTCAGCTGGAAGTGGTAGCGGAGAGCAACGTTCAGGATGTCTTCCGTGACGGATGTGACGCGGGGATCCGCTATGACGAAACGCTGGAGCAGGATGTGATAGCGCTGCCCATCGGCCCGCGCCAGCAGCGTTTCGCCCTGGCTGCCTCTCCGGCCTATCTCGACCAGGCTGGACGCCCCACCCACCCGCACGAGCTGATAAAGCACCGCTGCATTCGGGGTCGTTTTGCCAGCGGCGTGGTGCCGGAATGGGAGTTTGAAAAAGAGGGCGAACGGCTAAAGGTCAAACCTGCGGGCCAGCTGCTGGTGAGCATCGGCAGCGGCATGGATTTGGCCGTGGATACCGCTGTTGCGGGCGGAGGCATAATCTACCTGTTTGAAGAGTGGCTGAAGCCTCTGCTTGAGAGCGGTAAGCTTGAACCCGTTATGCAGCCCTGGTGGCTCACCTTTCCCGGCCCCTGGCTCTACTATCCTGACCGCCGTCTGATCCCCGCCCCTCTGCGTGCCTTTATCGATTTTGTGCGTGAAAATGGCAGCTAGCGCCCGCGCTTAGTCAGCTTTTTGCAAGCTAAGCGTAAATTTAGCGTTAAGCGCGCCGTTCTTAAGACTATTCATCTTGTTCTTTGGTGGCTCAACCGCCAAATTGGCTTTATCAACAACAAGTTGGGCGATACCAACAGGGGAAAAAGATGAAAAAATCAGCTATGGCGATCCTTTCTGCGCTGCTGTTTACCACCAGCCTGGGCGCATTTGCGCAGGGGTCGCAGCAGGCTCATGGCGAGCAGTCGGTAAAACGCCCACCACAGGGCGGCCAGCAGCCTGGCCAGCCCCAGGAGCATCACGCACAGTCCCGCCAGGCTGAGCATCACGAACCGCAGCGCCAGCACTCAAACCCTCAGCCGCCGCACCATGCAGATTTCCACCGTGGCCGCCCGCTGCCGGAGAAGTATCGTGGTGAAGGTTATCAGGTTACCGACTGGCATAAACGTGGACTGAAAGCACCACCGGCTGGTCATCGCTGGCAGAACGTCAACGGCAACTACGTGCTGATTGCGGTTGCTACTGGCGTGATCACCTCCATCATCACGCAGCAGTAACCTCTTTTCTCTGTTAAGGGGAAGGTGAAAAGGCCCCGCCAGAAGCTGGCGGGGCCTTTTTGTTACTGCCGGAACAGCGTTGCGCCATGGGGGATATACCGCGTACGGCTGACAGCGCCTTCTCTTCAGTGCGGACGCAAATCCTCAACGTTGCTGAGGATCAGAACGAGCTCCAGTTATCCGTTGCCAGTTCAGCTTTAAGCGTTGCCGGTTTAGGCTGCGGTTTCGCCAGTGCAGGCTGTTTTACCGCTGACATCTTGCTGCCGCTCTGGACTTTAAATGCGCCGACCAGATTGCTTAGCGTAATTGCCTGCTCCTGCAACGATTGTGATGCGGCAGAAGCCTGCTCCACCAGCGCGGCGTTTTGCTGGGTGACGCTATCCATCTGGCCTACGGCAAGGTGCACCTGTTCAATACCCTGGCTCTGTTCCGAGGTGGCGGCGGCCATCTCCCCAACAATGTCAGCAACCTGGCGGATAGATCCCTGCACTTTGGCCATATTATCCCCAACGTTCGCCACCTGAACGGCACCGCTCTGCACCAGCTGCGCAGAGGTGACAATCAGATCCTTGATCTCTTTCGCTGCGGTTGAAGAGCGCTGAGCAAGATTTCTGACCTCGCTGGCTACCACGGCGAATCCACGCCCCTGTTCACCGGCACGGGCCGCTTCTACTGCTGCGTTCAGTGCCAGAATATTGGTCTGGAAAGCGATCCCTTCAATCAGGCCGGTAATATCGGAAATCTTGCTGGAGCTGGCTTTGATGTTCTCCATGGTGTTGACCATTGCCGATACCGCATTACCGCTCTGTTCCGCCATCTCGTTGGCACTGCTCGCCAACAGGCTGGCCTGTTTGGCATTTTCGGCGCTCTGCTTCACCGTATCATTGAGCGCGCTCATGCTGGCAGAGGTTTGCTCAAGGGAAGCAGCCTGCTCTTCTGTCCGCGCAGAGAGATCTTCGTTACCGGCAGCAATCTGCGAGGAAGCTGAACTCACCGACTGGGCAGACGCGGTTACCGCTGTCATCGCTGCGGCAACGCGCTCCATCAGGGCGTTAAAAGCAAAGGCGGTTTTACCAATTTCATCACTACGGTGGTCGTCAGCCTTGCGGGTCAGATCCAGCGACTCACTGGTTTCCACCATCACCTGCTGAATATTATTCAGGCTGCGGCGAACGCCAAAAATCGTTTTGCAGGCCAGCGCCCCCATCAGCAGGATCACTACCGCAGAAAAGCTCATCAGCCCCCAGAACACGCGAGAGTAGAGAGCGTTATTTACTTCACGCAGCTCATCCCCCAGTTGAATATTGAACTCAATCTGCGCCTTCAGATCCTGCGTTAATTTACGCACCGCAGCGCCAATGCCCGTTTCCCCCTGCAACATCGGCAGCGTGACGGCATCATTGTGCGCCAGGGATGCGGTGATGTAACCTGGCAGTACGCTCTGAATAGCCACGATATCGGCCAGCGCACCTTCGCTCATCGCTTTATCCCGCTCGTTAGAGACGTCGTTTTCAATATAATAATTCACCTGCGTTTTGAGATCGTCGAGCAGAACCTCGACCTTTTTCTCCGCCAGATCCTGTTTCCCGCTCTCCATTTCGCTCTGATGTTCATAGAGCGCCACATTAAGCTTGCTGGCGGTGCTGATGGTCTTATCCAAATCTTTGATACTTGGAATAGCATTCAGCTGGACATATTCAAATCTGCTCTGGAACCCATTGATGGCATACAGAGAAAAGCCGGCCAGCAAACACATCGCCAGCGCGAGCAGGGAAAAAATAGAGAACAATCTTTTGGTAATAGTCATGCGGAAACCTCAACATCAATGACTGGCTTGCCTTTAAATAGCTGACGGACGGCGCCCCCCATCCAGTGAATGAAAGCCGGGTCGAATCGAAGCTGGAATCAAGGCCAGAGAACGGCCTTAGTTGAGGTTATCGGTAGTGATGAGGATAAACTTTACCCCGCTTAAGTTATATTCATTAGCGCGGCGAGAGAGGCGGAGGAAGAAAGGAGTGAAGGATCAAAAACGGCTGGCACATACTGTACCAGCCGTCCGGGAAACTTAGTTAAAGGCGTTATTCAGCAGGATAGAGGTGATGATGCCGGTTGCTGCGGCAATCAGTACATAGTTGCCGTCAATGTAAGCCCAGTGTTCGCCACGAGGCGGCTCACGCAGGCCACGCTCGTGCCAGTTACTGACGCGATAATCGTCACCGCGAAAGCGTGGCGGCATGCGTTCACCACGACGGAAGTCATGGCCCTGCCAGGCAAAGCGGTCGCGCGATTGATAATGATGATCGGGACCCCGTCCACGATCGCCATGTCCATGATAGTCGCCACGGCCATCGTGCCCATGTTCCGGGCCACGCCCTGGAGCACCGTGCCCATCATGGCCGCCGTGTCCGTCATGACCACCCTGCTGATGCCACTGCTGTCCCGGAGGCCCTTCAGCCTGGCTCAGGGGAGAGAACAGGGTGCTCGCTGTAAGGACGGTCATTAAAAGTGCCAGAGTCGTTTTTTTCATGGGTCTTACCTCATTTTGCTCACGGCTTCTGTTGCGCCGCTGAAGAAGACTATCGACTACTCTGGCCCGGAAAAATAGCGCCAAATATCTTAAAACCCAGAGACTTACGCTGTTTTACTCCTTCTTATCACTTCCTTAACACTATGAACGGATTAAGGAGCTGGTTGACGGCAATGATTTGTGTTAAGGCGGCTTACGCTGCCTGGACAACCTCATTGATGAACTCCCTGACCTGCTGCGCCTGCAAAATAAATCCCTCCAGGCTTTGCGTAAACAGCCTCTCATCCAGGGTCGCCACGGCAAGCTGACTGCACAGTCTCAGGCTCTCTTCAGCGTCCAGCGCCAGCCAGCATCCCCGCATGGCATTCATCTCGAAGTTCAGCGCAAGCAGGGTTTTCAGCATCTGCGGAGCAGCATCGCCTTGTAACGTCTCAATCCTGCAATGAAAGAGCACGCTGTCGCTTCCCTGCGGCAGCTCTACAATTGCCACCTCCTGATGATGGTTATCAAACAGGGCGCACACCCCCTGCTTTAAACTCAACTGCGCCCCTATCTTGCGGCCATAAAAATGCAGAAAATGGTTAAGTTGTTCAGCTGCTGACATGATTATCCCTTGAGTACAAAATCGTTTTCCTGCCCTTGCTGCAAGGCGGCGGCAAGTTCTGAGGTGGCTTTGGCAATGCGCCCATCCAGCGCGTACTGGGTTGGCGTGTTCTGGTTCTCTCCGTAGCTGAAAGTGATTTTGCCCAGGTTACGTTTCATAGAAACCGAGGCGTTATTGGAGCCGCCCAGCAGAAAAGCGGGAGTGGCGAAACCATCCGTTTTGATCTGTGATTTGGTAAAAGCGATCGATTTCAGCCGCAGATTATCCCGGTTGATCAGCTCTGCCATCATCTCCTCCGGGCTGTTGCCCTGCTCCAGCCAGCGCTGCTCAAGCTGCTCCCTGACCTCATCTTTCAGCTCCAGCGTGACGGTAGCGTCGGTGCTGACGTTATCCTGCAAGGTGGCAATCAGCGACTGAAGCTGATGGTCGCTGCTCATCAACTCACGGATTTTGGTGGCGTTGCTGGCATTCAGCTGACCATCAAGCAGGTGAGAAAGCTGGTGCCACAGGCCGTTGCTGTTGACCTTGCTGAGATTGGCATAGGTGGTCTGGTACTCGCCGTTTTGCAGCAGTCTCTTGCCCTGTTCCGCCGCTTTTTGCTGCCGGAGATGCTTATCAAGATCCCGTAGCACCGCCTGCTGCCCATTATTGAGCGTGGTCCGGTCGCGTGGAGCAAAATGCGCTACCAGCCTGTCGAGCTTTTGCCGGGGCGTCAGGAGAATGGCCTGTTCGTCATCGCTTTTGTCCTTGAGTTTTTCCAGCAGCCCGGCGCTGGCAGGATCGCTGAAGCTTTTTCCCAATGTCTCCATCAGCTTATCGATATGCACCGGCTCAAGCGGGCGGGCATTTTTCGTCTCCAGCGACAGGCTCTGTTTGGTGCGGTTATCGATAGAGAGTTGAACGCTGGCGGCAGGGCCGGCGAAGAGCGGCAGGCGCCCGTCGTCGCCTCTTACCAGCACCCCTAAGGGCAGCGCAAAGTTAGCCCCGACAGAGGCTTTATTTAAGCCGCGCGGGCGATTGTTGCTGCGGCTGAAGGTGCTGCTCTCCTCTTTGCTGGTAGTCCCGCGCTCGCGGGTTCCTGAAAGGACGTTTACCCCGGCATAAGCGCCGCCACCCACCCGGAAGCTGGCGGGCGTCTCCTTCTCATGCTTGCTGGTCAGCGGAATACCGGCAGAGGCCAGGGCCGCCGCATTGGCATCCAGGCTGACGTTCATTACATCGCCATGCTTAACGCTGTGGTTGATGCCACGATTCATCAGCGTCAGCGGATCCAGCGTTCCTTCGGTCAGCCCCTGAATAAAAGCAGGAAGCTCCGCTTCGGTGATGTCGAAGCTGATACTGTTCTGCTTTTTCACATCAAGCGGCGTTGCCGAGATCACGCCGCCCAGACGCACTGCCGGAGCCAGATTGCGCTCATGATCGATCGGCACGGTGTGCGCAGAGTCTTTCATAAAATCGGTGAGCAGGTTGTAGCCAAACCCGCTGAAGGCTGTCACGCCGCCACCGCCATCACGACCAAAGCTGACCGTGACGCCGCCTTCGCCGCGCGTCAGGCTCATGTTGTAGCCGCGATCGATATTGCCCCTGCCGCCCACGCCAGCTATCACCTGAGTACCTGGCACCCCGGTGATAGTGGTGGCCGCACCATAAGCCCGGCTGAAGGAGATGCTCTCCCCCTTCTCCATCGACAGCACAGTCCCCTCCATACGGCGAGCCAGCGTCTGCTGATCTTCAGCCTGCATCACCGTGCGGGTGGTGACGTTCATGGCATGATTCTCTTTGGTAAAGGCTTTGGTCATGGACTTGATAGCGTCGTAATTGGACTCCAGCTTGTCATTACCGGTAAACCCCTGGCTGGTAACCTGCTTAAGTGGATTGCCTTCCCATTCACTCTCCCGCAGCTCACGAAACTCCCTGCCCAGGGCATTTAACGCTTTTTCACGAGTCTCACCCTGAAGCGCCATTGCTGTGGCAAGCCGTCCGGTGAGATCGTGCAATTTGGCGTTAGTCAGACCATCAAGGATCAGACGTGATTTGATCAGCCCCATGGTGTCATGTTTATCACGATGCAGGCCGAGGGGGATCTCATCCGTGGGTTTCTGGTGCGAAAGCTGGACGCCTTCACTCTGTAGCGAGGAGAGCGCCAGCTGCGCCAGATTCCCTTTGCCGCTGGGCTGTAATGAAAACAGCTGGGTCAGTTTTGTGGTTAAATCTTCACGCTGGGTGCTGGCCGGATTCATGCGGCCAGTTACTGAAGCAAGCTGCTCCTTCACCCCGCCCGACGGCTTACCATAATGCTGCTGTAACAGGCGAGCCTGATGGGCTGCGCTGTCAGCCAGCGTGGCGTTAAATTTCTGCATTTCGCCGAACCAGTCGGGCAGGTCAGGTTTGGCGGCAAGGGTTTTAAGCTTCAGGCTCAACGGCTCTTCCGGCCTGAGCGCGCCCGGTGCCTTAAGACGCTGTAGCTGCTGTAAGTGCTGGTTAAGATCCCGCATCTGCTGCTGTTGCTGCTGATAAATCACTGAGAGGCCCTGCCTGCCGCCGTGGGCATGCTGGATAAGATGCCCCATATTCTTTAGCGGACGGGGTGTCGCCATGGTGGGGCGAAAAACAAAGGTGCTGAGGCGCGTCCGGAAAGGCGTATGAACTTTATGACCATCATGGCCGGACTGTCCAAAGGTGTTAACTTCACGTTTGAAGGTCAGCCCGGTTTTCCCTAATTTTGCGTCACGGGTGGCCGCGCTCAGCCGATCGTAATGTTGGTCGGCCAGACTTTCTGCCTCACTAACGCCCGGCGACGGGTCGCCACTCAGGCGTTCCCAGCTATCTCTGTTCAGCCTCAGCATCTTGCCGTTATCCATTTCCAGCAGCAGAGAGCCTTTCTGATTGCCATGAAGCTTCTTTGGCTTCGCCGCTTCGCCAGCTTCGTCGAAAGCGGCCTCATCACCGACTGGCAGCGCGGGCATCCGCTCTTCACGCATCGACGAAACCTGCCCCTTTTCCCACGCCTGCTGCGGCAGGCTGAAAAGCTTGCCCTGGTCGCTCAGCAGAAACAGCTGATTGTCCGGCCCCAGGGCGATATCAGCCAGTTTGTGTTCCAGGAGAGGCTGACGCGAGTCGATAAGGTTCACTGGCCGGTTCATCGCCTGGCTCAGCGCCTGATGGCTCAGCGTATGCCTCATTTTTTTATCGCGGCGGCTTTCGCTGTCTACCTGATGGAAATGCACCTCGCCGCTATCCTGTAGTGTCAGGTATCGCCCGCTGTCCAGCACCGCAGCGGCCAGCGTTTTCTGATTTTTATCCAGACCGGGCAGCGCCAGCTCGTCGCTGACGTTTTTCTTAACCTGATGAAGAGCAAAAACATTTTGGTTAAAGTTGAGTTTGTTACTGGAGAGATTCACCTTAAGGCGCTTGATCTGATTATCGTTCAGCACCCAGGCCTGACCATCCTGCCCGGCGATAAGACGCTCCGCCTTCACTTCTGAAGCTTCCCACCGGAGGGTGGTTTCATTAAAGAAATGGACTTTGCCCTCCTGTAGGGCCAGTTTGCCCGCCATGCCGATATTCACCCTATCCATCCGGCCGGGCGAAACCGACGGCAGCCCTTTCTGGAAGTCCATCACCAGGCTGTCGCTGAGATTCCAGCCCGATGCAGCCTCTGGCTGACCCGGCGTGAGGTTCAGCGCTACGGCATGCTGCCGATCCATGCCATCTTTCACCAGCGCATGCAGGCGCCCGCCTTCTCCCTGAATAAAGTCGGTGACGTGAAAACGATCGCCCGTCACCGCCGCAATTTGCTGGTGCAGCTGATTACGCAATTCCTGGTTCTCTTCTCTGCCGAAATCCAGCGCCGTCCCCTGTGTGCCGGGGCGGCTGGCAACCAACAGACGACCGTTATGATCGGCAGCAATCACCTGGCGGGGAGTTTGGGTCAGGCTTGCCAGCGTGGTGCCGGATGGGAAGAGGTTGAGCGTACGATGCGTCTCTGCTGGGCTATCTGTCTGGGCCAGCCATTTCACGCTTTGCTCTTTGCTCTCCTCCCCGGTCAGCAGCAGCAGCGCCTGGCCATCCTGCGCAACGGAAAAGTGGCTGATTTTCTCTTCGAAACGAGCGCTTTGCGTCTGGGTTTGCAGATTGTGCAGATGGTGGCTGTCATGGACCAGGTAAAGAGCATTATCAGCCTGACGAGTGAGTTTTGACTGATCCTTCTCTTTATCCAGCAGTGGAAACTCTGCCTGCTTCCACCCCTCTTCCTGTGATGTCATCTGCCAGAGCTTGTCTTTATGCAGGCGAAACTCCGCCGTACCGCTGGCTGTTGTCTGCTGATAAACACCAGAAAGCTGGCTGAGTATCCCCTTATCGGGCAGCGGGATCTCAGTGGCAGGACGCCCTGAAGGCGCGCCGTTACGCTGGATTTGCACCTTCTGTTGATCCTCGCTCAGGGTCAGCGCATGGTCAGTCACTACCGCGGGACGTCTTGCTGGGAAGGTGGTTCCCGGCGTCTCTTCCCGCTGCCACCCTGGTTCCGCTTTACTGTGCGATAACCCGATGAGACTGCCGGGGGAGGAGTGCAGCGAAAGAAGCCGACCGCTGTCATCCAGCAGGGTGTGCTGCTGACTGTCGGCACTGGCGACCACGCTTTGATAGTGCATTTTGGCGTGGCCCAGCGTTTGCCTGATTAAAGCACTCTGAGGGTTGCGCGTTGCCGGAGCTGCAACCAGAAGCTGGCGTTTGCTGTCCAGACGAAGAGTGACGGGCGAGGTCGCCACGCCAGGCGCCGGAGCATCATGCTGATTGCCGGGCTGCGCGGGCGGGAGTGAAGGTTGAGCAGGCGCTGTCACCTCCTGCGCGGAGGGCTGAGCGCTCACGTTCGGTGCGTTGTTTTGCGCGGAGGGCTGAGCGCTCACGTTCGGTGCGTTGTTTTGCGCGGAGGGCTGCGAATTAAGGGAGTCCAGTCCCGCCTGCAATTCCCTGTCCAGCCAGCCCGCCTGCGAGATGGGAAGGGAAACATTCAGTCGATCAACGGGCTGCATTCCGATAGCTGCTGCGCCATTTTGTCCCTCCGCTCCGGCTATAGCTGCCGGAACCGCACTCCCTGCACTGTTACCCGGCGGGCTGCGGCGGAAAAACCGATGTTGCGTAAAAGCTTTGAAACGTCCCCCTCCCGTGGCACGCTCTCTGCTGCCCTGATGAACCTCCTCTTCTGCTGGCGCGCCCTGTTCACGGGCCTGGCCCGCGAGCGAGCCACCGCCTGTCTGCCTGGCCCGCACATCCTGCTGCGCCACGGCTCCCTGCCGCTGCTGAACCCTGCCCGTTCGCTGCACGTTTTGCATGCCTGCTGCGTTCAATGCTGTTCTGATCCCCGATACCACGATGTTCTCCCCGGCGAATGAAAGCGTTTTTAGCTGGTTTTAGGTGGGCAGAAAACCGGGTCGGTTCCGTGAAATATTAATGACAATTACAGATAAGAGTGGCGCTGTCGCGACGAGATCCTGGCCACAGATTGAGGAAAGAAGGGGAACAGAGCAAAGAAGAGAAAAAAAAGAGAGGCTTTAAGCCCCTCTGTACAGGATGACGAAATATCAGCCGTGCTTTAAATTTGTCCTTAAGAGAGGTATTGCACCTCTCTCTGAACATGCCCCAAACAAGGCAGGCCTATTTTTTCAGCGTTTTTCTGACTTTCGCCACTTCATCTGCGGTAACGGCAGAGGCTTTGTTGCTCCAGCCCTGACGAATAAAGGTAGCCAGCTTCGCCACTTCATCATCGCTCAGACGTTTAGCAAACCCTGGCATCGCCAGCGTCGAAGGTGCTTTCGCTGTGGAAGGCTGCTGCGCACCGGCAAGAATGGTATGGATCAACCCACCCGGATCGCTCGCGTTGACAATCGTCGCCTGGTCCAGCTCAGGGAACACGCCTGGCGCTCCTTTACCGGTCACGAAGTGACAGGCACCACAGTTATCCAGATAGAGACGCTCGCCAGCAGAGAGATTTTTGGCTGCCGTCAGCTTCGCTTCCGTTGGGCTGACTGCCGTTTCCTGCGCAGCCGGAGCCGCAGGATTGCCGCCCAGGAACTTCACGTAGGCCGCAATAGCTTTCAGATCCGCATCACTCATATGCGAAGTGCTGTGCTCAACGACAGAAGTCATCTCGCCACCTACAGCGGCTTTATCATTGCGTCCGGTAGCCAGATAATCCACCGTCTCCTGCTCGGTCCAGCGCGGCAGACCGCGCAGAGAAGGCACTTCCCAACCGTTCAGATTACCGCCCGCCAGGAAACTGCTGTCGCTGCTGTCGAGCGCTTTCTCATTCATGCCGAAACCACGAGGCGTATGGCAACTGCCGCAGTGCCCCAGGCTTTCAACCAGATAAGCGCCACGGTTAACCTCAGCAGAGGCGCCGCCTATAGGCTGGAACGGCTTATCCGTAGCAAAGGCCCAGTTCCAGAAGCGCATCCCCCAACGCTGACTGAACGGGAAGCTCAGATCGGTTTCAGGCGCTGCTTCTGCAACAGGCTTTACACCCTGCATAAAATAGGTGTAGAGCGCATGCATATCCTGATCGTTGATTTTGGCGTAATCAGGATAAGGCATTGCCGGATAAAGGCGCGTGCCGTCTGGCAGCACGCCTTTACGGACCGCATCATTAAACTGCTGCTCGGTATAGTTGCCGATGCCGTGCTCTTTGTCCGGCGTGATGTTGGTCGAATAGATAGTGCCCAGATTTGACTCTATCGCCAGCCCGCCGGAGAAAGACGGTTTACCGGGGAGAGAGTGACAGGCGCTACAGTCACCCAGCCGGGAAATGTACTCGCCCTGCTTTACCAGCGCTGCATCTTCTGCCTGTGCCATCTGCATAAAACCGGCACCCAACAGCACCGCATTGGCGATTAAAAAACGCTTTAATTTCATCTTCATATCGCTTATGCCTGTACCAGTGGACCGGGATTTTTCAGATAGTGATCTTTGATAGCCTGCGCCGCCATCAGCGTGATTGCGCCAATGGTGTCGGTCGGGTTCGCCTGGAAGTTCTGCGGGAACGCATTACCGCCCGGCACAAAGACGTTATGCACGTCCCAGCTTTGCAGGTATTTGTTCAGCGCGGAAGTCTTCGGATTATCACCCATCACCGCGCCACCCACGTTGTGGGTAGAGACATATTTGGTGAGGTCAAAGTGCGCATCCATCGGCAGGAAGCTTTCGCTGTAGCTGTCCGGGTTCAGCTCTTTGGTGATATTCCCCACGATCCCTTTCAGATACTGCTGTAGCTTAAGTTCATTCTCTTTCCAGTCGAAGGTCATGCGCAGCAGCGGGTAGCCATGCTCATCTTTGTAGTTCGGATCCAGGTCGAGATAGATATCGCGATAGGACTGGCAAGTAGTGGTGATGCTGATCTTCATGGAATGGCCATACCACTCCTCCATCCCCTCTTTCCAGCCCGTGCCCCAGGTAGGCGTGCCTTTAGGCAATGAGGTGCTGATTGGCGTACCGGTTGCCTGAGAACTGTGGATTTTTGCTCCGCCGATAAAGCCCAGCGATGGACCATCAAAGTTGCCTGGCGAGATATCGTTAAACATCTGTCCGGTAGCGCCAGCGGTGGCAAACGGGTTGAAGTTCTTATCTTTAAAGAACAGCGTGGAGCCGCCGTTGCTCAGGAAGGCGTAGTTACGGCCCACCACACCCTCTTCGGTGATCGGGTTGTAAGGTTTGCCGATGCCGGAGAGCAGCATCAGACGCACGTTACAGAACTGGAAGCTGCTCAGCACCACAATTTTCGCCGGCTGGAAGCACTCGTTGCCCTGCTCGTCGATATAGATCACCCCTTTCGCGGTTTTCTTATCGTCATGCAGCACCACTTTCATTACGTTGGCGTGAACTTCATAAGAGAAGTTATCCATACGCTTTAACGCATCCATTACCGCAGTCTGCGGCGAGGCTTTGGAGTAGTTCAGGCAAGGATATTTACTGCAATAGCCGCAGTAGTTACACGGCGCAATCTGGTTGCCGTAAGGGTTAGTCCAGGCACGGGAAACGCAGGCAGAAGGGTTAGGGAACGGGTGATAGCCCATTTTCTTTGCCACTTCGGCGAACATTTTGGTGTTCAGCGTATCTTCCAGCGCAGGCAGTGGGTATGGCTCAGAGCGAGGCCCCTCAAACGGGTCGCCCCCTTCCAGGATTTTGCCGCGCAGGTTGCCTGTATTACCAGACTGACCGCAGATACGCTCAAACTTGGTGTAATGAGGCTCAATTTCATCCCAGGTGAAGGGGAAGTCCATGATGCGCATATCTTCCTGCAGAATACCTGGCTTGTAGGCTTCGTCTGCATAGGTTTTCAGTTTGAGATCGATGGGGGTTGGGCGAAGTAAAACGCCAGTCCAGTGCAGGCCCGATCCGCCTACGCCGGTGCCTGGTGCAAAAGCCCCCCACTTACGGGTTGGCAGTGCGGTTTCGCTCATGTTGTAGCGAACGGTAACGGCGGCTTCAGCCGGGGTTGCCATCACTTTGTTACGCACGCCGTAGGCGTATTCATCCGCCGGTTTCGGGTAGGCGAAATCTTCGTAAGTCCTGTCACCGCCGCGCTCAAGCGCACGGACTGTCAGACCGGCCATCGCCAGTTCAATGCTCATCAGCGAGCCAGCCCAGCCCAGGCCGACGACTACAACGTCGACTTCTTCTTTATTTACAGTTGCCATCTTAAATTAATCACTCTCAAAAAAAACGGAAATCGCTTACTCAGGCTTGCAGGCCCAACAGGCTGACCGGGCCAAGCGGATAAGGCACGTTGTGCTGCTTTACCCACTCGGTAAAGCTGGCCCGTGCGCCAGGGAAGCCGATGGCGATCCACGCCTTCATGCCTTTGTTTCCGCCATAAATAGGATCGGCGAGGTAACCATGCTTGGTATCGCTCAGCAGTCCACTAAAGAACTGCGATCCTTTCAGCGAGCTTTCGCCCAGCTCGGAGAAGCTAATCTTGTTCTTCTGAACCTGAGTCAGTACGGCGTCTTTGTCCGCATCAGAGAGTTCGTGGAAGGATTTTTGATGGTTCGTCTGGCACCAGCTCTCAACCAGTTTGATACCGGTTTTATAGATCTGCTGCGGACGGAACGGGATCTGATAACCCATAGTGGCGGGAGCGTTAGTATTAAACGGCCCCTGCATATAGATTTCTGTACCCATATCGGTTTGCATCTGCTGATCGATAAAGATCGGCACGTTGGTTTCCAGAGCGCCGGGCGCTTTGCCGTTACCGCCAGCGGGGATCAGACGATCGCAGGCGGCCATGATGAATTGCCACTCATCAGCGCTAAAGAAAACAGGTTTATAATCAACTAATTCAGGGGCGGCCATTTCCGCAGCCTGAGCTGCAGTTATTCCCTTAAGTACCATATCGCCCAGCGGTAAGGCTAAAAGCGATCCTATTAAAAACTTACGACGGGTAGTTTCTTTTTGAAGGAGCATAACACCACGATTCTCACATGCTAATAAAATGTAATTTGAGTTAATTAGTATCGTTATCGACGAATCTTCGCGTAATGTTATGGATACAAGAGTTACAAAATGTAAATTTTATATTCAGCATATATATAGTTAAGTTTTTATCACTCTGTTAAATTTTATATTACTAATGATAATGCCATGTTATGGTTAAAAAAACCGCTTATCCCTTATCTTTATGCTGATTAGAAGCTGAATTCCGCATAAATTGCCCGGTTATAATTTATAAGCGTGACAATGACCACCCTGAATAAATGGAAAAAACTCTTCTGAGAGTCATTATTAACCTTAACTTTGCACGAACACTTATTTAACAAATAAAAAACATTATTACGCTCTGATCCCCGGCCAGCGGGGAATCAGAAATAGCGTGGGGGATCAGGGGCGATTAAGGCGGGAATGGAGAGAGTAAACATTATTTTCAGGATCGCTCTCTTCAGGGGGAGCAAAACGGGCGTTATAACGCAGACGAAACGCCTGCATCTCCTGGGCATCCGGTTCCAGCTCACGCAGGAAAGTCATAGCCAGACGAACATGCTCATTGCTCAGCTCAAGAGGTAAATAAGCCTTGCGCAGCACCCCACGCCAGAACAGCAGGCTCTCTTCTGACTCATCCACAATAAACACCTGATAGATCAGCAGAACGCTGGCGCCATTCGCAATATGCGCTTCATTATCGCGGGCCAGATAGCGCACAAACTCCTCCCCTGCGGTTCGGCCCATGGCGCTGATAAGCGACTCCACGTGAACCGGCTCCAGGTTCAGCCGTTTTGTCAGCTCCTTTGTCGCGCGGCGTGTCTCTGAATTAAGCACGCGAAATCCAACGATAAAAACCACGACCAGGGTCGCAAGCATCAGCCAAATCATTCACTATCCTGTTTCAGGCGTGCGCCGCCTCGTTTCATCCGGGCTGCGCTGTCAGCGGGGCGTCAGAGTAACAGCACTCCATCGGGCCTGGCAACCATGAGAAAAGGCTGCCCTGAGGCAGCCCTGAGATCACTGTTTTTTCATGCAGCAGAGCGGACATAACCGGCTGCCGCCATACCGTTTGGTTGCTGTAAGGAGTGCATCTGCTGAAGTGTAAAACGTGCCTAAAAACTCTCTTTGTCTGTTCAGGATACTTAGCTTCAGGCATCCGGATCGGTGGACAACTTTGAGAGTATCCTGGCGCGGTTTCTGCTCCAGATAATAGTAATCGCCCATTGTTATCTCTTTGTCATAAAGGCCCGACAAAGGAACAGTACACCTGTAAAGAGGATAAAAATGCCTTTATGTTCAGCTTTTAGCCAGTTTCAGAACTATTACCAGGAAAAACTTCAGGTCAACGGCGCAGGGCGGAGGGGGCTTTTTTCAGGCTTCGTCGCTGTGCAGCGGTGCCGAAAAGGTCGTGATGCGCCAGGCTTATGCTGCTGCAACGCCAGCAAATAAAAGCAGCCTGCCTCTTCTTACTGAAATAACAAAGGGGCGGTTTTTTGCCCCATCCCCTTTGTTTGCAGCGGATCAGCGAGGCGCTTCTTCCAGTACTTTGTGGATCACTGCGGAGAGCTGATTGATCTCAAATTTCGCCACATAGCCGTTGGCCCCCACTTTGCGAACGTGATCTTCGTTAGCGCTGCCGGATAAAGAGGAGTGGATCACCACCGGGATTTCCCGCAGGGTAATGTCGGTTTTGATATTACGGGTGAGGGTAAAGCCATCCATCTCCGGCATTTCCAGGTCGGTCAGAACCATGGAAATTTTATCGCGGATAGGGACGCCCTCTTCTTTAGCCTGCTGCGCCATCACTTTAATCTGCTCCCAGGCCTCCAGACCGGTGTTGTGCATCTTCGCCGGGATGCCCATCGCTTTCAGCCCCTGCTCCAGCATCTGGCGAGCCACTTTTGAATCTTCCGCCACAATAGCCACCGAACCCGGTTTGATAGCGAACTCTTTCAGCTTGATATCGCCCTCTTTCACTTCGCGCACTGAAGGGATAACGTCATGCAGGATCTGCTCAACATCCAGCACTAACGCCATAGTGGTGTTTTGCTTGTCGCTGTTCAGACAGGCGATGCTGGTGATATTCCGGCTGCTTACGCCCGCTTCCGCAGCATGCACCTGGCTCCAGTCCAGACGCACGATATCTTCAACAGACTCCACGGCAAAGGCCTGGGTGCTGCGGGCATACTCGGTAACCAGGATCAGGTTCAGACCCGTTGTTGGCGTACAGCCCACCACCGCGGGAAGATCGATAACCGGGATAATCTGCCCACGAATATTGGCCATTCCCAACAGCGGCGACTTCATACCGGCCGCTTTGGTGATGGTGGTCATGGGAACAATTTCACGCAGCTTAAAGACGTTGATGCCGAATAACTCAGATTTTTCTTCGTTGAGATCGGAGCCTAAGCGAAACACCAGCAGTTCAAATTTATTCGATAAGGCCAGGTTAGCCCGCTCGTCGATCTCTTTCTGAAAGTTATCCATCGTTACCCTCTACGTTAACAGTGTACGCCGCGGTGTTATGCACTCACGCAGGTCAGGGATTGTACTCTTGCTTCCTGAACGCCGTTGCGCGCGTAAAATCATGCTTAATGCGTTATCGGCAGCGCACGAGAAAAGTACAGGGGAGCTTTCTCCCCTGTGAGAGAACCATGAACAACGTCACTCCTGAAGGTTCTTACTGTCTTGCCGCTGCCACCAGCGAATCGCGGGTTATTTCGGCAATACTGCTGGCACCGGTCAGCGTCATGGCAACGCGCATCTCTTTGTCGACCAGGTTAAGCAGATTGGTGACGCCCGCTTCCCCCGCTGTCGCCAGGGCGTAGATAAAAGCGCGTCCCAGCAGAGCCGTGTCTGCTCCCAGCGCAATCATGCGCAGTACGTCCAGCCCGCTGCGCACGCCGCCATCAGCCAGAATAGTGATATCCCCTTTTACCGCATCTGCAATGGCAGGCAGCGCGCGGGCAGTAGAGAGAACGCCATCAAGCTGACGGCCACCATGATTAGAGACCACAATGCCATCGGCCCCGAAACGCACCGCATCGCGGGCATCTTCAGGATCGAGAATACCTTTAATGATCATCGGCCCTTGCCAGAAATCGCGGATCCACTCCAGATCCTGCCATGAGATAGAGGGATCAAAGTTTGTCGCCAGCCAGCCAATATAATCCTGCAAATTTGTCGGTTCGCCGCGATAGGCAGAGATATTGCCCAGATCGTGCGGTCTGCCGTTCAGCCCCACATCCCAGGCCCACTGCGGGTGCGTTACCGACTGAAGATAGCGGCGCATGGCGGCTTTTGGCCCGCTCATCCCGGAATGGGCATCACGATAGCGTGCGCCAGGTACCGGCATATCGACGGTAAACACCAGCGTGGAGCAGCCTGCGGCCTGCGCCCTCTCCAGCGCGTTGCGCATAAACCCACGGTCGCGCAGCACGTAAAGCTGGAACCACATGGGCCGGTTCATCGCCGGTGCGACCTCTTCAATGGGGCAGACGGAAACGGTTGATAAGGTAAAAGGAATGCCTTTTTTATCCGCAGCACGCGCGGCCTGGACTTCACCACGCCGGGCATACATGCCGCATAATCCCACGGGAGCCAGCGCAACCGGCATCGACAGCGTTTCGTTAAAGAGCCGGGTCTCAAGACTCAGAGAAGACATATTGCGCAGAATACGCTGACGCAACGCAATATCAGCCAGATCCTCACAGTTGCGCTGTAGCGTCTGCTCGTCGTAGGCGCCTCCGTCGGCATAGTGAAAAAGAAACGGCGGGATCCTGCTTTTGGCCGCTGCGCGGTAATCTTTGGATGAGGAGATAATCACAGGTGTGCCTCACTTCATAGGGGGATGAGAGTCTGGGATACGCAGGCTGCGGGCATGGCGCGCTTCCTGCTCGGTCAGGCTATGCAGCGTCCTGGCGACAAATTCCAGATGAAGCAGCATTGCCTCGCGTGCCGCATCAGCCTCACCTGCGGCAATGGTCTGGTAGATAGTCAGGTGCTGGGCGGAAAGCTGCTCCAGGATATCTGGCTCGGCATACATTTTCTGACGGCTCTGCATCACTGAAGATTGCAGAAGATCAAACAGGCCGCGCATTGCCTGGAGCAGCACCAGATTTTGGGCAGCTTCAGCAATTGCCAGATGAAAACGCACATCAGCATGCGCAGCAAGGTCAGGATCGTCACGATCGGAGATAGTCTGCATCGCCTCGAAACAGAGCTTCAGCCGGGCTTTATCCTCTACGGTGGCGCGGCGGGCGGCGTGCCAGGCCGTACCCGGCTCAATCGTCATACGCGCCTCCAGCACGTCATAGCGATAACCGGGATCGTCAGCCAGCAGCGCGCTCAGCGGCGTAACCAGCCGCGCTTCGCTCCAGTCACCTTTCTCTCTCTGAAGCCAGGTGCCGCCACCGCGACGGCTGAACAGCATGCCCTGGCTTATCAGCTGCTGCATCGCCTCACGCAGCGAGGAGCGTGAGACGCCAAGCTGTTGCGCCAGCTGGCGTTCAGCCGGCAACCGTGCGCCAGGCTGAAGCTGATTGTCAGAAATCCAGGCCTGTAAGCGCTCAACAAGAAGCGGGTTGCTCATTGGAATTGGTCCTACCAAAAAGGGGCATTTCCCGACGATTGTTTCTCTTTTACCGCGCAGGGATCAACAACTGCGTAACATTACAGGTTGAAAGCATTAGCAAAGTCACAAAGAAGCGCAATTGGTAGGACCAAAAATGGCATTGTGGGCGAAACAGAATGGCAGAAATAAGGGGGAGTTTGAAAGTGAGTAAAGCGATGCCGGGAGAGCAGGCCTCCCGGCAGGGAGAGATCTTATTTCAGTTCGCTGATCATGCAGACAGCGCGGGCAGCTTCAGCACCCTTTTTGATGAAATGCTCACTGTAGAAACCGGTGAACTCATCGGCAGGCTGGAAGTTATGCGGCGTCAGAGAAACAGAGAAGACCGGCACATCCGTGGCGAGCTGAACATCCATCAAACCGGTTACCACAGCCTGAGCCACGAAGTCGTGACGATAAATTCCACCATCCACCACCAGCGCGGCGCAGACAATCGCATCCACATCACCCCGTTTTGCCAGGCGCTGTGCCAGCAAAGGCATTTCAAAAGCCCCCGGCACATCAAACACGGTGATCTGACAGTCTACGTCTCGTGCTGCCATCTCATTTTTAAAGCCGGTCAGTGCCTGATTAACGATATCGGCATGCCAGTTAGCTTTGATAAAAGCCACTTTCAGCGAGGAAACCATTCATTACTCCTGTCAAACGGGCGACGATGACCACCCTGAAGCGGGCTAGTTTAAGCCTCGTCGCCGCAATCGGAAAGCCTGTTTCTAAAACATTTCATAATTGTTGGTGGCTAAGCTACTTATCCTGGAAGGGATCGTGCTTGTCATCGTCACTGTCGTCGCGGGTGCGGGGGATTTCACCATGCTGGTCTGGCGCATCTTTTGCCGGATGATCCTGCTCTGTAGGCTGGGGCTTTTTCTCTTCATTACTCATGGCATTCTCCTTTAACGTTTTGTTATCTAAGCGTAGTCGAAAGCGCCGCCTTGCAACGGTCTCTTTGCCTTTCTTTAAGGGTGAAAACGCCACAAATGACCCATTTGTTTACACTTTTATGGCGCTTAAAGCCTCTGCCATAACAACAGGTTATGAAAAACCTTTCTTTACCGCCTTGCACTCCTGATGCGGCATGCCACAGTTAACACGATGTTTTTTAATAGGATTAAAGCCTGACAGGAGGACAATATGAAACGTTTTCAGCAAAAAGTAGTGGTGGTCACAGGAGCTGGTTCAGGAATTGGTGCCGCTGCGGCTAAGCGATTCGCCAGCGAAGGTGCCTCTGTGGTGCTGGTTGGTCGCACCCGTGAAAAACTCGAAAAGACGTTGGCTACTCTTGCTCAGGGAGAACACCTGGTTGCTCCCTGCGATGTTGCCGAAGCTGACCAGGTCAAAGCGTTATCAGAAGCCGTATTGAAGCAATTTGGCAAAGTTGATGTGCTGGTCAACAACGCCGGTGTGGTGGTGCAGGGCCGCATTCATGAAATTGCTCTGAATGATTGGAAAAAATTAATGAGCGTGGATTTAGATGGCGTATTCCACTGCGTGCACTATTTTATGCCAGCGCTGCTGAAGAGCCGGGGCAACGTAGTGAATATCTCCTCCGTTTCCGGCCTGGGCGGGGACTGGGGCATGAGCGTTTATAACGCAGCCAAGGGCGCGGTGACCAATTTCACGCGTTCCCTGGCAATGGATTACGGCTCTGAAGGCGTACGGGTTAACGCCATCTGTCCCGGCTTCACGCTGACTGATCTCACCGAAGATATGAAGGATAACCAGCCGTTGCTGGAGAAATTCTACGAGCGTATTCCGCTGGAGAGAGCGGGTCAGCCGGAGGATATTGCCAGCGCCATCGCCTTTATCGCCAGCGAAGATGCCAGCTATATTACCGGCGTGAATCTACCGGTAGACGGCGGGATTATGGCTTCAAATGGCCAGCCTAAGCAGGCCTGATAACCTTTTCTGAAGGTTTATCCCGCTACTCTGTTCCCCTGTCTCCTTGTTTACCGGTAAAGCGGGTGCCGGTTCAGGGACAAAAAAAGACCCGGCTCTCAGGCCGGGTCTTTTTCTCATCTGAGCAGATGCTGAGATTAATCAGCAGCGGGTTTACAGTTTGAGTAAACGTAGCTCTCGCTCTTGTTTCGCAACACGTAGCTCTCTTTCAGCTTAACGAAGGTGACATCTTTCACTTTCGCCGCCATAGCCGTTTCACCGTCATCCATCTTCAGCGGCTGAAGCTCCGGGCTGGTGATTCTTTTCTGTCCGTCGGTGGAGAAAGTGAAGCTTTTTCCCTCATCCGTTACGGCCGAATGGGTGTTAACAATGGAAACTTTCGGCTGCTGGCCTGGTGATTCAACGCTGTGTGTCAGGCTACAGGTAAACGACTGAGCCGCAGAGGCTGACAGTGAAACAGCGGAAAGGATCATGATGAAAAGTGCATTTCTTGTGCGCATAGGCCTCCCTTAAAGTCTCTGTTAAGGGTAGCAGAGGTTGCCCCGCAACTGACCACGGATAATTCCGAGAGCGCCCGTCGCCCTCCCCTCGCCTTTACATCAGACATAAAAAAGCCCGGCACTGGGCCGGGCTGAAAAAATCAAAACTGGGTAACCAGTACTCTCATCTACACACCCACTGTGTGTATAGCAATGAGAGTGTAGAACAATTTATAACTGCATCAACCCTGACGTAACGGAGGGGTTTATTCTGACCGGGCAATAGGCTATGCCCCCGGCATCCAGGCCCCACTGGCGATAAACCAAACCAGTAACGCGATGCCGGCAACGCCAACCATTGCCGGAAAGATATAGCCAATTTTCATGCTTTCCTCGTCAGCCTCTCAGGGTGGGATGGGGATCACCAGGGATAATTACCGTCGGTCATCACCATAAACAGAGCAAAAAAAACCACAATCACCAGTAACGCAGGTATCAGTAAGTGTTTCACTGCCACCCCCAGTTTCACGATTTGTGTGTTCAGCCAGAGTGACGCCGGAACGCTTCCGTCGCCACAGAAAAACCAGCAGATCATAGCACAAACGGCGCGCCGCAACTCACAGCGGGCCAGCCATTTGTGCCTGAGGCGCATCAGCGGGTTACCAGATACAGGGTTAAGGTATTCTATAAACAGAAAGAGGCCGCCGGGGGCGACCTCTGAAATACTGCTCCCCACCCGGCGCTTATCTCCGGCACTCTTAATGGCTTAGCTCTTGAAGGGGGCGAGAGAGAGTATCCCGTAAAAATCAGCCCCAGACTTAGCGATTGTTGCTATTGTTATTATAAACAGGCTAATTATATAAAACCTCAAGGGCTGAAGCCCCTAATAAACATCGTTATTATTGCGATCTTATAATTCTGATCTTAAGCTCACTGCACACGATTTGCTGCAAATGACCTGAGGAAAGGTTTTATGTCCGAAGAAGAGAGAATCAAAAATTTAGAGGAAACGGTAAACCGACTGAGAGTTGAAACTACGGTGCTTAAGGAGATTCTGGGGCAGCAAATTGCGCTGAACAATCTTAACTATAAGGGCAAGTTTGATGATGTCCTGGAGGCACTGGCAAAAGAGTATGCAGAACGGGAAACGGGCGAACTTGATAATCGTCAGATCCACGACGCCATTCGTGAATACATCAAATACCAGCCTTCCGTAGAGTAAACGAAATAAAAAAGGCCTGAGTCCGGCGACTTGCCAAACCCAGGCCCTGCTTATCGCCCGCTCAGCTTACTTTCAGCGTAAGGGGCATCAGGCTCTCTTACAGCGCCATATCGTGCTGAGCAGCAGGTTTTTCCTGCGCTTTTGCCTCAGTTGTCGCTGGCTTGCCAGCCTGCATTTCAATAACCGGTGGTTTGGTCAACTGCAACGCAGCGGCGGTCTCATCCCAGACCTTCTGCGTCAGCGCCACGTTTCCGTTCAGCGTCTGACCATAGCTTGGAACAATAGTGCGGATCTTGCTCTGCCATTCAGGAGAGTTGAACTGCTCCGGGAAGAGTTTTTTTATCACGTTGATAGAGATAGGTGCCGCAGTAGAAGCGCCAGGTGAAGCGCCAAGCAGCGCCGCCAGCGTTTTCTGTTGATCGGTTACAATCTCGGTGCCCAGCTTCAACACGCCCCCTTTGTCAGCATCTTTTTTGATGATCTGCACTCGCTGACCAGCCTGAATCAGCTTCCAGTCCTCTTTACGGGCTGAAGGATAGTACTCTTTCAGCGCGGCAAAGCGGTCATCATCGCTTAACATGACCTGACCGATCAGGTATTTCACCAGATCAAAGTTATCCATACCCACGTCGGTCATCGGAATAACGTTTTTGGTGGTGGTGGTACTCAGCAGATCCAGGAAAGAGCCTTGCTTCAGGAACTTGGTCGAGAAGGTAGCGAAAGGCCCAAACAGCACCACGCGCTTGCCATCAAGGAAGCGAGCATCCAGATGCGGAACGGACATCGGCGGTGCGCCAACAGAAGCCTGGCCATAGACTTTCTCAGCATGCTGACGGGTAATTTCCGGGTTTTCGGTCACCAGGAACGAGCCGCCAACCGGGAAGCCAGCGTAGTTATCCGCTTCCGGAATACCGGTTTTTTGCAGCAGCTTCAGCGCGCCGCCGCCTGCGCCGATAAAGACATATCTTGCATCAACCGCGTGAGTTTCCCCACTTTTTACATCTTTAACCGTGACGTGCCAGGAGTTATCCGCGTTACGGGAAAAGTCAGTGGCTTCGGTAGAGGTTTCGAGCCTGAAGTTATCATTTTTCTTCAGGCTGCTAACCAGCTGGCGGGTAATTTCACCGTAGTTAACGTCGGTCCCTGCCGGCGTCCAGGTGGCGGCCACTTTCTGCTGAGGATCGCGACCGGCAATAATCAGCGGCGCCCACTCTTTAATCTGGTTCTGATCGGTAGAGAATTTCATTCCCTGGAACAGGGTGGTTTCCTGTAGCGCTTTATAACGCCTGGTCAGGAAATCGACATTCTTGTCGCCCCAGACAAAGCTCATGTGCGGCGTGGAGTTAATAAAAGAGTGAGGATTTTGCAGCACGCCACGCTGAACCTGGGAGGTCCAGAACTGACGGGAGATCATAAAGGCTTCGTTGATCTCCAGCGCTTTGCTGTAGTCAATAGAACCATCCGGACGCTCAGGCGTGTAGTTTAACTCCATGTTCGCCGAGTGGCCTGTCCCGGCGTTATTCCAGCCGTTAGAGGATTCGAGCGCGACGCCATCAAGCTTTTCAACCATCACCTGTTTCCAGTCTGGTTGCAGCTCTTCCAACAGCGTACCGAGCGAGGCACTCATGATGCCGCCGCCAATAAGCAGGACGTCAGTTTTTTCAGCAGGCGCTTCAGCGTGAACGTTGGAGCAGACGAGCAGGGCCAGAAGAGAGACTACGGGAAGAGCTTTTTTTGTCTGTGACATTTTGGCAACTTACTTAAGCAATAAATGAAAAAAAATAGTCATTTATTTTAACCAAATCATTAACAAATCCCAGACGCATTTAGCTACAAATAGATTTCTTTAGTTACTTTAACTATAAATCAAATTAAAACAATAAGTTATATTATTAAGGCTCCCCAGCTCTCTCATTTGAGATAAGTAAATATCTGCCCGGATAATTTATAAAAAAATAAGAGCGCCTTTCTCAGGGTTATATATCTCTTACTGCGCAAAACATTCTATAAAATTCAGGCAGAACTGACAGAGAGCGCCCCCGCCAGTAACAGGCAGCCTGTCAGCGCCGCAATAAAAAGAGGAAAGGCCCTAAAGCCGCCTCAGGCGACCCGGATAATTTTTGCGCCGCAAAGTTAACGGCACTGACCGGTAACGCTGTCGATGCCATTGGGGCAGACATCGCCAGAAGGCAGTAAGGTGACTAAACCCGATGCGCAGCCTGACAGGATCAGACAGGTGAACAACATCATGATGATTTTCATAAATACCTTTTTTGGAAACGGAGTTCTGAGGGGTGCCCATGCGTACCGGTAAGGTTGTCCCCTTCCCCACCATCAGCATCTGAAGCCCACCAGACATTTATAAGGGGGATTTGCCATAAGATCCTCCTTTATCGCACTAATCAGCCCTTTTTAAAATCTGGCGGTCAATAAGACGCCATAAAAGTGCGCTTTGTGAGAGCGGTCACGCCTGTATTGTTATTGCTTTGTTAAAGTCCTTGCGGGTTACGAATGAAAGTTAATAAATTTCGTTCGAAATAAAGTTACTCAACCTGGAGGTGCGGTTATGGACGGTACATTTACTTCTGCGAAGCTGCCTGCGGATCATAAAGCGAATATTCGCCTGATGAAGCAGCAGCTGCGTAAACAGATCGGTGATGTTGAAGGGCTGTTTCAGCAGGTTAACGCTAAAGTTCAGCAGGCTATTGCTGACGCCAAAGCAGAGAAGGCAGCAAAGGGAACCGCGTGGCCGGTGATTAACTGGAGTGATATTGCCGGTAAAAAGGTTTCTCAGGAGCAAATTGCCGCCATCCATCGCCGTGGCTGTTTAGTGGTACGGCAAAACTTTGACCGCCAGCAGGCACTTAACTGGGATCGGTCAATGCTGGACTATCTGGATCTGAATGACTTTGACCAGCAGTATCGTGGGCCGGGCGACGCCTTTTTTGGCAGCCTCCAGGCGGCAAGACCGGAAATATTCCCCATTTACTGGTCAGCAGCGCAAATGGAAGCGCGACAGAGCGAAGAGATGGCGGTAACCCAATCTTTTCTGAACAGGCTGTGGAAGTTTGAAGCGGGCGGCATTCGCTGGTTTGATCCCGACAGCAATATTCTCTACCCGGACCGCATCCGTCGCCGCCCGCCGGGAACGACATCATCAGGTCTGGGGGCACATACCGATTCCGGCGCGCTCGAGCGCTGGCTTTTGCCTGAATATCAGAAAGTCTTTCGCAACATTTTCACCAATCAGTTTGATGATTACGATCCCTGGGACGCCTCCTACCGGCCTGAGGTTCACGAATATGATGTGGATAACACCACCAAATGCTCGGCCTTCAGAACCTTCCAGGGCTGGACAGCGCTCTCAGATATGGAGAAAGGCCAGGGTCTGCTGCACGTTCTTCCCGTACCGGAAGCGATGGCCTGGGTCCTTTTGCGCCCCTTACTGAATGACGTGCCGGAAGATGAGCTTTGTGGCGTTGAGCCGGGCAAAGTTTTGCCTGTTTCAGAAAAATGGCATCCCGAATTAATGGCCGGGTTATGTTCCATTCCCTCCCTACAGGCGGGCGACTCCGTGTGGTGGCATTGTGATCTCATCCATGCGGTGGCACCGGTGAAAGATCAGAAAGGCTGGGGAAATGTGATGTATATTCCTGCGGCTCCGCGTTGCCCTAAAAACATCGCTTACGCCGCTAAGGTCGCGCAGGCTTTTGCCGGGGGACGCTCTCCGGCGGATTTCCCCCGTGAACATTATGAGCAGGCGTGGAAAAACCGCTTTATGCCTTCTGACCTTAATGCTGTTGGCCGCAAAAGCTTAGGGCTGGAAGATTAGCAGGCGTCGCCCGGTGCGGTGGATACCGGTCGGGCAACCTGCCAGAGGTTCAGGTTCCAGTAAGCAGATCGTTGGCGGGCAATCTGCCAGCGCATCGGGTTCTCTGATAAACTGAGTGGGTTTTCCTCACAGGTCTTATTGCAGCAATGATGAACAGTCGCCATGAAAAGATAATTCAGCTGGTCAACGAAAGAGGCAGCGTCAGCGTTAATGAACTCTCTCAGCTTACGGGCGTTTCTGAAGTTACCGTTCGTCAGGATCTCAACACCCTTGAACGCGGTGATTTTTTAAGGCGCGTGCATGGCTCTGCTGTGGCTCCGGAGAGTGAAGACGTCAATTCCCGGATGCGCACCCGCTACAAAATCAAGCAGGCACTGGCTGACTTTGCGGCCTCGCTCATTACCGAAGGCGAAGCGGTCTTTATTGAAGGCGGCAGCACTAATGCCCTTCTTGCCCGCTCGCTTGCTTCCCGCAAAGATTTAACCATTATTACCGTCAGTCACGCTATCGCCCACCTGTTACGCGACTCAGAATGTGAAGTGATTATTCTGGGCGGCCAGTATCAAAAGAGCAGCGAGTCTGTGGTAGGGCCGCTGACGCGTTATTGCCTGCAACAGCTGAATTTTCATAAGGCGTTTATCGGCGTGGATGGCTGGCATCAGGAGACCGGCTTTACCGGACGCAATATGCTGCGCTGTGATGTGGTGAATGCCGTGATGGCAAAGAGCACCCATACCATTGCCCTGACAGACTCATCAAAATTTGGCGTGATCCACCCCTATCCTCTTTCACCAGAACATACTTTCGATCAGGTGATCACTGATGAGGGCCTGCCAGAAGCACTCCGTGAAGCGCTGAAGCTTGAAAACATTCCTCTGACTCTGGTTCCGCTTAATGAACAGCAGTAAATCTGTTTCAGAGAGAAGAGAAAGATTTTACAAAAGAAGAGCACAGGAGGTATGAGGCGCAGTGGACGACGTCGTTCACAACGCTAGGTGGGAGGTAACTCATTACTGCGGATTTTGCTGTTGATCAGTGAAGCGTGTTATCGCCGCTCTGCTTTTTCTTCACTTCATGCTGTCGGTCGATCAAGGTGCTGTTTTTACGCACTTGCCGGACCGCCTCAAGACATGCCTTACGTCTGTGAGTGTCAGATTCACTCGCTGCCATCTGCATCAGTTGCTTGATCACGCTTTCGTTACTCAGGGGACGCTGATCGGCGAAAAGAGCCATCACTGCCTCACCCAGTACGACATCCCTGAGCTGTCGGATCTCGTCATTACTCATAAATCTGTCTCAGAATAAAGATATAAAAAGCCCCTGGGTAGTGGGGTCTTACTCAGGTGCTAATCAATTTCCTGCTGTCGGCTCATCGTGCTGAAACCCGTCAATCAGCAGGAAATTGCTCCCTCGCCTGGTGAGGTTATTTTTCACGACCAAACAGCAGGCTGATCAGTTCCTTGTGATGATTTTCCTGATCGGGGGTCGTGGATTCCGATAAACGCGCCAGTAATTTGGTGCAGATATTAGGCCTGCTTACCGTCCTTCCCCCCTGAAGAATTTCCATTACCACCTGGCCCAGCGTTTGCTCAAGAGAAAAGTACTCTCCCTCATTTACGCTGAAATCCGTAGCTGAATCAGAGCTGAGTTCCGCTTTTAACCTGTTGTGATGCATGGCCGGATCCTTTCTATCAGATGAATTAGCACTTAAAAGGAATAGGAAATTTTTTGTACAGCTTCCAAAAACCTGTACAAAATATTAAAAAAGGCGACAGAAATTTTATCATTTTGTGCTATCTGGTTACCATTTTGTTACTTTTTCGACCTAGTTTTAGAACAGGCTTATTTTAGCGATAACATAAGGAGTCACAGTGGACACTGAACTGAAACAAGCAGCAGAAAAAGCAGGTGAACTTCTGCTTAAAGCAGAGTGCAAAGTTGCTACAGCAGAATCCTGTACAGCAGGATTAGTGGGCATGTCTCTGGGGGCCGCCGCGAACAGCGGTGACTATTTTACCAGCGGTTTTATTACTTATACCGATAACGCCAAACACAAGTTACTGGGGGTGAATAAGGAGACGCTGGCCATTCACACCGCCGTCAGCGAAGCCGTGGTCAGAGAGATGGTGAAAGGGGCAGTAACGGTTTCCGGCGAAGCGGTCAGCCTGGCCGTAAGTGGCTATGCGGGACCGGATGGCGGAGAGGACGGCACGCCTGCGGGCACTATCTGGTTCGCCTGGCACCTTCCCAACCAGCAGGTGCACGCTGAGGTGCGCCATTTTAGCGGCGACCCGGAAACGGTGGTCAGAGAAGCCGCCCTCTTCTCTTTGCAGAAGTTGACCACGCTGCTGTCTGACACTTCCTCTTAACTGAATCCCAGTAAATAACACGCCTTTCGGTTATTTCCTTTTCCCTTTCCCGGACATTAAGCGCGCCGGGAAAGGAATAAGAGATTTGCTAAATCCTGAAACTCTTTTCTATGCTTTATACACCAAACAAGCCGCACAGAAGGAGTAAACGATGAGCAGCAAGAATGGCATCCCCGCCTCACTGAATCAGACCGATGCAGATCGTTTCCCTGCACCGCCGTTTGAACGTCAAAAACAGCCTTTCCCGGGCCTTGCCTGTAAATTGGTTCCGCGTCCCGATCATGGTGAAACCACCTATAAAGGAAGCGGTCGCCTTGCAGGTCGAAAAGCACTGATTACCGGGGGAGATTCCGGTATTGGCCGCGCAGCGGCTATTGCTTATGCCCGTGAAGGGGCCGACGTCGCGATAAATTATCTGCCTGCCGAAGAAGAAGACGCCCGCGAAGTGATTGAACTCATCCGCGCGGCCGGACGCAAAGCGGTGGCTATTCCGGGTGATATCAGAGAAGAAGCCTTTTGCCAGCAGCTTGTCAAACAGGCCGCAACGGAATTAGGTGGCCTTGATATCCTGGTGAACAATGCGGGCCGTCAGCAGTTCCGTGAGTCTATTCGCGACCTGACCACGGAAGATTTCGATGCCACCTTTAAAACCAACGTCTATGCCATGTTCTGGATAACCAAAGCGGCGCTGGAGTATCTGCCGCGCGGGGCATCAATTATCAATACCTCCTCGGTGCAGGCTTATCAGCCAAGCGATACTCTGCTGGATTATGCCCAGACAAAAGCAGCGATTGCAGCCTTCACCAAAGCACTGGCTAAACAGCTTGGTCCGGAAGGCATCCGGGTAAACGCGGTAGCGCCTGGCCCTTACTGGACAGTGCTACAGGCGTGCGGTGGGCAGCCACAGGAGAAACTTGAGCAGTTCGGTGGCTCTGCGCCGCTGGGCCGTCCGGGACAACCGGCAGAAATTGCGCCGCTCTATGTCACCCTCGCCTCTACGGAAAGCAGCTACAGCTCCGGCCAGGTCTGGTGTTCTGATGGCGGTACCGGCACGCTTTAATGTTCCCTTTCTGAGGCTCTCCGCAGAGAGCCTCAGGTGTAGCCGCACCGGTTACCTTTCCTTCCCCACTGTTGCTGTTTGGGCAGGTGGTTCCTGGCAATCACCTCCCGTGAGCGCCTCCCCCTACCCGCCGGAAGATTTTTGTTGCCACAGAAAACCACTCTGCATGGTTTTCCCCTTACTCTGGAGCAGATCTAATGAAAGCCTTAACCTATCACGGCCCGCATAAAGTCAGCGTGGACACCATGCCTGACCCGACGATTGAAGCCTCTGACGACATTATTCTCCGGGTGACCGCTACGGCAATTTGTGGCTCTGACCTGCATCTCTATCGGGGCAAAATCCCCGGCACCGGACATGGCGATATTTTCGGCCACGAATTTATGGGCGAAGTCGTCGAGACAGGCAGAGACGTTACCGCAGTGGCCAAAGGAGACCGGGTGGTGATCCCCTTTGTGATCGCCTGCGGCGACTGTTTTTTCTGCCACCTGCATCAGTATGCAGCCTGTGAAAACACCAATAGCGGTGGCGGAGCTACGCTCAACCGGAAAAGCATCACCCCTCCCGCCGCGCTGTTTGGCTACAGCAAGCTCTACGGCGGGATACCGGGCGGGCAAGCTGAATACGTTCGGGTTCCTAAAGCCAATACCGGTCCGTTCAAAGTTCCCGACTCGCTACCGGATGAAAAAGTGCTGTTCCTCTCCGACATCCTGCCTACGGCCTGGCAGGCGGTGAAAAATGCGGAGGTTAAACAGGGTTCCAGCGTGGCGATTTATGGCGCAGGACCGGTAGGATTGCTCAGTGCTGCCTGCGCACGGCTGGCCGGAGCGGAGCAGATATTTATGATCGACCACAACGATTACCGGCTCGCTTTTGCCCGCGAACGTTACGGCATTATCCCCATCAATTTTGATGAGAATGATGATCCTGCGGCCTGGATTATCGACAACACCACAGGCCATCGCGGCGTGGATGCTGTCATTGATGCCGTAGGGTTTGAGGCCAAAGGCAGTCTTACCGAAACGGTGTTAAGCAATCTGAAAATAGAAGGCAGCAGCGGCAAGGTATTACGCCAGTGTATCGCTGCCGTGCGTCGTGGCGGCATTGTCAGCGTGCCTGGCGTCTATGCCGGCTTTATTCACGGCTTTATGTTCGGAGACGCCTTCGACAAAGGATTGACCTTTAAAATGGGGCAAACGCACGTTCACGCTTTCCTGCCGGAGCTGCTGACGCTGATTGAAAAAGGCCACCTGACGCCTGAAGAGATCGTCACCCATCATCTTCCCCTTGAGGAAGCGGCGCGTGGTTATAAGATCTTTGAAAAGCGTGAAGAGGAGTGCCGTAAGGTCATTCTGGTGCCGGGAATGCATGCCAGTAAGGCGACAGTCTGACCCGCCAGCAGGTGCGGAAAGGTGTTGGAGGCGGAAGGAAACCAACGCTTTGCCGCGCTTATTAACATCAGCTTACAAAACCCGTGCAGTTTTATTCCCCTGCTGTGTAAAACATCGCACAGCTTTAATAATGACTGGTCCGATAAAAGCTCCTTTATCAAGGGCTTCCTGCAAGGAGATAGCGAAGAGGAAAAAAATTCGGATATCTCACTTGCAAGGTCGCCCACCTTTGCTAGATTTAATAACGCAAGACGTTCACTGGCTTTAGAAATATGAGATATTTTTTCTGAGGATATTTTCAGTGAGAACCTTAATCACGAAGAGGATTATTTATGACTCAGCATCGTGGCAATTCAGGTAACTTCGCAGAAGATCGAGATAAAGCATCAGAAGCTGGCAAAAAAGGCGGACAGAGCAGCGGCGGCAATTTTAAAAACGACCGCGAAAAAGCGTCCGAGGCCGGTAAAAAAGGTGGACAGAACAGCAAACGCAGCTAGCCACCCAGGCGCATGAGCGCCTGTCGGGCGCAGATAAGCCCGAACGCAGCCCGCCATTACCTGAGTGTAATGGCGGGCTTTGCTTTGTCTGGCCTCGGGAAAGAAGCGAAGGACAACAGGTAAAAAAAATTATTTAACAATACCGCCATCTCACTGCCTTAATATATGTACAACAGGCTAACTCGCTGTACAAACTTCCCAGAATCATTACCTTAAACCTCTCTTGATTCCTGTTGGTTATGTACCAAAAAATTATAACCAGGAATAATCCTAATATTATTTAAGCCTGAATAGTTTCCCCACACTTTATATTTAGCGTCTATCCTTTAGCTGTAGTCACCCATAGCGTAACGCTGGGCGTAAAAATATTAACTCTTGTATTGTGATGGAGATCAAAATGACAATTAAAACTCTGGAAGACTTGTTTATCCACGATTTATCAGACGTCTACAGCGCGGAAAAACAGATAACCCGTGCTCTGCCAAAAATGGCGCGCGCTGCTACTGATGAAAAACTGGTTGCTGCTTTTAAACAGCATCTTGAAGAAACCCAGGGCCAAATTGAACGCCTCGATCAGCTGGTAGAAATTACTGATGGCGTGAAAATTAAACGAATGAAATGCCACGCCCTGGAAGGCCTGGTGGAAGAGGCGCAGGAGATTATTGATTCTGTAGAAGCCGGCCCCGTGCGTGATGCGGGCCTGATTGGGGCAGCGCAGAAAGTGGAACACTACGAGATTGCCACCTACGGCACCTTGTACGCTCTGGCTTCCAAATTGGGCTACAAAGAGGCCGCTAATTTGTTGGCTGAGACGCTGAAAGAAGAGAAAGCGACGGATGAAAAGCTGACCGTTATCGCTGAAAGCCAGGCTTAAGAGAGGAGTTCGCTATGACACACCAAGAGAACTATCTGATGTGGGTAAAAGATGCTCACGCAATGGAGAAACAGGCAGAAAGCATGCTCGAAAAAATGGCCTCACGGCTTGAGCACTATCCTGACCTGCGCTCCCGTATCGAGCAGCATATTGAAGAAACCCGTCAGCAGCAGACCCTGGTGCAATCGGTTATTGACCGTTATGACACCTCCAGTTCGACGCTGAAAGATACCATGGGCAAGGTAGCCGCCTTTGGCCAGGCGATGGGCGGCATGATGGCCGACGACGAAGTGGTGAAGGGTGCTATCAGCGGTTACGTCTTTGAGAATCTGGAAATCGCCAGCTATACCTCACTGATTGCGGCGGCGGAGCTGGTGGGTGACCAGGAAGGCGCTCGTATTTTTGAACAGATCCGCGAACAGGAAGTGGCAATGGCCGACTGGTCACTGAAGCATCTTCCGGACGTGACGGAACAGTTTATGGTGCGCTCAGCCGCACCCGGTGTGGAAGCAAAAAAATAATCCGCAGCACCAGCGGGCGGCCTGCCCTGACGCAGGCCGATTTGTCGATTAAACAACCGGAGTGAGCCATGTTCAGACATGTAAAACAATTGCAGTATACCGTACGTGTTGCGGGGCCTAATCCGGGCCTTGCAAACCTTTTACTTGAGCAGTTTGGCGGACCTCAGGGTGAACTGGCAGCAGCGTGCCGTTATTTCACCCAGGGGCTGGGCGATGATGATCCAGGGCGTAAAGATATGCTGATGGATATCGCAACTGAAGAGCTGAGCCACCTTGAAATTATTGGTTCGCTGGTCGGTATGCTGAATAAAGGGGCAAAAGGCGATCTGGCGGAAGGCACCGAAGAAGAAGGTGAACTTTATCGCTCGATTAGCGGCAAAGGTAATGACAGTCACCTGACCCAGCTGCTTTACGGCGGTGGCCCACCGCTGACTAACTCAGCCGGTGTTCCGTGGACAGCCGCCTACATTGATACCATTGGCGAAGTTACCGCTGACCTGCGTTCCAACATTGCTGCGGAAGCCCGCGCGAAAATTCTTTACGAGCGCCTGATCAATATGACGGACGATCCAGGTGTTAAAGATGCCCTGGGCTTCCTGATGACCCGTGAAGTCGCCCACCAGATGTCGTTTGAAAAAGCGCTCTACTCTATCCGCAACAATTTCCCACCGGGTAAATTGCCGCCGATTGAGCAATATTCCAATGTGTATTACAACATGTCGGAAGGTGGAGAAGTTCGCGGTAGCTGGAACTCGGATGAAAACTTCAACTACGTGGCCAATCCTACACCGGCGGTGGATGGCGGCGACGGCAGCGCCAGCGTAATGCTGCCTGCTGAGCAGAAGGCTAATCTGGACAGTATGGCTACCCGTACCGCTTCCGATCCTTCTGTCAATCCGGTTACAGGTTCCGACCTTGGATCTGTCGCCCCGATTGAGAACAACGCTCAGTCAGATACCAAACCCAAGTAAGCACTACTTTGTCTAAAAGGCGGCCAGCTCTGGCCGCCCTTTTCAGAGATTTCATATGTTAAAAATGATAAAAAACCTCTTCAACAGTCCTGAAAAGCTGCTGAGCGTTATGGCGCGCGGCGATATGCAGGAGGCTAAAGATGATAAGGACCGCATCCTGATCGATGAAGATGGTAATGCTGCCGTTAATCTTGAAAGCCCCGAGGTGCATCAAGATTTTGCCCGCCATGTTATGGCCCTGCAAAGGGTAGAAATTATTCCTCCCCTGTCAGGGAAGGAAAATCACAAAAGCCCCCCCGGCAACAACCATTTACCGCAGTAAAATCGTGGCACTGCCGTTTATCTCCCTTTCTGCATGCAGTGCCAGTAATATGCCTCCCCTCTTCCCCGCTACAGTTACCTCTGCAAAACCCGATCGTTAGGCTAAGGTTCTAAAGGATGAATAAATTCTAAAAAGGGAATCCTATGCTTCGCCACTTCTGCCTGCTTCTGAGCCTCCTCTTTTTCCCCTTTATCGCTTCTGCCAGCACCTTTGTGATGGGTCAGCATCTTCCTCTGGCTGTTATTATTGATGATGGCGTGATCCACTACTCCGGCGGAGAGTTCAGTTATCAGCCCTGGAACAGTGCGACATTAACCGGAAAAGTACGGGTGGTGCTGCATATGGCAGGCCGCCTCTCTGCCAAAGAGGAGAATGCGTCGCTAACGGAGAAGTTACAGGCGGCGAATTTGCCCAGGGAACGCTTTCAGACCACGCTTATCGTGAATACTCAGGACGCTATCCCCGGCAGCGCTCTGTTCGTTCGTGCCAGCCTGAAATCCAGCAAGAAGCAGTCGCCGTGGTCACAGTTCATTATTGATAACTCAGGCGAGGCACGCCGCACATGGCAGTTGAAGGAAGGGGGATCGGCCGTGGTAGTTTTAGATAAATCAGGGAATATTCGCTTTTATAAAGAGGGCGCATTAACCTCTCTGGAAGTGAACCAGGTCATCTCCTTGCTCAGCACCTTATTGTCCTGACCTTTCTGCTTCTTTTTTCCGCCAACGGCTAGTGAATCGTCTCTCTGTACTTTTTTTTGCCATGGAATCAGTACAGAAGCGCAATAGTATTCTAGCCTTATCACTGAGCAACATACATTTTCCCGATATGGCCAGAAATTTAGCACCGGCTTTAACCCTTTTTTGATGCTAATAAGAGTGACCATGAGCTTAACCGCAGAACAATCTTTTTATTCTGACAGCGAACTGCTGGCAATGCGTGAGGCAGTGAACCTTCGTCTTGATTGCCTGTTGCCCTTATCGGGCGATCGCGTCAGCGCCGCCATGCGTGAAGGCACGTTAACGCCCGGCAAGCGCATTCGTCCCCTGCTCCTGCTGCTGGTGGCCCGCGACATGGGTTGCCAACAGGCGCACACAGGGCTTCTGGATCTCGCCTGCTCCGTGGAGATGATCCACGCCGCCTCGCTGATGCTGGATGATATTCCCTGCATGGATAATGCTCAAACGCGCCGTGGTCGGCAGACTGTTCATCTACAGTTTGGCCAGGATGTGGCCATTCTGGCTGCCGTGGCGCTGCTCACCAAAGCCTTTGGAACGGTGGCCTCAGCGGAAGGGCTTTCTGCCGGATGCCGGGCTGAAGCGGTGGCGGAACTTTCAGCCGCAGTGGGTCTTCAGGGGCTGGTTCAGGGGCAATATCAGGATCTCAGCGAGGGCGCAAGCCAGCGTTCCGGGGAGGCGATAACGCGCACCAATGATCTCAAAACCAGCGTGCTTTTTGAAGCTGCGCTGCAACTGGCCGCTCTGGCTGCCGACGCCTCGCCTGCCGTCTCTCAGCAGCTTCGTCACATCGCCCGCGAACTGGGCCAGGCCTTCCAGCTGCTTGACGATCTCTCCGACTGCCATGACGGCACGGGAAAAGATATTAATCAGGATGCGGGCAAATCCACGCTGGTCGCTTTGCTGGGAGTGGAGGAGGTTCATCAGCGTTTGCGGAAGCATCTTGAGAATGCCGACCACTATTTTGAGGGTGTTTGTCACCACGGTCAGGCAACCCGGCACTTCATGCACAGCTGGTTTAACCAGCAGCTGGCCGCGTTCCGTTAATGCCAGCCATGCCCTACAGGATTTGTTCACCGGAGAGTCAATGAAGAACGCGGAACTGATCCAGCGAAAAAACGATCACCTGGATATAGTATTAAATCCCGCGCAAGCGGTGAGTCAGATTGCCACGGGATTTGCGCAGTGGCGCTTTTCACACTGTGCGCTGCCGGAGCTTGATTTCAACGCTATTGATATCAGCACCTCACTGTTCGGTAAATCTCTTAAGGCGCCGCTGATGATCAGCTCCATGACCGGAGGCGCCCGGCGTGCGCAGACGATCAATCTGCATCTTGCTGCCACTGCACAGGCGCTGGGCCTGGCGATGGGCGTGGGATCGCAGCGTGTCGCCCTGGAGAGTAAAGAGGATTATGGCCTCAACAGAAAGCTGCGCGCTGTCGCTCCCGATATTCCTTTGCTGGCGAATCTGGGTGCGGCGCAGATCAGCGGCCCCCACGGCTATGATTATGCTCGCCGGGCGGTAGAGATGATCGATGCGGATGCGCTGATTGTGCATCTCAACCCTCTACAGGAAGTGCTGCAAACGGATGGCGACCGCGACTGGCGCGGGATAGAGACTGCTCTTAGCCAGCTGGTAAACAAGCTGGCCGTTCCGGTTGTAGTCAAAGAGGTGGGCGCTGGCATTTCACCCGCAGTAGCGTTGCGGCTTGCTGAAGCAGGCGTGGCAATGATTGATGTGGCGGGCGCGGGTGGCACCAGCTGGGCGGCGGTGGAGGGGGAGCGCGCGCGGGACGCTCGCCAGCGTGCCGTTGCTATGGCCTTTACCAACTGGGGGCTTCCTACTTCTCAGGCGCTGATTGGCGTAAGAAAAGCGCTGCCAGAGATGCCCATTGTGGCGTCCGGCGGCATTCGTGACGGCATCGATATCGCCAAAGCGCTGCGCCTTGGTGCTGATTTGGCTGGTGTGGCAGCGGCGATATTACCCAGCGCGACCCTCTCCAGCGAGGCGCTGAATGAGGCTTTCCTCATCCTTATCGATCAGCTGAAAACGGTCTGTTTTTGCACCGGCAGCGCCGATCTGCAAGCGTTGCGTCAGGCAGAGATCGTCTACACGGGAGGCGACTTATGAGTCACTATGCGGTGATCTCTCCCCCTTTTTACAGCCACCTTCATGCGCTGGAGGCGCTGGCGCAGGAATTAATGCTGCATGGCCACAAGGTAACTTTTATCCAGCAGGCTGGCACCATGCCCTGGTTAGGAGAAAAAGGCCCGGCTCTCTATACGCTTAAAGCCGATCCCCGGCCTGAAAAGACGCTCGCCCGCACGCTGCATCTCGCCTCTCATCCGGGCGGCATGGCGGTACTGACGCTGATTGCAGATATGGCCCGCCATACCGATATGCTGTGCGAAGTGCTGCCTGGGGTGCTGAATGAGCTTGCGGTAGATGGCTTAATTGTCGATCAAATGGAGCCTGCGGGAGGCCTGGTGGCGGAAGCGCTGGGCCTGCCTTTTGTCTCTGTTGCCTGCGCGCTCCCGGTTAACCGGGAGTCGGGCCTGCCGCTACCCGTGATGCCGTTTAACTACACCACCAGCAGCAGAAGCCAGAAAATCTATCACTCCAGCCAGCGCGTCTATGACTGGATGATGCGGAGTCATAATAACGTTATCAATCGTCAGGCCCGCCGCTTTGGCCTGCCTTCGCGGGAAGGATTACATGAGTGCCTCTCTTCGCTGGCGCAAATCAGCCAGACCATTCCGGCGCTCGATTTTCCCCGCAAGGCACCGCCAGAGAACTTCTATGCCGTTGGCCCGTTGCGCCAAAAAGAGAGTGCTACTACCAGCCAGTTCTGGCCCGCTTCTCCGGAGCGCCCTTTTGTCTTTGCCTCACTTGGTACGCTACAGGGGCACCGGTTCAAGCTGTTCAAAACTATCGCTAAAGCGTGCCGCAGCCTGGATACCCAGCTGCTGATTGCTCATTGCGGAGGACTCAACAGCGCCCAAAGCGAACAGCTGCAACAGGCTGGGGCAACCTGGGTAACCGACTTTGCCGATCAATCTGCCGTGCTGAAACAGGCACAGGCGGTGATCACCCACGGCGGGCTGAATACGGTGGCCGATGCCGTCAGCACCCAAACGCCGATTATCACGGTTCCGCTGGCGTTCGATCAGCCCGGCGTGGCTGCCCGTGTGGCCTGGAGCGGCATTGGCCGCCGGGTCTCCCGCTTCTGTACCAGCGAAACGCTGGCGGCAAATCTGCGTAAAGTGCTGGGTGATGAAGGTTATCAGCAGCGTTTATCGGCCATGCAAAAGCAGCTTGCTGCTGCTGGCGGCGTCACCAGAGCCGCCGAGATCGCCAGTCAGGCGCTCAGCCCGGCCACTGAGGCTCTATGTTGAAAAAATGGGACATCATTCTTGCCGGTGGAGGACTGGCAAACGGGCTTATCGCCTGGCGTCTGTTGCAGCGTCAGCCTGCGTTATCCATTTTGATGCTCGAGGCGGGCCAGCAGGCAGGCGGTAACCATACCTGGTCATTTCATCAGAGCGATCTCACCCCCGATCAGTTTGAGTGGCTGCTGCCGCTGGTGGCCCATCGCTGGGATGGTTACGAGGTAGCCTTTCCTGACCTTAATCGCACTTTGCCTGGAGGATATCTTAGTCTCACCTCGGATCATTTTGCCGCGATGATGAGCCAGGCGCTGGGTGAAAACCTTCGCCTTAACAGCCAGATTGCTGACCTTTCACCCGAACACGTTGAACTGGACGACGGGCAGGTTTTTTATGCCCGCACGGTCATTGATGGTCGCGGCTATCAGCCCAATCCTGCCATGCAGATTGGCTATCAGTCCTTTCTGGGCCAGCAGTGGCAGCTTACACAACCGCATGGCCTGAAGCGCCCCATTCTGATGGATGCCACGGTGGACCAGCTCAATGGCTACCGGTTTGTTTACACCCTGCCGCTGACGCCCGATACGTTACTGATTGAGGATACGCACTACATCGACAGTAAAGCGTTTGATGCCAATGAAGGACGGAAGCGCATTCAGCACTATGCCGCTGAAAAAGGGTGGAGACTGCAAACATTACAGCGTGAAGAGCAGGGAAACCTGCCGATTACCCTGGCCGGTAAGCCGGAGAATGTCTGGCAACAGGAACGGCAGCAGCCATGCAGCGGCCTGCGCGCCCTGCTTTTCCACCCCACCACCGGCTATTCGCTGCCGCTGGCCGTAGCGCTGGCAGATCTCATCGCCAGCCAGCCGGTACTAGAAAGCGGAACGCTGTATAAGACGATCAAAACCTTTTCGCTGCGGCAGTGGCGGCAGCAGCGCTTTTTCCGCCTGTTGAACAGAATGCTTTTTCTGGCCGGTTCACCGGCACAGCGCTGGCAGGTGATGCAGCGTTTTTATCGCCTTGATCAGGGGTTGATTGCCCGCTTTTATGCGGGAAAACCCACCTGCTTTGATATGGCCCGCGTGCTCACGGGAAAACCACCGGTTCCGGTTGGTGAAGCGTTGAGCGCCGTGCTGAAGAAAACACCCCGTTTGCGAGCTTTTTAATGAACAAAACGATTGTTATGGGCGCCGGATTTGGCGGGCTGGCTCTGGCCATTCGCTTACAGGCAGCCGGCATTCCCACGCTGTTGCTGGAAGCCAGGGATAAGCCCGGCGGGCGCGCTTACGTTTATCAGGATCAGGGTTTTACCTTTGACGCTGGCCCTACGGTGATCACTGACCCGACTGCCATTGAAGAGCTGTTCAGCCTGTGCGGAAAACAGCTTGCTGACTATGTAGAGCTGATGCCGGTCACGCCGTTTTACCGGCTCTGCTGGGAGTCCGGCAAAGTGCTGGACTATGATAATGACCAGGAGAAACTCGAAGCGCAGATCCACCGCTTCAACCCGGCTGATGTGGAAGGCTACCGGCGTTTTCTGAGCTACTCGCAGGCGGTGTTCAGAGAGGGTTACCTTAAACTTGGCACGGTACCCTTCCTCTCCTTCCGCGATATGATCAAAGCTGGCCCGCAACTGGCCCGTTTGCAGGCGTGGCGCAGCGTCTACAGCATGGTCGCTTCCTTTATTGAAGAAAATCACCTGCGTCAGGCCTTTTCTTTCCATTCGCTGCTGGTGGGCGGCAACCCGTTCGCCACTTCTGCCATCTATACCCTTATCCATGCGCTGGAACGGGAATGGGGCGTCTGGTTTCCCCGTGGCGGCACCGGCGCGCTGGTGCAGGGCATGGTAAAACTGTTTGAAGAGATGGGCGGCGAAATTGAGCTTAACGCACGGGTCACCCGGCTGGAAACCAGCGAAAATAAAATTACCGGCGTAGCGCTTGCCGATGGTCGTACCCTTCCCGCCGCTGCCGTGGCTTCAAATGCTGACGTGGTCAATACCTACGCAAAACTGCTTGGTCATACCCCACAGGGGAAAAGCCGGGCCGGTGCGCTAAAACGTAAGCGGATGAGCAACTCGCTGTTTGTGCTCTACTTCGGCCTTAATCACGCGCATACCCAGCTGGCGCACCACACGGTCTGCTTCGGCGCACGCTATAAAGAGCTGATTAGCGATATTTTTAACAGCGATATGCTCTCTGAGGATTTCTCACTCTACCTGCATGCGCCCTGCGTAACGGATCCTTCTCTTGCTCCTCCCGGCTGCGGAAGCTACTACGTGCTGGCTCCGGTACCGCATCTGGGTACGGCAGATATAGACTGGGAAGTGGAAGGGCCGCGGCTGCGTGACCGTATTTTTGCCTATCTTGAAGAGCGCTATATGCCTGGTCTGCGGTCGCAGCTGGTCACCCAGCGCATGTTTACGCCCTACGACTTCCGCGATGAGCTGGATGCCCATCACGGCTCGGCGTTTTCGATAGAACCTATCCTGACGCAGAGTGCCTGGTTCCGTCCGCACAACCGTGACAGTCACTTCGACAATCTCTATCTGGTGGGTGCAGGCACGCATCCCGGCGCGGGCGTACCCGGCGTGATTGGCTCAGCGAAGGCAACGGCCAGTCTGATGCTGGAGGATGCAGCCCGATGAATCAGCCGTTAATGACCCATGCCACGGCAACCATTGAGGCTGGTTCCAAAAGTTTCGCCACCGCGGCAAAACTGTTTGATCCCCAAACCCGCCGCAGCGCGCTGATGCTCTACGCCTGGTGCCGTCATTGCGACGATGTGATTGACGATCAGGAATTAGGATTTGCCGCCCCGGTGAATATACCAGAGCAGCCTTTCCCTGCCCCCGCGCCCGTTACCACGCCGGAGTTACGTCTGGAGGAGCTGCGGCAGCAGACCGCCCAGGCTTTTGCCGGCGCCCCGATGAGTGAACCAGCCTTTGCCGCTTTTCAGGAAGTCGCGCTGGCACAAGGCATTCCGGCGCGGCTGGCGTTTGATCATCTTGAAGGCTATGCCATGGATGTGCGGGAAGAAACCTACCTCACCTTCGACGACACCCTGCGCTACTGTTATCACGTGGCGGGCGTGGTCGGTCTGATGATGGCGCAGGTGATGGGCGTACGTGATGAAGCGGTGCTGGATCGTGCCTGCGATCTGGGGCTGGCGTTTCAGTTAACCAATATCGCCAGAGATATTGTGGAGGATGCCCATGTTGGGCGCTGCTATGTTCCGCTGGCGTGGCTGGCGGAAGAAAACCTGACGCTGGAAAACTATGTTGATCCCTCCCGGCGCAGCGAGCTGGCCCGTGTGGCGCAGCGGCTGATTAAGGAAGCGGAACCCTACTATCACTCTGCGCAGGCGGGCCTGCACGGGCTTCCGCTGCGTTCAGCCTGGGCGATTGCTACCGCGCGCGGCGTTTACCGGGAAATTGGGGTGAAAGTCAGAAACGCCGGAGCGGCTGCCTGGCAGCAGCGCCAGGGAACCAGCAAAGCGGAAAAAATCGGCTTGCTGATTGCTGGCGCAGGTCAGGCGGTGGCTTCACGCAGGGCTAAGGCCTCTTCTCGTCCTGCGAATTTGTGGCAGCGTCCTCGTTAAGCGGTCTGGCATGCCGCTGACGAAGCGCCTGCTGGAGCTTCGACAGCGGCGGCGCATAGAGAAAACCAAAAGAGACGCAATCCTCTTTGCCCCGCACGGCATGGTGCAACCGGTGTGCCATATATAACCTTTTCAGATAGCCTTTGCGGGGAATATAACGGAAAGGCCAGCGCTGATGAACCAGCCCGTCGTGCACAATAAAATAGAGCGCGCCATAGGCCGTCATGCCTGCGCCAATCCACTGTAGAGGCCAGTAACCGATGCTGCCCAGCCAGATAAGTCCCACAGCCAGCACCGCGAAGACCACGGCATAGAGATCGTTCAGCTCCAGCCCACCTTCATGCGGTTTATGGTGTGAGTGATGCCAGCCCCATCCCCAGCCGTGCATAATGTATTTGTGAGAAACGGCAGCGACAATCTCCATAGCGATAATGGTGACCAGGACAATCAAAACGTTGCACAGCAGAAGCATAATTCTCTCGCAGATATTTCACATGCCTAAAGCGTAATGCATTCATCTGCTCCTGACAGGAATAGTGGCAATAAAGAGCAAAAAAAAGCGCCGTTTGCACGGCGCCTCTTACTGTTTACGTTGCTGAGGACTAAATTTGAGCATCAGCCTCTGTCATCACGTAGAGATCAGAACTTCTCTTTTCTGGTCACATCATCTGTCAGGCGGTTTTCACCAGTGCGTTCAACTTCCACTTCCTGACGACGTACACTGTCTTTAACCGTCTCGACGCGGGTCGTTTCTTCACCACGCAGACCAACTTCTTCTTTAACGCGGGCAGTTTTCGCCACGGTTGGCACTTCGTGGGACTCTTCCACCACTACCGTTTTGTCGGACCAGTCGACATCGTTGAGATAAGCTGGCTCATCAACCGCTCTGCGGAAGACTTCAGCGTGCTGCTCGTAGAGGGAAACATCTTCAGCCACTTCATCTTCAACCGTATAACGACGGAGTTTCACTGCGCCATCGCTCACCTGACGTTTACCAACTTCAATATTCTCTTCAGCCAGCTTTAAGCCATCACGTCCCGCATCAGTGCCCTTCAGGGGATCACCTTCGGTAGCATAAGCGTTGCCGGTAGCTGACAGGTTACTGGTGCCTGTTAGTGTATTGTTTTTCGATGCCAGACTGCCTGTCGGGGAACCCAGACGATCGTCAGTCTCACCAGCGAACTCGCCACCGGTTAGCGGCCCACGCTCGTTTTCGGTAGAGGCATAATCCGCTGCAAAGGCTGAAAGCTCATCTTCAATATGGCTGGCCTGATCTTTAGGCGCTCTTACGGTCAGCAGGACGCCGCCTGACTGTATCGCTTTGCTGTATTCGGCTGCGTTATTATCATCTACATCATCGCCGAACAGTCGCTGCCAGAAGCTTGGGTGACGGATCTCTTTCCCTTCCACCTTCAGGCGTTCGCCTGAAATAATGTCGATATTGTTTTCTGCAATGCCTTCGACGATCAATCTTTCTTTGGCCGATTCTGCCTGCTGAATTTGGTTGAATGCGGTTACGATTTTTTCGTGTGCCATAAAATAGATCCTCGTAGTTTGGTTAATCAGTTTTCGTCTTTGGTAATAGTGACTTCCTGATGCCGCAGAGTGACATCCTGCGTATATTTTTCCGATGTGGTATTTTTAAGGATGTGTATTTCTTCCTTAAGAACTTTCCGACGAACAATTTCAATTTCTTCTTCAATAACAGGAATAATCAGCAGATCTCCTTCCTGGCGCATTTGCGGTATTTCATCATCGGCTAACCTTTTATTAAAAGGTATATGCCTGATATGAACTTCTTCCTGCGTCAGTTCAGAAGCCAGCGTTTCCTGCCGGGTGTGAGTAGTGCGGCTTACCTGAATTTTAGCATCCACATGACGGTGCCTGATAATCTCCGCCTGCTCTTCCGCTAAAGGTAACGTCTCGCTGTAAGTCTGTTCGGCCAATGGCTTTTCACTCTTTCCCATATATAGAAACTCCTTCAGAGAAAATTTTAATCCGCCAGTGGTTGAGCATCTTTCTTGCGACCTGCACTTCACACTTCGTTTTCACCCTTACAATGTTAGACGAGCTAAAAAATAATATTGTGATTTGAAGATGTAGAAATGTAACAATAATTTAATGAGGGTATTATCTTAATGTAGGAGAACAGATAAATAATTTTATCTCTGGTTAATCTGAACAAATCACTCGTCTTATTGTCGCGAGAAATTTATACCGCATGACAGCAACAGATATTAGTAAGTCAGATAAATGATAAAATTACTGCCGCTACTCATAGCTGCCACCAGAATTATTCTGCTGCTTTGGTCTGACAGGTACGCTGAATGAACTATGCTTTTTTCCTGACTTAAAAAACAGGAGAAAGCAATGAAATACAGGCAACTTGGCCGTTCCGGTTTACTGGTGTCAGAACTGACGCTGGGCACGCTCACCTTTTGCGGGAAATCGGGTTTTGAGAAAACGGGCAACGTCGATGCCCGTCAGGCACGACGTTTCCTGGATATCGCGCTGGAACAGGGGGTCAATACTGTAGACACTGCCGATCTCTACTCGCTGGGCGGTGCTGAAGAAGTGGTCGGTGAAGCGCTGGCAGGAGTGCGCGATCGCGTCATTCTTGCCACCAAAGCGCGTAGCCCGTTAAGTGATGACCCGAATAACAGCGGTGCCAGTCGCTTTCATCTGATCAAAGCGTGCGAAAACAGCCTGCGCCGTCTTAAAACAGACCATATCGATCTCTACCAGATCCATAACTGGGATGGTGTGACGCCGGTTGAAGAGACGTTGCGGGCGCTTGAAGAGCTGATTCAGAGCGGTAAAATCCGTTATTTTGGCACCTCTAACTACAGCGCCTGGCAGATGATGAAAACGCTGGGCAGCGCTGAACGCAACCATCTTAACAGCCCTGTCAGCCAACAGATCTACTACACACCGGAATCACGTGAGGCAGAATTTGAGCTGCTGCCTATGGCGATGGACCAGAATATCGGTACGCTGATTTGGGGTCCCATGGGCGAAGGTTTGCTGACGGGCACCGTACAGCGTCATCAAAAAACGCCGGACAGCTCGCGCCAGGGCAACGGCTGGCCTGAACCCTATGTTCACGACATGGAGCATGCCTGGAACGTGATTGAGGTGTTGGGTGAGGTGGGGAAAGAGCTGAACGCCTCTACGGCGCAGGTCTGCCTGGCCTGGCTGCTGACCCGTCCAGGCATCAGTTCACTGATTGTGGGCAACCGCACCGAAAAACATCTCCAGGATAACCTCGCCGCTGCCAACCTGACGCTGAGCGAAGCGCAGCGTAAACGGATCGAACAGGTTACGCGCCCGGCGCCCCGCTATCCATACTGGCATCGCTTTACCAGCGGTATGGATCGAATCGATCCCGCTGAAAAAGTGTTCCTGGATGAATATAAAGAGACGCTGGATAACAGGAAAGATCTGGAAGCGAAGTAGCAATCTACTGCGCGCGATAAATGCTAAAAGATACCTATCGTGCGCATTGCTGGCTGGTTGTTAATTTGCTGTATCTATCTGGTTATATCACTGTATGGTGGGGCCTCTCATCTCAGATGAGTTGAGAATTTGATAACCCCTTGTACCGATTATATACCTGTGTAACGCAGGTTTTTTTGTACATACAGAATTTATGAACAAGCAGGATACTCCTACTATCCTGCGAGTGAGAAGAAGCCTGCTTTTGAGCAGGCTTTTTTTCGTCTTTCAGAAAGCGTTGCGGTGAATACTTGCAGGAATGGGTGTAACAGTAGCCAGAAATTTGAACCATCCACGACTGTTTTCAGTGCAGCAATAGCGGCTTTCCACATCATAGCGCCTGCGATTTTGCCTGTTTAAGATGAACAGAAATTATCTTTTTCAGCTCCTTCACACTGCTTTGCCTGTAAAAAGATGCGGAAGGCCGGCCCCTGTGCGTCACCTGCCCGGCCCTGAAATAGCACGCTATAATCATTACCTGACTAACGATTTTGGAGGCGTGATGAGCAATTATCAGTGTTACTTTCTGGATGGGCAAAATAAAGGCGAGGTAAGAGCCTTCCCTACTCCCCTCAGCGATGGCGGAAAAGTTTCGCCGGTTGAATCAGAGATACAAAGTCTGGGTGGCAGAAGACCGCCGGGGCAGCATCCCACAGTGCCGGAATACAATACCCTCGCCGTCCACGATCGGGGTAAAACCTATTTTCTGGGTACGCAAAGCGACCGCATCGAGTCTCAGCATCTTGCGTTGCAGCAGGCTATTGCGGCCGGGCTACAGCCTCATGGTTAGTTATCAAAAACAGTTATAAGACCTGCGATATTTGAATAATCATAATTTTCTTCCAGGCTTAAAAAGTACTTTTTAACTGAGGAGAAATTATGCTTACGCAATATCAGGAGTGTATTGATGCCTGTTACCTGTGTGCTGCGGCATGCGATAACTGCGCGGCCTCATGCCTTAATGAGGAGAACCTTGAAATGATGCGCGACTGCATACGGCTGGATATGCAGTGCGCCAATATTTGTCGTCTTTCGGCACAATTTATGGCGCTTGAGAGCGACTCAGCCAAAAAACTGTGCGCTCTCTGCGCAGAGATTTGCCAGCAATGCGGTGATGAATGCGGTAAGCATCAGCATGATCACTGCCAGCAATGCGCCAAAGCGTGCCATAACTGTGCTGAAGCCTGCCGAAAAATGGCCGCCTGACCAGCCGCCAGCCGATACAGCCCGCCAGAGGCGGGCTTTTTTCTGCGCGAAAATCGCCTGGAGTACCGTTGTGGGCCGCCTCAGAGATCAGATAGCGTTCTCCTTCTATGAGGCCAGTGACTTGCTCTTTCGCCCGAGCGCCAGCGCAAAGCGGCTAAAGATGCAGATGATGAAATGACTGAGATAGCTGTTTGGATCAGATAGCTGTAAGCAGAAAAAATGCCTGAATGCCGCGGCGACACGCAAAACAATCTCTTGCATGCTATTAACCCTCTTCGTCAGATAGTGAATTTCATATCAAATAAGTGACGATCTCTGAGGCGCGTATTTTACCCCTAAAGTTTTACGGGGAATTGTCGATAATGTGTTCACCTGATGCTGCAAGCTGACGGATGAAAACTAAAAAAGACGAACCACAGCAAAACTTAGCCCGCCTTGTTGCGGGCTTTTTTGTCGCTGTCACAGCACCCGTTTTTATCTGCAAGAGTTGAACCAGGTGTCAGATAACTCTGAACTTTCAAACCTAAGAATGCCCCTGGAGTAATCCCCTGGGCTGCCGTGTAGGCTGGATAATCTACGCACGCAGAGAATTGCGGGTGTGGTTCAAGAGTAATAATCACTCCTTTCCCGACCTTTATGGTCGGGTTTTTTGTGGCTAGAGCCGCAGCTCACCCACTGCGGATTCCACTGACACATCTTCATCAACCTCACTTAACAAGAGTGCCATCTCACGCACGCTATCGTTTGACAGTTCCCTGCCCTCTGCCAGAACCTGATACACGGCCTCGCCCAGCACTTTCACTACATCATCTTGCGCGTTAGCCATCTCCGTCAATCCTCCTCTGGTTGAGTTATAACCATAAAGCAAACCAGGCGAAAAATAAATACCCTTAAATATCAACAGGTAGAACCTCACATACTGAGATTAAAACTTAAGGGCAGCCAGAGTAATCCCGCCCTGTTTCTTACGCCCCTTTCCGAAAGGGGTATCAGAGAAACCCAGCTTGCGGCAGGGATCCGCCATCGGCGTGCCCGCCCAGCTAAAGGTCAGGACAAGCCGCTCTTCGGTAAATCGTGATTTTTCATTGGCACAATCTCCGCTCAGGGGGTTGAGCGTGCCGGTGTTCTGTTTGCAGGGAGCCAGAGTTCGGGTCAGGGTCATTCGCTGATTTCTTGCATATGGTCTGCCCGAGTCTAAGCTTTATCTCCTGCCGTCAAAAAGGGGAAACAGAATGTATCATTCCGACCCACAGATGCTTCTGCTGCTGTACTTTGTTCTGCCCATCTGGCTTATTGCCGGTTTTGCCGACTGGCTTTGCCACAGGGCAACGGATATTGAAACGACAACGGGGCTTAAAGAAACTTACATACATATTCTGATGTTTCTAGAGATGGGCCTGCCATTACTTGCGGCTCTGTTTCTGGACGTCAACTCGCTGGTTATCGCCTTTATGATTGTGCTGTTTTTCTGTCATGAGGCGACCGCCTTATGGGATGTCAGCTATGCCGTGACAGCAAGGCGGGTTTCCCCCATTGAGCAACATGTGCACAGCTTCCTGGAAATGGTCCCTCTTATGGCGCTACTGCTGGTCGTTTCACGTCACTGGCCACAGTTCCTGGCATTATTCGGTTTGGGGGATGAACCTGCACGATTTGAGCTGAAACAAAGGGATGACCCGTTGCCTGCTGGTTACATTACTGCCGTGCTTTCGGGCATCTTTTTTCTGGAGGTGCTGCCTTATCTGGAGGAATACTGGCGTGGGAAAAAAGCCAGGAAAGGCGGATCGGGAAGAGGTTAAAAAGAAGGCAAAGCCAGCGGGCGATTCAGGCTCTCACCGTTTTACAGCCTGACTCTGTTACCCTGATTACATGCTGCGAAGCCGCGCGCTTCAGCGACCTCCTGACGCGCCGCGCCGCACAACGGCATGGGCTAAAAATACGGGCCTGACTGCCCCTCAACCTAAGGAAGCGCCAGCCGACTAATTCGGCATCAGAATAATTACCCACTTATAAAACGACAATTCATCTGTAACGCGCTGCGCGAATAGTTTCAGCGGGTTCAAATAATAACGCTGGCAACAATTGCGCTAAAAAATTTACCCCAGGATGACACTTACATCATTAATAAAAAATCATGCCCGGCAAATAAAAACATAAGCAGATCTCAGCATTGCGAGCATTTAATAACATCCCATTATGGAGCAGGCTTTTGATTAAGACGATAAAACAGGAAGGGGGGTTATTGCGCATTAAACAAAACTGCCCGGAACGTATAATTTTATTTATACGCCCCAGGCAGTTATACACATACGGTTGGCTTAATGAGAAACAGAGAGCCTGAGTATACCTGATTTAATTACGGGCTGGCTGTTTCATATTAAGAAGTGACAAGCTGTCACTTTTCTTTGCGTCCGCCACCGTGGCTGTGTTCACCACCTTTTTTACCGGCTTCGGAGGCTTTTTCACGATCGTTTGCGAAGCTACCACCGCTATTCTTGCCGCCTTTTTTGCCCGCTTCAGAAGCTTTTTCAGGATTTTCTGCGAAGTTACCGGATCCACCGCGATGTTCAGTCATAAATACCTCTCATTTCGAATGTACTAGTTTTAACTTCCAGACCAACGGCAGGTTATCAGGGAGTTATCCTGTGTGCCGTCACTCAGTTATTAAGCTTAGCCACTCTGCTTTTTTATGCAAAAAAAAATTTATAAGCGAAGCGCTGAATAATCATCGAATAAATAGCGTGGCGACCATTCTTATTACTGCGATCTGGGAATAATTATCACTTAAATTAAATATTTACGTTCTACCCTGATAGCAGCGTTTAAACAGAAGCTGACAAATGTATTAAGATGAAAAAAGTTATTACCTGAAGTATTAATCGCAGCAAGGGAAGAAGTCATTCTGTTAAAGGCCTTATAAATCAAAAAAATATAAAACCTGTTAAGGCGTTCTTTATCAGTGCAGAGAACGAAGGAAAAAACGTACCTCAAGAAGTGAGCAGCCGGTTGCTAATCAGATGCGCTGGCAATCCCGGATAGTGTATGTGCCGGAACGATAGTGCTGTTCCTGATTGTGCCTCTGGCTATCCGTGGGCTTCCCACTAAGGGATTTGTGAGTAACAAAACCTTCACCGCCAGTCGCGGGAGAGCAGGAACGTTCCGGACGCGCTAAAAGCTCAGGTATCAGGTATCAGGTATCAGGTATCAGGTATCAGGTATCAGGTATCAGGTATCAGGTATCAGGTATCAGGTATCAGGTATCAGGTGTCAGGTGTCAGGTGTCAGGTGTCAGGTGTCAGGTGTCAGGTGTCAGGTGTCAGGTGTCAGGTGTCAGGTGTCAGGTGTCAGGTGTCAGGTGTCAGGTGTCAGGTGTCAGGTGTCAGGTGTCAGG